>WBZS01000013.1_pt1 | contig 592263 bp, 572 predicted proteins | sample 5204201 | NCBI WGS metagenome assembly WBZS01 (sample SAMN12344357, study PRJNA552823) | activated sludge metagenome | biome: Activated sludge suspended growth; feature: Nitrification reactor; material: Wastewater; isolation source: activated sludge from nitrification reactor of wastewater... | reverse complement strand
ATCGAACGGACAAATGAAAAGGACCACCGACGCGGCGCGCCGGTGGTCCCATAACTGGCAATCCAGGTGGTCCCATCACCCTGGCAAAATCAGGTCAAACCGGTCCCATGCTCATGGCAAACGACACCCGTCTTGCGGATTCGACCAGCCGAATACTTGTTGAACATCTTCAGAAAACGTGTGAAGAAGCCGGGCTGAGAGACGCCACGAGTGCCGCTGGGGGTGTTGAAGGTCATTTCGGCCTGTTCTGCGGGGGGACATTGGTCGGTGCCCCGAAACCTACTGCGGCGGAATCCTCGGATCAGCAACCGACATCGCGAAGATGCTAAGTGTCTCCCGTGCCACGATCTACCGCTACCTCACCGACGAAGAGGTTCGGTGCGATTTCAGCGCCCAGCCTCGATCGCGGCGACTCGTGCGTCGGCTGGAGGACCACACAGTGGCTGCAAATCGAAGCCAGTGGCGAGGAGATCGGCGATTCTCGCCTTGAGGTCACCGGAGGTCATATGTGCCTCGAGGTTCTTCCCGGGACAGGAGGTTCCGGAGGCGACTTCCCGGTGGCTGGCCAACGTGTCGACACCAACACCGAAACGCTGCACCGCCCAGGCGAATACGAGCGCGGTGCCGCGCAGTTGAGCCTCGCTGACGGCCTCTTCGTCAAAGTTGCCTTCAGCTAGCACCAGATAGTGGCCGGTGGTGTCGTAGTCCGTGGCGGTGTCGCCGGCGATGTTGTAGTCGCGGAGTTGATAGATGTTGCCGTCGCGGTCAACGGCGGCGTGGTAGGCGATGTCCACCCAGCCCTTGTCATCCTGGTGGTATCGCTGGTGTTGCTGCAAACGGGCGATGATCCCGCGGTTGTCGGGCAGTGCGACAGCTGAATGATGAAGGGTCATCCGGGTGACGGTCTGCGGCCGACCGCCAGGCAGTGCCGGCCGTGCTCCCCAGGCTGCCCGGCACAACATCACCCCGGAGACCATCGGGGACGACGACTGCGTCGAGGGGGCATTCGTCGGTACTTCCGGACTTGGGGTTTGAGTCGCCGCAGGCGCCGAGCTGGCTGTCGAACAAGCGGCGAGCAAGGATGCCACTCCCGCCCCGCCCGCGATCGCCAGCATCTGCCGCCGGCTGACCAACTCTTCGCCACTATCGACGCTGTCGTCCCAGTGCACCACGGGCTTCACCATAGAACTTCTTCATCTCGTCCGCGGTTGGCCTCGTCGAACCTCGCCGCAAGCGCCAGCGAGAACAGGCCAGGCCGAAAGGCATGCCTGTTGTTGCTTCCGGTTCAGCGGCTGACTTGAGCCTTGCCTGCCGACCCTGCAGGCGTTGCGTCCACCTGGATCGACACCGACGCCCATCGGTGATAGACGATCGCCGGGCCCAACCAACGAGCAACGAAACGGCGTAACCCCTGTCCGGTCCGCGGCACCTGTCCCGGATCGGTCAGCAATGAGTGCACCGTGCGCAGAGTCATCTCGGCAAACTCACGGAGCGCGGCCGTGTCGAAGCCGTGAAGCTTCCAATCGACATCGAGGCGCTGCAAGAAGGACATGCAGAACGCGATGGCGGTGTCGGAGGTCAGCGAGGTGACGGGTTCGCCATCATCCCGGCTTGTGAGCAGACTTTCCAGTTGCGGATCACCGGAGAGGTTCTCGACGCCAAATGAAACACTTTCGACCACGGCGATGACCGGGTCGTTGAGGCCGCTGGCATGGTGGGCAACCTGATCGATGAATCCGTTTACGGCACGCATTGCGCTCGCGATGAGCAGCGCATCGGCATTCGGAAAGTAGCGGTACACCGTCTGACGGGTGACGCCGAGCCTGCGCGCGACGTCGGCAATGCGAATCGCCGCACCATGCCCGGCGATCTCCTCGTCTACCGCACTGAGGATGCGCGAAATGGCCTCCTCGTCGGATGCGGGTGTCGAACCCGCCCAGCCACGACTACGCATCGGCTGTGACAAGCCTTTCGCTGGTGAACGCAATCGGAAGGGTTGTCGGACCGGTCATACCCAGCAGGGACTTCCACGGAGCCGGACCGTTCCTGTGGGTGGTGCTGAAGCGGCGGGTGAGGACGACGAGTGCTTCCGCGAGTTCCCGGCGAGCCAGGTTTGCCCCCAGGCAGTAGTGTGCGCCACCGCCGAAGGTGAGAATGGCGGGAACGTCCTTGCGGGTGATGTCGAAGCGGTCGGCATCGTTGTAGATCGCGGGGTCTCGGTTGGCCGCAAGGGTGTTCGCGAGCACGAAGGTTCCGGCCGGGAACAGATAGCCAGCGAACTCGACATCTTCGACGGCGGCGCGCGGCACGATGCAGGCCGCCGGCGAGTGCCGCATGGTCTCCTCGACCGCCTGCATGGCGAGTTCCGGATGGTCGCGCAGCTTCGCCCACTGGTCGGGATGTTCGCACAGCACCTGGACCGAGGCCGCGAGCTGGTTGCGCGTGGTATCCGTTCCGGCCATCAGGAATCCGGCGACCAGCCCGCGCAGTTCGTCGAGATTGAGCCGGTCGCCCTCGCTTTCGGCGCGAATGAGTTCCGACAGCAGATCATCGGTCAGAGTGTCCCGGCGGGCGGCGACCATGCCGTCGACGTAGTCGTCGAGTTCGCCCCATGAGCGCAGGATGGCGGCCTCGTCGAACTTGGCATCCGGTCGAAAGTTGAAGGCCTGAAAGACCTCCTCGGTCCAGTCCGCGAACAACTGCCAATCCTCGGGAGGTGCACCGAGCAGCGCGCACATGATCGGCGTCGGGTAGGGACGTGCGATATCGGTCACGACGTCGCACCGTCCGGCGTCCGCGACCTGGTCGATCAGCCCGTTCATCACCTCGTGGATCGTGTCCTGGAGACGCGATGTGGCGCGCGGAGTGAACGCTTTGGCAACCAGTTTCCGCAACCGGACATGCGGTGCACCGTCGAGGCCCAGGAGGCTGTTCGCCAGCTTGTCGAACAACGGGCCCGACGTGATGCCTTGCGCCGCAAGGGTGATGCCGGGCGGCAGACGGAATCTGTTGTCGCGCAATATCTCGCGAACCAGTTCGTAGGACAGGATTTCCGGTCCGAGGGGGCCGATGGCGATCGGCGCGCGCGATTGCGCCGATCGGACGTCATCGAGGATGTCGTGCGGAGTCGCGGTGAGGCCGTAGTTGAGCGTCGGCAGCCCAGCCTCGAAGACGTTGGGAACCTCGTGGGTCAGAGTCATGGGATTTTCCTTCATCGCCCCGGGCCTGAGTCGGACATTATCACCCAGAGCGTATGACCAGTGCTCACCAACCGTCAACAGCTGGAAGAATATCACCAGTTGAGGTGGACGCGATACGTGCAGTGATCATACATATCAATGTTATGTGTCCGTATTGGTCCGCGCCCGAAAGGTGGTGAACCAACTGAGGCTGTTGCCTGCGTCCTCAATTCCCGGCAGGCCGGCAAGCCGGCAGGGGTCGAAAAGACATGGCATATATTGCCGTAACGTCAATATCGCGCGAGCGATCGAGCCCAACCCGCTAACCCATTCCCCTCAATGTGGGCTACATTCAGCAAATGCCTCTTCGCTACATGCGAGGGCATCCGGAGGGGAGTGGCCGGTCGCGCGGTCGCTGGGTCGGGCTGGTGGCTTCGCCATTGTTCATTGCGAGCGTCTTTTTCGCCGCGCCTATCGCGCCGGTCGCCTCGGCCGCCGACTGCGCCGACGCGGAGGTCATCTTCGCCCGCGGCACCGATGAGCCGCCGGGTCTCGGCCGGGTCGGCGATGCCTTCCTCGACGCACTGCGCAAGCAGGCCGCCGGCATGAGCATCGACACCTACGCGATCAACTACAAGGCCGGCAAGCTGCAGTTGCACGGCGGCGACGGCGCCGAGGACGCGATTTCCCACATCAAATCCACGGTGTCGTCGTGCCCCGACACCAAGATCGTCCTCGGCGGGTTCTCACAGGGCGCCAGCGTCATCGACATCGTGGCCGGTGTTCCGATGGGCGGCATCACCTGGGGCAGTGCGCTGCCCCCGCAGTACGCGGACAACATCGCTGCGGTCGCCACCTTCGGCAACGTGGCCGGCCGCACCGGTGGATCGCTCTCTACCCAGAGCGCACTGCTCGGCGCCAAGGCGATCGACCTGTGCAACCCCGGCGATCCGATCTGTCATGCGGGTCCGGGCAACGAGTGGAGTGGCCATACCGAGGGCTATGTCCCCGGATACACCACGCAGGCAGCAACTTTCGTCGCGGGCATGCTGCTGAACGGTTTCGGTCAGACCGTCCCCGGCTACGATCCGCCGCCGGGCTATGGCTCGCCGATCACGGGCTACAGCCCGGACACCTCGGTGCACGGCCCGCAGCCCGGATACGGACCGGTGGGGCCGGGCTACGATTCCCAGCTGCCGGGGCCGGGGCCATCAACTGTCGGGCCTGTCGTACCGTCCCCCGACTTCGGGCTGGTTTAGGGACCTACGGGCGAGGGCCGCCCGCCGACTCCGGGTCGGGAAATCTCAGGCATCGGCATGCCACCAGCGCGAGATCGCGGGCGATGTCCGCGGTTGCCGCCGTCGGCGTCACGATGTGGCTGAACCCGATCCGCGCCACACTTTCCGCCATCAGGCGCACGTCGCCGTTCGGCAGCCCCGGCCACTGCTCGCTGACCCACTCCTGAACCATCTGCACGGCCTGCGTCATTAGGGGTTCACCCCGGGTGGTGAGCAGTGGCAGCAGCGATGTGTCGCCGTCGACCGGCGCCCGGGTCAGGATGGTCTGCAGCAGGGGATTGCCGCCGGTCGCCTCGAGGATGTAGGCAACCGCGGCCTGCACCGCATTGGGCAGATCGCCCGGGTGCCGGTTCAGGCGCTCGCGCATCTCGTCGAAGAAGACGGCGGTCTCGCGCATGACCAGGTCCTGCCCCAGATCGTCCTTGGTTCCGAATTCCGCGTGCACGCTGGCCCGGCTGACCCCGATGGCTGTGGCGATGGCACCCATCCGCACCGCTGACCAGCCCCGGTCCAGGACCACCTCGCGCGCCGCGTCCAGGGCGAGTTCTCGCAGGCGGGAGCGTCCAAAGGCCCGGGTCTCCGCACGAAGGTCGACGGCTGTCACGAGCAGAGTCTAGCCAACGAAATCTGTCAGATGTCGAGCACTCTGGACATTTTCCATTTTTTGTCTAAAGTGATCCGCAGCACTAGTCCCGGAGGCAACCATGACTCTCGCGTTCACCCGAGCCGAGCGCCCTTACGACCCCGCCGACCTCTCCTCCTCGGAGTTCTGGGCGTCCACCGGCAAGGAACGCGAAAAGACGTTCGCCGAGCTGCGCGCGAACCGGCCGATCTCCTGGCACCGCCCGGTGCACAACGGCCTGTTCGAGGACCCGAACGATCAGGGCTTCTGGGCGGTCGTCCGGCACGCCGACCTGGTGGAGGTGACCCGGCGACCGCAGGACTTCCTGTCCGGCGAAGGCATCCTGTTCGAGTCGATGCCGAAGGAGCTCCTCGACGCCGGCCAGGGCTTCATCGCCATGGATCCGCCCCGGCACACCAAGATCCGCCGACTGATGGCGGCGGCCTTCACGCCCAAGCAGTTGGCCCGCATCGATGACCACATCGTCGCCAACGCCCGCCGCATCGTCGACGACATCGCCGACAAGGGTGAGGTCGACTTCGTGAGCGAGGTGGCCGCCCTAGTGCCGATGCACAACATCTGCGACATGGTGGGCATCCCCGAGGAGCACCGCCGCACCATCGCCTACGAGTCCCAATTCCCCGACGGTTGGCGCGATCCGCGGCTCCTGAAGGGCGCCGAGCCGCTGGCCCGGGTGGCACAGGCCATCATGACGGTCCACACCATCGCCGCTGAGTTGGTCGAGGCCCGGCGCCGCAAGCCGGAGGACGATCTGGTCACCGCGCTGGTGCAGGCCGAGGTCGACGGAGAGCGGCTCACCGATGAGGAGATTTCATCCATCTTCTTCCTGTTGATCATCGCCGGGAACGACACCACCCGGCAGTCCACCTCACACGGCATGAAGGCGCTCACCGATTTTCCCGAGCAGCGGGCCTGGCTGATGGCGGATCTGGACGGCCGGATGCCGACGGCGGTCGAGGAGATCGTCCGCTGGGCCACGCCGATCATGACGTTCCGCCGCACGGCCGCCCATGACACCGAATTGGGCGGCCAGCACATCACCCAGGGCGACAAGGTGATCATGTTCTACTCCTCGGCGAACATGGACACCGAGGTCTTCGATCACCCTGAGCGCCTTGATCTTTCCCGCTCCCCGAACAAGCACGTCGCATTCGGCGGGGGTGGAATCCATCACTGCCTGGGCGCCCAGCTCGCCCGGCGGCAGTTGGCGGCGACCTTCCACGAACTGCTGACCCGGTTGCCCGACATCCACACGGTGGGAGAGCCGGAACTGGGCAACGGCAACTTCTTTCACACCGTCATGTCCATGCGTGCCGAGTTCACCCCGGAGAAGCGATGAAAGTCGTCGTCGACCGCACCAAGTGCTCCTCGATCGGCCTGTGTGAGGCCACCGCCCCCGACATCTTCGAGATCGGTCCCGACGGTGTCATGAACATCCTGATCGAGGACATCAGCCCAGACCGGCGCGCGGATGTCGAGCAGGCCTGCGAGAACTGTCCGACGCAGGCGCTGAGCATCGTAGAGAACTGATCCGTGGCCGACGCCGCGGGTGTACTGTCCCGGGCGTGCGCGCAGAATTCCTTCGCTTGGTTGCCCCGCTCGCCGCGGTGACCGTTGTCGCGGTGGGGCTTTCGACGGCGATCGCCGGGGCGGACGGGCCGGCCGGCGCGGTCGAGGGCCCCGCTGACATCGCCGTCGCGGTCGGCACCGGGGTGTTCATCGACGGGTTGGTGGGGTTCCGGGCCACCGGCCCCACCAACGAGGAGGCCTCGGCGCGGGTGATCGCACAATGCCAGAGCGCGGGTGGTCAGGACTGCACCAGTGATGAGGTGACCAACGACAATCTGTGCATCGTCTCGGTCGCCGATGCCGGCAACGAGGTCGTCGCCGGTGGTGCCGGGGCGACGGTCGAGGCCGCTCGTGACGACGCATTCCAGCGAGCCGCGGCCAACGGAACGCCGCTGGGATCGACCGCCGCGATCGTCATCTCGGATTGCCACTGATGGGCCGCCGGTGCAGGGCAGTACTGCTGCTGGTGAGTTCGGTTGTGCTGGCGGGTGTTTGCGCACCCGCCGCCGGTGCGCTGCCCAGTTGCCAGGACGCGGGTACGACGTCCACCTGCCGCACCAACGGCAGTGTGTCCATCAAGGCACGTCCCGGGACGGTGGCGTCACCCGCGAACCAGCCGGGGATTCGCTGGGGCGGCGGATCCGGCCTCTCCCTGACGTTCGGAGGGTGAACCGGCGGTGGCTGGGGACGGACTGGCCCAGCACTGGAACGCGGCCTATGCCCAGGGAGAGACGACGCGCAGTTGGTTCGAAACCGAGCCGGTGATGTCACTGCGGATGCTCGATGCCGCCGGGGTCTCCGCCGATGCGAGCCTGGTCGACATCGGCGGCGGAACGTCGCGGTTGGTCGACCGCCTGCTGGCGCGGGGTCACGATGACCTGACGGTGGTGGACGTTTCCGACGCTGCCCTCGGCATCGCTGAGCGGCGCCTCGGACCCGATGCCGCCCGGGTGCACTGGGTCTCCGCCGATATCTGCTCCTGGTCGCCGGGCCGGGTGTTCGACGTATGGCACGACCGCGCGGTGATGCATTTCCTGACGGCGGCGGCCGACCTGGGGCACTACCTGCGCACGCTGACCGCCGCCACCGGACCGGGCGCGGTCGCGGTGTTCGGGTGCTTCGCCCCGGACGGGCCGACGCAATGCTCGGGGCTACCGGTCGTGCGACGCGATCCCGGGGATCTGGCCGAGGTCCTCGGCGCCGCGTGGTCCCTGACCGCCGCGGATCGGGAACTGCACCCGACGCCCGGCGGCACCGTCCAGCCCTTCACCTGGGCCGCGTTCGTGCGGGCCTGATCGGATTCAGCTGCAGCAGTTGGGATCGAGCGCGGCGCAGAGCGCTTGGAGTGCCTCGGGGCGGATGCGGTGAAAGACGTTCATGCCGCGTCGCTCGGACAGCACCAGGCCCGCCTTGCGGAGCTGGGTGAGGTGGTGACTCATCGTCGACTCGGTCAGCTTGAGCACCGCGGCCAGCTCGCCCGAGGTCTGCTCACCGGCGGCCGAACTGAACAGGTACGACACGATCTTGACCCGGGCCGGATCGGCGAGGGCCTTGAGCCGCAGCGCGATGTGCAGGGCATCATCGTCGCTCATCGGACCGGCGGCGACGGGGGCGCAGCACACCGGTGCGGTGGTGTCGATGACCGGCAAGGCTTTGGGCATACCGCCATTATGCACTAGATGTTGACATATATCGAAAAGGTTGCCATGCTGGCGGAGTCGGTAATTCGATATATGTCGCAGAACCCCGGAGGTGGCTTCCATGTCCCGCGTACAGCTGGCCCTCAACGTCGACGACCTCGACACCGCAATCGCGTTCTACTCCAAGCTGTTCGGCACCGAGCCGGCCAAGGTCAAGCCCGGCTACGCCAACTTCGCCATCGCCGAGCCGCCCCTGAAACTCGTGCTGCTGGAGAACCCCGGCCAGGGCGGCACGCTCAACCACCTCGGCGTGGAGGTGGAGTCCAGCGAGCAGGTCCACGGCGAGATCGCCCGACTGGCCGGTGCGGGGCTGTTCACCGAGGAGGAACTCAACAGCACCTGCTGCTTCGCCAAGCAGGACAAGGTGTGGGTCACCGGTCCCGGCGGCGAGCGGTGGGAGGTCTACACCGTGCTGGCCGACTCGGAGACCTTCTTCGACCCGATCCCGGTGGAATCGGCGGCCAGCGCGCCCGGCGGGTGCTGCGGATCGTGACCTCCGCGCGGCAGGACGAACACCACGTCACCGCGCGGCTTTCCACCCTCGACCGGCTGCTGCCGGTGTGGATCGGCGCGGCCATGGGCCTGGGCCTGCTGCTCGGCCGGCTCGTTCCCGGTCTGGGGAACGCGATCAGCGCGGTCCAGTTCGACGGCGTCTCGCTGCCCATCGCCATCGGATTGCTGGTGATGATGTACCCGGTGCTGGCCAAGGTGCGCTACGACCGCCTCGACACCGTAACCCGCGACCGCAAGCTGCTGTTGGCGGCGCTGTTCCTGGTGTGGGTTGTCGGACCCGCGCTGATGTTCACCCTCGCCTGGCTGTTCCTGGGTGACCTGCCGGAGTACCGCACCGGCATCATCATCGTCGGGCTCGCACCGTGTATCGCGATGGTGATCATCTGGAACGACCTCGCGCGCGGCGACCGCGAGGCCGCCGCCGTCCTGGTCGCCATCAACTCGGTCATCCAGGTGCTGATCTTCGCCGTGCTCGGCTGGTTCTACCTGTCGGTGCTACCGGGCTGGCTCGGCATGAACCAGACCGCCATTGCGACCTCGACGTGGCAGATCGCCAAGTCGGTGCTGATCTTCCTCGGCATCCCGTTGGTGGCCGGCTATCTGACCCGACGCTACGGCGAAAAGGCCAGGGGCAGAACATGGTACGAGTCGACGTTCCTGCCGAGGATCGGGCCGTGGGCGTTGTACGGACTGCTGTTCACCATTGTCATCCTGTTCGCCCTGCAGGGCGAACAGATCACCTCCCGGCCACTGGACGTGGTGCGGATAGCGCTGCCGTTGCTGGCCTACTTCGCCATCATGTGGACCAGTGGCTTCCTGGTCGGTGGCGCGCTGAGGCTGGGCTATCCGCGCACCACCACCCTCGCGTTCACCTCGGCGGGCAACAACTTCGAACTCGCCATCGCGGTGGCGATCGCCACCTTCGGGGCGACATCCGGTCAGGCGCTGGCCGGCGTGGTCGGACCCCTGATCGAAGTGCCGGTCCTCGTCGGCCTGGTGTACGTGTCGCTGGCCTTGAGGAGGTTCTTCCGATGACCCCGAGCGTGTTGTTCGTCTGTGTGCACAACGCCGGTCGCTCCCAGATGGCCGCGGGTCTGCTTCAGCATCTGGCCGGTGATCGCATCGAAGTCCGTTCGGCCGGAACACAACCCGCCGACCAGATCAACCCGGCCGCGGTCGCGGCGATGGCCGAGATCGGCATCGACATCACCGCGGCCACACCGAAGGTGCTCACCGGGGAGGCGGTGGAATCCAGCGACGTGGTCATCACCATGGGCTGCGGCGACACCTGCCCGTACTTTCCCGGGGTGTCCTACCGCGACTGGAAGCTCGACGACCCGGCCGGGCAACCGGTCGAGGTGGTCCGCCGCATCCGCGACGACATCGCCGAGCGGGTGAAGGCGTTGATCGACGAGTTGGCCCCCGGCTAACCGCTACCGCGCCTTCTTCGCTCGCTCGTGCGCCGTCAGCAGGATCTTGTCGAATTCGGGTCGCGCCGCGGTGACGGCCTGACCGCTTTTCAGGGCCAGGAAGTCTCGGGCCAGCTGGTCGGCGAGCACGCGGATCTTGACATTCCCCTCCTGGGAGCGCCATTTCAGGATCTCGAAGGCCGTGTTCGCATCGATGCCGTACACCAGCATCAGCATTCCCTTGACCTGTTCGATCGTGCTTCGATGTTCGACCACCACGGCCAGCGCGTCGGCGAGCGTGTCTTGTTCCGGGGTGACGTCGATGTAGAACGCGGTGCTGCCGATCACCGCGCCGGTCTCGTCGAGCAGTTCCTGGCCGACGACGATGAGTTCGCGGTTCTGGCCGTGCGCGTCGATCATTCGGTACCGGCTGCTGGTCACCTCGTGGGTCCGGCGCAGGTGCTCCATATTGGCCAGGATCCGGGCGCGGTCATCCGGGTGCTTGTAGGACATCACCTGCTCGGTGGTCAGCGTCATCGGCACCGGATCGTGGCCGTGGATCTGCGCCGCCTCCGGCGACCACTCCCAGCGCTCGCCCTCGAAGTACAGCCGGAAGCTACCCGTCCGCAGTGTCGACGCGGTCGCATCCTCGCTGGACGGGCCCGGGGTCGCAGCCATGGCACAGCACGGTACGGCCGGTCGCGCGGCCCACCCGGATTCCGATATCAGCCCTGCCGGGACAGCCCCGGCAGCAGCGGCAACAGGGCGAGCGCGACGATGACCTCCGCGGCATCGGAGTCCACGCTGCGGCCCAGGATGGACTCGGCCTGGTTCACCCGATACGTCACGGTGTTGGGATGCACGGTGAGCCGCCGGGCGGCGCGGGCCGGGCTGCGATTCTCCTGCAAGTAGGCCGCCAGTGTCATGGCCACGCGGTAGGTCGTCTCATCATCGGCGGCGAGCGGGCCGAGGACGCGCAGCACGAATTCCGTTGCCTGGCCGGGATCGGCACTGGCCAATGCGGCCAGCGCGACGTCGCGATAGCGGGTCACGGCCTGGCTTCGCGAGCCGGCCAGCTCGGCGACCCGGCGGGCTTGCACGGCCTGCAGATGGCTGCGACGAAATCCCGCCAGTCCCCACGCCGGTTCCCCCATCGCAACCCGCACCGCGGCAGGCCGTTTCGACGAGCGCAGGATGGCGTCCGTGCCGAGGGCGGCGGCGTCGAACGGGTCTCGACGGCTCAACCAGGCCGTCAGCGCCAGCGGGCCCGTCGGGTGGGTCAGCGCCGTCTCCGACTCGACGGCGGTTTCAACGGCCGCAACGGCTTTGGCCAGTTCCGTCTCGGTGTCAATGTCCTCGTCGGGTGACTCCAACCAGATGCAGACGGCGATGTGCTCGCGGTTGACGTCGTAGCGCAGCTTCGTCGCGGCGCGCTGATCGTCGCGCTCTCGCCCGGCCAGCACGTCATCGAGCGCGCTGGTGCGTGCGGCGGCCGCGCTGCGCAGCCAGGCCTCCCGCTCCCGTTCGTAGATCTGCTCGCTGCGCACCAGGGCGCCGTCGACGTAGGAGAACAGCCAACTGGTCACCAATTCCAGCGCCACCGCCTGGTCGGCGGCGTCCAAACCCCGGTCGGTGATACGTGCGAACAGCCACGCCCACAGCAGATCCTGGGACAGCCGGAAGGTCCGCATGACGTAGGCCAGCGGCACACCGTATTGAATCCGGGCCCGGCCGACCGCCACCACCGACTCCGGCAGCTGAACCGCGCGCGGATCTGCCCCCGCATCGATGACCTTGGCGAGTTGGCGGACCACGTCGGTCACGCTGGCGGGAAACCCGATGAACGCCGACTCCGGCCGCTGATGTCCCTCCGCCTCGAGGCGGGCGACGATCCGCTCGGCCAGTTCGGCGGCACCGGATGCCATCTCACGGGCAACCGGGCGCACGGTGGCGTTCCACAGCCGCTCCGCGGCCGCATCGTCGCGGACTCGCTCCCACGCCAGGGCCATGACGGGAGCGTAGTGCCATTGTGTGGTCGACACAGCACTTTGCAGGAGAACGGCGCAGATCAGGGTTGCTGTGCCAGGGAGATTTGTGCTAGGGACACAAAGCCGGCCCGAACGTTGGCGTCGGCGCACGAGCGTTCGACGGCCCCCGGGCCATACCTTGGCACTGTCCAGCCCGGAACCACCCTGAAGAGGAAGACATGAACCACACCATCAGCCCGATCTCGCCGGCTCAGCAGGACCGCGATGGCCGGTACGCGCACGTGGGTGTGGCCGTCGCGTTGGCTACGGCGGCCGGGACGCTCGTGGCCCTGTGGTTCTTCCCGATCGTGGTGTGCGCGATCTGGACCGTCATGGTGGCCGCGCTGATGATCGGGGCCCGGCCGATGTCGGCCGTCACCGTCTCCTGACCGCCCGGGCCGAGCTATTTTCCTTCCAGCGATACGTGGAGGAACGATGCTCATCAAGCATGCCGGCAGCTACCGCGAGATCTACGACGCCTTCCGCTGGAACGTGCCGCAGCGCTTCAACATTGCGACCGCCTGCTGCGACCGGTGGGCGGCCGATCCCGACCGCGTCGCGCTGATCCACGAGCAGCCCGACGGGCAGGTGCGCCGCTACACCTTCGCCGAGTTGCGCGAGCTGTCCAACCGATGCGCCAATATGCTTGTCGGGCTTGGCCTTCAGCGCAACGACCGGGTGCTGCTTTTGCTCGGCCAGCGACCGGAGACCGCCATCCTGCACCTGGCGGCCTGGCGCGCGGGCATGATCAGCGTGCTCTGCTCGGTGCTGTTCGGCGCCGATGCGGTCTCCTACCGGGTGCAGACATCCGGCGCGAAGGTCGTCATCACGGACGACGCCAACCTGGACAAGGCGATCGAAATGGCCGGCGATGCCCGGGTGCTCTGCGTCGACGGCGGGCGCGAGGGAGTCGCCGACTTTTGGGCACTGCTGCGTGAGGGTGCGGGCACCTTCGCCACCGTCGACACCGCCGCCGACGATCCGGCTTTCCTGCTGTTCACCTCCGGCACCACCGGACCGGCCAAGGGCGCGCTGCACGCCCACCGCTCGCTGCTCGGGCACATGCCGTGCATCGAGATGCAGCACGACTTCTTCCCGCAGCCGGGCGATGTGGTGTGGTCGCCGGCCGACTGGGCCTGGATCGCCGGGCTGATGGACGTGCTGATGCCGTCGTGGTTCCACGGCGTTCCGGTGTTGGCGTTCCGTTCCGTCGGGTTCGACCCCGAGCAGGCCTTCCACATGATCGCCAAGCACCACGTGACGAATACGCTGTTGGTGCCCACCATGATTCGGCTGATGAAGCAGGTGCCGAATCCGCGCTCCCGCTACGACTTGAAGGTCCGCTCCCTGATATCGGGCGGGGAGGCCGTCGGCCCCGAAATCATCGAGTGGACCCAGGACGCCCTCGGCATCCGGATCAACGAGGTCTTCGGCCAGACCGAGTGCAACTTGGTCCTCGGCCACAACGCGGCGCTGATGGCGCCCAAGCCCGGATCGCTGGGCCAGCCCATCCCCGGCCACGTCGGCGCGATCGTCGACGACGCGGGCAACGAGTTACCGGCCGGCGAGGTCGGCCAGATCGCCTTCCGGCGGCCCGATCCGGTGATGCTGCTCGAGTACTGGAACAACCCGGTGGCCACCCGGGACAAGTTCGCCGGCGACTGGCTGCTGACCGGGGATCTCGGTGTGCGCGACGAGGACGGCTACTTCTGGTACCGCAGCCGCGCCGACGACGTGATCACCTCGGCCGGCTACCGCATCGGGCCGGGCGAGATCGAGGAGGCGCTGCTGCGCCATCCGGCGGTTCGCCTCGCCGCGGCGATCGGCGTGCCGGATGCGGTGCGCACCGAGAGCATCAAGGCGTTCCTGGTCCTCGCCGAAGACCAACAGCCGAGTGACGCTCTGGCACAGGAGATTCGCGAGTTCGTCAAGACCCGGCTGGCGCGACACGAGTATCCGCGCGACATCGAGTTCGTCGACAGCCTGCCGACGACGACCACCGGCAAGATCATGCGGCGCGAGTTGCGCGAGCGGGAAAGGGCGAAGGCGGCGTCAGGGCACCAGACGAAGAGCGGTTGAGGGGTGGCAAGCTGCTTCGCCGTGGCAGCCGTCCAAGATTTCGAGGATCCCACCGTCGCCCGCGTCGGGAAGCAACAACGGTCATCGCCCGCGCGGCGGCGGGAAGTACGTCTCCTGTTCGACCGTGCACACCAGATCGCCGTTGCGGTTGAACATCCGCCCGCCGGCCAGCGCCAGCGCGTCCGCACTCGTCGGCGTCGACTGGTCATAGAGCAGCCAGTCGCTAAAGTCCGCGGGCCGGTGGAACAACACCGAGTGGCCGCGCTGCGCTGATTCACCCACCCGGCCGCGGGCCGCGTTGACCGGTTCGGCCAAGGTGACGGCGGACAGGTAGACCACCATCGCGGCGACCAGTGCCGAGTCGTCGGGCACCTCGCCGCCGGGGCGCCACCAGATCCTCGACCGCGCCGGTGGCGCGACGTCGGCATCGATGACACGGCGCTCGAACCACCGCAGGCTCGACCACCTGCCGTCGTACGCCGACTCCGCGAAATGTGCCGGCGGCGGCGGCAATTCCTCGGGAGCGGGAACGGTCGGCATCGCCGGCTGGTATTCGACATCGTCGCGCTGTGCGCCGGTCGCCTTGAACGACGCCATCGTCTCCGCGAGCACTTGCCCGTCCTGTCGGGCGGTGATGCGCCGGGCCGCGAAGGTGCGGCCGTCCTGAAGTTCGACCACGTCGTAGTCCACCGGCTTGCGGGCGTCACCGGCCCGCAGAAAGTAGGCGTGCATGCTGTGCGCGCTGCGCCCCGGCACCGTATGCGCGGCGGCGATCAGGGATTGCGCGGCGACGTGCCCACCCAGGATGTGGTTGAACGGGGCAGCGAGTTGTTCGCCAACGAAGGAGGCGGCGCTCACCCGCCGCAGCGACAGGGTGGCCAGCACCTCGCTGAAGGTCGACGGCGGCGTCACCGCTCGGATACTTCCACCTCGCCGACATTCTTGGGATCGGTAGACCGTCGACGGGCCTTCACTTGCACCACGACGCCAACAAGGGCGTCCCGGAGACAAGGAAGAACCGTGAAAATCCTCCCCGCCAACATCGAGCAGCAGATCGCCCAGGTCGACCGGCAGAAGAGCCTGATCATCGGGATCAGCTCCGGACTGGTGGCGCTGTGGTGCGCCTACCGGGTCTTCTGGGCGCTGTATCTGTCGATGACCTACAGCTTCGTGTTTGGCTCGCTGATCTTCCCCGTCGTCCTCTGGGGTGTCGTCGGTGTCGTCGCCGGGGTGTCCGCATACGCCTTCCTCACCCACTACTCGAAGACCCCGGTCAACCCGCCGAACCCCGACAACCAGCCGCTTTCCTGACTCCCGGTCGCCCACCCCGCCGCCCACCAGCGGCGGGGTGGGCGCCTGTCTGCCCACAAACTGGCACGCATCAGGCCCACCCGGGCAGACTGTCACGGTGACCGCCCGACTGACCGCACTCGTCGCCGGCCTCCTGGTGCTCGCCGGGGTTTCCGCCGGGCCCGCCGCCGCCAACCCCGGCGATCCGCCCGGCGCCCTCACGGTCGGTGGACTGCAGCGCACCTACGCGCTGCACGTTCCCCCCGGGCCCCCATCCGGCCTCGTCATCAACCTGCACGGCGCCGGGCAGACCGGCGGCGAACAGGCCGCGGTGACCAACTACAACGCCGTCGCCGACCAGTACGGATTCGTCGTGGCCTACCCCGACGGGATCGACCTCAGCTGGGCCGACGGCCGCGGCGCCTCGGTGCCGGACCGCCAAGGTGTCGACGACGTCGGCTTCCTCGCGACCCTGATCGACCGGCTGACCCGCGACTACGCCATCCCGCCCGGCCGGGTCTTCGTGACCGGCATGTCCGCCGGCGCCTTCATGGCCAACCGGCTGGCCTGTGAGCGCGCCGACCTGGTCGCCGCCGTCGCGCCGGTCGCCGGGACGCTGGGCGTCGGGGTGCCCTGCAACCCGTCCCGGCCGGTGTCCGTGCTGCAGATTCATGGCACCGCCGACCCGGTCGTGCCGTTCGACGGCGGCCCCATGGTGGGGCGCGGCGGCCCGAGCGACATCGTCAGCGCGCCGGCCCTGGCCGACCGGTGGCGCGCCGTCGACCGCTGCCCGGCTCCCGTCGACGAGACCAACGGGGTGGTGGGCCGTTCCGCGGCGTCCGGCTGCGCCGGCGGCACCGAGGTGGACTTCGTCCGCATCGACGGCGGCGGTCACATCTGGCCGGCCGCGTTCGACGCCTCACAGGCCAGCGGCCAGTTCTTCGCCGCTCACGGCTAGCCGGGGGAGTGGCGTCGGGCACTCCGGCGATCGGATCGATGTCAAACGGCCCTAGGATGCGAAACCGTGGCCGGGGACCTTCATGAGGTGGACGACGACGCGAACGTCAGTGCGTTCGCCCTCGAGCGCGCCATCCACCCCCGACTGGCCCAGTTCCTCGACCGTCCGGTCACGGCGATCAAGCGGGTCGGCGATCAGGCGCTGTTCTACTGGAACGCCGTCGCCGCCATCCCCTACGCCATCCGCAACTACCGCGGCGAGATCGTCCGGCTGATCGCCGAGATCAGCATGGGCGCGGGCACGCTGGCGATGATCGGCGGCACGGTCGTCATCGTCGGGTTCCTCACCATCGCGACCGGCGGCACGCTGGCCGTGCAGGGCTACAGCTCGCTGGGCAACATCGGCATCGAGGCGCTGACCGGCTTCCTGGCGGCGTTCATCAACGTGCGCATCTCGGCCCCGGTCGTCGCCGGTATCGGGCTGGCGGCCACCTTCGGCGCGGGGGTGACCGCGCAGCTGGGCGCCATGCGGGTGAACCAGGAGATCGACGCGCTGGAGTCGATGGCCATCCGCCCGATCGCGTTCCTGGTGAGCACCCGGATCGTCGCCGGGATGATCGCGATCACCCCGCTGTACGCCATCGCCGTCATCCTGTCGTTCCTGGCCAGCAAGTTCACCACCGTCACGCTGCTGGGACAGTCGACGGGGCTCTACAACCATTACTTCTCGACGTTCCTCAACCCGATCGACCTGCTGTGGTCGTTCGTCCAGGCCGTGCTGATGGCGCTCGCAGTCCTGTTGATCCACACCTACTTCGGCTACTTCGCCTCGGGTGGGCCGGCCGGGGTCGGTGTCGCGACCGGCGATGCGGTGCGCACCTCGCTCGTGGTGGTCGTCGCGGTCACGCTGCTGGTCTCGCTCGCCATCTACGGAGCCGACGGCGGGTTCAACCTGGCCGGCTAGCGGCTCAGGTGCCGCAGAAGGTGCGGTATCGCCCGAAGTCCTCGGGGGCGGGCTCGCGGTAGCGCTCCAGGCCGGGCCGTTCGGTGTACGGCTCGGCGATGGCGACGAGTAGCTGCCGGATCGGCTCGAGGTCACCCGCGGTGGCGGCGGTGAGGGCCTCCTCGAGGAGGTGATTGCGCGGGATGTAGATCGGGTTGGCCCGGTCCATCACCGCGGCATCCGGTGCCAGCGCCCGCCAGCGGGTCAGCCACCCGTCGAATCCGGCCAGATCGATGAACAGCCCGCGGACAGGCTCTGCATCGCCGCGGGCGGCCCGGCCGAGGTCGACGAAGAACGAGGTGTAGTCGACGTGGCTGGTGTGCAACAGGTCCAGCAGGTCACCGGCGAGCGCGGTGACCGCCCCGTCGTCGACGTCGGCGGTGAGGCCGAGCTTGGCCCGCATCCCGCCCAGCCGGGCGGCCTCGTAGCGGTCGGCGAAGTTGCCGAGCGCCGCCTGCGCCAGCTCGATCGCCCGCTCGGTGTCGTCATCGATCAACGGCAGCAGCGTCTCGGCGAAGCGGGCGAGGTTCCAGCCGGCCGCGGCGGGCTGGTTGGCGTAGGCGTAGCGGCCCCAGGAGTCGATGGAGCTGAACACCGTGTTCGGGTCGTAGGCCTCCATGAACGCGCACGGGCCGTAGTCGATGGTCTCCCCGGAGATCGTCATGTTGTCGGTGTTCATCACGCCGTGGACGAACCCGACGAGCATCCACTGCGCCACCAGCTCTGCCTGCGCGGCGATGACGGCCTCGAGCAGGGCGAGGTACGGGCGCTCGGCGTCGCGCGCGCCGGGATGGTGGCGGTCGATCGCGTGATCGGCCAAGCGCCGCAACAACTCCCGCTCGCCGCTGGCCGCCGCGTACTGGAAGCTGCCGACCCGCAGGTGACTTTCGGCGATCCGGGTCAGCACGGCACCGGGCAGCACGGTGTCGCGCTGCACCGGCCGGCCGGTGGCCACCACGGCCAGCGAGCGGGTGGTCGGGATGCCCAGCGCGTGCATGGCCTCGCTGACCACGTACTCGCGCAGCATCGGTCCGACCGCGGCCAGCCCGTCGCCGCCGCGGGCGAACGGGGTGCGTCCGGAACCCTTGAGGTGGACGTCGCGCAACCGCCCGGCGGCGTCGGCGATCTCGCCGAGCAGCAGTGCGCGGCCGTCGCCGAGGCGCGGGACGTAGCCGCCGAACTGGTGGCCCGCGTAGGCCTGCGCGACCGGGACCGCGCCGGCCGGCACGTGGTTGCCGATCAGGAAGCGCAGCCCGTCGGGGCCGCGCAGCCAGGCCGGGTCCAGGCCGAGGTCGGTGGCGAGCGCCTCGTTGAGCAGCAGCAGTTCCGGTTCGGCGGGTACCTCGGCCTGCCACGGGACGGCGAGTTCCGGCAGCGCGCGGCTGAAGCGGTCCTGCAGGACCACGGTCGTGTCGGGTGCGACGCTCACCTGATCCAGACTACGGAGGTCGAGAGTGATACCACACTGGTATCATCACCGCGTGGCCATGACCCTGCGGCTGTCCGATAAGCAGGCCGCCAAGCTGCGCGCCGTCGCCGAACGCGACGGCATCTCCATGCACGCCGCGGTGCTCAAGGCCGTCGATGACTACCTCGATCGTCGAACCGCGCGCCGCGACGAGATCCTCGGCCAGATCGTCAAGGAACACGACGGTCTGCTGCGCCGGCTCGCCGAGGCATGATCGACTACCTCACCCTGGACGACGTTCTCGCAGCGGCCGAAGCCCACCTCGGCCACCCGGCGGAGGTCGGCGACTACGGACTGCTCGAATCCGCCGTCGCGCGTCCGCAGGCGACCGTGTACGGCGAGGACGCCTACTCGACCATTCACCAACAGGCCGCGGCGCTGCTGCAGTCCCTCGCCGCCAATCACGCCCTGGTCGACGGCAACAAGCCCACCGCGTTCATGGCGACCGCGTTGTTCTACGCGCTCAACGGCCACCATGTACCCGGTCGGCTCGAGGACGAACTGTTCGATCTCGTGCTCGCGGTGGCGACCCGCGAACTCGACACGGTGCAGACCATCGCGGTGCGGCTGAGCCGACTCGTGGAGTGATGGGCGCGACCCGCTCAGTGCTCCCCGCCGTCGACGAAGTCCCAGTTGTGCTCCAGCCACTCCAGGTAGCGGACGTCGGCCTCGGTCAACGTGCTCACCAGGATGGGCCGGTGTGACTTGCGGCCCGGCGGGTGCGGCTTGTGCACCGGTTGGTGCCAGGCGTCGATACCCTCGCGCATCCGCCAGTAGCGCTCCCACTGGCTCGGGTGGTTGGACCGGCCCCGGTCCTCCGACACCGCCGCCAGCGAGCCGTCGGCGTTGAGGAACCACAGGTGAGAGTTGTTGTCGACCAACAACGGACGTGCCCGCACCCCCTGGCGCGGGATGTGCTGAAGCGCCCAGCCGGAAAGCACGCGCAGGTCGTCGCACATCGCGTACGGCGGGATGTCGGGCAGGAAGAACCACGCCGCCTCGAACACTTCCGCCAACGCGACCTCCTCAACTCGGTGTCCTCACGCTAGCCCCGCCCACCGACAGGATCGGGGCGCCGCGCTCAGAACTGCGGCAGCCGCACCACCTGGACGAAGAAGTCGTCGATCTGCCGGACCGCGCTCATGAACTGGTCGAGGTCGACCGGCTTGGTGACATACGCGTTGGCGTGCAGCTTATAGCTGCGCAGAATGTCCTCCTCGGCCGACGAGGTCGTAAGCACCACCACCGGGATGTGGCACAGGTCGGCGTCGGACTTGATCTGCTCCAGCAGTTGGCGTCCGTCGTACTTCGGCAGGTTCAGGTCGAGCAGGATCAGGTCCGGGCGCGGGGCGTCGTGGAACTCGCCGCGCCGGTAGAGGTAGTCCAGGCCCTCCTCGCCGTCGTGCACCACGTGCAGGGTGTTGTTGAGTTTGTTGTGCTCGAACGCTTCCCGGGTGATCAGCTCGTCACCGGGGTCGTCCTCGATGAGCAGGACGTCGATCGCGCGACCGGGATCGGTCATGGTGCTGTTCCTTCCAGTTGGGCCGGTTGGGCCTCGGGTGTCGCTGTCGCCACCATGGGCAGGGTGAAGCGGAAACGGGTTCCGCCGCTGTAGTCGGTGTCGATCCAGATGGTGCCGCCGTGGTACTCGACGATCTTCTTGACCAGCGCCAGACCGATGCCGGTTCCGGCGTAGGCGTCGCGCCCGTGCAGGCGCTGGAAGATCACGAACACCTTGTCCACGAACTCGTCGGCGATGCCGATGCCGTTGTCGGAGACGCTGAACAGCCAGTCGCCGTCCTGCTCCCCGCTGCCCGGCCGGTATCCGATGGTGATGCGGGGCGGGCGGTCCTCCCGCCGGAACTTGATCGCATTGGCGATCAGGTTCTGCCACAGCATGATCAGCAGGGTGGGGTCGCCGGTGACGGGCGGCAGTTCGTCGGGCCGGTCGATCTGCGCCCCCGACTCCTCGACCGCGGTGGCGACATTCGAGATCGCCTGCTCCAGCGTGGTGTTGAGGTCCACCTCGGCCTGGGTTGCGTTGAGCCGGCCCACCCGGGAGAACGTCAGCAGGTCGTTGATCAGGATCTGCATGCGCTTGGCGCCGTCGACGGCGAAGTCGATGTACTGGATGCCGCGTTCGTCGAGCTGGTCCCCGTAGCGCTTCTCCAGCAGCTGGCAGAACGAGGCGACCTTGCGCAGGGGCTCCTGCAGGTCGTGGGAGGCCACGTAGGCGAACTGCTCCAGCTCGGCGTTGGACCGGCGCAGTTCCCCGGCCTGCTCGTCGAGCAGGGCCCGGGCCTGACCGGCGCTGTCGAGCTCGTCGACGATGCGGCGGCGCATGTCCTCGACATCGGAGGCGATGGCACGAATGTCCTTGGGGCCCTGCGGGAGGATCCGCTCAGCGAAACTGCCGTCGGTGATTCTCCGGCAGGCCTCGGCGAGCGCGCCGAGCGGCCGGGTGATGGCGCCGCGGACCAGGATGGCCAGCGCGAACGCGGTGAGCACGAACGCGACGATGATGCCCGCGAGCACCGCGTCGCGCCAGGCGCGGGTGCGGTCGAGTTGGTCGATGGCCGCGGTGCGGGCGGTACCGAGGTTGTCGTTCTGGGTGTCGAACAGCGTTCGCATGGCGTCGAATTGGGCCTTGCCGGCCTCGGCGGTACCGCGGCTGACGACGTCCGGGGAGCCGGGTGTGACCCCGGCGATCAGCGGCTCGGCGTACCGCGCCCGCCAGCCGGCGGCGGCCTGCTCGACGGCATCGAGATCCGCGATCAGCTCCGGGCGACCGCTGAGGAGTCGTCGGATGTCCTGCGCGGCTTGCTGTTCCGATTGCTGACCGTCGTAGTACGGGGCCAAGAACTGTGGATCGGCGGCGATGAGGTAGCCGCGGATGGCGGTCTCCTGGTCGCGCAGCGCCGCCTGCAGCTGGTATGCCGCGACCCGGGACGGCTGGATGTCGTCGACCAACTGCCTGCACACCTCGTCGGTACGGTTCTGCAGTGCCGCGCCGGTCAGCGCGCCGCCCAGCACCACCACCCCCATGACGGCGAGCACCAGGTTCAGCCAGCCCTGCACCGTCAATGCCGACCGCCGTTGGGGTTTCGGCTCGGTGCTCATCTGCAGGTCCGTTCCACCCGCAGCACCGCGATGTCGTCGGCGATGCCGCCGTGGGACTGGGCGCGTTGTTCGGCCGCGCTGATGAGCGCGTCGACGAACTCCGCCCCGGGCAGCGTCGCCAGCGATCGGGCCACCTCGAGCAGGCCGTCCTCGCCGAGGCGTTGTTCGCCGTGGCCGGAATGGCCCTCGAAGAGGCCGTCGGTCAGCAGCAACAGCCCATGGCCGTCGGGCAGTTCCAACTCGGGCTGCGGCCACTGCTGAGCACCAAGGCCCAGCGCGGGCCCGGCGGGCGGCTCCAGCCACCGCACCGTGCCGGGCCCGTGCAGCAGCATCCCGGGATGCCCCGCGCGCACCGCGGTGAAGCGCCCGTCGGGCCGAAGGGCGACGCTGAGCACGGTCGCGAAGATGCCGGTGCCCGCCCGCTCGGCCCGCAGGATCTCCTCGAGGCGGCGCATCCGATCGTTACCGCGTAGGCCGGCGAATGTCAATGCACGCCAAGCGATCCGGAGCGCCGCGCCCAGCGCCGCCTCGTCCGGTCCGTGACCGGCGACATCGCCCACCATGATGTGCACGGTGCCGTCCGGGGTCTGCACCACGTCGTAGAAGTCACCGCCGAGCAGCGCGTTCTCCCGGCTCGGGCGGTACTGGGTGACGATGTGCACCCCGGGGTCGTCGTCGAGCAGCGGGGAGGGCAGCAGCGCGCGTTCCAGTCGGGCGTTCTCCTGGGCGCGCAGTTGGCTGGTGTAGAGGTCGACGGCGGTCAGCTCCGAACGCTTGCGCTCGATGGCGTATAGCAAGGACCGGTGCAGGGTGTCGGGTTCGACGTGGCCCTTCACCAGGTAGTCCTGCGCGCCGGAGGCCACGGCGGTGACACCGAAGTGCTCGTCGTCGAGACCGGTCAGCACCACGATCGGTAGGGTGGCGTCGCGGCCGGCGATCCTGGCCACGGCGTCCATCCCGGTGGCGTCGGGCAGGTTGAGGTCGACCAGGATGCAGTCGGGCCGGGTCAGCAGCAGTTCCTGCTCGGCGCTGCTGATGGAGGGGGCCCAGATCACCTGGATGTCGGCGTCCGCGTCGGCGATCAACTCCTCGACCAGCACCGCGTCGGCGCGGTCGTCCTCGATCAGCAGCAGCGAGATGGGCCGGTGGTTGGCCGGTCCGGTGCCGGCTACCGCCACCACTTGCGGGTCATAGGGAGCGCGCATCGGCGATTCGATCCTTTGTCAGATCACATCGGCCGCGCTTTGACCATGTTGGGGGTGGGACAACATTTCGACCCTACCGGGTTGGGCCGCTCCACCCAAAAGCTCAGCGCCGCGCCGAGCCCGTCAGCGGCCGGCCGTCCGCGCTCTGCAGCAGGCAGATCACGGTGCTCGGGTAGGGATTGTCCGACGTCCGGTCCTGCTCGGAATCGATCAGATACGTGATGGCGGTGTCGCCGCCGGCGGCCGGCCTGCCGGTGTAGGCGGTGAAGCCGGCGTCGCAGCGCTCATTGGCCACATCGGTGACCGCGGCGTCGACGGGGATGCTGGCTCGCAGGAACGTCTCGGCCTGATGCGGTGCCGAGCAGTCCACGACGGTGACGAGCACCACCGCGGGATCGGTGGGTGGCGGCTCGGCCAGACAGTCGCCGACGGCCAGGTCGACCCACCGTGCGGTGCGGGGCTGCGGCGGTGGCGCAGCGGCGCTGGTGGTTGGGCGCGCCGCCGCCGTCGAGGTCGTCGACGCGGTGGTCGGTGCCGGTGCGGCGGCCTGACCCGCGCAGCCGGTCAGCGCGGCCAGGGCGGATAGGCAGCACAGGGCGCGCAGCATGGCGGCCTCCTGGGGTTTAGCGGGATCGGCCGACCGGGTACAGACCTGGGCCGAGGGGGTCGTGACAAGTCTCGCGATTCGGCGAGCCCGATCAAGGAGATCACGACATGAAACTCAAGAAATTCGTCGCGGCCGCGGCGTTCGGTGCGGCTGCGGTCGGCGCGGGGGCCGGCATCGCGCACGCCGATCCGGACGGCCCGCCCGGCCCGCCGTGGGTGCCGGGGCCGGGTGTCAACGTCGGTGGACCGGGCAATCCGCTGCCGCCGGGACAGGGCTACCTGCCGCCACCGGGACATCGCGGCGACATCGACGGCATCGTGCCGGTGTGGGCGCCGCCACCGCCCCGGCCGCCGGTGTGGGCGCCGTGGCTGCCGGTGGTGTGGAACGGTGATCTGCCGGGCTGGGGGGTCTGGTGGAACGGCGGATTCATTCGGCTCTGACGTCGGCGTCTCACGTCAGCCCAGGCTGCTCTCCCGGCCCGCCACAAACACGCCCAGCCGCGGATCGTTCGAGGTGATGCGGTCGACCTCCTCGCCGCCGTCGCAGCGATAGAGCCCGATGGTGATCGAGTCCTTGTGCCGGGCGATCACCGCCCAGTGCGCCCCGGCGTCCTGCCAGCGTTGCAGGACCGCCACCGGATCAGCACTCACCTGATCCATAATGGTCCGAGTGCCGCGCGGGGGTATGCGGCGGTGAGGGGGAGCGGTGAGCTGGTCGGCGGTAGCGGCCGCGGCGGTCTTCATCTGGCTGGGCATGGTGCTGGCCATCTCGTTCCTGGAGGCGCCACTGAAGTTCCGCGCCCCCGGTGTCACCATCCAGCTCGGCCTGGGAATCGGGCGGCTGGTGTTCCGCGCCCTCAACGCCTGCGAACTGGCGCTGGCGGCGTTGATCGTCGTCGCCCTCGTGATCGGCAGGCCCAGTGCCGGGGTGACCGCCGCGACGCTGGTGGCCATCGGTGCCCTGCTGGTCCAGCTGATCGCCGTGCGCCCCTGCCTGACCCGGCGTTCCGACGCGGTGCTCGCCGACGCCGCCCAGGCCGAATCCGGGCGCTCCAACGCGCATTTCGTCTACGTGGGGTTTGAAGTCGTCAAGGTGGTGGCACTGTTGGTCGGCGGCATCCTGCTGCTGTCCGCCTGAGCTTGGAGGGGTTATGGACTCGGTCTCGCTTTCTCAACTCGCCGATGAGCAATTGGACGCCGCGCGCTCGTCGCACAGCGGCCGCGCCGCGCACACCGTGCACGGCGGACACGATCACCGGCTTCGGCAGACGCTGATCGCCCTGGCGGCCGGGCGTGATCTCAGTGACCACAACAGCGCGGGGGAGACCACGCTGCAGGTGCTGCGCGGCCGGGTGCGGTTGACCACCGCCAGCGACACCTGGAACGGGTCCGCCGGTGATCTGCTGGTGATCCCGCAGGAACGGCACGGTCTGCACGCCGACGAGGACGCCGTGGTGCTGCTGACCGTGCTCGCCGACAGCCGCCCCGCTCAGTAGCGGTAGTCGGCCAGGTCGGTGGAGCCCTCGCGGCGCCCGCCGTCCAGCACCAGCAGCGCCGGCACCATCTCGCAAGTCACCAGCCCGTGGCCGCCCGTCACCTGGTCGACGATGTCGAAGCTGCGCGCGATGCGTTCCGGGGTGTCGACGACGATCGAGATCACCGGCACCTGACGGCCGAACTGAATCAGCTTGTCCCCGTGTGGTTTATGGTCGCCGTGGAAGCCCCAGATACCGCGCAGCACCGTCGCACCGCTTGCCGTGCCGGACTCCAGCAGCCGCCGGACCAGGGCCCGGTGGACCGGTGCTCCGTCGTGGCGGGTGGCCTCGGAGGTGAAGATCATCAGCTTCTGGCGCACCTGACGGCCGTCGGCGTCGAGGGCGGGCAACACCGGTGGGCGGGCCAGCAGTTCCCCGTCGCGTTTGCACACCTGCACCCGTTCGACGGTGGCCAGCGGCTCGCCCAGCATCTCGGTCAGCCCGGGCAGCACGCCGCGTACCTGCGCGGTGCTGCCGACCGCGATGATCATCATCGGCACGTCGACGTTGCGGGCGAAGAAGTGCGCGCGCCGGCGTTCGCCGTGCGCGGTGCCGTCCACCGCGAGTAGCGCCGATGCGCCGTCGAAGTGGTGGCGGTGCAGCAGGTCGCACACCGCGTAGAAGGCCGGTGCGCCGTCGACCCGGTGCCGCCGGCCCACGTAGACGGTGAGTTTGACGGCGTCGCCGTCGGGCAGCGGGGTCGATACCGGGTCGGTCACCAGCCGCGCCCGCTCCAGGGTGAGCAGGCCCTGGGTGGTCATGGCGACGGCGTCGTCCAGCAGGGCGGTGATGACGGCCTCGGTGTCGACGGCGGCGACGGCGACCGGCGGGTCCTCGGAGAGCGTGAGCGACTGGTCGCTGCGGACGATCCTGCTCAGCCCGAAACTGGCGATACCGCGCAGCATCACGCTGGTGGCGACCTGACGCTCGGCGAATAGGTCCAGCATCGCCTCGGCGACGAACCGCTTGCCGGTGCGCTGACGTTCGCCGAAGTACGCGGTCAGCTTGAGGTAGGCGTCACTCATAGCAGGCCGGCGATCGACTGGCCGGCCACCGCGGCGGCGACACCGAGAACGACGCTGACCACTAGGTTGGCCAGCGCGGGCAGGATCTGGCGCTCCTCAGTGAGCCGCTGGGTCTCCAGCATCCAGGTGGAGAAGGTGGTGTAGGCGCCGACGAACGCGGTACCGACCAGCAGTGCCACCTGGTGGCTGAGCGTGAGCCCGGTGATGAACCCGAGCAGCACCGCGCCGCTGATGTTGACGGTCAGGGTGCCGAACGGGAACGAGCGCGCGGCGCGGCGCGCGACGGCCCGGTCGACCATGAACCGCGCCACCGAACCGAGGCCGCCGATCAGGAACACCCCGGCCCACACGGCGACGTTCATGCGCGAATCCTGACCCGGCGCACCAGCACCGTCGCCGCGTACACCGCCACCAGGCCGGCGGCGATGCTGGCCACGGTGTAGCCGGCGGCCAGCCCGTAGTGGTGGGCCTCGATCATCTTCAGCGTCTCGACCTGCATCGTGGAGAAGGTCGTCAGCCCGCCGCACAGGCCCGTGCCCAGCATCGGGCGCCGGTAGCTGGACAGCGGCAGCCGCTCGAGCAGGCGGGTGGTGAAGTAGCCGAGCAGAAACGCCCCCACGATGTTCACGATGAACGTCGCCCACGGCCAGCGCGACGGGTCCGACACCAGGACGCTCGCCAGCCCGGCCCGGGCGGCGGTCCCCACCGCGCCGCCGGCGAAAACGGCCGCCAACTCCCGGTTGTCATGGCCGAACAACGGCGTCCCCCTTAACCGTGGGTGATCACAGGCAACAAGGAGAAAGTATCGCCCGCCGCGGGGCAGAATTGCGCCATGGCGGCTAATCCCCGCGCCGGTAAGCCGGCGCTCCCCGAAGACCTCATCGACGTGCCCCACCTGGTGACCGCGTACTACACGGTCACCCCGGATCCCGACGACGTGGCCCAGCAGGTGGTGTTCGGGACCTCGGGACATCGCGGCTCGAGCCTGGACGGTGCGTTCAACGAGGCGCACATCCTGGCCACCACGCAGGCCATCGTCGAGTACCGCGCCGGGCAGGGGACCACCGGTCCGCTGTTCATCGGCCGCGACACCCACGGCCTGTCCGAGCCGGCCTGGGTGTCGGCGCTGGAGGTGCTGGCCGCCAATGACGTTGTGGCGATGATCGATTCGGCCGACCGCTACACCCCGACCCCGGCCGTGAGCCACGCCATCCTCACCCACAACCGCGGCCGCAGCGGCGATCTGGCCGACGGCATCGTGGTCACCCCGTCGCACAACCCGCCCCGTGACGGCGGGTTCAAGTACAACCCGCCCAACGGCGGGCCTGCCGACACCGACGCCACCGGGGCAATCGCCAAGCGCGCCAACGAGATCCTCCGCGGCGGGCTGCGCGAGGTGAAGCGGGTGCCGCTGGCCCGCGCGCTGCAGTCGGCGCACCGGCACGACTACATGGACGCCTACGTCAGCGATCTGCCGAACGTCGTCGACATGCACGCCATCCGGGCCGAGACCATCCGCATCGGGGCCGACCCGCTGGGCGGGGCCAGCGTCGACTACTGGGGGGCCATCGCCGAACGGCACAGCCTGGAACTGACCGTGGTCAACCCGCTGGTCGATGCGACGTGGCGATTCATGACGCTGGACACCGACGGCAAGATCCGGATGGACTGCAGCTCGCCGAACGCGATGGCATCGCTGATCGCCAAGATCGGCAACTACCAGATCGCCACCGGCAACGACGCCGACTCCGACCGGCACGGCATCGTCACCCCCGACGGCGGGTTGATGAATCCCAACCACTACCTGGCGGTGGCGATCGACTACCTCTACACCCACCGTCCGGACTGGCCGGCCAGCGTGGCGGTCGGCAAGACGGCGGTGAGCTCGTCGATCATCGACCGGGTGGTGGCCGGGCTCGGCCGCAAGCTGATCGAGGTGCCCGTCGGCTTCAAGTGGTTCGTCGACGGGTTGATCGGCGGCACAATCGGTTTCGGCGGTGAGGAGTCGGCGGGGGCGTCGTTCCTGCGCCGGGACGGGTCGGTGTGGACCACCGACAAGGACGGCATCATCATGGCGCTGCTGGCCTCGGAGATCCTCGCGATCACCGGCAAGACCCCGTCGCAGCGCTACGAGGAACTGGCCGACGAGTACGGCGCCCCAGTGTACGCCCGGGTCGACGCGCCCGCCAACCGGGAGCAGAAGGCGCGGCTGGCCAAGCTGTCGGCCGAGCAGGTGACCGCCACCGAGTTGGCCGGTGAACCGATCACCGCCAAGCTCACCACCGCGCCGGGCAACGGGGCCCCAATAGGCGGGCTGAAGGTGACCACCGCCGACGGCTGGTTCGCCGCGCGGCCGTCGGGCACCGAGGACGTCTACAAGATCTACGCCGAGTCGTTCAAGGGGCCGCAGCACCTGGCGGAGGTGCAAGACGCCGCGCGGGAAGTGGTGAATAAAGTCATATCGTGAGTTCCGTCGCGGAGGATGACTGTTCGTCGGAGGCGCCCGCGCGCCTGCCGCGCGAAGTCTGGGTCCTGATCGCGGCCAACGTCGTCATCGCACTCGGCTACGGCGTGGTGTCGCCGGTGCTGCCGGCCTATGCCCGCCACTTCGGCGTGAGCATCAGCGCGGCGACCTTCGTGATCACGCTGTTCGCCCTCGCCCGGCTGTGCTTCGCACCGGTCAGCGGCCTGCTGGTGCAGCGGCTGGGGGAGCGGCGCATCTATGTCAGCGGCCTGCTCATCGTGGCGGTATCGACGGCGGCCTGCGCGTTCGCCCATACCTATTGGCAGCTGCTGCTGTTCCGGTCGCTGGGTGGCATCGGCTCGACGATGTTCTTCGTCTCCGCGCTGGGCCTGATGATCCGGATCAGCCCGCACGATGCGCGCGGCAAGGTCGCCGGCATGTTCTCCAGCGCGTTTCTCATCGGCTCGGTCGCCGGGCCGGTGCTGGGCAGCCTCACCGCCGGGCTGGGGCTGAACGCGCCGTTCCTGATCTACGGGGCCGCGCTGTTGGTGGCCGCCGCGGTGGTGTTCATCAGCTTGCGGCACTCGACGCTGGCCGCACCCGCCGAGGAGAGCGAGCTGACCGTCACGGTGGGTGTGGCGCTGCGTCACCGCGCCTACCGCGCGGCGCTGCTGTCGAACTTCGCCACCGGGTGGTCGGCGTTCGGGCTGCGGATCGCGCTGGTGCCACTGTTCGTCACCGAGTCGCTGCATCGCGGGCCGCGGATGGCCGGCCTGGCGCTGGCCACCTTCGCCGCCGGCAACGTGCTCGCCGTGATCCCGTCCGGGCGGCTGTCGGACCGGACCGGGCGGCGACCGCTGATGATCATCGGGCTCGCGGTGGCGGGGGTGTCGACGGCGGTGGTCGGCCTGGCGAACTCGGTGCCGCTGTTCCTGCTCGGCGCGGTGGTGGCCGGTGCGGCCTCGGGTATCTTCACCTCACCGCAGCAGGCGGCGGTCGCCGACATCATCGGCAGCAAGGCGCGCGGCGGCACGGCGGTCGCGACGTTCCAGATGATGTCGGACCTGGGGTCGATCGTCGGGTCGTTGGGTGTCGGGGAGATCGCCCAGCACGTCTCGTTCGGGTGGGCGTTCGGGCTCAGCGGGCTGATTCTGGTGGTGGCGGCGGTGGGCTGGATGTTCGCCCCAGAGACCCGGGACAGCGAGCCGCTGGAGCACACGCCCGCCCGGCCGCTGGGCCCGGAGGCGGCCGGAGAGTTGCCCTGACACCCGTTGTGCCCGCCTCTGAGCGACACCTGCTTGTCGATGCCGGACTTGACCGTCGGGTGTCGCTCGAAGCCGGGCAGGAGCACTGCCGCGTGGGATGCCGGTGGCCAGCGGTTTTGAGGCGTGCCTCGCGGTGGTGTAACTTCGATGGGCACACCTGGGGCTATGGCGCAGCTGGTAGCGCACCACACTGGCAGTGTGGGGGTCAGGGGTTCGAGTCCCCTTAGCTCCACCAGGGAAAACCGAGGCCGATGGTCCTCGGTTTTTTTGCTGGGTTCGTGCGGCGCAGGCGGTTTGACGACAGTTTGACTGACCACCACATTCTGGTGTGGTGCCCATGGGGTGTGGACCTTGCGAACGACGATGCGCCGTACCTACAACGCTGCAGATAGGCTCAGCAACTCACGCTCTTGCCTATGCCAAGTGACTGCTTCAAGCGCTGCTATTTGTCTGATTCAGACTCGGAGGAGTTTGGCGGTGGAAGTGAAAGCTGCAGTTGGAGTAGGCCGGGGAATCTAGAACAGCTCTTCTTGTGCGGTATCCGAGGCCGGAACGGCAAAGGGGTCCGAGTCGTCGCGTGGGTCGCGGTTTTTGATCACACGCTCGCGGATGGCGGCGACTTCGGGGCCTGCCGTGTAATAGCGTCCGCGGCGTTCGCCGTGAGCGATGAGGAGCCCATGGTTGGTGAGGCTCTGCAGGTCGCGGGTTGCGGTCTGTTCACTGACCGGATCATCGCTTTGGTTTTCGAGGATCGCGCGGTAGACGGCCCGCCGGACTCTGAGCCCGGAGGTGGCGTCGAAGAGGGCTTCGAGTGTTCGCTCTGGTAGTCGGTAGCGGGCGACGAGTCGTTCGAGTTCGAGGTACACGGTCTCGATCTCTTTGGTCCGGCGCAGAACGGTTTTCGCTTGGCGAAGATGAGCGGTGAGCACGTAGCGAATCCAGGGCCGCGTGTCTCTGGTTGGTTGCCATGAGCCGGCTCCGACCTCCGCGAGCACGTCGTAGTACGAGCGCGTGTCCTGGCCGAGGTATTCCTCGATGCTGGAGAAGACCGGGGAAACGATTCCTTCCCTGGCGAGCACCAGGGTTTGGAGGCAGCGCGCCATGCGACCGTTTCCGTCTCGGAAGGGATGGATCAATACGAGGTTGAGGTGAGCCATCGCGGCTTTGACGACGATGGGGATGTCGCCATCGGATTCCAGGCAGGTGACGAGTTCGTGCACGAGGCCATCGACGGAGTCCACGTCGACGCCCTCATAGACGATCTCGCCGGTCTCTTCCTTCTGGACGTAGATGGGGCCCGCGCGCCACCGGCCGGGGCGGCTCTTCAGGTCGTAGTTCGTCATCATGAAGTGAAGGCTCTTGATGAGCTGCTCTTCGAAACGGAACCGCGGCTCCTCAGCAAGTTGGAGGACATAGGTCATCGCATCGCGGTAGCCCTTGATGGCCAAGGCGGTCTCTTCGCTCGCATCCAGAGCCTCCTCGCCCATCTCGATGGCGAGCGCATCGTCGAGTTTGGCTTCGTAGCCCTCGATGCTGTTTGAGCCCTGGACTGCGCGGGCAAATTGCACCCGGCGCAGGGATCCCGTCCAGCGGCGCGGTTCATAGAGGCGTGAACGCAGTCGTTTGCGAAGTTCGTCGATTTCGGAGATGACCTCGTGCTCGCGAGCGTCCAGTTCCGGCGGCTCGAACAGCATGATGCATACCTCCTTACAAACAATCGCCGCGACAGATACTAACCATCATAGCCACTGTTTGTAACCATCAAAACCTCATGCTGCGGTGGGGAACGCAAGGGTGGGTTCCCTTTGCGGGGAGCCGGTCGAAGGGGCGGCGCGCCGGTGATTCCAGGTCTGGACCGACGACAATTTTGACGAGAACCCTGACGACAGTTACCACCTCTACAACACCAACTACAGGCCAAGAACACCCCTGAACTGCCTGTTCAGTGCTTGTGCCTGTTCCTGGCAGTGTGGGGGGTCAGGGGTTCGAGTCCCCTTAGCTCCACCAGGAAGAATCGGTATCTGGCCTACGCTTGACCGTCTTTTGACGACAGTTCGGTCCATTCTTGCCGCTTTGTCGATCAACCGAACCGGCTAATCGCGGCATCACGCGGCTCCCGGCGGGGACGTTCTGTGCCGCAATGTCCTGTGGACCGGGCTCGGTCTTCGCCGGTGCCGCACACAGCGTCGCAGAAGGTCTTGGCCCCCGGCAGCTCGGTCTTTCGTCGAGGGTCTGCGCGGCGCATGCTCCCCCGTCTGGCGGGCGCCGGACGCCGGATCAGCTTCTAGCAGGGTGTGTCAGTAGTTCCAAAGACAAACAATGCCGAGACAGCCAACTTCCAGGACGAACTTTTGCGACACCGCTTGGCCCGCCTCAGTGAGGGTGTCTCATTCGGTTCTGTGTTTTGAGGCACGTCAGGCGAAGGTGGCAACCTCGCGATCGTCGCGGATGTTTCCGGCCGGACCGGCACGCCTCTCCGGCATCGCGCTCACGCGTCCCGGCGTCTCGACCTACTTGGGTGGCATCCGGATGCCGCCGTCGACGCGGACAATCTCGGCGTTCATGTAGGAGTTGGTGATCAGCTCGATGACCATCGACGCCAGTTCCTCGGGCTTGCCGAGCCGATGCGGGAACAGCACCGACTCGCCGAGCTTGGCCTTGAACGCCTCGGAGGCCTCGCCCTCGCCGTAGATCGGGGTGTCGATAAGGCCGGGAGCCACGGTGTTGACCCGGATCCCCACGGCAGAGAGGTCACGTGCCACCGGAAGGGTCAGGCCGACCACGCCGCCCTTGGACGAGGAATACGCTGCTTGCCCGATCTGACCGTCGAAGGCCGCGACGCTGGTCATGTTGACGATTGCGCCGCGTTCGCCCGTGGAGGTCGGCTCGAGCCGGCTCATTGCGGTTGCCGCGAGTCGGATGCAGTCGAACGTGCCAACCAGGTTGATGTCGAGCACCTTTTTGTAGGCGCCGAGGTCGTGTGCCGAGGCGAACTCGCCGTCCTTGCCGATGGTGCGCTGGGCCCACCCGACACCTGCCGAGTTGACGAGCGCGCGCAGCGGGCCGAGGTCCATCGCCGTGTTGACCGCGTCCTCGATCTGCTCGGTCTTGGTGACGTCGACGGTGACGAATACGCCGCCGATCTCATGGGCAAGTTCCTGGCCCTTGTCGGCCTGCAGGTCGGCGACCACGACGCGGGCACCGAGGTCCGCCAGTTGACGTGCGGTGGCCGCACCGATACCGGACGCCCCACCAGTGACGATTGCACTTGCTCCGTTGAGTTCCACGGCGATGAGCTTACGGAGGCCCCACCGGCGTGTTCGGCTGCCCCTACCAACGGCAGCGCCGTGACATGATCCGACCGTGAGTTCGTTCGAGGTCACCGAAGCGGGGATCGGCGACCTGCGCGGCGCGCTGGAGAGCGGCCGGGTGACCGCCGTGCAACTCGTCGAGGCCTACCTGCGTCGTATCGAGGCTTACGACCGCAGCGGGCCGACGCTCAACTCGATCGTCGTGTTCAACGACGACGCCCTGGCCGAGGCGGCCGAGTCTGATCGGCGGCGCTCGCGTGCCGAGTTGCTCGGGCCCCTGGATGGCATCCCCTACACCGCCAAGGACAGCTACCTGGCCAAGGGGCTGACCGCGGCGGCCGGCTCGTACGCCTTCGCCAACCTGGTCGCCCAGAAGGACGCCTTCGCCATCGAGCGGTTGCGCCGTGGCGGGGCGATCCTCATCGGCCTGACCAACATGCCGGCGATGGCTAACGGTGGTATGCAGCGCGGCCTGTACGGTCGCGCCGAAAGCCCCTACAACGCAAAGTTTCTCACCGCTGCGTTCGGGTCGGGTTCGTCCAATGGTTCGGGTACAGCGACCGCAGCCAGCTTCGCGGCTTTCGGGCTGGGGGAAGAGACCTGGTCCAGTGGTCGTGCCCCGGCGACCAACAACGCGTTGTGCGCGTACACCCCGTCGCGCGGGGTGATCTCGGTGCGGGGAAACTGGCCGTTGGTCCCCACCATGGACGTCGTTGTGCCGCATACTCGCACGATGGCCGACATGGCCGAGGTGCTCGACGTCATCGTCGCCGACGACGCTGACACGCGCGGTGATCTGTGGCGGAGCCAACCGTGGATCACTATCCCCGCTGCCTCGAAGGTGCGGCCGGGATCCTACCGGGAGATCATTCCGACTGATACAGCCGCAGCTCGGAAGGTACTGGCGGGCAAGCGATTCGGTGTTCCCCGTATGTACATCAACGCCGACCCCGAAGCCGGCGTTGGCGAGGGGCTGGGTATCGGCGGGGCCACCGGGCAGCGCATCGAGACCCGCCAGTCAGTCATCGACCTGTTCCAGTCCGCGGGCGCCGCCCTGATCGGCGCCGGGGCTGATGTGGTGCTGGTGGACTTCCCGGTGGTGTCCAACTACGAATGCGACCGTGCCGGGGCGCCATCGATCAAGACCCGCGGTCTGGTCAGCCCGGAGTTCCTGCACCGCGAGATCCTCGACCTGTCCGCATGGTCGTGGGACGACTTCTTGCGCGCCAACGGCGACCCGGCCGTCCCGAACCTCGCCGTGGTCGACGGCGAGCGGATCTGGGTGAATCCCCCCGGGGCACTGCCGGACCGCGTCCAGGGGTTCGACGACGACATCAACAGCTACCCGGCGTTCATCCGGGACCACCCGATCGAGTCCTTCCTCGACATCCCGCACATCGAGGAGGGACTGCGCGGCCTGGAGCAGACCCGCAAGACCGACTTCTCCACCTGGATGCACCGCCGCGGCCTGGATGCGGTGATCTTCCCGACCGTGGCCGATGTCGGCCCGGCCGACATGGACATCAACCCGGCCTCGGCTGATCTGGGTTGGCGCAATGGGGTCTGGGTGGCCAACGGCAATCTCGTGCCCCGGCATTTGGGGATCCCGACCGTCACCGTGCCGATGGGCATCATGGCCGACATCGGTATGCCGGCGGGTCTGACCTTCGCCGGGCACGCCTATAGCGACACCCGATTGCTGTCGTTTGCGGCGGCCTTCGAGGCCACCGGTTCTCGACGTGTCCCGCCACCGCGCACTCCACCCCTATGATCGCCAGCATGGACCCCCGGATGCCGGCCGAATACGCGCCGCAGGAACGTGTTTGGATGGCCTTCCCCACCGCGGGCTACTCCCTTGGCGACACCGAGCAGGCCCGGCACGAGGCTCGGTTCACCTGGGCGGCGGTCGCCCATGCCGTCGCCGAGTTCGAACCGGTGACAGTGGTGGTGGACCCCGGTGAGCGGGCGGCCGCCGACCGGTATCTCTCGTCGAGCGTCGACACCATCGAAGCGCCGCTGAACGACGCGTGGATGCGCGATATCGGGCCGACGTTCGTCCACACCGCCGACGGGTCGGTGGCAGCGGTGGACTGGGTGTTCAACGGCTGGGGCGCCCAGGATTGGGCGCGGTGGGACCGCGACGCCACCATCGGCCGACTGGTAGCCGAGGCCGCCGGCGTGCCGGTGATCTCCTCGGAGCTGGTCAACGAGGGCGGCGGCATTCACGTCGACGGTGAGGGCACCGTGTTGGTGACCGACACCGTGCAACTTGACCCCGGCCGCAACCCGGGCCTGACCCGCCACGACGTCGAAGTGGAACTGGCGCGCACCATCGGCGCCACCCACGCGGTGTGGCTGCCCTGCGGGCTGACCCGCGACTCGCAGCGGTTCGGCACCCGGGGACACGTGGACATCGTCGCCGCCATCACCGCACCCGGACGCATGCTGCTGCACACTCAGCGTGATGCCTCGCATCCCGACTACCAGGTGAGCCGCACCGTGCGGGCGGCTTTGGACAGCAGTCATGACGCGGCCGGCCAGCCGTGGGAGATCGTTGAAATGCCGGCTCCGGCAACGCTGACCGACGACGAGGGCTACGTCGACTACAGCTACATCAATCACCTTGTGGTCAATGGTGGCGTCATCGCCTGCTCGTTCGGGGACAGCGAGGACCGTAACGCCATGGCGATCCTGGCCGAGCAGTATCCGGGCCGGCGGGTGGTCAGCGTGGACGCTCGGCCGTTGTTCGAGCGTGGCGGCGGCGTCCACTGCATCACGCAGCAGCAGCCGGCCCCCAGAGCGGATTGAGTCTGTGCCGAGCCGAAATGGGGTTTCTTGTCGGCGGGCGATGGACGGCTACCGGTAACCCGGCTCCGCAGGGGTCCGCGTAGGTTCTTGGAAGTTCATCCGCACCCGACACAGGATCTAACGAAAGCCACCATGTCCGACGATCAGAACGCAGACGTTCCCCCGAATCACCTGTCCATTGATCCGCGCAGCCCCTTCTACAACGAAGAGGCGCTGAGCCGCGACGTGGGTGTCCGCTTCAACGGTGTCGAGAAGAACAATGTCTACGAATACAACGTGGCCGAGGGCTGGGTCCGCGTGGAAGTTCCCACCGCGAAGGATCGCCGCGGACATCCGATGGTCATCAAGCTCACCGGCACGGTTGAGCCGTATTTCCGCCCAGCAGAATAGCGAATAGGTCGGTTCCGCGTCGTCGGGCGCCCGCCAACTGCGCTGGTTGGCGCTCGTAGTAGCCTTTGGCCGCCCGAGTCCGATGACCGCAGGAGTGACGTGGACCGCCCGAAACGAATCGCATTCGCCGTCGCGGCGGCCCTCATCGCCATCGGCGCCGTCGGCTGCACGCAGAACGCCTCGACCCCCGGCGATGCGGCGCTGAGCATCGTCCCGCAGAAACCGGTCGACCAGAACGGCAATGAAGTCAAGCTGGAATCCGGGGGTGCACCGCTCGATCCGGCGGGCGACGGTAAGGCCACCTGCCCGCCGGTGTCGCTGGCGATGGCCGGTCCGCTGACCGGGGCCGACACCCCGTTCGGCACGAACGTCAAGGACGGCGCCCAGCTGGCCGTCGATCAGCACAACGCGGCCAACCCGGGTTGCCAGGTCCAGTTCAAGCCCTTCGACACCGAGGGTGATCCGCAGAAGGCCACCGCCGTCGCGCCGGAGATCGTCAACGACGAGTCGATCGTTGGGCTGGTCGGCCCGACGTGGTCGGGGGAGACCAAGGCGACGGGCGCCATCTTCGACCAGGCCGGACTGGTGGCGATCACCCCGTCGGCCACCAATGTCAGCCTCTCCGAACGGGGTTGGAAGACCTTCTTCCGCGGGCTGTCGAACGACGGCGTGCAGGGCCCGTCACTGGCCAACTACATGAAGAACACCCTCGGCGTGAAGAAGGTGTGCGTGGTCGACGACAGCACCGACGCCGGCAAGGGCCAGGCCGCGGCGATCGCCCAGACCCTCGGGCCGCTCGCCGACTCGGCGTGCACCATCTCGATCAAGAAGGGCGACAAGGACTTCTCGGCGGCGGTGACTCAGATCATGGGCCAGTCACCCGACGCGGTGGCCTACGCCGCCTACTACACCGAGGGCGCCCTGCTGGTGGACCAGCTGCGCCAGGCCGGTTTCAAGGGCTATTTCTTCGGCCCGGACGGACTCAAGGATCCCCAATTCGTCAAGGCCGCAGGAGCATCCGCCAAGGATGCGGTCGTGTCCTGCCCGTGCGGCCCGGCCCCGGACGCCTTCGTCGACGCCTACACCAAGAAGTTCGGCCAGGCGCCGGGCACCTACAGTGTCGAGGCGTATGACGCCGCCGCAATCCTGTTGAAGGGCATCGACTCCGGGGCGGTCACCCGCCCGGCGCTGCGCGACTTCGTCGCCGGGTACGACGGCCAGGGCCTCGCGCGCCGCTACAAGTGGACCGACACCGGGGAGCTGACGTCGAACCTGATCTGGATCTACAAGGTCCAGTAATCAGTCCTCGACGGCCACCGGTCCGACATCCCAGATGTCCTCGCAGTACTCCGCGATCGAGCGGTCGGAGGAGAACTTGCCGCTGCGCGCGGAGTTGAGGATCGACTTACGGGTCCACGCCTCGGTGTCCAGCCAGGTGGCGCTCACCTGCTGCTGGCAGGCGATGTAGTCGGCGTAGTCGGCGACCACCAGGAAGGGGTCGTGCTGGGTGAGATTGTCGACGATCGGGCGGAACACCTCGGTGTCCCCGTGGGAGAACCGCCCGGAGCCGATCGCACCGAGCACCCCGGCCAACTCGGGGTTGGCCGCGATGTAGTCGGCGGGCCGGTAACCCTCGCTGAGCAGTTTCTGCACGGCGGGCACGGTGAGGCCGAACAGGAAGAAGTTCTCGGCGCCGACCTCCTCGCGCATCTCGACGTTCGCCCCGTCGAGGGTGCCGATGGTGAGCGCGCCGTTGATCATGAACTTCATGTTGCCGGTTCCCGATGCCTCCTTGCCCGCGGTCGAGATCTGTTCGGACAGATCGGCCGCCGGGTAGATCAGCTGTGCGTTCTTGACGCTGAAGTCCGGGACGTAGGCCACCTTCAGGAATTTGTTGACGTCGGGATCGTTGTTCACGGTCTCGCCGACGGAGTTGATCAGCTTGATGATCAGCTTCGCCATGGTGTAGCCGGGTGCGGCCTTGCCGCCGAAAATGAAGGCACGCGGGGGGATTTCGAGATCCGGGTTCGCCTTGAGCCGGTTGTACAGCGACACGATGTGCAGCACGTTGAGATGCTGACGCTTGTACTCGTGGATCCGCTTCACCTGGATGTCGAACAGCCAGTCCGGGTTCAATTCCACCCCGCTCGTCGCGCGGACCAGGTCGGCCAGCCGCGCCTTGTTGGCCCGCTTGACCGCACGCCAGCGGGTCTGGAACGCCGGATCGCCGGCCAACGGCTCCAGCTTGCGCAGCTCGGTCAGGTGCGTGAGCCAGCCCGCACCGATGGTCTCGTCGAGCAGCGACCGCAGGCCCGGGTTCGACAGCGCGACGAAGCGGCGCGGCGTCACCCCGTTGGTCTTGTTGCTGAACCGCTCCGGCCAGAGTTCGTAGAAGTCCTTGAGCACAGTGGTTTTCAGCAACTCGGAGTGCAGCGCGGCGACCCCGTTGATCGCGTGGCTGCCGACGGTGGCCAGATTCGCCATCCGGACCCGCCGGCCGCCGTCCTCGCCGATGATCGACATTCGGCGCACCCGGTCCTCGTCGCCGGGGAACTTGGCCCGCACCTCGTCGAGAAAGCGGCTGTTGATCTCGTAGACTATCTCCAGATGCCTTGGCAGGAAACGCTCGAACATCGCCAGCGGCCAGGTCTCCAGGGCTTCGGGCAGCAGGGTGTGGTTGGTGTAGGCCAAGGTCTCGACGGTGATGCGCCAGGCTTCGCCCCAGTCCAGTTCGCGCTCGTCGACCAGCAGCCGCATCAGTTCGGCCACCGCGATCGACGGGTGAGTGTCGTTGAGCTGCACGGCCGCCCGCTCGGGCAGCGTCCGGACGTCCGCCCCGGCGAGGTCCGCCATCAGGTGCAGGATGTCCTGCAGTGAGCACGACACGAAGAAGTGCTGCTGCAGCAGCCGCAGCTGCTTGCCCGCCTCGGGCTCGTCGTTCGGGTAGAGCACCTTGGTGACGGTCTCGGACTCCACCTCCTCCTCGACGGCGCGGTAGTAGTCCCCGGCGTTGAAGGCGTCCAGCGCGAGCGACCTGATGGCCCGGGCGCTCCACAGCGCCAGCGTGTTGCAGTTGTTCACCCCGTAGCCCTGGATCGGGGTGCCGTAGTACACCCCCTTGACCGAGCGCTCCGGAACCCAGCGCACCCGTTCGTGGCCGTGCTCGTCGGTGTAGCGCTCGGTGTGCCCGCCCCAGCCGACGACGTAGTCGAGGTCGGTCTTGACGATCTCCCAGGGATTGGGGTCGGCCAGCCAGTAGTCGGTCTTCTCCACCTGCCAGCCGTCGCGGATGTCCTGGTCGAAGATGCCGAACTCGTAGCGGATGCCGTAGCCGATCGCGGGGCGCGCCAGGGTGGCCAGCGAGTCCAGATAGCAGGCCGCCAGCCGGCCCAGCCCGCCGTTGCCCAGGCCCGGTTCCTCCTCGCAGGCGAGCACCTCGTCGAAGTCCTGGCCCAGCTCGCTCAAGGCGGTGCGGGCCTCCTCCTCGAGGCCGAGGTTCAGCAGGTTGTTGCCGAGGTGCGGGCCGAGCAGGAACTCCGCAGACAGGTAGCAGGCCACCTTGGAGGAGGTCTCGAGGTAGGTCTGGGTGCTCTTGAGCCAGCGGTCCTGAAGGCGATCGCGCACCGCCAGCGACAGCGCCTGGTAGTAGTGCTTGGGCTCCAGCAGTTTCGCGGGCCGCCCCAGTGTGTAGCGGAGGTGGTCGTTGATGCCACGCGTCAGCGCATCGGCAGTCATCCCCGTCCGGCTGTCGTCCTTCGGTACGGCGATCCGCTTCGAGATCACATCACTCATGGCAACAACTTCCCCGGTCTGGTCCGCCTGCTCAGATGGGCGCCAGTATTCCGCGGCACGTCGGTGCTCGGCGTCGAATCGACGAACAACCGACCCTGCAGCGGCGATCGGGTTTTGCGCAATCTGCTCACCGGCCCGCGTACGCTGCGTCCATGGTGCGGAGGCTGCGCGTGGATGTGCGGCTCGCCACCCAGGTGCTGGTGCTGCAACTCGCCGTGGTGACGTTCACCCTGGGCATCGCGGGCGGGCTGCTTGCCTACCTGAGCCATGAGCGCCTGGCCGCGCAGTACGAGAACCAGTCGTTGGACACCGCGCGTGCGATCGCCTTCGCCCCGGCGGTCCGCGCCAATGTCGCGCGCTACGAGAACGTTGCGCTGACACCGAGCCCGGCGGTGATCGACGAGTTGGCGAACGGACCGCTGCAGAAGCTGGCCAACGAGATCCAGCAGCGTACCGGCGTGCTGTTCGTGGTGATCACCAACAATGCCGGCATCAGGCTGACCCATCCCAACCGCAACGAACTCGCCCAGCACGTCAGCACCGACCCGTCCGAGGTGCTGGTGGGGCGGGAACAGGTGATGCGGCAGTCCGGCACGCTGGGGCCCTCGGTCCGCGCCAAAGTGCCTGTGCTGGCGCCGGATTCGGATCGTGTCATCGGTGAGGTCAGCATCGGGATCTCGACGGCCGCGGTGCACCGCCAGCTCTGGAGCGACGTGCGCGCGGCGGCGGTCCTGGTCGGCGCAGCGCTGTCGATCGGGGTGGTCGGCTCGGTGCTGCTGGCCCGCCGGTGGCGGGGGTTGACGATGGGCCTGCAGCCTTCCGAGATGGCCGAGCTGATCCGCGGGCAGGCCGCGGTCCTGCACGGCATCGACGAGGGCGTGCTGGCCGTCGACACCGCCGGGCAGACGACGTTCGTCAACGACGAGGCCTGCCGGCTGCTCGGAGTCGGCAACGAGTCGGGCCGCCCGGTCGACGAGATCGGCTTGACGCCAAGGGTGCTCGAGGTCCTCGAGTCGGCAGACGCAACGCCGGTGATCGCCAACGTCGGCGACCGAATCCTGGTGGTCTCGGCGCGACACGTCGCGCGCGAGGGGCGCGATCTGGGAACCGTACTCGTCGTGCGCGATCGCACGGACGTCGAGTCCCTGACCCATCAGCTCGACGCGGTGCGGTTGATGAGCACCGCGCTGCGCGCGCAGCGCCACGAGTTCGCCAACCGGCTGCACCTGCTCAACGGCCTGCTGCACAGCGGCCGTACCGGGGAGGCTGCCCAGTACGTTGAAGAGCTGTTGGGATCCGGCCCGCTTGGCTCGGCGCTGCCGGGCATCGACGACATCCGTGATCCGTTCTTGCAGGCGTTTCTCGCGGCGAAGGCCGCCTCCGCCCGGGAGGCCGGCGTGTCGTTGACGATCGGTCCGAACACCTGGGTGCCCGGGCGGCTCACGCTTCCCGTCGATGTGACGACCGTGCTGGGCAACCTCGTCGACAACGCCATCGACGCCGCCCGAACCGGCGCCGCCGACGCCAAGACCGTGGAAGTCGAACTGCTGCAGGACGGTTCGACGCTGCACATCACCGTGGCCGACAGCGGTGACGGGGTCGCACCCGACTTTGTCGACGACGTGTTCGTCGAGGGCAGGTCGACCAAACCGGATTCCGGCATTCCCGGTGGCCGTGGCATCGGGATGGCGCTGTCGCGGCAGATCAGCCGGGCACTGGGCGGCGACGTGCGGCTGTCCAGCCCGGGCAGTCCGGGTGCTGTGCTGTGCGGCGCAGAGTTCATCGCCCGGCTGCCGGGCGTGATGGCGGAGGAGGAAGCCCAATGGGTAGCACAGAGCTGAAGGTGCTCGTGGTCGACGACGACTTCCGGGTCGGCAACATGCACGCGGGCATCGTCAACGCGTTACCGGGTTTCAGCGTGACGGCGACTGCGACGACCCTGGCCGCCGCCCGCAAGGCCGACCCCGTCGACCTCGCGCTGGTGGACGTCTACCTTCCCGACGGCTCCGGGGTCGATTTCGTGCGCGAGTTGAATTGCGACGCCTTCGTTTTGAGCGCGGCCACCGATGCCCCGACGATCCGGGCCGCGATCGCCGCGGGGGCGTTGAGCTACTTGGTCAAGCCATTCGCCCCGACCGATCTGGCGGCCAGGCTGTCCGGCTACGCCCGCTATCGCAAGATCCTCTCCGGGTCGAACCTCAGCGGTAAGGAGGTGGACGCGGCGCTCGACGCGCTTCGCCCCCGCATCGCGGCGCAACCGGCTCTCTCCGCGGCGGCCTCACCCACCAAGCAACTCGTGCTGGAGGCGCTGCGTGCAGCGGGGAAGCCCATGTCGTCTATGGAGCTGTCCGCCCAGATCGGGGTGTCCCGGGCGACCGCGCAACGCTACCTCTCGACGCTGGCCAGTGCGGGCGAGGTGAAGATCCAACTCCGCTACGGCACCACCGGCCGGCCCGAACAGGAGTTCCTGGCCATCGAGAAACCGCGCGACAAGCCGCCCGGCCGGCGTTGAGTCGGCTCGGCTCAGGATTTCTGCTCGCGTCTGACACTGCCGCACTTGGCGCACTTGTACGCCCGCACGATCATGGGCACTTCGAGATAGTCGGGATAGTGGGTGAAGTCATCCCATTCGACCCACTCGTGCCTGCACCACGGAAGTCTCACGGGAGCCTCAAACGTAGGTGTGCGGGTGACCGGGGTGGCGTGACGCTGCGCAGAGGTGCCGGGTCTGCGGGGCTTCTGCTACGGCGGAAGCGATGGCCCCTGGGGAGAGGCGATCGCTCAAACGTTGCCAAAACAGCACGAGCCCGGCGATGACGATGGTCAGGACCGCTACCGGCCGAGGGAACTCGTGGTCGTCCATCAGTGCGTTGCCTCGGTATACCGCCTGCTCGGACCCAACATCCATCTCCCGAAGCGTGTGTGGTTCCCGGACGGCAATTCTGCTATCCGGGATGAAAAAAGACTACCGGAATGTTTTTGCTGCGGCCAACGGACCAGGCGTCCAAATTGGACCGTCAATAAAGGCCGTGTGAATTTGCCTGAATGGCCGTTCAGGCAGAAGATTCCAATGTGGACCGGGCGGGGCTGGGCGAGTTCGTGCGCGCAGCACGTTCCCGGGCCGGTTTGGGGGCCGCCGAGCTCGCCCAGGCCATCGCCCGCAGCCAGACCTGGCTCTACCGCCTGGAGCACGGCGAGCGCTCCGACCCGATGGACGTCGACCTCGACAACATCGCCAAGGCGTGCGGGCTGAGCACCTGGGAGCACCAGTACCTTTTCCTGTTGGCGGCGCGTTGGCCGACCGTCGAACTGTTGGACAGCCAGCCGGTGGTCGCCTACCTGGACCGCATCCCGCAGCCAACGGCCTGGATCACCAACGACGAGGACTCCCACTACAACGCCGCGTTCCTGCGGCTGTTCAAGGATGCCGACCGATACCGCGACATGGTGGATTGGCAGTACGGGCACCCGGACGCCCAGCGCATCCTGGTCAACTGGTCGGAGATCGCCGACTGGTGGGTCAGCACCGGCCGAACCCGCATCCTCGTCGACCGGCACAACCCGGCCTACCTCAAGGCGGTGGAACTCAACCTGAAGCACTACCCGGACTTCCGCAAGCGCTGGGACAGTCAGGTCATCCCGCTGGATCCGTCCTCGCGCACCTGGTTCGTCAACGACCTCGATCGCGGTGACCAGCTGGCGATCGACATGCGGGCGTGGCGGCACCCCTACCGCTCCGGGATCATGCTTACCGGATTTCTCCGGGACCAGAACCCGTGGGAAGTCGCAGACCAAAGCACCGACTGACTTCTTGGGACCGAAGCGGAATCGGGGCGTGAGCTATGCCCGCGTCGGCTATGAATTACGCGTGAGCAACCACCACGTGAACATGACCGCCCAGGAGAACGCGCTGATCGACCAGAGCCACCCCAGTGCGCTGGAGCGCATGGACGAGTCGGCGCTGCGGGACCTACAGGCCAGGCTCCGACAGGCCCGGGAGAAGAACTTCAGCCTGCTGCGGCGGCAGGGCGCGGCCCGGGTGGAGGCCGAGGGCGCCCGCGGCGCCGCGCAGCCGGCGAACGAACGCCGCGGCGAGAAGATGGACGTCATCGACGAGGCGCTGGCCCGGGTGAGCGAACGCCTCGATGCCGTCCGCGACGCGGAGTAGCTTGCAGCACCGACCTGTCGGTGCGACGACCTAGCATCCGGGCCGTGAAACTCGGCCGCCTCGATCAACGGCTCCCGCGCCATGCGTGGTGGAGCCTGATCGGCGGCGTGCTACTGCTGCTGGCCGCGATCGGGGGCGGGTCGGGGTGGCTGGCCCTTGCCGCCCTCGCCGCGCTGACGCCGTTCGGAACATCGGCCTACCGCGCCGGTCGGCGGCCCGACGAACCCGAACCCTTCCCGTGGCCGACCGACCTGCGGGCCGCCGCGGAGGGGATGGCCCGGCCCATCAACCCGGAGCCGAAGCGCATCCTGCCCAAGGAACAGAACGGCCCCGAGATCGCCGAGGTCGCCCGCACCCGGGAGGGATTGGACAAGCTACTGGCCGATCGGCTTCCGCTGTGGCGATGGGCCGCCTTCACATCCGTTCTGGTACAACGCCGCAACACCGTACAGCCGCGCCTACGGGACTGCGCTTTGGGATATCAGCCGCGCGGTGGCATCCAGCACGATGGCCGGTACTACTCGGCGCTCGCCTTCCAGGTCATGCAGGAGGTCGCCGATCTGGTGGCTCAGCTCGAGCAGTTCATGCTCAGCCCCGGCTTCACCGGAGCGTTGAAGAGTTTCAGCGTGGATGACGGCGCCGAGCCGGATGCGGTCCTGCACATCGCGAACCGTCTGATGGACTACCACGAGAGCTTCCTGGCGCAGGCCGAACGCTGCCTGCACACCACGGTCAACCGGGATGTCACGGTGTTCGTCCAGGACATGGGCGCCCTCACGATGTGCCCGTTGGCCGGCTTCGAGCAGTTCATCGAGACGATGTGCCGCCGGGTCGCCGAGGGCCGGGAGTTGCTGCCCTATGCCGAGGGCACAGTCCTGCTCGACGACGTGCAGCTGGCCATCTCGTTACCGGACGGGCTGGCGCAGCGGATCACCGCGCACATCAAGGAGTTCAGCGCCTAGGCGCAGAGCCGCTACTTGCCCGTTCGGCGACCCCGGTGCGGCGTTGACGACCTGGCCTCTTGGCGACTGACGTGGCTGCCCAGTCTCACTAGACCTATTGTTGGCAAGTAACGCCCGACGAACAGGAGTGTCACGCAGGTGGTGGATCCGGTGCGGGGTTCGGCCAACTTCGTGGCGCGCGTCGTCGAGCTCGGGTCGGCGGGGGTCACCGAGCTGGCCCGGATAGGCGGCAACAGCCTGCTGGCGGCGCTGCTGGCGCTACTCGGCGGCAGAACCGATGAGGGGCCGCGCGGCGCAGCGGACGAACCCGACGAGGCTTCTCCCGCGGAGGTCATCACCAGTGGACTGCTGGCCGGGGAGGGCCGCTACACCCGGCTCGAGGTGGCCGAACGCGTGGGCGTGCCACTCGACGAGGCACGGCGGCTGTGGCGGGCGCTGGGTTTCCCGGAGGTCGATGACGAACAGCGGGTGTTCACCAGCGCCGACGTCGCCGCCCTGGCCGACGCGGTCGCGCTGGTTGCCGCCGACATCGTGGACGAGAACGGACTGGTGGAGCTGGCCCGCCCGTTGGGCAACCTGATGTCTCGGCTAGCGGCGGCGCAGACGACCTTCATCTCCGAGGTCCTGGGCGCCCGGATCGCGTTGGGCCACAACGTCGACGATCCGGAGTTGGCCGACGAGCTGGCCACTCAGGCGCTGGCCACCACGCAGGAGTTGCTTCCGATATTGGAGCGCACCACGCTGTACACCTGGCGCCGGCACCTGGCCGCCGAAGTGGAACGGGCGCTGTTCCCCGACGGATCCGCCGTCGAGAACCTGGTGGAGAGTCGGCCGGCGGTGGTCGGTTTCATCGACATGACCGGCTACACCCGGCTTTCCCGCAACGTCGACCTCGACGAGCTCGCGATGGTGCTCGACCGGTTCGAGTCGACCGTGCTCGACACCGTCGTCGCCCACGGCGGACGGGTGATCAAGAACCTCGGCGACGAAATCCTGTTCGTGATCGACGATCCGGTCTCGGCGGCCGAGGCCACCCTGGAACTGCTGGACGCGTTCACCGCCGAGGAGCACCTGCCGCAGGTGCACGCCGGCCTGGCCTTCGGTCCGGTGCTCTATCGCGGCGGTGACGTCTACGGCCCGGTGGTCAACATCGCTGCGCGGCTCGCGAACCTGGCGCGCAAGGGCACCATCCGGATCGACCAGGCGCTGGCCACCGAACTGGCCGATGCCGGGCAGTTCAACCTGTCGCTGCGCCCGCCGCGCACCGTGCGCGGGTACCTGCAGCTGCCCAGCTACCGGCTCCGGTGGGCACGCAAGAACTGATGGCGGCGCCGACGCGGATCGCGGTCCTCGATGACTACCAGAACGTCGCGCTGCAGATGGCGGACTGGTCTGCGGTCACCGACCGCGCCGACGTCACCGTGTTCAACGACCACATCGCCGATCCCGACGAGTTGGTCGCCCGGCTGGAACCATTCGACGTCGTCTTCGTGATGCGGGAGCGAACCCCGTTGCCGCGCAGCATCATCGAGCGCCTACCGAACCTGAAGATGATCGCGTCCACCGGCCCGTTCAACGCCTCGATCGACATGGCGGCCGCCGAGGACCACGGAATCCACGTCGGGACCACCGGCGGCACCGTGGCGTCGACCGTCGAGTTGACCTGGGCGCTGATCCTGGCCGGGGTGCGGAACCTGGTCGCCGAAAGCCAATCGGTGCGCGACGGCGGTTGGCAGACCTCGGTCGGTCGCGAGCTGGCCGGCCGCACGCTCGGGGTGTTGGGGCTGGGCCGGATCGGCGTCCGCGTCGCCCGCATCGGTGAGGCCTTCGGGATGAAGGTGATCGCCTGGAGCCAGAACCTCACCCCGGAGGCGGCCGCCGAGGCAGGCGCGACGCGCGTGAGCAGGGAAGACCTGTTCGCCACCGCCGACGTGCTGAGCGTCCACCTGAAGCTCAGCGGGCGATCCGCCGGTCTGGTGGGCGCCGCCGAGCTCGCCCTGATGAAGCCAATGGCCTTGCTGGTCAACACCTCTCGCGGACCGATCGTCGACGAGGCAGCGTTGGTGGCGGCGCTGAGAAGCCGCACCATCGCCGGTGCGGCCCTCGACGTGTTCGACACCGAACCGCTGCCATCCGGCCACCCACTGCGCACACTGGACAACGTGCTGGCCACCCCGCACATCGGCTACGTCGCCGACCGCCCGTACCGGATCTTCTTCCGCGACGCGGTCGCCGCCATCTCGGACTGGCTAGACGCCAACGCTCAGTAGGCGTTCGGATCCTGCTGCACCGCGGCCGGGACCGGATGCTGGTAGAGCCGGGAGGCGTTCTCCCACGTCACCTTCCGGACGATGTCGTCCGGCAGCCCGCTGATCTGTTCGCGGATGGTGCGCTGGGTGTGCGGCCAGGTCGAGTCGCAGTGCGGGTAGTCGGCCTCGAGCAGGATGTTGCCCGCGCCGATCCGCTCGTACTGGACGAACGACGACTGGTCCTCGACCGCGCAGAACCAGAAGTTGCGGGTGAACACCTCGGCCGGGGTCAGCGTCTCGCCGAGCGCCTTCCATGTTCCGTACATTTCGTGATAGCTGAGCATGTGGTCGAGGCGGTCGAGAAGCCCTGCCACCCAGCCGATTCCGCCCTCGGACAGGCAGATCTTCAGATCCGGGTGCCGGGTGCAGACACCGGAGTACAGCCAGTCCACCGCCGCGGTGATCGCGTAGGCGAAGAACAGCACGCCCGCCACGTCGGGCGGGGCGTCGTCGGTGGTCGACGGCGAGGTCCCCGACGACCCGATGTGCAGGTTCACCACGGTGCCGGTGTCCGCGCAGGCGGCCAGCAGCGGCTCCCAGTAACCGGAGTGGATCGTGGGCAGGCCCAGCAGCGCCGGGTTCTCGCTGAACGTCACCGCGTGGAATCCGCGCTCGGCGTTCTCGTAAATCATCTTCGCGCCGACCTCGGGATCCAGCAGCCACGGCAGCTGGCACGGGATGATGCGATCCGGGTAGGCCCCGGCCCAGGCCTCGATGTGCCAGTCGTTCCAGGCCCGCACCGAGGCCATCGCCAGGCCGCGGTCGGGGGTGACCTGCTGCAGTCGCTGACCGGCGAAGCCGGGCAGGAACGAGGGGAAGTTCAGCGACGCGTATACGCCGTTGAGGTCCATGTCGGTGACCCGGGCGTGGATGTCCCAGGCGCCGCGGCGCATCTCGTCGAAGCGGGCCGGCTCGAACCCGTACTCCGACACCGGCCGGCCCACCACAGCGTTGAACCCGACGTTGGGCAGCGAGTGCCCGTCGTACATCCAGGTCTGCCCGCCGCCGTCGGTGTCGACCACCCGCGGCGCCCGGTCGGCGAACTTGCGCGGCACCCGGCCCTCGAAGGTGTCCGGCGGCTCCACGATGTGGTCGTCGACGGAGATGACGGTGTAGTAGCGCTCGGCGCGCGGCGGATCGGGCAGGAACGTCACCGTGCGGTCGGCGCCGGTCTTGGCGGTGGTGAAGTTCAGGTTCGTCTGCAACTCGTCGATGGACGCCATGACGTGTTCTCCCTAGTCCAGTACGCCGCGGTCGGCCTTGATCGTCATCCGGGCCGCACCGGCCCAGTACACGTCAGCCGCCCGCTCGATCAGTGAGGCCTGCATGCCGACCATGTCGCCGCGGTTCATCGTGGTCGGGGTGCGGCCGGTGACCATCACGTCGTAGGCCAGCCGGCACACCCGTTCGATGGACACTGCCCGGTAGACCGCCGCCGCGAGATTCTTGCCGGTGGCGATCACGCCGTGGTTGGCCAGGATCACCAGGTTGGCCGAACCGATCTGCGTGGCGAGTTCGGCTGCGCGCCAGGGGGTGTCGATCTCGCCGTCGTACTTCTCGACGAGGTACATGTCGTCGAGGAATAGCGCGCCGGTCTGGTGCACCAGCTCCGGGAGGGTGCCGAGCGCCGCGATGAGGCTGACGTAATAGGGGTGGTTGTGGATGACCACCCGGGCGTCGGGCCGGTGGCGGTGGATCTCGGTGTGGATGTGGATGGCGGGGGTGACATCCCAGCGCCCGCGCACCACCCGGGCATCCTCGTCGACGACGCAGATGTCCGACGCGGTGAGCTCCTGCCACCACAGCCCCCACGGGTTGACGTACATGTCACTGCGCCCGTCGGGCTGCCAGGTGATGTGCCCGGCCATGTTCTCGGCGAACCCGATGCTCGCCAGGTGGCGGAAGGCCACCGCCATCTGCTGCTCGTCGGAGAGGTCGACGCCGATCGGCGGCATGACGGAGGGTGCCCACACCCCCAGGCCACCCTTGCGCACTTGCTCGGCTGTCATGACTTCTCCAGTGTCGATCGGATGATGTCGCGAAGTTGGCCTTTGGCGATCTTTCCGCCCGACGAGCGCGGCAGCTCGTCGAGGATCTCGAGCCGCTCCGGCAGCAGTTCCTTGGACAGGCCCTGTGCCAGCAGATGCTCCACAAGCGTGGGCAGGTCCAGCGTTGCGCCGTCCTTGAGTTCGGCGAACACACACACCCGCTCGCCGAACAGCGGGTCCGGCATGGCCACCGCCGCCACCACCGCGACCGCGGGATGGGTGGCCACCACCTCCTCCACCTCGACGGCGCTGATGTTCTTGCCGCCGCGGATGATGAAGTCCGACGTCCGGCCGGTCAGCCGCAGATAGCCCTGAGAGTCCACTTCGCAGATGTCACCCATCCGCATCCAGCCGTCGGCGGTGTACAGCTTGTCGTGGTCGGTGCCGCCGAGATACCCGAGGCTGAGCGCCGGGCCGCGGCAGGCCGGCTGGCCGCGGCCGGAGTCCGTCACGTCCCGATCGCCGTCGAACAGCCGCACCTGCATCTCCGGGATGATCCGTCCCGCGGTCCGCAGCCGGTGGTGCCGGGTGTCGCGGGTGGTGGTCGCGCTGAGCATGCCGGTCTCGTTGGAGCCGTAGAACTGCAGGATCGTCACCCCGGTCAGGTCCTCGAACTGGGCCGCCTGGGTGTAGGGCAGCGGCTCGCCGCCGGTGAACACCACCCGCAGGCTGCTCAGGTCGTGCCGCCGGGAGGCGTCGTTGGCGAGGATCATCATCAGCTGGGTGCTCACGCAGCACAGCACCGTCGCGCGGTGTCGCTCGATGGCCGCGCAGGTGGCCGCGGCGTCGAACCGTTCGATGAGGACGGTCGTGGTGCCGAGCTGGATCGGCGTGGTGTGCGAGGTCCAGATCCCGAAGCCGAACGGGGTGGGGATGACCGGCAGGAAGACGTCGTCCGGGGTGAGTTCGCCGTTGGCGACCGCCTTGTGGTGGAAGTAGTGCCAGCGGTTCTGCGTGTGCACCACGCACTTGGGCAGCCCGGTGGTGCCGGAGGTTGAGTTGATCAGGAACGGGTCGTCGGGTCCCAGCGGGGACAGCGCGGCCGCCGCGCCCGGCCGGGGGGCGGTGTCGATGCGCAGGTCACCGGATTCGTCGAGCATCACGGCGCGCAGCGCCGTCCCGGTGACCACGGTGCTCGCCTGGGCGTGCCGCGCGGCGTCGCTGACCAGCAGTGCCGGACGGGTGAGCCCGACGATGTGGGCGACCTCGCGCACCCCGGCGCGGGCGCCCAAGCCGACGGCCACCGCGCCGCAGCGTTCGACGGCCACCAGCAGGACGTGGATGGCCGAGGTGTCGCCGTGCCACACCGCGACCCGATCGCCGGGGTGGACGCCCTGTTCGCGCAGTTGGACGGCGAGGTTGGTGGCGGCGTTGTCGAACTCCGCCCAGGTCAGGACGGTGTCGGCCGCGTCGGTCCGGAAGTCGACGTAGGCCGGCTTGTCCGGGGTGGCGGCGGCGTGCCCGGCGACGCGGTCCGACAGGGTGGCGTCCGACCACCAGCCCGCGGCCTGGTACTGCGCTGCTTCCGCGCTGGTCGTGGCGGCGGCGTCGACGGCCATCGTGAAATCATAGGGATCGCGTTTGACCCCGGTGGTCGGACAACCGGCTCACAGGCCGAGTAGCCGGATCGACTCCGCCCGCATGTCGACTTTGCGCACTTTCCCGGTCACGGTCATGGGGAACTCGTCGGCCATGTGCACATAGCGGGGGATCTTGTAATGGGCCAGTTTGCCCGTGGCGAAGTCCCGCAGCGCCGCGGCATCAAGGGGCTCGGCACCCGGGCGCAGCTTGATCCACGCGCAGATCTCTTCGCCGTACTTCGGGTCGGGCACGCCGATGACCTGGACGTCGTCGATGTCGGGATGGGAGTGCAGAAACTCCTCGATCTCGCGCGGGTACACGTTCTCGCCGCCGCGGATCACCATGTCCTTGATCCGCCCGACGATCTGGCAGTAGCCGTCGTCGCGCATGACGGCCAGGTCCCCGGTATGCATCCAGCCGTCGGAGTCGACGGCATCCCGGGTCTTCGCCTCGTCTCGCCAGTACCCCAGCATCACCGAGTAGCCGCGGGTACAGAACTCGCCCGGCTCACCCCGCGGAACGACGGCACCGGTGTCCGGGTCGACGACCTTGATCTCGACGTGCGGATGGGCCCGGCCCACCGTCGCCGTCCGCCGCTCCACGTCGTCGTCGATGAGGGTCTGGCAGGACACCGGGGAGGTCTCGGTCATGCCGTAGGCGATCGACACCTCGGCGATGTTCAACTCGTCGATGCAGCGCTTCATCACCTCCACCGGGCACGGGGAGCCCGCCATGATCCCGGTCCGCAGCGAGGAGACGTCGCGGTGGGCCAGGTCCGGGTGGCCGAGGACCGCGATGAACATCGTCGGCACCCCGTAGAGCGCCGTGCACCGTTCCTGCTCGACGGCGGCCAGCGTGGCTGCCGGGTCGAAACCGGCCGCCGGGATCACCATGGTCGCGCCGTGTGTGGTGCAGCCGAGGTTGCCCATCACCATGCCGAAGCAGTGGTAGAAGGGCACCGGGATGCACAGCCGGTCGTCGGCGGAGAAGTTGACGAGGTCGGTGACGAAGTATCCGTTGTTGAGGATGTTGCGGTGGGAGAGCACCGCCCCCTTGGGCGAACCGGTGGTGCCGGAGGTGTACTGGATGTTGATCGGATCCGACGGGCTCAGGGCGCCCGTCCGGGACCGCAGGGCCTCCTCGCCGATATCGTCGGCGGCATCGCGAAGCCGGTCCCAATCCGGTGTGCCGAGGAAGACGACGTCGTTCAGATCCGGCACCCCGGTGCGGACCTCGGTCACCATTGCGCGGTAGTCGGAGTTCTTGAATTCCCTGGCCGAGAACAGCATTCGCACTCCGGAATGCATCAGCACGTAGGCGAGCTCGTGGGTCCGGTAGGCCGGGTTGATGGTCACCAGGATCGCGCCGATCTTGGCGGTCGCGTACTGCAGAATCACCCACTCCGCACAGTTGGGCGCCCAGATTCCCACCCGGTCGCCCTGCTCGATGCCGCCGGCCATCAACCCGCGCGCGATGCGGTTGATCTCGGCATCAAGTTCGGCATAGGTCCAGCGCCTGCCGGTGGGAACGTCGACGAGAGCCTCGACGCCGGGATGCCGGGCGGCCGTGCGTTCGAAGTTCGCGCCGATGGTCTCGTCGAGCAGGGCGACGGTCTGATCACCGGCGGCGTAGGACGGTGGCGCTCCGTGTTGGTCGCCCTTCGTGTTCTTCGGCACGTTCTTCAGGACCTTTCCGCTGGCGATCCGCCGGGGCGCTTGCTCTCAGTGTTGGCTAGATACCGATGCGGTCGGCGAGCAGGGCGCGATTGTGGTTGCTGCTTCCGAACAACGCCTCGGTGGTCTTGGCGCGTCGGAAGTACAGATGCAGGTCGTGCTCCCAGGTGAACGCGATGCCACCGTGCACCTGGATGGCGTTGGCGGCGCACAGCTTGAACGTGTCGGCTGCCTGCGCCTTGACCAAGGGGGCGGTGACCGCGAGTTCGGCAGGATCGTCGGCGGTCATCGCCGCGAACATGACCGCCACCCGGGTCGCGTCGATCTCGATCAGCATGTCGGCGCACATGTGCTTGACCGCCTGAAACGATCCGATCGCGCGATCGAATTGTGTTCTGCTGCGGGCATAGTCGACCGAGAGCTCGAGGCAGGCTTCGGCGCCGCCGAGCATTTCGGCGGCGAGCAGCACCCGGGCGGCATCCTGGGCCCGATCCCGGGCGTCCGGCGTCCCGACGAGGGCCTCGGCCGCGGCGGCCCGCAACGTCACGCGGGCCACCGGACGGGTGATGTCGAACGAGGGGAGTTCCTCGGCGCTGACTCCGGTGGAGTCGGCGGCCACGGCGGCGAGCACCACCGAGTCGTCGAGGACGGCCGGAACCACGAACACATCGGCCAGGTGCCCGTGCAGCACCGGACTGCACACGCCACTGAGCACCACACCGTCCGCGGTGTGCTCGCCGTGCACGGGCGCGGTGTCGGCGAAAGCCGCAATCCGCGCCCCGCCGAGTAATCCGGGCAGCAGGCGGTGTCGCTGCTCCTCGTTCCCGGCGAGCAGGATCGCGTTCACCGCGAACATGTGGGTGGCCAACGGCGTGGGCGTCAGGGCGCGCCCGAGTTCCTCGAACGCGATGCTCGACTCGACCAGGGTGGCACCGGCCCCGCCGTACTCGACGGGCACGTGCAGGCCCGGGAGTTCGAGTTCGCGGCATACCCGCTGCCACAGCCGTTCGTCATGACCGGTGGTGCCGGCGATCTGCCGTACCCGCGGCAACGGCGCGGCGTCCCGGAGGAAGTCGCGCACCGATTGTCGGAAGTCCACCTGGTCGGTGCCGTATCGGAAGTCCATCTCAGCGTGGTTCCTTCGGAAGTCCGAGCAGCTGTTCGCCGATCACGTTGCGTTGGATCTGGGAGCTCCCCGCGTAGATGGTGGCCGCCCGCGCGTACACCAGTTCGTCGAGCCACGCGGAGGGCGAATTGGGGGTTCCGGCCACCGGCATGATGAGCGCACCGCCGTTGCCCGGCCCGTCGGTGCACAGCGCGTCGAGTCCCAGGATCTCCACGGCGAGTTCGGTGTACCGGCGGAAGTACTCGCTCCAGAGCACCTTGTTCACCCCGGCCTCCACGCCGGGAGGTTGTCCGTTGAGCAGCCTGGTCAGGCCGCGGTAGCCCTGGTAGCGCAGGATCTGCACCCGCGAGTAGCACCACGCCAGCCCGTCGCGGACCAAGGGGTCGGTATTCTTGCCGCGTTCGGTGGCCATTGTCCGAAGCCGGTCCAGCCCGCGCCCGAATTCGATTGCCGCGGTGGTGATCTGGGAACCACGCTCGAATCCGAGCACCGTCATCGCGGCGGCCCACCCGCCGCCGACACCGCCCAGCACGTCGGTGGCTCGGGCGCGGGCATCGGTGAAGAACACCTCGGAGAACGACTCGTGCCCCGCCGCGTTGACGATGGGCCGGACCACCACCCCGGGCTGGTCGACGGGAACCAGCAGCATCGACAGGCCCTTGTGCTTGGGCGCCTCGGGATCGGTACGGGCCAGCACGAAGATCCAGTTGGCCGTCGGACCCGCCGAGGTCCAGATCTTCTGCCCGTTGATCACCCATTCGGCGCGGTCGAGGACGGCTTTGGTGCGCACCGACGCGAGGTCCGAACCCGCCTCGGGTTCGGAGAAGCCCTGACACCAGCGATCCTCGCCGGACAGAATGCGCGGCAGGAAATGGCTCTTCTGCTCTTCGGTGCCCAGTGCGATCATGGCGTTGCCCAGCAGGTCGATCCCGAACATGTCGTTCTCTTCGCGCTCGGGCGCCCCGCTGCGGGCGAATTCCTCGGCCAGTACCGCCTGCTCGATCGCCGACAGGCCGCCACCGCCGTACTGCCGGGGCCACGAGACCGCGGCCAGGCCGCGCTCGGAGAGGATCTTGCGCCACTGGTGGCGCAGTTCGTCGCGCTCCTCGGCGGCCAGCGCACCGGGGCCGGACCAATCGGCAGGCAAAGTCTCGGCCAGGAAGGCCCTGATGTCCTCGCGGAACTTCTCGGCCTCGGGCGGGTAGTCGATGTCCACGTGTTCTTCGCTCCGGGATCAGGGACGGCTCTTGTCGGCGGGCAGGATCTCCGGGGCGAGTCGCCAGTCCTCGAGCCCGTACTCCACGGTGCCGATGCCCAGCGGGTCACCGGTGAGCTCCGCCCAGTGTGAGTGGTTGAGCTGGTGCAGCGAGAAGCACGAGTCCAGGGCGTTGGAGAAGCCCATGGCATCGACGCTCTGGTTCACCGACTCCTTGATCAGCAGGGCGGCGATGGTGGGGACCTTGGCGATGCGGGCGGCGAACTCCAGGGTGCGTTCGGACAGTTCGTCGGTGGGGAACACCTTGCTGACCATGCCCAGGGCGTGCGCATCGTCGGCGTCCAGCGAATCGCCGGTGAGCAGCAGTTCCTTGGCCTTGCGTGGCCCGAACTCCCAGGGATGGCCGAAGTACTCCACCCCGCACATCCCGAGCCGGGTCCCGACCACGTCGGCGAAGATCGTGTCCTCGGCGGCGACGATCAGGTCGCAGCACCAGGCCAGCATCAGTCCCGCGGACAGCACCATGCCGTGCACCTCGGCGATGGTGATCTTGCGCAGATTGCGCCACCGCTTGGTGTTCTGGAAGAAGTAGTGCCATTCCTGGCGGTGCCTGGCGTCGGCGCCGGTGAGTGTTCCGCCGTTGCACGCATACGTCGGGTGCTGGCCGGGGCCGGGGGAGCGTTCCCGGACGTCGTCGGAGGAACCGAGGTCGTGGCCGGCCGAGAAGCACGGACCCGCTCCGCGCAGGATCACCACCCGCACGGTGTCGTCCTCTTCGGCGAGTTCGAACGCCAAACCGAGTTCGACGAGCATCCCCCGGTTCTGCGCGTTGCGCTGCTTCGGGCGGTCGAGCGTGATGACGGCGATCCGGCCGTCCTGGCGGACCTCGTAGGAGATGTAGTCGAAATGCTGCACGAATGCTCCCTTCCCTCGCCGCGGGTGACCGCCGCTGATGCTGCACGCTACGCGGCCGCGCCGCAGTATGTCCATAGCCGATACGGCAAATATCGGCTCTAGTCCGACACAAATGACGAAGAAAATTGCGACTTGCGCCGAACGAAGTATCTTGCTAGTACTGTGTTGTACATCGCATCTGAGGTACCAGGCGCGGTCGTTCGGCCACTACCGAGAGGGTTCACCATGGAGATCGGACTGTTCCTGATGCCGGCGCATCCGCCGGAGCGCAGCCTCTACGACGCGACCCAGTGGGACCTGGAGCTCATCGAGCTCGCCGATCAGCTCGGCTACGTGGAGGCCTGGGTCGGTGAGCACTTCACCGTCCCGTGGGAGCCGATCTGCGCGCCCGACCTCCTGCTGGCTCAGGCGCTGCTGCGGACCAAGAACATCAAGCTGGCGCCGGGCGCCCACCTGCTGCCCTACCACCACCCGGTCGAACTCGCGCACCGGGTGGCGTACTTCGACCACCTGGCCCAGGGCCGCTTCATGCTCGGCGTCGGCGCCAGCGGCATCCCCGGGGACTGGGCGCTGTTCGACGTCGACGGCCAGAACGGCGAGCACCGCGAGATGACCCGTGAGGCCCTCGAGATCATGCTCAAGGTCTGGACCGAGGACAAGCCGTGGGAGTTCCGTGGAAAGTACTGGAACGCCAACGGTATTGCGCCGATGTTCGAAGGCTTGATGAAGCGGCACATCAAGCCGTTCCAGGCGCCGCACCCGCCGATCGGTGTGACCGGCTTCAGCGCGGGTTCGGAGACGCTCAAGCTGGCCGGCGAGCGCGGCTATCTCCCGATGAGCCTGGACCTCAACACCGAGTACGTGGCCAGTCACTGGGATGCCGTGTTGGAGGGCGCCGCCCGGTCCGGGCGCACTCCCGACCGGAAGGACTGGCGTCTGGTGCGTGAGGTCGTCGTCGCCGAAACCGACGAACAGGCGTTCCGCTACGCCGTCGACGGCATGATGGGCCGCAACATGCGCGAGTACGTGCTGCCGACGTTCCGGATGTTCGGCATGACGAAGTTCTACAAGCACAACCCGGCGGTCCCCGACGAGGACGTCACGCCGGAGTACCTCGCGGAGAACACGTTCGTGGTCGGGTCGGTCGAGACGGTGGTCGACAAACTCGAAGCCACCTACGACCAGGTCGGCGGGTTCGGACACCTGCTGATCCTGGGGTTCGACTACATGGACAACCCGGGACCGTGGAAGGAATCGATGCGACTGCTGGCGCAGGAGGTCATGCCGCGGCTCAACGCCCGGATCGCCAAGAAGCCGGTGGGGGCGGTCGTCTAGCCACAACATCCGCGGGGGCCGACAGGACGCCGAAAGGACTTGGAGATGCAGGCGCGACAGATCACCGTCCGGTACTCGGACGGCACGCACAAGACGATGCCGGCCCGGCCGGATCAGACCGTCCTGGACGCCGCGGAGGAGCACGGCGTCGCCATCGTCAACGAATGCCAGAGCGGGATCTGCGGTACCTGCGTGGCCACCTGCACATCGGGTTCCTACGAGATGGGCCGTACCGAAGGTCTCTCGGAGGTCGAACGCGACGAGCGAAAGATCCTGACCTGTCAGACGTTCGCGTCCTCGGACTGTGTGATCGACCTGCAGTACCCGGCCGACGACAACGCCGCGCGACTGGTCGCCGGGACCGGCACGGTGACCGCCGTGGAGCGGGTGTCGCCGACCATCGCGCTGCTGCGGCTGGACACCTCCGATCTGGGTCCGCTGGACTACCGGGCCGGGCAGTTCGCCCAGTTGCAGGTGCCCGGCACCACGGCGTGGCGCAACTATTCCTATGCCCACCCCGCGGACGGGGGCAGTGAGGTCGAGTTCATCGTCCGGCTGCTGCCCAGCGGGGCGATGTCGGACTATCTCCGGGATCGGGCCAAGCCGGGCGACCGGATCGCGATGCGCGCGAGCAAGGGCGGTTTCCATCTGCGCCCTGTCGTACGGCCGTTGGTCCTGGTCGCCGGCGGCACCGGTATCTCGGCCATCCTGGCGATGGCGCAGAGCCTGGAGCCCGGCATCGACCTGCCGGTGCATCTGGTCTACGGGGTCACCAATGCCGGGGAGCTCTGCAAACTCGACGAACTCGCCGAGTTGCAGCGGCGCCTGCCCGCGCTGCAGGTCCACCCCATCGTGTCCAACGCGGACCCGTCCTGGGACGGGCCGGTGGGGCGGGTCACCGACGCGCTGCATCCGGAGATGTTCGGCGGCGGCGACGCCGACGTGTATCTGTGCGGTCCGGCGGGCATGGTGGAGGCCACCCGGAACTGGCTGACGGACAACGGTATTCACGGGACCGGCCTGTACTACGAGAAGTTCGTCCCCAGCGGCTCGGCGCGGCGCCGGAGCGCACCGCGACTGGACTACACCACGGTCGACGTGGCCGATGTGCGCTCACGCGGCAGGGGGACCGCGGTGGTCATCGGTGGCAGCATCGCCGGCATCGCCGCGGCCAAGGTGCTCACCGAGAAGTTCGACCGCGTCATCGTGCTGGAGAAGGACGCCCCGCACACCCGCCGCGAGGGCAGGCCGGGTGCGGCCCAGGGCTGGCATCTGCACCACCTGCTCACGGCGGGACGTATCGAACTGGAGCGGTTCTTCCCCGGGATCATCGACGACATGGTGCGCGAGGGCGCGTTCGACGTCGACATGGCCGCCCAGTACCGCATCCGGCTCGGGGGTTCGTGGAAGAAGCCGGGCACCGGCGACATCCAGATCGTCTGCGCCGCGCGCCCGTTGCTCGAGTGGTGTGTCCGGCGCCGGCTCGACACCGAACCGCGGGTCACCTTCCGCTATGACGCCGAGGTCGCCGACCTGGTCTACGACCGCAGCGGTGACGCCATCATCGGTGTCGCCGTCGCCGGGGACGGTGACGAACTCGACGTGGTGCCTGCGGAGTTCGTCGTCGACGCCTCCGGAAAGAACACCCACGTGCCGGAGATCCTGGATCGCCTCGGGATCGGTTCGCCCGAGGCCGAGCAAGACATCATCAACTGCTTCTACTCCACGATGTTCCACACCGTCCCGCCGGAGCGGCAGTGGGACGACAAGGTGATGGTCATCTGCTACGCCTACCGGCCGTTCGAGGACACCTATGCCGCGCAGTACTACACCGACAGCACGCGCACCACGCTATCGACCACACTGGTCGCCTACAACTGTTACTCGCCGCCGCGCACGGCCGCGGAGTTCCGCGAGTTCGCCAAGCTGATGCCCTCCGCGGTGATCGGGGACAACATCGACGGCCTGGAGCCGGCGTCACCGATCTAAAACTTCCGCTACCCGAACATGCTGCGGCTGCGCTACGAGAAGAAGCGCAACCTGCCCCGGGCCCTGCTGGTGGTCGGTGACGCCTACACCAGTGCGGACCCGGTATCCGGGCTGGGGATGACGCTGGCGCTCAAAGAAGTTCGGGAGATGCAGCTGCTGCTCGGGAAGTTGGCGCCCACCGATCCCAGGCTGCCCCGGCGGTACTTCCGCACGATCGCCAAGATGGCCGACACCGCCTGGTTCGTCATCCGAGAACAGAACCTGCGCTTCGACTGGCTCAAGGACGTCGACAAGAAGCGCCCGTTCTACTTCAAGGCGCTCACCTGGTACATGGACCGGGTGATGGAATTCGTGCACGACGATCCGGACACCTACAACGAATTCCTCGCCGTGGTGCACCTGGTCAAGCCCGCGGCGGCGCTGATGACCCCGCGCGTGGCGTCGCGGGTGATCGGAAAGTGGGCGCGCACCAAAATGTCCGGACAGCAGACGCTGATCGAGCGCAACTACACCGATCGCGGTGTCCCACCCGTCGGCATCGTCGTGCCCGCCGACGACGCGCTCGCCGGCGCCACCCGCAGCCAGTAAAGCCACAAGACAAGGAGCGACATGATCCACCGGATGCTCAACTGCCGCGGGACCCGCATCCACGCCGTGGAGGAGGGGGAGGGTCCCCTGGTGATCCTGGTGCACGGCTTCCCCGAGTCGTGGTACTCGTGGCGCCACCAGATCCCCGCGCTGGCCAATGCCGGGTACCGGGTGGTGGCCATCGACCAGCGCGGCTACGGAAGCTCCTCGAAGTACCGGGTCCAAACCGCCTACCGGATCAAGGAATTGGTCGGCGACATCGTCGGGGTGATCGACACCTACGGTGAGAAGCAGGCCGTGGTGGTCGGTCACGACTGGGGGGCGCCGGTCGCCTGGACCTTCGCCTGGCTGCACCCGGAACGGTGCCGGGGCGTGGTCGGGATCAGCGTGCCATTCGCCGGTCGCGGTGTGATCGGTTTGCCCGGAAGCCCGTTCGGCGAGCGCCGGCCCAACGACTATCACCTGGAACTGGCCGGACCGGGGAAGGTCTGGTACCAGGACTACTTCTCCGAGCAGGACGCCATCATCGCCGAGATCGAGGAGGACCTGCGCGGCTGGCTGCTCGGCCTCACCTACACGGTGTCGGGGCAGGGCATGATCGCGGCCACCGAGGCCGCGGTGGCCGCCGGCGTCGATCTGGCCGCCATGAGCCCGATCGAGGTGATCCGCTCCGGGCCGCTGTGCATGGAGCAGGGGGCGCGACTCAAGGACGCCTTCGTGTACCCCGACCCGATGCCCGAGTGGTTCACCGAGGCCGACCTCGACTTCTACACAGCCGAATTCGAGCGCTCCGGGCTCGGCGGGCCGCTGAGCTTCTATCACAACATCGACAACGACTGGCACGATCTCGCCGACCAGGAGGGCACCCCGTTGACCCCGCCCGCCCTGTTCATCGGCGGGCAGTATGACGTCGGCACCACCTGGGGTGCCGAGGCCGTCGAACGCGCCGACGAAGTGATGCCGAACTACTGCGGCACGCACATGATCGCCGACGTCGGGCACTGGATTCAGCAGGAAGAACCCAAGGAGACCAACCGGCTGCTGCTCGACTTCCTGGGCGGGCTGCGTTAGTGGAGCTGCGCCCGTGTCCCACCGACGGAGCCGAGCTGCGAAAGGTGTTCGGCTGCTTTCCGTCCGGGGTGACAGCCGTGTGTGCCATGACCGGTGGAGCACCCGTCGGGCTGGCGGCGAGCTCGTTCACCTCGGTATCGGTGGACCCTCCGCTGGTGTCGGTCTGCGTGCAGAACACGTCGACCACCTGGCCGGTGCTTCGGGCCGCGCGCCGGCTGGGGCTCAGCGTGCTGGCCGAACAGCACGGCGAGGTCTGTATGAGCCTGTCGCGCAAGGTCGGCGACCGGTTCGCCGGTGTCCACTGGGAGCAACTGCCCGGCGGCGCCGTCCTGGTCCACGGTGCCAGCGCGTGGCTGGACTGCGCGCTGCACAGCGAGATCCCCGCGGGTGACCACAGCATCGTCGTCCTGCAGATCCGTGCGCTCGGCGCCGATCCGGCCACACCGCCGCTGGTGTTCCACGGCAGCCGATTCCGGCGCCTCGCCGCCGTCGGTCACGAGGAGCACCGATGAGAACCGCCCACGGGCGCGTGCGCCGCGCCATCTCGGCAGTGGCGATGGGACGCGCGGTGGTGGTGGTTGACGAGACCGCCGCCCAGGGCTACCTGGTTTTCGCGGCAGATTCCGCAACACCCGCCATGCTCGCCTTCACGGTGCGGCACACCTCCGGCTACGTGCGGGTGGCCCTACCGGCCGCCGACTGCGACCGGCTGGACCTGCCCCCGGTATGCCAGCAGCAGACGTCGTCCCCGGCCGCGGCGGCGCACCGGGTCGCCGTCGACTCCTGCGAGGTGGGCACCGGCATCTCGGCAACCGACCGGGCCCGGACCATCGCGGCCCTTGCCGACGCGGACGCCACCGCCGCCGACTTCCGCAGGCCCGGTCACGTGGTGCCGGTACTGGCCGGGCAGCACGGGGTTCTCGGTGCCCGCGCCGGTGGCGCCGAGGCGGCGATGGACCTGGCCACCCTCGCCGGTCGACGACCCTCGGGGGTGCTGTGCGAGCTTGTCTCCCAACGTGATCCGGCCGGGATGGCCGACGGCGCCGAGCTCGCGTCGTTCGCGGTCACGCACCGGCTGCCCCTGGTGTCGATCGCCGAGATCGCCGCGTACCGTCGCCGGCTGGAGCCGCAGGTGATGCGCTGCGCGGAGACCGCGCTGCCGGCCGCTACGGGCGATTTCCGCGCCGTCGGCTACCGCGGGGTCCGCGACGACTGCGAGCACCTTGCGATACTGGCCGGACCCGACGGCGCCGATGCGCCCATGCCGCTGCATGTGCACGTCGAATGCCTCAGCGGTGACGTGTTCGGATCGATGGCCTGTCGGTGCGGTCGGGACCTGGACGCGGCCGTCGAGGCAATGAACGCGACGGGGACGGGCATGATCGTCTACCTGCGACTGCCCGGCGCGCGGGCGTGTGGCGTGTTCCCCGATGCGCCGACGGATCCGGTGCCGGTGTCGGAGACCGTCGCCTGGATCCTGCGCGATCTCGGGGTCTACACGGTCAGACTTGACGACGACGCACCGGAAGTCGGCCTACTGATGTTCGGGGCGATCCGCGAGCACGGATTGGGTGTCGAATCGCACGCGGCGATGTGGTCGGCGGCCGGATGAGAAGCGCTCCAACGCATGGGAATGCGAGGTAGCAGGATGGCTCACCCAGACCTGGCGGGCAAGGCCGCGATCGTCACCGGTGCAGGCGCCGGAATCGGCCTGGCCATCGCGCAGCGACTGGCCGCCGAAGGTGCCCGGGTGCTGTGCGCGGATATCAACGCCGAGGCCGCGCGGGCGGCGGCCTCGGCGATCGGCGGTGGCGCGATTGCCCACCGCGTCGACGTGAGCGACGAAGACCAGGTGATCGCGATGGTGCAGGCCTGCGTCACCGCGTTCGGTGGGGTGGACAAACTGGTCGCCAACGCCGGTGTGGTCCACTTCGCGCCACTGCTGGAGACGACCGTCGAGGACTTCGACCGGATAATGCGGGTCAACCTTCGGGGTGCCTGGTTGTGTACCAAGCACGCGGCACCGCGGATGATCGAGCGCGGTGGCGGCGCGATCGTCAACATGTCGTCGCTCGGTGGACTGGTGGGCGCGGCAGGTACCTCCGCCTACGGAATGTCCAAGGCCGGCATCGTCCATCTCAGCCGCATCACCGCGGCCGAATTGCGTTCAGCCAACATTCGTTCCAACGCGCTGCTGCCGGCCTTCGTCGATACGCCCATGCAGCAGACGGCGATGACGATGTTCGACGAGGCACTCGGAGAAGGCGGTGCCACCGGGATGATCGGCCGGCTGCAGGGGCGGATGGCCGGGCCCGAGGAAATGGCGGGAGTGGTGGCGTTCCTGCTGTCCGAGGACGCCTCCATGGTCAACGGCACCGCACAACTGGCCGACGGCGGCACGGTCGCCGCGCTGTGGTGACCCGCTCAGTCCCCTGCGGCCTGACTGGTCAATATCGACATCGCGATGGCCGTCATCTCCTCGGCCACGCCGGTGCGCTGGGTCAGGTGCCAGGTCCGCGCGACGTCCTCGATGAAGCTGACCGCCGCCGCGACCAGAAGGCGTGCCTCGGCGGCGCCGGTCTCGGGAATCGCCTTGCGCAGCAGGTCGATCCACAGCGCATCGCGGTCGGATTGGTTCCTGAGGAATACCTCGCGGATCTCCGCGCTGGCATAGGGCAACTCGGTGATCGACACCGCCACCAGATCCGGATTCTCCAGCGATATCCGCACCCGCCCCGCAACCAGTCCGCGCAGCCGCTCGGCGACATCGGCGTCGACGCGCGCTACGCGGATGCACTCCAGCGCCGACCACTCGTCGAATCGGGTCAGCAGGGTGTCGAGAATCGCCTGCTTCGACGAGAACGACCGGTACAGACCGGGGCCGGCGATGCCGACCTTCTTGCCGATGTCACTGGTACTGACCGCCGGGAAGCCCTGGGTGCGGAACAGGCGGGCCCCGGCGGCCAGCAGCGTCTCATGGCGGGAGAACAGGGCGCCGACGGCGTCGGGGGAGCCCCCGATCGGTTCCAGGTCGCCCACGACCGGGGTACGTGCGGCCGCGCTGCACGCGCGGCGCAGCACTGCGGTGAGATCGTCGCGCGGCAGGGTGAGGTTGTGCCGGCCCAGGCTGGTCATGGTGCTGGAGACCGCCCACGCCCGCAGCTCCGAGTGGCGGGGGTCGAGGTCGGGGAACTCCAGTCGGACGCTGGCGTCGATCCCCGCGACGATTGTGTTGATCCGGCTGCGGACATCGGCGCGGTCGGCCTGGTTGAGGTAGCGCGCCTCGCGCTGCCACAGCACGGTGAGTGCGCGGGTGGCGATCGCTGCGGAGATCAGATCCGGAAGTTCGACATCCAGCTGACGTGCGGGTGCGTCGCCGCGCGGACCGTCGGGCTCACGGGCGTGCAGATAGTTCTCCTGTGCGGTGCGGATCACGGCCGCCAGCAGCGCCTGCTTGTTGTCGTAATGCCGGTACAGCGCACGCGCGGTGACGCCCGCCGCCTCCGCGATGTCCTCGAGCTTGACCGAATGGAACCCACGTTCGGTGAACAGCCGCACCGCCTGCTCGAGAATCTGCTCTTTGCGGTCCTTCGGCCTGCGCTTCACGGTCGGGGCGCTGTGTTGCATCCTGGGTGCCCCTTCCTTTCGACCGGACCGCATCATCTTCCCAGATCAGCCATGACCTCAATCTGGGCATATCCAACATATACATAGTGGATCAGAAATTACTATTGCTATGGCAAAACAGTGCGGACCGTTAGGCGATACTGGCGTATCGGCTATAGACATAATCTGATCTCGCGGGTAATCTCACGCCGATGACCGGTCGTCTCGATGCGGTGGCTGAGACAGTCAGTGAGACCTCGCTGAGCCAGTTGCCGGCAGTCGTAGGCGGCACCGGGGTGCGCCGGGCCCCGCTGCCCGAGCGGGCTCTCGGCGACCTGACCCATGCGGTCATCGGTGTGCAGCAGGCGGTCGACAAGCTCGTGACCGCCTCCTCGGCGGACGGTGTGTTCGCGCTGGCGCCGGAGGCGGCGACCCTGGTGGGATTCAGCCGGGCGGTGTTCTCGCGAGTCGATCAGGGAATCTGGTCGACCCAATACGCCCACGCCGTCGGCGATTCCGAGTTCGGCGAGAAGTTGGTGGCCTTCGGAACCGCTCATTCGCGACGGTTGGACGGCCAGTTGCTCGAGTCCGAGATGCTCTTCACCGGTACCCCCATTCTGGTGCGCGACGCCCAGACCAACCCCAGGGTCTACCGCAGATTGGCAAGGTTCGCCTGCGCCACCGATTACGTGGCTGCGCCCGTGCACACCTGGGGGCACCCGATAGGTATGGTCCACGCGGACCGCTACCCGGACCGCGGTATTTCAGAGATCGACCGGCGCCTACTGGGCCTCTTTGCCTGTGGGCTCGGCCTGGCGATCGAACGTGCGCAACTGGCCGACCGGTTGCGGGTCATCAACGAGGCATCGGCGTCGTTGGGGCATCGGCTGGACGAGCACGATCAGGCGGGAGCGCCGGTGCGCCTGGCCGCGGTGTCGTCGCTGTCCGGCGCAGACCATGCCGTCGACCGGTTGTCATTGCGGGAGTGGGATGTGCTTCGCAGCATCGCGTTGGGAAAGACGAACGCTCAGATCGCCGCCGGCTTGTTCCTGACCGAGAACACGGTGAAGGTTTACGTCAAGCGGATCCTGCGCAAGCTGGGTGCCTCGAACCGGACCGAAGCCGCGGGGCTGTATCACCGACTGACCCGCCGTGCACCGTGACATGTGCCGGGTAGGACGGTCTGCGGCGGAGAGGGAGGCGACGCGAGGAATCCGCGTGACCGCGGCAGCAAAGAACCGTCAAGGTCCTCGCCGGCGGCCGGCGCGGTGGCGTACTACTTGTGCGCGGGGCGCTTCAGCAGGTACTGCAGCCATCGAACGTCGAGCAACATGGTTCCCAAGATAGGGACCGAAATTAAGGGCGCAAGCCTCCAGAGCTAATACGTCGCTAAGAAAAGTTGCCAATTTGTCATCAATTTTGCTGCGGCGCCCGCTCAATTTACGGACCTGTCAGTATGCCGCCGGGGTGGTTCGCCATGATGCCCCCTATGAGCGAAGACCGATCCACCTCCGTCCGCCGGATCATGGCCAGCCTGCGCAAGGCGCCACCCAAGCCCCTGCATCCGCCCGAGCCGCATGACCCGGCCGACGTGGCCGCGATGCTGCGCGAGATCGGGTCCGCCCTGCTCGAGGTGCACCAGCCGACGATGCTGGTCTCGGCGCGGCTGCAGGAGATCGCGGCGCAGTACACCAGCGAGCCGGTGCAGGTGGTGGTGCTACCCACGGTGCTGATCGTGCAGGTCGGAGCGGTCGGCTACGAGGTCGGCCGGTCGGCGGGCACCAGCCTGCAGCTCGACTTGGCCGGGCGCGTGGACGAGATCGCCGGGCAGGCGGCGGCCGGGGCGATCAGTCCGACCGATGCCCTCGACGCGGTCCGTCGGGCCCGCGCCGCCAGGCCGCGGTTCGGGCCGGTCACCACCACGGTCGGGTACGCCCTGGCGACCCTCGGCTTCGGTCTCCTTGTGCATCCGACCTGGGCCGCGCTGCCCGGCTACCTGCTGCTGGGTCTGGTGGTGGGAGCGATCGTGCAGATCGGGCGGCCCTTCCCGTCGTTGAACCCGGTGCTGCCGACGGTCGCGGCGATGGTGGTCACCATTCTGGCGACGTGGTTCGTGGCCGACACCGCCCAGGACGGGCTGCTCCGGGTGATCACCCCGGCCCTGGTGGCGCTGCTGCCGGGTATCTCGCTCACCGTGTCGGCGATGGAGCTGGCCAGCTCGCAGGTGATCTCGGGGGCCAGCCGGCTGGTGGCCGCGCTCGCGCAGCTGGGGCTGCTGGTGTTCGGGGTGGCGCAGGGCCTGCACTTCGCCCATCGGCTGCATCCGCAGTCGCCGCCGCCGGTGATGGGCGCCTGGTCGGTGTACGTGGCCACCGTGGTGGTGGGCGTCGGGCTCTACATCTACCTGTCGGCACCGCCGGCATCGCTGCTGTGGCTGATCGCCGCGATCGGCGTCGCCGTCATCGCGCAGGCGCTGGCGGCCACGGTGCTGCCCGCCAGCCACACCGGCTTCGTCGGGGCGGTGCTGGAGGTGCCGTTCGCGATGTGGGCGGCACGCATCAAGACCTCGCCGCCCGCGATCGTGATGATGCTGGCCGCGTTCTGGGCGCTGGTGCCGGGCGCGCTGAGTTTCGAATCGGCGGCCGAGGCGGTCACCGGCGGGCCCGGCGGTCTCGCGGCGCTGGCCGTCACCGGTTCGGCGGTACTGTCGATCGCGCTCGGAATCCTGGTGGGCTGGAGCATCTTCCAGACCATCGACAGCCGGTTCACCCGCCCGAGGGGCGCGCCCGAGCCGGTCCTCGTGTGAGCTTTCGTCGTCGACAAACCTCGGGACGATTGTTGCGATAGCATCAACCGGCCCAGCTGGAGGAGGTCGGGATGTCGAAGCCATGGCAATTGCCGGGACTGGTGAGCATGGCCGCGGTCGCGGCGGTGGGACTGGCCGGCACGGCGGCCGCCACACCTGCGCCCGGTACCGAGGTCGACACCGAGGATGCGTCCTGCACGGCCGGTTTCGCGGCCCAGGGTCCCGACGGCGGCTACTACCTGCTGACGAGCGGCCACTGTGACGCCGGTGACGGCTCGGAATGGACCGACGCGCAGGGCAATCCGCTCGGACGGATCACCGCCAGTATCGACGACGGCGACCAGATGGACGCGTCGATCATCCGCCTCGATCCCGGCACCCCGGCACCCAGTGGTGGTGCCGGCGGCTACCCGATCCGCGATGTGCTCGCGCCCGGTCAACTCGCGACGGGGATGCCGTTCTGCAAGATCGGCGCGGTCACGGGCGAGACCTGCGGGGTGATCAAGAGCGTCGACGGAAACGTGGTGGAGGCCAGCGTGTTCAGCCTCGAGGGCGACAGCGGCAGCCCCGGCTTCGTCAAGAACCCGGACGGAACGGTCAGCGCCGTCGGCCTTCTTTCATCCTCACCCGAAGGCGACGACTACACCACGTATTTCATTGCGGTGCAGCCGGTCCTGGCGCAGTGGGGTTTGCAGATCCTGCCCTGACAGGTCAGCCGGTGACATCGCGGCCGAGCGCGACCCGCGCGATGCTCCACAACTGCACCTCGTTGGCGCCCTCGTAGATCTCGCCCACCTTGCTGTCGCGCCAGATGGTTTCGAGGTGGTTGGCCACCCCGTCGGCTGTGAGTTGGCGGACGAATCCGTAGCCGCCGTGGACCTGGATGGCGTCGCGCGCGATATCCACGGCGACCCGGCTTCCGATCACCTTGGCCATCGCCGCCTCGGGTTCGGGCCTACCCGAGGTGTCGACCTTTCGCGCGGCCTTCTGGTAGAGCGAGCGCGCCGACTCCAGGGCGATGGCGTGCTCGGCGAACCGGAACTGCCAGTGTTGGAAGCCGCCGAGTTTCGAGCCGAAGGCGCTGCGCTGCCGCATGTGCCGGACGGCGTGGTCGAAAGCGCACTGTCCCATGCCGACTCCCATGGCCGCCACACCGATTCGGCCCATGGCCAGGCTGGCCAACGCCGTCGAAAGCCCACGGCCCGGGATGGCGATCACGTGCTCGTCGGGCACGAACACGTCGGTGAACTCCACGTCCGAGGTGAGCTGGACGCGGTTGCCCATCTTCAAATCCGGTTCGGCGACGCGCACCCCGTCGGCGTGCATGTCCACCAGGAGCATGGCCTGGCCGTCCTCGACGACGCACAAGACCGTCATGATGTCGGCCGCACAGGAATTGGTGATCCAGCGTTTGTGTCCGGTCAGCCGGTAGCCGCCGGGCACGGCGGTGGCCCGGGTGCGCATGGCGGCGGCCGAGAGATCCGTGCTGGCGTCGGGTTCGCTCGTCGCGAAGGAGCCGACGATCTCACCGCGGATCAGCCGCGGCAGGAATTCGCCGCGGATGTGCGCCGGGGCGCCGTCGAGGGTGCGGCCGACCAACAGCGCCTGACCGTCGTAGAGGGCGGATGCCGCCCCCGGGGTGAAGTAGGCCAACTCCTCGGCGACGGTGGCCGCCGCCAGCATCGGATACTGCAGGCCCCGGCCGCCCACATCCGTCGCGAACGGGACCGCGTACAGGCCCGCGTCGGCGATGGCCGCATGGATGTCGCGGGGGAATGCCGCCTTGGATTCCGTCGCGGTGTTGAGTTCGCTCGCTCGTGGACGCAGCACCTCCTCGGCGAATTTACGCGCCTCGGAACGGATCTCGACCGTCTCCGCGGGCAGCAGCAGATCGTCGCTCAGCGCGGTCGAGGTGCGCGGCAGTCCTTCGAGGGACGACCGCGTCACTTCAGCGTGACGCGGATCGGCAGCCGCTTGAGCCCACCGACGAACAGCGTCGAGATCAGCTCGGGGTCACCGGCCAGTTCGATGGACTCGATCCGCGGGATGAGCTCGCTGAAGAAGCTGTTGATCTCCATCCGGGCCAACGAGGCACCCAGGCAGAAGTGCACGCCGTAGCCGAAGGACAGGTGCTTGTTGGGGTCGCGGCCGACGTCGAACTTGTCGGGATTGGTGAAGACCTCTTCGTCGCGGTTAGCCGAGACGTAGCTCAGCAGCACCGCGTCACCCTTCTTGATCGGCACGCCGCGGATCTCGGTGTCCGCCTGCGCGGTGCGCATGAACTCCTTGACCGGCACCACCCAGCGGATGATCTCCTCGACGGCGGTGCCCATCAGCGAGGGGTCGGCCTTGAGCCGGGCCAGCTGGTCGGGGTTCTGCAACAGCGCCAGCATGCCGCCGGCCATGCCGGCGCTGGTGGTGTCATGTCCTGCGCTGGCGACGATCGCGTAGTAGGACAGCGTGTCCATGTCGGTGAGGGGCTCGCCGTTGATCTTGGCGTTGGCGATCGCCGAGGCCAAGTCGTCGGTCGGGTGCTCCCGACGGGACGCGGTCAGCTTGGTGAAGTACGCGAACATCTCCATGATCGCGGCCATGAACGCCTCGGACGCGTCGGCCGAACCCTCGCGCGCCATCTCCTCGTCGTTCGCGCCGAACAGTTCCTGGGTGAGCTTGAGCATGAAACCGAAGTCCGACTCCGGCATACCCAACAGCGTCAGGATGAGGTAGAGCGGGTAGTTGACCGCGATGTCCTGGGCGAAGTCGAGCTCGGGGCCCAACGTGGCCATCTTGCCCACCCAGATCTTCGACAGTTCGTCACATCGCGTCTGCAGCGTCCGCAGCGCCGACGGCTTGAACCAGTCGGCACCGACCTTGCGCAGGTCGCGGTGGTGCGGGTCGTCGGTGTGGATCAGGGTGCGCAGCCCCATCCCGGCCTCCCGCTCGGCGCGCTGCTTCTCGTCGAACTCCGCGACCTCGAGAAAGGGCCGGGGGTCGTTGGTGAACAGTTCGTTGTCCCGCTCGATGTCCATCACGTCGGCGTGCTTGGTGATCGCCCAGAACGGCGCATACGGGGGTACGTCCACCCAGGACACCGGCGCGTGCGCCCGCAGATGCGCGAGCGCCTCGAGCAGCCGCTTCTCATCGGAATAGGCCTTGGGATCGGCCAGCACCTTGGCGGCGGGGTCCATGATCCGAACTGACATGCGGCGCTCCTGTCGTGTGTTGCAACCGCATCAATCCAAATCTGGGCATATCTCCAGGTAAATACCGCCCGAGGAGTGTTTCCCTTACCCCAAGGGGATATCCCGGAGTCTGCATTCATGCGGGCACCGCGGACGTACCATGGCGCGATGCAGGACAGCCTTGCCCGGTCGACGAAGGCGCCGTCGGGCCCAGCCGATGAGGAACGCCTCCGGGCGGTCCTGGACGGACTGCGGTCCATCGCCGACGCCGCCGACCCGCAGTGGCGGCCCCGGCTCGCCGACGCGCGGGCCATCGTCGAGGGGGCATGGGCGACGCTCGCCGACCTGCTGGACGACACGCCCCATGCCGGGGCGGTGCTCGATCTGCTGCGCCGGCTGACCGTCGCCGACGACGCCGTCCTGCGCGCCGCCAAGGGACCGCGGTCGCTGGGTGAAGCCCTGGCCCGGCTGGAGTCGGCGCCCTCCACCGTGGCGGAACTCGCCGCGCTCGGCCCGCAGTTGACCCGCTATCTCGGGTTCGATCGCGCGATCTTCTCCCGGATCGTCGACGGTGTGTGGATCTCCGAGGCCGTCTACGTCGTCGACGATCCCGAATGGGCCGAGGAGATCAACCGCATCGGCAAGGAGCAGCCGCAGCGGCTGGTTCCCGGTCTGCACGAAACCGAGATCGTGCGCCGCAACGAGCCGATGATCGTGACCGACGTCCAGCGCGATTCCGCCCGGGTCCATCGCCGGATCGCCGAGGCGTCCCGGTCCAACTCCTACGTCGCCGTGCCGGTCATGTCCGGCAACCGGGTGGTGGGACTGCTGCACGGTGACTGCTACATCCAGGGCCGTGACCCGGATGCGACGGATTGCGAAGCGCTCGCCACCTACGCCAAGGGTCTGCAGCTCGCGCTCAGCCGGGCCCGGGCCGCCGAGCAACTGAACACGATCGGGTCGCAGTTGCGGACCATCGCCAACGACTGCCACGACAGCGTCGCCAGCGTCCAAGAATTCTCGTTGGGGATCCGACCCGACGAGCGGTCGACCGAACTGCCGCTGGCGACGCGGGTGACCAAGCGGGCCGTCGACTCCGTGCGCGAGGTGTTGACCGCGCGCGAGGTGCAGATCCTCGAGTTGATGGCCACGGGCATGAGCAACGCGCGGATCGCGGCGCAGCTGGTGATCTCCGAGGGCACCGTCAAACAGCACGTGAAGCACATCCTGCGGAAGTTGCGTGCCGGCAACCGGGTGGAAGCGGTGTCGATGCTCTATCAGTCCGACGGCGCTTCCTGAGGCGGGTCGGTACGCGCGGGTCCTACCATGACGCCCATGCCCGACAACCCGTTCGACCCGTCCCGGTGGCAGCCTGTCGAGGGCTTCGAGGATCTGACCGACATCACCTACCACCGCCACGTGCGCGACGGCGTGCCGCAGCCGACGGTCCGGGTTGCCTTCGACCGGCCGGAGGTTCGCAACGCGTTCCGGCCGCACACCGTCGACGAGCTCTACCGCGCCCTCGACCATGCCCGGATGTGGCCGGAGGTCGGCGTGGTGCTGCTGACCGGCAACGGACCCTCGCCCAAGGACGGCGGGTGGGCGTTCTGTTCCGGCGGCGATCAGCGCATCCGCGGCCGCAGCGGTTACCAATACGCGTCGGGGGAGACCGCCGAGACTGTCGACCCCGCCCGCGCCGGGCGGCTGCACATCCTCGAGGTGCAGCGGCTGATCAGGTTCATGCCCAAGGTGGTGATCTGCCTGGTGAACGGATGGGCAGCCGGTGGCGGGCACAGCCTGCACGTGACCTGCGACCTCACGTTGGCCAGCCGCGAACATGCCCGGTTCAAGCAGACCGACGCCGATGTCGGCAGCTTCGACGGCGGGTACGGCAGTGCCTACCTGGCCAAACAGGTGGGGCAGAAGTTCGCCCGGGAGATCTTCTTCCTCGGTGACTCCTACACCGCTGAGGAGATGCACCGGATGGGTGCGGTCAACCGGGTCGTCGACCACGCCGATCTGGAGGATGTCGGGTTGCAGTGGGCCGCGAAGATCAACGGCAAGTCGCCCCAGGCCCAACGCATGCTGAAGTTCGCCTTTAACCTCCTCGACGACGGCCTGGTGGGGCAGCAGATCTTCGCCGGGGAGGCCACCCGGCTGGCTTACATGACCGACGAGGCCGTCGAGGGCCGCGACGCGTTCCTGGAGAAGCGCGACCCGGACTGGAGCCGGTTCCCGCGCTACTTCTGAAGGGATACATGCGGGTCCACAGATTTGACCCTTTTGGAAGATGCGCGGGCGTAGCGTCGGACGTCACCATTAGGGCGGCGATCTAGGGAAGGGGTGTACCCGTGCGGACGAAGGCTGCGGTTCTGTGGGAACTCGGGGGCAAGTGGGAGGTCGACGAGGTCGAACTCGACCCGCCCAAGGCCGGTGAGGTGTTGCTCAAGCTCACCGCCAGCGGGATGTGCCACTCCGACTACCACCTGGTGACCGGTGACATCCCGGTGAACCTGCCCTATGTGGGCGGCCACGAGGGTGCCGGCGTAGTCGCCGAGGTCGGGCCCGGGGTTACTGATGTGGAAGTCGGTGACTCGGTGGTGCTCAGCTTTCTGCCCGCCTGCGGCAAGTGTTCACACTGTGCCCGCGGCATGACGAACCTGTGCGATCTCGGGGCCCACATCATCCAAGGCCCGCAACTAGACGGCACCTACCGCTTCCACGCCAAGGGCAAAGACCTCGGCCAGATGTGTCTGCTCGGCACGTTCTCCGAGTACACGGTGGTGCCGATGGCCTCGGTGGTCAAGGTCGACCCGGACACGAATCTGGAGAAAGCCGCGGTGATCGGCTGTAGCGTGCCCACCGGCTTCGGCAGTGTCACCAACACCGCCGGCGTCCGCCCGGGTGATGCCGTGGTCATCATGGGCGTCGGTGGCATCGGGGCCAACGCCGTGCAGGGCGCCAAGGTGGCGGGCGCGCGCCACATCGTGGCCATCGACCCGGTGGAGTTCAAGCGCGATCAGGCCAAGATCTTCGGTGCCACCCACACCGCGCCCGATGTGCCGACGGCTCAGGCGCTCATCACCGACCTGACCCGGGGTGTGATGGCCGATGCCTGCATCATCACCACCGACGTCGCCGAGGCCGGTTACGTCGCCGAGGCGCTGAGCCTGGTGGGCCGGCGCGGCAAGGTGATCGTCACGGCCATAGGCCATCCGACTGAGTTGACCATCGGCGGATCGCTGTTCGAGCTGACCTTGTACGAAAAGTCCATCCACGGAGCACTTTTCGGTTCGTCCAACCCGCGTCACGACATCCCGCGCTACCTGGAGATGTACAAGCTGGGCGAACTCAAGCTCGATGAGCTGATCACCCGTGAGTACACCCTCGATGAGGTCAACAAGGGCTACACGGACATGTTGGAGGGGCGCAACATCCGCGGGGTCATTCGGTACTGATCAGGCACTGACCGGTTCAGGATCCGGGCGGCACGAGCATGGCCTGCCACGTCTTGTCCTGCTTCGCCTGTTGGGCCAGGTCGGTCTGGGTGTACCAGCGCCCGTCGGGGCCGATGTATGTGCCGGTGGCGGTGTCGTAAAGGACCCCGGCGATCGGGGGCAGTGACGATTCGGCCGGCGGTGCGGTCCCGGGTGGCAGCTGCGGGACACCCTGACCGGTGTAGGTGGCGTTCGGATCGCCCTTCCAGTTGTAGCCGTCATTGAGGGGTACGTACGGCTTATCGCTCTCACACAACTTGACCGTCGCGGCCCGTTTGCCCGGCCTGGTTTCGCACGGGATGTTGCGCGCCCCACGGACGTTGAACTGCGAGTCCTGCGGAACCCGGCAGTACAGGTCCCCGACCGGGCGATCCGGGTAGTCCACAAGGGCCGGGGGCCGAGTCTGCTGGGCGGGCAGATAGCCGGTGGTACAGGTGGGCGGCAGGTTGAGGTTCAGGTTGAAGCTCAGATACACGCCCTTATAGGCTTTGGTGTCGGCATCGGCGATCAAGGCGCCCTGCTCGATCGCCACCAATTGCGGTAGCAGCACCAGAATCTGTTCGATGTCGTTGTTGTAGGCGAGTCCCACCTGCCCGACGCTGACCAGGTTGGCCATCAGCACCGGCAGCGTGGGCTGCAACGTTTCGACGAGCCGGCGCCCCTCGTCGAGTGCGGGGCCACCGTTGCGGAGCACCCCGGCGACCGCGGGGTCGTGGTCCTTGAGTTCCTTTGTCACCGTGGCAACCTGCGCTGCCCAGGCCGAGATGGCGCCGGAGGTCCGGGTCTGGGAGTCCATCACCGGCTTCGCGTTATCAATCAGCGCCAGAAGCGGATCGAGGTTGTCGCGCGCATCGATCGAGAGCCGTGTCGTCCCATCGACGATTGTCGAGAGCTCCGGACCCAAACCGCCGACCGCCGTGTAGGACTCGTCGATGACGGTCCTGAGGTTGTCGTGCGGTATCGCCTGCAAGCCGGTCTTCACGGCGTCGAGTACGGAGTTGATGTCCTGTGGCACTGAAGTGTTCTTCAGTGCGATGACGTCACCGTCGCGCAGTGGGGGTGACGTGGCGTTGCGCGGAAGCAGTTCGACGTACTGTTCGCCGATCGCGGACTGGCTGTGCACCTCGGCCTTGAGGTCGCGCGGAATGTCGATGCCCGACTTCAGCGCAAGGTCAGCGACCACACCGGTGCCGGTGAGGCGCACCGACTGCACCCGCCCCACCTCGAAGCCGCGGTAAGTGACATTGCCGCCCTCGTACAGTCCGCCGGTTCGCGGCAGTTCCATCGCGACGACGTAGTGGCCGATGCCGAACAGCTTGGCGGGCAGCTTCATGAATCGAAGGCCCATGACGGTGAGAGCGACCAGCGCGATCACGGTGAAGATGATCAGTTGGATGCGCGCTTGGCGGTTCAGGTGCACGTCATGGCCCCTGGTCCCAGCGGTACGGAGCGGTCAGTGGGTTACCGGGAGTGGACCCGGTTCCGGCCAGGCAGGGACTGGGGAACTGTCCGATCGTGCGGCCCCATTGCAGTTCGAGTTGGGTCAGGTTGCATTCCCACCGGGTCCCGGTGAACAGCCCGGCGTCCAGTCGGCTCAGGGTCAGGTCGATCACCGCGGTGAGGTTGGCGGAGTCACCACGCTGCCACTTGTCGAGGTTGGCGTTCGGGAACGGGTAGGTGGGCAGCACCCCGAGGGATCGGGTCAGGGCCGGCCCGGCATTGGCCAGCGACTCGAGCACCGGGCCGGCCTGCTGCAACTCTTTGATCAGGTTGGCCTTGCTCTTGTTCACCGTGTCGGTGGTCAGCGCACTGAACTTGCCTAGCTGATCGGCCGCCTCGACGAGATCGCCCTGCTGGCTGTTCAGCACGGCGAGCGCATCCGGGATCGTCTGAACGGCCCGGTCCAGGACGGGTTGTTGGGCAGAGAACGTGCCCACCAGATTGTTGAGACTGTCTGTGGCGGAGATGATGTCGCTGCTCTGGTCGTCGAGGTTGGCGGCGAACCGATCGGACTGCTCGATCAGGCTGCGCAGATCCTGCTCACGGCCGTGGAACGCGGTGCTCAATGCCTGGGTGATGTCGCCGGCCTGACCGACACCGCCACCGTTGAGGACCAGCGAGAGCGCGGCCAGGGTCTGCTCGGGTGTCGGGGAGGCGGAGGTGCGCGACAGCGGGATCAGCGCTCCCGCCCGCAGCCTCCCCTGCGGCGGCTGGTCGGTCGGGGGAGCCAGTTCGATGTGCAGCGAACCGAAGATCGTTGTCAGGCCGACCGTTGCGGTGGCGTTGGCAGGCAGCTCGACATCGTCGTTGAGCTGCATGGTGATTAGTGCGTGGTTACCTTCCACCGCGATCTTCGAGACGTGACCGACGGTCACATCGCCCACCCGGACGCGGGAGTTGGGTTGGATGTTGCTGACGTCGGGCATCTGTGCGCGTATCTCGAACGACCCCGGGCCGTTGCCTTGCGTCCCGGGCAGCGGCAGCGAGTTGAGGCCCCGCCAGCCGCATCCACCGACCGTGGCCACCATGGCGGTCAGCACAGCGATGGTTGCAAGCCGCCTCTGCCAGGTGCGGTTCATGAGGCACCCGCGGGTGGGGTCATCATTCCCGGCAGGCCCGCCGCCGGATCGGTGGTGACTGCGACCGGCAAAGCCGTCTCGGCGGGCAACGGTCCGGAGGGCGTGGGCGCGGGTGCTGCGAGTGAATTCGATTGTGGTGGAACGAAGTCCGGCCGCATCCAGTCCTCGCTGTACGTGACTTCGTTGGGTCTGGCCTGGGTGCCCACGAAGAGATTCTCTCCCAGCGGGGGGAAGTTGTACTGCCGGTTCTTGACGATCGGTGCCAGGTACTGCACGCAGAGTTTGGCGGCCTGGTCGGCGCCCATCCTCGACGCGGCCTGTATTGCCCCGCACAGGAATGAGATCGGGTTGGCGAAGTTGTTGACCTGCAGGGTACCGGTCAGTGAGCCGTTGGCCGGTTCGTAGATGTTGTTGAAGTTGACCACTGCGTTCGGCAGGGTGTGCAGGGTCTGCTTGATGTCGTCGAGGCTCGCCGTGACTGCGTCGGTGATTGACTGGAGCTTCTGTGCGGTGGTGCCGATCGGCTCTTTGTTCTCCGCAACGAATCTCTGCACATCACCGACAACTCCGTTGAGATCCTCGACGGCTCGGCTGACTTTGTTCGGGTCGTCAGCCAACAGCCCCGACACCGCCGCGAGGTTGATGTTCAACTGCGCGAGGAGATCACTGCTTTCACGAAGCCCCGATACCAATGTGGACAGGTTCTTGATGGTTCCGAACAGGTCGGTGCTGTGCTCGTTGAGCACCGACACGGTCTGGGACAACTTGACGATGGTCTCGCGGATATTGGCGCCCTGTCCGGCCAGGTTGCCTGCGGCGGAGTTGATCAAGGCGCCCAGGGTGCTGACCCCACCGGGCTCGGCGGGTTGCAGCATGTCGGTCAACCGCTCGAGTTGGGCACGGATGTCGTCCCATTCCACCGGCACCGCGGTTCGGTCCTGCGGGATGACCGCGCCGTCCGTCATGGTCGGACCGCCGGTGTAGGGAGGGGTGAGTTGAATCGCGCGGCCGGTGACCAGTTGGGGGGACAGGATCACGGCCTTGGCGTCTGCGGGCACCTTGTAGCGGGGGTCGAACCAGAACGTGATCTTGGTGTGGAGTGGCTGCGGCTGAATGTCGATCACCTTGCCCACGTTCACCCCCCGGATACGTACGTCGTCGCCGACGAAGAGCCCGGTGCTGTTGTCGAAGTAGCCGACCACCATCGATCGCGAGGAGCGATCGATGACCTTGTTCACGGTGACGACGCCACCGACCGCGAGGAGCGCCAGGAATGTGGCCAGGATGATCCGTGGTCGACGTTGCCACCCGGTCACTCGTCACCCCCTTGCGTGGCCGGCTCGCCCGGGGCGGGCACGAAGACGGGCGATGGTTGCGGTGCAACGTCCTGGCCGGGTGACGGTATCGGCGGTCCCGGCGGCGGTCCGCCCGGCGCCGGAGCCGAGGGCTCCGGGCGGTAGGGGTAGCGGCCGGGGAACTGCGCAGGTAGGTGGGGATCTTCGTTGCCCGTGATGGCATCCGGCAGGGTCAAGCGAGGATCGCCGCCCTGGCCGGTGCGCGGATAGGGCATCGGAAGTGGGGGTGTTCCCGGCTGACCGGTCTGTGGGTCGGCGAGCTGTGACGGCAGCAATGTGGCGGGATCCAGCCCGAGGTCGGAGAACGCGGCGTCGACGAATGGCTGCACGAATTGACCCGGCAGCAGGTTCGTCACATAGGCCTTGAAGAACGGGCCCGAGGCAACCGTCTCGCCCATGCTGATTGCGTAGCTGCTCAGGCCCTTGATGGCCTGCTGTATCCGCTCCTTGCGGGTATCGACGAGGGCAAGGACCTCGTTGAGCTTGTCCAGCGTCGGCTTCAGCTGCGCTCGGTTGTCCGCGATGAATCGCTTGAGGCTTCGAGACACCGCGGAGATGTTGGCGGTGATCTCGTCCAGCGCCGCGCTTTGCGTGCGCAACTGTGTCAAGAGTGCGTTGGTGTCTCGGACCAGACTGACAATTCGGTCCGTCCGCTTGGCGAGCACGGTGGTGGCCTTCGCGGCGTTGTCGAGCAGGCTGCGCAACTGGGCATCACGGGTGTTGAGGGTCTGCGCGAAGCGGGCAATTCCTTGTACCGCGCTGCGCAATTGGGGCGGCGTATTCGCGAAGGTCTGCGCGAGCGTGGCAAGAGAATCGGAGAGCTGGTTTGTGTTGATCCCACTGATTGTTGTGGCCAACTCGCCCAACGCATCCGGCAACTGGTACGGCGACTGGGTCCGGTCCATCGGGATCGGTCCGCTCAGCTGGCCTCCGCCAGAAGGGATGACGTCGAGTTCTTTGGTGCCGAGCAATCCTTTGGTTCTGATGGCGGCCTGCGTGCCGTTACCGAGCCGGATGTTGTCCGGAACGGTGAAGTCCACCAGGACACCGGTGTCGTCCAGCGCGATGCTGGACACCTTGCCCACCGGGTAGCCGCTGACCTGCACGATCGCACCGGTGAACAAGCCGCCGGCATCGGCGAAGTAAGCCGTGTAATGCTTGTCGCGGTTGATGAACGACAGTTTCTGATTCCCGAGTGCGGCAGCCACCAGAGCCAGTAGCACGAGGATTCCAATGCCGCCCAGCAGGACGGGATTGCGCTCGGAGAAGGCCTTTTTCACTCTCACTTCGGTGTGCACCGCCCGGTGTCCTGGCCGGCGACCTTGACAAACACCGGTTGGCCCCCCTTGCCGTTGAGCTTGAGCACGATGTCGCAGAAGTAGAAACTGAAGTAGTCGCCATAGATGCCCTGACGGCCGAGCATCTGGTACTTGTCCGGAAGCGTGTTGAGCAGGTTGTCGACGTAGTCGCGATCCGCCAGGACAACGTCGCTCACCCGGCTTGTCTCGTTGACCACTTTCTTCACCGGTTCTCGTGCCTGGTCGAGCAGATCTGCGATGGTTCCGGTGGCGGCGTTGGTGTACGCGACGGCGTTGCTGATGTCCGTTCTGCGCTCGGCAAGTCCGTGGACCAGGTCAGACAATGACGTCACCGCCTTGTCGAGTTGTCCACTCTGCCGACCCAGGGTGCCGAGCAGCACGTTGAGGTTGTCGACCACCTGCCCGATCAGCACATCGCGTTCGGCGAGGGTGTTGCTCACCTGCGCTGCCCGGTCTAGGAACGACGCGATGGTCGGTCCCTCGCCCTGGAACGCCTTCATCAGTTGCCCGCTGAGATCGTTGACCTGGTCCGGTTGCAGCGCCCGGAACAACGGGCGGAATCCACCGGTGACGGAATCCAAATCGAGCGCCGGCTGTGTCCGCTCCACCGGGATGGTCTGCCCGGGTTTGAGCACCTTCGTGCCTCCGGCGCCGTCCGCCAGCGCCAGAAAGCGACCGCCGATCAGGTCGTCGTAGCGAACCTCGGCCCGGGTCCCCTCGGTGAGGACCGCGGCGGGATCGGCGGTGAATTCCACTCGCACCGTTGCGTCATCGTTGACGGTGATGCGCTGCACCTTGCCGACTTCCACCCCGGCCACCCGAACCAGGTTGCCTTCGCGGAGACCCGAAACATCCTTGAAGACGGCGTTGTAGCCCTTGGCGTCGTTGTTGAATCGGGCCTGCCCGAAGACCACCATGATCACAAACAGGGCGAGGCCACACACGGTGAGGAAGACGGCAAGCCGCACCGCGGTGCCACGCAGGTTGCCGTTCACGGGGTTCCCCCGGTGGTCGGCGCCGGCGGAATTCCGGGCCACAGCGGCTCGCCGCCAGGCCCGTACAGTGCCGCACCGTAGGGGGGTGCGCCGGGATAGGGTTCGGGCCCGGGTGCCGGCCCGGGCAGGCATTGCCGCACACTCGGCCGTTCCGGTACGGCGCGGGTGATGGGGAAGTAGTCTCCCCAACACGGATGCCCGATGCCCGGATTGGGCCGGATGTCCAGACCGGTTCCCCACCCGGTGTTGGTGATCAGTTGGCGCACTGGGAAATTCTTGGTGGCATCCGGAAGTGAGCCGCACCCGGGCTTGCCACCCGGGCCGCCCTTCGCGGCGACGATGGGCAGATTATCGGGGAAGACGTAGGGATCGTTGCCGGGCAGCAGTGCCACGTCGACGACGAAACTCCTTCCGTCCCCGCCGAATATTCCGTCGCCGTGATCGACCACCCACTTCGCGCCCTGGAGCGTGCAGGTGTATGTCGGGCTGTACGTTTCGAGCAACTTGACTGTCGGCTCGAGGCTGTTTATCGCGGTGACGAGATTGTCCTTGCTGGACCCGAGCAGAGCCGTGCCGCTGCGGGTGAAGCCGACAGTATTCAGCAGCAGGTTGTCCAGATCACTCTGGTGGTTGACGACGGTGGTGCTCACCGTGCTGGCGGAGTCGAGGATGCTGACGATGTCCTGTGCTGCGGCACTGTATGTTTCGCTGAGGCTCTTCAGCGAGCGGATGTCTTCCCGGAAGATGTCGTTGCGCGCATTCAAGGCGGTCAGGACCTCGTTCAACGCGGTCGTCGCCTGGCCAATGCGCTCGCCGCGCCCACGCACCGCATCGGCGACAGCGGTGAGAACAGCGTTGAGCTTCATGGGATCGATCATTTTGAGCAGGTCGACCACGTTCTGGAAGACGGTGTTGACCTCGGTCGTCACATTGGCGGCGCGTAGCACCGACCCGGCGGCCAGCCGTTCGCTCAGGGGGTGTTCGGGATAGACCAGATCGACGAACTTCGCACCGAACACCGTCGTGACGCTTATCTGCGCCCCGACGTTGGCGGGAATGAATTTGATCTGGTCGGTGTCGATGTCCAGCTTCAGCCGCGCATTGCCCTGCCCGCCCTCAATGCCGCTGACCCGGCCCACGTCGACGCCACGGAGCTTCACCTTGGCGCCGTTCTCCAGCACCAGACCCGAGCGGTCCGAGGTCAGCGTCACCGGAACCGACGAGTGGAAGGTCCCGCTGAACGAGGTCGCAGTGACGAACACCAGGCCGACGACGGCCGCTAGCAGGAACAGCGGCCACCACTTGGTCGCTATGCGCTGTTCACCGGGTCTTGGTTCCATCTGGCTATCCGGCGAGGTGGAAGTTGCCGGATTGGCCGTAGACCGCGAGTGTCACAGCCACCAGCACGAACGCCCCGACCACCATCGACGCTCGCACCGCCCGACCGACCGCCTCGCCGACCCCGGCCGGACCGCCGGACGCGGTATATCCGTAGTAGGTGGACACCAGCATGACGACGATGATCATCGCGATCGTCTGGAAGAACGACCAGGCGAGATCCTTGGTGTTCAGGAAGGTGTCGAAGTAGTGGTCGTAGACACCTGACGCCTGACCGTAGATCCAGGTGGTGCCCACCCGGGCAGCCATGAATCCCATGATCAGCGCGATCGCATACAGGGGGATGACGACGATGGTCCCTGCGATGACGCGTGTCGCCGCCAGGTAGGCGACACTGCGGATACCGATCACCTCGAGGGCGTCGACCTCCTCGTTGATCCGCATCGCTCCCATCTGGGCTGTGGTGCCCGCACCCACGGTGGCGGTCAGCGTGACCTGCGCGGTCCCGGGCACGATGAGTCGTGGGATGAAGAACGCGGAGGCGAATCCGGTGAAGGCCTCGACGCCCACCGATTGGAATTGGGTGAATCCTTGAGCTGCGACCACTGCGCCGGTGCTGATCGTCATGAACCCGACGATCACGACCGTCCCGCCGATCGTCGCAAGAGCCCCGGTGCCCAAACCCATTTGGGCGATCAGTCTGAGAATCTCGGTCCGGTAGTGGATGAGGGCATCGGGGATCGAGCCGAGCGTGAGGAAGTAGAACCGGGTCTGTTCACCGATCCGGTTCCAGCCGGCCGCCAGCTTTCGCCTGGTCCTCGACAGCCGCGGAAACTGTTCTGCGGGAGCTGAAGCGGCATGTGTCATGTCTGGCCCCTCACTTCAACGTGAATTGGACACCGACCGCGGTGACGATGATGTTGATGGTGAACAGCACCATGAAGGAGAACACCACGGTCTCATTGACGGCGTTGCCGACGCCGGCCGGTCCGCCGCCGACCGAGATCCCCTTGTAGCAAGCGATCAGCCCGGCTCCCAGTCCGAACAGGAAGGCTTTGACGAGTGAGACGATCACGTCACCCAGTCCGGTGACAACGGTCATCCCGGCCACGAAGACGCCGGACGAGACGTGCAACGCGTAGACGCAGAACACGAACGAAGCGACCATGCCGACCAGGACGACCAGACCCATCAACGCCACCGACACCGTGGTGGCGGCGAGCACGCGCGGAATGATGAGGGACTGAATGGGATTGATGCCCATCACGCGTTGGGCGTCGAGTTCCTCACGAATGGTGCGCGCTCCCAGGTCGGCGCACATCGCGGTGGCGCTGGCCCCGGCCGTCACCAGTACGGTCACGATCGGCCCGATCTGGTTGACGTTGAAGAATGCGGCCCCGGCCCCGGAGAAGTCGGCCGCGCCGAATTCACTGAGCAGGATGTTGAAGATGAAGGTGTTGATCAGGGAGTAGGGGATCATCATCAGGACGGCGGGCAGCAGGGATACCCGCGCCACGAACCACGACTGGGCCAGGTATTCCTTCCACGCCAGTCGCGTGGTGAATATGCCGACCAGGACGTCCAGTGACATGCCGACAAACTGACCGACCGACCTGACCGGTTTGAGCACCGGCTTCAGCAGCGGCAACGCCTGCGCCGGCAGCGATATCACCACGGCTCAACGACGGCAGCCCGGCGACTCGTGCGGGGCCGCGGCAAGGACCTGACGAGGGCGACCGGCGACATGGCGGAACGCTATCGCGGTGCCGTCGTGGTGGCTCTTCCTCAATGGGGGACATTTTGTACCCCGAAGGGGTGACCCATGGTCGTGGAACAGCGTCAAGCGCTCAGGCCGGCTGGCCGAAGACCGCGACGACCACCGATCGGTCGAGGCTGTTCGCCGACCACACGCCGATCGCGGTGTTGGCGCAGTCGGACATGATCCCGAAATCGACCGGGTCGTAGTACCACTGGTTGAGGACGTCGAGATTGTTGATCGCCAGCGCTGGATTGATGGCGACGGTCTCGGTGACCTTGCCCTTGAATCCGGCCGCGGCGGCGCGGTCCTGCGGTGTCGAGCCGTCGGAACCGACATTGCCGTCCAGCGCCCGGTTGTTCAGCACATCGTCGGTGTGCCACTGGGCGGCAAGCGTCAGCGCCGGGTTGCGCTTGATGTCCGTGCTGCAGCCGGCCTGGTGCTGAATGGTGTAGACGTTGGCGATCACGCCGTTGTTGAGCCGTGAGTTGTCGGCGTGCGCCGCCGGCGCCGAGATGACGGCGAGGAGAGCGGCGGCGCCCACTGCCACGGTGCTGTGAATCAGTTTCGGCATTGCTCTTCCCTACTGTGGGGAGGGGGCGTAACCGGCCGCGGACTGCCGTAGCTGCCAGATCTGGGTGGGGCACAGCTCCTGGGCGGCCTGGCTGATCAGATACGACGCCTGGAACTCGTCGGCGGTGCCGAAGTCCGACTTGATGGTGTTGACCAGTTGGCCGTAGCGCACACCGGAGCCGATCTGATCGCACAGCCCGTAGCCGTAGGAGAGCGCAGCGTCGGCGTTGGGGAAGTTGTAGCCCGGGCGCAGGGTCACGTTGACCAGATAGCCCACCGAGTCGGCCTGCGCGGGCTGCGCGAAGCCGATCGCCGCGGTACAGGCGGCCGCCGCACCCGTCACCAGAAGGCGTGCGGTAATTGCAACAGGGACGGCCATGGTGGTGAGTCTAAAGCCATGTTCGGGCGCCCGGCCGTGTTCTACGATTCGGCCATGAGGCGACTGGTCCCCGTGGTGTCGATGGCATTGGTGGCGCTGGGCGCTGCGGCGGACGCCGGCGTGGCCCATGCCGGGCCGGAGGCGCCATGCACCTACACCCTGTCCCCGCCCGAGGTGAACGGCAGCGTGGTCACCTCCACCGCGGTGATCGCGGGCTGCGGCGCGGCCGCCGGCCCCTATTCGGGTGTCGCGTGCATCCAGCCACTGGAGCCGAACTCCGTCATCACCTGCGCACAGGGCCGCGGCGCCGACCCCGCCGTCGTCTCGGTGCCCTTCCACCCCGGCGTCACGTATGTGGCGACCGGCCGGGGCTGCGCGGCGTGGGCGCTGCAGCCGGCCTCGCCGCCCTGCCAGGTCCTCGGCCCCCTGACCGCCGCCCTGTAGCAGTGGCCGTCGACCGCGCCGCGCTGGTCGCCGGCGGAATCCGGTTGGCCTCCGGAGTTTCATTCCTTGTCGACCCGCTGCGCGCGAACCGGCTCTGGGGTGAACCGAACGATCCCGGCCCGTCGGCGCGGCTGCTGCTGCGCTCGATGGGCTATCGGGACGCCCTGATCGGCGGGCTGCTGCTGTCGGCGGGGCTGCGCGGCAAGGACACCCGCGGCTGGTTCCTGGCCTCCGGCGGCGCCGACGCCTCCGACCTCCTCGGGAGTGTGAGTGTGCACTCCGAGCTGACCCGGGGTCAGCGGATCATCGGGCTCGGCGGTGCGGTGGTTGGTGTCGGGGTCGGCCTGTGGGGCGCGTTGCGGCCGCGGCCTAACGATCAGGCGTGAAATGTCTTGCCCGGCAACCAGAATGACAGCCGCGAGCCGGCCACGTCGAGGCTGTCGCTCATGTGCACCTGGCCGTTGAGAACGCTCTTGCGGATCGTGCCCATGATCTCGTCCACGTCACCCTCCAACTCGTAGACGCACATGTACCTGTGCTCGGGCACGGCCCCGCCCTCGACGTGATAGATCGCGGCATCCTGTAGCGCGTAGCGGGTCGCCGACAGCATGCCCGGCACCCTGAGCAGTTCCGGGATGTGCACGTTGTCGTACCACTGGTTGAACTCGTCTTCCTTACCGGGCACCGGATTGGAGAAGACCACCTGAATGACCCTCTGTGACATGACGATTCTCCTCCGCGGGTTGGCTCCTCCGGTGAGGATAGGACGAGCGCGGTCGCAGAGGAGGACACATGGCAGGACGCATGGCGGGCAAGGTCTCCTTCATCACCGGCGCCGGCCGCGGGCAGGGCCGTGCGCACGCGGTGCTGCAGGCACGCGAGGGTGCCGACATCATCGCGGTCGACATCTGCGAGGACATCAAGTCCAACCCGTACCCGTTGGCCGGCTGGGACGACCTGATGGACACCAAGGCGCTCGTCGAGCAGGCGGGCCGGCGGTGCGTGGCGGTCAAGGCCGATGTGCGCGAGCGCGAGGAACTGCGTGCGGCCCTCAACCAGGGGATCGCCGAGCTGGGCCGGCTGACCACGGTGATGGCCAACGCCGGGATCCTGCCGATGGCGATGGGCGAGCCGGAGCCGATGGACTTCCAGGACGCCGTCGATGTGGATCTCATCGGGGTGATGAACACCGTCGCGGTGGCCGTCCCGCATCTGATCCCGGCCGGGCCGGGCGGGTCCATCGTCATCACCGGGTCGACGGCGGCGTTGATTCCCAACACCACCTCGTCGGCGGACCCGCGGATGATCATGGGGCCCGGGGGAGCGGGCTACAGCTTCTCCAAGCAGACCCTGGTCGCCTACACCCAGGAGATGGCGCTGCATCTCGCGCCGACGGGGGTGCGGGTCAACATCGTGCATCCGACGAACTGCAACACCCACCTGATGAACGCCCAGGGCATCTATCAGGTGTTCCGGCCCGACCTGGACGGCGAGGTCAGCAAGGACGACTTCCGGCCGGCATCGGAGGCCTACCACGCGCTGCCGTCGCCCTGGCTGGAGCCCGAGGATGTGGCCGAACTGGTGCTGTTCCTGGCCTCGGACGCCTCCAGGCACATGACCGGCACCAGCATCCCGATCGACCTCGGCTGCATGGCCAAGTGGCCCAATGGGCCCGGCCAGTAGGTCGGGAGTGGCAGACCCTTTGCCCGCCTCCGAGCGACTCTCAGCGCGGGAACCCGAATAGATGCTCGTAGCCGGGCACAACTAGTGCGGCCCGGAACTCCCGGGCCGGCGGCGTGCCCACGTAGGCTCCGGCCATGTCGTTGCGACCGGTACCGATACTGGCCGCCGCGACGGTCCTGATTGCGGCCTGCGCGCCCGCGCCGGCACCGCCCGCGGCAACCAGTTCAAGGACGACCATTCAAGCCCCGCCGGCCAGCGCTCCACCGCACGGCCCCGTCGTGCAGCCCGTCACCGCGGCCGAACTCGGCACGACCTGGCGTCCCGGCTGCCCGGTCCCGCCCGAGCAGCTGCGCCGCGTCGAACTCGACTACGTCGGCTTCGACAATCAGATCCACCGCGGCGCACTGGTGGTCAACGAGGCGCTGGTGGCCGACGTGATCGCGATCTTCGGCGACCTGCAGCGCCAGCGCTACCCGATCGCGAGGATGCAGACCGTCGACCACTACCCGAAGGCCGACGACGAACTGTCGATGCAGGACAACAACACCTCGGCGTTCAACTGCCGGCCGATGCCCTCGGGGACCAGTTGGTCACTGCACGCCTACGGCCGCGCCATCGACCTCAACCCGCTGATCAACCCGTACATCACCAAATCCGGTGACCTGCAACCCAAAACGGCTGCGGCCTACCTCGACCGCTCCCGCACCGATCCGGGCATCCTGCATGCCGGCGATCCGGCGGTGCGGGTGTTCACCGACCGGGGCTGGACCTGGGGCGGTGGCTGGCATGACCCGATCGACTACCAGCACTTCGAGCGCCGCTGAGTTACGGCGCGAGGAACGCAATCGGTGGTGCCGGGGCCAGATCCGCGTTGACGTTGCCGATCACCGAGTAATCCCCTTCGACGGACACCGCACGGATCCCGGAACCGGGGCTCAGGTCCAGCGAGTTGAGGTTCACCCAAACGATGTTCGGGCTCAGCGTCGACTCGAAGTAGTACACCTTGTTCGTCGAGTCGGCCACCGAGCGCCAGTAGGTTGGTGCGAGGTTCGGGTGCTCCGCGTCGCCCACCCCCCACGGCGTCGAGACGTTGCGGATCACGCTCAAAACACCTGCCACCGCTTGCCGTTCATCGGTGGTCGGCGGCAGCTTGCTCAGGTAGTACGACGCGCGGACGAACCTGTCGGCCGACTGGATGGAGCCGGGCAGGTCTTTGGTGCGGTCCCGGTTCTCCCACTGCGCGTTGAGCGCGAGTTGCTGGTCGTAGGTGGGGCTGTTGGTCATCACCTGGTACTGGCGGCCGTGGTGAACGACCACTTTGCCGTCGAGGAACTCGAAGATCGCCGAGTCGCCACTGGCGTCGTTGATCGAGAGGTGGACTGTCGGTATGCGGCTTTTGTCGGGACCGAACTTGGCCGGCACGATGTAGATCGCCGGATTGCTGAAGGCGTCGACCACCTCGTTAACCGTCGAGAACATGGTCAGCACGTACTGCACCCACCCGCCGATCGACAGCCGCGGCCGGTTGTCCGTCGGCGGCGGCGGGAACTCCGACTCGCTGAGATAGAGCAGATTGGCCACCAGTCCGGTCTCGTTCATCCCGTCGAACACGGCGTCGATCTGGCCGCCGGGATCGATGCTGCCCGCGACCTGGATGGCGCCGTATTTGGAGGTCCACGTCAGCGAGTTCACCCCGCCCGCTCCGTCCTGGGTCAGGCCGCGGGGGATCGCGTAGAGGTGGGAGTTGAAGGAGTAGGGCCAGTCCATGGAGCGTCCGGTGATGACCATGCCGTCCGGGCCGAGCCAGGTCACCCGGCTGCAGGCGTTGGCCGCCGAGGCGGCGAGGGCCAGCAGGAAACCCACGGCGGCCAGCACGGCCCCGAGTCGGTGCAGGTATCGATGCGTCACGCGGGTGATCATCGGGGAACTCGATCCGCTGGGGAGCCGTTTGGCGCAAGTAGGGTGACCGGGTGAGCGACCGGGACCGTCTCCGCTGGGACGAGCGGTATGCGAGCCGGGGTGCGCCCGCGCCGGAGGCGATCGGCCCGCCGGCGGTCTTCGCCCCGCACGCCGCGGCGTTCCCGGCCGGGGGCAACGCGCTCGACCTGGCCTGCGGGCAGGGCGCCACCGCGGTGTGGCTGGCCCGGCGCGGCCTGAGCGTCCGCGGCCTGGACGTGTCCCCGGTGGCACTCGAGCAGGCCCGCGACCTGGCCGCGCGCGCCGGTGTCGCGGAGCGCTGCCATTTCGAGGTCGTCGACCTCGACGACGGCCTGCCGCCGGGGCCGCCGGCCGATGTGATCGTGTGTCACCGCTTCCGGGACCGTCGGCTGGACCGGGCCATCACCGACCGCCTGGTACCGGGCGGGCTGCTGGCCATCAGCGTGCTCAGCGCGGTGGGCGCCGCCCCCGGGCCGTTCCGCGCCGAGCCGGGCGAGCTGAGGGCGGCGTTCGCCGACCTGACCGTCATCGCCGCCGGGGAGGGCGATGGCGAGGCCTGGCTGCTGGCCCACCGGGCGCCGCTGGTAGACCGTCATCATGAGTGAGCGCGACGACCGAGGGGACATCGGCGAACTGCTGATCCGCTACGCCACCGGCATCGACCGGCGCGACTGGCCGCTGTTCCGCACCGTGTTCACCGCCGACTGCGAACTGGACTACGGCGAGATCGGTCAGTGGCACGGCGTGGACGCCGTCACCGAGTTCATGCAACTCGCGCATGCCGCCGCCGGCCACACCATGCACCGGATCACCAACCGGACCGTCGAGTTGGACGGCGACCGGGCCGCGGCGCGCAGCTACGTCGACGGGCTGATCATGGCCGCCGACAACCGCAGCGGGGTGAACGCGGTCGGCTTCTACGACGACGAGATCGTGCGGACACCGCAAGGCTGGCGGATCGCCCGCCGGCGGTTCACCCCGGTCCGGGTGACGACAGTGGGCGGAGACTGAGGACGTGACGACATTCGTGGAGCGGTACGGGCCGTGGGCGCTGGTGGCGGGAGCATCCGATGGTGTCGGCGCCGCGTTCGCCGGTGAGCTGGCCGACCGCGGCCTCAACGTGGTCCTGCTGGCCCGGCGGCAACAGGTGCTCGACGAGGTCGCCGCCGAGATCGCCCGGCGGACCGGCGTGCAAACCCGAACGCTCGCAGTCGATCTCGCGGAGCCGGGGGCGGCGGCGCGGGTCATCGACGCGACCGACGACATCGACGTCGGCTTCCTGGTCTACTGTGCCGGCGCCGATCCGGACTTCAGGCCGTTCCTCGCCGGCCCGGTCGGTGCCGCGGAGTCGATGATCCAGCGCAACTGCGTGGTGCCGGTGCAGTTGTGTCACCACTTCGCCGGTCCGATGGCGCGGCGCGGCCGGGGCGGAATCGTGATCTTCGGCTCGGGCGCCGGATTCGCGGGCGGGCCCAACATGGTGGCCTACGGGGCGACGAAGGCGTTCGACATGGTCTTCGCCGAAGCGCTGTGGACCGAACTGCACGACCGCGGCGTCGACGTGCTGGGCCTGATCCTGGGCAAGACCGACACCCCGGCGCTGCGCAAACTCGAGCACAGCCGGGGCCAGATCCCGTCCGAAGACCACCCCGCCAAGGATGCGGTGCCGGCCGGTGAGGTCGTCGCCGAGGCGTTCGCCAACCTGACCAACGGCCCGACGCACCTGGTCGGCGACCAGATGCGCGCCCTGGCCCAGTTGATGGGCGCGATGACCCGCAACGACGCCGTCAAGCTGATCGCGCAGGCCACCGCCGCCGCGATGGGCACCGTGGAACAGGGAGGTGCGTGATGACGGAGCTGACCAGGCTCGGTGTGCAGGATGCGCTGTGGCTGGAGATGGACCGCCCGAACAACCTGATGGTCGTCGACTCGGTGGTATGGACCGCCGAGCCGCTGGACTTCGACAAGGTCCGGGCCGTCGTCACCGAGCGGCTGATCGAGCGCTACCCGGTCTTTCGCAGCCGCGCGGTCAAGGACGACGACGGTGCGTGGTGCTGGGAGCCGTTCGCGGACTTCGACTTCGACGACCACGTTCGGATCGTCAACCTGAAGAAGCCCAGCGACCCGCGCTCACTGCAGGCCGTCGTGGCGGCCCACCGCACCGAGATGCTCGACCGCAATCTGCCGCTGTGGCAGGCGATCTGGATACGCCGCTACCGCAAGGGCAGCGCCATGATCCTGCGCACCCACCACGCCATCGCCGACGGCATGCGGATGGTCCAGCTGGCCATGAGCCTGTTCGACGCGTCCCCGCAGGGCGGCCCGATCCTCGGGCCGGGCGTCACCCAGCACGCCGCGCAACCGCACGCGCCCGGGCAGCCGCTGGCCCGGCGGGTGCGGGCCGGGGCGGCCGAGGTCGCCGACACCGCGCGGGCCGCCGTCGCCGGCGTGCCCCGAATGCTGCAGCGCGCCGGCGAGATCGGCCAGCTGGCGTTGCGCAATCCGGTGGGCGCCGGGCACACCGTGATCGCCGGCGCGTGGGCCACCGGCGCGGACGTCGCGGCCTCGCTCCGCGGTGCCCTGCCCGGCGGGGGCGCGCTGGTCGACGTCTTCTCGGCCGCGCCGGGTGACGTCGACACCGTCCGCAAGCTGCTGCTCGGCACTCGCAACGACGCCACCATCTGGACCGGTACCGCGGGCGACACCAAGGGCGTGGCGTGGTCGGAGCCCGTCTCGCTGGGCAAGGTGAAAGCCGTCGCCAAGGCCAACGGCTGCACCGTCAACGACGTGCTGGTCGCCAGCGTCGCCGGCGCCCTGCACGACTACCTGACCGTGCATGAGGCGCGGTGCGCGTCGGTGACGTTCATGGTTCCGGTGAACCTCAAACCGCTGGACCTCACGCTGCCGGAAACCCTGGGCAACGAGTTCGCGCTGGTGCAGCTGGAGCTGCCCACCGACGAACCGGATGCCCGCCGCGTGCTGGCCGCGGCCAAGCGGCGGATGAACCGCATCAAGCAGGGCCACGAGGCCGCCGTCGCCTTCACACTGCAGGGCGCGATCGCCGGGCTGAGCCGCGGGCTCTACGAGGCGTCGGTGGACCTGTTCACCAACCGCACCCTCGGCACGCTGACCAACGTGCCCGGTCCGCCCATCCCGGTGTACCTCGCGGGTAGCAGGGTGGAGGGCATCGTCGGCTGGGCGCCGGTATCCGGGGATCAGCCGATGAGCTTCACGATCTCGTCGTACAACGGCACCGTGATCGTCGGAATCGCCTGTGACACAACGCTGGTGCCCGACCATGAGTCCATCGTGGACGGCTTCGCCGGCGCGTTCGAGCGCCTGGTGGACGCGACACCCGACCTGCCGGGCTGACCGATGGCGCGTCCGTCGCTGCAGCACGTGCGCACGGTGCTGGCCGCCGAGTTCGCGGCGATCCGCAACCGCGATCCCGACATCGACGCCGGTGATGTCACCAGCTTCACCATGCCGTTGCTGCTCGGACTGCTCGGGGTGCTGGCCATCGGGGTGGTGCCACTGATCGTGGTGCGTAGCAGCGCCCGCACGGACTCGCTGCTGGTACCGCTGGCCGGGTCGCTGGCGCTGGCCGCGATCTGCACCGCGGTGGTGGCCTGGCTGACCGCGATCGTGCTGTCCGGCCTGGTGGTGATGGTGCTCTATCGGACCCGGCCGAAGGCCGCGTCGCGGCTGGTGCTGAACACCGTGGTCGACTCCTTCGGCCGCGTCGAGGACATCACCGGCCGGATCGCGCTGCTGGCGATCGTGGCCGGGTTGCTGTCGCTGGCCATCGGGCTGCCGAACCGGCACGGCGACGAGTCCGGCGCGACCGTGCTCGATGACCTGCTCGCCGCGCAGGTCGCCTGCCTGGTGGGTGCGTTGTCCATCGCGTTCGTCGCCGAGTCGATCCGGTGTGCGGCCGACATCGTCGACGATCAATCGATGCTGCTGGCCTGGCCGTGGGCGCTGATCATCGCGTCGCTGGGCTGGTCGCTGGCCACCGTCGTCGGTCCGTTCGAGACGACGCGGGTGCTGTCGATCCTGCTCAACGGATGGCTGCCGCCCGTGCTGGACGATATGCCACGGGCCCAGTTCATCGACCAGTTGCTACCCGACTCGGCGCGGTGGTGGGCCGCCTTCGGACCCCTGCCCGTCATCTGGGCGATCTGGGCCTTCGAGGCCTGGCGGCGTGGCGGGTTGAAGTACATCCGAGAGTTCCTCGCCGACAACAGCGGCTGAGTTTGAGATTGCGCACAGATCGAGATCTGACGCGATTTCTCGATCTGAGTGCGGTCTCAACGGCCGGCGCCGGCGAGCGCCTCGCCGAACGCGACCAGCGCCGTGCGCCCGATGTCGAGGATGTCCTCGTCGAAGTCGCTGTTGTCGCGGTAGGACAGCTCCAGCACACGGTCGGCCATCTCGACGGCCACCAGCATGTTGCGCCGGTCGGTGTCGGCGGGGATCAGTCCGCGATCGACCAGGATGTCGTGCAGCCGGTTGGCCAACGTCTGCATCCGCAGGTGCACGTGCTTGGTGACGGTGGGGGAGGTGCGCCCACCCATCCACAGGCTCGCCGAACTCGGGTGCGCGCGGTAGTAGGCGACGTGCAGATCGATCTCGTTGTTGAACAGCTCGGCGAAGGAGGTGATCTCCCAGGTCTGCTCGGCCGCCACGCACAACGCGTCGATCTCGGCACAGTGCCGTTCCATCAGTTCGTCGAGGATGGCGTCGCGGTCGGCGAAGAACCGGTATAGCGAGGGGTAGGACACGCCGGCGCGATCGGCGATGGTGCGGGTGGTGACGGCGTCGACGCCGTCTTCGTCGGCGATCGTCACGGCGGCGTCGAGGATGCGTTCCACCGTCTGCCGGCTGCGGGCCTGCACGGGTGCCCGCCGCGGAATGGCGACTGTGGTCATCTGCGTCCTCGTTTCCGAAATTTTTTGCGACCCCTTGACAGCGGTCCGCAAAACTATAACACTATTCGCGTTACAGTTTCTACCCCCGAACCGGAGAGTGCTCGATGACCGTCACCACGCTCAACCAGGCCCGTCCGAAGCAGCCGCTGAGCGGCCACGTCGATGTGCTGATCGTCGGCGCCGGCATCTCCGGCATCGGTATGGGCCACTACCTGGTGAACAACCTGCCGGGCAAGACGTTCGCGATCGTCGACGGCCGCGACACCATCGGCGGCACCTGGGACCTGTTCAAGTACCCGGGCATCCGGTCGGACTCCGACCTGCACACCTTCGGCTACGAGTTCAAGCCGTGGACGTCGGACAACGCCATCGCCGACGCGCACGAGATCATGGACTACCTGTACGAGGTCATCGACGAGGACAGCCTCGCCCGCCGGATGTACCTGGAGCACAAGGTGATCCGCGCCGACTTCGACTCCCGGACCGCGCAGTGGACCGCGACCGTGGAGCATGACGGCAAGCAGTTCGACGTGACCTGTGACTTCCTGTTCGGCGCGACCGGCTACTACGACTACGCGCAGGGGCACGCCCCGCACTTCGAGGGCCAGGAGGACTTCGCGGGTGAGATCGTGCACCCGCAGTTCTGGCCGGAGGACCTGGACTACCAGGGCAAGCAGGTCGTCGTGATCGGCTCGGGCGCGACGGCGGTCACGCTGATCCCGGCGATGGCCGACGACACCGCGCACATCACCATGCTGCAGCGCTCGCCGTCCTACGTGATGCCGCTGCCCAAGCAGGACCCGATCGCCAACGGCCTGCGCAAGGTGCTGCCCGACACGGTGGCCTACCGCGTCACCCGGAGCATCAACAAGGGCCGGCAGCGCCTGATCTACGGCGCCAGCCAGCGCTACCCCAAGCAGGTGCGCCGCATCATCCGCGCGCTGAACGTCAAGGCGCTACCCGAGGGCTATGACGTCGACACCCACTTCAATCCCAAGTACAACCCGTGGGATCAGCGGATGTGCGCGGTGCCGGATTCCGATCTGTTCACGGCGATCTCGCAGGGCAAGGCCGAGGTGGTGACCGATCAGATCGAGCGCTTCACCAAGACCGGCATCCTGCTGAAGTCCGGCCGCGAACTGCCCGCCGACATCATCGTCACCGCAACGGGTCTCAAGCTGCTGCCGTTCGGCGGCATCCAGGTTTCGGTCGACGGGCAGGTCAAGAACCCGCACGACAGCCTGGTCTACAAGAGCTTCATGCTCTCCGACATCCCGAACATGGCGTTCGCGTTCGGCTACACCAACTCGTCGTGGACGCTGAAGGTCGACCTGGTGTGCGAGCACCTGTGCCGCCTGCTGGCCTACATGGACCGGCACGGCTACAGCACCGTGGTGCCGGTCGTCGACAACCCGATGATCGAGAAGCGCCCGATGCTGGACTTCCCGGCCGGCTACATCATTCGCGCGATCGAGGAGTTCCCGCAGCAGGGCACCAGCGGGCCGTGGACGGTGGAGATGAACTTCAAGGCCGACCACGCGCGGCTGCGCAAGGGCCCGGTCGAGGACGCCGCGCTGCGGTTCGGCACCGCCAAGCCGGTGGCCGCCGAGTCGGATCTCGCCAGGGCGTGAGCCGGGCAACCTTCGTCGAGGTCGACGGCAGGCGCACCCGGGTCCGGGTCGACGGCGACCCGGACAACCCGCCGGTGCTGCTGATCCACGGCATCGGCCGCAGCCTGGAGGACTGGGCTCCGCAGTACGAGCGGCTGGCCGCAGGCCACCGAGTGATCGCCCTCGACGTGCCGGGGTTCGGATTCTCCGAACGCCCACGCGAACCGATCAGCCTGCCGGTCTTCGCCCACGGTGTCGCCGACACCCTGGACGCCCTCGGCGAATCCCGGCCGGTGCACGTGGTGGGCAACTCGCTCGGCGGGGCCATCGGCCAGCAACTGTTGGCCCAGGATCCCGACCGGGTCGCCAGCCTGGCGCTGATCAACAGCGCGGGGTTCGGCAGCGAGGTGACGCTGCTGCTGCGGATGCTCGCGATGCCGGTGATCGGACCGCTGAGCACCCGCAAGACCACCCGGGCCAGCGCCGCCCTGCTGGAGCGCACCATCTACGCGGACCGCTCGCTGGCCACCAGACAGCGCGTCGATCACGCCCTGGCCATCGGCAGGCAACCGCACAGCGGCGCGGTGATGCTGGAGACCGCCGTCGAACTGGCGACCGGGCGCGGCGTGCGGCCGGAGTGGCGGCGGGAACTCGCGACGGCCGCGGCCCGGAACCCGCGGCCCACCCTGATCATGTGGGGAACTCGCGACCGGGTGTTGCCCGCGCACCACATTCACGAGGCGCGCCGGGTGTACCCGCACGCGCAGCTGCATCTGCTCTCCGGCGTCGGGCACATGCCCCAGGTCGAGTGCCCGCAGCGATTCGCCGACCTGCTGCTGCCCTTCCTAGCGCGCGTTGATCAGGCGGGCGACACCGCGCATGACCTGACGGCCCGCCGCGACCCGTAGCCGCTGCGGCACCGACGGCGCCGGGAGCGGGGGCGCCGAGCCCAGTCGGGGAAAGAGCCGCAACGCATTCGACCGTTCGATCCCCTGGCGGTCGGCGGCGTCGAGGCCGTAGGTCTCCAGCCCGGCCGCGAAGAGCCTGCCCGCCGCGACGGGCGCGAACGGGAAGTCCGAGCCGAACGTGATGTGGCCCGGTTCGGCGAACGCCAACAGCGTCGGCAACGCCGCCGCGCTCGAGGACAGCGCGGTGTCGAAGTAGAAGCCCGCGAAGTCCTCGAGGCTGTCGGCCGGGCTGCGGCCGGTCTCGCCCATGATCGCCACCGCCATCCGGTGCGAGGCGTACGGCACGAACCCACCGGCGTGGCTGAGGATGAACCGGATCTTCGGGTACTTGCGCCGAATCCCGTTGCGCACCAGCAGATACGCCGCGCGGGTGGTGTCGAGCAGGAAGTCGGCCGCGAACGGCGGCACACCGTCGACCGCCGGGCCGGGCAGGTCGGCGGGGTGGATGAACGCCACCGCGCGGCGGGCGTCGAGGGCGGCGAACAGCTCCTCCTGGCCGTCCTCGCCGAGGTAGACGCCTGCGCTGTTCGCCAGCAGCACCACCCCGTCGGCGCGCAACTCGTCGAGTGCGCGGACCGCCTCGGCGGTGGCCGCTTCGACATGGGGCATGGGCACGGTGGCGAAGAACCCGAACCGGTTCGGTTCGCCGGCGACCAGCGCCGCGCTGTAGTCGTTGAGGTCGCGGGCGAGCGCCGCCGCGTCGGCCACCCGCGGCAGGAACGTCGTTCCCGGCGTGGACACCGACAGGATCGCGGTGGTCACATCGAGTTCGGCCATAGCGGCCAGCGCCAGTTCCGGGCTCCACTGCGGCAGTGCCCGCCCGCCGGCCTCGTCGATCCCGGCCTTCCGCAGCGCGTCGCGGTACTGCGGCGGGATGAGGTGGGCGTGCGTGTCGATCCGTGCCACGGCGGCCTCCTACCCGTCGGCGATGCCGGCCCCCGCGAGCGCCGGGACGCTGTCCTCAGTGTGCAGCACCGACTGGACGCCGTTCTTGAACCGCTCGAAGGCCTCGACGATGGTCTGGCCCTCCGGGGTGTGGCCCCAGATGCTGATACCCCGGTGGGTGGTCGGTTCCCAGGTGGATTCGTCGACCACGATCGGATTCCAGCCCAGCTCCCATTCGAAGCCGGACGGCGTCACCGCGTAGAACGACAGCTCCTTGTCGTTGGTGTGCTGGCCGACCGACAACGCCATGTCGAAGCCCAGTTGCTTGACCCGCTGATAGGCCAGTGTCATGTCGTTCAGCTCGGCGACCTGGACGTTGCAGTGCTGTACCCGGGTGCGAATCGGGTTGAGCGGCAGCCGGTTTACCGCCGCGATCGCCACGGTGTGATGACGCTCGTTGACCCGCAGGAACCGGATCTTGAACTTCAGGCCGCTGATCGTCTCGTCGATGTAGTCCGACAGCCGGGCGTCGAACACCGTGCCGTAGTACCCGCGCATCTGATGCGGCTTCTTGGTGGCGATGGCCACGTGCCCCAGCCCGCTCGCGCCGGTCACGAAGCCGCCCGTGGCGCCGAGCCGGAGGGGCGCCGCGCCGATGCGGGGTTCGACATACACCTCCTGGGTCAGCCCGTTCGGGCCGGGGAAGCGAATGAGCCGTTCGACACCGCGCAGCGCGGTCTCTTCGGCTGTGCCCTCGGTGACCGGCACGCCGTGGCTGCGGACGCGCTTCTCGATGACCTCGAAGGCGCCGTGGTCGTCGACCTGCCAGCCCAGCGCGGTGGTGTCCTCGGCCGGTCCGCGCTGGAGCAGGAATCGGCACTCGTTGTCGTCGAGGCGGAACCGCACCGTCTCGGGCAGCGTCTCGTCGAGGTGCATGCCGATGGCGTCGCGGCCGAACCGGCGCCAGTCGTCGAACTTCTCGGTTTCGATGACCAGGTAGCCGAGGTGGACCCTGCCGAACACGTCGGTCATGAAGTGGCCAATCTCGAGTCGGGGGAGAGGAAGTCGGCCACCAGCTGGTTGAACAGCTCCGCGCGTTCCCACTGCATCCAGTGGCCGGTGTGCGAGGTCATCACCAGTTCGGCGTTGGGCATCGTCTTCAACAGCAGCGGCCCGCCCGTCGGCCGATTGACCTTGTCGTCGCGGCCCCACAGCACCAGGGTCGGGTTGGGCAGGTGCCGCAGCCGCTTGTCGCGGGTGAGGTCCATCCGCCACAGGGTGCGCAGGCCCGACGGCCGCTGCAGTGGCGGGCTGGCGACGACCTCCGGGTCGAGCGATGCCTGGTAGCGCAGGTCGATCAGGTCGTCGGGCACCGCGGCGCCGTCGTACACCAGGTAGGTACGGATGAAGGTGGCGAGCTTCTCCCGGGTTGGACCCTCGCCGCCGTAATAGGACAGCAGGTTCTTCAGCCCGTCGGTGGGCAGGCCGCGGGTGGTTCCGATGCCGCCGGGACCCATCAGCACGAGCCTGCCCGCGCGCCGGGGTGTGTCGAGGGCCAGCCGCAGGGCCGCCGCCCCGCCGTAGGAGTTGCCGACGAGATGTGCTGTGCCGATGCCTAATTCGTCGAGCAGGCCCCGGATGGCGTCGGCGAGGTAGCCGAACGGGTCACTGTGGTCGACGTGCTTGGCCGAGCGGCCGTAGCCGGGCATGTCCGGGACGATGACGCGGAAGGAGCGGGCCAGGGCGTCGAGGTTGCGGGAGTAGTTGGACACCCCCGAGGCACCCGGTCCGCCACCGTGCAGCATGACAACCGCTGGGCCGTCGCCCTTTTCGGCGACGAAGATGTCCTTGCCCGCGACGGAGACGGTGCGCTCGGTCAGTTCGGTGACGGTCATGCGTGGTCCTTTACTCGGTTGGCCTGCGCGGTGAACCCGGCCGGCGGTGGGGGCAGCGGCCGCTGCGGTTTGCCGCCGGCGTAGACGAATCCGTCCGGGCGCAGCGCGATCACCGACGTCTTCTTGTCCTCGAGCCACCGCAGCAGCGTGCCGTCGCGGTCGACGATCCGGTCGGCCCCGGGGGCGCTGCCCGGCCCGGCGATCCGGAGCACCGGTACGCCGGCCGACCGCCACGCCGCGGCGGCCGCGTCGGTGCCGGTGTGCAGCACGGTCCAGTGGCCGCCGACGATGTCGTCGAACCGCACCCGGTCGCCGTCGGCGTCGATCATCCAGGGCTGGGGGATCAGCCAGCCGACCGCGGGGTTGCCGTTGCGCGCCAGCAGGCCGGACCCATAGTGGGCCGGCGGCAGCCACCGGTTGTTGCGCAGCCAGGCGCTGAAGCCGGGCAGCTTGTTCGCGGTGCGGAAGACGTGTCGGCGCACCGCGGCCCGCAGGGGGTGGCGGTCGACGATGACCTTGCCGACCTTGACCGCCCGGTTGGTGACCTCCTTGACGTGTGGAAGCCGCTCGGCCTGATAGGTGTCCAGCACCGCCTCGGGAAGCGATTCCGACAGCACGGCCTGCAGCTTCCAGCACAGGTTGGCGACGTCGCGCACCCCGGCGCACATGCCCTGGCCGATCCACGGCGGCATGGCGTGGGCGGCGTCACCGGCCAGGAACACCCGGCCGACCCGCCACCGGTCGGCGAACCGGACATGGTGGCTGTAGCAGGCGAATCCGAGGATCTCGACGTCGTCGGTGGTGATGCCCTGGTGGTTGAGGATCTTCCAGATGGCGTCCTCGTTGAGCAGGTCCCGGTCGTCCTCCTCGTCGCGCATCGGGAACTCCCAGCGGTGATGCCCCAGCGGGGTGGGGCAGTCGACCGTCGGCCGCGCCGGGTTGCAGTGGAAGCGCAGCCGGTCGTGTCCGGGCCATTCCCGAATCACCTTGGTGTCGATCACGATCCAGCGCTCGGAGAAGGTGCGGCCGCCGAAGCCGATGCCGAGTTGGCCGCGGATCGCGCTCGAGCCGCCGTCGGCGGCGATCACATAGCGGGCCCGGATGCGCTTGAACTCGTCGCGGGTGAGGTCGGCGAGCATCAGCTCGACGCAGTCGGGATGCTGCACCAGCCGCAGGCATTCGTGCTCGAGCAGTACGGAGACGTTTCCGAAGCGGTCGACCCCCTCGCGCAGGACCTTGTCCACCGCCGGCTGGTAGATGAACTGCTGTGGCGGGTGGCCGTTGCCGCGGTCCACGGGAAGCAACCGGATGATCGAGGCGCCGTCGGGGTCGACGAAGTTGGCGCCGGCTCCGGGTTGCATGTCGGCGTTGAGCCGGTCGGCCAGGCCCACCTGCTGCCAGATCCGCAGCACCTCCTCGTCGGTGGAGATGGCCCGGGCGCGGAAGTAGATGTCCGGGTCCCGCTCGATGACCACCACGTCGAGCCCCATCTGCCCGAGCAGATTGGCCGCGGTGGCGCCCACCGGGCCGTAGCCGACGATCGCCACGTCGTAGGTCGGTTGTTCGGTCATTGCGATCTCGCTCCTGCTTGTTCTGTAGTGATCGTTACGGTAATGTAGCGATCGCTACGGAGTCAATGGGCGGGATGGAAATGGCCGAGAAAGAGACGCGGAAACGCCGCCAGCGGCGGGCCGACGGGGAGCAGTCCCGCGCCCGCATCCTCGACGCGGCCACCGAGATCGCCGCCGAACGCGGCTACGAGGGCACCAGCATCGGCGCGGTGAGCGCCAAGTGCGGGCTGCCGGCCAGCTCCATCTACTGGCACTTCAAGGACAAGGACGACCTGATCGCCGCCGTCATCGAACGCAGCTTCGCCAACTGGCTCAAGGTCTGGCAATTGCCCGAGGACCTGTTGGCCCGGGATCGGTTGATGGAGGTGGCGGCGGGAACCGCCAAGGCGGTGCTGGACTCGCCCGACTTTCTGCGCCTCGGGCTGATGCTGGCGCTGGAGCGCAGGCCGGTCGAGCCGCGGGCGCGGGCGATGTACATCCAGGTCCGGGACCAGGCGTTCGAGGCGCTGACCAGCAGCATGGCCGGCCTGGTGCCGAACCTCACGGAGGATCAGGTGCGCCAGTTGGCGACATACGCGATCGCCGGCGCCGACGGATTGTTCATCGCCAAGGAGATCGGCGGCGATAGCGTGGACCTCCTTGGCCTGTTCGCCATCCACGGGCAGGCGCTCTACGACACCGCACTGCGGATGCTGGAGGAGAACGAGAACCGATGACGTTGAGCCCGAGCACGATCGACGAGGCCGCCGCGCAGTTGTTCGCCGCCGATGCCGACAGCGCGCCCATCGGCCAGCTCACCCAGCGGTATCCGGGCATGGAGGTCGCCGACGCCTACGCCATCCAGCAGGTCAACCTGGCCCGCCGGCTGGCGGCCGGGCGCACCCTGGTCGGCCACAAGATCGGGTTGACCTCCGAGCCGATGCAGACCCTGCTCGGCGTCGATCAACCCGATTTCGGCTACATCCTCGACACCATGGTGATCGCGAACGGGGCGGGCGTGCCGCGGTCCCGGTTCTGTTCGCCCCGGGTCGAACCCGAGGTGGCCTTCCTGCTGCGCGAGCCACTGCGGGGACCCGGCGTCGGCATCGAGCAGGTGCGGGCCGCCACCGAGGCCGTCGCGGTGGCACTCGAGATCGTCGACAGCCGCATCGCCGACTGGAAGCTGACCCTGCCGGACACCGTCGCCGACAACGCCAGCAGCGGCGCGGTGGTCCTCGGCGACTGGGTGCCCTACACCGAGGCCATCGACCTGGCCGGCGCGCGGGCGTCGTTGCGGCTCAACGGAACCGAGATCGATACCGGGTTCGGCTCGGCGGTGCTCGGCGACCCGGCCGCGGCGGTCGCCTGGCTGGCCAACGCGCTGGTGCCGTTCGGCACCGAGATCGTGGCCGGCCAGTTCATCATGTCCGGCTCGTTCACCACCGCCGCGTTCGTGCAGGCCGGTGACGCCGCATCGGCCACCATCGACGGGCTCGGCACGGTTTCGCTGACCTTCACCTGAGGAAACCGGCCGAACCGAGGGCGCTCACGGCTTACCGTTTGGTAACCGCAAGGAGAAGCCAGATGACCAAGTACGTGTACGACTTCACCGAGGGCGACAAGGACCAGAAGGCCCTGCTCGGCGGCAAGGGCGCGAACCTGGCCGAGATGACCAAGCTCGGGTTGCCGGTGCCGCCCGGGTTCACCATCACCACCGAGGCGTGCCGGGAGTACCTGGCGCACGGCAGCGCGCCCGGTGAGTTGCGGGTGCAGGTGACGATGGCGCTGCGCCAACTGGAGGACAACCTCGGCCGTCGACTCGGCGATCGGCACGATCCGCTGCTGGTGAGTGTGCGTTCCGGCGCCGCGTTCTCGATGCCCGGGATGATGGAGACGGTGCTGAACATCGGGCTCAACGACGCCAGCGTCAAGGGCCTGGCCGAGGAGTCCGGCGACGAACGCTTCGCCTGGGACTCCTACCGGCGGCTGCTGCAGATGTTCGGCAAAACGGTGCTGGAGATCCCCGGAGAGGTGTTCTCCGATGCGCTCGACAAGGTGAAGTCCGCCAAGGGCGTGACCAATGACGTCGACCTCGGCGTCGAGGATCTACAGGGCCTGGTCACCACCTTCAAGGACGCGGTGCGCGAACATTCCGGCCAGGAATTCCCGCAGCACCCGCGCGAGCAACTCGACATGGCGATCAACGCCGTCTTCGACTCCTGGAACACCGACCGGGCCCGGCTGTACCGCCGCCGCGAGCGCATCCCGCAGCACCTCGGCACCGCGGTCAACGTCTGCACGATGGTGTTCGGCAACCTCGGCGACACCAGTGGCACCGGGGTGGCGTTCACCCGCGACCCGGCCTCCGGGCGCACCGGCGCCTACGGCGACTACCTCGCCAACGCCCAGGGCGAGGACGTCGTCGCCGGCATCCGCAACACGCTCTCGCTCGACGACCTCAAGGCGCTGGACCCGGCCTCGCACAAGCAGCTGATCAAGGTGATGCGCCAGCTTGAGACGCACTACCGGGACCTATGCGACATCGAGTTCACCATCGAGCGTGGCAAGCTCTGGATGCTGCAGACCCGGGTCGGCAAGCGCACCGCCGCGGCGGCGTTCCGGATCGCCTCGCAGCTGGTCGACGAGAACCTGATCACCATGGACGAGGCGCTGACCCGGGTGTCCGGTTCGCAGCTGGCGCTGCTGATGTTCCCGCACTTCGACCGGTCGGCCCCGCGCGAGTTGCTGACCAGGGGGATGGCCGCCTCGCCGGGTGCGGCGGTGGGCCGCGCGGTGTTCGACTCGGCGACCGCCAAGGCGTGGGGCGACCGCGGCGAGCGGGTGGTGCTGGTGCGTCGGGAGACCAACCCCGACGACCTCGAGGGCATGATCGCCGCCGCGGGCATCCTGACCGCGCGCGGCGGCAAGACCTCGCACGCCGCCGTCGTCGCCCGTGGCATGGGCAAGACGTGCGTGTGCGGCGCCGAGGCGCTCGACGTCGACGCCGGAGTGCGCACCGCGCGGGTCGGCCCGGTGCTGATCAACGAGGGCGACGAGATCAGCATCGACGGCTCCACCGGCGAGATCTTCCTGGGCGCGATGCCGGTGGTGCCGTCGCCGGTGGAGACCTACATCGAGTCCGGCCTGGCGGCCGCGCTCGAGGGGGCCGACAACGAGACCACCGCGCTGGTCAAGGCCGTCGACCGGTTGTTGACCCACGCCGACGTGCGCCGCCGCCTCGCGATCCGCGCGAACGCGGACACCACCGAGGACGCGGTGCGCGCGAGATCCCTTGGGGCGCAGGGTATCGGCCTGTGCCGCACCGAGCACATGTTCCTCGGCGATCGCCGGGTGCTGATCGAACGGGTCATCCTGGCCGGCAACACCGAGGAACGCGACGAGGCGCTGGCGGCGCTTCTGCCGTTGCAACGCAAGGACTTCGCCGAGATATTGGACGCGATGGACGGGCTGCCGGTGACCATCCGGTTGCTGGACCCGCCGCTGCACGAGTTCCTGCCGGACCGCACCGAACTTGCGGTCAAGGTCGCCCTCGCCGAGGCCGCTGGGCAGAGCGGTCCGCAGGTGGACGCCGACCGCAAGGTGCTCGCCGCGGTGGAGCGGCTGCACGAGTCGAACCCCATGCTGGGTTTGCGCGGGGTGCGCCTCGGGCTGCTGACCCCGGGGCTGTTCGCGCTGCAGGTGCGCGCCATCGCCGAGGCGATGAGCGACCAGCTCGCCGCGGGCAAGAACCCGAAGGTCGAGATCATGGTGCCGCTGGTGGGTTCGGTGATGGAACTGCACCTGGTGCGCGACGAGACCGAGCGGATCCTCACCGAGGTCGGCGCCGAACGCGGTGTGACGCTTACGGTTCCGGTCGGGACGATGATCGAGCTGCCGCGGGCCGCGCTGACCGCGCACCGGATCGCCGACGCCGCGGACTTCTTCTCCTTCGGAACCAACGATCTGACCCAGACGACGTGGGGCTTCTCCCGCGACGACGTCGAGTCCACGGTGTTCGCGGCCTACCTGGAGAAGGGTGTGTTCACCATCTCCCCGTTCGAGACCATCGACGCCGACGGCATCGGGCGGCTGGTGGAGATCGCGGCCGAGGAGGGCCGAAAGACCAAGCCGGACCTCAAGCTCGGGGTCTGCGGCGAGCACGGTGGCGATCCGGAGTCCATCCACTTCTTCCACCGCACCGGGCTGGACTACGTGTCCTGCTCACCGTTCCGGCTGCCGGTCGCCCGCCTCGAGGCCGGCCGCGCCGCCGTGGGCTGAGCTACCGGCCGCCCAGCGGAGCCGGTGTGGCCGCGGGCAGCGGCGGCAGCGTCGTCAGCAGGGTGGGTGCGACGGTGCGCGCGGCCGGGTCGGGCCGCGCCAGGGCGTACTTGCGCACCTCGGATCCACCCGGCCCCATGCCGCTGACGATCAGGTCCGCTCCGGTCGTGGTGCTGCTGGTGGCCACCCGGACCCCGGCCTGGGCGGGAAACGGTGTGAACGAGGCGATCTGGGCGAACTCGGTCATCGCGGCGTGATGTTCGGGGCTGTGCAGGTACATCGCCGGCCCGCCGTCCAGGCGCGAACCGGTGGACCACACCCGCACCTCGCCGGGGCCGGTGAGCTGTCCGGTGATCACGCTCTGGGCACCGCCCTCCGCGCCGGCGACCCAGCCGGTCGACAGCGACACCCCGCCGGTGTAGGCCGGGTCGTAGGCGTCGAACTCGGCGGTCATCGCCGGATCCCGCCCGGGGTCGGTGGTGCCGCCGCGGGCCCTGGCCGCCTCGGTGGGGGAGTAGAGGTCGTACCGAAAGGTCTTGATCCGCGCCGGTTCTCCGGGACCCGGTGCGGTGACGATGCTGGGCCGTCCGGTGCCGACGTCGACGGTGCCGGTGGCCAGAGTGACACCGGATCGCGATCCCGGGTAGGGCGTGAAGGTGGAGAACACCTCTGGGGTGGCGCCGAGTGTCGGCAGCGTCGAGGAGAACACCGTGACCCGGCTGTCGGTCCCGGGGCCCGAGCCGACGATGATGTTGTCGGCGTGCGCGTTGCCGTCGAGATCGGCTGCGGCCACGCTGATTCCGCCCTTGAACCCGGCATCGAGCGGGCCGAAGCGGGCCAGTTCGGTTCGGAACGGGCCCTGCCCGCCGTCGGCGCCGCTGTACGCCACGACCTGCGGGGCGATCCCCGGCCCGGTGCCCACCAGCAGGTCCAACACGTTGTCGCCGTTCACATCGGCCATCGCCACGCTCGGGGTGCCCTCGAACCCGGGGAACGGTGTGACGGCGGCCAGCATCCGATCGCCGCTGCCGTCGCGCACCTCGACCCGGGCGGGGGTCCCGCGCGAGCCGGGCACCGCGACCGCATAGCTGGACACCGCGGGGATCACGTTCACCAGCGCCATCAGCCCGTTGTCCTCGTGGTTGAGCCGGTGGCAGTGGATGACGAAGGTGCCGGTGAACTCGGTGAACTTGGTGCGGATGGTGGTGGTGGCGGGCACCAGCGGGTTCTCGTTCGCGTCGATGACCGGGGCGGGGACGTTGACGTTGTCCTGGCCCCAGGGCTGCACACCGGTCGTCGTGCCGGCTACCGGGTCCACGATCTGCATCACCTGAAAGTCGTTGACGTGCACATGCATCGGGTGTTCGTCGTTGTTGCGGTTGACGATCCTCCACTCCTCGACGGAGTCGAGCCGGGGCTGGATCAGCGGAATGTTGGGGAAGGTGCTGCTGTCGAACTCGTAGACGAACGCCTTCGGGTCGTCGTTGCTCGCCAGGTTGTTGCCGAAGCCACCGGTGACCATGAGTTCCCGGGTGACGGCCGGCGTCAGGACCGACGTGTCGACGAACGAGGTGTAGGCGCCGAGGTCCTGGCCGATCTCGAAGGCCGTGGTCCGGCCCTGCCCGCGCTCGGGGGTGACGTGCAGGATGGTCTGCACCGGGAAGGTGAAGAAGCCGTCGAAATAGCTGATGTAGGCCGGGTCGACGGTGTTGGTGCCCAGCACCGCGGGTGCGTTGGGGGTCTGGTTGTTGGTGTACAGGATGCCCGGATTGACCACCGGTTTGGCGCCGGGCAGCGGCGGCATCGACAACACCAGGTCACCGGTCGCGGGCATGGTGACGGCGATCGCGTACCGCGATCCCGGCGGGACCACCAAGCGGGTGCCGTCACCCTGCACCGGGCGCTGCACCCGGGTGAACGGATTGCCGTCCTGGCCGACGATCCGGAACACCGGATGGCGCCCGGTCGCGGTCTCGGTCAATTGCAGCGGCAGGTACGCGACGTCGCTGATGTTGGCCAGTGACCAGATCTCGGTCTGTCCCGGTTTGAGTTTCAGCTCCGGCTGGAACTGGCCGTTCACGGTGAACTGCACGTCGCGCTGGTTCTCCGGCAGGTCCGGGTCGGCGGGAACGCTGACCGATTCGCTGGCGAAGCTCTGCAGATTGCCCGGCATCATCTGGTTCTGGCCACGATGGTTGGCCGGGGACAGCGGGCCGGTGTACCAAACCGTCTGGTACTGCGCACCTTTCGTGGTCCCCGTGAAGTTCACCGGGGCGAGGCTGGGCCGATAGCTGCCGTCCGCGAGCTGGTTGCCGGCCGGCGGGGTCAGGGTGCTGACGAACTGCGGCCAGAACGGGTTGTTGAGCTCATGGCCGCCGCCCTTGCGGTCGAACACGAAGTTGTACTGCAGCGCCATGTCCCGCACCGGCACGTCGTCGGCCGTCACCGCGGGCAGATTGCCGTCCGGGCGGCCGATCTCGAGCAGGCCCGCCAGCCCGGCATAGGTCTGCTGGGTGGTCAGCGTGTGCCGGTGGCTGTGGTACCAGTACAAGCCATTCGGCATGTCGGGGGGCACGTCGTAGGTGTAGGTGTTGCCCATCCCGGCGGGGATGTCGAGCAGCACGTTGTCGGCGTTGCCGCTCGGGCTGACGTGCACACCGTGGGTGTGCAGGTTCAGCGGCGCCGAGCCCAGGGGCGGCGGGTACAGCGGCACCTGCCCGCCGGCCTTGGTGAAGGCCGGATCGTAGAAGTCGGCGATCTTCAGGTCCTGCAGGTCGTTGTCGAAGTGCACGATGAGCCGCTGCCCGGGGTCGACCCGCAGGGTCGGCGCCGGATACAGGTTGTCCCCGGCGGTGGAACCGTCCGAGCTGCTGCCCTTGATCAGCGTGTAGCCGAACACCAGGAAGTTCGATACCGGCTGGGACACCGTGTCGAGGTCGACGCTGCCCTGATGCGCCGACAGCCGCACCTCCAGGACGCCGTCCTTGCTCGACAGCCGGACCGGCTCGCGGAACGCGGCCGGGCCGCCCTGCGATTCGCGGTGGCCCGAACAGGACACCCCGGCCGCCACCAGCGCGCCGATGACCACCAGCTCGAGGGCCCGCCGCATCATGACAGGTGCCAGATCACGGTGGTGCCGAGGAAGATGGCCAGCGTCCAGGCCGCCATCACCGCGACGATGGTCGCCACACCGCGGATCTCGGCACGCCTGCGCTGTGGCCCGGCGCCCGGGGGATGCAGCCAGCCTTTCAGCATCGGGTTGACGTAGAAGGGCATGACCAGGAACGTCATCACGATGCTGGACAGCAGGTTGCCCACCAACATGCCCAGCCACAGCGGCATCTTCAGCGGGAACAGCGCGATCGACAGCAGCACCACCGTCGGATACAGCCCGACCCACACCGCGATCGCCGATTTGGTGTCCGACGGTGGCGTGGTGTCCTGGCCGGCGTCGAAGGCGAACCAGTTGCCGAACGAGTTGTCCACCGTCCGCAGCTCGAAGTCGTGAAAAGCCTTGCCCTCGGCCAGAAGTCGGGCCCGCTGCGGCGAGGTCAGCCAGGCGTCGAGGTCGGCGGCCGAGTCGTAGCGGTACAGGGCCGTCCATTCGTCCTGCAGTCCCTCGATGGGCCGGAACAACTCCGAGCCGCGGTAACCGGGAAACCGGGTCTCCGCGTCGCGCATCCGGTTCTGCCAGGCCAGGAACTCCTCGACCCGGTCCGGGTCGACGCGGTGGGTGACCACCACGGTGACCAACTGGTCCGGTGGGGTGGCCGCGCCGGCGATGACCTGCTGGGTCGGGTTGCCGTCGAGGTAGTCGCGGCCGGCCGCGAGCCGATCGTGGCGGGCCACGCTGTTGATCCAGGCCTGCAGGTTGGCGACCGAGTCGAACCGGTAGACGACGACCCAGTCCGGCTGGGCGGCGGTCGGCGGGGTCACCTCCGCGGTGACGAAGCCGGGGAACGTGGACGCGACCCGGTTCATCTCGTCCTGCCACACCAGGAACTCGTCGGCGCAGTCGGGTCGGACCTTCTGGCCGATGACCACGGTGGCGGCGTTGTCGGTGAGTTCACCGCCCGTCATGGCACGTCCCTGAGGCGCTCGAAGATCCGTTCCGGGGTGAGCGGCAGGTCACGGAACCGGATGCCGGTCGCGTCGTACACCGCGTTGGCCAGGGCCGGGGCCACCGGGTTGATGCAGGACTCGGCGATGCCCTTGGACGCCATCGGGCCCGCCGAGTCGGTCGATTCGACGATCAGCACCTCGGTGCGCGGGATGTCGGCGTAGGTCGGGATCCGGTAGTTGCGCAGGTTGGGGTTGAGCATCGTGCCGGTGTCGTCGAGGTGGAAGTTCTCGGTCAGCACGAAGCCGATGCCCTGGGCGACGCCGCCCTCGACCTGCCCGCGGACCTGCGCCGGATTGATCACCACCCCCGGGTCGAGGGCCTGCACGCTGTACAGGATGCGGATCTCACCGGTGACCCGGTTTACCGCGACCCGCATGCCCTGGGTGTTGGCGCTGACGCTGCGCGGCGAGCCGTAGGCCTTGCGGGCCTCGGTCAGTCGCATCCCGCGGGCGGCGGCCGCCGCGTTCAACTCGCTGACCGGGATCCGCTTGCCGCCGCAGATCACGGTGTCGTCGGCCAGGAAGCAGGACGCGCGGTCGACCCCGGTGTGGTCGGCGGCGAGCAGCAGCATCCGGTCGCGCAGCGCGGTGGCCGCCCGCAGCACCGCGTTGCCGGCGACGAACAACCCGGCGCTGGCGAAGGCGCCGGTGTCGAAACCCGTTCGGTCGGTGTCGGATTGGACGAGGCGGACCCGGTCGGGGGTGGTGAACAACACGGACGCGGCGATCTGAACGTGCGCGGTCGAGGTGCCCTCGCCGAATTCGACCGTGCCAACCGCGATCTCGTACCTCCCGTCGTCGCACAGGGTGGCCCACGCCTCGGAGATGTGCTCGGTGGGCGGCGCGGTCTCGTGGATCGAACTCGCGGTACCGTCGCCGATCAGCCAGTCCGGCCCGAGATCGTCGCCGCCGGAGTGTTCGCGGTGTTCGCGCAGCGCCCGGTCCACCCGGTCGATGCAGCGGGCCAGGGTGTCCTCGGTGAACGAGACGTCGTCGGGATGGGCGTCGGTGGCCAGCAGTGCGTCGCCGGGCCGAACGATGTTGCGGCGGCGCAGCTCCAGCGCGTCGATGCCGAGGGCGGCGGCGAGCTCGTCGATCGCGCACTCCACGGCGAACGCGGGCTGGGTCATGCCGTACCCGCGCAGCGCGCCGCTGGGAACGGTGTTGGTGTAGACCGCGTAGGCGTCGAATCTCTTATTGGGGCAGCGGTAGATCGCCACCGCCGCGCTCGCGGCGAACAGGGTCTCGCCGCCGTGGTTGCCGTACGCGCCGGTGTTGGAGATGTTGTGGAAGTGCACCGCGGTCAGCGTTCCGTCGGCCCTGGCTCCCAGTTTGACGGTGATCGTCATCGGGTGCCGCGGGGAGGCGGTGGTGAACTCCTCGGTGCGGGTGTACTCCAGGCACACCGGACGGCCACCGGAGTCCAGGGCGGCCAGCGCGGCCAGGTCCTCGGTGATCATCTCCTGCTTGCCGCCGAAGCCGCCCCCGACGCGTTTGCAGAACACCCGCAGCTGGTCGGGTCGCAGGCTGAACAGGTGCGCCAGTTTCACCTTGGCGATCGACGGGGACTGCGAGCTGGTGCGCACGTGCAGCCGGCCGTCCTGCACCCAGGCGATGGAGCCGTGCGTCTCCAGGTGGGCGTGCTGGACCCGAGGGGTGCGGTAGGTAGCCTCGTGGATCACGTCCGCTGCGGCGAATCCGGCTGCGGTGTCGCCGATCTCGCCGTGCATCTCGAGCAGGATGTTGCGCTCCGGGTCACGAAGGAAGGGGTCGTCGAACCCGTGCAGCGCGGGCGCCCCGGGTTGCATGGCCTGCTCGGGGTCGAACACCGCGGGCAGGACCTCGTAGTCGATGACCAGCCGCCGGCAGCCCTCCTCGGCGGCGGCCACGGTGTCGGCGAGCACCGCGGCCATCCGCTGCCCGACGAAGCGGGCGACGTCGTCGAGGATGTAGGTGTCGTCGGGATCGACGAGGTGGTCGGTGTGCAGTGCGGTGTTGAACCGCTTGCGCGGCACGTCCTTCCAGGTGTAGACGCGGTGCACACCGGGAACGGCCAGCGCCGCCGTCTTGTCGACCGACACGATGCGGGCGTGCGCGTGCGGCGAGTGCACCAGCTTGAGGTGCAGCATGCCCGCCATCTCGACGTCCATCGTGAATTCGGCACGGCCCGTGACGATGTCGGCGGCGGCGGGCGCGCCGATGCTGGTGCCCACCGCCTGCCCCGGCAGCGCGGTCTGTATCGCGGCGACGCCGTTCACCGCGTCCTCGATGGCGCGGTAACCGGTGCACCGGCACAGGTTGCCCTTCAACGCCCGGGGCAGGTCGGCCCGCTGCTCATCGGTGAGGGCGGCGCAGGTCATGATCATGCCCGCGGTGCAGAAGCCGCACTGGAAGCCCGGCGCGTCCCGGAAGCCGCGCTGCACCGGGTGCAGATCCTCCGCGGTGCCGAGCCCCTCGATCGTCGTCACCGGTTTGCCCTCGGCCCGGAACGCCGGCGTGATGCAACTGTGTACCGGCTCGCCGTCCAGCCACACCGTGCAGGCGCCGCAATCGCCTGCGTCGCAACCCTTTTTGACGCCGTGCCAGCCCAGCGACCGCACGAACGTCCGCAGGCACTGTCCCGGCTCGGGCTCTCGGTCGGACGGCTGCCCGTTGACGATGTAGGTCACCGCGGTCCGTCCCCGGCGAGTTCGGCGCGGATCTCCTCGGCGAAGTGGCGGGTCAGGTGCCTGCGATGGGCGGGTGTTCCGTTGGCGTCGTCGAACCATGCGGCCTCGTCGATCGCGTCGATACGCTCCGCCAGGTCGCCGGGGCCGGGGAGGCCGTCGAAAGTCAGGCACACCGGATGGGTGGTGGCCGCCGTGATCGTCAGCAGGACCTCGCCGGTGTCGTGATCCCGGGTGCCGACCAGGAACACCGTCGAGCGGCCGAGCTTGGTCAGGCAGAAGTGCCGGTGGGCGTGCCGGCTGCGCAATGCGGCGGCGGGAATGTGCACGCCGCGCAGCAGTTCCCCGGGCTGCAACACGTTTCGGTTGTTGCCGACGACGAACTCGGCCGCGGGCAGCATGCGTTCCGAGCCGTCGGCGGCCCACAGCCGATAGCCGGCCTGCAGTGCCACCGTCAGCGTGATCATCGGCCCGGCGGGCAGCGCCATGCAGATGTTGCCGCCCACCGTGGCGGCGTTCCACACCTTGAACGACGCCAGGAAGGCCTCGCAGCTGGTCCTGATCAGTTGCGCCGCGGGCCAATCCGCCGGCGGCGCGAAACCGTACAGCTCGGTGATGGTGCAGGTGGCGCCGATCTCCAGGCCGGATTCGTCGGCGCGCAGCGGCGCCCAGCCGAGCGCGGTCAGGTCGACGAGGCGGCGCAGGTGGGTCTGGGGTTCGGAGAACAACCAGGTGCCACCCGCCAGGAAGGCGTCGCCGGGGCGCCAATCGGCGCCCGGCCGTTCGGACGGCCGGCGGACGACCTCGGTGACGGTGTTGAGATCCAAGTGCATCACCCTATTCGGGGGCGGCGACCGGCGTTCGTTGATTGCCGAAGGTTCAGTCCACCGGCACGTCGATGATCGGCCGCTGGACACCGGCGCCGGGCCCGTCGAAATGCCACCACTCGCCCGAGTAGACGGCCAGCCCGCCGGCCGCCATCGCGGTGCGCAGCCGGGCCCGGTTCGCCTGGGCCGCCGCGCTGACACCGTCGGTGGCGTAGGCAGTCGCGCGCGCCGAGAAGTCGTCGAAATCGGTGCCCATGTCGACCGGGCGGCCGGCGGCGTCGACGATCGTCACGTCCACCGATCGGCCGGCCTCGTGGCTGCGCGAATACGGGCCGGGCTTGGCCACCCACGCCGGGTTCGGCACCGCCTCGAACATCCGCACCTGCACCTCGTGCGGCCGGTAGCAGTCCCAGAACACCAACTTCTCGCCCTGCGCGCGCAGCGCGGCGGCCGCGGCGGCCAGGCCGGGCGCCATCGACTCGTGGACCAGGCAGCGGGCGTCGGCGGGATACAGCTGCGCTCCGACGAAGTTGTTCGCGGTGGCGTAGCGCAGGTCGAGCACGGCGTCGGGCACCACCGTCCGCACGTCGAGGAAACCGACGGCCGCCGCCGCGGGGCTCACCGGCGGCACCCCGGCGTCCGGGGCGGCCTGCGCGGCCGGGGCCGCCGTCACGGCGCAGAGCACCACCGCGGCACGCATCACTCGCATAGCGGCATTCTCCCGTATCCGAGGCGCCCCCGGGTCAGCGCGATGAGCGCCAGCGCCGTCAGCACCGCGACGATCAGCACACCGAACTCGACGCTGAACGCCGCGGCATTGGCCGGGATGACCCCGCGGTCGGCCAGCACCTGAAGGTAGGTTGCGGTGCCGTCCACCGAGCCGTGCAACAGGATCACCAGCAGCAGGCTCGCGCCGGTGTTGTTCGACAACCAGGTGAACACCACGGTCAGGCCGGTGGTGAACACCACGAACAGGCCGAGCCCCACCACGCCGTTGGCGCCGCCGCCGGCGAACCAGGCCGGTGCATAAAGGAAGAAGTGCCACCCGCTCCACAGCAGCCCGAGCACCAGGGTTGCCCGCATCGGGCCGAACCGGCGCTGCATGCGCGGCAACGCGAACCCGCGCCAGCCGGACTCCTCGAACAGCGGACCGAAGAAGAAATGGGCCGCATACGCGCCCGGGTAGGCGGCCAGCGCCGACGGCGTCAGCGCCCGCAGCGCGTCCGGGCTCACCACCGCGGCGGTGACCAGGATCTGGCCCAGCGGGATGAGCAGGACCGCGACCAGGTACCAGCGCACCCCGACCCGCCAGGAGACCAGGCGTCGCAGCAGCCGCCGGACCCCGGCGCGGCCGTCGGTGACGGCGGTCATGAAGAACGCCGTCCCGGTCACCCCCACCGCGACGCCCGGCAGCGCGTACAGCGACGGAGCGTGAGTGGTCGCGGAGAACGCCGACACCCCGCCCAGCACCAGCGGGATCCACAACACCCAGGTCACGGCGTAGGCCAGGACGAAGAACCACAGCAGCGGACGGGCGCGCAGCAGGGTCATCCTTCCCTGATGCGCTGGTCGGCGGTCAGCAGCAGGTTGTCGTAGGCCGACCGGCCGGGCGCCTGCTCGTGCTGGGTGAGCCGCAGGAAGTCGGTGACCACCCGCTCGGCGAGCACCCGCAGCTTGACGTTGCCCTCCTGGGAGCGCCAGCGCAGCAGGTCGAAGGCCGCGTCGGCGTCGATGCCGTAGACGATCATCAGCATGCCCTTGGCCTGTTCGATGGTCGCCCGGTTCTCGGCGATCTCGGCGATCGTCGCGGTCAGCTGCTCGCGCTGGTGGTCCTCGGTGGGGGACACGTCGACGTAGAACCCGTGCGTCCCGACCACCTCGCCGGTGTCGTCGACCACGGTGTCGGCCACCACCAGGACGTGCCGGATGCGCCCGGCGGTGTCGATGATGCGGTGTCGGGTACTGAACGCCTGATGGTGCCTGCGCACCTCGTCCAGGGTGGCCGCGACGTGCCGGTAGTCGTCGGGATGCTTGTGGGACAGCACCAGCTCGGTGGTCGGGGTGACGGTGCCGGGAGCGTAGCCGTGCATGGCCTCGACCTCCGGCGACCACTCCCAGTGCTCGTCGTCGAAGTAGAAGCGGAACCAGCCGACGTGCTGCTCCCGGGCCGGAACTTCCATCGATACCTCTCGTCCGGGTCACAGCTGTGCACGAGCCGCATGGCCGGAGGGTTGGGAGGGTTTGACGAGCACTTCTGCGCAAGGCAGAACCCTCGGTCTCCCAGGTTCTGCGGGCAACAAATTATTTACACGGAGAGCGCCCCGGATTCAAACCGGGACCGTTAGCCTGTCCGCACACCGCCGAAACAGCGGTGACAGGAGTGACAGGTGTAACGAATCCGGTGTCTGGTGTGAATGACCGGTAACGGGTGTTCACTTGGCACGATCCGCGGAGGACACGATGGTGAAGATCAGCACCATGGGGCTGGCGGCGCTCGGCGTCTCGGCCGCCGTCATCACCGCTCCGGGCGCGCTGGCCGATCCGGCCGACGCCGCGGCGGCGGCCGAACCCGGCACCTCGGTGCAGGCTGCCCCGGCGAACACGGCCGCGACTGACGTGGTTGCGGCACCGCCCACGGAGGTACCGCATCTGACCAGCCCACAGAACCTGCCGCCGGGGACCACCGACAACCCGGATCAGCAGAGCAAGGGCCTCGGCTACCTGCGCGACCTACTGCACGCGATCCGGACCCAGGACGTCAAGCCGGGCGACGCGCTGCTGCTGCTCGCGCAGCGTCCGATGAGCTCCAACACCACCCCGCCGGGGATGTCGTCGACGCCGACCGGCCCGGTGGGCTCATCCTCGGCGGTTCCGGCGCCGGCGGCCGACCCGCCCGCGCCCACGCCGTAGCTCCGTGTCTAGGGCTTGACCAGGGTGAACTGGTCGACGTCGATGTAGCCGACGCGGAACATCTTCGAGCAACCGGTGAGGTACTTCATGTACCGGTCGTAGACCTCCTGGGACTGGATCGCGATCGCCTCCTCACGGCGGGATTCCAGCGCCTCGGCCCACAGGTCGAGGGTGCGGGCGTAATGCGGCTGCAGCGATTGCACCCGGGCCACCTCGAACCCGGCCGCGGCGGCGTGCTCCTCCACCATCGGAATCGACGGCAGCCGACCACCCGGGAAGATCTCGGTGACGATGAACTTCACGAACCGTGCGAACTCGAACGACAGCGGCAGGCCGCGCTCGATCATCTGGTTGGGATGCAGCCCGGTGATGGTGTGCAGCAGCATGACACCGTCGGCGGGCAGCGCGTTGAAGGCCATGTCGAAGAAGCGGGTGTAGCGGTCGAAGCCGAAATGCTCGAAGGCGCCGATCGAGACGATGCGATCGACCGGCTCGTCGAACTTCTCCCAGCCCTCGAGCAGCACCCGCTTGGACCGCGGACTGTCCGAGGAGTCGAACAGCTGCTGGACGTGGGCGGCCTGGTTGCGGCTCAGGGTCAGGCCGACGACGTTGACGTCGTAGCGCTCCACCGCGCGCATCATGGTGGCGCCCCAGCCGCAGCCGATGTCGAGCAGCGTCATCCCGGGCGCCAGGCCCAGCTTGCCCAGCGCCAGGTCGATCTTGGCGAACTGCGCCTCTTCCAGCGACAAGTCATCGCGCTCGAAATAGGCGCAGCTGTAGGTCTGCGTCGGATCCAGGAACAACCGATAGAAGTCGTCGGAGATGTCGTAGTGGGCCTGGATGTCCTCGAAGTGCGGAGTCAGGTCGTCCGTTGGTGGCTTACCCATGCCACCAGCTAATCATGCACCCGCGTCAATTACGACCGCGGCCTCGTTGCGGCGCAGGAACGGAACCGTCCAGGGCGGGTCGTAGAACCAGGAGAACGGGTCGCCGGCCGGCTCGATGCCATTGTCGCGAAGGGTGTCCAGCAACTCCTTGGTGTGCGACTCGGTGGACTCGGCGCTGATCAACCCGGAGTAGCGCAGCACCGCGACCGTCTCGCCCTGGACCTCAACCAGCCGCACCACGTCCTCGTTCGGGGTGGGCAGTGAGTCCAGGGTGTACTTCGACGGCATGAAGAAGCGGATGACCCATTCGCCGCCGGGCCCGCGCTGGGACGCGACCGGTGCCGTCATCGCGATCTTCTCGCTCGGCTGTTGGGCGACCGGTGCCGTCATCGCGATCTTGGTCTTGCTCTGGTTGCCGCCGAAGATGTAGCGCGCCAGTCGGCGGAACCCCTCGTTGCGGGCGGCTTCCTCGTCGGCGGCGATGGCGGTCTCGGCCGCGATCCGCGGGCCGTACCGGCGAATCTCGACGTTGCCGATCTTGCGTTCCACGGTGAAGTCCGGCTCCTCGGTGCCGGAGCGGATCCCGACGATCGTGCCGCCGGCCTCTGCGACCTGGCCGAGCGCCCCGATGATCTTGCCGAGCATGGCGTCATCCCTTCCGTCGACGGTTATGCGGTTCCAACGCCGGTGTGGGCTCCGGAGTTCCTACGGGCGGGTCAGCGCGGCGTAGCGCGTTCGATGCTGGTCGGTCGATCCGAACTCGTACTGCAGCGCGGTGAGCCGCTTGAAGTAGTGCCCGATCGCCAGTTCCTCGGTCATCCCCATGCCGCCGTGCAGTTGCACCGCGTTCTGGCCGATGAAGCGCGCCGCCCGCCCGACCGTGGCCTTGGCCGCGGAAACCGCCCTGGCGCGGGTCGCCGGTTCGGCGTCGAGGTTGAGCACCGCCAGATAGGCCGCGGAGACGGCCTGTTCGAGTTCCATGTACATGTCGACCATCCGGTGCTGCAGCACCTGGAAACCGCCGATCGGCTGACCGAACTGCTGGCGCTGCTTGCAGTACTCGACGGTGTCGGCGAGCACCTTGCGCATCGCCCCGACGGCCTCGGCGCACACCGCCGCGGCGCCCTCGTCGCGGGCCTGCTCCAGCGAGGCCGCCGCGTCGCCGGCCAGCAGCGCGGCGGCGGGCAGCCGCAGATCCCGCAGCACGAGGTCCGCGGCGCGGCGGTCGTCGATGGTGCGGTAGCCGTGCACGGTGACGCCGGTCGGCGGAGCGGCGGGGTCGAACTCGGTGAGGAACAGCGCAATGCGTTGCTGCGCAGCGCCTTCGGTCGCGGCGGTGATCAGTAGGTGGGTGGCCAGTGGCGCGTCGGGCACCACCACCTTGGCGCCGTTGAGCACCCATGCGTCGCCGTCCCGCGCCGCGCGCGCCGGTTCCCCGGCGTCGGTGTCGGCCAAGGCCACCACGGCCGTGCCCGCGGCGATGCGCTCCAGCGCCGCCTCGGCGACCGCGCCACCGGCCCGCTGCAACAGCCCGCCCGCGACCACCACGGTGCCGACGAACGGCTCGATCACCAGGGCGCGCCCGAGCTCCTCGGCGATCACCATGAGTTCGACTGCGCCCCCGCCCATTCCACCGACGGACTCCGGCAGCGTGGCGCCCAGGATCCCGAGCTCTTCGGCGAAGCCGCGCCAGACGTCGGGCTGCCAGCCCACGCCGAGTTTCGCCGCCGTGCGGCTCTTCTCCAGGCAATAGCGGGTGTTGAGGAACTTGCCGAGCCCGTCGCGCAGCAGTTCCTGTTCCTTGCTGAGGTTGAAGTCCATTCAGAGTCCCAGGGTCGCCTTGGCCAGGATGTTGCGCTGAATCTCGTTGCTGCCGGCGTAGATCGACCCGGCCCGGTCGTTGAAGTAGCGCAGCGGCGCCACCGCCTGCCAGGGGTCACCGGACAGGTAGCCGTCGGCGGGCGGTTCGAAATCCGACACCGGACCGCCCGGGCGGGTGGCGTGCGGTTGGTAGACCCGCCCACGCGGACCCGCCGCCTCCAGCGCGAGTTCGGTGATCGCCTGGCTGAGTTCGGTCGACAGGATCTTCAGCATCGACGACGCCGCACCCGGGTTGCGGCCCTCGGCGACCGTGGTCAGCACCCGGTACTCGAGGATCTCCAGCACCTCGGTGCGGATCCGGACGTCGGCGAGTTTGGCGGCGAAGGCGGCGTCGTCCGCGAGCCCACCGGCGTGGGCGGCGACGGACTCGGCCATCACCTGCAGGGCGGGCGCGGTGGCGCCGCCGCCGCGTTCGAACTCCAGCAGATACTTGGCCACCGTCCAGCCGTCGTCGATGCGGCCGATGACGTTGTTCTTGGGCACCCGGACCGCGTCGAAGAAGATCTGGTTCTGGATCTTCTCGCCGGAGGTCATGACCAGCGGGCGGATCTCGATGCCCGGTGTGGTCATGTCGATCAGGACGAAGGTGATGCCCTGCTGCCTGCGCTCCCCGCGCGAGGTGCGCACCAGCGCGAAGATCCAGTTGGCCTCACCGGCGTGCGTGGTCCAGATCTTCGAACCCGTGCAGATGAGGTCGTCGCCGTCGTCGACGGCCGACATGGACAGCGCTGCCAGGTCCGAGCCGGCCTCGGGCTCGGAGTAGCCCTGGCAGAAGAACACCTCGCCGGTCAGGATGCGGGGCAGGAAGTAGTCCTTCTGTTCCGGGGTGCCGAACGCGATGATCGCGTGCGCCACCATCCGGATGCCCATCGGGGAGAGCGCGGGGGCGCCCGCCAGCGTCGACTCGCGGCTGAAGATGTAGTGCTGGGTCAGCGTCCAGTCGCAGCCGCCGTACTCCACCGGCCAGGCCGGCGCCGCCCAGCCGCGCTCGTGCAGGATGGCCTGCCAGGCCATGCTGGCCTCGTGGTCGGCGTACACGCTGGTCATCAGCCGGCCGGCCTGCCGCAGGTCCTCCGTCAGGTGCTGGTCGAGGAAGTCGCGCACCTCGTCCCGGAACTCCAGGTCCGCCGCCGACCAAGCCAGATCCATGCGCCAGACGCTAGCGCCTCGCGAGCAAGCGTGCGATATCGGGTTTGGCCGTCGCCGGATCGTGGAACAGAACCCTCGAATCCCGCTCGGGAGGGTAGACGTGACACCGGAGAGGCTCGGTCCCTGAACAAGGGACCGAGCCTTTCGTCCTCCGGTGGTCAGGTGGTCGGCGCGGCGCCCAGCACCCGCTGGATGTCCGGCTTCATCGCCTGCAGTTGAGCGCCCCAGTAGCCCCAGCTGTGGGTGCCGTTCGGCGGGAAGTTGAAGACGCCGTTGCGTCCGCCCGCCGATTGGTAGCGCTGCTGGAACACCTGGTTGCTGCGGGTGGTCAGGCCCTCCAGGAATTGCGCGGGGATCGCGGCGTTGCCCAGGCCGGCGTCCAGGTCGGTCGGGTTGCCGTTGCCGCTGTAGACCCAGACCCGGGTCCCGTTCGATACCAGCCGGCCCACCTGCACCGTCGGGTCGTTGCGCTGCCAGGCCGGCCCGCCGAACGGACCCCACATGTCGAGGGCGTTGAAGCCGCCGGCGTCGGCCATGGCCACCGAGACCAGCACCGGCCAGTAGTCGGCCGAGAGGTTCAGGAAGCCGGACAGCGAACCGGCGTAGGCGAACTGCCCGGGGTGGTAGGCGGCCAGGATCAGCGCCGAGCTACCCGACATCGACAGGCCCACCACGGCGTTGCCGCTGGGGCTGATGCCCCTGTTGGCCGACAGCCAGGCGGGCAGTTCCGAGGTCAGGAACGTCTCCCACTTGTAGGTCTGGGTGGTGCCGTTGCCCACCGCGGGGCGGTACCAGTCGGTGTAGAAGCTCGACTCGCCGCCCACCGGCATGACGACCGACGCACCCGAGCCGTCGAACCAGGAGAACGCGCCGGTGTTGATGTCCCAGCCGTTGCGGTCGTCCTGGGCGCGCAGGCCGTCGAGCAGGTAGACGGCCCTGGGGCCGCCGCCCTGGAACTGGACGGTGATGTTGCGGCCCATCGAGGCCGACGGCACGCCGAGGACCTCCACCTGCGCGGCGCTCGAGGTCGGTGGCAGGGCGATGAGGCCGAAGCCGGATAGCAGGATGGCCGCGACGAGGGCCAGTATGTTGCGAATTGGGTTCATCGAATGTCTCACTACTGGTCGGGCCCCGACCCATGGGAGTTATCGGAGGCGGTCGGCCATCAGTTACTTGGTGATCACCGAGCTGGCCGGGCTGCTCGATGCGCGGGGCGGACGGCTGCTCGTCGGGATCACCGGGCCGCCGGGTGCGGGCAAGTCGACGCTGGCGCGCGCGGTGCTGTCCGGTGTCGGGCAGGGGTGCTATCTGCCGATGGACGGCTTCCACCTGTCCAACGCCGAACTGGACGGGCTCGGCCGCCGCGACCGCAAGGGGGCGGCGGACACCTTCGACGCCACCGGCTATGTGGCGACGCTGCGGCGGGTCGTCGCGGATTACGGGCGCCGTGACGTCGACGTCCCCGCCTTCGACCGGGCGCTCGACGAACCGGTGCCGGCCGGCCTGGTGATCCCGGCCGATTGCCGGCTGGTGATCACCGAGGGCAACTATCTCGCGCTGCCGGACGGGGAGTGGGCGGCCGTGCGCGGGTTGCTCGATCGGCTGTACTACCTCGACTGCCCGGCCGCGGTGCGGCGGGAGCGGTTGATCCGGCGTCATGTCGAAGGGGGCCGCACGCCGGCGGCCGCGGCGGCATGGGTCGACGACGTTGACGAGCCCAACGCGCGACTGATCGCGGGCGCTCGCGAGTTCTGTGACGTGGTGCTGGATTAGAAGGGCGGCGGATCGGCGGCGGTCTTCGCGTGGTTGCGTCCCCGCTCCCACTTGATCCGTCTCGCCCGCTCCTGGGCTCGGGTGCGGCGGCGCGTCGGCATCATCACTCCGCGTTTGGGAAGTTCCGCCGTCGGGGGCAGCGTGAGTGCCTCGGTCGGAATGGCGAGCTGCGGAAAGAACAGCGCCCCAGCGGGTTTCGTGGTGTACGTGCGGCCGGTCGGCGACGTCCAGATCACCCGGCCGTCCGGTAGCTGCCGATCCGACCAGCCGCCGGGACCGGCGTAGAAGGTCTTGACCAAATGATGAGCACGGCACAGAAGCTTCAGGTTCGACGGATGGGTGGGCCCGATCGGGTAGGGCACGGTGTGGTCGATGTCGGCCACTTCGGCCGGGCGGTCACAGCCGGGGAAGCGGCAGGTCAGATCGCGGCAGCGGATGAAGTCGGCCAGCGACGCCGAGGGTCGGTAGTGCGGCTCCGCGCGCAGTTGCGCACCGCCCGCGACGGGCCGCAGCTTCGCCCGGCTCGCGAGGTCGGGCATCAACTCGGCCGGCACCGCGCCGTAGCCGGGAAGCAGCCCGGGCTGCTGCGCGCCGTCGCCGGTCACGCTCTGGGCCTCGGCCACCAGGTGGATGACGATCTGGCCGGTGTCGGCGCCGCTGTTCTCCCGCGCGGGGCAGTCGCCCGAACCGCAGGTGCAGGCCAGTGCCGACGCACCCGCCGCCAGTGCCCCGATGGCGTCGGCGCGCCGCTGTCGTGCGGTGCGCGGGTCATCGCGGCAGACCATCGCTGCCAACTCGTCGAGCCGGCGATCCAGCGCCGCGGCGTCCGGGGCGCGGACCGAACCCCAGAACTCCGAGACCCCGTGCCGCGACGGGCCCACCTCCACGTGGCGATCCGCATCCGCGGAGCGCTCGGCGCGCACAGCGTCGGGATCGGCCTGTCGCACATGCCAATCCACGATCTCGGCGATCTTGTCTCGCGACAACCAATTCCAGCCAGGGGCGTTGCGGGCCAGCCGCTCGTCGACGGTGGCCATGATGTCGTGGTCGGTGATCAGGCCGGTGCGGAACACCACTGCGGCGATGACGCGGAAGTCGACCTCGCCGGCGGCGAACACCGCGGCCAACCGGGGTAGCCGCTCGAGCAACTCGATCCCGTAGTTCATCTGCGACGAGGCCCGCGCCCGGCTGATGTCGAGCTCGGCACCGACCTCGGCGGCGACTGCCTCCCAGTTGTCGATGCACCACTGCTCGCGGTTGTCGGTGCCCGAGTCACGAATCCGGCGCTGGCAGAGCCGCCCGGCGGCCAGCAGCCGTTCGGCGATGGCCACTCGCTCGCGGTGCTGCGCGCCGCGCATGAGGTCGAGTAACTCCGACTCGGACAGTGTATCGAACATGTGTTCGAGTATAGCGCGGGGTCCCGACAGGATCCGCTAGCAGCAGCGCGCGCCCGGGTCGGCCTCGGTGTGGCGGTGGCGCATCTTCCAGTAGTCGCGTTCGCTGAGCACCGGTTCGCCGGGATGGGTCCGGGCGCGGTGCTCGAGGTAGCGGCGGTAATGTGTGTCGCCCATCAATGTGCCGATGTACCAACGGACTTGCCGGGTGATGGCGGTAGCGCGTCCCATAGCTTCTGCACCTCCTTCTCCGCGGGGGTGGCGATCAGGCCGGACGGGGCGAAGATTCGCGACGGCACGGCATCCTCCTCGGCCGGCGGCCGTCCGGTGCCGCGGATCGCCCGCAGCGCCACGACGATCGCCGCGCCCACCACCACGATCACCACCAGCGCGAACACGATCGACAGGGTGCCCTGGATGAACGTGTTGCGGATGACGGCGCTGAGCTGGTCGGCGTTCTTCGCCGAGCCGAACGCGGTCTTGCCCGCCTCCTGAGCGTTGCGGTACTGGAAGTGCTGCGTCCAGTAGCCGAGCTTGGGGTCACCCGAGAAGATCTTCTGCCACGACGCGGTCAGCGTGACGATCAGATCCCACAACAGCGGAATGCCGGGAATCCAGGCCCATTTCAGCAGGCCCTTCTTGATCACCACGACGGTAACGACGGTCAGCGCGATCGCCGCGAGCAGCTGGTTGGCGATGCCGAACAGCGGGAACAGCGTGTTGATCCCACCGAGCGGATCGGTCACGCCCATCAGCAGGATGCTGCCCCACGCCGCGACGACGATCACGCTGCAGATCCAGGCGCCCACCCGCCAACTCGGGTTGCGCAGCCGGCGCAGCGGGCCCCCGAGATTGGCCAGCCCGTCGGAGAGCATGAAGCGGGCCACCCGGGTGCCGGCGTCGACGGTGGTCAGGATGAACAGCGCCTCGAACATGATCGCGAAGTGGTACCAGAACGCCTTGAGCGCGTTGCCGCCGAACACCTGGCTGAGCACCTCGGACATGCCGAACGCCAGCGTCGGCGCGCCGCCGGTGCGCGAGACGATGCTCTCCTCGCCGACACTGTGCGCGGCCGCGGTGATCTCGGCACCGGTGATCGGCGGGCCGGCCAGGCCGAGCTTGTTCACATACGCCGCAGCGGTTTCGGCGGTGGCGCCGGTGGCCGCCGCCGGCGCGTTGATCGCGAAGTACAGGTGCTGATTGAGGATCGCGGCGGTGACCAGGGCCGTGATGGCCACGAACGACTCGGTCAGCATCCCGCCGTAGCCGATCAGCCGCATCTGGCTTTCCTTCTCCAACAGCTTGGGCGTGGTGCCCGAGGAGATTAACGAGTGGAAGCCGGACAGCGCGCCACAGGCGATGGTGATGAACAGGAACGGGAACAGCGAACCGGCGAACACCGGCCCGGTTCCGGACTCGGCGAACTTCGACAGCGCCGGCGCCGACATCACCGGCCGGGCCAGCAGGATGCCGATGGCCAGCAGCGCGATGGTGCCGACCTTCATGAACGTCGACAGGTAATCCCGGGGCGCCAGCAGCAGCCACACCGGCAGCACCGACGCGGCCAGCCCGTAGATGATGATGCACCACGACAGCGTGACCTTCGACAGCGTGAACCACTCTGCGCCCCAATCGGTTCCGGCCACCCAGCCGCCGGAGGCCACCGCCAACAGCAGCAGCACCACCCCGATCAGCGACACCTCGGAGACCCGGCCGGGGCGCAGGAACCGCAGATAGAGCCCCATGAACAGGGCGATCGGAATCGTCATCGCGATGGAGAACACGCCCCACGGGCTTTCGGCCAGCGCGCCGACCACCACCAGTGCCAGCACCGCCAGCAGGATCACCATGATGACCAGCACGCCGACGATGGCGGCCACCCCGCCGACAACGCCCAGCTCGTCGCGGGCCATCTGCCCCAGCGAGCGGCCGCGGCGGCGGCTGGAGATCGCCAGCACCAGGTAGTCCTGCACACACCCGGCGAAGACGGCGCCGACGATGATCCAGATGGTGCCCGGCAGGTAGCCCATCTGGATGGCCAGCACCGGACCCACCAGCGGGCCCGCCCCGGCGATCGCGGCGAAGTGGTGGCCGAACAGCACCCGCCGGTCGGTCGGCATGTAATCGGTGCCGTTCTCCAGGATTTCGGCCGGCGTGGCGTGCTCGTCGCGCGGCTTGACGATCTTCATCTCGATCAGCCGCGCGTAGAACCGGAAGCCGATCACGTAGGTGCAGACGGCGGCGATGACGAACCACACCGCGTTGACCGTCTCACCGCGGAACAGCGCGATGATCGCCCACGCGATCGCCCCCAGCACCGCGATGGTCCCGAAGACCAGCCGGTGCCGGACGGTGATCGGGGACCGGTCGACGACCGCCACCGGCGGCAGCGCCGGATCGGTGCGGATATAGGTGACGTCGCCCGAGGTCTCCTCGAGGTACTCCGACGGCGCGGCGGTCGGTGAAGCCACGGTGTTCTCCCTTGGTGAGGCTGCAATTCGGGCCGTGCGGTGATCTTTTCACCCGTCGGCCCCACCCGGTTGGGGGATGTGCGAAACGAAGCCGATCCGCGACCCTGATCGAAACTCTCGAGGAGGCTGTCATGCCGCCGTGGCGCCTACGTGACTACCACGACGAAGACCTGGACCAGGCGATCCAGGTGTGGGACCAGAGCCGCACACCGGGCTCCGGTGAGCCGGTGTTCTCCGTCGCCGAGGTGGTGGCGGCCGCCCGCGCCGGGCAGCCCGCAGTGGTCGCCGAGGTCGGCGACGAGGTGGTCGGCATGGCCGTGGCCCAGACCCAGGGTGAGCGGGCCTGGATCCAGTTGGTGGCGCTGGGTTCGCGATGGCGCCATCGCGGGATCGGCAGCGCGCTGCTCAGCGATCTGGAGCGCCGGCTGCGCTCGCAGGGGGTGCGGCGGATCTGCGCGGTGCTGCCGGAAGGCGCCGTCGGCGCGGCGGCGATGGAGAACTCCGGCTACACCCGCCGCGAGGGCCTGGTCTACTTCGAGATGCTCGAGCACCTCGGCCTGGATCAGGCCAACCTGCTCGACGAGCTCGGCGGCCAGTTGCTGCCGCCCGGCCTGTTCAACGAGATGGCCGGCATGGAGCAGGAGAAGCAGATCATCGAGCGGCGCATCGTCGACCCGCTCGCGCATCCCGAGATCGCCGAACGCTACGGCGTCCAGCCGCCGAAGGCGGTGATCCTGTTCGGGCCGCCCGGCACCGGAAAGACCAGTTTCGCCAAGGCGATCGCGTCCCGGCTGGGCTGGCCGTTCGTGGAGCTGTTCCCGTCCCGGCTGGCGGCCACCTCCACCGGTGGCCTGGCCGCCTCGCTGCGGGAGGCGTTCGCCGAGCTGGCCGAGCTCGACGAGCTGGTGCTGTTCATCGACGAGGTCGAGGAGATCGCCACCGCACGTTCGGGTGCGACGACCGCCGAGCTCGGGGTGACCAACGAGCTGCTGAAGCTGATCCCGACGTTCCGGCAGAAGGACAGCCGGCTGCTGGTGTGCGCCACCAACGCCGTGCACTCGCTGGACTCGGCGTTCCTGCGGCCCGGCCGGTTCGACTACGTGATCCCGGTGGGTCCGCCCGATCAGCCGGCCCGCCGCGCGGTGTGGCAGCGATACCTCGGCAAGGCCTGCGTGCACGTCGACGTCGACCGGTTGGTGGGCGCGTCGGAGTTCTTCACCCCGGCCGACATCGAGTTCGCGGCCCGCAAGGGCGCGCAGGCCGCGTTCGAGCGGGAGATGCGCGACGGTCGCGGCGAACCGGCCACCACCGCGGACTACCTGAATGCGATCGGGGAGATCCGGCCCACGCTGACCGCGGACATGCTGGCCGAATTCGAGCGCGGCAAGGCCGAATTCGCCCGGGTCTAGCTGCCCCGCTCGAATAGGGCGCGCACGGTGTCGACGGTGTCGGCCTCGGCGGGACCCTTGTCGTCGCGATAGCGCAGCACCCGGGCGAACCGCAACGCCATCCCGCCGGGGTAGCGGCTCGAGGCCTGCACACCGTCGAACGCGATCTCGACGACCTGCTCGGGGCGCAGCGGCACCACGTACTGGTCGAGGGGCCCGGCCGCCAGCTCGGTGAACCGCACGGTCTGCCAGTCCAGCATCGCGTCGGTCATGCCCTTGAACGTCTTGCCCAGCATGACGAAACCGCCGGCCGGATCGCGGGCGCCGAGATGGATGTTGGACAGCTTGCCGGTGCGCCGCCCCGAGCCCCACTCCACGGCCAGCACGACCAGATCCAGGGTGTGCACCGGCTTGACCTTGAGCCAGCCGGCGCCGCGGCGGCCGGCCTCGTACGGCGACGACAGCGACTTGGCCATCACGCCCTCGTGTCCGGCGGCCAGCGTGCGGTCCAGAAACTCCTGTGCGGCAACGGCATCCGCGGTGACGAGCCGGTCGACGCGGTGGCGGGCCGGCACGACGGCGTCCAGGGCGGCGGCGCGGACGTGGGCGGGCTCGTCGAGCAGGTCTGTGCCGTCGAGGTGCAGGAGGTCGAAGAAGAACACCGACAACGGTTGGGCCGCGCGGGCGGCACCGACGTCGACCGACCTTCCGAACCGGGACGCCGTCACCTGAAAGCGGTGCGGGCGCAGGTCGGGCCGCAACGCGATGGCCTCGCCGTCGGCGATCAGGTCGGTGACGGGCAGCGCCAGCGTCGCCTCGACCACCTCGGGCAGCCGGGCGGTCACGTCGTCGAGGCTGCGGGTGTAGACCGTGACCTCGTCGCCGCTGCGATGGATCTGCACCCGGGCGCCGTCGAGCTTGGCCTCGAAGACCGCCTCACCGCCGAGCCGATGCAGGGCATCGCCGACACCGGTCGAGGTCTGCGCCAGCATCGGCCCGACCGGCCTGCCCACCCGCAGCGTGAAGTCCGCCAGCGCGGCGGCCCCACCGGTCAACGCCGCCGCCGCGACACCGGGCAGGTCGCCGCCGAGCATGGCCGCCCGGCGCACCGCGGTCGCGGGAATGCCGCCGGCCCTGGCGACCGCGTCCGCCATCACCCCGGCCAGCGCACCCTGCCGGAGCTCGCCGCCGAGCAGGCGGCGCAGGAACACCTGCTCGGGTTCGGTGGTCGCGGCGAAGAGGTCCCCGATCAGCTCCGCGCGCCGGGCCTGTGAGCCCTTGCCCGCGACCGCACCGATCGCGGTGAACGCCGCGTCGACGTCCGCCACGCTCAGCGACGGTTCGGCGGCGGGAGCGGGCAGCGTGCGCAGCGCCGCCCAGCCGACACCGATCTGGCGCTGGGGCAGTTCCCCGGAGAGCCAGGACACGACGACCGCGACCTCCCCCGGGTCGGCGGCGGTCAGCAACTCGGCGATGCGCGCGATCTTGGCCAGCCGCGACGAGGCCGCACCGACCTCGGTGGAGGTGGCTACGACGTCATCCAGCAGCATCACTTGACGTCGAACGAGACCGACGGATAGCCGGTGGCGCCGTCGGGGACGGGCGGGTTCTGGTCGCTGGTCTGCACCTCGCCGGTCGCGTCGGTGGCGCGCGCCGTGATGGTGTGCGAACCCGGGGTGGCGTCCCAGCCGAAGCTCCACAACCGCCAGGTGTCCTTGGAGTAGGACGCCCCGAGTTGGGCGGGCTGCCAGGGCCCGTCGTCGATCTGCACCTCGACCGCCTTGATGCCGCGGTTCTGCGCCCACGCCACACCGCCGAAGGTGACCGGGCCGGCGCCGATCTTCTGGCCGTCCTTCGGGACGTCGATGCGTGACTCGGTCTTGATCGGCCCGCGGTCCGACCAGCCGAGCTTGGTCCAGTACGCCTCGGTCTTGTCGAAGCGGGTCAACTCCAGGTCGACCACCCACTTGGTGGCCGAGACGAAGCCGTACAGGCCCGGCACCACCAGCCGCGCGGGGTAGCCGTGCTCGATCGGCAGCGGCTCACCGTTCATCCCGATCGCCAGCAGGGAGTCCCGGCCGTCGGTCAGCGCCTCGACGGGCGTGCCCGCGGTGAAGCCGTCGATCGAGGTGGACAGCACCATGTCGGCGTCGGGGTGAATCCCGTTGTCGCGCAGCAGGTCCCGCACCCGGTACCCGGTCCAGACGGCGTTGGAGATCAGATCGCCGCCCACCGGGTTCGACACGCAGGTCAGCGTCACCGTCTTCTGGATGGGCTCGAACTTGGCCAGATCGGCGAAACGATAGACGATCTCGCGGTCGACCATCCCGTGGATGCGCAGCAGCCACTTGTCGCGGGCCAACTGCGGCACGCTCAGCGCGGTGTCGATGCGGTAGAAGTCGGCATTGCTGGTGATGAAGCTCGGCAGCGCAACACCTTTGGGGGAGACCTCGGCGGGAACCGGCGGTTCCGGGGTCTTCACCGTCGGCAGCGCGAAGGTGTCGCGGTCGCCGGAGACCGTGCGGAACCGACGGATCAGCACCGCACCGCCGACCCCGGACAGCAGGCCCAGCCCGGCGAACCCCAGCGTCACCAGCGAGAGCCGGCGGCCGGGATCCGGCCCGGACTCAGCGTCGGCGCGGCCGTCGGTGATCCGGCCCGACGTCAGCAGTCGCAGCACCCCGAGACCGCAGCCCGCGCCGACCAGGGTCGGGATGATGTCGAAGATCCCGGCGCCGGGCCGGGCCAGCACGGCGACGCACCCGGCGCCGGCCCCGGCCGCGATCGCGACCGAACCCAGCTTCTGGGTCGGCTCCCACAGCGCGCTGAGCGCCGCCAGCGCGGCGATGACGACGAGCACCATCACCGAGAGGAACAACTTGTCGGCGGTGCCGAACGTCTGGATCGCCCATTCCTTGACCGGTCCGGGCGTCAGGTTGATGACGGCAGTGCCGACCGCCGTGCGCACATCGGCGGTGGGCGGGAAGAACAGGGCAAGCAACTGGGCCACGCCGACCGCGACCGCGGCGGCCGCCACCCCCGCACCCATGCGCTGGCCGGGCGTTAGTCGCGCCATGGCGGACAACCTACCCGCGTGCGGCGGCCCGTTGGCCGGGGTTGGCACCCGCGCCGATGACCATTCGATGACGAGCGGTAACGTCCGTACCGATTCGGGCGGCCGCCGGTCGCCCCGCGGAACCACAGGAGGACTGGATGGAGATCTCGGGCAAGAAGGTGATCGTCGTCGGCGGCGCCTCGGGCTTCGGCCGGGCGAGTGCCGAACTGCTGGCCTCGCGCGGGGCCAGCGTGGCGATCCTCGACCGCGAGGGCACCGACGGACCCGAGGTCGCCGCCGCGGTGGGCGGCCCGTTCTTCGCCGTGGACGTCACCGACTTCGCCGGCACCGAGAAGGTGCTCGCCGAGGCGGTGAAGGCCCTCGGTGGCCTGCACGTCATCCTCACCACCGCAGGCGGCGGCGTCGCGGAGAAGACGTTCGGCAAGAACGGCCCGCACGCCCTGGAGACCTTCCGCAGCACGATCGACCTGAACCTGATCGCCAGCTTCAACATCAGCAGGCTGGCGGCCGCGCACATGGCCGAGAACGAGCCCGAGGGTGAGGACACCGGCGAGCGCGGCGTCATCATCAACACCGCCTCCATCGCCGCGTTCGAGGGCCAGATCGGCCAGGTCGCCTACACCGCGGCCAAGGCCGGTATCGCGGGCATGTGCCTGACCATGGCCCGCGACCTCGGCCCGGTCGGCATCCGCGCGCTGGCCATCGCGCCCAGCCTGTTCGCCACCGGCCTGACCAAGGGCATTCCCGACGAGTTCGCCAAGGCGCTGACCAAGGACGCGGCGTTCCCCAAGCGGCTGGGCAAGCCGGAGGAGTTCGCCAAACTGGTCGCCGCGATCGTCGAGAACCCGATGCTCAACGGCCAGTGCATCCGGCTGGACGCCGGGCAGCGCTTCGCCCCCAAGTGATGTGGTAAGGCATTAGGCATGGGTATCGCACTGACCGACGACCACCGCGAACTCGGCGAGGTGGCACGCTCGTTCCTGACCGCGCAGAAGGCCCGCTGGGCCGCACGCGAGCTGCTGGACGCCGCCGAGGAGCACCGACCGCCGTTCTGGGCGGAGCTGGCCGAGCTGGGCTGGCTGGGCCTGCACGTCGATGAGCAGTACGGCGGCTCCGGCTACGGGCTGCCGGAGCTGGTCGTGGTGATCGACGAGCTCGGCCGCGCGGTGGCACCGGGGCCGTTCGTGCCGACCGCCGTGGTCTCCGCGGTGCTCTCGGCGGCGGGCACCGACGAGCAGAAGACCCGGCTGCTGCCCGGCCTCATCGACGGATCGGTCACCGCCGCAGTCGGTTTCGGCGGTGACCTGACACTGTCCGGCGGCAAGGTCAGCGGTGACGCCGGCGTGGTGCTCGGTGCGGGCCTGGCCGATCTGCTGCTGCTGACCGCCGGCGACGACGTCGTGCTGGTGGACCGCACCGCCGACGGCGTGTCGGTGGAGGTGCCCGGAAACCTGGACCGCACCCGGCGTTCGGGCCGAGTGACGCTGGCCGACGTGGCCGTCGGCGACAACGTGCTGACCGAGGCGCGCTCGGCCGCGGTGGCCTACGCGCGCACCCTGTTCGCCGCCGAGGCCGCGGGCGGAGCGTCGGACTGTGTGGACACCGCCGTCGAATACGCCAAAGTGCGTGAGCAGTTCGGCCGCACCATCGCGACCTTCCAGGCGGTCAAGCACCACTGCGCCAACATGGCGGTGGCCGCAGAGTCGACGGTCGCAGCGGTGTGGGACGCCGCCCGCGCGGCCGGGGAGTCGGCCGAGGACGGGCAGTCGCAGTTCGAGCTGATCGCCGCCGCCGCAGCGACATTGGCGTTCCCCGCGTATGTCCGCAACGCCGAACTCAACATCCAGGTGCACGGCGGGATCGGTTTCACCTGGGAGCACGACGCGCATCTGCACCTGCGCCGCGCGCTGACCGTGCAGGCCCTCCTCGGCGGCGACGGGCCGCCCACCGAGGTGTTCGACCTGACCGCCCTGGGGATCAGCAGGCCCAACAGCCTGGATCTGCCCGCCGACGCCGATGCGCTGCGCGAGCAGATCCGTTCGGACGCAGTCGAACTGGCGAAGCTGGACGAGAAGGCTCAGGTCGACGAGCTGATCGCGACGGGTTACATCATGCCGCACTGGCCCAAGCCGTGGGGCCGCGCCGCGGGCGCCATCGAGCAACTGCTGGTCGAGGAGGAGTTCGCCGCGGCCGGCGTCAAGCGCCCCGACTACGGCATCACCGGCTGGGTGATCCTGACCCTGATCCAGCACGGAACGCCTTCGCAGATCGAGCGATTCGTGGAGAAGGCGCTGCGCAAGGACGAGATCTGGTGCCAGCTGTTCTCCGAGCCGTCGGCCGGATCGGATGCCGCCGCGGTCAAGACCCGCGCCACCCGGGTGGACGGTGGCTGGAAGATCACCGGCCAGAAGGTGTGGACCAGCGGCGCGCACTACTGCAAGCGCGGGCTGGCCACCGTGCGCACCGACTTCGACGTCCCCAAGCACCAGGGCATCACCATGGTGATCCTCGACATGGAGGCGCCCGGCGTCGAGGTCCGGCCGCTGCGCCAGATCACCGGCGGCTCGGAGTTCAACGAGGTGTTCTTCAACGACGTGTTCGTCCCCGACGAGGACGTGGTCGGCGAGCCGAACTCCGGCTGGACGGTGGCGCGGGCCACCCTGGGCAACGAGCGGGTCAGCATCGGCGGCGGCGCGGGTGGCATCGCGCCGGCGTCGGCCTGGCTGGTGGACCTGGTCAAACGCAACGGCGACCACGTGATCGGCGCCAAGCAGCGGGTCGGCCGCTTCCTGGCCGAGGACCATGCGCTGCGGCTGCTGAACCTGCGCCGTGTCGTGCGCACCCTCGAGGGCGCCGGCCCCGGGCCGGAGGGCAACATCACCAAGCTCAAACTCGCCGAGCACTTCCAGGAGCAGGGCGCCATCGCCGCATCGCTGCTCGGCCCGGAGCTGGCGCTCGAGGGTGGTGAAGGGGAGCTGGCGGCCCGCGCGGCCATGGGCGCCCGCGGTATGGCCATCGCCGGCGGCACCTCGGAGGTCACCCGCAACCAGATCGCCGAGCGCATCCTCGGCATGCCGCGCGACCCGCTGATCAAGTAGCAGCAACGCGCGGTCGCCGGCACGCATGCCGGTTTTGCGGTAACCATCGCGGGCCGGGTTAGTGGTGGCTAACCTTCGTTCATGCGAATTCAGGTGCTACCGATCGCCGCGGTGGCCATCGTGCTGGTGGCCTGCGGCGGCTCCAAACCCGTGGCGGCCACCCCGAAGTCGGAGGCGGCCCAGACAACCGCCGCGGCCGACGGCGTGAAGATCAATGGCGACGAGGCCAACCCGGTGAACGAGATCGCCATGACCGCGATCGCCGACCTGCAGAAATACTGGGCCGAGGAGTACCCCAAGCTCTACGGCGGGGAGTACGAGCCGGTGGAAGGCGGCTTCTACGCCGTCATCCCGACCTCCGGGGATCTGCCGCCGTGTGCCGCGGACGCCTCCGACATCTCCGGTAACGCGTTCTACTGCAGCACCAAGGACGTGGTGGCCTGGGACTCCGAAGGGCTGCTGCCCGAATTGCGCTCCAACTTCGGCGATTTCGTCATCCCGATCGTGCTCGCCCACGAGTGGGGCCACGCCATTCAGGAGCGCTCGCACTTCACCGCCCGGACGGTGACCCGAGAACTGCAGGCCGACTGCTTCGCCGGCGGCTGGGCCAAACACGCCCAGGACTCCGGGGTGTACAAGGTCAACAACGGCCAACTCGACGAGGCACTGGCCGGCATCCTGGAACTCCGGGACTCACCGGGCACCAGCAAGATCGACCCCAACGCGCACGGCAGCGGGTTCGACCGGGTCGGCGCGTTCCAGGACGGCTACGACAACGGCCCCACCGCGTGCAAGGCCTACCGCGACGACAACCCGGTGGTGATCGAACTGCCCTTCAACGATGCCCAGGACCAGGCCAGCGGTGGGGACATGCCGTACGACTCGGTCATCAACGGGGTGCCCTACGACCTCGAGGACTACTGGAGCCAGGTCTATCCCGAACTGACCGACGGCCAGAAGTGGGTGCCGGTCAAGGGCCTGGAGCCGTTCAACCCGGCCAGCCCGCCGCTCTGCGGGGGAAAGCCGACCACCGGCTACTCGCTGTTCTACTGCGTGCCGGACGACTACATCGGCTGGGACAACGTCGATGAGATGCCCACCGTGTACAAGCAGGGCGGCGACTTCGCGGTCGCGACACTGCTGGCCACCCAGTACGCCCTGGCCGCGATGACCCGCGCCAACGACCAGTCCGACGAGAAGGTGCAGTCGTTGCGCGGCGACTGCTTCGCCGGCGCCTACACCGCCAGCGTCCTGCTGCAGAACCGCAAGGAGACCAGCAGCTTCCAGGTGTCACCCGGTGACCTCGACGAGGCCATCACCGCGCTGCTGGTGTTCCGCGGCGACGGTGACGTCGAGCGCCAAGGCGCCGGCTTCGAGCGGATCCGGCACTACCGCAACGGTGTGATCGAGGGCGCCAAGGCCTGCCTGAAGGACTGACTCAGGCCGGCCTGGGGATCGCCGCCAAGGTGGACTGACCGATCCACTGCGGCAGCGCCTTTCGCGCATCGGTGTCGCCCGCCACCGCGGCGCTGCCGTCCAGCAGCGCCCGGGACCACGACACGTCGCCGCGCCAGATCTCGGTGAGGGTGCGCAGGCTGGTGGCCACCGTGGCGTTGATGTCGTAGCCGGGATCGAAATCGCAGATGTCCACCGCGCCCTCGGACACCACCAACCACCAGCGCGACACCTTCGGCGCCACGCCGTCGAGCTGGAAGGCCACCGTGGTCCGGGCCCGGGGCCAGCTGTCGATCGGGATGGTTCGCTGGATGTCCCACATCAGCAGGTGCGGATCGAGGTCGTCGTCGCCGAGGTTGCCGATCCACCGCACGCCCCAGGCGCCCAGCGCGTCCACCACACCGGCGAGCTCCTGGCCGGACTCGGTCAGCGCGTAGGAGGTGCGCCCGTCGATCTCGGTACGTTCGACCAGGCCCGCGCGGGTCAGGGTCTTCAGGCGCTTGGACAACAGCGCGGGTGACATCTTCGGCACCCCGCGGCGCAGGTCGTTGAAATGGGTGCTGCCCTTCAGCAATTCGCGCACCACCAGCAGGGTCCAGCGTTCGTCGAGTAGCTCCATCGCCTTGGCGACCGGGCAGAACTGTCCATATGTCGACATGAGTCCAGTAGACGCCCTCCCGGCCCCGCTGACTAGTACAGATGTTGTACCGGTACCGGTTCACATCCGGCACTTGAGTCGGTTCAGCCGGGGCGCGCACGATGAATTCGGCACTTCGAAGGGAGAACAGAAATGAGTGCAACCATCATCGATCGTGAGCTGGAAGCCAAACATCGCGCCGTGTGGGCGCTGGGCGACTACGCCAGCGTGGCCGACGACCTGGTGCGTCCGCTCGGGTCCGAACTCGTTGCGGCGGCGGGTATCCGGGCCGGGCAGCGGGTGCTCGACGTCGCGGCGGGCACCGGCAACGCGGCCTTCGCCGCGGCGCAGACCGGGGCCCGGGTGATCGCCAGCGACCTGTGCCCGGACCTGCTGGAGCGCGGGCGCGCCGCGGCCACCGCCGGCGGTCTGGACGTCGACTGGCGTGAGGCCAACGCCGAGGCGCTGCCGTACACCGACGGCGAGTTCGACGCCGTGATCTCGTGCATCGGCGTCATGTTCGCCCCGCATCACCAGCAGGCGGCCGACGAACTCATCCGGGTGTGCCGCCCGGGCGGCACCGTCGCGGTGCTCAGCTGGACACCGCAGGGTTTCATCGGCCAGATGTTCGCCACCATGAAGCCGTACCTGCCCGCCCCGCCGCCGGGCACGCAGCCGGCACCGCTGTGGGGGGACGAGGACTACGTCCGCGGACTGTTCGGTGACCGCGTCGAGATCGACAGCCGCCGCGGCACCCTCGCGGTCGGCAGCTTCCCCGACGGCGCGGCCTTCCGCGACTACTTCAAGGCCAACTACGGTCCGATGGTCGCCGCGTACGCGTCGATCGACCCGGCGAACGCCGCCGGGCTGGATGCCGACCTGGCCGCGCTGAGCGACGCCGCATTGGCGGGATCCCCGGCGATGGGGTGGGAGTACCTGATCGTCAACGGGCGGCGTCGCTAGGGGCCGCACCCTATCGTGGGCGCCATGACTGTTGTCGAAATCAACGTTCGTGGCGCCCACACCGTCACCCTGGCGCCCGAGCGGGCCACGATTCACGCCACCGTCGGGATGGAAGGTCCGGCCCCTGAACCGGTCTTCGAGGCGGTGGCCGCCGGGCTGGCCGAGGTGGCGCGATCGCTCGACGAGTTGCACCACCCCAAGCGGGGACCGGTGACGTGGTACGCCGTCGATCAGGTGCGGCGCGGATCGCACCGGCCGTGGAACGAGCAGGGCGAGCAACTACCGCTCGTGTACTCGGCCACCGTGTCGATCGCCGCCAAGTTCCGCGACTTCGACGAACTTGCCCGGTGGGTGGCCTGGTCGGCGACCGTGGAGGGCCTCAGCATCGGATACGTCCGTTGGGCGTTGACCGAACGCCGCCGCCTCGAGGTCGAGCGCAAGACCCGGCGCAACGCGGTGCGCGACGCCCGCCGCCGTGCCCAGGATTACGCCGACGCCCTGGACCTGGGCCCGGTGTCGGTACGCGAGATCAGCGACACCGGCCTGGGCCGCCCCGACGGTCCCGCGCCGAGGGCGATGCGGGCGGCGGCCCCCGCGCCCGGCGGCGATGCCCCGGAGTTCGTTCTGCGTCCAGAGGACGTCAAGATCAGCGCCCAGGTGGAGGCGAGCTTTTCGGTCGCACAGCGTCGTTAGGCTGGTCGGGTGAGCAGCCCGAATCGCCGTGACCGCGTCGGTTCGGCGGCGGGCCTGTTCGGCTGGGTGACGCTGGCCTACCTGGCCGGGGCGGTGCTGGCCTGGCAGAGTTTCGGCGCCGGGGTGGGCCCGGCGTTCTTCCCGCCCGCCGGTGTGACGCTGGCCGCGATGGTGCTCAACCGGCGGTCGCGGTGGCCGGTGATCGTGGCCGCGATCGTGCTCGCCGAATTCGCCGTCGATCTGCGGTACGGGGCCAGTCCGCGGTCGGCGGCCGGGCTCGCCCTGGCCAATTCGGTCGAGCCGTTGATCGGGGCGTCGCTGGTGCTGGCGTGGTGCAAGGGGGTGCCGGACCTGCGGGACCGCTCCGACCTGGCGAGGTTCGTGGCGGCCGCATGCCTGGCGGGGCCGCTGGTGGGCGGGCTGATCGGCGGGGCCATGGCCGCGGCGCAGCACGACACCGCGCGGCCGGTGGCCGTGCTGCACTGGTGGGCCGGGGACGGCATCGGCGTCCTGGTGGTGGCCGCACCGATCCTGTTGTGGCGCAAGCAATCCCATATCCTGCGCGCCCGGCTTGCCGAGACGGTGCTGGTCATGGCGGTGACCGCCGCGCTGTCCGTGTGGGCCTTCTGGATCGAGGCGCCGCCCTCGCTGCTGCTGCTGCCGGTGCTGGCCTGGGCGGCGTTCCGGCTCGACGTGATCGGGGCCGCGCTGGCCGGGGCGGTGCTCGCGTTCGCGGCGAACTACATGACCGACTCCGGGCGCGGGCCCTTCGCGGAGATGAACCTGGCGCAACCGGCGCGGCTGGCGGTGACCCAGGCCTTCATCGCGGTGGTGGTGCTGGTCGCGATGCTGATCGCCCAGGAGGCGGCCGGCCGGGTCGCCGCGGTCAGGCAGCGTCAGGCCGAACGACGCGAACGCGACCGGCTGCAGGCGCTCGCCCGGCTGGCCCAACTGCTGTCCGCCGCGATCACCCCGGAGCAGATCGGTGATGCGGTGGTGCGCCAGGTGCTCAACGACGCCGGCGCCCAGGCGCTGAACCTCGGCCTGCTGCGGGCCGACGGCCGCGCCCTGGAGTGGGTGACGATGGCCGGCTACCCGCAGCGGGTCGTCGACGAGTTCGGGTCCGGGGTGCCGCTGAGCGCCGACACCGCGGCCACCGAGGCGGTGCGTTCCGGCCGGCCGGTGGTGATCCACGGTCCCGACGAATACCGGCGGCTGTACCCCGCGAACGCCCACTGGCTCGAGGTGGGCGGCGGGAAATCCCTGGTGAGCTGGCCGTTGAGCGCGGGCGGGGAATCGATCGGCGTCCTGGTGCTGATGTGGACCGAGCCGCAGCCACTGAACACCGCCCAACTCGCCTACGCGTCGGCGGTGGCCACCATGGTGACCCAGGCGCTGGTTCGCGCGCGGGTGTACGCCGACGAGCATGCCCGGGCCGCGGTGCTGCAGGCGGCGGTGCTGCCGTCGAATCCGGAGCCGATACCCGGCATCGACTTCGGGGTGAACTACGAACCGGCCGACGTAGCCCAGGGGCTGGGCGGCGACTGGTACGACGTCCTGGAGTTGCGCAGGAAGCTGGTCTACCTGGCGGTGGGAGACGTTGTCGGACATGGCCTTCCGGCCGTGGAAGACATGGCCCAGCTGCGCAGCGCGGGCCGCGCGCTGGCGCTGCAGGGCCTCCCGCCCGCCCAGTTGCTCGCCGAACTCAACACGTTCACCCGGCGCGCCAGCCACGGCCAGTTCGCCACCATGAGCATCGCGGTGTACGACCCGGTGAGCGGATCGCTGGACTACGCCTCGGCCGGGCACCCGCCGGCCCTGCTGCGCCGGTCCGGAACCGGCGATGTCACCCGCCTCCGGGGTGGCCACGGTCCGGTGCTGGGCCCGATCGAGGACGCCGGCTACACCCAGGGGCGGCTCGAGGTGGCGCCCGGCGACATCCTGGTGATGTACACCGACGGGCTCGTCGAACGCCGCGACCAGGACCTCGAAACCGGCATGAAGCGGGCCGAAGGCCTGCTCGCCGGTTGGCGCGACGGCGTCGCGCTGGGGGAGGCCTGCGACGCACTGACCGATGTGCTGGCCCCGCCGCCGCGCAGCGACGACGTCTGTGTGGTCGCGTTGCGTTTCGGCGCCTGACGGCGAAACGGCTCCTATCGTGGAACGATGCGCCATTCACCGGTGCCGCTGGGCTGGGGGCCGCTCGGCGTCGCGACCGTCGCCGCGGTGGTGCACCTGGTGGTGGCCACCCGGTACGGCTGGCATCGCGACGAGTTCTATTACGTCATCTGCGGGCGCCACCCGGCCTGGGGATACGTCGACCAGCCACCGCTGACGCCATTGGTGGGCGCGTTGGCCGCGGCGCTGCCGGGCGGGCTGTGGCCGTTGCGGCTGGTGGCCATCGCCGCCCAGGTCGCCTGCATCCTGCTGACGGCGCTGCTGGCCGCCCAGTTCGGCGGCCGGCCCCGGGCGCAAGCCATCGCCGCCGCCGCGGTGGCGGGCACGCCGATCTTTGTCGGGGCGTCGGCGCTATACGGCACCGCGGTCACCGACCAGGTGTTCTGGTTGCTCATCCTGGTGCTGGTGGCCCGCGCACTGCGTCTCGGCGAAACATCGGCCTGGGCGCCGGCCGGGCTGGCCGCCGGGGTGGGACTGCTGAACAAGAGCACCGTCGCCATCCTGCTGGTCGGAATCCTTCTGGGGCTCATCATGTTTCGTCGGGATGCGCTGCGCGGACCGGGTCCGTGGCTGGCCGGCGGCATCGCCGTGCTGGTCGCCGTCCCGAATCTGGTGTGGAACGCCCGGCACGGCTGGCCCGACCTGGAGATGGCCAGGGTGCTGTCCCGGGCGCAGGGCGGTGCGCTGGGTTCGGTTCAGCAGCTGCCGATCCTGCTGGTGGTGCTGGCCGGGCCGCTGCTGGTGGCACTGTGGGTGATTGGAATCCGGTTCCTGGTCTCGCCGGCCGGGCGCAGGCACCGGTGGGTGCTGGTGGTGACCGCGGTGGCCGTGCTGCTGGTCACCCTCAGCGGCGGAAAGCCCTACTACGCGGCGCCGATGCTGGCCGCCCTGTACGCGGCGGGCGGGGTGCGCATCGAGCAGGTGGGATTGGCTCGGGGCCGGGTTCGGCGGGTGGGCTGGGTGGCGTTGACCGCCGCCTCGTTCGTGCTGGCGGTGCTGGTCTGGCTGCCGGTGCTGCCGGTGCGCGCCGCCAACGCCATGCGCGACATCAGCCCGGTGCTGGTCGAGACCTACGGCTGGCCGCAGTTCGTCGACCAGGTGGCCGCGGCGGCGGCGCCGCTGCCGCCGGCGGTGCCGATCTTCACCGGCAACTACGGCGAGGCCGGGGCGCTGAGTATCCTCGGACCGGCCGCCGGCGTCGACCGCGCCGTCTACAGCGGCCACAACAACTACGCGCTGTGGGGTCCGCCGCCGGGCCGCCCCGACTCCGTACTGTGCGTCGGACGGTTCAAGCCCGGTTATCTGGAACGGTTCTGGGCCGAGGTCCGCAAGATCGCCGACATCCGCCCGCCGGACGGTGTGGACAACGCCGAGAAGGCCGGCGGCGCCGCGATCTATCTATGCGGGCAACCGCGCGGAGACTGGGCCCAGCTCTGGCCGGGACTCAGGCATTTCGACTGAGCATCCGGTGCCACGTTCGCGCGCAGTTGACCGTGCTGAGCGCCGCAACGGTGGCCCGCTCCAGGTCGGCGGCGTCGTCGGCGTCGAGGGTGCCGCAGACCCAGTGCCAGTGGGCGGCGACGATGTCACCCGGCCGGGGGATCGGTGCCAGCGAGGTGCCGTCCCGGCTCCAGCGCACCGATTCTGCGGTGGGCTCACCCAGGGCCAGGGCCCCGTCGGCGAGCTGCAGCGGCCGTGACGTCATGACGACCTGTTCCTCCGCGACGCTGTCCACGACGCCCCAGCGGATGCGGCAGGCCTGCAGGATGCGCAGCGGTGTCGACGGGTCGACGTCGAGGAACCGCACCCACGGATAGACCGCGAACACGTGAAAGCTGTGGTGGGCCAGCGCTTTGTCGACTTTGTCGAGCACCCCGGTGGGCTGGTCGGCGAAGGCCGAGCGCAACCGGCGGGCCAGCGTGGTTCCGTCGACGGCTGCCAGTTGCGGGCCGCCGATCCAGTAGCTGCGCACCACCTCGTCCTCGAGTGGGTCACCGGCTCCGATCGCGGCCGCGATCTCCTCGAGGTAAGGCCAGGCGCCGTCGAAACCGGCCGCATGGTCGGCGATCTCGTGGCGGGCGGCCCCGCGGAGCAGGACCGAGGCGTCCGGCGGACCGCAGTAGCCGAGTTCGTTGGGAGGAAAGGCGAAGCGGGCGAACAATTCCCAGCCGGCGGGCGCGATACTCACGGGTCCTCGTCGAGTCCGCTGCCCATCAGGCGCAGCCCCGCCATCGCGGCCGCGGCGCCCTGCGCATCGGTCTTCTCCACCACGAACCCCATGTGGATGATCACCCAGTCGCCCGCGTCGAACGTCTCATCGGGCAACATGCCGATGTTCACCGGGCGTTGTTCACCGGCGACGTCCACGAGCACCAGTTGTCCGCCGTACCCGCTCATCATCGCGACCACCTGACCGGGTATGCCGAGGCACATCGGTTCACGCCTCCCGCACCGTAGCGACGGCGTGCCGGATCGCCCGGACGGCGGCGGGCAGTGCCGCACGCACGGGTGGGCTCAGGCCGATACCCTCGGCGGTGTCGAGTGCCTCACATCCGATGACGAGTGACCGGGGGAGGGTGCCGCCGAGCGCGCGCAGGCTGGCGAACACCGCGCCGGGGTCCATGCCGTGCGCGTCCAAAACCGCTTCGGCACACAGCGATTCGTGGTCGGCCTCAAACACGTGTAGCGATCCGGGCGACCCGCGGTCCGGGAGAGCATCGACGATGATGAGCGCCGACCAGTCCTCCAGCAGATCGTAGGCCAGGTGCATACCGCCGATGCCGTAGTCGACGACCCGAACGCCGTCATCACCGTCGTAGTGATGTCCGAGGTGGCGGATCGCCTCGGGGCCGAAGCCGTCGTCACCGAGAAAGATGTTGCCGACACCGGCCACCAGGGTGCGCGCGGTCACGGCCACTACATGTGCCGCATCCGCATGTACCGCTGAATGTCGGGTATCGATCGGACGCCGATCAGCACGCCGGCCAGGACGACCAGCGCCACTGCGATCGTGGCAATCCACCCTATGACCTCCATTTCGGCCTCCCTTCCGGGCTCGGTTGTTCGGTGCCGAGGGGCTCGACCTCCTCGGGCGCGAAGTACAGATAGCGGCCGTACCAGTCATGCAGCTCGGCGGCCGGGTCGTCCTCAACGACCACCGCGATGTGGGTGTTGCCGTCGACGTCCTGATGTACCGCGGCGACCCGTGCCGTGCGGCCGGCGACGAAGATGTCCTGGGCGTCGGCGCACCGACCGGGTCGCAGCCGCACCCGGCTGCCGCGTGCGACCGCGACACCGTCGACGGTGACGGTGTCCGACTCCGGGTCGACCGCTCGGTCGGCATCGGGATCCCACCAGGCGTCGGTGGCGTGCGGGTCGCGAAGCACCCCGTGCAGCCGCTGCATCGCCTCCGGCGACATCGCGTCGCAGCGGTCGATGATCGCGGCGGCCCTCGCGTCGGTGGCCCGTGCCTGAAGCTTCTCCTGGTCCGTCATCGTCATCACCCGAAGCGTGAGAATCTCGTCGATCTCGGTCGAGTCGTACAGGGCGCCATCACTCTGTTCGGCGACCGCCGGATGGTCGTAGAGGATGATCGGCGAGATCAGCAGCAGGTCGTCCACATCCGGCGGCCCGGCCAGCACCGGAAAGCACCGACGCTGCCGGCAGCGCGCCGCCGCGGCGGTGGCGCCCGGTGGCGGGTCTACCAGCGAGACGAAATGCCCTCCCGTCACGGCGGCGATGAGGTGTGTGCCGATCAGCGAGGTGGCGATCGCCTCGTCCCGGTCCGCCGCCGGCACGCCGGTGTTGGCGACCGTGACCCGCAGGCGCTGCATGCCGCCATCGGTCGCCGCCTCGACGCTGACCGTGCCGCGCAACTCCCGGCGGATGCGTACCAGCTGGCCGCCTGCGATCTCCTCGACGTCCGTGCCGCAGGGCGCCGTGAACGGCAGCGTCCAGGAGCGTCGCGAATCGGCCAGGTTCAGCGGTTCGAGCGCTATCTCGCGCTCGACCGCCTCGTCCCAGGTCAGCCAGGTGCCGGCGGGGGTGACGAGCTCCTCGACCGGAACCAGTCCGAGTCGTGGGTCTCCGCGCAGCACCCGGCGGCGCTGCAGCTGCAGAAAGCGCACGATCAGGGTCAGGGTCCGGCCGTCCTCGATGAGGAAGCCGGCCTCCAGCGTGGCTTCCTCGCCGACTCCCGCCTCGGCGGCACCGGGTGGCCCGAGCACGCCGAACTGCCAGCGGCACTGGTTTTTCCGGGATGACGCCCGGTACGGGTAGAGCAGGTACCCCTCGTAGAGCACCGTGTCTGCCACGGCGCGGACCTGCTCCCAGGCCGTTGTCACGGCACCGGCCTCCGAGTGGCGTGCATCAGCGCCCTGATCACGTCGTCGAGGTCGAGCAGGCCGTTACGGGACTTGAACTCGCGCAGCGCGGCGATGCTGGCGTGGCTCAGCCGTACCCAGCCCGAGTTCGGGTAGTGCAGCGCGATCAGATCCCGCCACACGGCAACCGGCATGTCGTAATGGTCCTCGCAGTTCCAGGAGACCGGCCGTACCTGCAGGGCTTGCTCGCCGCTGCCGAAGATCGTCCCGCTGAAGAGGAACTGCAGCGGGATGGTCCCGCCCCGCAACGCATGGAAGTACTTGGCGGCGGCCACTTCCAGGTCGTAGGTGCACGGCAGGGGCAGTGTCGCCTGGGTTTTGCCGGTGAACCCCGGCACCAACGTGATGGCATGCTGCCACGGAAAGCTCTGTTGGGTGCTCGCCCACCGTTCCCGGGGGCCGAACAGTTCCAGCAGTCCGACCGCTTCGGCGTCGCTGTAGCCGCGCCGCAGCGGCTGGATACGGATCTGGCAGCGCAGTGCGATCGCGTGGATGGGCTCGTCACCGGGGTACGCGACCGCGAGATGCGCCAACAGGGTCGGGGACACCGCGTACCGCTCCGGGATGACGTCCAGCACGCTGAACGTCACGTCCGGCTGAGCCGTGGTCATGGCAGCTGCACGACGCTGCGCTCGGCGACGCCGGCGAAGAATCCGTCGATGAAGTCGCGGGCCTGCGCGCCGCCGTCGAATCCGCGCCACAGCAGGCGAAGTCCGCCGACGAACTCGTAACAGGCGTCGATCGGCACCAGAAAGCATGCCGGCTCGTCGGTGTCATCGGGTAGCCGCACCAGCAGGGCCTCGACATCGTCGGCGAGCAGACCCACCCGAGGGTCACGGCTCACCGCAGCCCAGGTCGCGATGTCCAGTTCGGATTCGGTGGCGCCGGCCGGGCCCGGGTAGAACGCCACGGTGCGCTCCAGTGCGGAATTGCGGAAGAAGAACGCCACCCCGACCGGGATCTGCAGCGCCTCCCACTCCCGGCGACCGAGCCCGAAATCGGGTAACGACAGGAAGCGGTCGGGCACCGCACGGTAACGCAGGTTCGCACTGGTGTCGGTGAACAGCAGATAGCACGCCCGGCACACACACATCAGTTGGCGGCCGGCGATGTTCACCACGTGCTGGTGTTCGCCACCCATCGGGTCGGCGCACATCTCGCAGCGCTCACCGGTCGGTTCGCCGGCCGGGGTGCGGGCCCGGATCCCGGCCAGGACGTCGAGCGTGGACGTCATGCGAAGGCCTCCATCGCCGGAACCGCCATGGCGAGCACGCCGTCGCGCGCCAGGACCGGCACCGGCCGGAGGTGGCCGACGGTGCCTCCGATCCCGGTGCCGGCGTGCACCACGTCGAAGCGGGCGTGGCAGCGTGGGCAGCGAAGCACCGCCCCGGTCAGCGACGCCCCGGCCAGCGAACCGGTGCAATCAGGACAGCGGTCGAGGTAGGCCAGCACCGCGTCCTCGACCCGGCAGGCCAGTACCGCGGTGTCACCGGCAACGAACCCGGCCACCTCGCCGGGGCGGAGCCCGTCCAGCTCCGGTGCGGCGCACCAGGTCGTGGGTTGGTGGCGGTCGGTGCGCACCCGCGATAGCAGTGCGTCGGCGGGGATCACCGGCCCGGCCTGCATCGCGACCGCCTCGACGGACCGAATTTCGGGCGCCGCGGCGCGCACCGCATCCTGCACCGCAAGCTCGAGGGTCACCGCCGAGGACGGGCAACTGCGGCAGCTGCCCGAAAACGCAAGCCGCACAACGCTGTTGTCGATGCCGAGCAGCCGGACGTCGCCGCCGTGCGAACTCAGGTAGGGTCGCACGGCATCCAGGGCCCGGGCCACCCGCTCGGCCACGCCGTGTGGGTGCAGACCGTGCACCAGTAGCAGGCTGCCGACCAAGTCGTCGGCGGCGAGTCGGTCGGCCAGCACTCGATCGTCAATTGCGGCGATGATCCTGGTGAGCCCGGCGCCGTACAGCTCGATCACCTCACGCACCAATTCCTCGGCGCGGGCCTGCGCGGCGGGGCCGTCGGCCGCACAGGCCCCGATCAGCGACTGGATTCGCTCACCCGCCGAGCGCCAGTGCGAATCCGCGACCTCGTCGGCGCCCACGGGTTCACTCGCCGGTCAGGGTCTGGGTGGGTGAATGCAGCTTGTCCAGCGACTTGCCTTCGCCGAGATACATGTGCACGCCGCACGGCAGGCACGGATCGAAACTGCGCACCGTGCGCATGATGTCGATGCCCTTGAAGTTCTCCCGGTCGTTCTCCTCGAAGATCGGCTGGCCCTGCACCGCATCCTCGTAGGGGCCGGGGGTGCCGTAACTGTCCCGCGGGTTGGCGTTCCACGGGGTCGGTGGATAGGGATGGTAGTTGGCTATCTTGCCGTCCCGGATCACCATGTGGTGGCTGAGCACTCCGCGCACCGCCTCGGTGAAGCCGCAGCCGATGCCCTCGTCCGGCACCTCGAAGCGCTCCCACGTCTTGGTCCGCCCGGCGCGGATCTCCACCAGCGCCTTCTCGGCGAAGTGCAGCGCGCAGGCAGCCGCGTAGGCCTGGAAGTAGGTCCGGGCGCGGTTGCGTTCGATGGTGTTGCTGCCGTGGACCGGAACCTTCCACTCCAACTCGACCGGGCCCTTGAGCGCAGTCTTCGGGAAGCTGATCCGCACACTGTTGCCGGTGGCCTTGACGTAGCCGATGTCGACCAGTCCGGCCAACGCGGTCGACCACAACCGGGCCAACGGCCCGCCACCGGTGTCCAGGGCGAGGTGATCGGTGCCGTCGAACCAGCGTGGTGACATCACCCAGCTGTAGTTCTCGTCGAAGTCGCGCCGCTGTGGTCGCGGGTTGGTGTGTTGGTTCCACGGATGCCGGCGATCCACCGGGTTGCCCAGCGGATCGGTCTTGACGAACATCTCCTGATCGGTCCAGTCCTCATAGTAGGAGTGGCCCAACAGGATTCGGATCCCGAGATTGATATCGACCAGCGAGGTGGTGACGAGATTGCCGTCGACCACGATGCCTGGGGTGACGAACATCCTGCGACCCCAACGCTCCATGTCGCGATAGGAGAAGTTGCACACCTCGGGATCCTGGAACGACCCCCAGCAGCCGAGCAGCGTGCGGCGCAGTCCGACCTTCTCGTAGCCGGGCAGCGCCTCGTAGAAGAAGTCGAACAGGTCGTCGTGCATCGGGACGACCTTCTTCATGAACTCGACGTAGCGCATCAGCCGGGTCAGGTAGTCGGTCATCAACTGGATGGTGGCCGTCGTCCCGATGCCTCCCGGATACAACGTCGACGGATGGACATGCCTGCCTTCCATGAGGCAGAACATCTCCCGGGTGTACCGGCTGACCTGCAGGGCCTCCCGGTAGAATTCGCCAGTGAACGGGTTTAGTGCGCGCATGATGTCGGCGATGGTGCGGTAGCCGTGCGCGCCGGCCTGCGGCGCTTCGGTGTTCTCCGCCTTGGCCAGCACGCTCGGGTTGGTCTCTGCGACCATCTTCTCGCAGTAGTCGACGCCGACCAGGTTCTCCTGGAAGATGTTGTGGTCGAACATGTATTCCGCAGCTTCACCAAGGTTGATCAGCCACTCCCCGAGGTGGGGTGGCTGTACCCCGTAGGCCATGTTCTGCGTGTAACACGAGCAGGTGGCGTGGTTGTCGCCGCAGATCCCGCAGATCCGGCTGGTGATGAAATGCGCGTCGCGGGGGTCCTTGCCCTTCATGAACAGCGAGTAGCCGCGGAAGATCGACGAGGTGCTGTGGCACTCGACGACCTCACGGTTCTCGAAGTCGATCTTGGTGTATATGCCGAGGCTGCCCACGATCCTGGTGATCGGGTCCCACGCCATCTCGACGAGGGAGCCGGGATCGTTCTTGATCTGGGAGGGCTCGGGAATGATCGTCGTCATCGATTGATCCCCTCGATTGTCGCCGTCGGCTACCAGGTGCGCCGTGCGCCGGTGGTGAGTTCCTTGCCTTTGTGCCGCCAGCGCGGCTCCTTGTCGACCGTGCGGCCGGTGATCTGGCGCAGGTTGCGGATCACCGATCCGTACAGTCCCGACGCCGTGGTGGACAACTTGCCGCCCGGTGGCTCGTCCATGAACGGCATGAACTTGTCCGGGAAACCGGGCATGGTGCATCCGATGCAGATACCGCCGACGTTCGGACACCCCCCGACGCCGTTGATCCAACCCCGTTTGGGCACATTGCATTTCACGACCGGGCCCCAGCACCCGAGTTTCACGATGCACTTGGGTGAGCCGTACTCGGTTGCGAAATCACCCTGCTCGTAGTAGCCGGCCCGATCGCACCCCTCGTGCACGGTCTGGCCGAACAGCCACTGCGGACGCAGCGCGTCGTCGAGCGGGATCATCGGGGCCTGCCCGGTCGCCATGTAGAGCAGATACGTCAATGTCTCCGACAGGTTGTCGGGATGGATCGGGCAGCCCGGCACGCACACGATCGGGATGCCGGCCTTGCTCTTCCAGTCCCAGCCAAGATAGTCGGGAACGCCCATCGCACCGGTGGGATTGCCGGCCATCGCGTGGATCCCGCCGTAGGTGGCGCAGGTTCCCACCGCCACCACCGCGGTGGCCTTCGGTGTGAGCCGGTCGAGCCATTCGCTCGTGGTCATCGGCTGACCGGTGGCCGGATTGTTGCCGAACCCGCACCAGTAACCATCACCGTGCAGCTGTTCATTGGGAATCGACCCCTCGACCACCAATACGAACGGTTCGAGCTCGCCGCGGTCGGCCCGGAAGAACCACTCCAGGAAGTCGTCGGCGCCGCCGTTGGGACCACATTCGAAATCGATGAGCGGCCAGTGCACGGCGACCTTCGGCAGGCCCGGCAGCGCACCGAGGGCGATCTCTTCGACGCTGGGCTGGGTGGCGGCAGTCAACGCCACCGAATCACCGTCGCAACTGAGGCCCGCGTTGATCCACAGAACGTGGATCAGAGTTTCTTCCGCTTGGACTGCTGCTTCCGTCGGCATTTCGCAGCTTTCCGGGACGGAACCCCAACCGTCCCTGCGTCGCCGGAGCCGACCCCCGGCCCACTTGCGCGGCGCTGTTTCTGGGTCTACTCCGTGCTCACGACGTTGTCAACGCTCGCCGATGGGATTGCGCCCGCGTTAATTTCAAGGCCGCGGGGACTCAGGACTTCGTTCCGGTGAACTTCCGGACCCACTCGAACCAGGCGGGCATGCCCTCGCCGGTGCGCGCGCTGACCGGCAGGATGGTCGCACTCGGATTCACCTGGCGCACATGGGCGATGTAGGTGTCCACGTCGACGTCCAGATGCGGCACCAGGTCGATCTTGTTCAGCAGCACCACGTCGACCGAACGGAACATCACCGGGTACTTCAGCGGTTTGTCCTCACCCTCGGTCACCGAGTAGACCATCGCCTTGGCGTGCTCCCCGACGTCGAACTCCGCGGGGCAGACCAGGTTCCCGACGTTCTCGATGATGACCAGGTCGAGGCCGGCCAGGTCCAGGCCCTGCAGGGCCCGATTGACCATCGGGGCGTCCAGGTGACACTCGCCGCCGAACCCGTTGGCGGTGTTGAGCAGCGAGATCTGTGCGCCCCGGCCGCCCAGGCGGGCGGCGTCGATGTCGGTGGCGATGTCGCCTTCGATGACGCCGACGGCGATGTCGCCGGCCAGTTCGTCGAGCGTTGCCGCCAGCACGGTGGTCTTGCCCGAGCCCGGTGAGCTCATCAGGTTCAGGGCCCGGATCCCGTTCGCCTCGAAGGCCGTGCGGTTGATGTCGGCGCGGGTGTCGTTCTCGGCGAAGATCGACTCGAGCACCTCGATGCGCTGCGAGCCGGTGTCGTAGCCGCTGTGGTCACCGTGATCGTGGGCATGATCGTGCTCGTCGTGATCGTGGGCGTGCACGGTGCCGTCATCGTGACGATGAAATCGACCCATGTGAGGACCTTTCGCTGTTGACTCAGGACACGTCGAGGGAGGTGACCAGGAACTCGTTGCCCCGGAGCACCTCCACATCGGCACTCTCGCACTGCGGGCAGCACACCGACCACCGCGAGGCGATCTCCGACTGCTGCCCACAGCCGCGGCAGCGCACCTCGGCGGTGACGAACTCGAGCTCGAGTTCCGCCCCGGGCATGTTCTCGTGCTCGCGGACCATGCTCCAGCAGAACGACAATGACTCCGGGACGACCTGTCGCAGGGCGCCGACCTGGACGCGGACCACGTCGACCCGCCGGCCCTCGGCGTAGGGCCTGACCACCCCGGCGATCGCCTGGCACAGCGACAACTCATGCACCGTCGCCCACCAGACCTTTCGCCTCTTTCCGCCCCGACCGAGCAGGTTTGCACCCTACCGGGCACGGCGCCGCGGCCCCGGGCGATTCCGGGCGGAAAAGCGCACGGTTTTGGTGCGGATCTGTGATTGTGGTCATTGCCGTGCCGGACTAGCGTGGGAGCCACCTACCCGCGCGGACAGCCCACCGCCACGGGTGGCTGTGTTCTCGCTCAGGAGGTTCATGAGCACCTTTCTACCCCTGCGCCGGGTGCGCCTCGACATCACCGGGGTGGTGCAGGGCGTCGGATTCCGCCCGGCGGTCGCGCGGATCGCCGCCGAGCATGGGCTCAGCGGCTTCGTCTACAACGACGCCGGGTCGGTGCACGCTGAGTTGGAGGGCCCGGCCGCCGACGTCGACGCGGCGGTCGCGGCCATCGAGGACCGCCCCCCGCCGATGGCGCACATCCACACCCTGCGAATGACACCGCTGGATGCCAAGGGCGACAGGGTTTTCGAGATCGTCGACAGCCGCGGCGCCGACACCGCCCGGACCCTGGTGCCGCCCGATGTCGCCGCCTGCGCGGACTGTCTTCGCGAGATGCGGGATCCCGCCGATCGGCGGTTCGGGCATCCCTTCATCACCTGCACCAACTGCGGCCCGCGCTACACGGTGATCACCGACCTCCCGTATGACCGGCCGACGACCACGATGTCCGGTTTCCCGATGTGCGCGGCCTGCGCGGCGGAGTACCACGACCCGCTGGATCGCCGGTTCCACGCCCAGACCGTCGCCTGCCCGGACTGCGGCCCCCGCCTGGCCTGGCGCACCGCCGACGCCACCGGCCCTGCCTTCGACGACCCGATCGGCGCCGCGGTGGCCGCGCTGGGCAACGGGCAGATCGTCGCGATCAAGGGCATCGGCGGATTCCACCTGGCCTGCCGGGCCGACAACCCCGCCGTCGTCGCCGAGCTGCGGCGGCGCAAGACCCGCCCGGCCAAGCCGTTCGCCGTGATGGCCGCCGACATCGAGGCCGCCCGGCGGATCGCGGTCGTCGACGCCGCGGCCGCGGCCGCGCTGAGCACCCCGGCCGCCCCGATCGTCCTGGTGCCGCGCCGGCCGGGGGCCGTCGTCGACGCGGTGGCGCCCGGCCTCGGCGACCTCGGCGTGATGCTGGCCTACACCCCGGTGCATCACCAGCTGTTCGACCGCCTCGGGCCGGTTCCGCTGGTGATGACCTCGGCGAACCGGGGCGGTTCGCCGATCGTGTTCCGCGACGCCGACCTGGACTGGATCGACGGACTGGCCGACGCCGTCCTGACCCACGACCGGCCGATCCACGTGCCGTGCGAGGACTCCGTGGTGACCATCGACGACCGGGGTGAGGTGCTGCCGCTGCGGCGCTCGCGTGGCTACGCGCCGCTGCCGGTCCCGGTGGCCCTGCCGGAGACGTCGCCGGTGGTGCTGGCCACCGGTGGCGACCTGAAGACCACCTTCTGCCTGATGGGCTCGGACAACGGGTCCGCGCACGCGCACATGTCCGCGCACCTGGGCGACATGGCCGACCCGCGCACCCAGGACTGCTTCACGGCGGCGCTGGATCACCTGGCTTTCATGACCGACCGCCGCCCGCAGGTGATCGCCTGCGACATGCACCCCCGCTACGCGACCACCGCATGGGCGCACCGCACCGCCGCGGGCCGGCCCCTGGTCGCGGTGCAGCACCACCACGCCCACGCCGTCGCCCTGCTCGCCGAGCACGGGCGGCTGAGCACCCCCATGATCGCGGTGGCCTACGACGGCACCGGCTACGGCACCGACGGCACGATCTGGGGCGGCGAACTGCTCGCCGTCACGGACCCCGCCGGCTTCACCCGGGTCGGGCACCTCCGGCCGTTCGCGCTGCCGGGCGGCGAGGGCGCGGTGCGCCACCCGGCCCGCATCGCCCTGGACCTGCTGCACCGGGCCGGCGTCGACTGGGGCGCCGACCTGGCGCCGGTGGCCGCCGTCGGCCAGGACGGCCTGCACATCCTGGCCCAGCAGATCCCGCGCGGACTCGGGTGCGTGACCACCAGCAGCATGGGCCGGCTCTTCGACGCCGTGGCCAGCCTGCTCGGCGTCTGCCAGGAGGTGACCTACGAGGGCCAGGCCGCCGTCGAACTCGAGCACCTGGCCCGCACCGGGAGCCCCGTCACGCTGGACTTCGCCGTCGCCGAGGGCGTGCTGGACCCGACGCCGGTGATCGCCGGTCTGGTCGAGGGCCTGCGCGCCGGTGCCGGTATCGCGGACCTGGCCGCGGGCTTCCACGCCGCGGTGATCCGCGCGACCGCCGCGGCGGCCGCCGACCGCGCCCGCGCCGCCGGCATCTCCGTGATCGGGCTGACCGGCGGGGTGTTCGCCAATCGACTTCTGCTGCAAGGACTTCGGGCAGAGCTCACCGAGGGCGGCTTCGAGGTGCTCTCGCACCGCACGGTGCCCTGCAACGACGGAGGGCTGGCGCTCGGCCAGGCCACCATCGCCGCCGCGATCCTGACCAAAGCGGACGCTGCGGCTGAACCGGAAAGGAGTGGCGTATGTGCCTCGGAATCCCCGGCAAGGTGATCGAGATCTGGGAGGAAGCGGGGACCCGGATGTCCACCGTCGACTTCGGCGGCACCACCAAGACCGTGTGCCTGGCGTATCTGCCGGACATGGAGATCGGTGAATACACCATCGTCCATGCGGGTTTCGCCATCACCCGGCTCGACGAGGCGTCGGCCAACGAGACGCTGAAGATGTTCGACGAACTCGGCATCCTGGACGAGGAGCTGGGCGCGTGAGATACCTCGACGAGTTCCGGGATCCGGTGGCGGCCAAGGCACTGGTCGACGCCATCCGGCGGACCGCTACCCGGCAGTGGACCATCATGGAGGTCTGCGGCGGCCAGACCCATTCGATCATCCGCAACGGCATCGACCAATTGCTCGACGGCGCAGTCGAATTCATCCACGGACCGGGCTGTCCGGTGTGCGTCACCCCGCTGGAGATGATCGACCGGGCGCTGGAGATCGCCGGGCGCGAGGACGTCATCTTCTGCTCGTTCGGCGACATGTTGCGCGTGCCGGGCAGCCACCAGGACCTCTTCGGCGTGCGCGCCCGCGGCGGCGACGTGCGCATCGTGTACTCGCCGCTGGACGCCACCCGGATCGCCGCCGATAACCCGGACAAGGAAGTGGTGTTCTTCGGCGTCGGCTTCGAGACCACCGCGCCGGCCAACGCGATGTCGGTGCTGCACGCCCAGCGCCTGGGGCTGAGGAACTTCTCGGTGTTGATCTCGCATGTGCTGGTGCCGCCGGCGATGACCGCGATCCTGAGCTCGCCCACCAAGCGGGTGCAGGGGTTCCTGGCCGCCGGGCACGTGTGCACGGTGATGGGCACCTCGGAGTACGGGCCGCTGGTCGAGCAGTACGGGGTGCCTATCGTGGTGACCGGATTCGAGCCGCTGGACCTGCTCGAGGGGGTGCGGCAGGTGGTCGAGCTGCTCGAGGACGGCAAGGCCGAGTTGCGCAACGCCTACCCGCGCGCCGTCAGTGCGGAAGGCAACACCGTCGCGCAGCAGGCGCTGGCCGACGTGTTCACCGTGACCGATCGGCAATGGCGCGGTATCGGCATGATCCCGAGATCCGGCTGGACGCTGTCGCCGCGGTACGCCGCCTTCGACGCCGAACTCAAGTTCGGGGTGGGCCACCTGCAGGTCGAGGAGTCGGCCGAATGCCACAGCGGCGAGGTGCTGCAGGGCCTGCTGAAGCCCAACCAGTGCCCGGCGTTCGGCAAGAGCTGCACACCGCGCACCCCGCTGGGCGCCACCATGGTCTCCAGCGAGGGCGCCTGCGCCGCCTACTACCAGTTCCGGCGGCTGGAGACGGCGGCCGGTGTCTGATCCGGCGGGCAGGAGCGAAGCGACCTGGGGATCGGCAGTGCCGGACCCGACGGACTGGGTCTGCCCCTTGCCGCTGCGCGAGACCAAGCGCATAGTGCTGGGCCACGGCGGCGGCGGCATCCTGTCCGAGGAACTCATCGAGAACCTTTTCCTGCCCGCCTTCGGCCCGTCCGGTGGGCCGGCCCGCGACTCCGCGCTGCTGGCCGTCGGTGCCGGCCAGATCGCGCTCACCACCGACTCCTATGTGGTGAACCCGCTGTTCTTCCCGGGCGGCAACATCGGCGACCTGGCGGTCAACGGCACCATCAACGACCTGGCCTGCAGCGGGGCGCAGCCGCTGGCGCTCACCGCCGGCTTCATCCTCGAGGAGGGGCTGGAACTCGAGGTGCTCGGCACCGTCGCGCAGACCATGGGCAAGGCCGCGGCCGACGCGGGGGTCGGCATCGTCACCGGCGACACCAAGGTGGTCGGAAAGGGCGGCGCCGATGGGCTTTTCGTGAACACCGCCGGCGTGGGCGTGGTGCCCGCGGGGGTGCGCATCGGCCCCGAGCAGGCGCGCTCGGGCGATCACGTCATCGTCTCGGGTGCCGTCGGCGAGCACGGGGTGGCCATCATGAGCGTGCGGGAGGGGATCGACTTCGGCACCACCGTCACCACCGACAGCGCACCCCTGCACCGCCTGGTCGCGGCGATGCTGGCCGCGGCGCCCGACCCGAATGCCGTGCACGCCCTGCGCGATCCCACGCGGGGCGGGCTGGTGGCCGCGACCGTGGAGATCGCCCGGGCGGCGGGCATCGGCGTCGAACTCGACGAGCACGCCATCCCGATCCCCGACGCCGTCGCGTCGGCGTGCGGCTTTCTGGGCCTGGACCCCCTGCAGGTGGCCAACGAGGGCAAGATGGTCGCCTTCGTCGACCCGGCGCACAGCGAGGCGGTGCTCGCGGCCATGCGCTCGCGCCCGGAGGGCGCGGGGGCGGCGATCATCGGCCGCGCCGTTGCCGAGCACCCGGGCATGGTGGTCGGGCGCACCCCGTTCGGCACGACCCGGGTCATCGAACGCGAACTGGGCGAACAACTCCCGAGGATCTGCTGACCGTCACCGGTACCCTCGACGACGCGGCCGTCGGCGCGCTGAACGCCTGGGTGCGCGCGCGGGGCGTCGGCTCGCGGGTGAGCGATGTCGAGCCGCTGGCCGGCGGCACCCAGAACGTCGTGGTCCGGCTCCGGGTCGACGGCCGCCCGCTGGTGCTGCGCCGGCCGCCCCCACACCCGCGGCCCAACAGCAACCGGACCATGCTGCGCGAGATCGCGGTGCTGCGCACGCTGGCCGGCGGCACCGCGCCGCACCCCGAGATCGTCGCGGCCTGTGCGGATCTCGACGTCCTCGGCGTCGCCTTCTACCTGATGGAGGACGTGGCCGGCTTCAACCCGGCCACCGAGGTCGCCCCGGCCTACCACGACCCGCGGCTGCGGCACCAGGTCGGCCTGAACTACGCCGCCGCGCTCGCCGACCTGAGCCGGGCACCGTGGCGGGGGCGGCCGCTGGCCGCGCTGCAGCGCCCGGGATCCTTTCTGGCCCGCCAGGTTCCGAACTTCCTCGCCCTGCTCGAGAGCTACCGGAACGACCGCTACCGCCCCGAGTCGCTGGCCGTCGAGGGGCTCGCGCGCTGGCTCGAGGAGAACCGCCCACCCGACGGCGAACCCGGGATCATGCACGGTGACGCGCATCTGAACAACACCCTGCTGCGCCGCGACGTGCCCGAGGTGGCCGCGTTCGTCGACTGGGAGATGTGCACCATCGGCGATCCACTGCTCGACCTGGGCTGGATCCTGGTGTGCTGGCCGCACGACCCCGACCCGATCAACGCCGGGCGCGAACTGGCCGCACTCGGTGGTCTGCCCAGCCGCACCGAACTGGTGGCGGCCTACACCGACGCCGGCGGCAGGCCCGTCGGACACCTGGACTGGTATGTGGCGATGGCCTGCTTCAAGCTCGCGATCGTGATCGAGGGGACCTACTCGCGCTACCTCGTCGGGCAGGCGCACCGGGAAGCCGGTGAGCGCCTGCACGATTCGGCCAACCGGCTGATCGAGTTGGGTGGGCGGGTCGCCGCCGGCGACAACCCGTTCACCTGATCCGGCTGCCGCGGCGGCGGTTGGGGGTGAGAATCATGGTCATGTCCGCCGACGAGCCGCCCCGCGGGGGCATTGTCGCGACCATCGCCGAGATCGATGCTGCGCCCGACGAGGCGACGCTACAGGCCGTGCTGGGGCGGGCGCGGGCGGCGGTGGCCGCCGAATGGGATCGGCGCGCCACCCCGACTCCGGCGCTGGCGGCGGCCTGGTCGGAGGCGATGCGGACGACGGTTGCGACGGTCGCGCGGCTGGTGGGCCGCGCCGAGGCACCGGCCTGGACCTGGTTCGTCTCCGGCGCCGTCGGGCGCGGCGAGGCCGTCCCGGGTTCGCGCCTGGAGACCCTGGTCTCGCTGTCCGACGACGTCGACGACGCGGGCAAGGCGCGGGCGCTGGTGCTCGCCGCCGATGTGCATGCGGTGCTGGAGCGGTGCGGGCTGCCCCTCGACGGCCACGGTGTGCTGGCGAGCAGGTCCCGGTTCTGCCGCCGGGACGTCAGCTGGGAGGACGGCATCGAACGGTGGGCGGCCGACCCGGCCGCGGACCGTGGTGTGGTGATGATCGGTCTGCTCGCCGACGCCTGGAGCGTCACCGAGGCCGCCCGCGGCGAACGGCTGCGGCCCATGGTGATCGCCGCGGCCCGGCGTCATGCCGCGGCGCGCACCGCGATGCTGCGGGACGCCGCCTCGGTGCGCGCCGGCATTCCGTCACGGTTGCGGATCCTGGCGACCCAGGACGACCGGGCGGATCTCGAGGCGGCGGTGATCGACCCGATCGTCAAGATCGCGCGCTGGGGTGCGCTGTCGGCCGGTTCGCACGCCCTGTCGACCACCGACCGCCTCAACCATGCGGCGGCGGGATCGGTCATCGACACCGACGACGCGTCCACGCTGTGCGACTGCTACGGGGCGCTGTCGCGGATCAGGTGGAGCCGCCGGACGGCGCCATGGCTGGCGGGCGGCCCCGTCGACGACACGGTGTCGATGTCGGGACTCGCCCCGCAGGAACGGGCCACGATCCGCACCGTCGCCCGGGAGGTCGGCGCCGTCCGGCGCAAGCTCACCGGGAGCTCGTGAGGCTCAGCGCGCCGGGGCGTTGGCGTTGCAGGAACACCACTGCGCGGGCGGCACCGAGGCCTTCACCTCGGCCACATGCTCACCGCAACCGGCCCAGGTGGTCTTGTGGCAGCGCGGGCATTCGACGGGATAACACATGACGGCTCCTGTTGGTTGTTGACGGTCAGGCGGATGCGCCGGCCTGGCGCGCGGCGATCGAGGCCCGTACCTCTTCCATGTCGAGGTCCTTGACCTTGGTGATCAGCTCCTCGAGCATCGGTGCGGGCATGGCGCCGGGCTGGCTGTAGACCAGAACGCCCTCGCGGAACGCCATGATCGTCGGGATCGAGCGGATCTGCAACGCCGCGGCGAGTTCCTGCTCGGCCTCGGTGTTGACCTTGGCGTGCACCACATCGGGGTGCGCCTGCGCCGACCTGTCGAAGATCGGGCCGAAGGCGCGGCACGGGCCGCACCAGGAGGCCCAGAAGTCGACCAGCACGATCGGCTTCTCCGTGATCGTGGACTCGAAGTCCTCGAAGCCCAGGGCGACGGTGGTCATGATGGTGTCCTTTCGGTCGGGGTGGTTCATCCACATTCCTAAATACCCCCATGGGTATTTCTATTCCGGCCTTGCGGATACCCCCTTGGGTATGCTTATGATAACAGCATCATACCCCCGAGGGTATCAACCGAGTCGAAACGGAGCACCGCACGCCATGATCGTGCTCACCATCGCACTGGCCGTCTTCGTGGGCATCTCACTGGGCCTGCTCGGCGGCGGCGGCTCGATCCTGACCGTGCCGTTGCTCGCATATGTCGCGGGCATGGACGCCAAGCCGGCCATCGCCACCTCGCTGCTGGTGGTCGGCGTGACCAGCGCGGTCGGCGCGATCACCCATGCCCGGGCCGGCCGGGTGCGCTGGAAGGTCGCCGCGGTGTTCGGCGCGGCGGCGATGGCCGGGGCCTACGGCGGCGGCCGGCTGGCCCGGTTCGTCCCGGGCACGCTGCTGCTGATCGCCTTCGCCGGGATCATGATCGCCGCCGCCGTCGCGATGCTGCGCGGCCGCAAGGACGTCGCCGACGAGTCGGCCGGACCGCTGCCGGTGGCCAAGATCGTGCTGCAGGGTGCCGCGGTCGGGCTGATCAGCGGACTCGTCGGGGCCGGCGGCGGATTCCTGCTGGTGCCCGCGCTGGCGCTGCTCGGCGGGTTGCCGATGCCGGTCGCCGTCGGCACCTCCCTGGTCGTCATCTCCATGCAGTCCTTCGCCGGTTTCGCCGGGCATCTGGCCAGCGAACAGATCGACTGGAAGCTGGCCGCGATGGTGACCGCCGCCGCGGTGGTCGGCAGCGTGATCGGCGGGCGGTTGACCTCGTACGTGCAGCCGGCCACCCTGCGCAAGGCCTTCGGCTGGTTCGTGCTGGTCATGGCCTCGGTCGTGCTGGGCGAGGAGATCGATCCGCGGGTGGGCATCGCGCTGGCCGCGCTCACCGCCGCCGCCGCGGGGATGTCCTTCGCCTGCGCCCACTGGGGGCATTGCCCGCTGCGGCGGGTACTGGACCAGCGCGGTGCCGTCACCGCGCGCTGAGTCGGGATGAAATCACGGGGCACCGCGTTATACCCCGGCGGGTAAGCTTGCCGCATAGTCCCGAAGGAGGGTGCCCCCAATGGTTGGTGACGAGGATGCCATCGCCGCGGTCCTGAACCGGCTGCGCCGCGCGCAGGGTCAGTTGGCCGGCGTGATCTCGATGATCGAGCAGGGCCGGGAATGCAAGGACGTCGTGACCCAGCTGGCCGCGGTCTCGCGCGCGCTGGACCGCGCCGGGTTCAAGATCGTGGCCACCGGGCTGCGGGAATGCGTCATCGGCGCCGCGGCGGACGGCAACGCCCCGATGACCGAGGCGGAGCTGGAGAAGCTCTTCCTGGCGCTGGCATGAGCATCGCGCTGTCCACCACGGTGCGGGCGCCGTTCGCCGACGCCGTCGCACGGACCCGGGGGGCGTTGGCGGCGCAGGGCTTCGGCGTGCTGACCGAGATCGACATGAAGGCCACGCTGACCACGAAGCTCGGCCGCGACGCCGGTGACGAACTCGGCGACTACCTCATCCTGGGCGCGTGCAACCCGCCGCTGGCCCGCCGCGCGGTCGGCATCGACCGCCAGATCGGGCTGCTGCTGCCGTGCAACGTCGTGGTGCGCGAGAATCCGGCCGAGGACGGCACCGTGCTGGTCGAGGCGATGAACCCGCAGCTGCTCGTGCAGGTGACCGATCAGCCCGAACTGCAGCCGGTGGCCGACGAGGTGACCGCCAAGCTGCAGGCTGCCATCGACTCACTGGCCTGATCAGCGCAGCGGGCGCAGCACGATCGGCATGCCGTCGATCGGCACCGGCATGCCCGCGTAGTCGTAGCGCGGCCGGTAGTCCGGATGTGGCGGCTCGAGCCGGTACCGGCGCAGCAGTCGGTGCATGATCGTCTTGATCTCCAACTGGCCGAACACCATCCCGATGCACTTGTGCGCGCCGCCGCCGAACGGGGCGAAGGCGTACCGGTGCCGCTTGTGCTCGGCGCGGGGCTCGGCGAAGCGGTCCGGATCGAACTTCTCCGGGTCGGTCCACAGCTCGGGCAGCCGGTGGTTGAGCGCGGGCCACAGGTTGATGTTGGTGCCCGCCGGCAGGTAGTAGCCCAGCAACTCGGTGTCGCGGACGGTGCGCCGCACGTTGAACGGCAGCGGGGTGACCAGCCGAAGCGACTCGTTGATCACCAGGTCGAGGGTCTCCAACTTCTCCAGCGCGTCGATGTCCAGCGGGCCGTCGCCCAGCCGGGCGGACTCCTCCCGGCAGCGCTCCTGCCAATACGGGTTGGCGGCAAGGTGATAGGCCATCGTGGTCAGCGTCGACGTCGAGGTGTCGTGGGCGGCCATCATCAAGAAGATCATGTGGTTGACCACGTCTTCGTCGGTGAAGCTGTTGCCGTCGTCGTCGGTAGTGTGACACAGCACCGTCAGCATGTCGGTGCCCTCGGCGTCGCGGCGTTCGGCGACCCGCGCGGTGAAGTAGTCCTCGAGGGTCTTGCGGGCCTGTAGGCCGCGCCACCACTTGAACGGCGGGACCGGGGTGCGGATGATCGCGCCGCCGGATCGGGTGGTGATGGTGAACGCCTGGTTGATCTTCGTCACCAGGTCGTGGTCGGTGCCCGGTTCGTGGCCCATGAACACCACCGACGCGATGTCCAGCGTGAGCTCCTTGACCGCCGGGTGGAACAGGAAGCGGGCGTCGTTGGTCACCCAGTCGTCGGCGACCACCGCCGCGGCAACGCGGTCGATGTGCTCGACGTAGCCGGCCAAACGGGTCCGGGTGAAGGCCTCCTGCATGATCCGGCGGTGGTAGAGGTGTTCCTCGAAGTCCAGCAGCATCAGGCCGCGCTTGAAGAACGGGCCGATCACCGGCTGCCAGCCCTTCTGGCAGTAGTCCTTGTTCTTGTTGGCGAACACCGCCTGGGTGGCGTCCGGGCCCAGGGCGGCGACCGCGTCCAGTGCCGGGGTCTTGGCGTAGTGCAGCGGGCCGTACTTCCGGTAGACCTCGAGCAGGAACTCCGGGCCATTGCGGAAGGTTTCGATCAGGTGGCCCACCACCGGCAGGCCGCTGTCGCCCATGATCGGATTGAGGCCGCTGCCCGCCGGCGGCTCGGCCATCACGAACTGCGGCCAGTCCCGTTCCCGAAGCCGTTTGTCGACGACCCCCATGCCCGGAATCGTGTTCAGCGTCGGGGTGAACCGGCGGCGGGCCTGGTCCAGCAGATAGTGCGGGGTACTGATCGTGGCCATCAACGCTCCTGGGAAGAGGACTGGCGGTACCTCGGGTATCGCCCATCCTTTCCAGGAGACTTGACGTGTGTCAAGTTTCATTTCCGGCGTGGCGTGGTGCAAGGTGATGCGGTGACCGCAGAGCAGGAAACCACCGAGGCGCCGCGGCGTCGCGGGGACAGACAGCGCCACGCCATCGTGGCGGCGGTGCGCGAACTGCTCGAGGAGAAGCCGTTCGCCGAACTGTCGGTCAGCACGATCAGCGACCGGGCCGGGGTGGCCCGCTCCGGCTTCTACTTCTACTTCGACTCCAAATACGCCGTGCTGGCGCACATTCTGGGTGAGGTGACCCACGAGCTCGAAGAGCTCACCCACGACTTCGCCCCGCGCGGCGACGACGAGACGCCGGCCGAGTTCGCCAAGCGGATGGTCGGCAGCGCCGCCGCCGTGTACGCGCACAACGACCCGGTGATGTCGGCGTGCACCAATGCCCGCAACAGCGACGCCGAGATCCGCGACATCCTCGACGGCTACAACGACGTCATCATCGACCACATCGTGCCCGTCGTGGAGGCCGAGATCGCCAAGGGCACCGCCGACCCGATCACCACCGACGTGCGCCGGCTGGTGCGCACGCTGGCGGCCACGACCGCGTTCACGCTGTCCGGTGAGTCCGCGTTCGTCGGGCCCGACCGCGATATCGAGGCCGCCGTGCGGGTGCTGGAGAAGCTGTGGCTGCGGGCACTCTGGGGCGGGCAGGTCGGCGGCTAGCTGTCGTTACCGCCGGTATCGTCGCCCCCATGGCGTACAGCTTCGCGGGCAAGAGAGCCTTCCTGACCGGCGCGGCGAGCGGAATCGGGCGGGCCACCGCGCTGCGACTGGCCCGCGAAGGGGCCGAGCTGTACCTCACCGACATCAACGCCGACGGGCTGGCGCAGACCGTCGCCGACGTCCGGGCCCTCGGGGCCCGGGTGCCCGCGCACCGCGCCCTCGACATCTCCGACTACCACGAGGTCGCCCATCTCGCCGTCGACATCCACACCCACCACGGCGCGATGGACATCGTCTGCAACATCGCCGGGATCTCGGCGTGGGGAACCGTCGACCACCTCACCCATCAGCACTGGCGCTCGATGATCGACGTCAACCTGATGGGGCCCGTGCACGTCATCGAGACGTTCCTCCCGCCGATGATGGCCGCGGGCCGCGGCGGCCGGCTGGTCAACGTGTCCTCGGCGGCGGGACTGGTCGCGCTGCCTTGGCACGCGGCGTACAGCGCCAGCAAGTTCGGGCTGCGCGGGCTGTCGGAGGTGCTCCGGTTCGATCTCGCCCGGCACGGCATCGGGGTCTCGCTGGTGGTTCCGGGCGCGGTGAACACCCCGTTGGTGGACACCGTGCACATCGCCGGCGTCGATCGCGACCATCCCCAGGTGCAGCGGTTGGTGCGGTTGTTCACCGGCCACGCGGTGCCCGCCGAGAAGGTGGCCGACAAGATCCTGGCCGGCATCGCCAAGAACAGCTTCCTGATCTACACCTCCGCCGACATCCGCGCGCTGTACGCCTTCAAGCGGCTCGCGTGGCGCCCGTACAGCGCGGTGATGACCCGGGCCAACGTCGCGTTCACCCGCGCGCTGCGCCCCCGCAGTGCCCGGCCGCTGCCGCCGGCCTGATGCATTGAATCAGCGTGATGCGTTGAGTCAGAAACCACGCACCCGGCTACTCGCACTTTGTGTGCGTCAGTCCTGAATCAACGGTGCGAGTTCGAGCCGCACACCCAGCAGCCGCACCGGGCGGTCGAGGTCGAACAGGTCCAGCACGCGGCGCGCCGCCGCGACGATCACCCCGGTGTCGGTGCTCGGCTCGTCGAGCTTGCGGATCTTGGTGCGGGTGAAGAACGTGCTGGTGCGCACGATCACCGCGACACGGGTGACGACGCGGGACTGCGCCACCACATCGGCCAGTGCGCGGCGGGCGAGATCGTCGAGGGCGGCGTCCATCTCGGCGCGGTCGGTGAGATCGCGGGGGAAGGTGACGACGTGGCTGCGGGAGCGTGGAATCCACGGCTGGGCGCTCACCGACTCGTCGCCGCCACCCTTGGCGAGCAGCAGCAACCACAGCCCGGTGCGCGGCCCGAACCTAGAGGTCAGCAGTTCGGCATCGGCGTCGGCCAGCTGGCGGACCGTGCTGATGTCCAGGGCGGCAAGCTTTTTGGCGGTCTTGGGGCCGACCCCCCACAGGGCGTCGACCGGGCGGTCGCCCATCACCGCCATCCAGTTGGCGTCGGTCAGGGTGTAGACGCCGTCGGGTTTGGCGAATCCGGTCGCCACCTTGGCGCGCTGCTTGTTGTCGCTGATGCCCACCGAGGCGGCCAGCCCGGTGACGGCGGCGATCTGCGCGCGGATGGTCTCGGCCAGCGCCGCCGGGTCGGCGAGCCCGGCGCCGATGTAGGCCTCGTCCCAGCCCCAGACCTCCACCGGATGGCCCAGATCCCGCAGCACGCCCATCACCTCGACGGAGGCGGCGTCGTAGGCTGCCGGGTCGGCGGGCAGGAACGTCGCGTCCGGGCAGCGGCGCGCGGCGCTGCGCAACGGCATCCCGGCATGGACGCCGAACGCGCGGGCCTCATAGGAGGCACACGTCACCACCTTGCGCGGTTCGGTGGGATCGCCACTACCGCCGACGATGACCGGCAGGCCCACGAGTTCGGGGTGGCGACGCAATTCGACGGAGGCCAGGAACTGGTCGAGGTCCACGTGCAGGACCCAGTGACCGTTCACTTCCCGCACAGCTTGCGGGCGACGCTTTCCCAGGCGTCGCCGAGTCCGTCGAGGGTACGGTCGCGGTCCACGAGTTGGCGGGTCACGTAGTCGGCGTCGAGCAGCGCCAGCAGGGCATCGGCCTGCAGGTCGAGGTCGCCGGTGCTGCCGGCGGCGGCGAGCAGCACCCGCACGTGCGTGTGCAGCACCGCGTATGCCGCGTTGTAGCGCGCGTCGGGGTCGCGGTTGGCCTCCGAGAGCAGCTGGCGGTGCACGTCGACGAAGCGCAGCCGCTCGCGGCCGAACGCCAGCAGCCGCTGCAGGGGAGCGGCATCCGGGCCCAGGGGCGGTGGCCCGAACAACACGGCCTCCTGCAGCGCGCGCTCGTCGGAGTCGAGCAGGACCATCATCAGGCCGGCCCGGCTGCCGAATCGGCGGAACACGGTGCCCTTGCCCACGCCGGCCGCGGCCGCGATGTCGTCCATGGAGACCGCGTCGGTACCGCGCTCGGCGATCAGCGTGCGGGCGGCGTCGAGCAGGCGCAGCCGGTTGCGTGCGGCGTCACCGCGCTCCTGGGGTGTCGTCGGGAAAGGCAGGGCACCCACCCCTTCCGCGGCCGTCACCCCATCCACTTTAGCTCAGCGGGAAATAAATCGGACTGCGGTCCGGTTGCCCCGTGCGATGATCCGGAACACGACGAAAGGGACTTCGGACATGGCCGAAATCAAGGTCTTGATACTGCTGGGCAGCCTGCGCGCGGCGTCGATCAACCGGCAGCTGGCCGAGCTGGCGGCGGAGTCGGCGCCCGAAGGCGTCGGTGTGACGATCTACGAGGGGCTGGGCGAGCTGCCCTTCTACAACGAGGACGTGGACACCGATGCGGCCCCGGCCGCCGTGGTGGCCCTGCGCGCCGCGGCCGCCGACGCCGACGCGGCGCTGGTCGTCACGCCGGAGTACAACGGCAGCATCCCGGGTGTGCTGAAGAATGCCATCGACTGGCTGTCGCGGCCCTTCGGCAACGGGGCGCTGAAGGACAAGCCGCTGGCCGTCATCGGCGCGGCGCTCGGCCGGTACGGCGGGGTCTGGGCGCACGATGAGACCCGCAAGTCGTTCGGCATCGCCGGCCCGCGGGTGGTGGATTCGGTCAAGCTGTCGCTGCAGACCACCACCTTCGACGGCAGGCATCCGCGGGAGAGCGCCGAGGTGGCGGCCGCGGTCCGCGACCTGGTCGGAAAGCTCGCCGCCGAAGTTAGCTGAGCGCGTCGGAAGTTTGCTGGCGGGTTCGCCGCACCCGGCCCGGGCGCCCCGGAGTTGTCGGTGGCCGGTGATAGACCTGGTGACAGCGGGTGTCGCCCGGCGTGTTGTGAGCTACGACACGCCGGACGCCAACCGGACGGAGCCGTTACGACCAGGGAATTTCAGAATTGTTATTCAGAACATCTGGTATCTCTTCTAGTAGTCACCCACTAGGTGTAGTGTTTGGGGAGCCGACAGACCACGGAGTTCGCTGGTTCGCCGGACCGCCGAACCGGGACATTTCCGCCGGTAGCGACGGCTCCGCCGGCCCGGGATTCCGGGGTCTGAAAGCTCCCCGAGCGTTCACGGGTGCCCGCGCACAGCCTGTTCCGTGTCCCTCACCCGTCAGTATCGAAGTTCATCTTCACGTTTCGCTGAGGAGCCGACCGCAGATGACCATCACCGTCTACACCAAGCCCGCCTGCGTGCAGTGCAACGCCACCTACAAGGCGCTCGACAAGCAGGGGTTGACCTACGACATCGTCGACATCACCCAGGTGGCGGAGGCCCGTGACTATGTCATGGCGCTGGGTTACCTGCAGGCCCCCGTCGTGGTCGCCGACGGCGAGCACTGGTCCGGCTTCCGGCCCGACCGCATCAAGGCGCTGGCCGAGTCGGCGCTGTCCGCCTAGTCCGACGCCGGCGGTGGGGGGTGTGATGGACGCGGCGGCGGGTCCGGCGCGGCTGGTGTACTTCTCCAGCGTCTCGGAGAACACCCACCGCTTCGTGCAGAAGCTGGGTGTGCCCGCCATCCGGATCCCGTTGCACGACCGCATCGAGGTGGCCGAGCCGTACGTGCTGCTGCTGCCCACCTATGGAAGGGGCCGGGGGGACAGCCCGACCCTGGACGCCAAGGGCTACGTGCCCAAGCAGGTCATCGCGTTCCTGAACAACGCGCACAACCGTTCCCTGATCCGCGCCGTCATCGGCGCCGGGAACACCCAATTCGGTGCCGAGTACTGCTTCGCCGGGACCCTGGTCTCGCACAAATGCAGGGTGCCGCTTCTGTACCGCTTCGAAATGATGGGAACCGCCGAGGACGTGGAAGCCGTCCGTGCGGAGCTCGCCGAATTCTGGAAGGACGAACAGTGCCACCAACGGTCACAGCTGCTGAGCCTGTAACGCAAACGCACGCGTTGCCGGGGGAGACCGACTACCACGCGCTCAACGCGATGCTGAATCTGTACGACGCCGACGGCAAGATTCAGTTCGACAAGGACGTGCTGGCCGCGCGGCAGTACTTCCTCGAGCACGTCAACCAGAACACGGTGTTCTTCCACAACCAGGACGAGAAGCTCGACTACCTCATCCGGGAGAACTACTACGAGCGCGAGGTGCTCGACCAGTACTCCCGCAACTTCGTCAAGACGCTGCTGGATCGCGCGTACGCCAAGAAGTTCCGCTTCCCGACGTTCCTCGGCGCGTTCAAGTACTACACCTCCTACACGCTGAAGACCTTCGACGGCAAGCGCTACCTGGAGCGGTTCGAGGACCGGGTGGTGATGGTGGCGCTGACGCTGGCCGCCGGCGACACCACGCTGGCCGAGCAGCTCGTCGACGAGATCATCGACGGCCGCTTTCAGCCGGCCACCCCGACGTTCCTCAACTCGGGCAAGGCGCAGCGCGGCGAGCCGGTCAGCTGCTTTTTGCTGCGCATCGAGGACAACATGGAGTCCATCGGACGCTCGATCAACTCGGCGCTGCAACTGTCCAAGCGCGGCGGCGGGGTTGCGTTGCTGCTGACCAACATTCGCGAGCACGGCGCGCCGATCAAGAACATCGAGAACCAGAGCTCGGGCGTCATCCCGATCATGAAGCTGCTCGAGGACTCGTTCTCCTACGCCAACCAGCTCGGCGCCCGTCAGGGTGCCGGCGCGGTCTATCTGCACGCGCACCACCCCGACATCTACCGCTTCCTGGACACCAAGCGGGAGAACGCCGACGAGAAGATCCGCATCAAGACCCTCAGCCTGGGTGTGGTGATCCCCGACATCACGTTCGAGCTGGCCAAGCGCAACGAGGACATGTACCTGTTCTCGCCGTACGACGTCGAACGCGTCTACGGCCAGCCGTTCGCCGACATCTCGGTGACCGAGAAGTACTACGAGATGGTCGACGACGCCCGGATCCGCAAGACCAAGATCAAGGCCCGCGAGTTCTTCCAGACGCTGGCCGAGCTGCAGTTCGAGTCCGGCTACCCGTACATCATGTACGAGGACACCGTGAACCGGGCGAACCCGATCGAAGGCAAGATCACCCACTCGAACCTGTGCTCGGAGATCCTGCAGGTGTCCACGCCGTCGGAGTTCAACGACGACTTGTCCTACGCCAAGATCGGCAAGGACATCTCCTGCAACCTGGGCTCGCTGAACATCGCGAAGGCGATGGACTCACCGGATTTCGCGCAGACCATCGAGGTGGCCATCCGGGCGCTGACCGCGGTCAGCGACCAGACCCACATCACCTCGGTGCCGTCGATCGAGCAGGGCAACAACGACGCCCACGCGATCGGGCTCGGCCAGATGAACCTGCACGGGTACCTGGCCCGGGAACGCATCTTCTACGGTTCCGAAGAGGGTGTCGACTTCACCAACATCTACTTCTACACGGTGCTCTACCACGCGCTGCGCGCGTCGAACAAGATCGCAATAGAGCGCGGTTCGGCGTTCAAGGGCTTCGAGAAGTCGAAGTACGCCAGCGGTGAGTTCTTCGACAAGTACACCGAGCAGGTGTGGGAGCCGCAGACCGAGAAGGTGCGAAAGCTGTTCGAGGACGCCGGCATTCGCATCCCGAACCAGGATGACTGGGTCCGGCTCAAGGAGTCGGTGCAGGCCAACGGCATCTACAACCAGAACCTGCAGGCGGTGCCGCCGACCGGGTCGATCTCCTACATCAACCACTCCACCAGCTCGATCCACCCGGTGGCGTCCAAGATCGAGATCCGCAAGGAAGGCAAGATCGGCCGCGTCTACTACCCCGCGCCGTATCTGACCAACGACAACCTCGAGTACTACCAGGACGCGTACGAGATCGGTTACGAGAAGATCATCGACACCTACGCCGCGGCCACCCAGCACGTCGACCAGGGCCTGTCGCTGACGCTGTTCTTCAAGGACACCGCCAACACCCGTGACGTCAACAAGGCGCAGATCTACGCCTGGCGCAAGGGAATCAAGACGCTGTACTACATCCGGCTGCGGCAGATGGCCCTGGAGGGTACCGAGGTCGAGGGCTGCGTCAGCTGCATGTTGTAGCCGACGCACCGCGGCGCCGCATGCGCGGGGCCCACACTCGTGGAGTCCGACAATGATGCCCGCCGCATTCGTCGGGCACGGCAGCCCGATGAACGCCCTCGAGCTCAACCGCCACACCGCGGCATGGCGCGAGTTCGGGCGTTCCGTGCTCGAGTCAGTCGGGAAGCCGCGGGCCATCCTCGCGATCAGCGCGCACTGGTTCATCAACGCCACCGCGGTGACGGCGATGGCCAGGCCGCGAACGATCCATGACTTCTACGGGTTTCCGCCCGAGCTGTTCGACCTGCAATACCCGGCGCCGGGGCTACCGGATCTGGCCGGTGAGATCGCCGACGTGGTCGAGCCAACCTGGGTGGGCGCCGACCTGGACAGTTGGGGGATCGATCACGGCACCTGGTCGGTGTTGGTGCACGCCTTCCCGGATCACTCGGTACCGGTGGTGCAGCTGTCGATCAACGCCCACCAGCCGCTGGAGTACCACCTCGAACTCGGCGCGAAGCTGGCGCCGCTGCGCGAGCGCGGCGTGCTGATCCTGGGCAGCGGCAACGTGGTTCACAATCTCGGCGCGATCGATCCGTCGGTGCCCGACGGCGGCTTCGGCTGGGCGCAGCGCTTCGACGAGGCGGCCCGAACGCTGGTTCTCGACGACCCGGCCGACGCGGAGCGACTCCGGGAGCACGGCGACTACCGCGCCGCGGTGCCCACGCCAGACCATTTCATTCCGCTGCTCTACTTCGCCGGAGTCGTTGCCGCCCAAGGCGGCGGGGCCGGAGTGCTCACCGACGGCTGCGCCTACGGATCGTTGTCGATGACGTCCTACACCTTGGGCGCGGACGCTCAGTAGATCTGATAGCCCTCCCGGGCGATCGAGAATCCGTGCCCACCGACGCTCTCCCGGCAGGTCATGCCGGACGGCGAGCTGGTGCACCGGATGGGGCCGCCGCTCACCGACTCGCCGTATTCCAGCGCGGGGCCGCCGGCCAGTGCGGTGTCGCCCGCGCAGACGAATTCGGCGGGGGAGCCGGGGGAGAGCGTGATGCCCTGCCCGTAACCGGTGAATGACGGGCAGTCGGCCGGTCTCGGCGGTGGCTCCCAGTCCCGCTGCAGGATGTCGCAGCGGACGTAGTCCACATCGATCATGCACCCGACGTTGCCCGACGGTGACGTGAATCCGGTGAGCTTGTTGACCACCAGATCGGCGTGGGCCGGCACCGGCGCACCGAGTGTGAGCGTGCCCGCGCTGACCATCGCGGCGAACAGGATCCGGCTTTGGCGCATCGCCGGAATGCTACTCGCCGCGCTAGGTGTGCGAGGGGCTCTGGGCCTTCTTGTACAGCGAGTTCAGCAGGAAATCGCGGAAGGTGTGGTTGTCCAACAACTTCAGCCCGGTCTCGGCGACCTTGGGGTAGCCGGCCAGCTTGTTGAAGAACCGCCCGCGCTTGTACTCCCGGCCCCACGCGGCTTCCATCCGCTGCTGGTAGTTGGTGAAGTCGTCGGGACCGCCGTTCTGCAGCGCTGCCATCGCGCATTCGCCTGCGGCAAGGCCGGATTCGAGCGCCTTGGAGATGCCCGCCCCGGACACCGGTTTGCCCGCGCCCAGCGAGTCGCCGGTGAACAGCACGCCGGGACGCCACGGCGGCCAGGCGGTGAAGCCCATCGGCAGCCGCCAGGCCCGCACGGTCTTGTTCTTCTTCAGCTCCTCCACCGAGGGCAACTCCCAGTCGCGCGGCAGGCTGTTCAGGAAGTCGCCGAAGAAATGCGTGGCGTTGATGGACTGCCAGTTCTTGTAGCTGTTGACGTAGCCCAGCCCGATGTTGAACCGGCCGCCGCCCATCGGGAAGATCCAGCCGTAGCCGGGCAGCTGGTCGCCCTGGAACAGCAGCTTGAGGTAGATCTCGAAGCGGTCGGAGTCGGGCCGGTTGGCGTGCATCTCGGAGCGAATGGCGATCGCGGAGTAGCCGTTGTAGTCCGAGTCGATCTTCAGCGCGCGCTTGATCGGGGAGTAGGCGCCGTCGGCGGCGATCACCGCGTCGCCGAAGACCTTCTCGCCGCTCTTGAGCACCACGCCGACCACCCGGCCGCGCTCGTCGAATTCCGGGCCGGCGACCTCACACCCCTGGCGGATCACTGCGCCCGCCGACTCGGCGTGCTTGAGCAGCATGGTGTCCAGCTCGGTGCGGCTGGCGGTGTGGCCGTGGTCGGGCATGCCGGGACGCTTGGGGAACGACAGCTCCCACTCCGACGGGCTGTACACCGTCACCCCGCTAATGCGGTGGAACTGGGCCACCTCGTGCGCCAGGCCCATCTTCTGCAGATAGCTCACCGCGCGCGCGGTCAGGCCGTCACCGCAGGGCTTGTCCCGCGGGAATTCGGCCTTGTCCAGCACCACCACTTTCGCGCCGGTCTGCACGGCCTGCCACGCCGCCGCGGACCCCGACGGCCCCCCGCCGGCAATCACCAGGTCGAATCGCTCGGTCACTGATTCTCGTCTCGCTTCGATAGTCGGTTGCTGTTGATGCTAGCCGAGGCCGCCGGTCCGCCGCGCCGGCGGTGATCTTGCCGAACGGTGACGTCACGCCCGGTCTGACCAGGTCAGCGACCCTCGGGCGGGTAGAGTGCTGGTCGTGCGCAGAGTGACACGACCCCGGTCCGGGGGCGACTCCGGCAAGGTCGACGCGCGCAGTGAACGGTGGCGCGAGCACCGCAAGAAGGTGCGGGCCGAGATCGTCGACGCCGCGTTCCGGGCCATCGACCGGCGCGGGCCCGAGGTCAGCCTGCGCGAGATCGCCGAGGAGGCCGGCACCGCCAAGCCGAAGATCTACCGGCACTTCACCGACAAGTCCGACCTCTTCGGAGCCATCGGCGCTCGGCTGCGCGACATGCTGTGGGCGGCCATCTTCCCCAACATCGACTTCGGTGTCGACCCGACCCGCGAGGTGGTCCGGCGCAGCGTCGCCGAGTACGTCAACCTCGTCGACCAGCACCCCAACGTGCTGCGGTTCATGCTGCAGGGCCGCTTCCCGGAACAGTCGGAGTCCACGGTGCGGGCGTTGAACGAGGGCCGCGAGATCACCATGGCCATGGCCGATATGTTCAACCACGAACTGCGCGAGATGGAGCTGGACCCGGCGGCGCTGCAGTTGGCGGCCTCGGCCACCTTCGGGTCGGCGTCCTCGGCCACCGACTGGTGGCTGGGCCCGAACCCGGACAGCCCGCGCCGGATGCCGTCGGACGAGTTCGTCAAGCACCTGACCACGATCATGCTGGGCACCATCAACGGCACCGCCGAACTGCTCGGCGTCGACCTCGATCCGGACCGCCCGATCCGGGAGGCGGTCCCGCGCCGAGCCGCCGTCGGCTGACCGCCGACCCGATACCGCGGGTATCGGGTACTTTGGTGGCATGACCGTCGCCGAGCCGTCCGTCGCGCCCGACACCACCGCGCCGCCCGTGCACACCCGTGCCCTGGTCATCGGCACCGGCTTCTCCGGGCTCGGCATGGCCATCGAACTGCAGCAGCGCGGCGTGGACTTCCTGATCCTGGAGAAGGCCGACGAGGTCGGCGGCACCTGGCGCGACAACAGCTATCCCGGCTGCGCCTGTGACATCCCGGCGCACCTGTACTCCTTCTCGTTCGAACCCAAGGCGGACTGGACCTACATGTGGTCCTTCCAGCCGGAGATCCTCGACTACCTCAAGGGCGTCGCCGACAAGCACGGCCTGCGCCGCTACATCCGGTTCGGGGCCCACGTCGACCGCGCCCACTGGGACGACAGCGAATACCGCTGGCACGTCTACACCAAGGACGGCCAGGAGTACGTCACCCAGTTCCTGATCTCCGGGGCCGGCGCGCTGCACATCCCGTCCATCCCGGACATCGACGGGCTGGCCGACTTCCAGGGCCCGGCCTTCCACTCCGCGCAGTGGGACCACAGCGTCGACCTGACCGGCAAGCGGGTCGCGGTCGTCGGCACCGGCGCCAGCGCCATTCAGATCGTGCCCGAGATCGTCGACCGGGTCGGGCAACTGCAGCTCTACCAGCGCACCCCGGCCTGGGTGCTGCCGCGCAGCAACAATGCGATCCCGGCCCGGCTGCGCACCGCGCTGGCGACCGTGCCCGGCACCCGTGCGCTGCTGCGCAACGGCATCTACTGGTTCCAGGAGGCCCTCGGCTTCGCGATGACCCAGCGCCCCGAACTGCTCACCCTCGGCGAGATGGCGGGCAGGTGGAACATCCGCCGCCAGGTTCGCGACCGGTCGCTGCGTGAGCGGCTGACCCCGAGGTATCGGCTCGGCTGCAAGCGGGTGTTGTTCTCGGACAACTATTTTCGCGCCATCGACCAACCCAAGTCCGAGCTGGTGACCGACCGCATCGTCCGGATCACCCCGAACGGCATCGTCACCGCCGACGGCGGCGAACGCCCGGTCGACGTGATCGTCTTCGCGACCGGCTTCCACGTCACCGACTCCTACACCTACGTCGACATCAAGGGCCCCGGCGGCGAGGACCTGGTGGACCGGTGGAACACCGAGGGCGTCCAGGCCCATCGCGGGATCACCGTGGCCGACGTACCGAACCTGTTCTTCCTGCTCGGACCGAACACCGGGCTGGGCCACAACTCGGTGGTGTTCATGATCGAGTCGCAGATCCGCTACGTCGGACAGGCGATCGCGGCGGTGGACTCCGCCGGCGCGCAGGCGCTGGCACCGACCCGGGCCGCCCAGGACGCCTTCAACGCCGAGCTGCAGGACAAGCTGGCCGGGTCGGTGTGGAACACCGGCGGGTGCAGCAGCTGGTACCTCGACGAGCACGGCAAGAACCGCACCCTGTGGAGCGGCATGACATGGCAGTACTGGCTGACCACGCGGTCGCTGAAGGCCGCCGAGTACCGGTTCTCCGGGATGCGCAAACGCTGAGTCGGCCCGACACGCCGCCGCGGTTTCGCACCCCCGCCGGACCTGTGCGTTCGGATCCGGGAAAACACAACTTGTTGTGTTGCGGCGTGTTGTCGTACACCAGGGGTAGTGTTTTGATTGTCAGCCGGAAACGGGCATACAGCGTGGTGAAGTGGGGTTTCGGTGAGCGGTGGAGCGAAGCTGATCGATCGGGCGACGGCGATCAACTGGAACCGTGTCGTTGACGAGAAGGACGCCGAGGTCTGGGATCGGCTGACCGGCAACTTCTGGTTGCCCGAGAAGGTTCCGGTATCCAACGACATCCCGTCCTGGAACACGCTCACCGACGCCGAGAAGCAGCTCACCATGCGGGTCTTCACCGGCCTGACGCTGCTCGACACCATCCAGAGCACCGTCGGTTCGGTCAGCATGATCCCCGACGCGCTGACCCCGCACGAAGAAGCGGTGCTGACCAACATCACGTTCATGGAGTCGGTGCACGCCAAGAGCTACAGCTCGATCTTCTCCACGCTGTGCTCGACGGCCGATATCGACGAGGCCTTCCGCTGGTCGGAGGAGAACGTCAACCTGCAGCGCAAGGCCCAGATCGTCCTCGACTACTACCGCGGGGATGATCCGCTCAAGCGGAAGATCGCCTCGGTGATGCTCGAGGCGTTCCTGTTCTACTCCGGCTTCTACCTGCCGATGTACTGGTCGAGCCGGGCCAAGCTCACCAACACCGCCGACCTGATCCGCCTGATCATCCGCGACGAGGCGGTGCACGCCTACTACATCGGCTACAAGTTCCAGAAGGGGTATGCGCAGGAATCGGAGGAGCGCAAGCAGGACCTCAAGGACTACGCCTACGAACTGCTATACACGTTGTACGAAAACGAGATCGAGTACACCCAGGATCTCTACGATGCGGTCGGCCTGACCGAGGACGTCAAGAAGTACCTGCGCTACAACGCCAACAAGGCGCTGATGAACCTCGGCTTCGAGGCGCTGTTCCCGCGCGACGAGACCGACGTCAACCCGGCGATCCTCTCCGCGCTCTCACCCAACGCCGACGAGAACCACGACTTCTTCTCCGGGTCGGGCTCCAGCTACGTCATCGGCAAGGCCGTGGTCACCGAGGACGAGGACTGGGACTTCTAAAAGACCAGTTCAGGATGGGTTTAGCGCCCGAGAGCGGCTGATTGCGTTAGCCCATCACGTCTGGCTCGGTCGGTGGTGAAATCACGCCGTGCCCACATTTTGCCCACACTTCTCGCGGGCCCGCGCCTCGCTCAGCGCGGTGGCCACCGCTTCCAGGTCGTCATCGAAGAGGTCGGCGTAGATGTCCAGGGTCATCGCCGCCGAGGCGTGGCCGAGCATCTTCTGCACGGCCTTGACGTTCGCCCCGGCGGCCACCGCGAGGCTGGCGGCGGTGTGCCGCAGGTCGTGCGGCGTCGTCCGGGGCACACCGGATTCGCTGACGGCCTTCGCGAACCACCCCGACACGGGGTGGGGGCGTCGAAGATGGCCTCCGTCGACATCGGCGAACAGGACGTCATCGCGTTGGCGGCCCTCACACCAGCGCGCGAGAACAGGGATGAGGAACTCCGGCAGCGGCACCGTGCGCTGCTTATGGGCCTTCGGGGATCCCACGAACGTCTTCGACCCAGCCTGAACAATGTTCTCCGACACCGTCGCTCGTCGCCGCAACATGTCAAGATCACGGACCCGCAGGCCGACGACCTCACCCCACCGCAGTCCGGTGTAAGCCAGCAGCAGGACCACCGCTTCATAGCGACCAGCGGCTGTGGCGAGTGCACTGACCTGCCGGTGGGTGAGGTAGACCGGCCGCTTTCTCGTCGTTCGGGGCAGCTTGATTCCGGCGGCGGGATTGCGCGCGATGAGGTTGTCGCGCACGGCATCGGCCAGGATGCCCGTCAGCACAAAGTGGCTGCGTCGGATCACGCTCGGCCCGACCGGCTTGGCGTCGGCCGACCCACGGCCCAGCTCGGAGATCCACTGCTGAACGGCGGTCGGCCGGATGTCGCCCAGCGCGACCGCGCCCCAGCGTGGCGCTACCCGGTGTCGCCAGGCGGTCTCGATGGTGATGAAGCCGGACGGCTTCAGGTGGCCGCGCTGGCGCTGCAGCCACGCCGACCCTAGTTCTCCGACGGTGACTCGCGCGCTGGCCGGCGAGACATATTCACCGCGCATCTTGGCGACCTCGACGGTGGCGGCGAACCGCTCAGCATCGCGTTTGGTGCGGAACCCGCGCTTGTCGGTCTGCCGATTATCCGGCGTGCGGTACCGCACCCGGTAGCGCTTCTCGCCGGCGGCGGTTCGGTAGGTCCCGATTGTGGCCACTGGCCTCATCACCCTTCGTGTTCATGCGTCATCGGACTATGAGTTGGGTCACACAACACGTCGTTGGAGTGTCCTCATAGGTTCGCCGCCCGCGCTGTTAAGCACTTACCACCCCCGCCCGACATGGGCGTCTATAAGTGTGCTGTAGGCCAGTTTGAATAGCTCTAAACACCAGCTCGAAGCATATTCATGGCCGACATTAACGTTTGCCAGCGACTACCGTTGACTCAGGATAACCCGCAACGAAGGGACGCAACGGTGGGCAACGCGAACTCCGCTGACGAGGAGCGATTGGAGCTGCTCCGGCTGATGGGCGTCGACCTGTCGGCGCAGCCGGCGGTGATGACCACCGAACAGTTGGCGCATGTGCTGGGCATCCCCGCGGCTTCTTTGGCGCAGGACCGCTACCGCAGTTCGGGCACGGCCGACGGCATCCCCTACATCAAGATCGGACGTCGGGTCCGCTACCTGCGCGCCGACGTCTGCCGCTACCTCATCCAGCATCGTGCGGGGGCCGCCGGGCGACCGCACTGGGGCGCGGACTCGTGACCGACGACGTCGACCCGCTGCCCGTTGATCCGATCACGGATGCCCTGGCGGAGCTTCGTTACGTGAGTGACCTGTTGTACACCGCGGTCTTGGTGATGCGGAGAGATAACGCCAGCCTCGACGCCCCGATGATGACGCTCGAGCAGCAGGAGGAACTCGTCGGACGCCTCGACTGGATCTACGACGCCCTCATCTTCGGGCTGGCCATGGTCGAAAAGTAGGCCGACGACTGTGGAAGGTCTGGTTCTCGGCGAGGCGACGGCGGGCGGGGTCGGGTTTCCGTCGAGTCGCACGGCACCGACATCGAGCGTCGACAGCGGCGCTGCCCCGGCCCGTTCGGACGAGGCTGTTGGGCCTCAGCACGACGAATCGACCAGACGTGAGTCGACGCGCAGATACCTGGACGCGCTGTACGGCAACGACACCGGAATCGCAGCGATGGCCTTCGGCGCCGGCTCGTACGTCGACGACAACGGCAGCTATAAGTTCCGCGATTTCCACCAGGAATGGTTCGAGTGGCCTCGCCGAGCAGAGGAGTTGACCGCCGAGATCGAGCGGCGCGCCCACGACAATGACGTGTACGTGTGCATCTCGCTGATGAAGACGAGCAAGCGCAGCCCCGATAACGCGGTCATTCTGCGGCTCCTGCACGCCGATGTCGACAACGGCGCTCTTAAGCTCGGCCAGGTTCACGCGCTGGGCGGATGGGCGGTCGCCTCCGGCACCCCGGGCAACGGCCACGTGTATGTGCCGCTGAGCCAGCCGGTCTCGCCCGAGCAGTACACGAAGCTGCAGCGCGCGTTGAAGAACTACCTCGGAGCCGACAGCAAGATCGCCGCCAACGACCTGCTGCGCCCGGCGGGAACCCTCAACCACAAATCGGCCGCCTTCCACCCCGGAACCGAACCAACGCCGGTGGAGTTCCTGATCGAGCCCGACGGTAACCGAAACGAGCTCGACGCGGTCGTACGGATTCTGGGTATCGACCTTTCCGCCCGAACCACGGTGTCTCCGTCACCGGTCAGTCATCGTGCTGCATCCAGCGCGGACACGCAGGAGTTCAACATCGAAGACGAAATGTACCGGCCGGTCCGCATCGCCTTGGATCAGATCAGCGACCAGCCCGACCGCTCTGAAAGCACCTGGGGGGTCGTCGCCGCTTGCTATGACTGCGGTCTGACCCTGGGACAGGCCCGTTGGGCGGTCAACACCCACGCCGCCTTGGCTGAACGGATCGACGACCGCAACGACGACGACGTGCTGCGATGCTGGCTGCGGATCGACGAGGAGCGCCGCCAATCCCACCAATGTTCCGCGCAGACCTCCTCCGGCCGCACGATTGAGGACCCCGACAACTTTGAGCAGCGCGTCGACGCCGAAGTCGAGCGTCTGCGAGTCCGTCGCGAGGGGCGGAGGCGCTTCGACGCCGAAAACCGCATCGCCGCTGAACCGTTCGACATCGGGTTGCTCAAAGACATCCTCGACCGACCCCAGACTCCTGCGTTCCGTATCTCCGACATCTGTCCGGCCGACGGCGGCACGCTGATCGTCGCCCAGCGCAAGACGGGCAAGACGACGTTGACGCTGAACCTGGCGCGGTGCCTGCTGACCGGTGAGCCCTTCCTCGGCCGCTTTCCGGTCAACGAAAAAGTCACTGGGCGGGTGGCCCTGCTCAACTACGAGGTGTCCGGCAGTCAGATCGCCCGGTGGGCCGACGATATCGGTGTGCCGCGAGACCGGCTGCTACTCGTTAACCTTCGGGGCCGACCCAACCCGCTCGGTGACGCCGAGGACCGACAGCGTCTGGCGGCGCTGCTGCGCGACAACGAGGTCGAGTCGCTCATCGTCGACCCATTCGGGCGCGCGTTCACCGGCACCAGCCAAAACGACTCCGGCGAGGTCGGCACATGGTTGCGCGACCTCGACCTATTCTCGCGGAGCGAGGTCGGCGCCCACGACCTCATTCTGACCACCCACGCAGGGTGGCAGGGGGATCGGACCCGAGGTTCCTCGGCGCAGGAGGACTGGGCTGATTCGGTGGTGACGCTGACAACCAACAAGGACAAGCAGCGGTTCATCCGGGCGTTCGGCCGCGATGTCGACGTCGACGAGGACCGGCTGGAATTCGAGCCCGACACTCGGATGCTGGTCATGACCGGCACAGGTGGGCGAACGCAGGCCAACCGCGCCGCCAAGATCGACGAACTCGTCACCAAGGTGTGCGAGTACGTCCGCGACAACCCCGACTGCCCGTCCAAGGCCATCGTCGCCATCGCGGGGCACCGGAATCAGGACCTACGCGAGGCCCTCGAAAAAGCCGTCAGGTCCGGAGCGATTGAGCGCACGCATCTGGGCCCGGGTAAGGGCTTTCGACATCGCCTCGCCGGGGGTGGTCCCACGTGAGGGGTGGTCCCCGCCGGGGACCTACCCCGGTACCCCACAGAAAAACCAGTTCGATCGGGTGGTCCGGGGTGGTCCCACCTTGGTCCGGACTCACCAGGACCACCCTCGTCCCGTCCTTAAGGACGAGGTGTCCTGGGACCACCCTCTCCGCAAACGAGCATCACTGTGCGGGAGTCAGGGCGGGCGACATCCGCCACGGACCGGCCAGCTCATCGCCATCTGAACCCGACCCGGACACCATCGGGGCCCTTGTGGCAATCCGAGCGCACCGTGCTCAATCGATCTGCGACGACAAGTCGCGGCACAAGACACGGCCCGCCGTACATTCCACCGGACCTCTGCATGAGGACGTCATGCTTCTGAAACGTCGCGTCATGAGAGCCCATTGCGATGAGCGGATACGGACAGCACGAACATGCCCCTGACCGAGGTCTCGATCCGGGAACCGCGCTGCCGGATCTGCCGTGACGAGACGGTGCGTGTCTTGGTCAACGACCTGCTGCCCTGGCGAGGCGTTCCGATAGTTGTCGAGTCCAAGGCGCCCCGCCCGATCACCCTCGCCGACATTCACCGACTCCTGGAGCCGGTAAACCTAGAACGTGACGAGCGATCCCGAATCACATACGCCACTCTCTGGAATCACACCAAGCGGCACTACGAGCTGGCTGGGGTCGCGACCTACTGGACTCGCCGGCTGGACCGAGAACTATCCAAGGCCCTTGGGAAATAGCCGATCTCGGAAGCCTGTGGGATAGCTATGGTATAGCCGAACAAAGTATGAAGAACGAGCGAATGTGGTCAGCCGACTATAGGACCGGCCCCTAGGATCTCCTCTCGGGCAGGACCGCACACTCAGGGAGTGCCGAGTACTGTCACCAAGATCAATCGGCTCAGCGCTGCAGTGTGATCTTGGTGCTGGAATCGGGGTCATCGAAACTCGCGTCGCGGCGAAGGGCGACCTCCAGCGCGCGGGTGGCCGGATTCCTGTTCCCGCCGCCGATGTGGGCTACGAACCTTTCGAGAGATTCTGCATCGATCACGAAGACTGCTATGCCATTGGGTGAGGATCGTGGCGGCCCGGAGGGTCAAGACTGCAACAGTTGTAGCAAAATTTGTGGTCAAAAGCATTGCGGAAGAGGTAATCCCAGAAGTCAAGATAGTGATAGTGTTGTAGTACAACAGAATTCGGAGTCGTTCTTCGGTCCACTTCGATCAATAACCAACGAGCGACCACCGCATCACCCCGATCCAGGTCTGTCCTTGGAAACACTGGAAATGCCCAGGTTCGGCGCCGAGAGGAAAAAATTGGTAAACGAACAACCCATGCACTCCTGGATCATGTCCTGGCTTGAGCGTGATGAACAGGAGTTCACAAGGGCGGCCACGCGCCGCCGCGAGCGCGATCAGGTCACCGGCGGTTTGGGGCTTCCGCCCGAGGTTCTCCGGATGTCTGAAGAACTCGCTCTGGAGCGTCACCGGCGTGACCAGTTTCCGGTGGGAGTCTTCCTCGATCTCATCGACAAGCCGCAGAACGGGGGTCGCAAGCTCACTGGCGAGGAGTTGATGGTGGTCGCCCAGACCGGCAGAGACCTTTTTTATGCGGCGATCTGCGCTGCCGATGAGGACGATAACAGGGAGTTTTTCGTCTGCGCCCTGGGGTATTACGGCCCGCTGGTGGACGCAGCGCTGGAGGAGTGTGGGCTTGACCGACGCGACCAACTGACAGGCGGCACGGAGGAGGGCGAGTGCCCCTACTGAGCCACGCGCTGCTTGGACACTACAAAGAAATCTGCTGAGACGGAGCGCCATGTTTGAGAAGCCTCCTACCAACCCCGATCGCGACGCCATCGCCGACCGGGCCAAGCATGAGTACGCACAGGCGACGCTCAAACTCGCGGCGGTCCAGTACCGACTGGCTGAGTTGGCGGGCACCGGTCATCTCGATGCTGCCGAGTCTCTGGACCTGCAGAGGACGCTTGTCGATGTCTGGGCGGATTTATATGGGGGGACCTTATGTGCTGTGCGTGACGAAGACACTGATGACTCAACGTGGAATCAGGTCGACAACACCTACAGCGACGGTCGCTCGGTGATGGTCTGCAGTCGCATCGAACCCGAGGAGTCAGCGGAGTTCCAGTGGGAGCACAACGCTTTCCTCCTCGACAACGGCGCGGTTTGCGAACACCCGCGGGGGATGATCTGCGTCATCGCGCCAGTCGACCCGTCCGGCGACTACATCACCGATGATCATCAGGACACCGATTTCGCCGACCTGCGTCGGCGGTTGGGCAGAGATGACGAGGAAGAGTCGCAAGAAGACGACGGTGATGTGAGCGGGTCGTGACCCCCGACGTTTAGTGCGGGTCCCAACTGCACCGGGCAGAGGTGTCATTCGCACCCGGGCCGGCTGCAGCGATCGCGCCCTGTAGGGCGGCTTCGCGGCCACCACCGGAGGCTCCGTGCGCGTGATTGATCGGCTGACTATCGTCCCAGGCGATGGCTACGCAGTCAGGGCCCGAGGCCAGCAGCACACAGTCATCGGCTCTTTCTAGCGCAGCGCACTGTGCAAGGGCCCGAGATTCGGCGTCGGCCTGGCTGTAGCCCCATACCTTTTCGGAGGATTCATGGCTGGGGGAGCTGGCTGCCGCCACCCAGCCGTCGTTGGCGCACGCAGGCGGAGCGAACAGAATGCCATTCGCAGCCATAAACGAAGCGACAACTGCGGCTGCACGATTCACCATTTCGGTGCCTTTCGTTTAGTGCTCTCGGGATTCGGCTTCGGGCAAGGAACTGTGCAGGGTATATTCATAGAAGCTCGATCATGAGCAGCTACAACGGTTTTCAATCTCCTGTGGTTAGAACCCATAGCTATTTTCGATGCTGACGAACATGCCGTGGCCGGTCTTGTCGTTGGAGAAACGAGTTCCGTCTGGCCCCGCCGTGATTGTCCAGCCTCGAACTTGATATGTCTGGCCGTAATTCAAGATCAGATCATTTTCAGGATGCGCAGCGCCAATGTTTCCGCCGTCCTGGAAGCTAAAGTTTCCCGCAGCGTCGACGACGGCATTGTGATAGTGCGCGCCATAACTGGTCGCCGGCGCTTGGAGGAACCCCTTGTTCTCCCATTGGTTAAATGGGGGAGACATCGGCCCCGAGGCCTCGCAGATAACCACAGGTCCACTAGTACCGGTTCCTTGCCCGCTTGCCGTCACCCAGCAACGCACTCTGCCTGACTGAGTGCGTACATACTGGCCGCCCGAGTCCGCGGAGCCCGCCCCAGCCGTGACAAGGCTCAGTGATGAAGCGATTGCGATGATGACGGCGAGGCACTTCGCCCCTCGCATAGAGCGTCTCGACATATCCGAATGCTCTAGCACTAATCGGCATCGGCCGCTCCTTAACTTTCCAAATTGGACAAATGCATAGCGCGCCGGATCGCGACGGCGCTACTCTTCTTAATCCGAAGGGGCATTCCTGCGGAGTCAACTTGGGATTGTGCATGAGGGGGTTGCGCAATGGCCTTTAAGACAGCCCGAGCAACTGCTCTGCCAGTTATCGCGGCAAGTTCGCTCGCCGCTGCGTTGCTGGGAGTATCCGCTGCCCATGCGAGCTTCATACCGTGCGATAGCCAAAACTCCACCCTTTACGCCACAACTCCCAACTCCGACATCGAAGTTTGCTCGGTAAATGGGAGCTGGGTCTACCAAGGCAGGCGGCTCAGCGACGGTGCAAGTATCGTCTTGACCAACGTTGCGATGTTCCCCGGTGCAAGCAGGATCGAAGCGTACAACGAAGGCTGGACCTACTCGCTTCGGCCTGATGGATTTCATCTGATCAACCCGTCTGGAGTGGACAACTACGAGCCGTGGGTTTCCATTCACACCTGGAGGGTGCCCTGACGTGCATCGGGAGTTCATGACCCCGGGATCGATCCCGCGTCCACTTAGTGGGCGAGTCTTGGGACGAGCGATATGTGTGTGCGTATTGGCCTTCGCAATCTGTTCGATCGCCCCACCAGTCGTCGTTGCCCAACCATCTGGCGAAGTTCCGGGCATGGACTACTTCGCTGCCGACGGCGTGCCTTGTGGCAGGCGGGGGACCTACGTCTTCGGTCGCGATCAAACCGGTGCTTTGTTGGCGTGTCACTGGAACAACCCAGCCAAGGCCTTCACATGGGATGGACCGCTGAGCGGCCCGCTTGAGGGTGTCCAACGAGAGGGCACTGGATGTACGACCTACGGCGCATCCATCGCTTACGCGCAGACACCTGATGGTTATCCAATTTCATGTCAATGGGGTCAATGGGGTCGGATCTGATGACTGAGTTAATCGCCGCGACCACCAAGCGGTTGAGGCTAGTTCCGGTGACTGTGCTCGGTGGATTGGTCGCCGGCTTGCTGTTGGGCGAACCAGGGGTCGCCGGCGCGAGTCCGAGCTTCACCCCTTTAGAGCAACAGTATCTGTCGGCGGTATATCAATACGTCCATCCGAGCGTCACCGACTCGCGCCTCGTCGAGTTGGGCTACCTCACCTGCCGGGTTCGCCGCGGTGGCTCATCAACGGATGACGCAAAGGTCGCCGTCTGGAAGAACCTTGACGCGGCAGGAGTGGTCTCGTCCAACGCCGAGGTGGGATCGCTCGTCCATGTGGCAATAGACAATCTCTGTCCTGAAGTCGGTTACCCATGATATGGCCTTCAAGTCAGCATTCCCCATTCGGCCACTTCCAGACCGGGAGATTGCGGATTACTCATGGATTGTCATTAGCGGTCTTCATCCTCTGCGGCCTGGCGGGCGTGCTGGCAGCGCCTGCCAACGCCGACAGCTTGGGGGCGGTGTGTCCTGATTCACTGTGGATGAAGTTGTCGAGGGATTCCGCGACCGGACAGGAAATGGTCTGCGGTGGAACATATCCCGACAAGTACCTCACTTGGCAGTCTACGGCGAAGCCGCCTGCGACCGGGTTCGCCAATCTCCCGGTGATCAATGGGGCTGCGGGCAGCCCATGCTCAGCCCCGAGCAACACCTTCGTCCAGTCCTCCGACGGTTATGTCGTATCTTGCCGCCGCGATGGCCGGGCGGTGCTGCCAGGCCAGCGACTAGTTAGCGTTGGAGAACCCGTTTGGGGCCTCTACTCCCCTTAGGCCGACCAAGTGGAAAGGACCCCGCATGCGCACAACGGCAGCTGCGGTCTTCGCAGTCGCGGTGACCTTCACTCTTGCAGGCGCTCCAATCGCCTGCGCAGACGAGAGCATGTATCTCAATCAAGTTGCCAACACTCTCAGCGTGTACTTGACACCTAGCCAGGCACTGAAGCTCGGGAATGTCGCCTGCAAAGCTGTGCACTCAGCAACCGCGAACGGTATGACGCTCGGCAAAGCGCGCGCCGCGGCGGATGACGCCGTTGGTTGGGCACAGAGTGACATGGGCCTGGGGCTGAGCATGGCCGACGGAATGCATCTAGTAGATGCCGCGGTCGATCAACTGTGCTGACGGGGCGCTTAACGGACCTTCCGAACGCGATTGTGCGAGTCGCACTAACGCTGACGGTCGTGGCCACGTCCACAGTGGGGAGCTTCAGTTCGGAGGGTGTTGCGGATGCGCAGCCTGAGACCTCCATCTCAGGCCCGCAAATCGAACAGCTGCTCCGCGCCAATCTGCAGGCAGCTGCTTGGAGTGGGGCTGATGTGAGTCAAATCCACTGTCCCTCGACCCGGGAGTACCGCGATGGTGACGTTGCGAGATGCGCTGTACCCCTTGCAAACGGCGGTGTCCAGATCCTGCTCGTAACGCTCTTTCAAAAGAGCGACGGCTGGCAGTTCGCCATCGACATCGAATAGGAAATGTGGCGCTGGCGCGCTCGATCGATTCGGAAGGCAAGGAATATCGCAATGCGATCAACCAACATGTTCGCCGGTGCTGGCATCGCCGCTGCTGTTTTGGCTACAGGCTTGGCTGGTGGGTTCCCTCCGAAAGCATGGGCATGCGGATACGGTGAAAGCACGGATATCCTGTGCTCGAATGAGCAACAGTTCATCAATGATCTGTCCGCCAAGGGGATTACGCCGACCCAGTCACCACACATCCTCGCAGGGTTGGGCTGGAAAGTATGCGGTGATCTATACGCGGGTCGTACAGCATACGTCGAATCCAACCGGGTTTATGCCTACAACACCGGACTTGGGGGTGATGGGGCACAAGCTCTAGTTGCGGCCGCTATTGCGGATCTTTGCCCTGATGCGATTGGGCCGCACTATATCCCGCCTGGAGCTCAGCCGAATTACAATCTTCCATGAGCGCCGTGATTCATGAGAGTCTTAGGTATCACGGTCGCTCGTGTTGGCGCCTCCTCACGCCGGTGCGAGACGATTCCCCCGATAGAGGCCGACCCGGCCGTGCCAGTAGCGGTCAAGATGGCTAATCAAAGAGCGCGCGAGTCAGCAACTCATACTGAACCCGAACCGCGTAAGCGGTTGCAGCGCAGCAGTATTTCTACCGATGACGGAGAACGTATCGATCATTCCACCAGGCTCGATCGCTGAGGCGTAGCACATGTGCAACATCGCCATAGAGTTCTGCATCTTGTAATCGCTATCCCATTGGGTGAGGAAAACAGGGGCACGGCCAGCCACTGTGCGGAAGCATGAGCCACCGCCCAGGGCGCCGGTAAACATGTCTAAGCGTATGCCGTCCTTGTAGCCGCCGGGTTGGCAGATCGCGCGAAGCCAGTCTTCTGTGCCACCCGAGATCGACCCGGGCTGCGTTGTGGGAACTTGACTCCCCGTTTGACCTGACGATGCTGTGTCGCCCGAGCCCCGTGAGGACGAACGGTGATTCCCCGCGAGCAGGATGGCGCCAATGATGGCGACGACCAGGACAACTCCAACGCCGATCAAGATGGGTGCGCTCTTGAAGGGACCAGTTCGCGGTCCGTTGTTCGGGGTGGGAGGAGAGTAAGTATAGGGAGCCGGCGGGCTCGGAAAAGCGGCTGGGCCTGGTCTGGCCGCAACTGAGGGCTGCTGGTTCGGTGGAGTCGAGGAAGTCGACGGCTGAGTCGCGCTCTCGGAGCGAATGGGCGAGCCGGCTTTCCTGGGTCTGCGTCGGGGCGTCCACTCCTGTCCGTCCCAATACCGTTCGGCGCGCTGGTCTGAACTGAACGGATCGTCGTACCATCCAGGCTGCTGTGGGTTCGTCATCGGAACCGATCCTCCCCTTCGATGAGTGGACCTGACGCCGCCGGGCGTCGCTTATTAAGCGTTGGAACACTCGGTCCTGACGAGCTGGATTATTCCTCGAAGTATCCACGCATGCGTCAATATCCGCCTAGAATTGACCGTGTTCCCGTAGCCAAGCCCGCAGCTGTGCCTTGGCTTGCCGGACGTGAGTCGCAGGGCTTACTGCCGCTACTTCACGGGCGGGTTGGGGGATTGATATTGACTCAGCTTGGAGGTGGTCGTGGAACCTAAAGGGCACGTCCTGCTGGTCTATTTTGTTGCCGATGAGTCCGGGTCTATGGCGCCCTACATTGACGAGCTCAACGATGGGCTGCTCACGCTACAAGCTGCATTGCAGCGGGAGCCCTGGGCGGCCGGCAAGGTACGTTTTTCGGTGATCGGTTTTTCCGAGACAGCTTTCACCTACCTTGAACCAGCGGACATGCGGTTCCTGCAGGGCGAGATGACCCCACTGACCGCCCAGACGGCTACCTCATACTTGTCAGCCTTCCATGAGTTGGACTATCGACTGTCGGTGGATATTCCTAGCCTTAAGCAGCAGGGCTTTGTCGTCCACCGACCATCGGTGTTCTTCCTAACTGATGGAAAGCCGACCGGACACGAGGATTGGCGCGCCGCCCGCCAGAAGCTGCTCGCGCGTCCAGACCATCCCAACATACTGGCTTTTGGAATTGGTGAAGCCGAAGAACCCGTCGTGCGAGAGGTTGCAACCAAGCCGGATTACGCCTGGATGTCCGCCCACGGCAAAGACATTGCTGCCGCATTGGAAGAGTTTTTTGTGTCTCTAACTCAGTCGGTCATCAGCTCGGGGCAGGCGACGGCCGCCGGCTCAGCTGAACTGCAATTCGAACCGCCGCAGGGATTCAATCTGGCGGTGGAGTTCGATAATGAAGACCAACACCCATGAACCGTCAGATCGATTGGGTACACCGGCAGCCCGGCGAGGCTTGAGCCAATATGCGGTGGAGACGCTCGCAGCCGCCGAGATCGAGGCAACCGGAGCCTCCAGCTCAAGAACATGGTCGGCTATGGAAGCTGCGGCACCCCTGCCGGAGGCGCAAGCGCCCAGGCCCACCGCCGGACCTTCCTCCGCCCTTCCAGCCCCCAATGCAACAGCAGGCTGCACCACGCCTTCCCATCGGACCACCCCACGAGCACACAGCAAGACAAGTCTGGTCCCGGCCGCAGCAGACTGCCCAGATATTCGGTGGCACACATATTCCCCAGCTGGTCGTAGGCGCGCCATCCCCATCCATTGAACCCTCCGCCATCAGCGACACTTATCGTTCCTTTCCGTTTCAACCCGACACGGTGACCGACGGATGGTCCACGGACACAATGACTCTGCGGGGGACTTCGCAGCGCGGGCATTTACACCGCGCTTACGGTGTTCCTCGCCAAGATGACTTCACGATGCATGACCTTCCCGATGGTCGTGTGATCATCAGCGTCGCCGATGGGGTCTCCCAGGCTCAGCAAGCGCATCTAGGTGCGCATCATGCAACTCGCTTAGCCACGAACTGGCTGCGCCTCAACCTAAGCGACAACATCGCAGACACCGACTGGATGAACCTGATCAGGAGTACCGCGTGGGCGCTGAACGAACGCGCTCAAAGACTATTCGGCCTCGCCGAACCGGACCCGATACGCACAGAGATCGAGTTCGCAACAACACTAATCTGTGCCGTCGTCGAACCCATTGCGCCCGGCGCGCTCCGCGCGCACCTTGTCGGGTGCGGTGACTCGGCCGCCTGGATCTTGTCCGATGGGCGATTCACTAATCTTGTCGGCGGAAAGGCTGAATCGTTATCTGGCATCACCTCATCAGAGGTCGTTGGATTGCCCCGTGTGCCAAGGGAAGTTGCCGCTGTCAGCGTGGAGATCGGTCCGAATGACGTCTTGCTGATCGGTAGTGACGGAGTTGGTGATCCCCTCGGCTCCGGCGAAGGCGGGGTGGGCAATCTCCTGCGCGAGGCGCTGTGCCGCCCATCGCCACCGTCATTAATTGAATTTGCACACGCGGTCGGCTTTAGTCGCGAGACATTCGACGACGATCGCACGCTTGTCGCGGTTTGGCCACGACAACCGTGGTCCGATCGATCTGATCCGCCACTTCCGCAACCTGCGCAAGGGAACAACGTCCCGTGACGGCTCAGGTGTTCGACCGTAGCAGGCTTGGCACGTTAACCAAGGTTGCTCAGGGGGGTCAGGGTGTCGTGTATCAGGCCCCTAATGGGAGGACGAAGTTCTCAGCGTCGATCGTCTATAAGGAATACAAGGCGCCCACACTTGCCGAGATCGACTTTGTCGCACTGGGTGCTATGTCAGCTCTGGTTGAGGATTCCCTGACGCTAGAGGATGCGGAGCTTTTGATCTCGTTAGCGGCATGGCCCTGCGCGATCGTCAAAACTAGCGGTACTCCCACCGGCTTCGTCATGCCAGCCATCCCTGACCAATTCGTCCTTCCGATCACAACGGTGAAGGGCGTCGAACACGTACCTGCTGAATTTCAACACTTGCTCAACGAACCAGATTTCATCGCTGCGCGTGGTATCAGCCTAGATACTGCTCAGCGATGCGCTCTGCTACGTGAGGTAGCTTCTGCATTGACCTTCCTTCATCAGCATGGAATCTGTGTGGGCGACCTATCCCCGAAGAACTTGCTGTTCTCGCTTAATCCAGACGCGGCAGTGTATTTCGTGGACTGCGACACCATGCGAATCAATGGGGTCTCCGCGTTACCACAAGTCGAGACGCCCGGGTGGGAAGTGCCGGATGATGAAGAACTCGCTACGGTCTACTCGGATACTTACAAGTTGGGACTTCTTGGACTGCGACTCCTTGCCGGCGACCAAGACACGAAAGACCCACAACAACTTCCGCCATCGACACCGAATGTGCTGCGACGCCTGATCACCGACACGCTGAACGGCTCACCACCGAGTCGTCCATTGCCGCAAGCTTGGGCCTATCTGCTCGAGGAGATCGCTAGGGCTGAAGCGCCATCGGGTGCCGCAGTCCCACCCCGCGAGATCCCGGTTCGCGTAGCAGGTACGTCGTCGCCCTCGCCAAGACCGACACTGCGGTCTCGCCCATCAGATCAAAAGCGAACAGGCCGAACTAAGCAAGCGGCCAAAGCGACTCATAAGCCTCACCCCCCGGTCCCAGTGAAGGCGCAGTCGACAGGCGGCGTAAACTGGTCAACGCTCAAGGGGCTAGACGGGAAGGCCAAGTTTGTAATTGGCGGCATCGCGGTTATTGCCGCAGTCATCACCTCTGTGGTCATTGCGAATGCGAACCGATCGTCAAATGCGTTCGCCGCGGCTGCTTATTCGTCTAGGGGTAACACATGGGGCTGGGCTAGAGCTGCGACGTTGGATGGAGCCACGACTTCGGCGACGAACGCCTGTGAGGAAGCGGGAGCCAAGGCATACGCATACGACTGTCATGTGGTCATTTGGGTCGAGAATGGCTGTCTGGCGGTCATTGGTGATGCGGTTGACTTTCAGGCCGAATCGGGATCGACTCTCGAGGATGCAAGACGAAACGCGTTGGCGGTCAGGAAAAGCGGCTGGCAGATGATCCTGACGCAGTGCTCGTCCGACGGCGGTGAATAGTGGCCCGCTACCCAATTCACATTCTCTTATCGCAACGCGAACTGTGGTGGCCGAATCGCGAGGAGGGTGGGTGATGGCTCGGGTCGTTGATCGCGCTCAGCTCGGCACCCTAACCAAGGTTGGTCAGGGTGGCCAGGGTGTGGTGTATCAGGCCCCGAATGGTAGGACGAAGTTCTCGGCGTCGATCGTCTATAAGGAATACCGAGCTCGTACGCTGGCGGAGATCGATTTCGTTGCACTGGATGCTATGTCAGCTCTGGTTGAGGATTCCCTGCCATCCGAGGACGCTGAGCGGTTGATCTCCATGGCAGCGTGGCCCTGCGCGATAGTGGAGACTAGCGGTGCTCCGACCGGCTTCGTCATGCCAGCCATCCCCGATCAATTCTTCCTCCCGATTTCGACAGTGAAGGGCATTGAGCGGGCTCCAGCGGAATTCCAACACCTACTCAACGAACCTAGCTTTGTTGCCGCTCGAGGTATCACGCTGGGCGAGGGTCAACGTTACGAGTTGCTGCTCGAGTTGGCCTCTGCACTCGCATTCTTTCACCAGACCGGCATCTGCATTGGCGACATCTCTCCCAAAAACATCTTGTTCTCGATAACTCCTCAGCCTGCGGTGTACTTTGTGGACTGCGACACCATGCGAATCAACGGTGTTTCCGCGCTGCCTCAGGTCGAGACACCGGGCTGGGAAGCTCCCGATGGTGAAGAACTTGCAACGGTGTACTCCGATTCCTACAAACTGGCTCTTCTCGCGCTCCGGCTACTAGTCGGTGACCAAGACGCCAAAAGGCCGCGACAGCTTCCGTCGTCATTACCCAAGTACCTGTATCAGTTGATTTCAGACACGTTGGACCACCCGCCACTAAGCCGACCCCTACCGGAGGCTTGGATCAGCATCCTCACGGAGTCGATGCTGAACCGTTCGCATCAGGGTAACTATCCACCAGTTTCCCCTCCGATGGTGAACGTGGCGGGCGCAACACCTACGCCGGTGCTACGCTCTCGTCCGCCAGTCGCTCAGCACGCGAGCACCTTCCCCGCGCAGGGCCAAGGCTATGTCTCTCAACGGCCACCAGTCCCTGTGAGACCGCCTCCGGTTCCCGGGACCTATCCGCCGGGTGGAGTTTGGCCGGCTCCGGTTCCCGGGACCTATCCAACGGGTGGAGTTTGGCCGGCTCCGGTTCCGGGGCCCTATCCACCGGGTCCGGTGCGACCTGCTTCGGTTCCGGGGACCTATCCACCGGGTGGGGCTTGGCCGGCTCCGGTTCCGGGGCCCTATCCACCGGGTCCGGTGCGACCTGCTTCGGTTCCGGGGACCTATCCACCGGGTGGGGCTTGGCCGGCTCCGGTTCCCGGCATCCACCTGCGAATTCCTGTTGTGCTACCAGTTCCCGGCCAGTACCAGTTGAACGCAACACACAGGAGACGCCAACGTTGGGGACTTGTAATGATTTTGGTCTTGGCTTTCACAGCTGTGCTGGCGGCTGGACTCATCGTTTTGGCTATTGAGATGTATATAAAATTCGCGGCATGAGAATGAACGCCAAATGTCTGTCTAGGTTTCGCGGCGCTTACCCGCGCGCAACTGGAGAGCTGTTTCGTAACGCCCTAACGGGTAGCCCTGGCGGGTGGGCGTCTTGAGTGGGCAGGTGGTTGATCGTGACAGGCTTGGGACCCTAGGCAAGGTTGGCCAGGGTGGTCAGGGTGTCGTGTATCAGGCTCCGAACGGCAGGACAAAGTTCGCGTCTTCCATTGTCTACAAGGAATACAAGGCGGACACACTTGCCGAGATCGATTTTGTCGCACTGGCGGCGATGCCGGCCTTAGTGGAGACTTCTCTGCTGCCGGAGGATGCAGAGCATCTGATCTCATTAGCGGCATGGCCGTGTGCGATCGTGGAGACCAACGGAGCTCCGACCGGCTTTGTAATGCCCGCCATTCCGGAGAGATTCTTTCTCCCGATTACAACCGTGAAAGGTGTCGAGCAGGCACCGGCGGAGTTTCAACACCTGCTAAATGAACCGGAGTTCGTCGTCGCTCGTGGCATCGGCTTGAATGACGGGCAGCGTTATGCCTTGTTGCGTGAGATCGCCTCGGCACTGACCTTTCTCCACCGTCACGACATCTGCGTTGGGGACATCTCACCGAAGAACCTGTTGTTCTCGCTAGCTCCCGCGCCAGCTGTTTACTTCGTTGATTGCGACACCATGCGTGTCAAAGGTGTCTCCGCTCTGCCTCAGGTAGAGACACCTGGCTGGGAAGTCCCGGCCGGTGAAGAACTGGCGACGGTCTATTCCGATGCCTACAAACTGGGACTACTCGCGTTGCGACTCTTGGTTGGTGACCAGGACATCAAAGACCCGCAACCACTTCCACCCACAACACCGAAGCTATTGCGCCGCATCATCACCGACACTCTGGAGCAGCGGCCACCGCTTCGTCCCCTGCCCCAAGCCTGGACCTACGTGCTTGAGGATCTCGTGGATGAACCGAAGCCTACGGGCCCTACAGCCCCTGCCCACAGTGTTCCGCCAGCAACCCTGCCGTCGCCGCTGCCTTCGCCGAAGCCTACCCTTCGTTCTCGCCCGTCGGCGCGGCGAACCCGCGCGCCACAACAATCGCCGGCCCCCGCTTCGAAAGTACGCGTGACACCGGCCGCATCTTCGAACAAGACCACGATTATCAGTAGAAGCTTAATTAAGCGGCTGAACACACCAACGAAGGTCGCGCTCAGTGCGGCCGCTGTGGTTGCAGCGGTCGTGATCTCAGTAATGGCTGCACATTCTGGCAACCGGGCTGCGCCCACCCGGGGCCTAGCCACCTCCGTCACGGCTACGGAGACATCTCCATCCGCCCCACAGACATCAGCGCAGCTACGTCACCCCGATATTTCTCCGATGATCTACACCACCTGCACTTTCGATCAGGCGATGCGGGCAGTACATGCGGAAAATCCGGAGGCTGCCAGGTACATCGACGCCTCGCCACCGAACCTGCAATTCCTGCGCCAGTTCATGGCGTCGACGCCGGATCAGCGGGTGCGTCTGCTTAATGCGATCAAGGACAACCCTGGCGCTGACAACGCTTTGGCAGTCTTCACGCAAATGATGACCACCTGCGTCAACTACTAGGTCCGAAAAGCTCTTCCAACATACTAGTTCGACATGTGGCTAGTGGTCGCAGCGTTAGGCCGGTCTCAAAAAAGACCAGATCTGAGACGTAGCGGCAGTGGTTGCCGGCGCAGGGATCCGTCGAGGTCGCACTGTCTCAAATGTCCGTCTCGGAAATATCCGTCTCGTAAATTACGTTGAACTAGTTGTGGGACGGGACAATTCACCAGATATGGTCGCGGCGAGTCGTGGAGCGCGCGTCGGCTACACCCGGGTGAGTACCGTCGCCCAGACTCTCGATCAGCAGAACGAAGCACTCATCTCGGCGGGCGTCACCAAAGTCTTTTCCGACACCATGTCTGGTGCACGCGATGACCGACCGGGCCTGTCCGCTCTCCTCGACTACGTCCGGCCGGGCGACACCGTCGTAGTCTGGAAGTTGGATCGGCTCGGGCGCAACATGTTCCACATCCTTCAGACCGTCCAGGACCTGACCGAACGGGGCATCACGCTGGTCTCGGTTACCGACGGCATAGACTCCTCCACCCCAGCGGGCCGCATGATGATCGGCGTGCTGGGCTCGCTGGCCGAATACGAGCGCGAGCTGATCAAGGAACGAACCGCCCTCAAGCGCGCGGCCTCCCGCGCAAATGGCGCCAAGTTCGGCAGGCCGCGCAAAGTCGTTGAGGCCGAGCACATCGCCACAGCCAAGAAGATGAAGACCGACGGCCACACCGCACGTGACATCGCCAAGTACCTCGGCGTCAGCCGGGCCACTCTCTACCGCTACCTGGCCGCCGTCTGACAGGCATAGCCGCGCTATACAGGCCTCGCTGCCTCTTCTCCTGATCCGCCGCAGCGACTTTGGACCTGCGATGGGATTTCGCCGCCATCGATCACCTAATCCTGTAATCGACACTGAGAGGAGATATCGATGAGGGAAACCCAGAACAAGAACATCAGCTTCGCAGGCGCTCCGGAGGACAACGCACCCATCCTGTGGAGCTGCCGCGCCGCCGCAATGATCGACGCCGGAGTCCAGCGCCTCATCGCCCGCCTGGACGCCGACTCCGGAACCTATCCCACCCCGCAAGAAGTCGAAGAAAGCATCTACGGGGCAACGACAGCGCCGGAAATCATCGACGGCATCATCCTCGCTGCCGAGGTCTTTCTTCGCGATGTCGGTCGCTACCCGACACCAATTGAGGTGATGGGCGCTCTACTGGACATCGATACTGCAGTCGCCTTGCTTAACTACATCGCCAGCGATATACGCGTCGGGGACCGGGTGATGTGGCCATTGCACGACGACAACGGCAAGCTCCTGCATCAGACACGTTCTGGAAGCGACGACACGCTCGTGTGGGTACACGGCACCGTCAGAGCCCAGCCGGAAGGCTGGAACGGTCCCAACATCATCGAAACCGAAGACGGCCGCAGCTTGGCCATCGGGCGAGAGTGGTTAGTCAAAGCACGACCCGAGTGAGCACGGCAACCGTCTCGACCGACGTTTCATCTGGAAGTCTGGTTCTGATAAAACTGGCTTTGAACTGCATGAAAGGGAGATACTGTGGACAAGGGTGGCGGCAGGACAAACCACATTTTTGACTGCGGGTACTCGAGCGCCAGTAATCGATTCCCCTCGATCGCCAGCCGTCGCGACTAGTGTTCGCATCGTGGGGGAGCCACCATCGAGCGAAGCCGATCACCTGTCGGTGTCACAGCGATCAACCATCCGCCGAGCCGTGCAGGAGGCTGTTGACGCGCACGGTTTCGAATACGCGATGAGGACCACCTGCAAAGAGCTCGAAGCGAAGTACGGCATCTCCTACCAGACCATCGAGTATCTAATCAACGATGAACTGCCGATCGCCTTGCCCGAACAGCTGCTTACCACCGGTCAAAGGAATCGCATTCGAAGAGAGTTCCAGGCTGTCGCGAACTCAACCAAGGAACGAAGCCGAGGAAATGTTGCGACGGCGGAAGTGGTGAAGCGTTTCTCCGAACTCTTCGGCGTCTCGGAGGACGCGATCCGTGCAGTTGTCGGTACTGAACGCGATAATTTCTCACCGACTCACTCACTTGGAGGACCACCAGTGCGGTTAGCTGCCCCGCCCTTGCCAGAAGCTGGTCAGGTCGTAGAAGTGCGCGGGTCGTCGTGGGCAGTAGCCAACGTTCAAGTTCAGGGCCTACCGCGTAGCCCGGCTGACGAGATCAGTGCCCATCTCAATCACGTCGTCGAGCTCCAATCCCTGGATGAGGACCGCCTCGGCGAGCAGTTATCAGTCATCTGGGAGCTCGAGGTCGGCCAGACCGTCACCCCGGCACAGGGGCTGCCCGAGCACATCACCCCTGACGCCTTCGACGATCCCTCCGATCTCGCCGGGTTCATCGACGCCATGCGGTGGGGTGCGGTCACCTCAGCTGATCCGAACCGCTACCAGGCGCCCTTCTGGTCGGGCGCCGCTGTGGAGGCCTACCAGCTGGAGCCACTACGCCGCGCCCTCGCCAGCCCGCGCGCCAACCTGCTCCTGGCCGATGATGTCGGCCTGGGCAAGACCATCGAAGCCGGCTTGGTCCTCCAAGAACTTCTCTTGCGGCACCGTGCCCGCACTGCGGTGATCGTCTGTCCGCCGAGCCTGGCGCTGAAGTGGCAGGACGAGATGCGGGAGAAGTTCGGCCTGCACTTCGTCATCGTCAACAGCGAGTTGATGGCCGAGGTGCGCCGCACGCACGGCCTGCAAGCCAATCCGTTTTTGCTCTACCCGCGGGTGATCATCAGCATGGCCTGGCTGCCCAAGGTTCGCGCCCAGCGCCTCCTCCGGGACGTCTATGCCCAAACCTCAAGTCCCAACTCCGGCAAGCGGTTTGCCTTCGATGTGCTCATCGTCGATGAGGCCCACCACGTCGCTCCAGCCAGCCCGTCGGCAGTCGCGGGCGGCCGCGGCTACGCGGTGGACACGCAGCGCACCGTGGCGGTGCGCCAGCTCGCCGACAAGTGCGAGCACCGGCTGTTCTTGAGCGCCACCCCGCACAACGGTTATCCCGAGTCGTTCACGGCCTTGATGGAGATGATCGACCCGCGGCGATTCTCTCGCGGCGCGATGCTGGACTCCAAGGCCCTCAAAGACGTTGCCGTGCGGCGCCTTAAACAAGACCTTGCTGCCAAGGGTTTTAAGAAGCGTCAGGTAAAGACACTGACATTCACTCCGGAGGACTCCGAGCAGGAAATGTTCTCTCTGCTCGACGAGATCGTTACCGCCAGCGCCAAACTCAACGGGACCAAACCCGGCGGGGACATCGTGACGATGTTGTTGAAGAAGCGGTTCCTGTCCAGCCCGTACGCCTTCGGAAAGACGCTCACCCACTACCTCGGCTCCAAGGCGCAACGCGGCCTGGCCGACGACGACTACGACGACATCTTCGGGGAGGGACAGTCCGACGAAGAGGAAGGCCTCTGGGAGCACGACGAAGCCGAGCGGCTGCGTGAATCCAAACGATCGGATCCGCTCAAAGCCGCCAAGCCCGGCCAACTCGAGAAGCTCGCCCAATGGGGCCTGGACTATGAGAGTCGCCCTGACTCCCGACTGGAAGCGCTGATCACTTATCTGGACGCGGTGTGCCGCCCCGACGGCAAGCACTGGACCAACGAACGCGTGGTGGTCTTCACCGAGTACGCCCACACCGTTGATTGGTTACAGCGTGTCCTGGCCCAGCGCGGCTACGCCGACCATCTGGCCGTCATCCAGGGATCGACGCCGCCGGAAGACCGCGAGTACATCCGCTCACAGTTCACCGCCGATCCGGCCAAGGAACCGGTGCGGGTGCTGCTGGCCACCGACGCCGCGGGCGAAGGCATTGACCTCCAAACTTATTGCCACCGCCTGGTCAACTTCGACATCCCGTTCAACCCGAGCCGGCTCGAACAGCGCATCGGCCGCATCGACCGCTACGGGCAGGCCGAAGGGCCCGAGGTCTACCACTTCCTGCCCGACACCACCGCGTCGACCTACGCCGCCGACGCGGACTTCATGGGCCGCATCGCCAAGAAGGTCGCCCAGGTTGAATACGACCTTGGCAAGGTGAACCAAGTTATCGGCTCAGATATCCAGCAGCACTTCGCCGGCCGTGCCCCAGCCAAGCGCAAAGCCAAGGGTGTCGACGCCAACGAGGTCATCAATTCGGCTTTGGCCGGCGGCATGGAACTCAACGCCCGGCTCACCCAGTTGGAGCAGGAGTTCGACTCCTCGCGCGCCGAGCTTCACCTGCAGCCGGCCAATCTGCGCCGGGTCGTGGACACCGCCCTGGAGATGAACCACCAACCGGCGCTGATCCAGGTGGGCGATGACCGGACGGACGCCGAGGTGTTCCAGCTGCCGAGCCTGACGGCCGGTTGGCAGGACGCACTCAAGGGACTCGACACCCGACTGAATCCGGGCGTGCTGCGCCCGATCACCTTCGATCCGGCGGCCGCAGAAGGCCGCAGCGACCTCGTCTACGTCCATCTCGGCCACCCGATCGTGCAGAAAGCCCAACGCCTGCTTCGCCGTTCACTGTGGAGCGTCGACGCGCCGCTGAACCGGGTAACCGCGGTCGTGGTCGACGGCCTTCCAGAGTCTTTTGTCGCCGCAGTCACCCGCATGGTGCTGGTCGGCCGCGGCGGCTTGCGGCTGCACGAGGACGTATTCCTAGTCGGGGTGCGGCTGAAGGGCCGGCGCGCCATGGCGGAAGAGAAGGCGGAAGCCGCCCTTGATCAAGCCCTGGACAGCGAGAGGCTGAAGCCTGCGGATAAACAGCTGCGCAAGGAGTTGTCCGAGATGTGGAACTCACCCGGTGCGCCACTGCGCGCCCGCCTACTGGAGTCAATGGACGCCCGCGCCGCCCGCCGCCACGAACTGGTGGTCGAACAGCTCACAAAGCGTCGCCGCGCTGATGTCCAACGCGCCCATGACATCTTCGCCGCATTCCGCGCAAACCTGCGCGATTCCCTTGCCGCACTGCGCACCAAGGAAGCCGAAAGCGAAGCCATGCTGTGGGCCGACGACCAACAACAGCAATGGCGACGCGACAAAGAGGCAATGCAGCACCGCCTCGACGACCTCGACGATGAGGAAGCCCGCGAAGTCGCCGCCATCGAGGAGCGCTACGCCGAGGTCAAACCCCACACCACCGCCGCGGCGATCGTGTTCGCTTTGACGCCCGACGACGCGAAGGCAGGGCTCACGTGATCGCCAAGAAGCCGCGCCCTCAGTTGACGGTCGCCAGCGTCTCGGAATTGCACCGCCAATGGCTGGAACTCGTCGACACCGACGGCCCCTTCCTGGCGATACCGCCGCTCAAGCGCGTCTGGCCACAGGGCATGCCAAGCCTGTCCGATGAACGCAAAGACACGCTGAACTACGCACGCAAGGACTTCGAATCCGCCTGGGAGAACTTCGATCGCGCCGGCGGGGGCGAGTCGGCACTGGATACCTACCGGGTGGCCCGGAACAAGTGGGTCGAGACGGTTTTACGTGACGTCGCCGGATGGTCGGAGTCACTGTCCTGGGGCCAGGTGCCCGGAGTACAGGCGCAGTCACCTAACCGGTTAGTCACCGTAACCGCGGATGCAGCCCTCAACGGGCCGGATGGCATCGGTGCGCTGGTGTACCTGGTGGACCCGGTGGATTCGTTGCGCGAGACACCCAATGATCTATGGGCGGCCACACCCGTCGACCGCATGGAAGCGCTCCTGCGCGAGAACAACATTCAAATCGGTATCGTCACCGATGGCCGCTGGTGGGGACTGGTGTGCGCACGCCCGGGCAGCATGACGGCTTCCGGCATCGTCGATGCGCTGACCTGGATCGAGGAACCACGCACTCGGGATGCCTTCCTGGCGGTCATCGGCCGGCAGTACATCATCGGTGGTGACTCGGCCGAACGATTGCCCGTGCTGTTCGAGGAATCTGTTGCCGCCGCCGAGGAGATCACCGAAGCCCTCGGCGCCCAGGTGCGTCGCGCAGTCGAGTTGCTGATCCAGTCGTTCTCCGAATCGGCGGCCGAAGCCCGGCGGCGCGGCCAACCCGACCCGCTACCGGCCGACACCCATCAGATCTACGAAGCCGCGGTCACGATCATGATGCGCGTCGTTTTCCTCCTCTTTGCAGAGGAGCGCGGCCTGTTGCCCACGGGCGAGCTGTTCGAACAGGGTTACGGCATAGCAGGTGAACTCGATCGCCTCCAAGCCCGCGAAGCCCAAGAGAGCGAAGAGGCGCTCGACTCCACCTTCCTGACCTGGCACCGATTGCTCGCAACCAGTCAGGCCATCTTCCGCGGCGCGACGTTCGAGAGCATGCGAATGCCCGCCTACGGTGGGTCCCTATTCGATCCGGCCCGGTTCGCGTTCCTTACCAACACGACCGAGCAAGGCATGCTGGCACTGACGGTGTCCGATCGTGTGATGTTGCATGTGCTGCGCTCAGTTCAGCAGGCCATGCTGCGCGGGGGGGAAGCGCGACGAATTTCATTCCGTGACATCGACGTCGAACAAATCGGCTACATCTACGAGGGCCTCCTTGGCTACACCGCTGTCACTGTCACTGAGACGTACCTCGGACTGCGCGGCACTACTGGCCAAGAACCGGAACTGCCACTCTCCACTATCGAAGACCTCGCGATTAAGCACACTGAGCCCAAGTCGCTGGCCGCTGCCATCCTCGCTTCGATCGAGAGCGATCAGCCGGCCGCGAAACCGCAGTCGGGCGCTGCAATCGCCAAGGCTATGGCTGCCCCGTCGGAGCCAAATGTCGTCAGCGCATTGTCTCAAAGTCTCGGACACGACGACCAGCTGCGCGATCGCATCCTGCGGTGGCTCCCCCTCGTGCGTCTAGATCTGCGCGGACGACCTATGGTCATGCTCGACGGCGGCCTTATGGTCAAGGAAACTCCGTCCCGACGGAATTCCGGCACTCACTACACCCCTAGATCGCTTGCAGAAGAAGTTGTGCTGCACACGCTGCAGCCGCTGTGCTACGAACCCGGCCCGTACCAGACCGCTGACGAAGCAGAGTGGAAGCTGAAGTCTTCCGACGACATTCTTGGTCTCAAGGTGGCCGACATTGCCTGCGGCTCAGGGGCCTTTTTGGTTTCGGCAGCTCGCTACTTGGCTGACCGAGTGGTCGAAGCCTGGATGCTTGAAGACCCCTCTAATGCGCATCGACGCGACTTGCACCTGCGCGCCATCCGTGAGGTTGTTGCCAATTGCCTTTATGGCGCGGACATCAATGACATGGCAGTCGAGATGTGCAAACTCTCGTTGTGGTTGGTGTCGCTTGATCGTGAGCTACCGTTTTCTTTCGTCGACGACAAGATATTTCTCGGCAACTCCTTGCTAGGCATCACCGGCCTTGATCAGTTACGCAAGCTGCACATCGACCCCAGTCGAGTTCCTGCGACCGAAATGTTCGACATATTCAGCGTCGATATCGACGCCATCCTCGCTAAGGCCGTTGATCTGCGTCGCAAGCTCGCCACTGAAATCGACGAATTAGATCCAGCCCGAAACAGTTCCGCCAAACAACGGCAGCTCGCCGAACTGCAACGCGTCACTAAAGACCTTCGTAACATCGCCGATGGCATCATCGCTGCTGGGCTCTCCCAGGGGGGAAAACCGGGCAAGGCCCTCGACGAGGCCTACGAAAATCTGCGCATCGCGGTTAAAGCCGCCTACCCGCAAACGGGAGAGCCGGTTCGAACACATCTCAAGTCGATTGTCGAAAGCGGACTCACGCCTGAGGTGCCGACTGACTACCTTCGATGGCTTCCGCTGCATTGGGTTCTCGAAGCTCCCGACATCATTCTCGGACGCCACGGGTTTGACGCAGTTGTCGGGAACCCACCCTTTCTTGGCGGGCAGAAACTTACGGGCGCGATGGGCACCAGCCTTCGCGATTGGCTCGTAGACGTTGTCGCGGGAGGAGTTCGCGGCAATGCGGACTTCGTCGCCTATTTCTTTCTTCGAGCCGCATCTCTGCTCAACTCAGAGGGGAGCTTTGGCCTGATTGGCACAAATACGATCGCACAGGGCAACACCCGTGAAGTGGGGCTGGAGCAGCTTGTCCGGAATGGTTTCGAGATTGTTCGATCGGTCCAGAGTCGGAGTTGGCCGGCGGCAAGTGCCAATCTGGAGTACGCCTCGGTCTGGGCCACTCGCGCAGCGTTAGCACCAGAGGCTATGCGGGTCTCTGATGATGTGCCAGTCAAGGCGATATCCACACTCTTGGAACCAATGGGGAGCGTTTCGGGAACCCCAATCCGCCTAGAGGCGAACGCCCAAATCGCATTCGAGGGCTTCAAGGTCTATGGGATGGGGTTCGTACTCGACCCTGACGAGGCCCGCGATTGGATCGTTGTGGATGCGCGCAACTCGGAAGTTCTCTTCCCATATCTGACTGGCGAAGATTGCGCCTCCAGGGCGGATGTGTCGCCATCACGCTGGGTGATTGACTTCAATGATCGGCTGGAGGCTGAGGCGGAGTTGTATCAGCTTCCGTATGAGCGCGTTGCGAAACTTGTCAAGCCGGAACGCCAGAAGGTGAACCGTGATGCGCTTCGTCAAAAGTGGTGGCAATACGCCGAGAAGCGGCCAGCGCTACGCAGGGCGATCGCAGGGCTGAAAGAAGTTCTGGTACTTGCGAAGGTGAGCAAGATAGTGATGCCGGTTCGCGTGAGTACTGGTCAGGTCTTCAGCAATATGCTCTGTGTCTTTTCGACCGATTCTTATGCAGATCAAGCCGTTTTGTCTTCGAGCCTGCATCAGTTATGGGCTTCAAAGTATGGATCGACGTTAGAGACCAGGGTGCTCTACACCCAGTATGACGTCTTCGAAACCTTTCCGCGTCCGGGCGCGACGGCAGCGCTGAATCGTATTGGTGCGTTGCTAGACAACGAACGTCGCGAGATCATGTTGCGGCGTGAACTCGGGCTAACCAAGTTGTACAACGTGGTTAATGATCCGAACGTAAGTGACTCCGCAGACCCAGATATGGCACGGATGCGCGAGATTCACGTTGAGTTAGATGACGCGGTGATGGACGCCTTCGGCTGGTCCGACATTCCACTCCGTCACGGGTTCCATACCTACAAGCAGATAGAACGCTGGACAGTGAGTCCGGCTGCTCGGGTGGAGATTCTGGAACGTCTGCTGGAAGAGAACCACCGCCGCGCGGCATTGGAGGAAGTAGCTGAACCAGCTCCAAAGGCTCGGGGCAAGCGGGGGAAAAAATCAGTTGACGACGGGGAAGGCTTGTTCTGATGGCTGATATCGCTGAGAGGAAGGCGGGAATCGAAGCACCCTACAAACTTGCTCACGAGCCGGATGGCAGCTCTTTCACCGTCCGAGAGAACCTACTCGACATTCTCGAACGGGAGCTCCTAGGGCCGATCCACGGCCCTAATGAAGTGCTGCCGTTCAGCCCGCGATCGCAATACCTTGTTGGGTTGATTGCGCCGGTGAAGCTGACCGGCGGCACGGCAGCCGGAAGCCACGAAGACGAGACAGATGGCGAGCGCGGATATCTCATCGAGGCTGGGATCGCTGGTGACGGAGGCGGTGGTGTAGTTGCGCCGGGTGCCGATGAGACTGAGGCGGAGGCCGAAGGCGACGACCCCGACGACCGGGCCCCGACGCGGGGGTTGATTATCCCGGCGTCGATGGGGTTGCGGTTCCAGGTGCCGTCCGTTTTAGAGTCGTTCACGGTGACCGCTTCGTGGGGTTCGTACGAAACGGTAGAGACCGATCAGGTAACCAAGGCCGGTCGCCCGATTCGGCATTTCCAACGCACACCAGTCGAGGAGTCACGCACCCTCCGACTGTCCGATCTGCCTGCGGGTCAGACGGTGTCTGTGTCGTTGCGGGACTCGATCTGCCTGCGAGTGGACCGCTACAACGATCCAAGTCTTGGCCGTGTGCTGATCGAGATTGCGCTGTGCAATGACCGGGAGACCCCGACGCCGATCCCGACCGCGATGTGGATGTTCCAGACCAAACTTCACGTTACAGCCGGAGGCGCGCCTCATCTCCTTCCTGTTCACGATCCACTGGAACATGACTGGGCTGAATCAGATCCTGAGATGGAGCGGCTGAATCTGCAGTACCGCAATCGCTTGGAATTCGCGATTGGCCGCACTTGCTCAGCGGACTGGGAAGTCGAGCCAGGCGCACGCCGGGCCACCGCGGTGTGGACCACCTGGTTACCCGTCGCCGAGACTCCGCAGACCCAGGCGCGCTCGGTCGAGAACGCCTTGCTTTCGATGGGCGGGATGGCAGAGGCCTCATCCAACGCTCTGCGAACGGGCCTGGAGCCGTTGATCTCTGGGTATGGGCGATGGATTGACGAGCAACGGGCCACGGCTGAGCGGTTGCCCGAGCATCTGCGTTCCACGGCGGAGTTGGTGTTGTGGGAGGCCAGCCAGACGCAGAAGAGGCTGCAGGCCGGTCTGGATCACTTGACCGCCGATCCTGAGGCGCTGCGGTGCTTTCGGTTCATGAATCAGGTGATGCGCGATCAACGCATCGCATCACAGATCGCGGCCGAACGGGCGTCGGATCCATCGCTGACGGTGGAGCAGGCCCGCGACCGAGTCGCTGCACTGGGTGAGGGTGCCGCGTCATGGCGCCCCTTCCAGCTGGCGTTCATCCTCATGCAGCTCGGCGCGCTGACCGACCCGACCGCACCTTTGCGCAGCTATGACCACCAGGCTCGGGTGGAATTGCTGTTCTTCCCTACCGGCGGTGGCAAGACCGAGGCGTACCTTGGCCTAGCTGCCTACACATTCGCCATCCGGCGCCGGCAGGGGGTCGTGGAATCGGCGGACGGCCCCCTCGATGGCCGCGACGGCGTCGCAGTGTTGATGCGCTACACCCTTCGGCTGCTCACCGCGCAACAGTTCCAACGTGCCACGGCTCTCGTGTGCGCCGCAGAACTCGCCCGCCTCGCTGATGAACAGACCTGGGGCAGTGAGCCGTTCCGCATCGGACTGTGGGTGGGCACCGACGTCAGCCCCAAACGCTTCGACGAAGCCGACGAGCAACTGAGGAAGGCGAACGAGTTCGGTTCGCATCGGCTCACGGTGTTGCAGATTCAACGCTGTCCCTGGTGCGGCACACCGATCACCGCCGCCCAAGTGAAGGCCGATGCCACCACTCGACGGGTCTACGTTCACTGCGGCGACGAACTGGCCCGGTGCCCCTTCTCCAAGGGCGGCGCCGTCACCGAGGGGCTGCCGGTGCTCACCGTCGATGAGGAGATCTACCGGCTGACGCCGGCCTTCGTCATCGCCACCGTCGACAAGTTCGCCCGTCTGGCCCGCGAAGGCGAAGCCGCGGCATTGTTCGGCTATGTCGGTCGACGCTGTGGTCGACATGGCTACGTTCACTCCGATTACGCGGGTTGCACCATCACCACGAGCCACCCGGTCACCGGCAATCACCCGGCGGCTACGGTGCGCTCGGTCGAGCGGCTGCGCCCTCCGGATCTGATCATCCAGGACGAGTTGCACCTCATCACCGGGGCGCTGGGAACGGCAGTCGGTCTGTTCGAGGTCGCGGTGGAAACCCTTGCCTCGTGGGAACTTCCGGACGGTAAGCCGGTCCGCCCGTTGATCGTCGCCTCCACCGCGACGGTCCGCAACGCCGAAGATCAGGTTCGCGGACTCTATGGCCGGAAAGTGGAGATGTTCCCGCCGCAGGTGCTCGACGTCGCCGACACCTACTTTTCGAGGGAGCTCCCGATTACCCCGCAGACGCCCGGTCGGCGCTATATCGGCGTCAGCGCTCAAGGGGTGCGACTGTCCAGCGCAGAGATCCGGGTCTCGGAGGTGCTGCTGTCGGCAGGGCAGCTGTTGTTCGACCGCTGTGGGCTTGCCGCAGACCCGTACATGACGCTGGTGGGTTACTTCAGTGCGACACGTGAGCTGGCTGGCATGGCCCGCTACATGGCCGATGACGTTCAGAGCCGGGTGAAGCGGCCCCGCCGTGACTCCGGCTTCCCCCGACGCCTGGGTGCGGAATTCGGGCTGCTCAATATCGGCGAGCTGACCTCACGAATCGCATCGGCGGAGATCGGCGAAACCTTGGACCGTCTTGGGCTGGAGTTCGACCCGGCCTACGACAGCAACGAAGCGTTCGACAATCGGATGGCAGAACAGAAGGCTGGCAAGAAGCTTCCTTCCCGCAAGGAGATTCCGTTCGACGTGGTTTTAGCCACCTCCATGCTTCAGGTTGGTGTAGACGTCCAGCGGCTAGGGCTAATGCTTGTCGTCGGTCAGCCGAAGAACACCGCCGAATATATCCAGGCATCCTCCCGGGTCGGACGTGATGCGTCTAGGCCGGGATTGGTTGTGGCGCTAGGTAACTGGGCGCGCCCACGCGACCTGGCCCACTTCGAGCAGTTTCGCCACTACCACGAGACGTTCTACGCCCAGGTGGAAGCGCTCTCTGTCACACCGTTCTCGCCGACCTCGCTGGCGCGTGGGATCGATGGGCTGCTGATCAGCATGGCGCGCGTGGTGCAGGGCAGCCTTGCCGATGGGTTGTCACCGGAACGCAGTGCCTGGCGGATCAAGGACCAACGAACCGCGGTCGAGCGCATGTGCGACCGGCTCAAGAAACGCATCGAGGCCGCCGCCCTGCTGGAGGCGCCGGTCAAGCAGGCCAGCGATCTGCTGGTGAACCGGCTGGATCGGTGGGTCGAGCGAGCCAAGCGGGCTGCGGAGATGAGCAAGACGCTGGTCTATGAGCGCACCGGCGAGGACGACAAGTATCTGCCGCTGATCATGAGCCCGGAGAATGCCCGCGCGGCTGTGGGAGATTCCAGCCAGGCACCGTTCGTCGTCGCCAACTCCATGCGCGAGGTCCAACCCGACATCAACATTCTCGTCAGCCCTGTCCCGGAGCGGCTGTTCGCCCGTAAACCCGAGGGTGTTCCGGACTGGGTGCTTCCCGTGGTCGAGGAGTCCTGATGACCGAGATGATTCCTGACATCGAGATGCTGGCCGAGGCCGGCGAAGTGCTCGACCCGCTCGGTGATGTGGAGACCGATGCGGCCAAGAACCGTGCACGAGTCGGCTCGGCCCGCCCATCATCACTGCTCTACACCTACGGGCCGGGCGCCATTGTGGACCTGCCTGGGTTCTCAGTGATGCCCGCTGGTCTCGACGACTGGGATCGGATTTGGGCACGGCGCGAACACATTCCGATGATCGTGGAGCCTCGACTTCTGCGGGTGGTCCGCATGCACCTGGGTGATCAGGTGGACTCGCTGCGTCCGTTCCCGTGGCAACCCAAACGAGCGGCGATGTCCAAAGAGGGCACCGATCTGGGTATTCCGGCGCGGGTGTTTCCACAGTGGTTCCGCTGCACTGGATGTGACTACCTGGGACCGCTGACCCGGTTCAACTACACCAACACCCACCCGTACCGCCCCGACCTCGCCCAGTTCACCCACCGCAGCTGCCCTGGCCGCGGGACCCGGACCCCTGGGACTACACGTAAACGTGAGAGCCCCGCCGTTCCGGCCCAGCATCTATTGACCTGTACCAACGGCCATCTAGATGAGTTCCCGTACACCTTGTGGGTACATCGCGGCGGTGCGTGCCCGAAGGCCGAGTCACCGGATCTGAAGATGCGCGACGCCAACGTCGGCAAGAGTGTCGGTTCGGTCATCATTTGCCAGTCTTGCGGCGCCACACGCGGCATGGCCGAAGCCCAAGGCGCGGCAGGTCGGGAGAAACTTCCCCACAAGTGCCGCGGCCGACACCCCCACCTCAACGCCTTCGATACCGACTGTGACGCCCGCCCGGCGTTGATCATGATGGGCGCCTCGAACCTCTGGTTCGGCGCCAGCCAGTCAATCATCGTCATGCCCCGCAGCGATGACGAGAAGAGCGAACTCCTTGCCGACCGGCTGCGTGCGACGCTCGGGCTGGAGCAAATTCAACAGTTCGGGGCCCAGATCGAGGTGATCAAGGCGCTGGCCGGCGCCAACAAGATCGAGCTGTCCGGGGTCAGTGATGAGGATCTGACCACAGCGGTTGCGGAGGCTTTGTCCCCGCCCGAGTCGGAGGAAGAGCGCACAGAACGGCGCAGCAACTGGGACCCCGTCGAGCTGCTGATCCCGGAATGGCGGTATCTCCAGAAGCCCGCGCTGTTCCCTCAGCAGGCCAACGACACCGGCCTGATGGTCACCGAGATGCCGCGCGGCCCCAAGCTCAATGACCGCATCAGCAGAGTCGTCGCCGTCGACCAAATGAAGAAGGTCAACGCACTGCTCGGGTTCACTCGCCTTGACGCGATGGACCGCGTCAGCGACATCGCCACTCGTCTGGTCAAACTCACTCGCAACGGCCGACCCACCTGGATCCCGGCTACCGAGGACCGCGGCGAAGGGATCTTCCTGCAACTCGACCTAGCCGCGGTTGAGGAATGGGAGAAGGAGATCGAGCAGAGCCAGTTGTGGGCGGCCCATCGCGCGGCGCACACCCGGAACTTCCGGCGTCGATTCTCCGAGACCGGCGCACAGGTCGACCCTGATAGCCGCCTCCCGGCACCGCGGTACTGGCTTCTTCATACGTTGTCGCACATCTTGATTCGCGAGATGGCGATGTCCTGTGGCTATGGTGCGGCCAGTCTGACTGAACGGCTCTATGCCTGGCCCACTACACCGAAGTGGGAAGGCGCGGCTGGGCTTCTGATCTGCACCACGGCATCCGATAGCGAGGGCACCCTCGGCGGCTTGGTTGCGCTCGCCGATCCGGTGCGGCTGCAGAACCTCGTCGCCTCGGCATTGCGCCGTGCGGCACGCTGCTCCTCAGACCCGGTGTGCGCGATGCGGACCCCCGCCGACCCCGAGGACTTCCTGCATGGCGCGGCCTGCCACTGCTGCTCGTTCGCCTCGGAGACGTCCTGCGAGAAGGCCAACCGCTTCCTGGATCGCCGATTCCTGCTGATGCTTCCCACTGCCGACGGGACTCCCGTGCGGGGCTTTTTCGGGAGCCCTGATGGCCTGTGAGCCATTCGCGGCACTAGGGGAGTACCTCACCGCCGGCGAGGCCGAGGGCATTGCCTCGTTGTTGGAGGCAGGCGAGCACAGCGTTCACGCTTTGGCGTGGGTGAGCCCCGCGCGACGCGAGCGGGCAGCGGAGCTCATGAAACAGACCGGCCTCGGACATGAGCAGCCGGCGGTATCGGTCGCGGTGTTACGGGCAATTGCTGGAGCCAAATCCGTTCACCACGAACTAATTCCGGTCTGGACCATGCCCGGCAACGAAGCGACGACCGGCCACCTGACGAGCGAGTTCCACCGGATGGTTACCGGCGCCCGGGTCTCCGTCACTTGCGCAACCTACAACTTCTCCTACAGCTCGAACATGTGGGGTGCTTTGCGGACCGCATCGGAGCAGCCTGGGGTGACGGTGGTGGTTTACGTCGATGCCGAGAAGGGTGATCCGTCGGGCGTCAAAGCCAAGCTGCCGAAGGCGATTGTCTACCGCTCGGCACAGTTTCCGGATGGAAAGCCGATCGTGAGCCATACCAAGTTCATCATCATCGACCACCAGATCGTTCTGCTGACGAGTGCGAACTTCTCCTACAACGCGGAGAACTCGAATGTGGAGTTCGGGCTGCGGATCTCGGACAACGGACTGGCTACGTCGATTGAGAAGACGATGGCTAGCAAGCATGGATCGCTGTACGAATTGGCCTAAGGTGGAGCCCTGTCAGCAGCCGCCCCCCATGCGCAATGAAACGGACGCGCGATGGTTTGTTCACTAGTCCTCATCGCAGCTTGGGCAGCGACCAGTCACCGAGAGCTCGTAGATGGAGCATTGCGGGCACCGCATCAGCTCAGGCCGATTCGTGGTGGCGTTGGGACCCCGCAGGCTTACGTCTTTGTGGACCGGATGTGCGACAAGCCATGTCGCGCCTTGAGTGGTGGCCGGCCGGACCTCGGGTCTGCTGCAGGAACAGGTGACACGGTTAGTCACGCGGCCTGATCGGCCGGTGTGGTCATGATTGCTTCGAATTCGATCGGGGTCAACCGTCCGAGGCTGACCTGGCGGCGGCGGCGGTGATAGGTGCGTTCGATCCAGGTGACTATCGCGATGCGGAGTTCCTCTCGGGTCTTCCAGCGGCGACGGTCGAGGACGTTCTTCTGCAGCAGGGAGAAGAAGCTCTCCATGGCGGCGTTGTCCCCGGCGGCCCCGACGCGGCCCATGGAGCCGACCATGTCGTTACGGCTGAGTGCGAGAACGAATTTCCGGCTTCGAAATTGACTTCCCCTGTCGCTGTGGACCACGCAGCCGGCGACATCGCCGCGGCGGGCCACCGCATTGGCCAGGGCCTGAGTGGCCAGCCGCGACTTCATCCGAGAGTCGATGCTGTATCCGACGATGCGGTTGGAGAACAGGTCCTTGATCGCGCACAGATAGAGCTTGCCCTCGTCGGTGCGGTGTTCGGTGATGTCGGCCAGCCACAGGGCATTCGGTGTCGGTGCGGTGAAGATGCGGCCGACCAGATCGTCGTGGACCGGCGGGCCGGCCTTGCCGTTCTTGCCGCGCTTCTTCTTCCCGAACGCGCTCCACCACCGGTTGTCCGAGCAGATCCGCCAGGCGGTGCGCTCGGCCATCGCCTGTCCGGCATCGCGGGCTTCCTCGACGAGGTAGCGGTAGCCGAACTCGGGATCATCGCGGTGGGCATCGAACAGGGCGTTGGCCCGAAGCGCCTCGAGATATTCGGCGTCCGTCACGGGGTTGGCCAGCCAGCGGTAGTAGGGCTGGCGGGCGAGCTTGAGTACCCGGCACGTCACCGCCACGGGGATCCCGTCGGCGGCGAGCTCCTTCACGAGCGGGTAGAGCCTTTTCCCGGCAGGTTGGCCTGCGACAGGTAGGCCGCGGCCCGGCGCAGGACCTCGTTCTCCTGCTCCAGTAGCCGAGTCCGCCGGCGTAGCTCGCGCAGTTCGGCCGATTCGGAGCGGCTGGTGCCGGGTTTGGCGCCGTCATCGACATCGGCCTGGCGCATCCACTTCGACAACGTCATCGGATGGATCCCGAAGTCGGCGGCGATCTGCTCGATCGTCACCCCGTCCTCACGGTTGCGGGCAACCCGCACGACATCGTCACGGAACTCTTTGGGGTACGGCCTGGGCACAGCAACATCCTTCCAGCCCACCCTCCCGGGCAAGCCAACTCAGATGTCACCTGTTCCTGCAGCAGACCCCTCGTCGGAATCGGACCCGAAGCGTTGTGCTTCGTCCTCGGTGAAACCGGTGGTGCATCCCCAGTGGATGCGCAGCTCCCCAGTTCCGTCACGGCGAGTGGCCCTGATGTAGCGGTAGTCCGCTGGCATAAATTCAAAGGTGGTGATGCCTAGTTCGTCGGTGAACCACTTGACGAAGGAGCGGTTCTCCGGGGGGAAGTTCGCCTTCGACCATGCCGAGGTGAAGGAGTCTGGGGAGTCGTGAACGTTACTCATTGCCGTCCGGACACCTCACTCAGTAAGGAACGAGCCTTCGTCGAGCTCATCTCCGGGCTCGAATTGAGTTGAGTCCTCCTCTGAGAACCCCTGATCAATGTCGCGTTGGACAGCCTTGCCGATCGCGGCTTCGACCAGCTGGCAGAGCGACTCTCGGCGAATGCGGAAGTATCCCTCGAAGTCATTGGCTCGAAGGAGCTCAGGTTCGATGCGATGGGTGGCGATCAGCTCATCGAGACGCGGGGCATCAATCTGTGCACGTGACTCCACCACTGGGAGGTAGAGGGAGGGGGCGGCGCCACCAATCGTTCTGTTGGTTCGTGCACTGATCGTGGTCTTGTTGACGATGCTTTCGCGGTGTTCGTCGTCGATACCGTTCTCGTTGCACCACTTCTGCGGGAAAACATGATGAATATCGACGGCAAGGTCGACGTATTGGACTTTGTCCAGGGCCTTGTCCTCCATCCAATCCCGGGCGCCGCCGGCCAGGATAAGTGCAGCGATCCCTTTGTAGGCCGCAGCATTTCGTGTTCGTAGCGAATGCAAGCGTGACTCGGTGAATGAGGCGTCTTGGACGGTTCGTGGCGTGGCTTGCGACTCGTCTTTCGCCCACGCAGGAACCATTTCGATATCGCGGGCGAACCGAGATTCGATCGCTGAACCGTATAGCTCCCCAAGTACGCCGCACCAGAACCACCGGACGATACGGTCGCTAACGCTGATGAGATCAGCATCTTTGCCCAGCGCTACCTTGATGGCCGCTAGGGGGACGAGTTGCTTGGGATAGGGCACGTCCCTGGAGGCGAAGATATGCCGATCCGCTAAGAACGTTGCGGCCCAGATGAATGCTTCCCGTAGGGGATCGCGCCACTTGAGGTAGTCGTTGAGCGTCAGCCTTAGGACATCTTCTCGCTTGGCCGAGATTGCTGAGGGCCGACCAGATCCGTCCGCAATATTGCGATCGCGGGTGAAGAGCATCGTGACGGCCTGAAGGAAGTCGGTGTTTTCAACGGCCGACAGGACCGGGTAAGCCGCCCACTTTTGCTGAGTCTCTTTCCAATCATCGTTTAGCCGAAAGTCTTCACCGTGCTTAGTGAAGTAGTCGGCGTCGCCGGCAAAAACGGCCGTCAGGAGTTCAAAAACGTTGAGGGGCAGGCCGCCTATATTCACCTTCTCAAAAACCGTTGCAACGGCTGCCTTGTCGGTGTTCTCGTCCAACTCGATCGCTGGGATGTCGTAGGTGGCCGCAGGCCTGATGAACTCTTCGTGGAACTGCTTACCGAGTTTGCGATCCTCAAGTTCCAGGATCCAACTCATGTAGTCACCATGTAGGAGGTGCAGGGGGAAATAGCCCTGCGCACGTTGCTTATCGTAGTCACTTAGGTCGAGCACGACGTCTTTGCCGAAGTTCGACCGAATCACCCCATCACTCGGGACGGAGATGACCGCTTCGTCCACTCGGGACGGGTCGCTAAGCGCAGTCTGCATGTGGACCAGGTACCGCCGGTCCAGGAGCTTGCCGCGACTGTCCTTGGTCGCTACGACGCCACTGCCGCTGAGTGCTTGGGTAAGGGACGTTAAGCGCTGTTGTCCGTCCAGCAGCAGGTACTTGGCCTCGGTTCCCAGTAGAAGGTCAACGCCCTCGATCGCTCGTGGCTTGAACCGCACCTGTGAATTACCTGTCTTCAGCAGCATGACGGCGCCCATCGGATGGCCGCGCAATACGGTGACCAGCAACTGGCGGATGCGCTCGTCCTCCCATTTGTAGCCACGTTGAAAGTCTGGCAACTGGATCTCACCAGACCGCGTCCACGACAGGTACTGGCCGAGTTCATACATCGGCGTCAGGAAGCCCAAGGCGTTCATCCCATCTAATCAAGCATCCGGCCACTCTGGTGGCTTTGCCCCCCTGGGACCGGTCCAGTTTGGAGTAGATTAGCGCGGGCCTTGGACATCGCGGACAGGGTTCCAGCCTTCGCGACTGTCCGAGGCGATTGGTTTGTGAGGTGAGTCCGGTGGCGGTCCTGGCTCCTGAGTGAACGCGTGAGCTCCCACGGTTAGCCCGGCTAGCGGCGACCTCCCTCAAAACTCCCAGCCACGCGGTGATCCAGGGCGTCAGTACTCTTCTGGGGCAGTTGATATCCCGAGCCGCGGCAACGCTGGCCCCTTGCGTTCAGATGCTGAACCAGCGCAGTGCCTTTCTCGACATCAACTCGCTTCAAGCAGTTCGGGCACTTCCACGACTTCGGCCCAGCCGGGGTTGGCGGCGGCTTCTTCGGTTGCCTCCCTGCACTACCCTTCTCGCCTTCTCGGTGAGTAGGGGTGCCGGCGCGGCCGGCGTGAGCTTCGCGCAATCTGCGCACAACAGATGCAGGCAAGGTCGACGAACCTGATCTTGCGAACTCACCTTGTTCGTCGAGCATCAGCAAGAGCTGCTTAACCGTCACGCCGAGATACTTCGCCAGCTCGTGGACCCGTACTTTGCCTGCCACCCGTTCGACCTCCTGCCCGCAATTCCCGACTCCGACATAGATACCCGACAGGAACGACAAAGTCCGCCCTCAGCCGACAGGCAGGGTGCTGTCGATGGTGGTACATCGATGGTGGTGCAAATGCGCATATGCGGCGGCCAGGGTTGTCCTGCCCGTCGCTTGCGGCGCTCACTGCTGTCGGAGAAGGATCAGACGAAAGCTCAACTCGACGCCGACGGCAAAGGTCCTCAGCTCGCTGCCAGCAGCTGCCGCTCGCTGATGGCCTCGGCCGCATCAAGGACCCGCTTCACGGCTGAATGGTGCACCCCGAGGTTGGCGGCGATTCGATTCAAGGGATCGCCATTGTGGTGAGCTACGAGGATCGCCTCGACGGTCGCTACTGGCTGTCGGGTCACCTTAGAGGACACTAGGTGAGCGGCCAGCTCTATTGCCGCGTCGTTGCTAGCGCGGGTGGTCGCGCTGACCGCGTCGGCTGACGCGGGAACCGCGCGATCAGATCTCGCGTTAGCACGACCCAAGGTCGCGGTCGGTGTCCGGGATTGAACCGCGCCATAGGTCGCGGCAAGGGCCGCGTTTCGAGGCCGACGTGCGGGTTTATCACCCACGGCTACCAGCGCGGCAGTGGCCACCGCGACGGCGAGATCGACGACAAGCGGGAGTACTGCCGCGAGAGCGGGCGCGATTCCGGCCAGCACTGCGAGGGCCCGTAACGCGACGAAGCTCAGCAGGAACGCGCCTAGCGCGAGTACGCCGGTCGCGGCGACTGACACCTTGTACATCACACCGGAGGCGTTGGCCTTGACGAGAACCGCGACGCCGTGGACCGCCATCAACAAGACGGTTGGTGGCACTGCGGCGACGACGGTCGCGACCCATCGCAGATTGTGCGGTGCGGTCAGAAGGGCGTGGGTGATGTTGCCCGCCAGACTGGTTAGCGTCGCGCCTACGAGCCAACCCCAAAAGAACGTGACCGCGCGGCGGTGGTGGCGCGCGATGAGTTCCGCCGCCGTCGGCGTCGGGTTCATTGGCTGTCCTCCCGAGGAGCGGTCAGAAGCTGGTTGAGGATCTTGCCGCCGGGGACGGTGACTGTCAGCTCCGCGCGGACTCCTAGCGCGGCGAGGTAGGAGATGAGCGTGGACAGGTGAATGTCGGTCCGATGCTCCGTTCTGCTGACTTGGGATTGTCCTACTCCGAGGCGTTCGGCGAGCTGCACCTGAGTGACGCCAGCCGTTGTCCGGATGTGGGCGAGGTCGATCACCACCCATATATTACCTCTAACGCATATTACTTACAAGTAATACTATCGACCAGGTAGTAGTGCGGTCGCCGTGGGCAGTGGGGAGCGCCCGCCGCAGACATTCACCCGGTCGGAGATGACGTTGTTGGGTACGTCCGCGCGCGGACGCGGCGGGAACGCCGGATGTGGAACTGCTTCCCAATCACATAGAGCAATGGGTTGCCGTGGACGCGCGCGGTTCCTTGCGGACGGGGTAACGGTTGCTCAACCGTGCCCACATTTTGCCCACAATCTACCCATAGTTACAGATATTTCCCGTGATGTCTTGTAGTCAGTTTCCGCTTTTCAAGCGGCATTTGTTCCCTGCGGCTAGTCATGCGACGAGAACCACGACTTCTTCTCCGGCTCGGGCAGCAGCTACGTCATCGGCAAGGCCGTGGTCACCGAGGACGAGGACTGGGACTTCTAAAAGCGCAGGTCAGTTCACCGCACCGCGCGTCACCCGCGGGCCGGGTGTGCTGCGGTACCGGGACAACAGGCGGGCGGCCTGGCCCGGGGCGCCGAGTTGGAGCATCGCGGCCAGCGCCGTCTCCAGGACGACCTCCTGTTGCACGCGGCTGCCGCCGATCGACGGCAGCCCGGACAGCGATTCCAGCAGGCAGTCGAGTGCGGCGCGCGGCTCGCCCGCGGTCAACGCGATGAGGCCCTCGCCGATGAGCCGCAACGTGGTCGCCTGCTCCTCGGTGGCGCCGGGGACGGCGATCGCGCGGATCGCGGCCGGATCGTTGGCGGCCGCCAGCACCAGCAACGCGTGGAACGCGATGAACGGCGTCTGCGGTGCGTAGGCCAGCGACCCGGCCTCGGCCAGCACCGGCATCGGATCCGGTGGGGTCACCCAGTCCGGGTGCAGCCGGGCGCGCCAGGCCAGCGAGCCGGCGTCGACCAGGCAGCGCACGTCCGAGGAGTGCGGCGGCGCAAGGGATCCGGTGTAACGGCGCGCGGCCGCGGCGGCATCGCCCATGGCGAGTTCGTGCAGCGCCGCATGCCACTGGAAGTGCGGGAGGTAGCGCTGGGTGGTGCCGGGGCCGGCGATCCAGTCCGTCAACCACCTCAGCCCCGCGCCGTGCGCGTCGGTTTCGTAGTGCACATGGGTCAGCGCGTGCGCGGCGTTGCCGTTGCCCGGATCGAGTTCCAGTGCGGCGTCGGCGAGGTCGGCGGCGTCGTACCAGAGCCCCTGTTCGGTGCGGCCGTAGGCGCGCAGCCCGAGATACCAGGGCGCCTCGCCGTGCACGGCGGTGAAGCGTTCGACGTACTGCCAGGCGTCCGGCAGTGCCTCACCGGCGCCGGCGAAGGCGATCGACGGCGCCAGCACGAGCAACGCGACCGCGTCGTCGGGGGCCCGGTCGAGATGCTCGATGAGAGCCGTTGTCCCCGAGGTATTTCCCTTCTCACACCACGTCGCGATGGCCTCGACATGGCTGCGGTCCTCGGCGCTGCCCTGCTTCAAGGCGGCGCGGGCCCGCGCGAGGTGGCCGTTGACGGCGTCGCGGCCGCCGGCCCGGTCCGGCCGTTCGGTGGCGATCATCGCCAGCGCGGCATGCGCCCGCGCGTTGTCCGGGTCCTCGGCCACCGCGGCGGCGAACGCGATCGAGGCGCCGTCCTGGACGGCGAGCAGTCGGCGAACGCCCTCGGCATAGGCGGCATCGGCTCCCGTTGCCAGCGGGATCGTCGGGGTGCGCCGAGGCGCGCGCGCCGGGCGTTCGCGGGTGTCGCCGGCGAGCAGGGTGGCGACGGCCGCGGCCTGGCTGCGGATCTCGGGGATCGCCGTGGTCTCCCATTCCTCGCCCTGCCGGATCGACCCGACGCAGAAGATGCCCGGCACCGCGGCGCCGGCCGCGTCGATCAGGCGGCCGTCGGCGTCGAGCCGAACGCCGATGCCGCACGGGTGCGGCGATGCGACACCGGCGGCCAGCAGGTTCGCCCACAGCGGGGAGCGCTGCAGGGAACGGCGGTCCCACACGGTGCCGGTGGCGACCACCACCGCGTCACCGCGCCGGCGCACCGAGCGGTCGCTGGTGGTCACGACCAGTTCGACGCCGTCGCCGCGCAGCGAGACATCGGCGACCTCACCCGCCTCGACGGTCAGCCGCCCGCTCGCGATCGCCGCGTCGATGGCATCGGCCGTCGTCGGCGGCATGCGGTGACGCAGAATCTCCCACTGCCGCAGGTCTTCTCGCAGGAATCGGCGCTGGTCCTCCCAGCCGAGCGACCGCCACAGCCGCGCGGCCCGCGGCCGCATCGCATCGATCACCTGCCGCCAGTCCAGCCCGGCGGCGCGGGCGCGGGCCAGATCCGCGTCGAGCGCGCGGCGCAGCTCCTCCAGCGAGGTCTCGGTGCCGAGCGCGTCGAGATTCGGCAACTCCGTGGGCACGCCGGTGTCGCGGAAGCGATGCGGGAGTGCACCGTGGCGCGACAGCAAGGTGACCGTCGCGCCACGCGCCATCAGGTGCAGCGCCACGTCGACCCCGGTCAGGCCCGAGCCGATCACCAGGACGTTCTCGAACCGCCGTGCGCCGAGTGCGGCCAGCGCCCCCGGCGCCCACGGGTCCAGCACCACCCGGCCGTCGGTGCCCGCGGCCGGCACCGGCGCGAACGCACGCTCCAGGGACTCGGGCATGCCACCCTCGGGGCGTCCCGCGGCGAGCACCACGGCGTTGGCCGACAGCGACCGGCCGTCGCCGAGCTTCACCTGCGCCGATGCACCCGGCACCAGGCCGACGACCTCGGCGGTCTCGACCCGGACGTCGGCGGCGGCGAGTTGGTCCTGCAGGTAGCGGGCGTAGGCGAGCCGGGGGGCGAACCCCTCGGGCGCCGTGACGGCATGGTCGTCCAGCCACCGGCAGAAGTGGTCGGGATCGTCCGGCCACGCCGACATCCGGTGGGCGGGCACATTGAGCAGGTGCACCGGGTCGCCGGTGCCGTAGGCGGCGCCGGTGCCTGGGCGGCCGGAGGAGTCGATGAGGGTGATCTGCGCGTCGGGACGGACGCGGCGCAGGTGGGCCGCGGTGAGGACCCCGGCGGCCCCGCCGCCCACGATCGCGACTCGCATGTTCGGATGGTATCCGGCGCAGGTCAGGGCTGCCGTGCCGTCACGGGCAGGAGACGTCCACCGGCATCGGGTTGACGGCCAGCACCCGGGCCGCCCCGTCCACCAGCCACAGGGCGCCGGGGTTGGTCAGCGCCGCCCTGTACACCGTGGTCGCCGGTGCGCCGGTGAGGAAGCCGCAGGCCTGCGCCGGGCCCTGCGGGTCGGGCTTGAGGAAGCCGGCCAGCGGCGGCCCGGGCCAGGGGGTGCTCGCCGACTGGCTCGACGACTCCGTGCCCACATCGAAGACCGCGATCCGGTCCGGGGTGTACGGCGCCCTGGTGCCGACCGCGGCGAGGTTGTAGGCCGCGTCGATGACCTGCCGCAGCGTCGCCCGCGCCCGCTGCTGCTCTACGGTGAGCCCCTTGTCGAACGACTCGTAGAAGGCGTAGACCCCCACCTTCGCCGGGGCGCCCTCGCCGTGCACCAGCACCGTTGTCGCATCCATGTCGGTGACGCCCGGCATGCCGAAATCCTCTGCGGAATTGACGATCCCGCGCTCCTGCACCGCGGAGACGAACGCCGCCACCGCTATCGGGTCCACCCGGCTCAGCTCGTAGCGGGCCGGCACGGCGCCGGTGGTGTTGTCCTTGACGATCGACAGGATCCGGCCGTCGCCGTACATCACCAGCGCCGGGGACTCCATGGCGTAGACCACCGGCGGTATCAGCCCGCCCCCCACGTCGACCATGAACACGATCTGATCGGCCGGCAGCGCCCCGTTGGCCGACGACGTCGCACCGCCGGGGACGCCGAGCACGGCCAGCCCCGCCAGCGCCACGCCCAGTCTCCGCATCCACCGCAACCGCATCCGGCCAGGTTATGCGGTGAACGCGCGGTGAACCAGCAACAAACTGTGCGGCGGGTGCTGGCGCCGCCGACCGCCGACCGCGACACTGTTCTTCGTGACCGCACCCTCGCTCGTCAAGAAGGTCGTCAACTGGCTGCGTGCCGGTTATCCCGGCGGCGTCCCCGGCCCGGACCGGGTGCCGCTGCTGGCTCTGCTGCGCAACACCCCGTTGAGCGAGGACCAGGTCAAGGAGGTGGTCCGCGAGATCGCCGCGGCCGAGTCCACGGCGCCCGCGGGCCACCGGATCGACCACGACGAGATCGCCGAGTTCATTCAGGATGTGGCGCACCACGACGCCGGCCCGGAGAACATCCAGCGGGTCGCGGCCAAGCTGGCGGCCGCGGGCTGGCCACTGGCCGGCATCGAGTTGGCGAGCCCGGAGGACTCCGCGGAGGGTTAACCCGCGCGCAGCGACGCCGTGTCGATCACAAACCGGTAGCGGACGTCGCTGGCGACCACTCGGTCGAACGCCTCGTTGATGTAGTCCGGCTCGATCACCTCGATCTCCGGGGCGACGTTGTGCTCGGCACAGAAGTCCAGCATCTCCTGGGTCTCGGCGATGCCGCCGATCGCCGAGCCGGACAGGTTGCGGCGCATGCCGATGACGCTGAAAGACGGCACCACGAGCGGGTTTTCGGGCAGACCGAGCTCGACGAACGTGCCGTCGAGATCCAGCATGCCCAGGAACCGGCGCAGATCGAGATCGGCCGAGACGGTGTTGAGGATCAGGTCGAAGGAGTTCCGCAGCTTCTTGAACGTGTCGCGGTCGGCGGTCGCGTAGTAGTGGCTGGCGCCCAGCCGCAGGCCGTCCTCCATCTTCTTCAGGCTCTGCGACAGCACCGTCACCTCGGCGCCCATCGCCGCGGCGAGCTTGACCGCCATGTGGCCCAGACCGCCGAGGCCCACGACGGCGATCCGCCTGCCCGGCCCGGCATTCCAGTGCCGCAGCGGCGAATAGGTGGTGATGCCCGCGCATAGCAGCGGTGCGGCGGCATCGAGGCCGAGCGCGTCGGGAATGCGCAGGACGTAGTTCTCGTCGACGACGATGCTGCCGCTGTAGCCGCCGTAGGTGGGCTGGCCGTCACGCCCGATTGCGTTGTAGGTCCCGATGTTTCCGCCGCCGGTGCAGTACTGCTCGAGCCCGGCGAGGCAGTGGTCGCACTCCCGGCAGGAGTCGACGAAGCAGCCCACACCGACCCGGTCACCGACCTTGTGCCTGGTGACCTGCGAGCCCACCTCGGTGACCACGCCGGCGATCTCGTGTCCGGGAACCACCGGATAGCGCGGTTGGCCCCACTCGGCGCGCACGGTGTGGATGTCGGAGTGGCAGATCCCGGCGAAGTGGATGTCGAACCGCACATCGTGCAGGCCGAGGTCGCGCCGGGTGATGGTGGTCTTCGTCAGCGGCTCGGTGGCCGAGGTGGCGGCGTAGGCGGTGACGGTGCTCATCGGGCTCCTCTTGCGTTCCTTGGTTCGTTCGGGCGTGGGGTTTCGTTGAGGCCGCACTGAGAGCGAGGATTTCGCTGGAACTTCGCTCTCAATGCGGTCTCAACGGAGCGAAGACGTCAGGTAATCCCCGGGGCCTTGATCCCGGCGTTGAAGGACACCCGCTGGTAGCTGGCCACACCGGCCAGGGTGTATGGATCGCGGTCGATGATGTCCTGGGCCTGCTCGGCGCTGATGTCGCCGGTGATCAGCACGCCGCCGGCGCCGGACTCCTGACGCCCGGCCAGCAGGATGCGCCCGGCGGCGACCTCATCGGCCAGCCACGCCAGATGTGCGGGGCGGCTCTGGTCGATGACGTCGAGGGGCTTGTCGTAGTTGATCGTCAGCACATGGAACACGGGGCGTGACGCTACACCCGGCTCACGCGGCGACGATGTCGAGCCGCAGGCACTTCGCCACCGCGAACGTGGAGATCGCACGACGCTGGCGGACCGGGAGTTGGGGGAGCACTTCGGCGCTGGGCACGACGGCAGGGGTCGCGGTAATGAACGTTTCACCACCGATCTCCACGATGGCGCCCCCATTGGCCAGCACGTTTCTCACCCAGTCTGCGCCGTCGCCGTAGGCCAGTGCGATGACGAAGCTGTTCTGCACCCGGTCGAGGTGAACCGGGGTGCGGAAAGTACGGCCACTGCGCCGCCCGCGGTGCACGACGACAGCGGTGCCACTCGACGCGGTACCCGCCGAGCGCAGGGCGCCCCGGTTGGTCAGGACCCGGTTGAGCTTGCGCACCCCGGTCAGCAGCGGCTCGATCTGCCAGCGGATCGCGGCCAACGCCATGGCGATGACGGCGACCGCGGCGCCGCCGAGGACGACGATGGTGACCAGTACGCGTTTCATGGCGGGCCTCCCGGCTAGTTGATCGGCGCGTTCAGCCAGCGCAGGTCGTCCAGGATGCCGCGGGCGGCGACGATACCCTGGCCGGTCTGCCACACCTCGTTGTTGACGACGAACACCCGGTTGTCGCGGTTGGCCGACAGCGCGCGCCACGCCTGGCTTTCCAGGATCGCCGGTGCGCGCTGCTTGGCCGCCGGTGACGCGAACGACAGGTAGACGATGTCGCCGTCGGCGGCCGACAGGTCGGGTGAGCGGCCCAGGTCGGCGTCGGAGACCCCGATCTCGAGGTAGGGCTTGTCGGTGAACCGTTGCGCCGCAGGGCGATCCACGCCGACATTCGCGAGCACGCTGGCCGGGAAGTTCTCCGCGCCGTACACCCGCAGGGTGGTGTCGGTGAACTGCACGATCGAGGCCTGGAAGTGCGGGGCGTCGGTGGTGGCACCGGTCTGGCGGGCCCGGTCGGTGAACGCGTCGATCAGTTCGCCGGTCGCCTCCGCCCGGCCGGTGGCCGCGCCGATGGTGCGCAGGTTGTCCTGCCACCCCGCACCCGGCGCCTCGGTGAACACCGTCGGGGCGAGCGCCGACAGCTTCGGATAGGCCTCCGGGGTCAGCGCCGCCGAACCCAGGATCAGATCCGGCTTGGCGGCGGCGATCGCGGCGAAGTCCGGGTTGGTGCGGGTACCGGCACCGGGCACGTCGTGGATGACGGTGCCCAGATAGGACGGTTGTCCGGTTGCGCCGTCGGCGATGGCGGCGGCCACCACCCGGGACTGCAGGCCCAGCGCGCAGAGCGCGTCGAGTTCGTCGCCGGCGAGCACCACGATGCGCTGCGGATCGGGCACCACCGCGGTCTCCCCGGCGGCGTGCCGCACCGGCGGCGGGGGAGCCGGGTCGAGCCGGGCCGGCTCCGGTGCGCAGGACTCGTCCGGGCGGCGCTGGTTGCCCAGCACGCCGGCGCCGGCGATCTTGGTGGCGCTGGTGACCGGGCTGCTGGTGGTTCCCGGCGCCGGTGCCTCGGAGCGCCCCGAGCATCCGGTGGCGATCGTCAGGACGGCCGCGCCCAGCACCGCCGCGGCGGCCATGACACCACCCGGACCAACCCCGCGCAACCGCACGCCGCGACGGTAACATCTGCCGCCCGATAAGCCACTGAGCTGCGGCGGACTCCGGTGGTGACGGAATTACGACCGAATGTAGGACCCATCCTTCGATGGGGCCTGCGCAGGGCTAGGATTGAAGAACGTTCTCGGGGTGCTGATCTGAATTTGGAGGACACTTGACTGCCGTTGTTCCTGCGCGCAAAGAACTTGATGTCAGCCGGCCTTTTCCGGCCCGAACCGGCCCAACGGGCAACCTGCTCTACAAGCTGGCCACCACCACCGATCACAAGCTGATCGGAATCATGTACTGCGTCGCCTGCTTCATCTTCTTCTTCGTCGGCGGGCTGATGGCGCTGTTCATGCGCGCCGAATTGGCGGTGCCCGGGCTGCAGTTCCTGTCCAACGAGCAGTACAACCAGCTGTTCACCATGCACGGCACCGCGATGCTGCTGTTCTATGCGACGCCGATCGTGTTCGGGTTCGCCAACCTGGTGTTGCCGCTGCAGATCGGCGCGCCGGATGTGGCGTTCCCGCGGCTGAACGCGTTGTCGTTCTGGCTGTTCGTGTTCGGGGCGCTGATCGCCCTGGGCGGGTTCATCACGCCCGGCGGTGCGGCCGACTTCGGCTGGACCGCCTACACGCCGCTGTCGGACGCCGTGCACACCCCGGGTGCCGGCGGTGACCTGTGGATCCTCGGGATCGCCGTCGGTGGCCTGGGCACCATCCTGGGTGCGGTCAACATGATCACCACCGTGGTGTGCATGCGCTGCCCGGGCATGACGATGTTCCGGATGCCGATCTTCACCTGGAACATCTTCGTCACCTCGATCCTGGTGCTGCTGGTGTTCCCGCTGTTGACCGCCGCGTTGTTCGGCCTGGCCGCCGACCGTCACCTGGGTGCGCACATCTACGACCCGGCCAACGGGGGGATGACGCTCTACCAGCACCTGTTCTGGTTCTTCGGCCACCCCGAGGTGTACATCATCGCGCTGCCGTTCTTCGGCATCGTCACCGAGATCTTCCCGGTGTTCTCGCGTAAGCCGATCTTCGGCTACACCACCTTGGTCTACGCGACGATCAGCATCGCGGCGCTGTCGGTGGCGGTGTGGGCGCACCACATGTACGTCACGGGAGCCGTTCTGCTGCCGTTCTTCTCGTTCATGACGTTCCTGATCGCGGTGCCCACCGGGATCAAGTTCTTCAACTGGATCGGCACGATGTGGAAGGGCAAGTTGACCTTCGAGACACCCATGCTGTTCTCGATCGGCTTCCTGGTCACCTTCCTGCTCGGTGGCCTGTCCGGCGTGCTGCTGGCCAGCCCGCCGATCGATTTCCACGTCAGCGACAGCTATTTCGTCGTCGCCCACTTCCACTACGTGTTGTTCGGCACCATCGTGTTCGCCACCTACGCGGGCATCTATTTCTGGTTCCCGAAGATGACCGGCCGGCTGCTCGACGAGCGGCTGGGCAAGCTGCACTTCTGGCTGACGTTCATCGGATTCCACACCACGTTCCTGGTGCAGCACTGGGTCGGCGACGAGGGCATGCCCCGCCGCTACGCCGACTACCTGCCCAGCGACGGGTTCACCACGCTGAACATCGTGTCGACCATCGGTGCGTTCATCCTCGGCGTCTCGGTGATCCCGTTCGCCTGGAACGTCTTCAAGAGCTGGCGCTACGGCGAGGTCGTCACCGTCGACGACCCGTGGGGTTACGGCAACTCGCTGGAGTGGGCCACCTCGTGCCCGCCGCCGCGGCACAACTTCACCGAGCTGCCCCGGATCCGTTCCGAGCGGCCCGCTTTCGAACTGCACTATCCACACATGATCGAGCGGATGCGGGCCGAGGCCCACATCGGCCGGGCGCACGGACCGTCCGACGGGGATGTCACCCGTCTGGACGAGAACGTCCGCACCTAGGGATAGCGCACTCGTCGGGGGATGAGTACTCACAAGGTGTCGGTGCTGATCACCGTCACCGGCGTTGACCAGCCGGGGGTGACCTCTGCCCTCTTCGAGGTGCTGGCGCGCCACGACGTGGAACTGCTCAACGTCGAACAGGTGGTGATCCGCGGCCGGCTGACGCTGGGCGTGCTGGTCTGCGGTGATGCCGAGGTGGCCAACGGTGGGCAACTGCACCGCGACGTCACCGAGGCCATTCACCGGGTCGGCCTGGAGGTCACCATCGAGGGCAGCGACGACGCCATCATCGGCGAGCCGTCGACGCACACCATCGTCGTGCTCGGACGTCCCATCAGCGCCGCCGCGTTCGGCGCGGTGGCGCGGGCGGTGGCCGCGCTCGGGGTGAACATCGACTTCATCCGCGGGGTGTCCGACTACCCGGTGACCGGGCTGGAACTGCGGGTCTCGGTGCCGCCCGGGGTCGATCGCGAACTGCAGACCAGCCTCGCCGAGTTGGCCGCCGAGCAGGGCGTCGACATCGCCGTCGAGAAGTACAGCCTGGAGCGGCGGGCCAAGCGCCTCATCGTCTTCGACGTGGACTCCACCCTGATCCAGGGTGAGGTCATCGAGATGCTCGCCGAGCGGGCCGGCGCGCTGGATGCGGTGGCCGCCATCACCGAGGCGGCGATGCGCGGCGAACTGGACTTCGCCGAGTCGCTGCACCGGCGGGTCGCGACGCTGGCCGGGCTGCCCGCCGAAGTGATCGACGAGGTGTCCGAGGAGATCGAGCTGACCCCAGGCGCGCGGACGACGATCCGCACGTTGCGCCGCTTGGGTTTTCACTGCGGGGTGGTGTCCGGCGGCTTCCGTCAGGTCATCGAACCGCTGGCGCACGAGCTGATGCTCGACTTCGTGGCCGCCAACGAACTCGAGATCGTCGACGGCAAGCTCACCGGGCGGGTGGTCGGACCGGTGATCGACCGCGCCGGCAAGGCGAAAGCGTTGCGGGACTTCGCCCAGCAGGCCGGGGTGCCGATGGAGCAGACCGTCGCGGTCGGCGACGGCGCCAACGACATCGACATGCTCAACGCGGCCGGCCTGGGGGTGGCGTTCAACGCCAAACCAGCCCTGCGCGAGGTCGCCGACGCCTCGCTGAGCCACCCCTACCTGGACACCGTGCTGTTCATCCTCGGGGTGACGCGCGCCGAGATCGAGGCCGCCGACGCCGTCGACGGCACGGTGCGTCGCGTGGAGATCCCACCGGAGTAGCCGGGCTCAGATCACGACGGCGGTGGTCTGCGGGGTGGCCGAGCCGGTGACACTGTGCCAGGCTCGCGCGATGAGTTCGACTGCCTCGGTGAGCTTCTCTTCGGGCAGCACGTAGGGAATCCGGACGAACCGCTCCAGGGTGCCGTCGACGCCGAAGCGGGGACCCGGCGGCAACTCCACACCGAGCCGCGACGCCGAGGCGCACATCGCCGAACTGACCGGGGCGGGCAGTTGCACCCACAGTGACATTCCGCCGGTGCCCGGCAGCGGCCGCCATTCCGGCAGCCGATGTGCGAGCAGGTCGATCAGCTGGCCCCGTCGGGCCCGCAGGATCTCCCGGCGTTCCGGCAGCACGTCATCGGCCCGCTCGGTGAGAAGCCATGCGGCGGCGAGCTGTTCGACCACCGACGTGCCCAGGTCGATGGACGGGCGGATGGCGCGAATGGTGGCCAGCACGCCGGGTTCGGCGCGGATCCAGCCGATGCGCATGCCGCCCCAGAAGGATTTGGACATCGAGCCGACCGTGATCAGCAGATCGGCACGGCCCCGCATCGAGGCGGCGACCGGTGCCGGCACCGGCTCGTCGAGCCACACGTCGGTCAGGGTCTCGTCGATGACGGTGCGAGTGCGGGTCTCGGAGATGACGTCGCACAACCGATCACGGTCGGCCGCGGGCAACGACATGCCGGTCGGGTTGTGGTTGTCGGGCACCAGGTAGGCCAGCGTGGGCGCCACCTGGCGCACCGCGGTGTGCAGCGCCTCGAGATCCCAGCCCTCGTTGCTCACCGGAACCGGCACCGCGCGCGCCCCGGCGGTGGCGATCGCGGTGAGCGCCCCGTGGTAGGTCGGCTGCTCGACCAGCACCCGATCTCCGGACTTGGTGTAGGTGGCCATGACGAGCGCGAGCGCATGCTGTGCACCGCTGGTGACCATGATCTGCTCCGCGCTGGTGGGAAGCCCGCGGGCGCAATACCGTTCGGCGATCGCGGTCCGGAGCGCGGGCAGCCCCTTCATGTCATGGCCGGTGTGCTGCAGGTAGGGGGCAGACTGGCGGGCCGCCTCGGCGAAGGCCTCCTGGACCGCGCTGGCCGGCGCGGCGAGCGCCGCGACCGCGAGGTTGATGGTGACCGCGGCTTCGTCGGCTGCCGGGGTGGGGGCGTGTGGGAGGGCGATGGTGCTGCGGGCCCCGCGGCGGGCGTACAGATAGCCGGCGTCGCGCAACCCGGTGTAGGCGGCGGTGACGGTGGTGCGCGAGACCCGCAGCGCGTCGGCCAGGGCGCGTTCACTGGGCAGGCGCGAGCCGACCGGCAACCGGCCGTCGACGATGAGCATCCGGAGCCCGTCGGCCAGGCCCTGATAGGTGGGGCCGCTCCGGCTGGATGTGCGCCAGTTGCCGAGTTCACGAGCCACGAGCTCGGAATCCAGCGCCCGCGTCGCGATCGATACCGTCATTTGGATGCCAGTATCAACCAACTGGCTATTGAAAAACAAGCCACTTTCTCGAAACATGGGCGGCATGAGCACCTGGTTCACCCGACTGGCCGGCCGGCTCGGCGCGCTGCAGGATCCCACCCGGGGCCCGTGGAACCCGATGCCCTCGGACTGGGCTGACGTCGACGCCGACGTGCGCCGGCTGCGTCGCGACCTCGACGCCGTTCGCGTGCGCTTCTCCGACCACCGATGATCGTTCGGGCGGCCGCGCTGCTGATCGGGCTCGGCTGCTACGGGCTCTCGATGGCGATGATGGTGCGCGCCGAACTCGGCCTCGACCCGTGGGACGTCTTCCACCAGGGCCTGTCCCGGCACACCCCGATGACGATCGGTGTGGCCTCGGCGGTCGTCGGAGTGCTCGTCCTGCTGGCGTGGATCCCGTTGCGCAACAAGCCCGGCGTCGGCACCGTGGCAAACGTCGTGGTCATCGCCGCCACCGTTGACGCCGCCCTGGTCGTCCTGCCCGCGCCGCACACCGTGCCGGCACGGGTTGCGCTGATGGTCGCCGCGGTCCTGCTCAACGCACTGGCCACGGTGCTCTACGTAGGAGCCGGCCTGGGGCCCGGCCCCCGGGACGGGTTGATGACGGGGCTGGTTGCGCGCAGCGGACTCTCAGTACGCCTGGTACGCACCACCATCGAGGCCACCGTTTTGACCGGGGGCTGGCTGCTCGGTGGCAGCGTCGGCCCCGGAACGGTGCTGTACGCCTTCGGGATCGGCCCACTGGTCCAACTGTTGTTGCGGTTCACGCCCGGGGCGGTGCTGGCCCGCAGCGGCTGGGCGCCGATCCCGGCCGCCCCGGCACGTCCGGCGGCAGCCGAATGCGGCACGATGGTGCGGTGCCCGACTCCCCCGACGCGGTCGACCCCGACCTGCTGATCGACTTCCGGAAAGTCTCGCTTCGGCGCGGGGGCCGGGTGCTGGTCGGCCCGGTGGACTGGCAGGTCGAGCTCGACGAGCGCTGGGTCGTGATCGGCCCCAACGGGGCGGGCAAGACCTCGCTGCTGCGGATCGCCGCCGCCATGGAACATCCGTCCTCGGGGACGGCGTACGTGCTGGGCGAGCGTCTGGGCCGCACCGACATGGCCGAGCTGCGCCAGCGGGTGGGGCTGAGCAGTTCGGCGCTGTCGCAACGCGTGCCCGACGACGAGGTGGTGCGTGACGTGGTGGTGTCGGCCGGGTACGCGGTGCTCGGCCGCTGGCGGGAGCGCTACGACGACATCGACTACGTCCGGGCGCTGGACACCCTGGAGAGCGTCGGCGGTGAGCACCTGGCCGAGCGCACCTACGGCACGCTGTCCGAGGGGGAACGCAAGCGGGTGCTGATCGCCCGGTCGCTGATGACCGATCCTGAGCTGCTGCTGCTCGACGAGCCGGCCGCCGGCCTGGACCTGGGCGGACGCGAGGAACTCGTCGCCCGGCTGGCCGACCTGGCCGCCGACCCCGACTCCCCGGCGCTGGTGCTGGTGACCCACCACGTCGAGGAGATCCCGCTCGGGTTCAGCCACTGCCTGATCCTCTCGGAGGGGGCGGTGGTCGCGGCGGGACTGCTGGAGGACACCCTGACCGCCGAGAACCTGTCCAGGGCATTCGGGCAGTCCATCGCCCTCGACGACATCGACGGCCGGTACTTCGCACGCCGGGTGCGCAGCCGGGCGGCCCACCGGAGGCGCACATGAGTGACGATTTCATCCCGCTGCCGGTCCGTCCGGCGGCCACCGTCATGCTCGTCCGCGACACGGCGGACGGCATCTCGGTGTTCCTCATGCGCAGGCACAGCGCCATGGAGTTCGCCGCCGGGGTCATGGTGTTTCCCGGCGGCGGGGTCGACGACCGCGACCGCAACGCCGGGATCGCCTGGTACGGACCGGAACCCGGCTGGTGGGCCGACCGGTTCGGCATCGAGTCCGATCTGGCCGAGGCGCTGGTGTGTGCGGCGGCCCGGGAGACCTTCGAGGAGTCCGGGGTGCTGTTCGCCGGGCCCGCCGACGACCCGGACGGCATCGTGGCCGACGCGTCGGTGTTTCACCGGGAACGTGCCGCCCTGGTGGACCGCAGCCTGTCGTTCTCCGACTTCCTGCGCCAGGAGAACCTGGTGCTGCGAGCAGACCTGTTGCGGCCGTGGGCGAACTGGGTGACCCCGGAGGAGGAGCGCACCCGCCGCTACGACACCTACTTCTTCGTGGGGGCCTTGCCGGAGGGCCAGCGCGCCGACGGCCAGAACACCGAATCCGACCACGCGGCCTGGGCCAGTCCGGCGGCGGCCATCGAGGACTTCGCCGAGGGCCGGTCGTTCCTGTTGCCGCCCACCTGGACCCAGTTGGACTCGCTGGCCGGGCGGACCGTCGACGAGGTGCTGGCCGTCGAACGCCAGATCGTAGTAGTGCAACCCAATCTTGCTGTGCGCGAAGGCAACTGGGAAATCGAGTTCTTCGACAGCGACCGCTACAACGCGGCGCGCAACCGGCGGGCCCCCCAGGGATACGACACCTAAACATGCGCGAGTTCGTCAGCATCCACACCCACGAACAGCATCCGGGCATCGGGACGCTGTTGCTGAACCGGGAACCGACCAACGCGCTGACCCGCCAGGCCTTCCGCGAGCTGGCCGGTGCCGCCGCCGAGGTGGCCGAGCGCGCGGACATCGTCGCGGTCATCCTCTTCGGCGGCCACGACATCCTCTCGGCCGGCGACGACGTGCCGGAGTTGCGCACCCTCGACCGGCCCGGGGCCGAGGCTGCCGACCGGGTGCGGCGGGAGGCGATCGACGCCGTCGCCGCCATCCCGAAGCCCACAGTGGCCGCGATCACCGGCTACGCGCTGGGCAGCGGGCTGAGCCTGGCCCTGGCCGCCGACTGGCGGATCAGCGGGGACAACGCCAAGTTCGGCGCCACCGAGATCCTGGCCGGGCTGGTGCCCGGCGGCGGGGGCGGTGACCGGCTGGCCCGCGCGGTCGGCCCGGCGCGGGCCAAGGAACTGGCGTTCAGCGGGCGGTTCGTCGACGCCAAGGAGGCGCTGCGGCTGCACCTGGTCGACGAGCTGGTCGCCCCCGACGACGTCTACGACGCGGCGGTGGCCTGGGCGGGGCGGTTCGTCGACGCCTCCCCGGCCGCGCTCGCCGGGGTCAAGGCGCTGATCGACGGCCGGCTGGACGCCGCCGACCAGCAGCGATGCTACGGCCAGGTCTTCGCCGCCGGCGAGGAACGTTAGGCTGCCCTCATGACGGACTCTGACGTCGCAGGCCCAGCGGCTAAGGCGGACCCCACGCCCAACCCGCACGCCACCGCCGAGCAGGTCGAGGCGGCCCGGCACGACAGCAAACTGGCGCAGGTGCTGTATCACGACTGGGAGGCCGAGTCCTACGACGACAAGTGGTCCATCTCGTATGACAAGCGCTGCGTGGACTACGCCCGCGACCTGTTCGATGCGACCGTGCCGCCCGGGGAGTTGCGGGAGCTGCCCTACGACCACGCGCTGGAGTTGGGCTGCGGCAGCGGCTTCTTCCTGCTGAACCTCATCCAGGCCGGGGTGGCCCGCCGCGGCTCGGTGACCGACCTGTCGCCGGGCATGGTGAAGGTGGCCACCCGCAACGGGCGCAACCTCGGCCTGGACATCGACGGCCGAGTCGCCGACGCCGAGGGCATCCCGTATGAGGACGACACCTTCGATCTAGTGGTCGGTCACGCCGTGCTGCACCACATTCCGGACGTGGAGCTGTCGCTGCGCGAGGTGATCCGCGTGCTCAAGCCGGGCGGGCGGTTCGTGTTCGCCGGCGAGCCGACCACCGTGGGCAACACCTACGCCCGCTCGCTGTCGACGCTGACCTGGCGGGCGGCCACCAACGTCACCAAGCTGCCCGGGCTGGGCGGCTGGCGGCGCCCGCAGGCCGAACTCGACGAGTCCTCGCGCGCCGCGGCGCTGGAGGCCATCGTCGACCTGCACACCTTCGACCCGGGCGACCTGGAGCGGCTGGCCCGCAATGCTGGCGCCGTCGAAGTGTCCACGGCCACAACGGAATTCACCGCGGCGATGCTCGGCTGGCCGCTGCGCACGTTCGAGGCGTCGGTGCCGCCGGGCCGGCTCGGCTGGGGCTGGGCGAAGTTCGCGTTCGGCAGCTGGGTCGCGCTGAGCTGGGTGGACGACAACGTGTGGCGCCGGGTGGTACCGAAGGGCTGGTACTACAACGTGATGATCACCGGGGTCAAACCGTCCTGACGTTCGGGCGCGACGACGTCGCCTACCTGACCGGCGACGCGGGCACCGCCGCGCTGCGCGAGGTCGCCGGCTACCCGCTGACCGAGGCCAGCCGCCTCGCCGACGTCGCCGCGATCCGGAATCGCTTCGGCGAGCGGACCACCGCGCTGGTGGAGACCACCCTGTTGCGGCGCAGGGCCGCGGTGAAACTGGCCGGGCTCGGCGACCTGTCCGGCTGGCTGTTCACCGACGAGGCGCTGCAGCAGGCCACCGCCGCGCCCGTGGCGCAGCACCGGGCCCGCAGGCTGGCCGGTGCCGTCGTGCACGACGCCACCTGCTCGATCGGCACCGAACTCGCGGCGTTGCGCGCCACCGCCGCCGAGGTCGTCGGCAGCGACCTCGACGAGGTGCGGCTGGCGATGGCCCACAACAACGTTGCCGGTGTGCCGCTGTGCCGCGCCGACGCGCTGCGCCCGATCACCCGCGACGCCGTGGTCCTGCTCGACCCGGCGCGCCGCAGCGGCGGGCGCCGCCGGTTCGACCCGCGCGCCTACACCCCGCCGCTGGACGAGGTGTTCGACGCCTATCGTGGCCGGGCCGCCGCGGTGAAGTGCGCCCCGGGCATCGACTTCGACGCGGTCCGCCGGCTGGGTTTCGACGGCGAGATCGAGGTGACCTCGGCCGGGGGGTCGGTGCGGGAGGCCTGCCTGTGGTCGGCCGGGCTGGCCGAGCCCGGGGTGCGCCGGCGCGCCTCGGTGCTCGACCGCGACGAGGTGCTCACCGACACCGACCCCGACGACTGCCCCGTCCGGCCGCCGGGCCGCTGGATCGTCGACCCCGACGGTGCGGTGGTGCGGGCCGGGCTGGTCCGGCAGTACGCGGCCCGGCACGGGCTGTGGCAACTCGACCCCGACATCGCCTACCTCAGCGGGGACCGCCTGCCCGCCGGGGTGCGCGGCTTCGAGGTGCTCGACCGGTTGCCGCTGCGCGAGAAGGCCCTGCGGTCGGCGCTGGCGGCGCGCGACTGCGGCGCGCTGGAGATCCTGGTGCGCGGCGTCGACGTCGACCCCGACGCGCTGCGCCGGCGGCTGCGGCCCGCCGGGCACACCGCCCTGTCGGTGGTCATCACCCGACTGGGCGCCGGTTCGGCCGCCCGGGCGGTGGCGTTTGTTTGCCGGCCGTCGGCCTGAGGCCGCGGGTACGCTGTCGGCGATGCGCACGCTGAACCTGGCCGCCCTGCTGGTCACGACCGCGGTGCTCGGCTCGCCCGGTCTCCCGGTCGCGGGCGCGGCCACCGGATGCGCCGCCATGGGCGGCGTGGTCGAGGGCGAGGGCATCTGCCACGTCACCGCCAACGAGCCCGCTTACACGATGGACCTGCGCTTCCCGGTGAACTTCGGCAACGAACAGGCCATCGTCGACTACCTGACGCAGAACCGGGACGGCTTCGTCAACGTTGCGCAGACGCCGGGCTCCCGGAACCTGCCCTATGAGATGGATGCGACCGCACAGTCGTTCAAGTCCGCCCAAACCCAGAGCGTCGTGCTCAAGATCTTCCAGGACGTGGGCGGCGCGCACCCGACGACCTGGTACAAGTCGTTCACCTACAACCCCGCCCAGGGCCGCCCGGTCACCCTGGACACGCTGTTCGCCCCGGGGACCAAGCCGATGGACGCGGTGTTCCCGATCGTCCAGCGCGAGTTGGCGCGCCAGACCGGGCTGACCCAGCAGATCTCGCCGGGGGACGGGATGGACCCGTCGCACTACCAGAACTTCGCCGTCACCGACGATGCGGTGACCTTCTTCTTCAGCCAGGGTGAGCTGCTGCCCTCGGATGCCGGCGCCACCTCCGCGTCGGTGCCGCGCACCGCCCTGCCGCCGCTTCAGCTCTGAGCCGGCGCCAGGCTGTAGACCTGGCCCGCGCTGGTGGCCGCGACCACCCGGCGGTCGTTGCCCACCGAGACCCCGACCGGGAAGCCGTCGGCCCCGGGCAGCGGATAGCTGTTCAGGGTGTGGCCGTCGGCGGGATTGAACACCAGCAACGACAGCCCCCCCGGGTCGCCCGCCACCACGGTGTAGGCCGCGCCGCCGCCGGCCAGGCTGGAGGTGCTCAGCGGGCTGACGTCGTCGCGGTGCCACACCACCTCGGCCCGGTCGCCGGCGTCCTTGAGCCCGACCAGCCGGGTGTCCGGCCCGCCACCCACGACCAGGTTCCCGCCGGGCGTGACCGACGGCGGGGTCTGCGGCTGAAAATCAAGGGCCAGCGACCATTTCGGCTTGCCGTCGACGGCGTTCAGCGCCCACAGCTGACGGTCCCGGCCGGTGACGTACACGGTCTTGCCGTCCGCGGAGAGCACCGGGCTGCCCAGCACCCCGGCGGGCACCACGTCGCTGGTCCACTCCTTGGTCAGCAGCGGGGTCTGCCCGGGGTGATACTGCAGGGCGGTCAGCACCGGGGCCTTGGCACCGGGCTGCCACAGCCCCAGCACGATCATCTGCGTGGCCGCCGAGAACGCCGGCGCGGCGGCCACCGGGCAGCCGGGCAGCGCGCGGGCGCAGTCGTCGAGGCCGCGGACCGGATCGGTCGGGTCGACGCCGCCGACCAGGTCGATGGGGGCGCCCACCACCGTTCCGCGATGTGAGTCGAACACCAGCACCTGGCCCAGGTGCGTCACCACCAGCAGTTGGCCGGAGCCGAGAAACCTTGCGGTGGTGGGCATTCCGATGACGTGCTCACGCCAGCGGACCCATTGGGTCGGAGGATAGGACAGCATCAGGCCGGGCTGGCCGATGTAGAGGTTGTCGAACCCGTCGAACAGGGGGCTGGCGAAGCCGCCGCCGAGCACCATCCGGGTGCACCAGCGCTGGCGGCCGTTGTTGTTGTTCTCCCACACCATCAGTGAGCAGCCGCCCGCGGTCTGCCCGTTCACGGCCAGATAGCCGGTCGACCCGAGCGCCGGCGCGGCGCCGAGTTCGCCCTTGACCGAGCGACTCCACTGCAGGGTCAGTTCGGTGGCGCCGGGGGTCGGGGTGTAGCTGCTGTTGGCGGCGTCGGCGTACTGCGCCGACCATCCCGGGGCGGCGGCGGAGTCCACCCAGGAGTCGGTGTTTCCGCAGCCCGCGGCGGCCGCCACGACCAGCGTCACCGACGCCAATGCGAGCAGTCGCCGCAGCACCGATTCCCTTCCCGATCGCGGTCGCGCGCGCCCCGTCGCGCAACGTGACAGTACAGGCGAGGGTAACCCGTGGTCGCTCAGGCCGTTCAGCGCGCTGGACTAGGCTCTCCTGCCATGACGTCCATGTGGGGTGCGCCGATCCACAAGCGCTGGCTGGGTTCGCGGCTGCGCGACCCGCGACAGGCACGGTTCCTCACCGCCGCGTCGTTGCGTTGGGTGCTCGCCAATCGCGCCTACACCCCCTGGTATCTGGTGCGGTACTGGCGGCTGCTGAAGTTCAAGCTGCAGAACCCGCACATCATCACGCGCGGCATGGTCTTCCTCGGCAAGAACGTGGAGATCCACGCCACCCCGGAGCTCGCCCAGCTGGAGATCGGCCGGTGGGTGCACATCGGCGACAAGAACACCATCCGCGCCCACGAGGGCTCCCTGCGGTTCGGCGACAAGGTGGTGCTGGGTCGCGACAACGTCATCAACTGCTACCTCGACATCGAGATCGGCGACTCGGCGCTGATGGCCGACTGGTGCTATGTCTGCGACTTCGACCACAAGATGGACAACATCGAGATGCCGATCAAGGACCAGGGCATCGTCAAGAGCCCAGTGCGCATCGGCCCGGACACCTGGATCGCCACCAAGGTGTCCATCCTGCGCGGCACCAGCATCGGGCGCGGGTGCGTGCTGGGCGCCCACGCGGTGGTCAAGGGCGAGATCCCGGACTTCTCGATCGCGGTCGGCTCGCCGGCGAAGGTGGTCAAGAACCGCAGGCTGGCCTGGGAGACCTCGGCGGCTCAGCGCGCCGAGCTGGCGGCGGCGCTGGCCGATATCGAGCGCAAGAAGGCCAGCCACTAGGCGGGCGACGTGGCGCGACCTGTGGGCCAGATGTCCTGGACGCAGGCGCCGGGTTGAGCGACCATCGGTGCCGTGGATGTGGCATTGATCGCCGGGGTCGGGGTCTTCTTTCTAGGGATGGGCGGCTACGGATTGGCCGCCCCCGCGGCGCTGATCAGACCCTTCGGTATCTCGCTCGACCGGCCGGAGGCGCGGGCCGAGGTCCGTGCCGTCTACGGGGGCTTCGGCGTCGCCGTCGCGGGGGTGCTGGCCTACGCGTTGGCGCGACCGGAGTTGCGGTCGGGCATCGTCCTCGCCGTGGCGGTCGCCCTCATCGGTATGGCCTTCGGCCGGATCGTCTCCGCGCTCGTGGGTGACCGAACCGCGTTCTACCCGAACTGGTTCTATCTTCTGGTCGAGTTGGTCGCGGCGGGCGCGCTGCTGTTCGTGGTCTGAAGGCGGACGGGCGGGGAGGGGTCCGGTCAGTCGGACCGGCCGGGCAGCGCCTGCTCCACGATGGGCCTGCGGGGCAGCGGTTCGCGCTCGCGGCGCTTGGCCGCCAGATACACCTGGGCGGTGTTGTGCGCCACCGTGTGCCAGTCGAAGTCGGCGGTGAGTCGCTGCCGCGCCGCCACCGCCCGCCGCTGGGCGGCGGCCGGGTCGTCGAGCACTTCGCGCACCGCGGCGGCCAGCGCGGCGAGGTCGCGCGGCGGGTGCGAGATCCCGGTCCGGCCGGGGATCACCGCCTCGCCGAGGCCGCCCACGTTGGCGGTGACCAGGGGGATACCCGCGGCCGCCGCCTCCAGCGCGACGATGCCGAACGGTTCGTAGTGGCTGGGCAGCACGGCCGCGTCGGCGCGATGCAGCAGCCGCAGTAGCTCGTCGTGATCGACCTCGCCGAGGAACCGAACGGCCTTGAGCACCCGGTGATTTCGGGCCACCTCGACCAACCGGGCCCGCTGGGTGCCATCACCGGCGATGGTCAGCGTGGTTCCCGGATGGGTGCGACGAATCCGCGGTAGCGCGGCGATCGCGTCGTGCACGCCCTTCTCGTACTCCAGCCGGCCGAAGAACAGCAACTCGGGCGGCCCGCCGTGGCGCTGGCGGCGCGCGAACGGCCAACGGCTGGAGTCGATTCCGTTGGGAATCACGGTCATTTCCGCCGCGATCGGCCCGAAGAGTTCGGTGATCTCCTCGGCCATCGACACCGAGCAGGCGATCAGCGAGTCGGACTCGTGCACCAGCCAGGACTCCAGCGCGTGCACCTGCCGACTGATCCGGCCGGACACCCAACCGGAATGCCGGCCGGCCTCGGTGGCATGCACGGTGGAAACCAAAGGCACATCGAACGATTCGGCCAGCGCGATCGCCGGGTGCGCGACCAGCCAGTCGTGCGCGTGCACCACGTCGGGGCGCCAGCCCTCGGTGTGCAACCGCAACCCGGCGCGGGTCATGGCGTGCCCCATGGCCAGCGTCCACGCCATCATGTCGGGGCCGAAGTCGAACTCGTGCGGATCGTGGGCGGCGGCGATGACGCGCACACCCTCAACGGTGTCGTCGGTGGTGGGGTGGGTGCTCGGATCGGTGCCCGCCGGCCTGCGGGCCAGCACCACCACCTCGTGCCCGCCGGCGGCCAGAGCGGTCGCGAGTTGGTAGACGTGCCTGCCCAGCCCGCCGATCACCACCGGCGGGTACTCCCACGAGACCAGCAGGACCTTCATCGCGGCGCCATCCGGCGCGAGCGTGCGCAAACCGTCACCCGCGTCGGCGTGTCAGTGTGCAGACACGCACGCTCGCGGACCAGCGGGACCTTCATCGCGGCAGCCGCCGCGCATCCAGCGCGCCGAACAGCCCGTCGGCCCGGTTCCAGCCCTGGGCCAGCCGTTCGGCGCTCTCCCGGCGCCCGGAGGCCAGCGCCCCGGCGATCTCGCGGGTGGCATGCGCGTGCAGATGGGCGCGGTAGCGGGCGTAGTCGGCCGCGGAGTCCTTGCTGACCATGAACGGCCAATCGCTGGACACCGTCAGCAGGGTTTCGCGCAGGATCTGGTCGGCGACGAAGTCCCGCGTCGGCGCGGTGTCGGTCTGTCCGAGGGCCTTGTCGACGGTGCTCAGCGCGGTCTCCACCACCTCGGTGTTGAGCCGCACCAGATCGGCGACCTGGTCACCGGCCCACACCTGCCAGTCCTTGCCGGAACCCCACGAGCTGGGCGGCAATTCGACTGGCGCACCGACGAATCCATTGTCCAGGGCATCGCGCAGGGTGCCGACCCGCACACCGGCCTCGGGCAGCGCGCGCAGCAGCCGCTCCAGCCAGACCGGGCCCTCGTACCACCAGTGCCCGAACAGCTCGGTGTCGAAGGCGGCGATGACGTGGGCGGGCCGCCCGATGCGCGCGGACTCGGAGATCAGCCGGTCGCGCACCACGCCGACGAAGTCCGCGACGTGGCCGTCGACGGCCCGGTCGGCGCGCTGCGGGTCGTAGGGCGCCTTGGCGTCGGAGTCGACGTTGCGGCCGGTGACCCGCGCCGGCTTCAGTCCGGTCAGGTGGTCGTAGGTGTGGAAGTCGCGGTAGGCGGGGTTACCGGGATAGCCGGACTTGGGCGACCAGACCCGGTAGGAGACCTGCAGATCCCGGCCGAACGCCACCACGCCGGTGTCGCCGACCGGTCTGCCCAGCGCGGTGTCGCCGTGCAGGGAGGGGCCGTCGACCATGAAGTGCCCCACGCCCGCGGCGGCGTAGTCGTGCTCCATGCCCGGCGCGTAGGCGCACTCCGGCGCCCAGATCCCGGTCGGGGTGTGGGCGAAGCGCTGCCGGGCGTCGGCCAGGCCCTCGCGAAGGGCGAACTCACGCAACCGCGGGTTGAGCAGCGGCTGGAACGGATGCGCCAGCGGACCGCCCAGCAACTCCACCGTGCCGGCGTCGATGAGCTCGCGCAGCAGCGGGCTGGCCCCGTGCCGCCACAACGTACCGAAGTCCTCGAGCGCGCGTTCGGCCTCGTCGTGCTCACGAATTCCGAACGCCCGCAAGGCTTCCGGAGCGCTGGCGGTGCCGGGTGCGGCGCCGGTCGCGGTGTGTACGTTGGCCGCCTCGAGCGCACGCAGCTGCCAGTTGGCCAGCCAGCGGTCCATGGCGTCGAGGCAGTACGGATCGTCGAGCTGCGCGGTGACCACGGGTGTCACGCCGAGCGTGATCAGCCCGCGGCGGCCCTCGGCGGCCAGGGTGCGCAGTGTGCGCATCAGCGGCAGGTAGGACGCCGACCAGGACTGGTATAGCCACTCCTCGCCGACCGGCCAGCGGCCGTGGTGGGCCAACCACGGCAGGTGGGTGTGCAGCACCAGGGTGAACTGCCCGGGAATCACGGGTGCACCGCGATCGCCACCAGGTCCAGGCTGTCGTCGATGTCGCGCTCGTCGGCGCGCAGCAGGTCGAAGTCCTCGGTTCGCACCGCGGCGACGTCGGCCGCCAGCTCGGCCGGCCACGGGGCGTCGGCGAGCGCCCGGGCGATCTGGGCGTCGATGATCGAGCCGCCGTGCCGGATGTCCATCTCGAGCAGCCGCGGGCCGTGGAACACCCCGTACAGCCCGTCGATCCGGAAGCCGGCGCCGGTGAGCAGTTCGGCCAGCTCGGCGGCGTTGAGCTCGCGGGTGTGGAACGGGTTGACCGGGGTGTCGCTGCCCGGGGTGAAGGTGATGCGGTTCGGGGTCGAGATCAGCAGCAGCCCGCCCGGGCGCAACACCCGTAAGCATTCGGTAATGAACTGTGGCTGATCCCACAAATGCTCGATGACCTGGAAGTTCACCACAACGTCGACCGCGGAGTCACCGAGCGGGAGCGACGCCAGATTGCCCGCCAGGACCTGCACCCGGGGGTAGCGGTTGCGCACGTGAGCAACCGCCGCGGCGTCGTAGTCCACCGCGATCACCGTGCGTGCCACCGAGGTGATCAGGTCGGCCCCGTAGCCCTCCCCGCATCCGGCCTCGAGCACGTCGCGACCTGCGCAAAGCTGGGCCAGCCGGGCGTACACCACCTCGTGGCGGCGGAACCAGTAGTTCTCCACCGCCACGCCGGGAACGGTCCGCTCGCCGGTCAGCGGCAAACCGCCGTCGCCCGCGTCCGTCACGAATGAGCTCATTGGAAGGCAGGCTAACCCAGCCGAACAATCGGTGGACGGTTCGCGAACCGATGAGCAGCCGATGGGCTGCGAGAACACAAACTTCGACCAGCTATGGTAATTCTGCGAACCGCGTTAAGTTACCCGTCGGTAACATGGCGTGTGTTGCGGATGTGAACCGTAAGCCTTGCGACCGAGCAGTCGCCGGGCGCTGCCAGGAGGACGAAGAAGACTCATGACGAACATCGTGGTCCTGATCAAGCAGGTCCCAGACACCTGGTCGGAGCGCAAGCTGTCCGACGGTGACTTCACCCTCGACCGCGACGCGGCCGACGCTGTGCTGGACGAGATCAACGAGCGCGCCGTCGAGGAGGCGCTGCTGATCAAGGAGCGGGAGGGCGACGCCGCCGGCACCGTCACCGTGCTCACCGCCGGCCCGGAGCGCGCCACCGAGGCGATCCGCAAGGCGCTGTCGATGGGTGCCGACAAGGCGGTGCACCTGCTCGACCCGGGCCTGCACGGCTCGGACATGGTGCAGACCGGCTGGGCCCTGGCCCGCGCGCTCGGTCAGGTCGAGGGCGTCGACCTGGTCATCGCCGGTAACGAGGCCACCGACGGCACCGGCGGTGCGGTTCCGGCGATCATCGCCGAGTACCTGGGCCTGCCCCAGCTGACCCACCTGCGCAAGGTCTCCATCGAGGGCGGCAAGGTCGTCGGCGAGCGCGAGACCGACGATGGCGTGTTCACCGTCGAGGCATCGCTGCCCGCGGTCATCAGCGTCAACGAGAAGATCAACGAGCCGCGCTTCCCGTCCTTCAAGGGCATCATGGCCGCCAAGAAGAAGGAAGTCGCGACCCTGACGCTGGCCGAGATCGGCGTGGGCGCCGACGAGGTCGGCCTGGACAACGCCGGTTCGACGGTGGTGTCGTCCACCCCGAAGCCGCCGAAGACGGCCGGCGAGAAGATCACCGACGAGGGCGAAGGCGGCAAGAAGATCGCCGAGTACCTGGTCGCCCAGAAGATTATCTAGAACCCCCACACCCCCTTACGAACAAGAGGCTGAACAACCCATGGCTGAAGTACTCGTGCTCGTCGAGCACTCCGAAGGAGCGGTGAAAAAGGTCACCGCCGAACTGATCACCGCCGCGCGCGCCCTCGGCGAGCCCGCCGCCGTCGTGATCGGTGCCCCCGGCACCGCCGCGCCGCTGGTCGACGCGCTGAAGGAGGCCGGCGCCGCGAAGATCTACGTCGCCGAGTCCGACGACGCGGAGAACTACCTGATCACCCCGTTCGTCGACGTGCTGGGGTCGCTGGTGGAGAGCGCCAGCCCGGCTGCCGTGCTGCTGGCCGCCTCGGCCGACGGCAAGGAGATCGCCGGTCGGCTGGCCGCCCGGATTGGTTCCGGCGTGCTGTCCGACGTGGTCGAGGTCAAGGCCGACGGCACCGGGGTGCACTCGATCTTCGGTGGCGCGTTCACCGTCGAGGCCAAGGTCAACGCCGAGGTGCCGGTGATCACCGTGCGCCCCGGCGCCGTCGAGGCCGCGCCGGCCGCCGGCGCGGGCGAGCAGGTCACCGTCGAGGTGCCCGCGCCCGCCGAGAACGCCACCAAGATCACCGCCCGCCAGCCCGCCGTGGCCGGCGACCGCCCGGAGCTCACCGAGGCCAGCGTCGTGGTCTCTGGTGGCCGTGGGGTCGGCAGTGCGGACAAGTTCACCGTCGTCGAGGAGCTCGCCGACTCGCTGGGCGGCGCCGTCGGCGCCTCCCGTGCCGCGGTCGACTCCGGCTACTACCCGGGCCAGTTCCAGGTGGGCCAGACCGGCAAGACCGTCTCCCCGCAGCTGTACATCGCGCTCGGCATCTCCGGCGCGATCCAGCACCGGGCCGGCATGCAGACCTCGAAGACCATCGTCGCGGTCAACAAGGACGAAGAGGCGCCGATCTTCGAGATCGCCGACTACGGCATCGTCGGCGACCTGTTCAATGTGACGCCGCAGCTCACCGAGGCGGTCAAGGCCCGTAAGGGCTGACGACGATGCACCCGCGTAGCGGGTGAGGAGGAGTCGGCCGATTCGGTAAGGGCTGACGACGATCGCAAAGAACCCCGCGCACCTCGGTGTCCGGGGTTCTTGCGTCTATTCGTCATCGAGCGTGCACGAACACGTCACGCCCGCGTTGGCATCCCGCCGAACGCCTGGGCCACCGTGCTGGTCATGAGCACTGCTTCCGTACTCATAGCCCCCGACCGCACCGAGACCGTGGACCCCGCCGGGGCCCGCTACAGCCTGCTGTTGTCCACCGACCCCACCCTCGTCGACGCCGCGCAGCGCCTGCGGCACCGGGTGTTCAGCACCGAGCCGGGGTTCGCCCTGCCCGCCGGCGGCGACGGGCGGGACGCCGACCGGTTCGACGAGTTCTGCGATCACCTGCTGGTCCGCGAGGACACCTCGGGCGAGCTGGTCGGCTGCTACCGGATGTTGCCCCCGCCCGGCGCCATCGCGGCGGGCGGCCTATACACCGCCACCGAATTCGACGTCCGTGCGCTGGACCCGCTGCGGCCGTCGCTGGTCGAGATGGGCCGCGCCGTGGTGCGCGCCGACCACCGCAACGGGGCGGTGGTGCTGCTGATGTGGGCGGGCATCCTGGCCTACCTCGACCGCTGCGGCTACGACTACGTCACCGGCTGCGTCTCGGTGCCCACCCACGGCGAACTGCCGCCGGGTAGCCAGATCCGCGGCGTGCGCGACTTCGTGCTGCGCCGCCACGCGGCCGCGCCGGTGTACACCGTGCGGCCCTATCGCCCGGTGGTCATCGACGGCCGCGGCCTCGACGAGATCGAGCCCCCGGCCCGGCCCGCCCTGCCACCGCTGATGCGCGGCTATCTGCGCCTCGGCGCACGGGTGTGCGGCGAACCGGCGCACGACCCGGAGTTCGGCGTCGGCGACTTCCCGGCCCTGCTGGACAAGCGGGCCGCCGACGTCCGCTACCTCAAGCGGTTGCGGTCGGTGTCGGCCGCGGTCGACATGGCCGGCGGGATGCCGTCATGAACCGCGCCGAGCACGCCTGGCTGCCGCGGGCCTCCTGCGACGAGAGCTGCGTGCGGGCCGGCGGCGGACAGCCCGGCCGCCCGGCACTGGCCGCGCTGCGCGCCGCGGTGCGGATCGCGATGACGCTGCTGCTGTTGCCCGCGGTCGTGCTGCTGGCCATCCCGCTGCCGGGACGGTCCCGCGCCCAGCGGGTGTACTGCCGGATGGTGTTGCGCTGCCTGGGCGTGCGGATCACCGTCTCCGGCGGCCCCATCCGCAACCTCAGCGGCGTGCTGGTGGTCAGCGGGCACGTGTCGTGGGTCGACATCTTCGCCATCGGCGCGGTGCTGCCCGGGTCGTTCGTCGCCCGCGCCGACCTGATCGAGTGGCCCGCCGTCGGCCACGCGGCCCGGATCATGAAGGTCATCCCCATTGAGCGGGCGAGCCTGCGCCGACTGCCCGATGTGGTCGACACGGTGGCCGCGCGGTTGCGGGCCGGGCAGACGGTGGTGGCCTTCCCGGAGGGCACGACGTGGTGCGGGCTGGCCTACGGCGAGTTCCGCCCGGCCATGTTCCAGGCCGCCGTCGACGCCGGCCGCCCGGTGCAGCCGCTGCGGCTGACCTACCACCATCGCGACGGCGCGCCGTCGACGGTGGCCGCGTTCGTCGGCGACGACACCCTGTGGCAGTCGGTGCGCCGCATCGTGCGGGCGCGGCTGACCGTCGTGCACGTCGAGGTGGCCTCGCTTGAGTTGCCCGGCACCGACCGGCGGGACCTGGCCGCCCGCTGCGCGCAGGCGGTGCGCCCGGATCACCGCACCCCGGTGTTCCCGCACATCGCACCGCTGCCGTTAGGGCGTGCCAGCGCCTGACGGCGTGCTGAAATGGTGCGTGGCCAACCGAATTCAGACCCTGCTGGGCGTCACCTATCCCGTCGTCCAGGCGCCGATGACCTACATCGCCAGGGCGGAGTTGGCCGCCGCGGTGTCCGAGGCCGGCGGCCTGGGCATCATCGAGACCCTCACCGAGGAGGGCCGCGCCGATCTACGCCGGGTTCGTGAACTGACCGACCGCCCGGTGGGTGCCAACCTGATGATCCAGGGCTGGAAACGCGACCCGTCCATCGTCGACGTGCTCGCGGAGGCCGGCGTGCGGCACGTGTTCACCTCCGCGGGTGACCCGGCGCTGTTCACCGCGCGACTGCACGACGCCGCCATGACGGTGGTCCACGTCGTGGGGTCGCTGAAGGGCGCCCGCAAGGCGCTCGACGCGGGGGTGGACGCGCTGGTGGTGGAGGGCGTCGAGGGCGGCGGCTTCAAGTCGTTGCTGTCCGCCTCCACGATGGTGCTGCTTCCGTTGGTGGCCGAGCACGTCGACCTGCCGATCATCGCGGCCGGCGGCATCTGCGACGCGCGGTCGGCCGCGGCGGCGGTGGTGCTGGGCGCCGAGGGCGTCCAGATGGGTACCCGGATGCTCGCCAGCCGCGAGGCGGGCGTGCATGCGAACTTCAAGGAGGCGATCGTGGCGGCCGACGACTCGGGCACCGTGCTGCTCGACATTCCCGGCAACCCCACCATGCGGGTGCTGCGCACCGGCCTGGCCAGCCGGGTCGCCGCGGACCAGACCGCCAGCCCGCTGCTCGGCGGGGTCACCACGCTCTACTTCGACGGCGACATGGAGGCCAGTGTGGCCAACACCGGTCAGGTGTCCTCCCGCATCGTCGACATCCTGCCGGTCGCCGAGGTCATCCGCGGCACCTGGGAGGGCGCCCGGGAAGCCCTGCACGCGGCCGCGGTCCGGCTCGGCGAACCGTGACCGGCAAGGCGGCGTACGCCAAGCGGTCGGTGCGGTCACGGGACGGCACGACGATCGGCTTCCGCCAACTCGGTGCCGGGCCGGCCCTCGTGCTCCTGCACGGCGGCGCGCTGGCGTCACAGCACTACATGAAGCTCGGCAACGCCCTGGCCGACGCGTTCACGGTGTGCATTCCGGACCGGCGCGGTCGCGGGATGAGCGGACCGTACGGCCCGGACTACAGCATCGAACGTGAGGACGAGGACCTCGCCGCGGTGGTCGCCGAAACCGGCGCGCAGTGCGTCTTCGGCATCGCGGACGGCGGGCTGTTCGCGCTGCACGGCTCGGTGGCGGTACCCCAGATCCGCAAGGTCGCGGTGTTCGAGCCGGTGATCTTCGCCGGCCAGCCGGGCCTTGACGACTTCACGGAGACGATCGCCCGCGGCGAGGCGCTGGTGGGCAGGGGCGACATCGCCGGCGCCATGTCCAGCCTGGCCGCCGACGCCGGCAACGACCCACGGACACAGTCGGTCTCGCCGCCCTACCGGCTGCTGGGCAGGGTGTTCGCAGCCCCGATCGTGTGCCGCGCCGTGCTGGCGCTCGACGCGCTGGCGGCCCGCGGTGACACCGTGGCGCTGCGTGAGCTGGTGCCAGCGCTGATCCCGGAACTGCGTCAGGTCAGGGCGACCGAGGGCACCATCGACTACTACCGAAACGTGACCGCCGAATGCCTGCTGATGTGCGGCGCCGGCGCGCCGCCGCTGTTCACCGGTACCCAGGACGCCCTGCTGCAGGTGTTGCCGCATGCCACCCGGGTGATGCTGCCCGGACTCAACCACGGTGCCGCGCAGGACCAGGGCGGTGACCCGAGCGCGATCGCCGATCAGCTCAGGCGGTTCTTCTCCTGATCAGCGTCGGCCGTTGACCCGGGCGGAAAGGGCATCGGCGCCGGGAGCCGGCCCGGCGCCGTTCCAGCTGGCCAGGACCCGCAGCCCGGACCACGGAATCTTCTTCATGTCGTAGTAATCCCACTCAAGCCCGGCGCCCGACCACACCGCCCCGGGATGGTCATCCGACGTCGCGTCCGGGACCATTTCGAAGCTGAACGCCATCCTTGCGCCACCCTGGTCGCCGACGTAGGCGCCGTAGGTCTGCAGTGTCTTGGCGATCACCTTCTCGGCCGGGGTGATACCGGGGATGGCGTTGATGTCGATCGCCGGGTCCAGTTGGATGCGCATGCCCTCGGGGATGGACTCGGCGACGTGGGCGTGATTCACACCGTCCGACTTGGCGGCGGGCGGGACGAACCTGCTGCCGGCGATGTCGCTGGAGACGAACAGGGCGTGGTTGAGGCCGCTGTTGGCGGCGATGGCGCGGCGGAATTCGGCCGCGGTGACGAGCCCCGCATAGCGGGAGATGTTGGTCCCGGTGGAGGAGCCGGACTGGTCGACCGCACTGCCGTTCAGGTTGGTCATGCCACCCCACGACGCCGACCAGGTGTCGTCGGCGCCGTTGTGTTTGGCCTGCCAGAGCCCGTAGGCCTTACCGCTGGCGGGATCAAGGATGGCGATCGCGCCGTCGGATCCCGGCGGTATCCGGGTGCCCGCCGGGATGGGAACCGAGTTGGCTTCGAACGGGTCGGGTCCCCAGTCCTTGGTGAAGGAAAGGTCGTAGCGGGGTGTGTGGCTGCTGATCGCCGACGCCGGGATCAGCGTCACTCCATAGTTGTAGAGGTTGGCAACCCGCTGTGCCTTCGGGTCGGACAGGTAGTTGACCCATGTCGAACTACTCGGGGCCAGTGCCGGGTTGGCGGGAATCGGCGTGGTCAACCAGTCGGCGTCACCGCTGTCCGCATTGGCGACCGCCGCCACTCCCACCGCGGATCCGACGGCCAGGACGATGGCCAGGGCGGCAACGCGGCGGACCCTGCCCGCTGCGCGTCGTGCTGCCGACATCTCTGGCCCCCGCCGATCGACGATTCTGCGTAATTTGCTCGGCAAAAAACTACCAAATAGCGGGACGCCTTTTCGGTGTTTGCGATAAAGAGAACTTGCGAAGAAAAAGATACATTTAGTATGTTTTGCAATTGGGTTTTCGGCAACTTTTCACTGCATTTAATTTCCCGATGCTTCAGTGGTGAATCACGAGCTCAGAATCGTTATCAAAGGTAAAAATGCGCGAGCTCCGCCCATTGATGGCAAACTATTGGCAATGTGCCATTCCTGTATCGTTCGGGATGCTGGGATTGCGACTACGGTCCACTGATCCCCGAACGAACTCGACGGGGTGGTCCCCGATCCCGGTCGCGTCTGGCATCTTGATCACCGTGAGCTCAGCACAACTGCGCGGTAAGGGCATTCTCGTCACCGGGGCGGCCTCCGGGATCGGCCGGGCGGCCGTCGAGCGGCTGGTGGCCGAGGGCGCGATCGTCGTGGGCATCGACCTGGCTCCCGAATCGCCGATCAGCGCCGAGTCGTTCGTCTACATCCGGGCCGATGTGCTGGACGGTGACGCCGTGACCGCCGCGGTCGCTGCCGTGGTCGCCAAGGCCGGGCGGCTCGACGGCGTGCTGCACTCGGCCGGTGTGGCCGGCGGGGGACCGGTGCACCTGGTGCCCGACGAGGAGTGGGACCGGGTGCTCGGCATCAACCTCAAGGGCACCTTCGTCGTCAACCGTGCGGCGCTGCTCCAGATGACGCAGCAGGACCGGGTGGCGGGTGAGCGCGGCGCCATCGTCAACCTCGCCAGCATCGAAGGCCTTGAGGGCACCGCGGGCGGCAGCTCCTACAACGCCTCGAAGGGCGGCGTCGTGCTGCTGACCAAGAACATCGCCATCGACTACGGGCCGAGCGGCATCCGGGCGAACGCCATCTGCCCCGGTTTCATCCAGACCCCGATGTTCGACTCGGTCGTCGGCCTGCAGGGCATGGAGGCCGCCCGCGAGGGCCTGCGCCACGAGCACAAGCTGCGGCGATTCGGTCGCGCCGAGGAGGTCGCGGCCGTCGCCGCCTTCCTGCTGTCCCCGGACGCCAGCTTCGTCAGCGGCCAGGCCATCGCCGTCGACGGTGGCTACACCGCCGGCCGCGACCATGGCGTCACCGACATGATGGGCCTCGGCGAGCAGTAGCCCCTGTCCGCCGATCGGGGGACACCGGTTTCGTCCGCCGATCGGCCCGGTCGGTGGACGCGGCGAGGATGTGATGCGCGCCATAGTGGCGGGCGAGGCCGTACAGCAGCGAGCGGCCCACCCGAACGGAGGAACCGCGCACCATGTCCACCTCGACGCCGACTGCCACTGTCCACGCACTCAAGCCGAACACCGCCGCCTACTTCGAGGCCGAGGCCGGCGAGGCCGGAGACACGTTCCGGCCCACCCCGGCCGCCGCGGGCTACTGGGGCGACGGCGTGCTCAGCGGCCCGGCCGTGGCCGGCCTGGCCGCCTGGGCGATGGAGCGGGACCACGGCGCCCCGGAGTTCATGCCGTCGCGATTCACCATCGAACTGCTCAAGCCGGCGGGCACCCGGCCCACCCGCATCGAGACCCGGCTGATCCGCGACGGCCGCCGGATGCGCAACGTCGAATGCGACGTCATCCAGGGTGAGTCGATGGTGGCGCGGGCGACGATGATGGCGTATCTGCGATCGGAGGCGCCGGGTGGACGGCTGTGGACCACCGATGCCACCTTCTCCCCGCCCGTCGACGCCCATGGTGACGACGTGTACGTCGGCAGTGACGGTGTCGGCTGGAGCCCGATGGGTGAGCACCACCAGCACACCGGACGCAAGCGCGCCTACTACCGCGGGATGGATCCGGTCGCCGGTCAACCCGCCAGCCCGTTCGTGCGGGCGGTGATCGTCGCCGAAGCCGCCACCAATTTGGTGACCAACCTCGGCACCGAGGGGATCGGATACATCAACGGCGACCTCACGGTGGCCCTGTCCCGGCTTCCCCGTAGCGAACACGTTGGGGTGCAAGCGGATTCGCATTGGTCCGCCGACGGCATCTCGGTGGGCAACGCCACCCTGTTCGACGAGCACGGGCCGATCGGCACCGGGCTGGTCACCGCGATCGCCAACCCGGCCGCCCGCATCGACTTCGGTGCCGCCGCACCGGTGTCCGCCCCGGGATCCGAACTGTTCACCAGGCGGAGCGCCTGAGGCGATGACGGTCTGGTTCATCACCGGCACCTCACGGGGTCTGGGCCGGGAGTTCGCGATCACCGCACTGGAGCGCGGCGACCTGGTGGCGGCCACCGCCCGAAACCTCGGGGACCTCGACGATCTCGCCGAGAAGTACGGCCCCGCGGTGCTGCCGCTGCGGCTCGACGTCACCGACCGCGCGGCCGCGTTCGCCGCCGTCGAGAGCGCCCACGACCACTTCGGCCGGCTGGACGTGGTGGTGAACAACGCCGGCTGCGGCCAGTACGGGTTCGTCGAGGAGCTCAGCGAGACCGAACTGCGCGCCCAGATGGACATCAACTTCTTCGGCGCCGTCTGGATCACCCAGGCCGCCCTGCCGTACCTGCGTGCCCAACGCGGCGGTCACCTCATCCAGGTGTCCTCGATCGGCGGGGTGACCGCGTTTCCCAACCTGGCCGGCTACCACGCGTCGAAGTGGGCCCTCGAGGGCTTCTCGCAATCGCTGGCGCAGGAGGTGGCGCCGTTCAGCATCAACGTCACGATCGTCGAACCCGGCGGCTTCAGCACCGACTGGGTCGGCTCCGCGCAGCAGGCGGACCGGCTGCCGGCCTACGCCGCGGAGCACGCGAAGTTCGAGCGCGCCCGCACCCGCCGGATGGCGCGGATGGGCCTGCCCGAGGCCGCCGGATCGGCGCTGCTGCGGGTGGTCGACAGCGCCGAGCCGCCGCTGCGGGTGTTTTTCGGCGAGGCGCCGCTGGGGGTGGCGACGGCCGAGTACCGCGGCCGCCTGGCGCTGTGGGAGCAGTGGCAGCCGGTTGCGGTCGCCGCCCAGGGCTGAGCGGACAACGGCGCCGACCAGGCCGGCGCTGGCCTGCCGGTATTCTGGACGGGCCATGAGCCATGTCCCGCCGGTGTACCTCGATCACGCAGCGACCACACCGATGCATCCCGCCGCCATCGAAGCGATGACGGCGGCGTTGGCCATCGTCGGGAACGCCTCCTCGCTGCACACCGCGGGCCGGGCGGCCCGGCGCCGGATGGAGGAGTCGCGGGAGAGCATCGCCGCCCGGCTGGGGGCCCGGCCTTCCGAGGTCGTGTTCACCGCCGGCGGCACCGAGAGCGACAACCTGGCCGTCAAGGGCATCTACTGGGCGCGCCGCGACGCCGACGAGAACCGGCGGCGCATCATCACCACCGCCGTCGAACACCACGCCGTGCTCGACGCCGTCGGCTGGCTGGTCGACCATGAGCAAGCCGAGGTGACCGTGCTGCCGACCGGGCCGGACGGTTCGGTGACGCCCGCCGCGCTGCGGGCGGCGCTGGAGGACCACGGCCCCGACGTGGCCCTGGTATCGGTCATGTGGGCCAACAACGAGGTCGGCACCATCATGCCGATCGCCGAACTGGCCGCGATCGCGGCCGAATTCGAGGTCCCGATGCACAGCGACGCCGTCCAGACCGTCGGCCAGGTCCCGGTCGGCTTCGCCGCGTCGGGGCTGTCGGCGATGAGCGTGACCGCGCACAAGTTCGGCGGTCCCGCCGGGGTGGGGGCGCTGCTGCTGCGCCGCGACACCGCCTGCGTGCCACTGCTACACGGCGGCGGGCAGGAGCGCGACGTCCGTTCCGGCACACCGGATGTCGCCGGTGTGGTCGGGATGGCCGCGGCGGCCGATATCGCGGTCGAGACCCTGGAGATCACCGCCGCGCGGCTGCACGCCCTGCGGGAGCGGCTGATCGACGGTGTACTGGGCTCGGTCGACGACGCGCACCTCAACGGCGCCCGCGGCGAGCACCGGTTGCCCGGCAACGCCCACTTCACCTTCCGCGGCTGTGAAGGCGACTCGCTGCTGATGTTGTTGGACGCCAACGGAATCGAGTGTTCCACCGGTTCGGCATGCACGGCCGGGGTGGCGCAGCCGTCGCACGTGCTGCTGGCGATGGGGGCCGATGCCGCCACCGCGCGCGGCTCGTTGCGGCTGTCGTTGGGCCACACCAGCACCGAGGCCGACGTCGACGCCGCGCTGCGGGTGCTGCCCGCGGCGGTGGAGCGGGCGCGCCAGGCCGCGCTGGCCAGCGCGTCGGCCGGCGGACTGCGATGAGGGTGCTCGCCGCGATGAGCGGTGGCGTCGATTCGTCGGTGGCCGCCGCCCGTATGGTCGACGCCGGCCACGAGGTGGTGGGCGTGCACCTGGCCCTGTCCAGTGCTCCCGGCACCCTGCGCAGCGGTTCGCGGGGCTGCTGCTCGAAGGAGGATGCCGGCGATGCGCGCCGGGTCGCCGACGTGCTCGGAATCCCCTTCTACGTCTGGGATTTCGCCGATAAGTTCGCCGAGGACGTGATCGACGACTTCGTCGAGTCCTACGCGCGAGGCGAGACCCCCAACCCGTGCGTGCGCTGCAACGAGAAGATCAAGTTCTCCGCGCTGGCCGCGCGGGCGGTGGCGCTGGGCTTCGACGCGGTGGCCACCGGCCACTATGCCCGGCTCTCGGGGGGCAGGCTGCGCCGCGCCGTCGACCGCGACAAGGACCAGTCCTATGTGCTCGGCGTGTTGACCGCGGCACAGTTGCGCCACGCGGTGTTCCCGGTCGGCGACACCGCCAAGCCGGAGATCCGCGCGGAGGCGGCCCGGCGCGGGTTGTCGGTGGCCGACAAGGCCGACAGCCACGACATCTGCTTCATCCCCTCCGGTGACACCCGGGCCTTCCTGGGGGCGCGGATCGGCGTGCGGCGCGGCGCGGTGGTCGACGCCGCGGGCACGGTCCTCGCCGAGCACGACGGGGTGCACGGCTTCACCATCGGCCAGCGCAAGGGACTGGGCATCGCGGGTCCGGGACCCGACGGCCTGCCCCGCTACGTCACCGCGATCGACGCCGAATCCGGCACCGTCCGGGTGGGCGGTGCCGAGGACCTCGACGTGTGGTCGCTGACCGGCGAACGCCCGGTGTTCACCGCCGGCGCCGCACCCGAGGGTCCGGTGGAATGCGAGGTGCAGGTGCGCGCCCACGGCGGTGTCGCGCCGGCGGTCGCCGAGGTCCGCGGCGGGCGGCTCGAGGTGACCCTGCGCGAGCCGCTGCGCGGGGTTGCGGCCGGCCAGACGCTGGTGCTCTACCGGCCCGACCCGGCCGGTGACGAGGTCATCGGCAGCGCCACCATCGCGGGATCAACCCGGAATCCGCTTGGCGATGTTCGTCATCACGATCTCGGACACTGAATCGGGCAACCCGCAGAAGGTGACCTCGATCAGCACCGAGCCCTTGAGCCGGTAGTCCCGGCCGCAGTTGCCGGGCCGGATCCGCAGGGATTGCGGGTCCGATTTCAATTCACCGATGAGCAGCGCCCCGTAGGAGCCGGTGCCGCAGCGCTGCGCGGCGGCCGACAGCGCGTCGAAGGTGCGGCGCGCGGTCTCGGTGTCGCGGTAGGCCGCCGCGCCCTGCGAGATCAGCGTGGCGTCCGGGGGATCCTGGAACGTGGTCTTGCGGAAGTCCTCGATGTCGGGCCCGAACGTCACCGTCTCGGCGAAGACGAACCGGCAGTCAGCGGGCACCTCGGCGGCGAGCTGTTCGATGTCGACCGGCGATTTGCCGTCCATGCTGGGAATGATCGTGACGTTCTGCCCGCCGCCGGTGATCGCGCGGATCTGTGCCTGGTCGAGCAGGACCTCGTCGACGTGGACCACGCCGGGCCTGCTGAACGCGGGCTCGCCGGCGGCCCGCAGCGGCGCCCCCTCGACCGACTGGCTGCAGCCTGACGCCAGCACCGCCGCCGCGCAGCCGGCCAGGACGGACCGGGACCTCATGGCCATCAGGTTATGCCCCCGTGCTGCCGGTTTCAGTGCCGCGTCCAATACGGTTGGCCGGTGAGTGCTTTCGCGGTGGCAACCGGTATCGGCTCGTGGCCCGGCTCCGCGCCCCGCGACGCCGCCGAGATCGTGGTGGGGGAGTTGCACCAACTGCCGCACCTGGTGGAGTTGCCGGCCCGCGGCGTGGGTGCGGACCTGATCGGGCGGGCGGGAGCGCTGCTCGTAGACATCGCGATCGACACCGTTCCGCGCGGCTACCGGGTGGCCGCCAGGCCCGGGGCGGTCACCCGGCGCGCGGCGAGCCTGCTCGACGAGGACATCGACGCCCTCGAGGAGGCCTGGGAGAAGACGGGGGGTGCCGCGGGCCGGCGTGCGGTCAAGGTGCAGGCGCCGGGACCGATCACGCTGGCCGCCCAGCTGGAGCTGCCGAACGGGCACCGGGCCATCACCGACCTCGGCGCGGTGCGGGACCTGGCGGCCTCGCTGGCCGAGGGCGTCGCGGTGCATCGCGCCGAACTGGCGAGGCGGCTGTCCACGACCGTGCTGGTGCAGTTCGACGAACCGGTGCTGGGGGCGGCGCTCGAGGGGCGGCTGACCGGGGTGACGGCCCTGAATCCGGTGCATCCGATCGACGAGGCCCTCGCGATCACCTTGCTCGATGCCTGCGCCGCGGCCGTCGGCGGTGCGGCCCTGCTGCACACCTGCGCCGGCGAGGTGCCGTGGAACGTGCTGCAGCGCAGTGCCATTCAGGCGGTTTCGCTGGACGCGGACCTGCTCGGCGACGTCGGCCTGGACGGAGTGGGGGAGTTCGTCGACTCCGGTCGCGCCGTGGTGCTCGGCGTGCTGCCGACGGCGCCGCCGCAAACCCGCCCGACCGTCGAGCAGGTGGCGGCCGCGGCGGCCGCGGTGACCGACCGGCTCGGCTTCCCGCGGGCGGTGCTGCGTGAGCGCGTCGGCGTCAGCCCGGCGTGCGGACTCGCCGCGGCCCCCGAGAAATGGGCCCGAGCCGCCATCGAACTCGCCCAACGCGCCGCCGACGTGATCGCCGAGGATGCGGCCGCGATCCAGTAATGGAGTATGCGGCCACTCAAGCCACTGTTCGGCGCATTTCCTAGCGTTTTTCTCACGTCGATGTGCGTCGTGAGGGAGGTGCGCAATGTCCGTTCCGGTTCGAGGCGAACACGCCGTGGTGTTGGGGGCCAGCATGGCCGGGATGCTGGCGGCGCGGGTCGCCGCCGAGCACTACCGCCTCGTCACGGTCGTGGACCGGGATGAGTTGCCGGCGCTGCCGGTGCGCAGGCGCGGTGTGCCGCAGTCGGCGCACGGCCACGTGCTGCAGGCCGCCGGTACCGCGGTGCTCGAGGAGTTGCTGCCCGGTATCGGCGATGAGATCGCCGCCGCCGGCGTGCCGGTGTGGAGCGACGGCGACCTGTCGAGGATGATCGTCGAGTTCGGTGGTCACCGACTGGTCGGCTCGGGCCGGCTCCCCAACCCGGTGACCAATTACTCACCGAGCCGGCCGTTGCTGGACTATCTTGTACGGCAACGGGTTTCGGCACTACAGAATGTCACCGTACTCGGCGGCCATGATGTCGTCGGCCTCACGTCGACCGCGGACCGCAGCCGGGTGACCGGCGTCGTGGTGTACCGCAGGGGCAGCGCCGACACCACCATGTTGGCTGCCGATCTGGTCATCGACGCCACCGGACGGGGCTCGCGCGCGCCGAAGTTCCTGGCTGACCTCGGCTATGACCGGCCCATCGAGGACGAGTTGGTGGTCAATCTGAGCTATACCAGCCACTGGATCGCCCTGCCGCCCGGCGCGATCCGCGAACACACCGTGGCGATGTTCCCCGTCGCCGGTGAGCTCACCACGTTCGCCCTGCTGCAGCACGAGAACGACAGCTGCCTGATGACGGTGGGCACGATGGCCGGAGCTAAACCCGCCGAGGACTACGCCGACATGCTGGTGATCGCGAATCGGCGCGCACCCGAGCACATCCGCGCCGCTCTCGCCCATGCCGAGCCGGTCGGGGAGATCGCCCGCTTCCGCACCCCGTCGAGTCGCTGGCGCCGCTACGACAGGCTGGCCCGCTCGCCGCGCGGGTTCGTGGTCACCGGTGATGCGGTGTGCAGCTTCAACCCGGTCTACGGCCAGGGCATGTCGGTCGCCGCCCTGGATGCGATCGCGCTGCGCCGTTGCCTGCGCGGCGGCGAGCAGGATCTACCCGCCAGGTTCTTCCGGGCGAGCGCCAAGACCACCGCCGTGGCCTGGCGCAACGCCATCAGTGCGGATCTGTCACTGCCGGAGGTCGCCGGAAAGCGGTCGCTCGGGATGCGGCTGAACAACGCGTTCACCGACCGGGTACTGACGGCCGTCGAGACCGACCGGGTGGTCGCCGGGCAGTTCTTCCGGGTGATCGGGATGTTGGATGCGCCGGCCCGCTTGATGCGGCCCTCGATGCTGAGCCGCATCCTGCGCGCCAATCTTTCCCGATCCGCCGACCGGGCCAGGGAGCCCGAGCTTTCGCTGACGGGTTAGCGGCCGTCGAGGCGACGGACCAGCCGGGCGGGCGCCTGCAACCGGAACGAGGCGTCGACGAGTTCGGCGACCTCCGCCCAGTCCACCTCGGCCGCGTCGAAATCCAGGCCCAGCCAGCCGAACGGGCCGAGGTAGGCCGGGTGGAAGAACCGCGGGTCCTGCTGCAGCGCCGGGCGCTCACTGTCGTCCACTTTGATCAGCAGGGCGTGGGCGTAGCGCAACATCGGACCGTCCGGGTTGCGCCGGCTGCCGCCGTAGACGGCGAACATCTTGGGGGCGCTGAACGTCGGCCTGCCGTGCGAGATCTTCTCGGTGGCCTCCGGGAAGGCGAGCGCGATCTCGCGCACCCGGGCCAGGAAGGGATCGTCGTCGTCGAACATGATCGGGTGCGGCATGACTCCACAGTGCCAGTTCGAAAGCGGCCAGTTCGAAAGCGGCCAGTTCGAAAGCACCACCTCGACCGACCGCGGATGCGATCCGAGGGTCTCGGCGGGCACCCACCTTGCCCGCCTCAGAGCGACTATCCCGCTCTGTCCGTGTCCAGAGTCGCTCGTAGCCGGGCACAAAGGGTGCACCCCCGGAGCCGCGCGCCCAGCGGGCGCCAGACGATCGGTGTCTGAAGGCTCCGCTAGCCTGCGAGAGTGGCATCCGAGAACCCGGAAACCGACCCGATCGATCCGGATGTGCGCCGGCGCTGGCAGGAACTGGCCGACGAGGTGCGCGAGCACCAGTTCCGCTACTACATCAAGGACGCGCCGGTCATCTCCGACGCCGACTTCGACAAGCTCTTCAACGAACTGCTCGCACTGGAGGAGCGCTACCCCGAACTGCGGGTGCCGGACTCGCCGACCCAGCTGGTCGGCGGCGCCGGGTTCGCCACCGACTTCACCGAGGCCGCGCACCTGGAGCGGATGCTCAGCCTCGACGACGTGTTCGACACCGACGAGTTGGTGGCCTGGTCGAACCGGGTGGAGAACGAGATCGGCGCCGACCCGCACTACCTGTGCGAGCTGAAGGTCGACGGGGTGGCCATCGCCCTGGTCTACCGCAACGGCCGCCTGGAGCGCGCGGCCACCCGCGGCGACGGCCGGGTCGGCGAGGATGTCACGTTGAACGCCCGCACCATCAACGACGTCCCCGAAAACCTCAGCCAATCAAGGGAATTCCCGATCCCCGCGCTGCTGGAGGTGCGGGGCGAGGTCTTCTTCATGATCGCCGACTTCGCCAACCTCAATGCCAGCCTCGTCGCGGAGGGCAAGGCGCCGTTCGCCAACCCGCGCAACAGCGCGGCCGGCTCACTGCGGCAGAAGAACCCGGCGGTCACCGCGCGGCGTCCGTTGCGGATGGTCTGCCACGGGCTGGGCTACACCGAGGGGTTCGACGCGGCGAGCCTGCACGACACCTACTTCGCGCTCAAGGCCTGGGGACTGCCCGTCTCCGACCACACCACCCGGGTCCAGGGACTGGCCGCGGTGCAGGACAAGATCACCTACTGGGGTGAGCGCCGCCACGAGGTGGAGCACGAAATCGACGGCGTGGTGGTCAAAGTCGACGACTTCGCCCAGCAGCGCCGGCTCGGCGCCACCTCGCGGGCCCCGCGCTGGGCGGTGGCCTACAAGTACCCGCCGGAGGAGGCGCAGACCAAGCTCCTCGACATCCGGGTCAACGTCGGTCGCACCGGCCGGGTGACGCCGTTCGCCTACATGACGCCGGTGCGCATCGCCGGGTCGACGGTCGGGCTGGCCACGCTGCACAACGCCTCGGAGGTCAAACGCAAGGGCGTGCTGATCGGCGACACCGTGATGATCCGCAAGGCCGGGGACGTCATCCCCGAGGTGCTCGGGCCGGTGGTCGACCTGCGCGACGGCACCGAGCGCGAGTTCGTCATGCCGACCCACTGCCCGGAATGCGGCACCCGACTCGCCCCGGCCAAGGAGGGCGACGTCGACATCCGCTGCCCGAACGCCCGGTCCTGTCCCGCGCAACTGCGCGAGCGGGTGTTCCACCTCGCCGGCCGCGGCGGCCTGGACATCGAGGGGCTGGGCTACGAGGCCGCGACGGCCCTGCTCAACGCCGGCGTCATCGCCGATGAGGGCGACCTGTTCGACCTCACCCGCGAGGACCTGCTGGCCGCCGAGTTCTTCCGCACCAAGGACGGCGAATTGTCGGCGAATGCCGGGCGCCTGCTGCAGAACCTGGAACAGGCCAAGTCGCGGCCGCTGTGGCGGATCCTGGTGTCGCTGTCGATCCGCCACGTCGGGCCGACCGCCGCCCGGGCGCTGGCCACCGCCTTCGGCAGCCTGGCGGCCATCATGGCCGCATCCGAGGAGCAACTGGCCGACGTCGAGGGCGTCGGTCCGACCATCGCCGCGGCGCTGCGGGAGTGGTTCGACGTCGACTGGCACCGGGCGATCGTCGACAAGTGGCGGGCGGCGGGCGTGCGGCTGGCCGACGAACGCGACACCAGCATCGCCCCGACCCTGCAGGGGCTGTCGATCGTGGTCACCGGATCGCTGACCGGGTTCAGCCGCGACGAGGCAAAGGAGGCCATCATCGTGCGCGGCGGCAAGGCGGCCGGCTCGGTGTCGAAGAAGACCTCGTTCGTGGTGGCCGGCGACGCTCCGGGATCGAAGTACGACAAGGCCGTCGAACTCGGCGTGCCGATCCTCGACGAGGACGGCTTCCGCGCGCTGCTGGAAGAGGGGCCGGACGGGGTCTGACGCTGCCGAGCCGGTTGCGGCCTGACCGCGCGCCAGACCCATACGCGACAAATCGATGCGGGAGATGCACGTGCTGCGTAATCTCCCGGGGATGAAAATTCCAGCGGGAGCTGGTGCGGCTCTTCGGCTGTCAGTGATTGGCGCTGTAGTCGCGGTGTTCCTGTGCGGTTTCGCGGTGAGTACGCACGCGGATGCCGATCCCGAGTCGGCCTCGTTGCTGAATTGGGTGCCGTGCCCGGGGCACGAAGAGGTGCAGTGCTCCGAGTTGTCGGTACCACTCGATCCGGCGGCACCGGAGCTGGGAACGATTTCGTTGGCCCTGGCCCGCCGCCCGGCAACCGACCCGTCGGCGCGGATCGGTTCGCTGGTGCTCGAACCCGGCGGGCCGGGGTTGTCCGGGGTGGAAGAGGTGCTGGCGGGCGACGAACTGTCCACGCCCGAGGTTGCCGCCCGGTATGACATCGTTGGATTCGATCCCCGTGGGGTCGGCCGCAGTGAGCCGTTGTGGTGCTTCACCGAAGAGCAGATAGGCCGCTATCTCGACGAATTAGCCGGCGTCAGTTGGGATCTCGATCCGTCGACCCCGCAGGTCGCCGCCTTTGCCCAGACCGCCGCCAGTTTCGGTCAAGGTTGTCAGGCGGACAATCCCGCACTCCTGCAGCGTGTGGGCACGCGTTATGCCGCTGCCGATCTGGACCTGATTCGCGCCGCACTGGGTGATGAGAAGCTGAACTATCTGGGTTGGTCATACGGCACCAAGCTGGGGGCGATCTACGCGGACATGTTCCCGCACCGGGTGGGCCGGATGGTGCTGGACAGCGCGATCGATCCTGCCCTGAGCCTGGTGGAGTTCAACCAGGGCCAGTCCGCTGCGCTGGAATCCGCCCTGGGCAGGTTCTTCGACTACTGCAGCACGGTCGAGGGTTGCCCGCTGCCACCGGGACGGGAGGCGGCGACGGCCTCGCTGAAGGGATTCCTGTTGTCCCTGCCGGTCGATCGTGTCAGCCCCGAGACGTTGACCCGCGCAGACGTGATGGCGGCGTTGACGACCGCGATGTACGACCCCGGGGAGTACTTTCCCCAACTGACACCGGCCCTGGCCGACGGCATCAACGGCCATGGCCGCGCCCTGCAGGAGATCGGGGGCAACTACGGCGAGCAGAAACCCGACGAGCCGAGCAACTTCTTGAACGCCCTGTACGCCATCAATTGCTTCGATTCCCCACCCACGCCGGATGTGGTCGGCACGGCGCAACTGGCAGCCGACTGGGACCGCAACTCGCCGATCTTCGGGGCCCCCAACGCCTGGGGTGGATTGCGATGCAATATCTTTCCCGCGCATTCCCAGATCGGACCGCGGCCGGTGTCGGCACCGGGCGCCCCGCCCATCCTGATCATCGGAGCCGTCCGCGACGCGGCCACTCCGATCGAATGGTCCCGCCGATTGGCAGACGATTTGGCCTCCGCGGTGCTCATCGAGGTCGACACCGACGTCCACTCGGTCTACCCGCAGGCGTCTTCATGCGTTGCCACGCTCGTCGACCGTTATCTGCTCTCCGGAGAGGCTCCTCCCGGTGATACCGCCTGCGATCGATAGGGAAGCGCGAGTCCGGACCCGTCGGGCCGCGAAGCGGGCGACTCAGCGAAGGATCGTCGCGACGATCCCGGCCAGATAGCCCAGCCGGGCCACCTCCGACGGGCGGAACAGCGGCCCGCCCGGGCGGCCCAGCATCACCGCGGTGTTGGGGTCACCCAGCGGCGCGGCGGCCAGCGTGGTGTCCATGTCCCGCCAGACCTGAGGCACCCAGTCGGCGCTGCCGTCCAGCGCCTCGGCGTGGGCAAGTGGCAGCCACGGCGCCGAGGTCGCCTGGGTCTCCGGTGCGCCGGGGCTTCCGACGATGCGCTGCAGTCCGGCCGCAGAGATGCGGGCAACCGTGCACCAGCCGACCCGCAGCACCCGGGGCGCCTCGTCGGCCAGCACCTGCAGCCGGGCCGCCCGGTCCGCGGCGGCGGCGATGTGGTCGATGAGCTCCAGTTCGCGGTGCGCCTCCAACAGGCCGGTGTGCGGCCGGATGGTGTCCACCCGCACCCCCTCCAGCCGTTCGGCGGCGGTGATCAGCATGTCGGGCATCGCGCCCTGGGGCAGGACGACGACCAGGTCGTCGATGGCGTAGCCCGGCCCGCGCTCCACGACGTCCAGCGAAAGGATGTCGGCGCCGACCGAACCGAGGGCCACCGCCAGCGACCCCAGGCTGCCGGGGCGATCCTCGAGCTGGACCCGCAGCAGATAGGAACGCACCCGGTCAACTGTTCCACAGCCGTCGGGTCTCAGCACTCCGGCGGCGGGGGCCGCCCGGTGCCGGATCGCGCCCCTCTAGGCTTGGTCACCGTGTCTGAGATCTCCCGCGACGAGGTCGCCCGGCTGGCCAAGCTGGCCCGGCTCGCCCTCACCGACCAGGAGCTGGAGAGTTTCGCCGGCCAGCTCGACGCCATCTTGGATCACGTGAGCCAGGTGCAGGCCGTCGACGTCACCGACGTCACACCGACTGGCAACCCGCTAAAGGACGTCAACGTCACCCGCCCCGACGTGGTCGACCCGTGTCTGACCCAGGCCGAGGCGCTCGCCGAGGCACCCTCGGCCGTCGACGGCCGCTTCGCGGTGCCGCAGATCCTGGGGGACGAGCAGTGAGCAGCGACGTGGTGCGCCTGGACGCCGCGACCCTCGGGCGCAAGATCGCCGCCGGGGAGCTGTCCTCGGTCGAGGTGACGCAGGCCTGCCTGGACCAGATCGCCGCCACCGACGAGACCTACCACGCGTTCCTGCACGTCGCCGCCGACGGGGCGCTGGCGCAGGCGGCCCGGGTCGACGCCGCGGTGGCCGCCGGCGAGGAGCTGCCGTCCCCGCTGGCCGGGGTGCCGCTGGCGCTCAAGGACGTGTTCACCGCCACCGACATGCCGACCACTTGCGGATCGAAGATGCTGGAGGGCTGGATCTCGCCGTACGACGCGACGGTGACCGCCCGGGTGCGCGCCGCCGGGATCCCGATCCTGGGCAAGACCAACATGGACGAGTTCGCCATGGGCAGCTCCACCGAGAACTCGGCCTACGGCCCGACCCGCAACCCGTGGGACACCGAGCGGGTGCCCGGCGGCTCCGGCGGCGGCAGCGCGGCCGCCCTGGCCGCGTTCCAGGCCCCGCTGGCCATCGGCTCCGACACCGGCGGGTCGATCCGCCAGCCCGCCGCGCTGACCGCGACGGTCGGCGTCAAGCCGACCTACGGCACGGTGTCCCGCTACGGCCTGGTCGCCTGCGCCTCGTCGCTGGACCAGGGCGGGCCGTGCGCGCGCGGCGTGCTGGACACCGCGCTGCTGCACGCCGTCATCGCCGGCCACGACCACCGCGACTCCACCTCGATCGAGGCGCAGATCCCCGATGTCGTCGCCGCGGCGAAGGCCGGCGCCGCGGGCGACCTGAAGGGCGTGCGGGTCGGCGTGGTCAAGCAGCTGCGGTCCGGTGCGGGCTACCAGCCCGGCGTGCTGGCCTCGTTCAACGCCGCCGTCGAGCAACTGGCCGCGCTGGGCGCCGAGGTCAGCGAGGTCGACTGCCCGCACCTGGACTACTCGCTGTCGGCCTACTACCTGATCCTGCCCTCGGAGGTGTCGAGCAACCTGGCGCGGTTCGACGCCATGCGCTACGGGCTGCGGGTCGGCGACGACGGCACCCACAGCGCCGAGGAGGTGATGGCGCTGAGCCGGGCTGCCGGGTTCGGTCCGGAGGTCAAGCGCCGCATCATCATTGGCACCTACGCGTTGTCGGCGGGCTACTACGACGCCTACTACAACCAGGCCCAGAAGGTGCGCACGCTGATCGCCCGCGACCTCGACGAGGCCTACACCGAGGTGGACGTTCTGGTCTCCCCGGCGACCCCCACCACCGCCTTCCGGTTGGGGGAGAAGGTCGACGACCCGCTGGCGATGTACCTGTTCGACCTGTGCACCCTGCCGCTGAACCTGGCCGGGCACTGCGGCATGTCGGTGCCGTCCGGGCTCTCGCCCGACGACAACCTGCCGGTCGGCCTGCAGATCATGGCCCCGGCGCTGGCCGACGACCGGCTCTACCGGGTCGGCGCCGCCTACGAGGCCGCCCGCGGTCCGCTGCCCACCGCGCTCTGATTAGCTGTTGGGCCATGTGCACCCGAGTGCTGTGGAACACCAATGACCTTGCCGTGCTGACCGGACGCAGCATGGACTGGCCGGAGTCGACCGAACCGCTGATCGTCGCGTTCCCGGCGGGACGCGAACGCAACGGCGTGCATCCGGCCGGCATCCTCGAGGACGCGGACCCGGCGCGCTGGACCAGCAGGCACGGCAGCCTGGTCACCACCGTGTACGGCATGGGCACCGTCGACGGGTTCAACGACGCCGGGCTGGCCGGACACGCGCTCTACCTGAGCGCCACCGACTTCGGCCCCCGCGAACCCGCGAAACCCGCTGTGCACGCCGGCCTTTGGCTGCAGTACCTGCTCGACCAGGCCGCCACCGTCGCCGAGGCGCTGGATCTGATGAACGGGATCGACATCGTCGCGGTCCACGCCCACGGCCACGACGCCAACCTGCACCTGGCCCTCGAGGACGCCGGCGGCGACTCGGCGATCATCGAGTTCGCGGCTGGGCGACCCGTCGTCCACCACGGCCGCCAGTTCACCCTGATGACCAACGACCCGGCCTACGATGAGCAACTCGCGCTGCTCTCCCGGCAGGACTTCTCCCACCCCAGCCGCGACATGCCGCTGCCCGGCAACGTCAACGCGGTGGACCGGTTCCAGCGGGCGGCGTACTACTCGGCGCTGCTGCCCACCCCGCAGTCCGAGCGGGAGGCCGTCGCCGGGGTGATGGCCATCATGCGCAACGTGTCCGTCCCGTTCGGCGCGCCCTACGGCGACTTCGGGGTGTACAACACCGAGTACCGCACGGTCACCGACCTGACCAACCGGACCTACTTCTTCGAGCTCACCACCAGCCCGAGCGTCATCTGGGTCCGGATGGCGGGGCTGGACCTGACGGCGGGCGCACCGACGCTGGTGCTCGACCCCTATGACGAGACGCTCACCGGCGACGTCACCGACCGGTTCGCGGCCAGCGATATCCCCTTCTGAGCCTCGCGCCGCCACGCCAACCGGTTAGATAGGGCCATGCGCATCGGAGTTCTCACCGGCGGCGGCGACTGCCCCGGCCTCAACGCCGTCATCCGCGCGGTCGTCCGGACCTGCGACGCCCGCTACGGTTCCTCTGTCGTCGGCTTCCTCGACGGCTGGCGCGGGCTGCTCGAGGACCGCCGGATCCAGCTGCACAACGACGACCGCAACGACCGGCTGCTGGCCAAGGGCGGCACCATGCTCGGCACCGCCCGCACCAACCCGGAGAAGCTGCGCGCCGGTCTCGACGACATCAAGCAGACGCTGGAGGACAACGGGATCGACGTGCTGATCCCGATCGGCGGCGAGGGCACGCTGACCGCCGCGCACTGGCTCTCCGAGGAGGGCGTGCCGGTGGTCGGGGTGCCCAAGACCATCGACAACGACATCGACTGCACCGACGTGACTTTCGGCCACGACACCGCGTTGCAGATCGCCACCGAGGCCATCGACCGGTTGCACAGCACCGCCGAGTCGCATCAGCGGGTGATGCTGGTCGAGGTGATGGGCCGCCACGCCGGCTGGATCGCGCTGAACGCCGGGCTGTCCTCCGGGGCGCACATGACGCTCATCCCGGAGCAGCCCTACGACGTCGAGGAGGTGTGCAGGCTGGTCAAGCGGCGCTTCCAGCGCGGTGAGTCGCACTTCATCTGTGTGGTCGCCGAGGGCGCCAAACCCGCCGAGGGCACCACGCAGTTGCGCCACGGCGGCACCGACGAGTTCGGCCACGAGAAGTTCACCGGGGTGGCCCAGCAGCTGGCCGTCGAGGTCGAGAAGCGGATCAAGAAGGAAGTGCGGGTCACCGTGCTCGGCCACGTCCAGCGCGGCGGCACCCCGACCGCCTACGACCGGGTGCTGGCCACCCGGTTCGGCGTGAACGCCGCCGACGCCGCGCACGCCGGCGAGTTCGGGACCATGGTCTCGCTGCGCGGCCAGGACATCGGCCGGGTTCCGCTGGCCGACGCCGTGCGCCAACTCAAGCTGGTGCCGCAGAGCCGCTACGACGACGCGGCGGCCTTCTTCGGCTGAGCTACACCGGTTCGGGCAGGCGCTCGGGATGCAGCATCTCGGCGTAGCGCAGTGACTCGGGGATCCCGAAGCCGTCGACGAGATCCTGCGCGTGCGGCCGCAGGGTGCGGCAGCGCTCGTTGATCCCGCGGGTGACCGCCTTGGCCCGCTCGGTGGACAGGAACCGGTGCTCGATGAACCACGCCTTGTCGTCCTCGATCACCGAAAGCGCGTACAGATCGCACACCATCCCCAGCACCCGGCGGGCCTCTTCTTCCTCGCAGGCGTCGATGCCGGCGACGAACGCCTCCAGCACGATGCGGTCGATGTGCGCCTTCGCGGTGTGCAGGACGTGGTCCTGAACGGCGTTGAACGCGTCGAACGCCGACATCTCCTTGGACTTGCCCTGCAGCCGGCGGGCCACCGAGGACAGCAGGTAGGACTCGCGGTCCTCGAACATCTTGACCTGGGTGCCGCGGTTGAACAGGCTGCCCTCCTCCTCGTTGTCCTGCCGGGTGTCGAGGATGGTCTGCATGATCGTCTCGGCCGCAGTCCTTTTCAGCACCCGGTCGCCGGCGAAGTTGGCGGCGAAGCGCACCCACTCCACCGGGCTCATCCCGCGGATGTCGTCGGCGTAGGCGGTGAGCAGTTCCTTGGCCACCAACTGGGTGAGCACGTGGTTGTCGCCCTCGAAGGTGGTGAACACGTCGGTGTCGGCGCGCAGCGCGATCAACCGGTTCTCGGCCAGGTAGCCGGCGCCGCCGCAGGCCTCCCGCGCCTCCTGGATCGCGTTGCTGGCATGCCAGGTGTTTGCGGCCTTGAGCCCGGCGGCCCGCGACTCCAACTCGCGCTGTTCCTCGGCGTCCGGGCTGTCGGCGGTCTGCAGGTCGTGCAGCCGCGCGACCAGTTCGTTCTGGGCGAACTGCAGCGCGTAGGAGCGGGCCACCAGCGGCAGCAGCCGGCGCTGATGCACCAGGTAGTCCATGATCACGACTTCCCCCTCGTCGTCGGGGGCGCTGAACTGGCGGCGCTGCAGGCCGTAGCGCACCGCGATGTCCAGCGCCACCCGGCCGGCCGCGGCGGCGCTGCCGCCGACGGTCACCCGGCCGCGGATCAGCGTGCCGAGCATGGTGAAGAATCGCCGGTTGGGGTTCTCGATCGGCGAGGAGTAGCCGCCGTCCGGGGCGACGTCGGCGTACTTGTTGAGCAGGTTCTCCCGCGGCACCCGCAACTGGTCGAACATGATGCGGCCGTTGTCCACACCGGGCAGACCGCCCTTGTACTGGCAGTCCGAGGTGGTGACGCCGGGCAGGTCGTTGCCGTCCTCGTCGCGGATCGGGACCACCAGGCAGTGCACCCCGTGACATTCGCCGCCGGTGATCAACTGCGCGAAAACCGCTGCCACCCGGGCGGTTTCGGCGGCGCCGCCGATGTAGTCCTTGCGCGACGTCGGCGTGGGGGAGTGGATGACGAACTCCTGGGTCGCCGGGTCGTAGGTGGCGGTGGTCTCCAGGGACTGCACGTCGCTGCCGTGACCGGTCTCGGTCATCGCGAAGCAGCCGAGCAGGTCGAGGTCGATGATCCGCCGCACGTAGGCCTTGTGGTGACGTTCGGTGCCCAGGTTCTCGATGGCACCGCCGAACAGGCCCCACTGCACTCCGGCCTTGACCATCAGCGACAGGTCCGACATCGCCAGCATCTCGATCTGGGTGACCGCGGCGCCGACGTCGCCGTTGCCGCCGTGCTCCTTGCGGAAGCCGTCCTCGGCGGCGCCGTGGGCGGCCATGATCGCCAACTGCTCGGCCACCTTGGTGCGGGCGATCACGGTGTTGGGCGTGTAGTGCGGCCGGAACACCTCGGTGGCCAGTTCGGCGCGCAGCTTGTTCTTCACGTCGCGCCAACGACCGTCGAGCGCGTTTCGCAGGTGTGCGGCGGTGTTTGTCATGCCTGTTAATAGCCCGCGGGTGGCCTGCGGAAACGCGATTGTGGCAAAGACAGGTAAGCCTTAATGAATGTGGGCCGCCCTGGTCGCGTTGAATATCGCTCATGGCAATCCAGGACGGTGAACCGCTGCCCGCCGACGTCGATCTTCCGCACGTCATCGACCACACCCACGCCGACGTCACCGGGGGGTGGCTGCGGGCAGCGACTTTCGGTGCGATGGACGGTCTGGTCTCCAACACGGCCCTGATCGCCGGCGTCGCGGCCGGCGCGGACGCGCACACCGTGGTGCTCTCCGGCGTCGCGGGTCTGCTCGCCGGCGCGTTCTCGATGGCCCTCGGGGAGTACACGTCGGTGACCACCGCCAACGAGCAGATCGACTCGGAGGTGCGCGCCGAACGGCGCGCGTTCGAGAACCAGCCGCACGCCGAGAAGCTGGAACTCGTCGCGATGCTGATGGACATGGGGCTCAGCGAGGAGACGGCGCGCAAGGCCACCGAGGAGATCCACCTCGACGAGGAGCGCGCCGTGCACTTCCACCTGGCGCAGGAACTGGGCGTCGACCCCCGGGAGAAGCCGTCGGCGATTGTGGCGGCGGTGTCCTCGTTCCTGATGTTCGCCATCGGTGCCGTCGTCCCGCTGCTGCCGTACCTGTTCGGCGTGGAGGCGCTGTGGCCGGGCCTGCTCTGCGGCGCCATCGGCCTACTGATCGCCGGCGGTGTCGCGGCGCGCTTCACCCGCGGGTCGGTGGTGTTCGGCTCGGCGCGCCAGCTCGCGTTCGGGGTGATCGCGATCGCCGCCACCTACTTCGTCGGCAGACTCGTCGGCACGGTGATCTGAGCCGATGATCCGCAGTGTCGGGCGGCTGGGGCCGGTCAAGGCGGCCGGCCTGGTTGCCTGGCAGCTGCGTTACGACCTGCTGGCCGTCCTGGTGGTTGCCGCGATCATGGTCCCGATTCCGGACGCCATCCAGAGCGAGTCGGTCGCGGTGCTGTCGGTGCTGGGCATCGCCGCGTCGATCTTCATCGGCTTCCGCAACAGCAACGCCTACAACCGGTGGTGGGAGGCCCGCACCCTGTGGGGCGGCATCATCATCAACTCCCGGGCGCTGCACAACACGCTGTGCTCGGTCGACACCGGCGCGCCCGCAATGTGTTCCACCCTCGACCGGATGCGCCGGCGCCAGGTTCGCTACGTCTGGCAGCTGGCCGCCGAGATGCGGGGGATCGCGCCGCTGCCCGGGGTGGCGGAGCTGACGCCGGAGGATGGGCCCGACGCCGACGCCACCGAGCTGCTGGCGTTGCAGGCGCGCGATGTCCAGACGCTGTACGCGGACGGCTATATCGACGAGCAGGCCCGGGTGATGCTGATGTCGGTCAACACCGGCACGGTGACGGCGCAGAGCGGCCTGGAGCGGATCCGCAACCAGCCCGTGCCCATCCAGTACGACCTTTTCATCCGCGGTCTGGCGTGGCTGTTCGCGATCGTGGCGTTCAACCGGCTCGACTCGTCCAGCCATCACCTCGGGGGCATCGTGGTGGGGGTGCTGTTGATGGCGGTGTTCGTGGTCGCCGAGCGGATCGGGCATTTCATCGAGTTGCCGATGCGCAACAGCATCTTCGACCTGCCGATGTACCGGTTCTGCAGCCTGATCACCGGCAACCTGCTCGGCGCCGGGCATCCGCTGGCCCGCCCGCGCGAGCCCGACAGCGCCGCGGTGTGGATGTGACGGTGCTTCGGTGATTCGCAGTGTGGGACGCGCCGGCCCGCTGAAGGTGTGCGGACTCGTGCTCTACCTGTTGCGTTACGACCTGTTGGCGGTGCTCGTCGTGGCCGCGGTGATGGCGCTGCTGTCCGATCGGATCCAGTTCTCGGCCGCGGCCACCCTGGTGCCCCTGCTGGGGGTGGTCGTCTCGATCTTCATCGGCTTCCGCAACAGCGCCGCCTACAACCGGTGGTGGGAGGCCCGCACCCAGTGGGGTGCGGTCGTCGCCAACTGCCGGGCGCTGAACAACGCGCTCACCGCGCTCGACGACACCTCCGCGGCGATCGCGCCGACGCTGGACCGGATGCGCCGCAGGCAGGTCCGGCACGCCTGGCAACTCGCCGCGGAACTGCGCGGGGTGCCCGCGCTGCCCGGGGTGGCGGAGCTGACCCCGGAGGACCCGCCGCAGACGAGCGCCACCAGGCTGCTCAACCTGCAGGCGGCCGACACCCGCGACCTGGTGCTGGTGGACCTGATCGATCGGCAGGGCCGGGTGATCCTGACCAACCTCAACACCGCGCAGGCCGCCGCCGCGGGGGCGCTGGAGCGAATCGCGAACCAGGCCATCCCCGTTCACTACGCGATCTTCGTCCGCGCGATGGCCTGGTTCTTCGGCATCCTGGTGTGCACCCGGCTGGACACCGCCGGGCACGACAGCGTGCTGGGGATCGTGGTGGGCGTGCTGATCATGACCCTGTTCATCGTCGCCGAGCGGCTGGGCCACTTCATCGAGGAGCCGATGCGCAACACGATCATGGACCTGCCGATGTACCGGTTCTGCGCCACCATCACCGGCGACCTGCTGGGCCCCGATCACCCGCTGGCCCGGCCGCGGGAGGGCGCCGACGCCAGCGTGTGGCGCTAACTCAACGACATTTGGCCACAACCGATTCCGCGAACCGCTCGATGGACGGGCGGAACCGTTCGACGTCGGTGCCGTGGTCGATACCGGGCTCGGCGGCCCACGGCGCGCACATCACCGCGGCGATGCCGGCGTCCTCGGCGCGTTTGTAGAGGTCCGGCGACGGCCGCTCCAACAGCGCCAGCATGATCTCGAACGGCCTTTCGGCGCGGCCGTATTCGCGGCGCAGGGCGGTGAGCCTCTCGACGTGGGCTACCGCACCGTCCCAGCTGTAGGCGGTGCCGATCCAGCCGTCGCACAGCCGGGCGGCCCGGCGCAGCGCCGCCTCGGACTCCCCACCGCACAGGATCGGAACCGGTTGCGGCGGATGCGGTTCGATCATCATCTCCGGCACCTGATAGTGGGTTCCGTCCCAGGACACCCAGCCGCCCCGCCACAGGGCCCGCAGCGCCGGGATCATCTCGTCGAGCCGCTTGCCGCGGTTGGAGAAATCCTGGCCCAGCAGCTCGTATTCCTCACGCATCCAACCGATTCCGACACCCAGCGACACCCGGCCCTCGGACAGCGAGGCCGCGGTCGCCACCTGCTTGGCGACTTCCAGCAGCGGTCGGGCCGGTGCGATGTAGACCGCGTTGGAGAACCGCAGCCGTGTCGTCACCGCGGCCATCGCCCCGATCAGCACCCAGCTGTCCGGCCACGGCGTCTCCGGCGCCCAGCCCGGCTCGCCGGACGGCGAAGGGTACGGCGAGCGCAACTCGCGCGGATAGATCAGGTGGTCGGCGCAGATCATGCCGTCGTAGCCGGCCTCATCGACCATGCGGGCCACCGCGGGCGCTTCGGCGGGTCTCTTCATGAACGGGGTGCCGCACCAGAACTGCATCGTCGTCCTCGGGTCCGGCCCCCGTGCGTCAGCTCTGGTTGCCGACGGTCAGCGCGGTGGCCTGTTCGGTGATGTCGTCGAGTTCATCATGGGTGATGTCGACACCGCTCGGGTGCGGGAGGTCCGAGCGGTCGGCTATTCGGGTGAGTTGTCGAGATCGTCGAGCAGCCGGTGCAGCGCCCCGACGGCTGCCGACAGGGTTTCGCGGTCCGCGTCGGAGAGTCGCGCGATCCGCGGGTCGATCACGGCGGCCCGGTCGGCCCGGACCCGGGCCAGGGTTCGCTGGCCCTCCGGCGTGATGCGGATCCGCACCGCGCGCGCGTCGTCGGGATCCTGGGTGCGGGTCACCAGGCCGGCGTCCTCAAGCCGGCGGACCTGGGTGGTCATCGTGGGTTGCGAGCAGTGGTCGAGTTCGGCGAGATCGGAGATGCGCGCCTCACCCTGGTCGTCGATGGTGCCGAGCAGCCGGGCCTGCGCCCAGGGCAGCGGTAGCCCGATGCGCTGGGTGGCCAGCCGGTTCAGCTTCGCGACGACGGTGAGCAGCTCGGCACCCAGGGCGGTGGTGGTCTGCGGGGATATCGGACCCATGTCGCCAACTTTACATAGAAGCTCTATGTTGTCGGTCTCGGCGGCCGGCGGCTTTGCGCACAGACGCGCGGCGGCCGTGGCCCCGCCGTCCTGACTGGCAGAATCGGGTGATGACCGCGACGCGACCGGAGGCGCCCGAACTGCGGCCCCCGGGTTCGGCGGCGTCGCGGCGTCCCGGCCGGGCGCTGACCCCGGTGGAGTTGGCCCAGGCCGCCGTCATGGGGGCGCTGAGCGCGGCACTGGCCGTCATCTCCATCATCGTGCCGTTCGCCGGCGGGGTGTCGCTTCTGGTCAGCGTCCCGATGGGCCTGCTGGCCTACCGCTACCGGCTGCGCGTGCTGCTGGCCGCCACCTTCGCGGCCTGCATGATCGCCTTCCCGATCGCCGGTATCGGCGGATTCATGGTGGTGCTGAACTGCGCGTACGTCGGCGGTGCGACCGGCATCATCAAACGGCGCGGCCGCGGCACGCCCACGGTCATCGCGGTCGGGGCGGCCGCCGGCTTCGTCCTGGGACTGTTCATCATCGCCGCGCTGACCGTGCTGGAGCGGCTGCGCACCGTGACCTTCGCGGCGATCACCGCGAACGTCGAGGGCACCGTGCGGTTCATGTCCCTGTTCGAGCCGCTGCGGCCGGGTGCCGAGCAGGCCAAGAACGTGTTCACCACCGCGCTGCACTACTGGCCGGTGCTGATGATGGTGTACGCGATGGTCACCATCATCATCGTGTCGCTGATCGGGTGGTGGGCGCTGTCGCGGGTGCTGGACCGGCTGCGCGGCATCCCGGACGTGCACAAGCTGGAGCCGCCGGTCGACGGCGCACCGCCCGCACCGGTTCCGGTCCGGCTCACCGACACCCGGTTCCGCTACCCCGGCGCCGACCACGATGCGCTGCGGCCGCTGAGCCTGACCGTCGGCACCGGCGAGCACATCGCCGTCACCGGTCCCAACGGATCGGGCAAGACCACGCTGATGCTGCTGTTGACCGGACGCGAGCCCACCTCCGGCAGCATCGAGCGCCCCGGCGGGATCGGACTGGGTCGACTCGGCGGCACCGCGGTCATCATGCAGCACCCGGAGAGCCAGGTGCTGGGCACCAGGGTCGCCGACGACGTGGTGTGGGGCTTGCCGCCCGGCACCGAGACCGACGTCGCGGGTCTGCTCGACGAGGTCGGCCTGGCCGGCATGGAGGAGCGCGACACCGGCGGGTTGTCCGGTGGTGAACTGCAGCGGCTGGCCGTGGCCGCCGCCCTGGCCCGCCAACCGGCCATGCTGATCGCCGACGAGGTCACCTCCATGGTGGACCAGCCGGGCCGGGAGGCCCTGCTGCGCGTGCTGTCCGGGCTCACCGATCGCCACCATATGTCGTTGGTGCACATCACGCACTACAACAACGAGGTCGAATTCGCCGACCGGACAATCAATCTCAGCGAGTCCGAGGACAACACCGAGACGGTGGAAAGCACCGCCGCACCCGCGCCGACGGCCGACGCCCCAGCGCGCTCCGGAGCGCCGCTGCTGACCCTGGACCGCGTCGGCTACGTCTACGCCAGCGGAACACCGTGGGCCAAGACCGCGCTGCGGGACATCAGCTTCGGCGTCCACCAGGGTGACGGCCTGCTGATCCACGGCGGCAACGGCTCGGGCAAGTCCACACTGGCCTGGATCATGGCGGGCCTGGCGACCCCGACCACCGGCTCCTGCCTGGTGCGTGACCGGCCCGCCCACGAATGCGTCGGCGAGGTGGCGATCGCGTTCCAGGCCGCCCGCCTACAGCTGATGCGCGCCCGCGTCGACCTGGAAGTGGCCTCGGCGGCGGGCTTTTCGCCCGACGACCGGGCCCGGGTGATCGCCGCGCTGGCGGCGGTGGGCCTCGACGCGTCGCTGGCCCGGCGCCGGATCGACCAACTCAGCGGCGGCCAGATGCGCCGCGTGGTGCTGGCCGGATTGCTCGCCCGCTCGCCGCAGGTGCTGATCCTCGACGAGCCGCTGGCCGGACTCGACGCGGCCAGCCAACGCGGGCTGCTTCGGCTGCTCAGCGACCTGCGCCGCAACACCGGGCTGACCGTCGTGGTGATCTCCCACGACTTCGTCGGGCTCGAGGAACTGTGTCCCCGCACCCTGAATCTGAGCGACGGTGTGCTGACGCCGGCCGTCGGGGACGTGTCATGACGACCACCCGTCCATCGCGCCCGGTGGTGCTGCTGCGCCCGGTCCCGGGCACCTCGCCGATCCACGGTTTGTGGGCGGGCACCAAGCTGGTGGTGGTGCTCGTGGTCTCGTTGCTGCTGGCCTTCTACCCGGGCTGGTCGGCGATCGGACTGGTCACGTTGCTGGTCGCGGTGGCGATCGGTGTGGCGCGCATCCCGCTGGGCGCGGTGCCGTCGATCCCGTGGTACCTGTGGGCGCTGATCGCGCTGGGCGGCATCACCGCCGCGCTGGCCGGCGGGGCCCCGGTGCTGCAGGTGTGGTCGGTTCACCTCGGGCTGGGCGGGCTGCTGAACTTCCTGCGGATCACCGTGCTGTCCTTTGTGCTCTTGGCGCTCGGTGGGCTGGTGTCGTGGACCACCAACGTCGCCGACATCGCGCCCGCGGTGGCCACCCTGGGCCGGCCGTTGCGTTGGCTGCGGATCCCGGTGGATGACTGGGCGGCCGCTCTGGCGCTGGCGCTGCGGGCGTTCCCGATGCTCGTCGACGAGTTCCGGCTGCTCTACGCCGCGCGGCGGCTGCGCCCCAAGCCGGTGCTCACCACCCGGCGCGCCCGCCGCCGCCGGTGGGCGATCGAACTCGTCGACCTGCTGTCCGCGGGCATCACCGTGTCGCTGCGCCGCGCCGACGAGATGGGTGATGCGATCACCGCGCGGGGCGGCAGCGGGCAGATCGCGGCCGCACCGTCGCGGCCGCGCCGGGCCGACTGGATCGCGCTGGCGATCTCGGCGGCGGTGTGCGTGCTGGCGCTGTGGCTCGAGGTGGGCGTCTTCCCCCGTTAGCGCTGCGCGGCGGTGTTGGCGGCCCCCTGGGCTGCGGCCAACGTCGGTGCGACCGGTCGGCGGCCGAGGAACATCTCGTCGAAGTACGGTTTGATCGCCTGGTAGCCGGCGGCGAACCCGGCCCCGCCCGGCGCCGCGATGCGCGGCCCCTGCAGCACAGCGAAGAAGGGCGTGACGTCCACACCCTTGGCCGACCAGTAGTCGAAGTACACCCTTTGGGCGGCCAGCACGGCGGGGATCGCCGCGCCGTGGCGGCCCACGAACTCGTTGCCGCGGGTGCCGCCCAGCCAGGCCAGCACCTCGCGGACCGCCGCCGGGTTGCGGGAGGCCGGATTGCCCGCAGCCACAATGCCGTTGGTGACGCTCACCCGCCCGGCGGGCCCGGTGGGCAGCATCGCGACCCCCCAGCGGAAGGTGGCTTGCTGGGCGATCTGGGCGAGGTTGTAGGTGCCGGACTGGAACACCGCCATCCGCCCGGCCAGGAACTGGTTGCGGGAGAAGTCGCCGTTGTCGTTGGTGTCCGACGCCGGTGGCGACACCCGATCGGTGTTGATCAGCCCGACCACATAGTCGAATGCGGTGACGGCGCCGGGGTTGTCGAACGCGAACCGGTCACCGGTGGTGAACGCCCCACCGGCCGAACCGATGTAGTTGAGGTAGATGCCCTGCAGGTCGTTGGCCGCGTTGTAACCCCACTGCCGGCCGTGGGTGAGGCGGGTGAGCAGCGGGCGCAGGGTGTCGATGGCGGGGTCGGGGTCCCAGCGGGCGTCGCCGAGCTCGGCGGGGCTGACGCCGTCGGCGGCCAGCAGATCGGCGTTGTAGTACAGCGCGATTCCGGCGTCGGTGAGCTGCGGCACCCCCCACAACACGCCGTTGCGGGTGAACTGATCGACCACCGACGGCTCCCAGTCCGGTGCGGGATCGATGGGCATCAGCCGGCCGTTGTCGGCGTACTCGGCGAAGTAGGAGTTGTTGATCCAGAAGATGTCGTCGGCCCCGCCGCCGGCGACGTCGGTGCGCAGGGTGTCGAAGTAGGTCGCGTACGACACCAGGTTGACGTGCACCTCGATGTCCGGATGCTCGCGGGTGAACTGCGCGAACGACTCCCGGTAGGCGGCCGCGACCTGTTGATCCCACAGCCGGACCGTGACGACGGTGCGCCCACTGGGCTGCGCGGTGCGGCCCAGCACGACGGCGGCGGCCACCAGCACCAGCGCGACCGCGACCAGCGCGGCCAGCATGCTCGTGGAAGAGCGCGGCCGCCTCATTTCGGGCTGGCTTTGCCGAGATCGTCACCAGGGTTGCGAAATTCGCGAATCCACGACCGTGGTGTCGATGTCGATGCGCCGGTGGGGTTCATTTCAGCCCGGTCACCACGATCGAGGACACGATGCGGCGCTGGAAGGCCAGGAACAGCACGATCAACGGGACGATCGCCACCGTGGTCGCCGCCATCACCAGCGTCCACTGCGCGTTGTACTGCGACTGCAGCCCCGCGGTGGCCACCGTCAACACCCGCCAGGTGCCCCCGCTGGTGATCACCAGCGGCCACATGAACGAATTCCATTGCGACACAACGGTGATCAGTGTGAGCGTCACCAGGATCGGCTTGCTGGCGGGCAGCACCACGTGCACGATCACGTCCAGGGTGTTCGCCCCGTCCAGGCGTGCGGCGTTGATCAGGTCGCGCGGGATGGCCCGGAAGTACTCCCGAAGCAGGAAGATCGCGTAGGGGGAGCCGAACAGGAACGGCAGGACCAGCGCCCAGAACGTGTTGCGCAGCCCGAGTTCGGCCATCATCAGGTACAGCGGGACCACCGTCACCGTGGCCGGCACCATCAGCGTCGCGATGTAGACCCAGAACAGCACGTCGCGGCCGGTGAACTCCACCTGCGCGAAGGCGTATCCGGCCAGCACCGAGAACGTCAGCTGGCCCAGCGTGATCATCGCGGTCATCAGTGCGGTCACCGCCAGCGCGCGGCCGAACCCGGCGTCACCGAGGTCGGCGTAGTTGGCCAGCGTCGGCGGGCGTGGCAGCGCGAGTGGGATACCGGTCGCGAACTGGTGCGCGGAGGTGACCGATGTCAGCACGCCGAGGGCGAACGGGACCAGGGTGATCAGCGCCCCGGCGAGCAGGCCGGCGTAGATCAGGATTGCCCGCCGGGTCATGAGAGCCGACTCTATCGCGGTGTCGTCGCTGGTGAGCCGGGTTTTGCTGCTGCTTTAGCAAGCCCGTTACCGAACGATCTAAAAAGCCAGTTGGACATCGTGTGTACACTTTGCTGGGCAAGAATCAAGACTTTGCTGAACAGTCCCGGAGGGTCATGTGAAGACGCTGCTGAGGGCCGGTCTGTCGGTCGGATTGACGGCCGCCCTGATCGGGGCGCCGTCGTCTGCGAACTCCGGCCCCGTCGCGACGACGGCGGAGGTGCGGCTGGCGGCGACCGTTCTCACCCTCGAGGGCGGGCTGGTCGGGCTGCAGCACGTGGTCGCGTTCACCCAGATGCAGCTCGGTGGCCAACTGTGCGATGCCCCGAACAACTGCCAGGCCGTCGACTACTTCGCCCTGCCACTCGGCCAGCGATTCAACGAGATGGGCGCGGACCGGCTTATCCAGGACATCGCGGCATTGCCGAACGACGGCACCCCGATCACGATGTTCGGGCACAGCCAGGGTGGCCAAGTCATCTACGCGGCGCTTCGGCGCTGGGCCGCAGACCCGGCCAATGCCCCTGACCCGTCGCGGGTGTCGTGGGTCTCGATCGGCAACCCGGAGAACAACTTCGGCGGCAAGGCCGCCACACCCCTGCCCGCCGACTCGCCCTACCAGGGCACCGAGGTCATCAAGCAGTACGACGGCTGGGCGGACTGGCCCACCGACACAACGAATCTGCTGGCGGTGGCCAACGCGGCAGTGGGTATGTCCACCACGCACGTGTTCGGCTACTTCAACGTCGACCTCAACGACCCCGACAACATCCGGTACACCCCCGACAAGGCCGACGGCAGCCCCGGGAACATCACCTACGTCTTCGTTCCCACCAAGGTGCTGCCCCTGGTCTCGCTGACCGGCCCCCTGGTGCCGCTGCTCAACCCGATCCTGGACCCGATCCTGCGACCGCGCATCGAGGCGGCATACCAGCGGCCGATCGGGCCGGTCCCCGCACCGACGGCGGCGGCGAGCCCCGAACCGGTCGTCGCGCAGGTGCAGCCGGCCGCCCTCGCCTCAGTAGACCTCGTAGGTGCTGCGCCGACGGAAGTACAGGTGCTGGACAACGGTGACACCGACCAGAACGACGAACAGCACCAGAGCCATGACCGCGGCCCGGCCTATCGCCGCAGCGCCGAAAGCTTCGGCGTAGATCCGGTGGGCGACCAGGTCGGTGCGACCGGCGGGGCCGCCACCGGTGAGGGCGTAGACGGTGTCGAAGACCTGAGCGGCGCTGACGATGCCGGTGACGGAGACGAAGAACAGGGTGGGTCGCAGCATCGGCAGGGTCACGTGCCAGAACCGCTGCCAACCGCTCGCACCGTCCAGACGAGCGGCGGCCTGAATCTGCGGGGGGATGGCCAGAATGCCGGCCAGGAAGAACAGCGTCACGTACCCGACATTCGTCCACACGGTAACCGCCGAGACAACCGGCAGGGCCAGTCCGGGGTCGGTCAACCACTCGATGCGCCTGCCCAGCAGAGTGCTCAAAGCGCCGTCGGTGGGAGCCAGGATCCAGCGCCACAACACCGCAACGGCCAGCGGGGAGCACACCCACGGCAGCACGTACAGGGTGCGGAACGCCCCACTGCCCGGAAGCCCGCGAGCCAGCAGTGACGCCGCGGCCAGGCCCAGCACGATCTGGGCCGGAACCACGATCGCGATGAACACCAGCGTAACCAGCAACGAGTTGCCGAACCCCGAGTCGGTGAGCACCGACCGCCAGTTCTCCAGTCCCACATAGCGGATGGGGCTCAGCAGGTCCCACCGGTGCAGGCTCAGCCACACCACGACGAGCATCGGCAGCAGCAGGAAGCACACCACCCCGAACAGGCTCGGTGCCAGCAGCGCGTACCCCAGCAGGGTCGAGCGGGCGCGCCGGGTGATCACCTCAGTCATTAAAGCCGGTGGCCGCTACGGTGGAGCCCGTGACAGCACGTGACGTCGATCCCGACTTCATCGCCCTGCCCCGCCATCGGCTGGCCGACGCCGCGCTGAGCGCCGCGCTGCAGGCCGGCGCCGAGTACGCCGACCTGCGCATTCACGCCATCACCAACGAGGTGGTGCAGCTGCGCGACGGCGAGCTGGAGACCGCCGTCACCGACCGCGAGATCGGCCTGGCGGTCCGGGTGATCGTCGACGGCACCTGGGGGTTCGCCTCGCACGCCGAACTGGCCCCGGAGGTCGCGGCCGAGACGGCGCGCCGGGCGGTCGAGGTGGCCAGGACGCTGGGCGCACTGAACGCCGAACGCATCGAACTGGCCGCCGAACCCGTCTACGCCGACGCGACCTGGGTGTCGAGCTACCGGGTCGATCCGTTCACCATCCCCACCGCCGACAAGATCGCCCTGCTCGAGGAGTACTCCGGCCGGCTGCTGGCGGCCGACGGCGTCGACCACGTCTCGGCGATGGTGCACCCGGTCAAGGAGCAGGTCTTCTACGCCGACACCTTCGGCTCGTCCATCACCCAGCAGCGGGTCCGGATGATGCCGATGCTGGAGGCGGTGGCCGTCGACGCCGCGGCGGGCAGCTTCGAGTCCATGCGCACACTCGCGCCACCGACCGCCCGGGGCTGGGAGGCGCTGGCCGACGACGAGGTGTGGGACTGGACGGCCGAGTTGGCCGAGCTGCCGACCCTGCTCGCCGAGAAGACCAAGGCGCCCAGCGTCGTCGCCGGGCCCACCGATCTGGTGATCGACCCGACCAACCTATGGCTGACCATCCACGAATCCATCGGGCACGCAACCGAATACGACCGCGCGATCGGCTACGAGGCCGCCTACGCCGGGACGTCGTTCGCCACCCCCGACAAACTGAACACCATGCGCTACGGCTCCCCGGTGATGAACGTGACCGCCGACCGCACCATCGAATACGGTTTGGCGAGCATCGGTTACGACGACGAGGGGGTGGCCGCGCAGAGCTGGGATCTGGTGCGTGACGGCATCTTCGTCGGCTACCAACTGGACCGGGTGTTCGCCCCCCGGCTGGGCCAGGCCCGCTCCAACGGCTGCTCCTACGCCGACTCGCCGCACCACGTACCGATCCAGCGGATGGCCAACGTGTCGCTGCAGCCCGGGCGTGCGGACCTCAGCACCGACGACCTGATCGGCCGGGTGAGCGATGGGATCTACATCGTCGGCGACAAGTCCTGGTCGATCGACATGCAGCGGTACAACTTCCAGTTCACCGGGCAGCGGTTCTTCCGGATCCGCGACGGCTGCCTCGACGGCCAGCTGCGCGATGTGGCCTACCAGGCCACCACCACCGACTTCTGGAACTCGATGGAAGCCGTTGGCGGGCAGTCGACCTGGCGCCTCGGTGGGGCGTTCAACTGCGGCAAGGCCCAGCCCGGCCAGGTGGCCGCGGTCAGCCACGGCTGCCCGTCGGCCCTGTTCCGCGGGGTGAACGTACTGAACACCCGGGAGGAGGCCGGCCGATGATCCCCGCACAGCAGGTCGTCGAACTCGCGCTGGCCGCCGCGACGGTGGACGAGACGATCGTCATCGTCACCGACCGCAACGACGCGTCGCTGCGGTGGGCCGGAAACTCCATGACCACCAACGGGGTGTCGACCACCCGATCGTTGACGGTGATTTCCATTGTCCGCAAGGGCGATACCGCACACACCGGGGCGCTGCGATCCAGCGAGGTCGACCCCGCATCGATCGCCGCGCTGGTCGCGGCCGCGGAGCGGGCGGCCCACGCCGCACCGGAGGCCCGCGACAGCGCACCCCTGCTCACCGGTGCCGGGTTGCCCGACGACTGGAACGAACCGGTCGCCGAGACCGGGGCCGAAGCGTTCGCCGACGTCGCCGAGTCGCTCTCGGACGGCTTCGGCCGTACCGACCGGCTGTACGGCTACGCCCACCACCTGGTCGAGACCACGTTCCTGGCCACCTCGACCGGCGTGCGGAAGCGCTTCACCCAGCCGACCGGCACGGTGGAGATCAACGCCAAACGTGGGGACGCCAGCGCCTGGGCCGGGGTCAGCACACCGTGGTTCGCCGACGTTCCGACCGACGCCCTGCTCGACGAACTGTCGATGCGGCTCGGCTGGGCCGAGCGCACCGTGGATCTGCCCGCCGGTCGCTACGAGACGCTGATGCCGCCGTCCACGGTGGCCGACATGATGATCTACCTCGGCTGGTCGATGGACGGGCGTAGCGCCCAGGAAGGCCGCAGCGCGCTGTCGGCGCCCGGCGGCGGCACCCGGGTGGGGGAGAAGCTCACCGACCTGCCGCTGACGCTGTACTCCGATCCGTTCGCACCAGGGCTCGAGTGCTCGCCGTTCGTCCATGCCAGCACCAGCTCGGAACGAGTCTCCTTGTTCGACAACGGGATCGACATCCGCCGGGTCGACTGGATCCGCGACGGCACGATCAACGCGCTGGCCTATCCGCGCGCCGCCGCAGCCGAGTTCGGCACCACCGCCGCCGTGCCCGCCGACAACCTGCTGATGACCGGCGGCCAGGCCGAGCTGGCTGACATGGTCGCGGCCACCGAGCGTGGACTGCTGCTGACCACGCTCTGGTACATCCGCACCGTCGACCCGACCACGCTGCTGCTGACCGGGCTGACCCGCGACGGGGTGTACCTCATCGAGGACGGCGAGGTGACCGCGGCGGTCAACAACTTCCGGTTCAACGAGAGCCCGCTGGATCTGCTGCGCCGGGCCACCGAGGCCGGCGTGGCCGAGACGACACTGCCACGGGAGTGGGGCGACTGGGCGACCCGCGCGGTGATGCCGACGCTGCGAATCCCCGACTTCCACATGTCCTCGGTGAGCCAGGCGCAATAATCCTCAAGATGGCCGACGATCTCGACGCTCAACTGCAGACGCTGGTGCTGCAGTCACCGGCCGATTCCGCCCGGTTGGTCGGGTTGGTCCGGTCGACGTGTGCATCTGCGCTGTCGCTGCCACCGCTGCCGGCCGAGGTCGAGGTCATCGCCCTGGAGTCGGAGGCCGAGTCGGTGGTCGCCGCCTTCGCCGAGCAGTTCAGCGTCGACGTGTCGGCGATCGGCGACGCCGAGCGCGCGGCGTTGGGTGCCGCGCTGGGGGCGGCGACGTTCCCGGTGGTCGTGCAGATGTTCATCGCCGACTTCCTGCCCCGGGTGCGGGCCGGCCAGGAAGCACTGGGCCTGCCGGTGACCTGGCTGCCGCAGGATCCGCGCTGGGATCGCGGCACCGATGCCACCGACGTGGTGTTCAACACCCTGCTGCCCGCGGTCGCGCGGCTGCGTGCGCTCGACCCGGTGACCGCCGAGGTGGTGCGACTGCGGGGGGCCGCCCAGCACAACTGCCGGTTGTGCAGGTCCCGCCGCGAGGGCACCGCGCTCGACGCCGGCGGCTCGGAGACCCTCTACGACGACATCGAGCGCTTCGAGGAATCCGACCTGTTGACCGAGGAGCAGAAGGCGGCGCTGCGCTATGTCGACGCCCTGATCTGGTCACCGGCGCGGATCGATCCGGCGGTGGCCGCCGGTGTGCGCGAGCACTTCTCCGTCCAGCAGGCCCGGGAGCTGACCTTGGACGTGCTGCGCAACGCGAGCAACAAGATCGCGGTTGCGCTCAAGGCCGATGCGCCGCGGGTCGAGCACGGCACCGAGCGCTACGTCATCGACGCCGAGGGTCAGACGCAGCCCGCCTGAACGATCGCCAGCGCGGCGTCGACATCGTCGTCGGTGGTGGCCCACGAGCAGACGAACCGTGTCGTCGGGCGCAGGGGGTCGGGGACGTGCACCGCGAAGTGTTCCCGCACCGCCTTCAGCGTTGCCGGGCTCAGGTCTACGAACACCTCGTTGGCCTCGGTGGGGGCAGCCAGTCGCAGGCCCAGGGCACTGAACCCGGCGCTGAGCCGGCCCGCCATCGTGTTCGCGTGCCGGGCGAGTTCCAACCACGTGCCACCGGACAGCAGCGCCTCGAACTGCGCCGAGACATAGCGGTGCTTGCTGGCCAGGTGGCCGATCTGCTTCTGGGCGAATTCGATGCCGGCGAAGTGCTCGGGGCGGCGGACCAGCAGGGCATCGCCGAACAGCAGGCCGTTCTTGGTCCCGCCCACCGTGACGATGTCGGCCTCGCCAATTGCTTCCGCGGGCGTAACGCCCAGCGCGGCAACGGCATTGGCGAGGCGGGCGCCGTCGACGTGGACGAGCAGATCGAGCTCGTGTGCGTGGTCGACGAACTCGGCGATCGCCGCCGGCCGCCACACCCGGCCGTTCTCGGTGGATTGCGTGATGCTGACGATCCGGGGCTGCGAATGGTGAACTTCCCCGCGCCGCAGGACCGCCCGATCCAGCCGCGCCGGGTCGATGAAGCCGTCGTCGCTGGGCAGGGCCGTGAGCGTGGCGCCGGACAGCCGCACCGGCCCGCCGGCCTCGTCGAGCAGTGAGTGGGCGATGTCGCTGCACAGGATCTCCTGCCACGGGCGCACCGCCGCGCTCAGCGCGATGATGTTGGCGGCGGTGCCGGTGAACGCGAACAGCACCTCGGCCTGCGGCGAGTCGAACACCGCCCGCAGGCGCTCGGTGGCGCGCCGGGTGACCGGGTCGGCGCCGTACGACGGGGCCGGGCCGTCGTTGGCGGCGGCAATGGCTTCGAGCGCCGTCGGATGTGCCGGGGCGGCATTGTCGGAGGCGAACGCGGCGGACACGGCATCGGGCACGCCCGTCATGATGTCACCGGATCAGCGATCTGCGCCCGGCCGGAATACCAATCGGCGGGTTCGACGTGCGAACATGGTGGCCGCGATACCCCAGGGGCGGTAGCTCAGTTGGTTAGAGCCGCGGACTCATAATCCGTTGGTCGCGGGTTCGAGCCCCGCCCGCCCTACCAGACAGGGTGTATGACCTCGGCCGATGCTTGAAGTTTGGCGTCGCTGCGCCCGTTAGTCCCTAGCCCGCCCAACCGGGGGAGAATCCCGGCCGGGGGGTCGAACTCAGGGCGTCACGTCGATGGTGGCCACCGTCTGATCGAGGTGATGCAGTTCGACCTCAACCTTGCCAGGGTTGTTGATGGTGAAGGTGAACGTCTGGTTCGGGGCGGCGGCGATAGCGAACTCTTGATCCGGAGTGGAGTGCACGTGCAGTTCGTCGGCGGCGTCGCTGCTCACATGCACGGTGATGGGTTGTCCCACATGTGCTGACAGCGCGGAGTTGGCGGGGGTGGCTTTACCGGCGGCGATGGTGACATCCAGAACCGGGCCAGTAGGTGCTGACGACGTTGTGCCCGCCGCTGACGCTGTCGTGGAGGTGGCGGTCGTTGAGCTCGGGGTGGTGGAGGTGGTGGCTGTGCTGCCGCAGCCGACTGCTGTGGCTGCAGCTAGCGTCATGATCGCTGTGAGAACTCCGTGCCGCATGGTTTTCCAGCCCTTTCATTTTTGTCGTCTCGAGAAGTAGTCGCATCCACGCGCGGGCGGGTTCCGGGCACTACTTTGGCGGTTTGGTTTCGACGCTCGGGCTGATCAGCGCGGGGTCCGAGTCCACCAAAGCGCGGCGGCGACGAGCATCCGCAGTGGTCTCATGACCGGCGCCAGCGCGCCACCACTAGGGCTGCACTCCCCACAGCGATCGCCAGGGCTGCGCCGGCCAGCCATCGCGTCACCGGATCGGAGTCCGGGGCCGGTGGCGGCTTCTCGGCGGCGACGGCCGTCAGCTTCAGCGTGGGGGCGGGGCGTTCGGGTTCGCTACCGTCGGGCAGCGGCGGCTGATCCCAGTGGACCGTCTTACCGTCGGCATAGATCTGGGTGGCCGGAAAGCTGGCCGTGTCGGAGTCGGGCAGGTTCACCTGGATGCGGAACAGGGCGAACTCATCGGCCGGGATTCCCGCATCGGGTTTGGCGGTCCAAGTAGCCCACCGGAAGGTACCGCTGGGTATATCGTGGTCGAGTTGTGCTGTCCAGCCCGGCATCAACTCGGTGTGTGCTGAGGTGACATTCGGCAGCGCGACTCGAAATTGTGTTGTTGGCGAACCCGTTTCGGACTCATTGGGCACCATGAATGTCACCATGGCCACTCCCGCGCGCCACGTGTGATCGGCGGTCACGGTGACATGGGCCGAAGCGGGAGCCGCCGTCAGCAAGGCTGTCAGGGCGAGACTGGCGACAACGGTGGCGCTCCTCTTCACCGTCACGACCGCCGCGGACCGGTTCGGCGCCAAACTGACCGCAAGAGAGCGCCCTGCTGTGACGCCCGAAATCATCGGTGATTCCGCTTCAGTAACCGCAGGCGCAGCCAGACCCGCGCGTGCGTCGAGTCGGGCCAACTGCGCCTCACGGTCGATCTCGCAGTCCATGCGTTGATAGTCGCGCAGCTGGCCGGTTTTGTTCCAGTGTCCGTTCAACCCGTTCGGCTACCTTCTGAGCATTCGCCCAAGGATGACTCTGAAACGATTCCGCCCCTGGGCGGGGAACCCGGTCGCTGAACAAGTCAGCTTCGGCGGAGACCCGTCCTGGCCAAAGCAATAGAACGGTACGGTCCTTCATCGAGTACGACTGGCGATGGCAAATGGGTCAGCGAAAAACATTGCAGCAGCGAATAACACAGGAACGTAAGGGGCAATATAGGAGCGAGTCTTTCCAAATCCGTAGGTCGCGGGTTCGAGCCCCGCCCGCCCTACCTGGCGACCGTCACCCGTAGTGGCGGACGGCGTTGATCGGGGCGGTGTACAACGACTCGACGGTCACCGGCAAGCCCTCAAACGAGGCGTGAATGACCCTGCCGTCGCCCACATAGATGCCCACATGTGACGCATCGGGAAAGAAGCTGATCACGTCGCCGGGTTGCATCTGGTCCAGCGCTACCGGCTGGCCACCGGTTGCCAGCGCCTCACTCGAGTGCGGCACGGTTATGCCGGCCTGGTGGAACGCCCACACAACCAGGCCGGAGCAGTCGAAGCTGTCCGGCCCCGCGTCGCCCCAAACGTATGGCGCGCCGACGCGGGTCAGCGCGGCGTTCACCACGATCGATCCCACATCGCGGTCCGGTGCGGCCATAGCGCTTGAGCCCGCGGGAAGGCCCTGGGCGGTGGCGGGGGCCGCGGCCACCGGGGTCGTCGCCACGACAGGTTGTGCCGCGGTCACCGGCGTCGTCGCCACGACGGGTTGTGCCGTGGCCACCGGGATGGTTGCCACGACCGGTTGTGGCTGGGCCACCACACTCGGATCCTGAAGCGCGGGTTCGAGCGGGTGGAAGGGGGTGAAGGCCACGGTCGCGGGAATGGCCACGGCCATCCCGATCCACACTCCGCGACGTGCCATTGCGGCCTCCCGGTCGTTACGCAGGTATGCGCGTTCGTTATGTGGCCGTTATGTCGGTGCGGTTGGGGCGAGTGTTACACGTGGGAAAGATGCGAAGGTTGGTTTCCGGGATTGCGGCAGTCGACCGTCCGGAAACGCCCTACTCGGCGGGGTCTCCCAGCAGCGTCCGCACCGACGGCCGGGGGCCGTAAGGCCGCAGCATGGTGCTGGCCGGCCGCGGCCGGACCTTCAGCGGCCACCAGAACCACCGGCCCAGTTTGGCGGCGATCGACGGCGTCATGAAGGAGCGGACGATCAGGGTGTCGAAGATCAATCCGACACCGATGGTGGTGCCGATCTGCGCGAGCACCCGCAGGTCCCCGACGACGAAGCCGCACATGGTGAATGCGAAGACCAGACCGGCGGCGGTGACCACCGAACCGGTGCCCGCCATGGTGCGGATCAGCCCGGTGTTCAAACCCGCCCCGATCTCCTCCTTGAACCGGGAGATCACCAGCAGGTTGTAGTCCGACCCCACCGCCAGCAGGATGATGATGGCCAGGGCCAGCACGATCCAGTACAGCTGGATGCCCAGTAGGTGCTGCCAGATCAGCACCGACAGGCCGAACGAGGCGCCCAGCGACAGCGCCACCGTGCCGACGATCACCAGTGCGGCCACCACGCTGCGCGTGATGAAGATCATGATCAGCAGGATCAGGCTGATCGCGGCGATCGCCACGGTCAACAGGTCGTACTTCGCGATGTCCCGAAGGTCCTTGTAGGTCGAGGCGGTGCCGCCGATGAACACCTGCGACCCGGCCAGCGGGGTGCCCTTGAGCGCCTCCTGCGCGGCCTGGCGGATCGGGTCGATGTGGGAAATGCCTTGCGGTGTAGCCGGATCCCCGTCATGGGTGATGATCATCCGGGCGGCTTTGCCGTCCGGTGACAGGAAGAGCTTCAGCCCACGCTTGAACTCCGAGTTGTCGAACACTTCGGGGGGTAGGTAGAAGGAGCTGTCGTCGTTGGCCTCGTCGAAGGCCTTGCCCATCGCGTCGGAATTCTTCAGCGCCTCCTGCGACTGGGCGAACAATCCGGTCTGGGTGGCGTAATTGGCCTCCGCGAGTTGCTTATTGGCCTCTTGGATGGCGATCTGCTGGGGAATCAGGGCGAGCAACTGGGGCTGCACCGCGTTGAGCTCGTCGAGGCTGGCCGTCACCCGGCCGAACTGGTCGGTCAGCGCATCGACGCCGTCGATCGCGTCGAACAGCGAGCGCACCGCCGCGCAGACGGGGATGTCGTAACAGTGCGGCTCCCAGTAGAAGTAGTTGCGCAGCGGCCGGATGAAGTCGTCGAAATTGGCGACCTTCTCCCGCAACTCCCTGACCGTCGCGACGGTTTCCCGGAAGGCCGCGGCCTGCTCGTCGGTGGCGGCCGTGGCCCGCTGCTGCAGCGTGTACTGCTGCTGCAGCAGGGTGATGGAGTTCGAGATCTCGGCGACTTGGCGGGCCAGGTCGGCGGCGCGGGCCTGCTGGAACGGCAGGCTCTGCAGTTGCGCGGAACTCTGCGCGCTCATCGCGAAACCGAGCGAGGTGTGGTCCAGCGGGGTGCCCAGCGGCCGGGTGATCGACTGCACCATGGCCACCCCCGGAGTTCGGAAGACCGCCTTGGCCACCTTCTCCAGCACGATCATGTTCGCCGGCGTGCGCAGGTCCTTGTCCGACTCGACCATCAGCACTTCCGGGTTGAGCCGTGCGGTGGAGAAATGCCGCTCCGCCGCGGCGTAACCCACCTTCGCTGGCGCCCAGTCCGGCATGTACTGGCGGGCGTCGTAGCTGGTCTTGTAGCCGGGCAGGGCGAGCAGTCCGATGAGCGCCACTGCGACGGAGGCGACCAGGACCGCACCCGGCCAGCGCACGATGGCGGTGCCGATCCGCCGCCAGCCGCGGGTCCGCATCGCGCGCTTGGGGTCGAATGCACCCAGCGCACTGCCCACGGTGACGACCGCGGGCGTCAGGGTCAGCGACGCCACGAGGGTGACCAGCACGCCGAGGCCGGCCGGGATGCCCAGGCTCTGGAAGTACGGCATCTTGGTGAACCGCAGGCAGAAGACCGCGGCGGCAACGGTCAGACCCGAGCCGATGATCACGTGCGCGGTGCTTCGGTACATGACGAAGTACGCCGCCGGGCGATCCATGCCCGCCTGCCGCGCCTCCTGGTAGCGGCCAAGCAGGAAGATGGCGTAGTCGGTGGCGGCGGCGACGGTCAGCAGCGTCAGCAAGTTGGTCGCGTAGGTGGACAGCGGGATGATGCCGAGGTGGCCGAGGACGGCGACCACACCCCGGGCGGCGGCCACCTGGATGGCGACCGTCACCACCGTGATCAGCGTGGTGGTGATCGACCGGTAGACGAGGAACAACATGATCGCGATCACGCCGAATGTGAGCGCGGTGACCTTGATGTGGCCCTTCTCGCCGACCGCGAACTCGTCGGCGACCAGTGCCGCCGGACCGCTGACGTAGGCCTTCACCCCGGGTGGCGCCGGAGTCTTGTCGACGATGTCGCGCACGGCGATCACCGACTCATTCGCCTGGCTGCCGCCGGCGTCACCGGCCAGGTACGCGTTGATCAGGGCGGCCTTGCCGTCGTTGCTCTGCGACCCCGCCGCGGTCAGCGGGTCACCCCAGAAGTACTGAACATGCTCGACGTGCTTCTTGTCGGCCGTCATGCCGGCAACCAGGGCGTCTCCGTAGCGGTGCGCCTGCTCACCGAGCGGCTGAGCCCCCTCGATCACGATGGTGGCGAGGCTGTCGGAGTCGTACTCGCCGAACACCTTTCCCACCCGCTGGCTGGCGATCACCGCCGATGCGTCCTTGGGGGACTGTGCGACGTTGTGGACCCGACCCACTTCCTCGAGTGGCGGAACGAGCGCATTGGTGGAGGCGGCCAGCGCCAACCAGAAGATGGCGATCGGAATCGCGAGTTTGCGGACCAGGTTGGGGACGCGGGGCGGGCGTTCGGAGGGGCTGAGGCTCATCCGGACTTGTCCAGACAGAACACATAGGAGTCCGCGCCTTGCGAGGAGCGTTCGACCTTGACCACGCCGTCGATGGTGATCCGGCAGCCCAACTCCGAGCCGGTGCCCTGGGCCTGAATGTTGGTGGCCACCGCCGGGGTTGTGGTGGTGTCGTCGTAGGACCACGGCAGGACGGCGTTCTCGACCGTTCGCGGGCTGGCGTTGATGTCGAGATAGGTGATGGTTGCGGTCGCGCCGGGAGCGCCGAAGACCTCGAGAGTGACGCGCTTGGGGTTGAACGGGACGATCTGGTCGGCGGCGCCGGCGGGGGTCGCGGTGTTTTCGCCCGAGTAGGCGGCCTGCAGTCGGTACACCGCGAACGCGGCCAGCGCGATGATCGCCACGGCGAGCGGCAGCCTCCAGTGCCTGGCGAGTGCGCGGCCGATCACGATCAGGACAGTACTGGCAAGTACCGTCGGGCGCAGCGTTACCCTCGCAGCCCCGGCAGGATCACGTCGTCGACCAGCGACCGGACCGTCTTGCGAGTGGCCGGACGGTCCTGGATCACCGACCGAAAAACCAGATACCCCGGCAGGACGTCCCAGAGCTCAGGGTTGATTGCCGACTCGGCGATCTCGCCGCGGTGCACCGCACGTTGCAGGGTGTGCTGGATCATCGTCCGGCGTCCGGCGAGGAACCGCTGCAACTCGACGTGCAGCGCTGGGATGCGGGACAACTCGCCGAGCACCGCCCGCATGGCGGGGGCGTGTTCGCGGACGTGGTCGCAGATCATGTCCCCGAGACCGACGAGATCGCCGCGCAGGGTGCCGGTGTCGGGCGCGACCTCGTCCTGCTGAATGCCCTCGATGAAGGCGGCGAGCACGAGTTCGGCCTTGGTGGGCCAACTTCGGTAGACGGTGGCCTTGCTGGCCCGCGCCTCGGCCGCCACCTCGTCGACGGTAAGCCCGTCGTAGCCGTGCTGGCGCAGCAGTCGGAGGGTCACCGCCAACAGTTCGCGTTCGCGGTCCGACCACTGCGAGGGCTGCACAGCGGACACCCTAGCGGCCAGTCGCACCGGGGTCAGCACCGTCGAGCCGGCGATGTCTCGCGCTGCGCCCCCGAATCCGACCGCAATCAGACCAATCGCCCAAACCAGGGAACGCGCCGAGGTCAGCCCGTAACCTGAACTCATTCGATGGACCGACATGGAGGGGACCCGATGAGGACTCGGTCAAAATTCTGCGGTGCGTTCGGCGCGCTGGCCCTTGCGGCGGCAGCCATTCCGCTGACCACCATGGCGTCGCCGGCGGTGAGCCGCGCTGAAGACAACTGCGACTTCAATTACTTCTGGAACACCGCCACAAACCAGTGCCAGTTCTGTGACACCGCGGTCATGTACTGGAACTACGAACTGAACCAGTGTTTCCCGATCGACCCGACTCCCTACGTCGACCCCGTTATCGGTCCCAACCCGGTCGTCGGACCGGTCGGCCCGTACGGGGTCGGCGGCCTCGGCCCTGTTGCGGGACCGGTGGGCCCGGTCGGCGTGGGCGGCGTCGGTCCCGTGGCGGGACCCGTCGGGCCGGTCGGCGTCGGCCGGCGGTAGCGGGACATACGCGTCGGGGCCCATCGGCTCTCCGTCGGATCTTGCCGTTCGGCGGTCCGCCCTTCCCGCCAGCGAAGACGACTGCGAAAAATGGACGGCAATCAACCGCGCTTGTCGTTGCACGAAGGCACACGTCGGTGATGTCGGTGCCTTTCCACTCCGCGGTGCGCTTACTGCAGGTGTTGAAATCCCGTCTACGCGCCACCTGCAGCCCGCAGCGTTACTGGCGCCGGTCGTCCACAGGCACCTTGGAGCTTGTTCACGTGTCCATCGGTAGCAAGTTGCGGTCTTCAGGCAAAGGCGAAATAGCGGAGCCACATATATGGCCCAGCGATGAGGATCGTCAAGGCGGTGACGACAGCCCCTTTACGGGTGAACTCCCAGAAGCTGATCGGGTGTCCCTCCCGCGCGGCAATGCCGAGCATCACGACATTTGCGCTGGCACCGACTGCGGTCAGGTTTCCACCGAAGTCGGCGCCTGCTGCAAGGGACCACCATAAGGCTTGGCTGTGAACGGGATTGGCGGTGGTCATGGTCAAATCCGCGACGACTGGGCTCATCGTCGCCACGTACGGAATGTTGTCGATGATCCCGGACAAGACCGCAGAGACGAAAAGTATCGCCGTGGCTGCCAGCAGCGCGTTGCCGCCGGTCGCCTCTCCGGCGAGTCGGGCGACCTGGCCGATGACTCCTGTCTTGACCAGCGAGCCGACCAAGATGAACAGCCCTGCGAAGAAGAGCAGGGTTTCCCATTCAACGCTGTCGAGATAGCGCTCGGATTTGATGCCGGTGATCACGATGAGGGTTCCCGCACCGAGCAGGGCCGCGACGGCCGGCTCAACGTGGATTATCGAGTGTGCGATGAAGGCAGCGAACACGATGGCCAGCACGACCGCGCACCTGACCAGCAGACGCACATCCCGAATCGCCTCGCGCTCGTTGAGCGACATCACTTCGGCGACACGCTGAGGTTCAACCCTGAACGAGCCGCGAAAGATGACCGGCAGTAGCGCGAGAAACGCGGCCAGGACGATCACGACCAACGGGGTCAGATGGAGTAGGAAGTCGTTGAACGACAAGCCGGCCCGGCTCGCAATGATGATGTTGGGTGGATCGCCTACTAGGGTGGCCGCTCCGCCGATGTTGGAGGCGAAGACCTCTGCAAGTAGGAAAGGAACGGGGCTGATCGCCAGGCGTTCACAAACCAGGAGCGTCACCGGGGCAATCAGTAACACAGTCGTGACGTTGTCCAGGAGGGCCGAGGCGCCCGCGGTGATCAAGGCCAGCAGGATCATCACACGCAGCGCGGATCCCTTTGCGCGTTTGGACGCCCAGATGGCGATGTATTCGAAGACGCCAGTCTGCCGGAGGACGCCGACGATCACCATCATCCCAAGCAGTAGGAAGATTACGTTCCAGTCGATGCCCGTTTCGCGGGAGAAGAACATGTCGTCGGCTCCGGCGATGCCAGCCGCCGCAATGACCGCCGCACCGCCGAGTGCGGCCTTGACCTTGTTGATCTTTTCCGTAGCGATGAACAGGTAGGCGATCAGGAAGACGCCCAGTGCGAATGCGGCCACGATCACTCCGGCGCGGTGACGCTCACTGGTTGCCCAGGGCGACGTCGAGCAGTCGGGAGGCGGTGATCACGCCGATCAATCTTCCGTCGGTGACGACCGCGGCCAACGGCGAACGTTCGCGGGCCATGACGGCGGCCACTTCGATGATGGTGTCGTCGGCGCTGACCGATGCCAGTTGGGCTGCTGTTCTCGGCAATATCTCCGCGATCGACTTGCCGCTCAGTTTCTCGGCTACCCGGTCGGCGTTGAGTTCTCCGATCACGCCGGCCAGCGCAGGGTCGTCCTGAATGTAGGCGGGTAACAGCAACCGGACGACCTCGGAGGCGGGCAGGATCTGCAACGGCCGCCCGGATGGATCGGTGATCACGAGCCCGGGGAGGCGATGCTCGGCGATCAGACGAACGGCATCGATCGCGTCCGAGTCCGAACGGACTACTGGGAAGTCTTCAGCGATCTGTTCAGCACGCACGTCTCGACCCTAGACCGGCCCTTCGTCGTCGATGCCGGGAAATGCGGTCGGCGCGCAGACGCGCGGAACCCTACCCCTCGTTCGAGTCAGGTCTGCGGTAGCGCAGTTGCGGGTGCGCGCTGACCATGTCGTCGTAGAGGATCGCCATCCGGTCGACGTACCACAGTTTGGCCCCGGCGATCAGCATCATCCCCAAAACGGTGGGCCATAGCTGTGAAGTGATCAGCCCCCAGATGAGAAGCGGGAGGCCGGTCATCGAGGCGGCGTTCAGCAGATTCGGAATGGTTCGGTGACGTTCGGGTACCGGGATCTCCGTTCTGTTGGACCAGAAGCGCTCGCCAAGAACACATTTCGTCATCCACGCATGGTCATCTTCGGCCGGAGCGAAGGCGCGTGGGTTGAACCATGTCCACCAGAGCGAGAGCGCGATAGGGATCAGCGACCAATATCCTAGCCAGGTGCGACTCCAAATGGCGGCAACGAACAACGGGAGCGTGACGAAGCGGGTCCACCCACTCCAAGGATTGGCGTGGCGTGCCCAGCCGGCTTCATCGAGCCGGAAGACCGAGGCAATTCTGCTTTCCCATGTCATCTTTTCTCCGATGTTTGTCCTGAACGCAGGTGGCGGCCCACCCCGCTCAGCGTTGCCGGGCGTTCCGGCCGTCTCGGGTAAGCGCCAAACGAGGACGGGCGGGAAGTACGTGAATATGCTTTCTGGTGGCGGGGCGCTGGTGCGGCCGCCGACTTGAAGGAGGGACATATGTCACGAGCAGTGGGGGACCGCTATCAGTGCGGTGAGTGCGGAGCGGTACTTGTATACGAGAACGCCTGTCCATGTTGCAAGTCATCTGAAGACCACGCCGAACTGTGCTGCGGTAAGGCCATGGCGAAAGTAGACCCCTAGCAACAACGCCGCACCATTCGGTAAGCCGTCACTCAATAGTAGTTGCGCGCCCATTCGATTGTCGGACTGCATCGCCCGTGGGAGTCATCACTCGCCACCTGCTCGACGACTGCCATTGCGGGCCGCGACAACGGAGGCGACGTGGTCAGATTTCGGCGCCGGTCTCTGGTTGACGTTTGTTTGACGGTTGACGGCGCTTGGCCACTTATCATGCGCCTATGAAAATCCTCCTCGACGACGCCGACATGGATGCGCAGCTGAGCCGCACTCTCGTTGCCGTCGCGGCCGAGGCGTGCGATCTGGGTGAAGCGCTCGCGACGGCGGGTCGGGTCACCCCGGGCGACTACGACTCCTGGTATGCCGAGTGGTCGGCGACCGCCGAGGCCGCGCAGGCCGTCGCCGACCGGTCCGCCGACGGCGGCCACACCGTGACGGCGCGCAAGGCCTACCTGCGCGCGTCGGAGTATTGGCGCCAGGCGTTCTTCTTCCTTCGTCACGACATCACCGACGAGCGGCTGCAGCACGCGTGGCGGGAGCATCGGCGCACGTTCCGTGCAGCCATGCCCTTCCTTGCTTTCCCCGGTGCCGCAACGGAAATCCCGTTCGACGGGGTCACCATGACGGGCTACCTGTTTCGGGCGAGTGGCGATGGCGGATCGCGACCGACCGTGCTTGCCCCGTGCGGCTACGACTCGACCGCCGAGGCCGGCTACGTCGCGACCGGCTACATGGCTCTGGCCCGCGGTTACAACTTCTTCGTCTTCGAAGGCCCGGGCCAGGGCGGGATGCTGTACGAACATCGGATTCCGATGCGGCCGGACTTCGAGGTGCCGTTCGCGGCGGCCTTCGCCTGGCTGATCGAACAGGAGGGCGTGGACCCGGACCGCGTCGCCGTCGTCGGCCGGTCGTTCGGCGGCTATCTGGGACCACGGGCGGCGGCGTTCGAACCGCGCGTCGCCGCACTGGTCGCCGACCCGGGCCAGTTCGACTTCGCCACCCGGATGACCAAGATGTTCGGCGGTGCCGGGCAATTGGAGAAGGTCACCGATGCCGACCCCGACACCGATGCGCAACTCGAGGCGCTCCTCGACGGCCCGCGCAACACCGAGTGGTACGGGGCACGCATGGCGACGTTGGGGGCGGCCACGGTCGGCGACTTCATCCGCCGCCAGCTCACCTTCGACCTCGGCGACTGTGTCGGCGCGATTTCGTGCCCGACGCTGATCACCGAGGGCGAAGGGGACTTCGCCGCGCAGGGCGACGTCCTCTATGACCGCCTGCCGTCCGGAATTCGCAAGGCAATCAAGCGGTTCAGCGAAGCGGAGGGCGCCGGTGGTCATTGCGAGGGGCTGGGGGCGACTCTGTTCGAGGGTTTTGCCTTCGACTGGCTGGACGACGTGCTCGGCGTGCCGTCCGGCCGGTGAACTCGCCCAACTCGGTCAGCTCATCGCGGCATCTACCGATCCGCTATGGCGGATCGGAGGTCCGGCTGTGATCGTTCCAACGGCGTGACGATCACGATGAGCCAGACTGCGGTGAGCGTTGCGCAGGAAAGAACGCCGACGAACATCCATGCGGCGGGTCCGGCTGAGCGGCCCAGTGGCGCGGTCTGGTGCCACCACACCGTCCCAAGTCCCAATACGGTCGCGATCCCGGCGACGTAGGCGGCGGCGCAGCACCATCGAAAGCGACGCAGACCGATCGCCGCCGACGAGAGGACGGCCGCCAGCGTGAAAGCCCCGAGCGTCAGCTGCGATACCCAGGCGGTCTGCGCGGCGGTGTGTGGTCTCGAACTCAGCCAGCCCCACAAGACGCCCCCGCCGAGAGTCGCGATCGCGCCGAGCGTGAAGGCACGTACCCTCCCGCTGATCCACACATCCTCGAGCACACGCCGACTTATCTGTCGGAGCGCCGACTCGATATCGGTTCGGCAATCTGTGGCCACCTTCAAGTGGTCGGATGGCTGAGCGAGAAGGTTCCCGAGTTCGCAGACGCACGGCGGGAACCAGACCGCCCCCCTGCCCGACTGTATAGCCAGGCGCGCCTGCAGACGGGTTGGTGCAGAGGAGACGAACGGGATATGTCAACACTGAAGCGGCTGGGCGACCTGGAACGCTCGATCATGGACCACCTGTGGGACACCGGGGGGCCGCAGACGGTGCGTCAGGTCCATCACGCCCTCTGTGCGCAGCGTCACCTGGCCTACACCACCGTCATGACGGTCCTTCACCGGCTTTCCTCCAAGGATCTCGTCGTTGAGATCCGAGAGGACCGCGCTTACCGGTACGTGCCGACCCACACTCGAGATGAGATGGTTGCCGCGCTGATGGCCGACGCGTTGGATCAGGTCACCGACCGCGGCTGCCGACAAGCCGCACTAATGCAATTCGTCGGCCGCGTGGGAGCTGAGGAGGCGGAGGCGTTGCGTAGTGCGCTCGCCGAGGTCGGCAAGTACCCTCTTGCCGGTCGGGTCTGCCCCAACCGGCCTCGACATGTGCCCGGCACGCCTCGACCAGCGTTGAGCGGCTTGCGCCGCTAGCACGGGCAGTACGGAAGGGGTCCTCATGGTTGATTTCTTGATGTCCGGTCCGGACTACTTTCCGGGCTGGATCAGCATCGCGTTCTCCGCCGGTCTGGCACTCGGCATTGTGCATCACCTCCCGTGTCTCGTCTTCGGTCGCGGGAGCCGCTGGTTCCACGCCGGCCACGCGGCGATGGCCCTGTCCATGATCTACATGTACCTGTCGATGTCCTACGACTGGAACTGGCTGCCGGCCAAGTGGCAGATGTGGTTCTTTGCGGCCACGTCGGTCGCGATCACCGGCTACATCCTCAGCAGGTTCATCCGACGGGAACCCGTGAATTTCCTCTGGATTCTCCTGCTGGTCCAGCAGGCGGCGATGGCCTACATGTGGTACCCGATGATGCGCTGGAACGCGATCCTCATCTTCGTTCTCGTGTCATGGTTCGCCATCGAGACGTTCGGTTGGGCCGCCAACCTCTTCCCGGACGACGTTCGGAGACGGGAGAATCGCACGTGGTTCCCCTACGAACTGGTCGTCAGACCGGTCGCGGCCCAGGGCAGACAACCCGTGACCGTGACAGCAGACCGGGCGGCCACCGTGCTTACAGAAGCAGTGTCCGATGAGTTGTGTGACTGCCACACCGGCGGTCAACTCGTGGGTTCGGGCTGGAAGGACCGCGCGGTGATGGCAATCATGGCCCTGTCGATGGGCTACATGTTCTATGGCATGCAACTGCTGCGATGACCGAAGGCGCCGGGCCCGAACCGGTGGCGGTGATCAACTAGCCGGTCCTCGGAGGCTAGGTCGAGGCTAGGTCTTGGTTGATCCGCAAGTGCAGGTCCCGCAATTGCAGCGCGGAGTGCACGTGCAGTGCGGATTGTCGCAGCCCTGGTTCGTGTTCTTGTTTTCCATGGCGTCAGTATATACCCCCAGTGGGTATGTTTGGACCTGGGTGCGGTGTGCTGGTGACACCGAGGGTTAGCCGCGGGCAATCGATATGGTCGGCAGGGTCGTGAGTCGCGACCACGACGGTGCGACCTGGACCCAGCAGCGGGTCGGCAGCGTTGAGCAGGCCGGCCAGCATCAGGTGTGCGTCGGCGGAATCGAGATGTTCGGTCGGCTCGTCGAGAAGGACGACGGGCGCCGGACACATCAACACCCGGGCCAGCAGCAGGCGTCGACGTTGGCCGGCGGACATCGCCTCGGCGCCGCCATGTAACACGGTTCCCAGCCCATTGGGAAGCCGCTCAAGCCAGCTGCCCAGACCCACGCGATGCAATGCCGCCGTCAACTCCTCATCGGTGCAGTCGCCGCGGACAACCAAGAGATTGTCCCGGACGGTGGTGCCGAATAGGTGGGCGTCTTCGGCGAAATAGCAGACTCTTCTGCGCAAATCCGCCTCGCCGTAGGCGCCAACAGGCACGCCGTCAAGAGTTACCCGTCCACTCTGCGGGCCCAACAGTCCCGCGAGCGTCATCAGCAGTGTCGTCTTGCCTGAACCGCTTCTCCCGGTGACCATCAGCCGGTCGCCGGGCATCAGTTCGATCGTTACAGCGCCCTTGCCGACCGATCCGGGCGATCCCGCCCACAACTCCTCGGCGCGCAGAATGGCCGGTGGTGCCGGCACCGCGTCCGTCATCGGGGCGATCGACGCGCACAGGGGAGGCACCCGCGTCGGGGCCAGCTCGCGCAGTCGTGCGGCCGCTATGCGTGAGCGCGTCAGCTGAACCGCCGCGGCGGGCAGCGCCCCAGTCGCTTCGAACGCCGAGAGCGGCAACAACATCAGCACCGCCAGCATCGTCGGTGCGGTGCTCGCGGCGAGCTCGATGCCGATGATGACCGCCCCGATCACGCTGGCCCCGATCGACGCAGTTGGTGCAGCAGCCGCCAGTGCCATTGGAGCTGCCGCGCGGTCGAGAGCCTTGCCCCAATCACGTTGCTGTATCTGAGCTTCGGAAATCAGTAAGGAAAGCTCTCCCGCAACACGTAACTCGGGGGCATGGTCGAGTGCTGTGGCCACAGCGATGTCTCGATTGGAATGATGTTGACGCCCACAGTGTTCCTGGGCGCGTGCGGCACGGGCGGACAACCACGGGGCGAGGCCGCCCGCGATGAGTAGGCACACAGCCAATATGACGGCAGCCGCGGGCGAGATCAACGCGATGAGCGCGGTTGCGGCGATCCCGAGAAACGCGGCTACTCCGATCGGTACGAAGCCGCGGACCAGTAGCTCGGCTAGGGCGTCCACATCGGCGCCGATACCCGCCCGCAACTCCCCGCTGTGTAGCCGCGCGGTGTTGCCGACCGGGCCGTACACGAGTCGACGGTATATCTCGCGGCGCGCGCCGCCCGCGGCCCTTAGCGCGACGTCGTGCGAGACCAGTCGCTCGAAGTATCCGAGTACGCCGCGGGAGACGCCGAACAACCGAACGGCAACTACGGCCACCGACAGGTCGAACACCGGCGGCATCTGCCACGCCCGGGTGATCAGCCAGGCCGATACCGCGGCCAGGGCAAGTGCACTGCCCAATGAGAGGGTGCCGAGGACGACGGCGAACAGCAACCGAGGCAATCTGAGGCGCAACAGCGGTAGGGCCGCGCGCAGTCCGTCAGACGGCGGCACGGCGATCGGATTCGACCGTGATGACGTGATCGGCGATCGCCAGCACGCTGTTCCGGTGCGCAGCGACCACCACGGTTGCCCCGGCGCGGGCGCGCTGCGCGATGGCAGCCAGTACGGTCGCCTCGGTGATCTCGTCGAGGTGGGCGGTCGGCTCGTCGAGCAGCAGCACGGGGGCATCCGAGCCGAGGGCGCGGGCCAGACCCAAGCGCTGACGCTCGCCCATCGACAGGCCCGCGCCGCCGCGTCCCAGCACGGTCGCGAGACCGTTGGGCAGTTCTGCGAGCACCTCGTCGAAACCCGAAGCCCGGCAAGCCTTGTCCAAGTCCGCCAGTGGTCCGAACAGTGCCAAGTTCTGCGCGACGGTACCGGGCAGCAGTACCGGGCGTTGGGCAAGCCAGGCCAGCTGCCGCCACCACGCGGTCAGGTCGAGGTCGACGACATCCATACCGGCGACGGTCACCCGGCCCTCGGTGGGGGTCACCAGACCCGCGATCGCGTGCAGGGTTGTGCTCTTGCCGACGCCGTTGCCGCCGGCCAGTACGGTGACCTGGCCTACGGCGATGAATGCGGTCAGATTGCGAGGGGCAGGCCCGTCGCGTCCGGCGATCGAAACTCCGTCAAACCGAATGGGTGCGTGGGCCGCATCAACGATGACGGCACCGGCCTGGACCTGTGGGCACTCGCCCATCAGCGCGAATGCCTTGTCGGAGGAAGCTTTTCCACTTTGAGCGGCGTGGAACTCGACGCCGACTCTACGTAGGGGCCAGAACACGTCCGGGGCGAGGAGCAGTACGGTCAGGCCAGTCGCCAGTGTGATTTCACCGAATACCAGTCGCAGGCCGATGCTGACCGCGACCAGTGCCACTCCGAGCGTAGCGATCAGCTCCAGCGCCAGCGCCGACAGGAATGCAATCCGCAGGGTCGCCATAGCCGATCGGCGATGAGCGTCGCTGAGTGTGTCGATCCGATCGGCAGGTGCACCGGCGCGGCCGAGAGCTCGTAAGGTCGGGATACCGGTGATCAGATCGAGCAGCCGGGCCTGCAGTGTCGTCATCGCCGCCAACGCGGTCGACGATCGCTCTGCGGTGGTCACTCCTATCAGCACCATGAAGATCGGGATCAGCGGCAGGGCGATCAGCACGATCGTCGCCGCCTGCAGGTCGTTGACCGCGATCACGACGACACTGGCGGGGGTGAGAATGCCGGCCAGGAACAGTGCCGGCAGGTATGCGGTGAGGTAGGGGCGGAGGCCGTCGAGGCCGCCGGTGAGCACCGCCGCAGCGTCGTCACGCCGGGCGGCCAGCCCGCCAGGAGTCAGGGCGGTCACGCTGCGCATTAGCTGGCCACTCAGATCGGCGATCACTGCGCTTGCTCCCCGCTGTCCGAGGCGTGCCTGAACCCACTGTGTGACAGTGCGAATCATCCATAGGCCCACCAGAATCAGCAGCTCGGTGTGCCAGTTCCTGATGCTACGTACCGCCGGATCGGTGATGACGCCGGCAACAAGGTGGCCGAGAACAACCGCGTTGGCCAGCGCGCAGCCAGCGATCAGCGCGCCGCAACAGACCGTGGCGAGCAGGAAGCGGCGCACCGCCGGGGAGGCATGCCACAGTCGGGGGTCCAGCGGTCCGGAACCACCTCCCCGGAGTCTGCTCAGGACGCCTTCCTCAACGACAGCCCGACCGGCGGTGGAATCGACTCAGCCCAGATCCGCTTGCGGAAGACCCAGTAGGTCCACGCTTGGTAGGCGAGCACAAGAGGGGTGAATATCAGCGCTGCCCAAGTCATCACTTTCAACGTGTATGGACTCGACGATCCGTTGTAGATCGTGATGCTGTAGGACGGGTCGAGTGTCGAGGGCACCAGGTTCGGATACAGCGAGCCGAACAATAGGGTCACGACCGCCGCCACCACCACCGTCGTGCACACGAACGCCCAGCCCTCCCGGGCAGCGCCGGCCGCGGCCACCGCGCCCAGTTGCGCGACGACCGCCGTCCCGAGCACCAGCCACGTCCAGGTCTTTCCGTATCCGAGCTGGGTCCACAAACCGAACCCGGCAACGAGCAGGGCTGCAGGGACGCCGAGAACTCTCGCCAGCCGAACCGCGTCGGTACGCACCGCACCACCGGTCTTGAGGGCCAGGAACACGGCACCGTGAAAGAGGAACAGCGCACCGGTAGCCAGCCCGCCGAGCAACGTGTACGGGTTCAGCACATCCGTGATCGTCAGGCCTGTCACATTCTTGTCGGCGCCGATCGGCAGGCCGTTGACCAGGATCGCGAACGCGACTCCCCATAGGATCGCCGGCAGCCAGGAGCCGACCGCGATCCCGATGTCGCACCAGAAGCGCCACTTCGGGTCGTCGATCTTGCCGCGCCATTCAATGGCCACGATGCGCGCGATCATCGACAGCAGAATGGCCAGCAACGGCAGGTACAAACCGGAGAAGACCGTGGCATACCAGTGCGGGAACGCGGCGAACATGGCGCCGCCCGCCGTGATGAGCCATACCTCGTTGCCGTCCCAAACCGGCCCGATGGTGTTCAGCACGGCCCGTCGATGGGCCTCGATATCGCCCGTGGCGGCTCGGCCCAGCCACGCCATCAGCATGCCGACCCCGAAGTCGAATCCCTCCAGAACGAAGAAGCCCAGGAACAGCACGGCGACGACGACGAACCAGAACTGTTGCAGTCCCACGGTGATCAGATCCTTTTACTCTTGCCGGCTCAGTATGCGAAGGACAGCGGCGCGACCTCTTCATCGCTCGGTGGCGTCGGCGGGGCCGGTTCGGAGTCGTGGTCCTGCGGCCCGGCGAAGACGTAGCGGCGGATCAGGTAGAACCAGATCACCGCCAGCACGGCATAAATCAGCGTGAACGAGATCAGCGACACCCACACCACATCCGCGTCGTGCGGCGTGACACCCTGGCGAACGGTGAGCCTCACCAGCTGGTCACCATCGGGGCTGGGCGCGACTACCCAGGGCTGGCGGCCCATTTCGGTGAACACCCATCCGGAAATACCGGCGAGGAACGGCGTGGGAATCGTCCAGACGGCGAGGCGGGAGAGCCAGCGCTTGTCGGGAACCCGGCCGCGACGGGTGAGCCACAGCGTGGTCAGCGCGAACAGGAACGGGATCGCCATCAGGCCGATCATCGCCCGGAACGACCAATAGGTGACGAACAGGTTCGGCACGTACCACTGTGGGCCGAATCGCTCTTCATATTGCGCTTGCAGGTCATTGGTGCCCTCCAGGGTGACTCCGCTGAACTTGCCTTCGGCCAGGAAGGGCAACACATAGGGCACTTCGATGACACGGGTGATGCTGTCACAGTTGTTGTGGGTGCCGACGGTCAGCACCGAGAACCTCGGGTCAAGTTCGGTGTGGCACAACGACTCCGCGGCAGCCATCTTCATCGGCTGCTGATGAAACATCAGCTTTCCCTGGACGTCGCCGGTGAAGAACAGTCCGATACAGGCGGCCAAAGCCACCCAACAGCCGAGTATGGCACCGGGGCGATACAGGGACGCGGCGTCGGGCGAGCCCTTCGTGCGCACCATCCACCATGCGCAAACCGCCGAGACGAAGGTGGCCGCGGTCAGAAACGAGGCTGCTACCGCGTGCCAGAACGCCGCGATGCCGGTGTTGTTGGTGAACAACGCCACAATGCTGTCCAGTTCGGCGCGTCCGGTGGCCGGGTTGAAGTGCGCCCCCACGGGATGCTGCATGAACGAGTTGGCGGTGATGATGAAAAATGCCGACATATTTACCGCGATGGCCACCAGCCAGATGGAGGTGAGGTGCAGCCACTTGGGCAGCCGACCCCAGCCGAAGATCCACAGACCGATGAAGGTGGACTCGAGAAAGAAGGCGACCAGTCCCTCCAGTGCCAATGGCGCACCGAAGATGTCACCCACGAAGCGCGAGTACTCGCTCCAATTCATCCCGAACTGGAACTCCTGCACGATGCCGGTCGCCACACCGATTGCGAAATTGATCAGGAAGATCTTGCCGAAGAACCGGGTCATCCGATACCAGGCCGCGTTGTCGGTCAGCGCCCAGATCGATTGCATCACCGCGATGAGCGGTGCCAGTCCGATCGTCAGCGGAACGAAGATGAAGTGGTAGACGGTGGTGATGCCAAACTGCCACCGCGACACGTCAAGAGCATTCATATCCGGTTCTCCATGAGTACGGACGCTTGTGGGTGGCGCACCGCAGTGTCGAGCCCGCTTGAGCACGCTATCCAGTGGTCGTATCCAGGGTGAGCTGAGTTCCCGGCACCGGGCTAGCAAACCCTCACGCGATGCATGACCTGGCTGTGCGCCGGAGATGAAACAAGGCCCAACTGTCCTGGCCCACCATGCGGTTCGCGGACGCGCCGGATCTTCCCGGCCCCAGACCGGGAACCCCGCGCCTTCCGGGCGCGACTATTCGAATCGTGGACCGAGACCGGTTCTCACCCCCGTTGGGGCCAGAAGAAGGGTTCGTTCATGCTTCAAGCGGCGCGGCTGCCGTCACCAACGGTCGATGTGTGGGCCTGGCAGCAGCTTGCTTCATGCCGAGGTGCGGTTTCGTCGATGTTCTTCGGGCGGGAGGGAGAGAGCCGCCGTGCACGCATTGCGCGCGAACGGGTGGCGAAAGATCTATGCAGCCGCTGCGAGGTCATCGCGGAGTGCCGCGACCATGCTCTGACAGTCGGCGAGCCGTACGGAATTTGGGGCGGCCTGTCAGCAACCGAAAGGCAGACGCTGGCGGGGCGGTGATGCCCCGGATATAGAGTGAGGTATCCAGATGGTTTTGGCGGTGCGACCGCCGGGACATCGCGTCTGAACCGGGGGCATGCGATGAGGAAGCGCGAAGTACTCAAGTTCCTGTCGGGCTTCCTCGCGGGGGCAGGCGTGGTGCATGCGAACATCGGCTTCGGCATCGCCACGGGGATGTTCAATCGGCCGCACTATCTGGGTCACACCTGGAGCGCTGAGTCACTGTGGGTCGGCGGTGCGGTCTATCTCGTCGCCAGTCTCGTGGTGGGTTACCTGGGCTGGCGCTCCCCGAAGGCGGTGCTCCCACCTGCCGACCCGGGAAAGTCCAGCGCCTGACCCATGTCCTGGCTTCGCTCGGAGGGCGCTTTCCGCTCAGGTGGCGACACGTGCGCGGCATGGGTGTACCGGCCCGCGGTATCACCGGCGGCGCAAGCGCCGGTGATCGTGATGGCACACGGATTCGGCTGCGTGCGCGCGCTGCGGCTGCCCGCCTACGCCGAGCGATTCGCTTCCGCGGGCTACGTGGTGGTGGTCTTCGACTACCGCTACTTCGGGGACAGCGGTGGGTCGCCCCGTCAACTCCTCGATGTCGCCGCCCAACTCGACGACTGGCGTGCCGCCATCGCCTGGGCTCGCACCCTGGACGGCGTGGAACCCGGACGAGTCGTCGGGTGGGGCACCTCGCTGTCCGGCGGCCACGTCATCACCCTGGCCGGCACCGGCGCACCGCTCGCCGCGATCGTGGCCCAGGTACCGCATCTCAGTGGGCTCGCCGCCGTCCGTGCCACCGGCGTCCGCCAGGCCGCACGTCTGCTGCCCGCCGCCCTCGAGGACACCGTGCGGGCCTTGTTCCACCGCCCGCCGCGCTACGTGGATTCGGTGGGTCGGCCGGGATCGCGCGCGATCATGGTGACCCCCGACGCATGGCCCGGGGTGGCAAAGATGGCCGCGGCCGACGGGTTGGCCCTCACCGACATCCCACTCACCGTCGCGGCCCGCGCCGCCCTTCGGATCGGGACGTACTCACCGTTGCGCCACGCCGGTGCGGTGATGTGTCCGGCGCTGATCCAGGTCACGGCCGACGATGCGCTTTGTCCTACTTCGGCAACGCGAAAGGCGTTGTCCCGCATGGCTGATGCGCGGCTGGAAAGCTATCCGGGTCAGCATTTCGATGTCTACGTCGAGCCGCTGTTCGACACCGTGGTCGCAGATCAGATCGCGTTTCTGCGGTTGGTGGCGCCCGTCGCGCGGTAGGCCATCAGTTGAACACCTGGAAGACAAGTGTCCCCAGGCACAACATCACACCGAGGTAGGGTATCGGAGCCGGAACGTCGATGTAGCCGCCGTGTTCGCGGTGTCGTCGCTTGATCACGACGAGTGCGGCGTTCACCAGCGTGAAGATGATGAGCACCAGCAGGCTGGTGAGCTGTGCCAGTGACACCAGTGGCAATACGGCGGCGCCGACGATCATGGCCGCAACAACCACGAGGGTTGCCGTTACCGGCGTTTGGTATGAGCCGTGCACGCGGCCGAATCTGTGGTGGATCCAGCCCTCGTTGGCCAGCCCGTAGATGATTCGTGAGCCCATGATGATCTGCACGATGACCCCGTTCATCGCGGCAATCATGCCGATGAGGCTCAGGAAGACGCCGTGGCTGGCGCCGCTTCGCTCGAACACCAGCGTGAGTGGTGCGTCGCTGCCGGCAAGTTCGGCCGGGGCGACCACGGTCGTCGACACGACGACGACCAGCAGATAGAGGACCGTTGAAGCCAGCAGCGCGAACAGGATGGCCAGCGGCATGGTGCGGCGTGGATTCTTGGCCTCTTCGGCCACGTTGACCATGTCCTCGAATCCGATGAAGGCGTAGAAGGCAAGGAAGGCGCCGGCGAAGACGCCGCCGAGGCCGACCGCCGGATCGATCCTGAGTAGACTCGCAACTTCGATGTGCCCGAATGCCTTGCGGCCGAACCAGATGACCAGGACCAGACCCAGCACCTCCAGGCCGGTCAGTGCCGCCGCCGTCGTCGCCGACTCGCCGATTCCCTTGACGGCGATCGCGCCCAGCACCACCAGCAGGCCGACGGCGGCGACGGCGGTTGGAATGGGGACAAGGGAATTCAGATAGCCCGCGAAACCCTGCGCCAGAGCGGCCGCCGATGCGACCCCGCCGCCGACCATGGTCAGGCCGATCATCGTTGATAGCCGGCGCTTTCCGAACGCGCGGTGCAGGTAGACCGAAACGCTGGCGCTAACCGGGTAGCGGCCCGCGAGTTCCATGTAGGACAGCGCGGTGACGGCTGCGGTCGCCATTGCGATGAGGAAGGCCAGGGTGGTGCTGGATCCGGCGAACCCCGCGACCTTCCCGACCAGTACGTAGATGCCGGCCCCGAGGATGTTCCCGAGTCCGTAGAGGGTGACCAGTGGCAGGCCGAGCGTCCGGTTCAGCTTGGGGTCGTCGCCGGCCGATTCCGTCACGGCTGGACCAATGCGCACTCAGTTTGGTCGGTGGCACCCATCCGGCGAAGTGTATTCGACACGAACGCTCTGATGCCGTGCCGACGTACCGCTAGGCCAAGGCACGCCTCAGCGTGTCGGCGTCTTCCGCGGCGACGCGTTTGATGAAGTGCACGAGCGCCGCCTGCCGGCCGCTTCGGTTCGGGGCATCGCGAAGCGCATCGATCATCAGATCGACCACAAGCTCTTCACGCCGGTGGTTGGGGACGTACTTGAAGGCACGTGCATCACGCAGCTGAATCACCAAGTTCTTGACGGCAAGTCGTTGCAGCACCGTCATCACGGTGCTGTAGGCCAGCGGTCGGCGGGCGGACAGGGCGCGATGAACCTGTCGGACGGTCTGCGGCCCAGCGCTGTCCCACAGCTGGTCCATGATCGCGCGCTCCAAGCTTCCCAGGCGTCGTGACGTCTCCATGTCCGTTCGTCTCCTTCGCGGCTGGCCGTTACGGTGCTTGACCAATCAGTCGCGCGGAGAACGCGGTCGGTTCCCGAAAGTCAGGAACCGGATTTTCTCAGGTGCCGCAGGTGCACTCGGGTCCGCAGGTGCAGTTCACGCAGGTGCAGTTCGGGTTGTCGCAACCGTTGGCGGGCTGGCCGCAGTTGCAGTCCGGCCCACAGGTGCATGGCGAACAGGTGCAGTTCGGGTTCTGACAGCCGCTCTGCTTGGTCATCTCAGTCATCCGCAGATTGTGGCACGACGGTCTCGGGCCGGCGGTTCTTGCGCCGAGATTCCACGATGGCCTCCGCGATCAGCACGATGACCAGCGTCACGCCGAATGACGGGTACAGCACCGCCAGGGCGGTGGCGATGACGCCGATCGCGATGACTGCGCCACGCGGGGTGTTCGACCGCAGGTCCGCACTGCTGCGCCCCGGCAGGCCCGCGGTTCCGGTGGGACGTCGCTTCCACCACATCATGGTGGCGGTGGCGATGCTGGTCAGCAGGCCCAGGCAGAAGACGGTGGCGAGGATCCGGGTGAAGACGCCGTACTGGGTGCCCATGTGGGTGTTGACCCCCCAGCTGGTGATCCGGTCCAGGGCGCCGTCCTGGTCCGCGGTGGCGTTGGCGATGGTCTGCCCGGTGAACTGATCGAGGTACAGCGTCCGCTGTTCGGACAGCTTCTGCGGCCAGTGGTTGACCACCGTGTAGCTGCCGTAGGTCGTCTCACCCTCCTCGGTGCTGTCCGACGGGGGCACGATGGAGTAGCCCGGAATCATGTTCTCCGACTTGGCGATCTGGTCGATGTCATTGAAGGTCAACGGCTTTGACGTCGCCCCCGCCGCCGGGGAGGCGTAGACCGGGTCCTCCTTGTCGGCCCACGCGATGCGGCGGCCGAGCCGGTCGAAATCGCCGACCGTCGCCGGGGTCGACGGTGCCTCGATCTCGGTGGGCGGTGTCAGCGTGGCGGCCACCGCCCGCCAGTTCTCACCCCAGTACCGCGACCAGGTCAGGCCCGAGACGATGTAGCCGATCAGCACGACCGAGACCAGGATGCCGGTGGTGGCGTGCAGGTCGCGCCACCGGATCCGACCGCCCTTGGCCCACCGGATGGCCAGCCGGGGCTTTCCCTTCTCGATGGCCCGTGGCCACCACAGGTAGATGCCGGTGGCGGCCAGCACCAGGACCCATACCGCGGCCATCTCGATGGCGAGGTTGCCGATGCCGACCTTGATCGAGGCATCGGGGTAGGCGGAGGGGGCGATCAGATGTCCCAGTGACGGCAGCGAGAGGGCGGGCCCGTCGTTGCCGAACAGCCGGTGCAGCTGGTTGGCCCAGCCGACCAGCCCGTCGAGTTCGTGGCGTTGTCCGAGGTAATTGCCGGTATAGGGGTCGATGAAGACCTGGGTGACGTTGCGTTCGCCCACCGCCGGCTCCTCGGCGGGCAGGAAGTCGACCTGGGTGGAGCGGTCCGGCGACTGCGGTGGCGTCACGGCGTCCAGCACCATCGTGGAGTCGACGTGCCGGCGGGCGGTGTCGATCTGGGCGTCCAGCGGGACCGCCGACGCCGATGGGGTGACGACCTGCAGATCGCGGTGCAGCCACAGGTCCAGCGGCTGGGTGTACAGGATGATCAGGCCCGTGCCGGCCAGCAGGATCAGGACCGGTGCGGCGAAGAGCCCGATCCAGAAGTGCAGTCGCCAGATGCGCCGCAGGATGGCGGCTTGGCCGCGACGTTCGTCCCGTTCGACGGGTTCACGCTCAACAGTGACCACTACAGCCCTCCAGATTGCTCGCGCTTCTGATCACTAGTCGCGCGGTTGGGGGTTGCAGTTCCCGGAATCAGCCGGTGAGGTCGTCCCGTCGGGCGGCGGCGATCATGTCGCTGCGTGCGCGAGCCACCCGCGAGCGGATGGTCCCCAGCGGGCAGCCGCAGACCTCGGCGGCTTCGTCGTAGGAGAGCCCCAGCACCTGCGTCAGGACCAGCGCATCGCGGCGGTCGGGCTCGAGGCCGTCGAGCAGCATCCGGACCTCGATGACGTCCTCGAAACGTGCCACGCTGTGCGGCTTGTTGAGCAGGCCCTCCAGGTCCACCTGTGAGGTGGTCCGGGGCCGGGCCTGGTTGCGGCGGATCTGGTCGACGACGACGCGGCGGGCGATCGACAACAGCCACGTCCGCGCCGAGGACCGTCCGGCGAAGCGGGGCAGCGCGCCGATCACCCGCAGGTAGGTCTCCTGGGTCAGGTCGTCGGCGTTGCCGGGATCGGCCAGGAACGCGACGGTGCGCCACACATCGCGCTCGGTGGCCCTGATGAACTGGTCGAGGGCCGCGCGGTCACCACGCCCGGCGGCCAGGGCCAGGGTGGTGAGCGGATCCTCGTGGGTCACGGAGAGTCAGCTTAGGTGATCAAGGTTCCCGGCGGGGTTCGGGCGCGGTCCGACCGGTAAATTCGAACCCGACACTCGGAACTTTCCACGGGTCGGGCCCGACTGTCAGGGCGAGGATCATGCTCGGGCCGCGTAGCGAGGAGGACGATGAGCACCACCGTCGCCGGCGGGCCTGGTGCGCCGCCGGTCCGGCGCGTCGAGCTCGACGTCTCGGGGATGACGTGCGCGGCGTGCGCCGCCCGGGTGGAGAACCGGCTCAACAAGCTCGACGGTGTGCACGCGTCGGTTAACTACGCCACCAGGGTCGCCACCGTCGACGCATCCGACGCGGTCTCCTTCGATGAGCTGTGCGACGTCGTTCAGCGAGCCGGCTATGCGGCCGCGCCGCGCGCCGTTGGCACCGACCTGGGCCCGGATCCCGACGATGCCACGGCCCGCTCACTGCTGCTCCGGCTGGCGGTCGCGGCGGTGCTGTTCGTCCCGCTCTCGCACCTGTCGGTGATGTTCGCGGTGCTGCCCTCGACCCGTTTCGCCGGCTGGCAGTGGCTTCTCACCGGGCTGGCACTGCCGATCGTCACCTGGGCCGCCTGGCCCTTCCACCGGGTCGCGCTACGCAACGCGCGCCATCGCGTCGCCTCCATGGAGACCCTGATCTCGGTAGGCATCACCGCGGCGACGCTGTGGTCGCTGGCCACGATCTTCGTCTCTCACCCGCAGCGCCAGACCCGTGGCGTCTGGCAGGCTCTGATGAGCAGCGACGCCATCTATCTCGAGGTCGCCGCCGGCGTGACGGTGTTCGTGCTGGCGGGCCGCTACTTCGAGGCGCGGGCCAAGTCCAAGGCCGGAAGTGCGTTGCGCGCGCTGGCGGCGTTGAGCGCCAAGAGCGTCACGGTGTTGCTCGCCGACGGCTCCGAAATGGTGCTGCCCGCAGAGGAACTCAAGGAGCAGCAGCGTTTTGTCGTGCGGCCCGGCGAGATCATTGCCGCCGACGGCCTCGTGGTGGAGGGCGGCGCCGCCGTCGACATGAGTGCGATGACGGGTGAGTCGAAACCGGCCCGGGCGGAGCCGGGCGCGAGCGTGATCGGCGGGACCGTGGTGCTCGACGGCAGGCTCGTCGTCGAGGCGGCGGCCGTCGGTTCCGACACCCATTTCGCCGGCATGGTCCGGCTCGTCGAGGAGGCTCAGGCGCAGAAGGCCGATGCCCAGCGGCTGGCCGACCGCATCGCCGGCGTCTTCGTTCCGGCGGTGTTCGTGATCGCGGCGCTGACCGCCGGCGGGTGGCTGCTTGCCGGCGCCGGGGCCGACAAGGCGTTCTCCGCGGCGCTTGCCGTGCTGGTCATCGCCTGCCCGTGTGCGCTGGGACTGGCCACCCCGACAGCGATGATGGTGGCCTCTGGACGCGGCGCCCAGTTGGGCATCTTCCTCAAGGGCTACCGGGCGCTGGAGGCGATCCGCAGCATCGACACCGTGGTGTTCGACAAGACCGGCACCCTCACCACGGGGCATCTCGCCGTCACCGCGGTGACCGCTGCCGACGGGTGGCGGTCCGACGAGGTGCTGGCACTGGCCGCCGCCGTCGAATCCGGATCCGAACACGCCATCGCCACCGCGATCCTCGCGGCCGCCGGTGAGCCCGATCCGGTGGCGGACTTCCGCGCGCTGCCGGGCCGCGGGGTCAGCGGAATGGTGGGATCACGCCGCGTCGACGTCGGCAGGCCGAGTTGGATCGGACTCGACCGGGTCGTGCCCGAATCGGTGGCGGCGGCGCGCCGTACCGGTGAATCCGACGGCCAGACCGTCGTCTTCGTGGCGGTGGACGGCGTGGTCTGCGGATCGGTCGCGGTGGCGGACGCGGTGAAGGACAGCGCCGCGGCCGCGGTGGCCGCGCTGCACGAGCGTGGTCTGCGCACGGTGCTCCTCACCGGCGACAACCCGACCGCGGCAGCGGAAGTGGCTGCCCAGGTGGGAATCGACGACATCATCGCCGAGGTGCTTCCCGAGGGCAAGGTCGACGTCATCGAGCAGCTCCGGGATCGGGGCCGGGTGGTCGCCATGGTCGGCGACGGCATCAACGACGGCCCGGCGCTGGTGACCGCCGACCTCGGCCTGGCGATCGGCCGGGGGACCGACGTGGCGATCGCCGCCGCCGACGTGATCCTGGTCCGGGACGATCTGCGTTCGGTTCCCCAGGCCCTCGACCTGGCCCGGGCCACGATGCGCACCATCCGGACGAATCTCGTGTGGGCCTTCGGGTACAACGTCGCGGCCATCCCGATCGCGGCCGCCGGCCTGCTCAATCCGCTGATCGCCGGCGCCGCGATGGCCTTCTCGTCGTTCTTCGTCGTGTCCAACAGCCTGCGGCTTCGCAACTTCGGCCGCGTCACCACCGCACCGGAAGGGTGAAAACCGCCATGAGCCAGACGTTCTCCGTCACGGGGCTGAGCTGTCAGAGTTGCGTCAAGCACGTGACCGAGGCGATCGGCGCCCTTCCGGGGGTGCAGCGGGTGTCGGTCGACCTCGAGCCCAAGGGCGCGTCGACGGTACACGTCGAGGCCGCCGAGCCGCTCGGCGACGATGAGGTGCAGGCCGCCCTGGCCGAGGAAGGGAACTACTCGTTGCTGCGGTGACGGGCCAGTTCGCGCAGCATGTTGTTGTAGGCCGCCAGGTCATCGTCATAGCCGGCGTCCTCGTGCCGGTCCGAGCGGACCGCGGTACGGCGGTCCTGACGGGCCCACTGCGCCACCAGGGCGATCACCACCATCAGCAGCGGCGCCTCGCTCGAACCCCACGCGATCGCGCCGCCGAGGTGTTGATCGGCGTTGATGTCCGACACCCACGGCAGGGCCAGGCCGCGGTAGAAGTTCCCACCCACGGTCGACTCCATCGTCATCATCGCGATGCCGAAGAACGCATGAAACGGCATGATGGCGAACAACAATGCGAGCCTGCCGAGGAAGGGCAGCCGGCGCGGACCGGGGTCGACACCGATGATGCCCCAGTAGAACAGGTAGCCGGTGATCAGGAAGTGCAGCGCCATGAATTCGTGGCCCCAGTGGTAGCGCACGAAGGTGTCGAACAACGGGGTGAAGTACACCGCATACAGCGAGCCGACGAACAACATGAACGCGGTGATCGGATTCGACAGGAACGCCGTGAACGGTGAATGCACCGCGCGCACAATCCATTCCCGCGGCCCCGGGGGCGCGCCCGGCGCGGCGCTCGGCAGGACCCGCAGCGCCAGGGTGACCGGTGCGCCCAGCACGAGTAGCACCGGGACGAACATGTTCAGCGTCATGTGCTCCACCATGTGCACGCTGAACATGGCCGATCCGTAGGACCGCACGCCGGAGCTGGTGGCAAGCAACAGGGCTGCGCAGCCGGCGAGCCAGGACACTGTCCTGCCCACCGGCCAGCCGTCACCGCGCCGGCGCAACCGCCATACGCCGTAGAGATAGACGGCGGCCAGGGCGAGGGCCGCGACGCCGAGGAAGGTGTCGAACCGCCAGACCCTCAGCAGCCGCCACGGCGTCACCGCGCCGGGCAACTCGTAACCCAGCAGCACGTCCCAGACGGTCGGCCGGGTGGCGAGCAGCACGGGTGCGGTCTGAACCGCCATCAGCGCCATCGCCGCCAGGGTTGCCAGCGCCGTGACAACGGCGCCGACGGGCCCGGGGTCTGTGCTCTTGCCCCGCGCCGCGGCGGCATCCGAGATCAGGCCTGCGACCAGTGCCGCGCCGCCGGTAATCGCCAGCCAGCCGTAGGCCGTCGTCAGATTCTCCAGTCCCACCCGCAGCACCACCAGCGCGATCCCGTACGGCAGCGCGACCGCGGCGGCGCCGAGGCCCGCGACGCGGACGCGACCGCGCACCACGGCGTCGGGCGGGGCCACCGCGGCGACCATCCGCAGGCCGGCCCACACCGAGACGGCGATCGCGAACACGATCACGGTGCTGGTCGCGTAGTCGTGGTTGGGTCCCTGACCCGCGCCGCCCGTGACCGGGACGGCGACGACCCCGACCACGGCCGGAATCAGCAGTGGGACATGCCACTCCCAGCGCACCGTCAGTCTGGAACACACCGCGATGATCGCCGCGGCGGTCGCGACGACGATCCAGGCCCGCGCGGTCTCCGAGGCGCCGATACCCGCGCCGAGCCCGCCCTGGCTGAGCATCCGGTCCAGCGGCACGCCGGCGTCGGTGCCGGCCTGCACACCCACCATCAGCACCGCCGCGCCGCACCACAACAGCGCCAGCCGTTCCACCAGTAGATGCGCACGGAACGCCGACGGGTCAAGAATCCCGGCCTCGTCCGGCCGCGCGGTGATGAGGATCAGCACCAGCCCGCCGAGGCAGACTGCCCCGGCAAACCCCGCGGTGAAGTGGCCGAGCGCCACCGGCACGGTCGCCGCGGTGACGGGGAAGAGGCCCGACGCCAGGTACGCGGTCACGGCTACCGCGGCCATCGCGTAACCGGCCGGCAGCGTCCACGCGGCGCGCCGCGGCGGCGAATCGATGCTGCGTGCCGGGGTCATAGGTGCCGAGTCTAGAGACGCCCTATGCTGCTCCGCGGCGCGGCGGGAACTTTCCGCCGACCGCCCGCCACTAATCCACCGTGACAGCACGTCCACTGCGCAGCGAGTTGACCCGATGATCGCAGACCTCACCCTGAGGTGGTTGGTCACGGTGCTGTTCGTCTTCAGCGCCGGGGTGTGTGTCGCCGCGATCGCCAGGAATCGCCACTCGGCCATCGGCCTGGTGAGCCACGCCCTGCATGCGATCATGGCCGTCGCGATGGCGGTGATGGCCTGGCCCCGCGGTGCCGACCTCCCGAGCCGGGCGCCGATGATCTTCTTCCTCGCGGCCGCCGTCTGGTTTCTGGTCGTCACCGTCCGTGCGTCCGAGCATCGGGTGGCGAACGGCTACCACACCTTCATGATGCTGGCGATGGCCTGGATGTACGCGGCCATGGGGGGGCTGCCCCTGCCCCGGCGGGAGGCGCCGGCACCGACCGCCGCCACGTCCGGGACGTCGATGCCGGGCATGCCCGGGATGGACATGCCCGGTTCGTCGGGGCACGCCGGTGCCGGTCCCGCGGGCTGGGTCGCAATGCTGAACTGGGTGTGCGCGGTCGGCTTCGCCGCGGCGGCGGTGTTCTGGTTCTATCGCTTCGTCACCGCGCGGGTGCAATCGTCGAGCGACGAATCGCACTCGACCGTCGGCATTCTCTGTCAGCTGGCGATGGCAACCGGCATGGCGATCATGTTCGCCGTGATGCTCTAGCCGGCTCAGGCGGCGGAGCCGTCGGCCGACCGCAGATGGCTGCGTCGGCGGCCCCGAGAGGCGTTGTCCGGCAGCACGATATCGTCCGCATCGCCCAACCCGGTCCGGTCGGGCCGCGGACCATCCGGGCGATCCCGCCGCCACACCAGCAGCGCCAGCACCGCGCCGACCACCACCGGAAGGTGGGTCAGCGGCCGGTCGATCGTGATCCGGCCCTCGTCGGTGTCGATGATCTCGTAGAGCGCCAGGAAGGCCGCAAAGCTAGCCAGCACCCACGCCAGTCCGCCTGCCATCGCCGGCCGGATCGCCGCCGCCAGCATCACCACCCCGAGGGCGGCCGACCAGGCCGTCGACTCGTGCAGCACATGCCCCCCTGCCGCGGCGGGCGGAATACCCAGGTCCGCGCCCAGACCCTGGGCCAGCGCCAGACCCAGCTGGATGACGCCGATGCCGCCCAGCGCCCACCGCCGCCAGGAGATCGATCCCGCAACCACACTCCGGGGCCGCCCGGCCGCGGGTCGTCCGACCGCGGCGAGTTGGGAGCGGCCCGCCAGCCGGCGCAGCAATTGGGTCTGCTCGACCGCGGCGGCCTGCCAGTCGCGGCACGCCGGGCAACCGGCGAGATGCTCGTCGACACGGGCCCCGGGGATGGGTTCACGTTCCCCGTCGATGCGCGCCGACAGCGCCTCACGAGCGGTGTCGCAGTCCATGTGTCAATAGTCGCGCACGGACCCGGGTTTGTTCCAGCCGCCCGGTGAGAATGGACTCCGCCACTCCCACCCAGACTCGGCTCCTCACGCGGAGTGCACCTCGACGCCGTCAAGATAGGTTGCCAGCACGCCGATCTCGCGCACCGCGTCGGGATCCTCCTCGTGCGCCGTCGGGTCGTCGGCGAGCAACACGAAGTCGGCGGCCTTGCCGGCGGTCAAGGAGCCCACCAATCCATCGGCGTGGCACATCCACGCCGCGTCGATGGTGCTGCCCATCACCGCCTGGGACACCGGCACCCGTTCGGCGGGGTTGAGCACCTCGCCCCCGTCGGCCATGGTGCGTGCGGCCGCGGTGGCGATGTAGTTCAGCGGTCCGATCGGCGAGACGGAGAAGTCGCAATGGAAGCTGGCGCGCAGTCCAGCCTTGACCACCGACGCGTAGCGGTCCAGCAGGTCGGCGCGCGGCGCGCCGAGGATGTCGTCGCGCATCACCTTGCCCCACAGCCGAACGTGGTTCATCAGGAAGCTCGGCGTGACGCCGAGTGTGGCCATCGCGGTGATGTGCTCGTCGTGCAGCAGCGAGGAGTGCTCGATGCGGTGGCGTAGGCCGGCATCCCAGGCCGGCAGCTTCGCCGTCTCGGCGAACGCCGCCATCACCATGTCCAGCGCGGCATCGCCGTTGGCGTGGCACATGATGGGCCACCCCGCCTGCACGGTGGCCGCGAAGTGCGCGGCGAGTTGCTCGGGAGTGAAGTTCGCGACGCCGCGGGTGTCCCGGCCGAGATAGTTCTGCCGCATGAAGCCGGTGTAGCCCTGATTCGAACCGTCGGAGACCCACTTGACCGTCTGCGAGCGCAGCCGGTCGTCGCCCGATCCCGGCACGATTCCGGCCGCGGTGAAGTCCGAAAGCCGCTCACCCCACAGCGACAGCGAACCGCGGACCGGGAAGCCCGACTGGCCGAACACCCGGTGCAGCAGGTCGACTTCTCCGACGCCGGCGATCGCGCCGGTGGCCGCTTCGTGGACATAGGTCACCCCGGCCTTGGCGGCCATGGCGGCGATACCGGTGATGGCCGCGGCGATGACGTCGGGGGTGAGGGGCGGCAGCACGCTCACGAAGCTGAGCATTGCGGCGTTCTCGGCGACGATGCCGGTGAGCCTGCCGTTACGGGCCCCGTAGTCCCCGCCGGGCGGGTTCGGGGTGTCTGCGGTGATGCCCGCCTTCGCATAGGCGGCGGAGTTGACGTAGAAGAAGTGCTGCGACGCGTTCATCACCACGATGGGAACCGTGGGGGAGATCTGGTCGAGCAGTTCGGCGGTCAACGTCGCCTGACCGGGAAGCAGACTCGGGTCGAACAGTTGGCCGACGACGGTCTGGCTGGCGGGCGCCGCCGCGACCGCCGATTTCAGGGCGGCCAGCACGGCGTCGAGAGTCTTGTTGGCGTAGGGCGAGCAGTCCACCCCGCTGAATACCAGCGCCGAGGAGACCAGGTGCAGGTGTGGCTCGACGAAACCGGGAAGTACCGCGCCCGTCTTCGGCGCGAAGGTCTTGGTGTCCGGGCCGACGAAGGTCTCCAGGTCGGCTCGCGAGCCGACGGCCAGGATGCGCCCGCCCGCTATGGCCATCGCCTCGGCCGTCGGCTGGGCGTCGTCGAGAGTGACGATCGATCCGGTCACCAGAAGCTCCGCTGTTGAGTCGGAGCCTGAGCGGCGACGGGGCTGCGCGGTGCGCTCGGCGGGGGTGACACCGTCGAGCGACATTCGGGCGGCGTGGACGGGGTTCGGGGCGCAGCAGTCGGTCACGGTTCGGTCTTCCTGTTCGCGCGGTCGGTGTCCGGGTCGGCATGGACGACGGACGGTGGATGGATGCTATAGCCGAGCATGGCGGGGACGTCACCGAACGCGGCGCGCGCTGCGGGTGGGCCGGACCGCGAAAAAGGGTGTTTCCGCTATTTCCCGAATCTGCTGACCACAGGTTGTTTACTGACAGGGTTCTGTCCAACAGGGGGTTCGGTACGTGCGTCTCATCGACTTCAAGGCCAAGACGCCCCTCATCGGGATGTCGATGGTCTTCCTGGCCATGGCACTGGTGGCCGTGACCGCCTACCTGCGGGTGGGCTGGTACTCGGTGATCGGCTACGCGATCGCCGCCGGCGTCGCGGTGTTCGGTTTCATCTTCACCTTCCGCGATATCCCGACCCCGCCGCATGAGGGGTCATCCGCGGGAGGCGAATCGTGACCGCCCTGCCCGAGGAGGCCGTCGGGCCCCCCGCCATCAACGCGGAGGACGCCGGCTACCACAAGAGCCTCAAGCCGCGGCAACTGCAGATGATCGCCATCGGCGGCGCCATCGGGACCGGATTGTTCCTCGGGGCCGGCGGCCGGCTGGCCAGCGCAGGGCCCGGGCTGTTCCTCGTGTACGGCTTCTGCGGCGTCTTCGTCTTCCTGATCCTGCGGGCCATGGGCGAGCTGGTGCTGCACCGGCCGTCGTCGGGATCGTTCGTCTCCTACGCCCGCGAGTTCCTCGGGGAGAAGGCCGCCTTCGTCGCCGGCTGGATGTACTTCCTGAACTGGGCGATGACCACGATCGTCGACTCGACCGCCATCGCCACCTACTGCCACTACTGGAAGGTGTTCGAGTCCGTACCGCAGTGGCTGATCGCGCTGATCGCGCTGGCACTGGTGTTCGCCATGAACATGGTCTCGGTCGCGCTGTTCGGTGAGTTCGAGTTCTGGGCGGCGATGATCAAGGTGGTCGCGCTGCTCAGCTTCCTGGTGGCCGGCACGATCTTCCTGGCCGGCCGTTACCAGATCGACGGGCACTCAACCGGATTCAGCGTGCTCAATGACAATGGCGGGCTGTTCCCGACTGGCCTGCTCCCACTTGTCGTCGTGACCTCCGGCGTCGTGTTCGCCTACGCGGCAGTAGAACTCGTCGGCACCGCCGCGGGTGAGACCGCGGAGCCGGAGAAGGTCATGCCGCGGGCCATCAACTCGGTGATCGCCCGGATCGCGCTGTTCTACGTCGGGTCGCTGTTCCTGCTGGCGTTGCTGCTTCCCTACACCTCCTACTCGGCCGCCGAAAGCCCGTTCGTGACTTTCTTCGGCAAGATCGGCATCACCGGCGGCGGCACCGTGATGAACCTCGTGGTGATGACGGCGGCGTTCTCCAGCCTCAACGCGGGGCTGTACTCCACCGGCCGCATCCTGCGCTCCATGGCGACCAACGGAAGCGCACCCAGGTTCACCGGGCTGATGTCACGACGGGGCGTGCCCTACGGCGGTATCTGCCTGACCGCGTCCATCGGACTGCTGGGCGTGCTGCTCAACGGCGTGGTGCCGGAGAAGGCGTTCGAGATCGTCCTCAACGTTGCCTCGTTGGGAATCCTGTCGTCCTGGGCGACCATCGTCATCTGCCAGATCCAGTTGTTCCGCTGGTCGCAACAGGGCCGGATGGAGCGGCCGTCGTTCCGCATGTGGGGATCGCCCTACACCGGCTATCTCACCCTGGCGTTCCTGTTCGCCGTGCTGGTGCTGATGGGCTTCAACTATCCGATCGGCACCTGGACCGTCGCCAGCCTTGCGGTGGTGATCCCCGCCCTGATCGGCGGTTGGTTCCTGGTGCGACAGCGGGTCGCGGAGATCCACGGGACCGGTTAGCCGGCTGACCGCACCCGGACTCCTCAGTCCCGGGTCGCTCGGCGCCGGGCGGTGAGCCGCGCCCACAGCCAGGTCAGCGGAACCTCGCGGCCGGTCGCGAGGTACTCCACGGTCGCCGGATAGTGGCAGACCTCGCGCACCTGGGACAGCCCGGTGGGCTTGCCGACGAGCAGCACCTGGTCGTTGTCGGCCAGCGGGGTGTCCTCGGCCGGCATGAACCATTGTTCGCCGTCGCGGATGAGCACCAGCGCCGCCAACGGCAGCATCGCCTGCCGGTCATCGGGTTTCCGCATCAGGTCCCCGACGGTCAGGACCCGCCCCCGCCGTAACCAGCCGGCGATGGCCGGGGCCTCGTCGGCGGACAGCGTGACGACCTCACGCTGGGGGGTGCGCCGGCCGACTCGGTCCAGCAGGTGATCGCGAACCTGAAGCGACCACTGGTCATCGCGAGTGAGCACGTGTTCGACGAAACTCCAGAACACCGGGGTGAGAATCCGGGCGAGCACCTCGCGGGCGATGAGTTCGGTGGCGATGTACACCGAGTCGATCTGCAGCGTTTCGAGCAGCGTCTTCTTGGCATTGGTCTGCTGGCGCACCACCAGGTAGGCGTCCGGGTTGGCGTGCCGGGCGTGTTCGGCCATGGCGATGTTGACGGTGTCGTTGCCGGTACCCGCGACGAATCCGACCGCTCCGGAGACGTCGGGCTCGTCGCCGGCCGGGTCGACGAGGTCGACGTGGACGCCGATGGCGGCGAGGTCGGTGAGTACGGCGTCGCCGAACTCGCCCTCGGCGCACACCAGCCATCTGCGCGCGGCGAGATCCGACCGCGCGGGCAGCAATTGCTCCTGATCGTTGTCCATCAGCCACCGCAGCAGTTGATGGCTGACCGGCCGGTGGATCGACAACGCTAGGTAATCGCCGAACCGGTCGTCGGCATTGATCGCCGAGGCCGGGGCGAAGTGTTCCATCCGGGTCCGGGTGCGCTGCTGCGCGCAGCGTCCGAGCACGGGCAGATCCGGCCGCAGCAGCGATGTCGCCATCACCACCGCCAGGTTGGCGTCGTCGTCGTTGGTCAGGGCCAGCACACCCTCGCACTCGCGGTGCCCCAGTCCGGCCATGCCGAGCACGGCCGGTGTGGCGCAGTCGCCCTCGAGAGCGGGGACGTCGAAGCTGAGTTGCCCGGATGACACCGATTCGACCCGGTCCTCCCGCTTGTCGATGACGACGAACCGGCGATAGTGCTCGTCAAGGTCGGCGCCGACGATCCGGCCGGAGTCCCCGTAACCGGCGACGATGACGAACGGTTCGACCAACCGGCGGACCTGGCGGCGGAACCGCTGCGCGGCGACGGCAGCCTGGAAGGCGCTGCTCTGGATCAACGAGAAGAAGACGCCGATGGCGTAGGCCCAGCTGATGACGAGCAGGAAGATCGACATCGACATCCACATCCGCTGCGGATAGCTGAACGGGTGGGGGGCCTCGGTGAAACCGACCGTCGTCAACGTTATGGTCATCTGGTAGAACGCGTCGAATACGTTGAGCCGGTGCGGGTTTCCCTGGGGGTCGACACCCGGCATGAACATCATCCCGGCGGTGCAGAAGCTGAACGTCGTGATGACGACGATCAGCGGCCCCCGCATCCGGCGCATCAGCAGGAAGATCACCTCGGTCGTCGGCACCGTGGTCGGGATGACGACCGGCGCGCGGCGCACCCCCCGCCGTCGGGTCCAGAGGTGGACCAGGTTCAGCGGGTTGGTCATTGGGGTCGGCGACCGCTACCGACGACGGAACGTCGCCGTTTCGACGACCAATAGCGTGACCGACACCAGGTTGGCAAGGAGTGCGCCGCCCGACAACGACACCACACTGGCGGTGGCGTGCTCGTCGAGTCCGTGCGGCGATACCTGGGTCGCCCATACCCACATCCCCGCCGCGGCGGCGAGCTGAAGCAACGCGACCAGACTGGTGGCCAGATGGATCGCACCGAGCTGGGTGCTGTCCCCGAATTTCAAGACCGTCGTGATCAATGCGACGACGAGCGCACTGAACAACTCCCAGGAGTTGTGGAGTTCGGGGTTGCTGATATCACCGACGAAGAATCCGAAATTCAGCGTCGCGGCGAGCAGGACGAAGAATCCGAAAACCACCTTCTCGAGGTTCACAGCGGCAGCCTAGTCGAGGAGGCCCTGATCAACGACACATCGAGCATCACCGAACTGCGGGTTGCCGCGATAACCGTCCCGAAGCTGAGCGCGTCGAAAACCTCGGCGTCACTTCAGTTCGGGAAGGCCCGCCTCGACCGCGGCCACCTGAGCCTTGCCGACCATCTCGATGTAGTCCTGCGGCACGGGGTTGAGGTCGCCGGGCGCGCTACCGAACACCAGGATGTTGACCGTCCGGTCGACGGAGAACACCAGCGCGGCCATCGCCGCCTTACCGTCCGGCGACGTCCCGATGGTCACTTTCGCGTCGGGAGTGACCCCGGGCAGCGGGTCGATCGTGCCGCCGGCCACCTGCGACGGCAGGGTCTCTACGGCGCCGGTAAGTGCCTTTGCCGCCTGCGTGGCGTCATCGCCGACGAGCACCGACACGTTGATGGCGTTGGTCCCGGACGTGAACGTCTGCGTTACGTCGACCGGCGGCGGCGTCATCGTCACCTTCGGCTCGTCCCCGACCCACGGTGAGTTCTCGACTTGTGGGATGTCGGCGGCCTTGACCAACAGCGACGCGTAGTCCGGTGCCGCCTCGGCCGCCGTCGACTCGGTGCTGGTGCTCGTCGAGGTCGTCGTCGATGTCGTGGTCGACTTGCTCGACGATGCCGACGACGACTCGTCCTTCTTGCCGCAGCCGGCGACGACAAGTCCGAGTGCGACCGTCACGGCGGTGACTCGGAGGATTGTTCGCGTGCGTACAGGGTCCATAACGGTGCACTCCCTTTCGGCCGCGCCCGACTGGCCGGCCAAGGTGCAGCGTAGGTGACCGAGACCGTGCGTCTCGCCTGATTTGACGGATTCGTCGACCACCGAGCAGCGGTCGGCCTACGCCGGATGGATCTGCACCTCCATGGTCTTGACCGCGAAGTAGATCTCCCGGCCGGGCACGAGGTCGAGATCGGCCGCCGCCGCAGGAGTGATGTCCGCGAACAACCCCGAACTACCGTCTGGTTGGTCGGCGCCATGCACCCGGACCGCGGTCCCGTGGATCTCGAGCTCGGCGGTCGTGGTCCGAAAGATGTTGCGGGGGCTACCGTGTGGCGGCTGGGTGTCAACCGATACCGCGGCCGGTGTAAACAAGGCAACGGCACCGGTACCGGATTCGGGGCCGCCCGTACCGAATACTGCACTCCCCCAGGTCGTTCGGATGACCCCCGGTTCGACGACGACACCCGGTATCAGGTTCACCCCTGCCATTCGGGCGGCAAAGACGCTCCGCGGTGAGGTGAGCACGTCGCGCACCGGCCCGGCCTCCACGATCCGGCCTTGCTCGACGACGATCACCCGATTCGCGATCGCCAGCGCGTCGAGCAGGTCGTGGGTGACGATGACCGCGGTTCGATGGTCGGTGTGCAGGATGTCGCGCAGCAGTCGGCGTACCGACGGGGCCACCGCGACGTCAAGGGCTGCCATCGGTTCGTCGAGCAACAGGATGTCGGGTTCGGTGGCCAGCGCCCGGGCGATGGCGATGCGCTGTGCCTGGCCCCCCGACAGTTCGCGCGGGCGGCGACTGGCCAGCCCCTCGGCGTCCACGGCCCGCAGCCAGTGCGCAGCGACGGCCCGGGCACCGGTCCTGCTCTGGCCCTTGCAGCGCGGCCCGTAGGCGACGTTGGCGGCGACACTCAGGTGTGGGAAGAGCATCGCCTGCTGGGCGAGCATCGCCACCCCGCGCTGGTGGGTGGGGACGAAGACACCGGCGGCGGTGTCGGTGAGAACCCTGTCGCCGAGCACGATCCGGGCGTGGTCGGGTCGCAGCAGCCCGGCGATCAGGGACAGCAGCGTCGACTTGCCCGCGCCGTTCGGGCCCAGGACCGCGAGCACATCCCCGCTGGAGAGCTCGAGGTCGAATTCGGCGCCGCGCTCGGCCAGGCGGGCCTGGAGTCGAAGGCCGCTCACAGCGTGCCGGCGAATCGTCGGGATGCGGAGGCGATGACGATGGCCGCGGCCACCACGATCAGCAGCAGTGACAGCGCGATGGCGGCGTCCGGATCGGTCTCACGCTGAAGATAGATCTCCAGCGGAAGCGTGCGGGTGACGCCCTGCAGGGAACCCGCGAAGGTCAGGGTCGCGCCGAACTCGCCGAGGGATCGCGCGAAGGCCAGCACCGCACCCGATATCAGCCCGGGCAGGACCAGTGGCAGCGTGACGGTGCGCAGCACGGTGGTCGGGCGGCCACCGAGCATCGCGGCGATGCTCTCATACTGGTCGCCGGCCGAGCGTAGGGCCCCTTCGAGGCTCACCACCAGAAACGGTAGGGAAACGAAACTCTGCGCCAGCACCACCGCGGCGGTGGTGAACGCGATCCGGATACCGAACGCCTCCAGATGCTGGCCGAGAAGCCCCTGGCGGCCGAATGTGTAGAGCAGCGCGATACCGCCGACCACCGGTGGTAACACCAGGGGAAGCAGCACCAATGCCCGCAGAACCGAAAGCCCCCGGAAACTGCCGCGGGCCAGCACGATAGCCATCGGCACGCCGAGCAGCACGCACAGGGCAGTGCTTGCGGTGGCGGTCTTCAGGCTCAAAAGCAAGGCGGTGCGGGACGATTCCGAGGAGATCAGCGGGATGAAGTGCGGCCAGTCGATCCGTAGCAGTATCGCGACCAATGGCACGACGACGAGCGCCGCGCCGACCGAAGCGGGCAGGTAGATCCAGCCGGGCAGGCCTACCGGAATCTGACGGCGCGGGACGGCTTTCACGGGACGACGAAGCCGGCCTCGGTGAGGGCCCGTTCGCCGTCCGGACCGGTCACGAGGTCGACGAACATCTGAGCGACCGCAGGGCTTTTCGACTCCCGGAGCGCGGTGATCGGGTAGCTGTTCACGGCGTTGCGGGATTCCGGAAACGGCACGGCGCCGACCTTCTCGCCCGCACTGTTCGCGTCGGTGACGTACACCAGGCCGGCGTCGGCCTGACCGGAGACTACCTTGCCCAACACATCGGCGGCCGCCGACTCCTCACTGACCGGCCGAAGCTTCAGGCCTGCGGCGTCTTGCACCTTCTGGGCCGCGGCGCCGCACGGCACCTGCGGGGCGCAGATCACCAGGGTGACGCCCGGCTTCGTCAGATCCGCCAGTGAGGCAATGCCTTTGGGGTTTCCCGGACCCGTGACGATCGTCAATGTGTTGGTGGCGAAGATGACCGGCTTGCCCGTCACCAGGCCGGCTTCGACCGCCTTGTACATGTTCTTCTCGTCGGCCGAGGCGAACACGTCGGCGGGCGCACCCTGAACGAGTTGGGTGACCAGATCGGAGGAGCCGGCGAAGCTGACATTCACCTTTGTTCCGGGGTGGGCCTTTTCGAACTGTCCGGCAAGCTTCCCGAACACCGACTTCAGGGATGAGGCGGCGAAAACCGTGATCGCATCGTTCGACACCGACGGTGTCGTCGAGCATGCCGGCAGAACCGCGGCTACGCCGACGGCAGCGGCGGTCGCCACCGACAACCTGCGCCTCACGCGTCCTCCTTGCGGGTTTCCACGATCACGGTCGTCGACTTGACCACCGCGACCGCCACCGTGCCGACCTCGAGGCCCAACTGGTCGGCCGAATGCCTGCTCATCAGGGAGACCACGGTGTGCGGCCCGCATTGCATCTCGACCTCGGCCATCACCCCGTCGGCGATCACCCGGGTGACGAGCCCGACGAACCGGTTGCGGGCGGAACTCGCGGTGGCCAACGGGTCGGGCGCCGGCGCGGCGTGCTCGCGCACGTATTCGGCGAGCACCCTGCCGGGTATCACCTTCCGCCCGGCGCCGTCGGTGTGGGCGGTCAGGCCGCCCTTGTCGATCCACCGCCGAACGGTGTCGTCGCTGACACCGAGCAGTGCCGCGGCGTCCTTGACCCGGATGTCCGACACGCGCCCTCCTCTCCTCATGGAACGATCAGACTTTACGGCAGAAATCACGACAAATGACCGCAAGTGCGCATTGAATGATCATTTTGAACAGTGGACGCGGATGAGAATCCCGCCACGCTGACGGCCCATCGAAGGAGTGTCCATGCGCCTGTCCACGCGCAACCAGCTGTCCGGCACGGTGGCCGAAGTCAACCTCGGTGAGGTGATGGCGACGGTGAAGGTGCGCCTTGACGGCGGAGACCAGATGGTCACCGCGGCCATCACCAAGGAAGCCGTTCAGGACCTGGGACTCGCGGCCGGAAGGCCGGTCACCGTGCTGGTGAAGTCGACGGACGTGATGCTCGCCGTCGAGTAGTCGACTCGGATTTGTCAGCCCTTGGGCTGCGGGCAGCTCCCGTTGACCACCAGTGGCATGTTGATCGTCTGCGCCTGGAGGACGCCGCCGGTGTCGTTGGTCCCGCCGGCAATGATGCACTTGCCCTCGACGACGGCGTCGGCATTCACTCGGTGCCGATCGGCGAAGAGAGTCAGGTCGTTGTACTCGACCGTCGTCTTCGTGCTGCCGCCGTCGGTGCCGTGGGTCGAAACCAGCATCGTCTTGTCGTCGATGGAGTCCACGGTGCCGCGGAAGCCGCCCAGCGGACTGCGCGGCAGCCCCGCATTGTCGGCCCCGCCGGTCTTCTGGCACTGACCGCCGCTTGACGCGCCGACCACCACCGCATCGGCGGTGACGGCAGCGCCCTCGGCTCCGCTCGCGGGCCGGATGGTGACACACAGGCCGGGTGTGATGTCGGTCGGCTTCGCGGGGGTCAACTCCATGATCTTCGTCGAGGGCGAGAACTGCACCGAGGCGGCTCCGCTCGGACCGCTCACCTCGATCCTGTTGCCGGACACCGATGCGATCGATCCGACCACCTCGTCCTCCCCGTTGATCTTCTCCGGGGTCTGGGATGCCACGGCGGACGTCGTGCTCGGTAGAGGAGACGACCCACCGGCTTTGGTGTCGGCCGAACCGCAGGCAACGGCCGACAGCGTGGTCACACCGACGACCGCCAGGATCGTGCAGCGGGTGATCGCCGCTTTGGGCATGGTGGACTCCTGTCCGACGTGGGTGTGACGACACTAGTGAAGGCATCGGTGTGCCGAGATCCATTCACATGAACACCGGGAGAATTCTTTTTCCGCGCAGCAGCTTTCGGTCAGTACTGCCGATACCGGCGCTGCACGTGCGCCTGCCGCACCGCGATCCGCGCCGCCCGCTCCGCGGTGTCGACGACGCGGGTGCTCGCAGGCAGATGGCTGCGCAACTCGGCCAGTGGCACGGTGCGCACGCTCGTCTCGGGCAGCCGGTCGGGCTCCTGCGAGTAGGTCCACCGGAGGCTCAGGAAGCCCCGCCGCAGGCCGGTGGTGTCCAGCCAATTCGGCGCGCCGGGGTCGGTATGGGCTACCACGTAGCGCACCACGCCGTCGTCGTCGGGTTCGGACTGGAACGCGTTGAGGCTGGACTGGTGGTTGGCGTAGTCGAGAGACTCACCCCACAGATTGCTCAGGTGGAACCCGCTGTAGGCGGGTTCGACCGGCACGCTCACCTCGATCAGCAGCGCGTCGTCGGCGTCCAGGTCGAAGACCCCGCCGGCGTAGACGTTGGTGTTCTGTCCGCCGCCCGCGGCGATGTTGGCGCGGGCCGGGGCATTGAGATCGTTGGTCGGCATGAACTGCTTGCCGTCGCCGTTGCGGTCGCCGTGGGCTTCCAACACCAGGTCGTAGAAGTCGTTCCAGAACTTCATCTGGCCCTCGACGATCGCGGCGACCCGGCGCATGCTCGCGGCGGCCGTGGCGGTGTCGATCGGTTCCGGATGGGCGCCCTCCCGACCGACCGCCACGATGCCGAGTTCCGGGGACTGCTCGTTCTCCCAGTCGTGGAACAGCATCCGTACGATGACGTAACCCGCTGTGCCGGTGGCCATCTCGGTGACCTTCCGGCTGGGCAGGTAGTTGCCGACGTACCCCGCGGGGCGCTCCGGTGCGACGAGGATCTCGAAACCGCCGTCGTCGTCGATCAGCAGTTCGGCGCTGTCCAGCGATCCGGTGATCATCCGGTTGACCGGACTGAGCTCCGCGAGGCTCCCCGAGTCTCCGGCGTAGGACACGTGGGTCTCGAAGATGATGTACTGCGGCGCCTTCGGCAGCACCCTGCCGCGGATGCGGTATGTCCTCTCGCCGTCGACGGCCGCCGACAAATACAGCGCGTCGGCGTTGTCGATCGTCGCCTTGTCGACCGGCTGGATGGCCCGCCGGAAGTACGGGAACGCCGGATCCTCGTGGAAGGCCCGCTCGATCGCCGAGAACGTGTACCCGAGCAGGTAGCGGTAGCCCTCCGCGAGAACGCGGTCATCGGGCGGGGGAGCGTGCAGCTCCTCGGACTCGATGGCGTCGCGCGCCCGGCTCAGGCCGGCGATCAGGTCGTCCCACGCCGCGCGGAGCTCGCCCGAGCCGTGATCAGTTGACACGTGCGTGTTCTCCTTCGGTGTCCCAGCCGTAGTGGTCGAAGAGACCGGCGAGGCGGACCTGGATCGCCCGCGGGTCGAGCCCGAACTCGTCGAGGCTGTAGCGGTGGGTGGTCTCGTGCCCCTGGCCGCGGGAGACGGCGATCTCGGCGGGAAGCGCCGGGGGCATGTCCAGCCCCAACTCGTCGTAGACATAGCGCATGGTCTCCGACGGCTGCGCCACCAGATCGCGGTAGTCGACCACGCACCAAGGGGTTTCGGGGTGGGCGGTCAGGACGTCCAGCGGATGCTCGTAGGTGTGGAACGACTGCTCGGCCAGGATGCGCAGCGACTCGGCGATCAGCCGCTCGTCGCGGTGTTGCAGCGTCCAGCTGGTCTGCAGCATCTTGAGCAGACTCGGCACCGTCTCATTCGGATTGCGCATCAGCACAACGAACTTCGCATCAGGGAACGTCTCGATGAGCGACTCGATTCGACCACAGAAGGTCGGGTTCTTGCTCAGATGCGTTCGGCCTCCGTTGAGCGCCACCTGCCGGCGCACGCACTCCCTGTAGAACGCCATCATTCGCCTCCGCTTGCGCTCGTCCCAGCGGTCGACGTGGTAGAAGTCCAGCTTGCGCATGTAGGGGAACAGCACGATCCAGCCGCCCGACGCCAGGGAACTGGTGAGCAGGAAGTCGTCCTCCTCGGCGGCGAAGAAGCCGGTGCGGTGCATGTCGTTGGTCTCGGCGAACGCGCGCTGCTCCGCCTCGTCGATCCGGCGCCGCAGCCGGCTGCCGAACACCCGCTCGTCGAGCCGGAACACCAGCCTCAGCAACCGCTTCTCGAGCAGCGACGGGAACAGCATCTCGTACAGCAGGACCACACTGAACTGGTCGTCCTTGGCCATCAGCCGGTGCAGGTAGGTGGTGCCGCTGCGGGCGTGGCCCACGGCGAACACCGGCTCGCGCACCTCGGTGCGGCGCAGCGAGCCGAACAGCAATGGGTCGAGCGCGAAGCACACCGTGTGCACCGCGGCCAGCAGTGGGACGCCGAGCAGGAAGGCGGCGAGCAACTTGCGGCGCCGGGCCGGGTTCGGGTCGGCGCGCAGCAGTTTCAACATCGTGAAGTAGTTGGCCCAGTCGAAGTAGAAGCGTGCGCCCGCCATGCTCGAAGGCTATGAGCGATAACTTGACAATGTCAAGCAAATGATAGGGTTGTCGCCGATGAAGGTGTACGCGGCGTTGGACCCTCGGCTGCCCTTGAGCGCGGTCCCCGGCTATGCGCAGCGTGTCGAGCTGATCGGCTTCGACGGCTTGCACGTGGCCGAGACCCTGCACGACTCGCTGGCGGTGGCCCTGATGGCGCTCGAGCACACCACCCGGTTGACGGTGCGCACCGCGGTGACGCTGGCATTCGTGCGCAGCCCGACGCTGGTTGCCTACACGGCCTGGGACCTCGCGGCGCTCTCCGGCGGCCGGTTCGAGTTGGGGCTGGGGACTCAGATCAGGCAGAACATCGAGGGCCGGTACGGGATGCCCTGGAGCGAGCCACGTTCCCGGATGCGGGACTACCTCGGCGCGCTGGAAGCACTGTTCGCGGCGTTTCGCACCGGCGATCGGTTGGACTACCGCAGCCCCGGCTACCGGCTGACCCGCATGCAGCCGTACTTCAATCCCGGACCCGTCGATGTCGGCGATCCGCCGATCTGGCTCGGCGCGGTGAATGCCGGCATGTGCGAGTTGGCGGGCGAGCTGACCCACGGTGTCGTCACACACTCGACCAATTCCGATCCCGCGTTCCTTGCCGGCGTCGTCCGTCCGGCCCTCGATCGCGGGGCGGCGTCGGCCGGACGCGGCGAGGCGCCGGCGATCATCGCCTCGGCCGCGATCGCCACCGGCGCCGACGACCACGCCGTCACCGCCGACCGGGAACGTCAGCGCGGCATGCTGGCCTTCCTGTACTCGACGCCGGCGTATGCGCCGGCCCTGCAACGGCTCGGACTGGCCGAGCTGGCCGATCGGCTTCGCGCCGTGGTCAAGGAACAGCGGTGGGACGATCTGCCCGCCGTGCTGACCGACGACGTGCTGGACCAACTGCTGGTCAGTGGGCGCTACGACGAGCTGCCCCGGATTCTGTTGGCCCGGTTCGGCGGCCTGGCCCGGGGCGTGGTGCTGCCGCCCATCACCGACCGCGGCGACGACGGGCCCCTGGCGGCGTGCGTCGCCGAACTGCGGGCCGGCTAGCGTCAGTCGTCGATCGGGGTGCCGACCGAGTCGTCGAAGAACCGGGTCAGCAGCCGGTCGAACTCCTGCAGTTCGGCCGCCGTCCAACCGGACAGCGCGCGCTGCAGATGCCGGCGCCGCACGTCCTGCAGCGATCCCGCGACCCGGCGCCCGCGTTCGGTCGGCGCGACCAGGGACACCCGGGCATCGGCCGGGTCGGGATCGCGGGTGACCAGTCCCGCCTCGACCAGCGCGCCCACCTGCCGGGTGGCCATCCCCACGTCCATCTGGGCGGCGCGCGCCAGTGCGCCCATCGCAAGTGGGCCGTCGTCGATCAGCACGCGCAACAACAGATAGGACGGTTGGGTCAACCCGACGCCGGCCGCGGCGGCCTGCCGGGCGAACATCGACCTGCTTCCGCTGACCCGCATGACCCGGGCCAGTGTCCGGCTGATCGAGTCCAGTGACTCGTTCTTCGGTGAGGAGGCCACGGCTGTCCGTTCTGTGATGGTCCGCATTGTTGATACCAGCCTTGCGCCATAGTGGTGCGGAGGCCCGGCGCGTTCTGATCCGGTCGGCGGTGACGACGTAATAGTGTCCCGAGAGACACCAGAGGAGACAGAAGGCAGGCGATGGGTGCACCGGCCGAGGCGATCGATCTCGACGACCTTGTGGCGCCGCGCCTGACCGATGTCCAACGGCAGATCCTCGAGTACACCGAGGCCCGGCCGGTGACCTTCGACATCGACCAGATGCTGGCGGAGGCCGTCACTCACGCCGGGGTCGACGACCTCGGGCGCACCGACGGATTCGACGAGCGGCTGCACGCCCACGTGGCCGCCATCGAGGCCGACACCGGGTTGCGGCAGCTGAGCCGAAACACGTTGCGCAGCCGCATTGTTCGGCTGCTTCGCAACCGGTTGTCGCTGACCGACCTGCTCAAGCGGTATCCGGAGATCACGGCGATCCCGATCGAGAAACCGATCATCGTGGTCGGCATGCCGCGTTCGGGCACCACGCACCTGGTGAACCTGCTCGCCGAGGATCGGCGCCGGCGCGCGCTGCCGTACTGGGAGAGCCAGGAGCCCATCCCGGCCCGCGGCGAGGGCCCCGGCCTGTTCGGCGTCGATCCCCGCTACGCGCGGGCCCGCAGCGAGCACGACGCGCTGATGGCCAGCTCACCGCTGGTGGCCGCCATGCATGACCGGTTCCCCGAGGCGATCGAGGAAGAGGTCGAACTGCTCGACCTGGACTTCGCCGGCTACGTCCTGGAATGGCACGCCCGCGTCCCGGACTGGCGGGACACCTACCTAGCGCTGGACCAGACCGTGCACTACGCGTACCTGAAGACGGTGCTACAGGCCCTGACATTCCTGCGGGGGCCGCGCACCTGGGTGCTCAAGTCGCCGCAGCACGCCGAGCAACTGCCCGCGCTGACCGCCACCTTCCCGGACGCCACCATCGCGTTCACCCACCGCGACCCGGTGGCGGTGATCCAGTCGGCGATCACGATGATGGCCTACGCCGATCGCCTGCGCCGCACCGCGATCGACCCGGAATGGCTGGTCGCCTACTGGAGCGACCGGGTGCACCGGTTGCTCGGCGCGTGCGTGCGCGACCGCGACCTGGTGCCCCCAGAACGCGGTGTGGACATCAGCTTCCACCAACTCAACGGCAACGAGATCACCGTCCTGGAGTCGCTGTACGACAGGGCCGGCGTCGAGTTGACGCCCGGGGTTCGCAAGCGCTTCGCGCGCTATCTCGACGACAACCCCCGCGGCAAGCACGGCAACATCCGCTACGACCTGCAGGGCCACTTCGGCGTCACCCCCGAGGAGTTGCGGTCGCGGTTCGGCTTCTACTTCGACCGCTTCGACGTCCGCCCCGAGGTCCACGGCGGGCGTGCCCGAACCTGAAGGAGCATGCGATGACGAATGGCGTGGACGACGCCGCGCCGATCTACCGCAGCCGCCCCGGTGCGGCGGCGATGCTGCCCGCGGTGCCCGGCCAGGTGGCGGAGATCGTCCCGGGCATCTGGTGTTCGCCCGGACTGTCCAACGTCTACCTGCTGCCGACCACCGCGGGCCGGGTGATCATCAACGCGGGCATGGGTTTCGAGGGCCCGGCGCACCGCGCGAACCTCGACTCCGTCGACACCGCACCGGTGCGCTACCTCATCGTCACCCAGGGGCACTACGACCACGTCGGCGGCCTGGACAGCGTGCGCGACCCCGACACCGAGGTGGTGGCGCAGGCGAACTGGCAGCAGTGGCGCGACGACAACGAGCGACTAGCCCGCTACCGGGCCGCGCGAAGCGCGTTCGCGTTCTCCGACACCCTCGCCGGGGGCATCGCCAGGATCCAGGAGAAGTTCGGCAGGAAGCTGCCGGGCCAGAGCACCCCCACCGCGGACATCGTCGTCGAGGACACCCTGACCCTGAAGGTCGGCGAACGCACGCTGGAATTGATCGCCACGCCGGGCGGGGAGACCACCGACTCGATGGTGGTCTGGCTGCCCGACGAGCGGATATGTCTGTGCGGCAACGTCTTCGGCGCACTCTTTGGTCACATCCCGAACCTGGTGACCATGCGCGGCGACCGCTACCGCGATGCGCTCACCGTGATCGACACCATCGAGCGCGTCCGCGCCCTCGAGCCGGACGTCCTGCTCACCGGTCACTTCGGGCCGATCAGCGGTGCAGAGCGCATCCAGGCCGAGCTCATCCGGCTCCGCGACGCGGTCCGCTACGTGCACGACGCCACCGTCGCCGGCATGAACGCCGGCAAGGACGTCCGCACCCTGATGCGGGAGATCACCCTGCCGGCCGAACTGGAGGTGGGGGAGGGCTACGGCAAGGTGGCCTGGGACGTCCGGGCGATCTGGGAGAACTACTCGGGCTGGTTCCATCACCGCTCCACCGCCGAGCTGTACCCCGTCGACCCGTCCGGCGTCAGCGCCGACCTGGTGGACCTGGCCGGGGCCGAGGCCATCGTCGATCGGGCGCACGCCCACCTGGGCGCCGGCCGGCCCGTCGCGGCGATCCAGCTCGCCGAGTTGGTGACCGACACCGCCCCGGATCACGCCGGCGCCCGCCGGGTGCTCAAGGCGGCCCACGAACGGCTACTCGCCGACTCCGACAACTTCTGGGAGACCGCATGGCTGACGAAGCAGATCGCGGGCTACGCGTGAACGCGCGGGTTCGCTTCGACTTCGCCGGTGTTCGCGCGCTGATCACCGGCGGCACCAGTGGGATCGGCCTTGCGACCGCGGCGCTGTTCCGGGACGCCGGCGCGGACGTCACCGTCACCGGCACCCGAACCGGTGCGGCCGACTACGACACCGACCTGTCCGGGATGAGCTATGCCCAACTCGTGCTCACCGACCCGGACTCCGTGGCGGCGGTGGCGGGCCGGTTCGAGCGCCTCGACGTGCTGGTGAACAACGCCGGGGCGAATTTCCCTGGCGGCCTCGACGAGTCCGCGCCCGACGGGTTCGACGCATCCGTCGCCCTGAACCTCGACGGCCCCTACCGGCTCACCGTCGCGCTGCGGCGGGCATTGAAGGCGTCGACCGCCGCCGGTGGCGCCTCGGTGGTCAACCTGGCCTCGATGTCGGCGCTGCGGGCGGTGCCGATGGTGCCCGGCTACAGCGCGGCCAAGGCCGGAATCATCGCGGTGACAAGGCTTCTCGCGGTGAAGTGGGCCAAGGACGGGATCCGCGTCAACGCGGTGGCGCCCGGGGCGATCGACACCCCGATGACCGCGCCCATGCACGCGGTGCCCGCCATCGTCGACGCCGAGGTGGCCCATGTTCCGCTCGGCCGATTCGGAAGGGTCGACGAGATCGCCCCGGCCATCGCGTTTCTGTGCACCGAGCACTCCTCCTACACCAGCGGAGCGGTGTTCGTGGTGGACGGGGCCTCCGACTGCATTTGAGATGACCGCCGGAAATTTGCGCGTCTGACATATCCTGATGGCCGCAAGAGAGGGAGTCCAGATGACCATCGCCCGCTCCACCACCGGCGCCACCCGCCGTCCCGCCGTCATCGGCGGTACGGCCCTGCTGATCGGCCTGAGCGCGCTGGCCAGCGCGTGCGGCAACGGCGGCAACCAGGGCCCGTCGGGCACCACGACACCCACCACCAGCCCGGTCACCACGTCCGTGTCGCCGACGGAGAAGTCCATCAATCCCACCGGCGGCAACGTGTTCACCCCCACGGTGCACGCCCCGCCGGCACCCACCGAGGCGCCCGGTAACCACCACCACGGCCTCGGGGGCTAGCGGCGGCCAGGACCGGCAACTGCTAAAGACCGCCCAGGTCGTCGGGCACGTCGACGGCATGCTCGCGCAGCGTCTCGAGGGGCACCACGTCCAGGGTGCGCTCGTGGGTGCACGCCAGAACGACCGGCGCGGCGCAGCCGTCCTGATACGCCCGAAGCCAGTTCCGGGCGGTGACGCACCACCGATCACCCGGCACCAGACCCGGGAACCGGTACTGCGGCATCGGCGTCGACAGGTCGTTGCCGATCGAGCGCTGATGGTGCAGGAACTCCGCGGTCACCACCGCGCAGATGGTGTGCAGGCCGATGTCCTCCGGCCCGGTCGAGCAACAACCGTCGCGGTAGAAGCCGGTCACCGGGTCGTTGCCACACGGCTCCAGGTCGCCACCGAGCACATTGCGATCAGCCACGGTCGCCATTATCGGCTGCGCGCGCGCCAACTGCGATACCCCCGGTGGGCCCCGAACGCGCCGATGATCGCGGTGACACACCAGACCGCGATCGCCGCGAACGCCAGCGGCGAGGAGAGATCGGAGATCGAGGCGCCCAGCGCGGTGTAGACGAAGGCCCGCGGCGCCGACCCGATGAACGCCCCGATGGCCATCTGCCACAACGGCATCCCGAACGCGCCGAAGGCGTAGGAGGCCAGCGCGTCGGAGATTCCCGGGATGAAGCGCTGGCCGACGACCGCCCACAGCCCGCGGCGCTGGATCTGCCCGTCGATGCGCTCGGCCCAGGCCGGACCGAGGAGTGCCCGGGCGCTCTCCCGCCCCGCGTGCCTGCCGACCAGGGCGGTGATCATCGCCGTGGTGACCGTCGATCCCAGCGTCACGAACGTGCCCACCAGCGGTCCGAACAGGAAGCCGCTACCGGCCGCCAGCAGTGGCCCGGGGACGAAGACGGCGGCCAGCACGGCGGCGACCAGGAGGTAGGCCAGCGGTGCCACCGGTCCGGTGGCGACGACGGCGTCGCGCACCTGGCCCACATCGACCACCCGGGACACCGCCACGAAATAGAACAGCGTGAGCAGGAAGGCGGCGAACAGGGCCAGGCGCAGGACGTGCGGCCACCGGCTCACCGGTGGCGCGTCCGCGCCGTCCTCTGCGCCGTCGTCGGGGGTTGTCATCCGGCCGGGCGCGGCGGGTCGATCACCGCGAGGGCTGCGGTGTGTCCGTCCCGCAGGAAGGCCATGATCTCGGTTGCCGCGGAACGGATCTGCTTGCGGGTGGCCCGCTCGGTTCCCAGCAGGGCGGTGATCGCCGCGCCCAGCACGCCCATCGGGTCGTCGGCGGTGACGGGTGCCGGCGCGGGGCCGATGAGCGACAGCGCCGTACCGCTGATCAGTGCGTGCAGGGCGAAAGTCTGATCATCGATGTCCCAATCCTGTCGGGCCAGCCCGTGGCGCCGCCAGATTGGCAGGACCGCGTGCAGCACCGCGCTCGGGCCGAGTTGGTCGTGCAGGGCGACGGAGCGGGGATGGTGGGCCAGGATGCCCAGCAGGTCCTCGTCGTGCCGTTGCAGCGCCGCGATGAACGGCTGGCTGGTCGCGATATCGAGCATCATCGGGCAGAACCGCGACGGCCGCGCCAGATCGGGCTCCTCGGTCAAGCGGTCGATCAGGTCGTCGACGAGGCTGAGGAAGCCGCGGCCGATGAGACCGATCAGCAGGTCTTCCTTTGTCGGCCAATACAAATAGACCGTGCCCTTGCCGACGTGGGCGCGCTGGGCGACGTCTGCGACGGTGAATCCGCGGGCGCCCCGGCCGACGAGTAGCTCACTGGCGGCGGCCAGCAACCGGGCCGCTCTGGCCGAGTGCTTCTCGGGCAGTTCCCCGAGTGGGGTGCTCACCGGGGTGACTATATCGGTGCCCGGCGCAACCACCCCCGAAGTAGGCAAACTGACCAAAATCGTCATTTGGTCAGTTTGGGTGTATCGTCGCTGTCAGCTTCCGACCGGACGAGGAGATGCCATGACCACCGAGCCGACCCCGCCCACTGCCGCCGCCACCGACGACCGCCATGACCGCCTGATCGATCAACCCGGCCGGGTGCAGGCGCTCCGGCGGGCGATCTTCGCCGTGGCCGACCGGCTGGACCCCGTCGTGGATCTGTCCCGACCGTACGTGGACGGATTGGAGAACCTGCCCCGTGACGGGCGGTTCCTGCTGGTCGGCAACCACACCACGTTCGGCATGGCCGAGATCGTCATGATTCCCTACTTCGTGCACCGCGAACTCGGGGTGCGGGTCCGCGGTCTGGCCGACCGCGGCTTCGCCGACATGCGGGGCCTGCCCGCCGACCTGCTGGCCGCGGCGGGCGCGGTGGTGGGCGAGCGGGAGAACGGCGCCTGCCTGATGGCCAACGACGAGACGGTGCTGGTCTTTCCCGGCGGCGGCCGCGAGATGCCGAAGTTCAAGGGCGAGAAGTACAAACTCCGCTGGCAGGGCCGCAGCGGATTCGCCCGGCTGGCGATCGCGCACGACTATCCGATCGTGCCCGTCGGCCTCGTCGGCGGCGACGACGTCTATCACGGGCTGGTCGAACGGGACAGCCTGCTGGGCCGGGCCGGGCAGTTCATCGGCAGCCGGGTGGGCGGCAGGCCCGACATGGCCATCCCGCCGATGCGCGGTCTCGGGCCGACCCTGCTCCCGGATCCGCAGCGGATGTATCTGCGCTTCGGTGCACCCATCGACACCGCCAAACCCGCCCGTACCCCGGCGGCCCAGTGGGAGCTCGACGTCAAGAACCGGACGCAGCGCGCCCTGGAGGCAATCCTGGCCGACCTGCTCCGACTGCGCGAGGACGACCCGTATCGGAACCTGAACCCGTTCGCCCGGGGCAGGGCGGTGCGGCCGGCCGCGGCCGCGTCAGCGTCCTAGCCGCTCCCGGACGAGGTCGGCGAGAAAGCGACCGGCCGACGCCGGGCGGAAGGCGCGAGCCGCCGAGGTCAGCGCATCGCGTGATTCGGCGCTCAGCTCGATGTCGGCGGCCGCGACGTTGAACTCCAACTGCTCGACGCTGGACGCGCCGGGGATGGCGACCACACCGGGCAGGCTGGTCAGCCAGGCCAAGGCCACCTGCGCCGGCTTGGTGTCCACCTCGGCCGCCACATCGCGCAACGTCTGCAGCAGCGGCTCGATGCGGCGCAGATTCTCGGTGCCGAACAACGAGTTCAGCGCGCGCACCCCGCCGGGCCGGTTGTCCACGCCGTACTTGCCGCCGAGCAGGCCCTGGGCCAGCGGGCTGTAGGCGATCACCACCCGGTTCTCCCGCTCGGCGAACGGGACCAGATCGTCCAGCGCGCCCGGGTGGGCCAGCGAGAAGTGCACCTGATTGCTGATCACCGGCCGCCCGAGCGCGGCGTCCGCCTTCTGCCACCGCGCCAGCGAGTAGTTCGACACACCGGCGGCGCCGATCGCGCCGCTGTCGAGCAGGCTGCGCATGCCCGGCATGATCACCGAGTCCGGCACCACCGGGTTGGGCTGATGTACCTGGTAGAGCGGAATCCGCGTGAGCTGCAGGCGTTCCGCGCTGGCCCGCTCACGCCGGAGGATGACAGGGGGGAACGGCGCGACCGGGAAGATCTTGCTCGCCACCGCCACGCTGGCCCGCTCGTCGCCCAGCGCCTCGCCCAGAATCCGCTCGCTCTTGCCGAACCCGTAGACCTCGGCGGTGTCGAACAGCGTGACTCCCAGCGCCAGTGCCCGTTGCACGATGTCGCGCGCGGCGCCCTCGGCGTACTGGTCTCCGTAGCCCCATTCGCGCGAGCCGAACTGCCAGGTGCCGAGCCCGATCCGGCTGACCCGGCCAACCCCTTCGACGTCAAGGTATTTCATGGGTCCAACCTACCCGGCTGCGCCCAGCGCTCAGAGGTGTAACTCCCGGGCGATCGCGGCGTGGTAGCGGTCGATGTTGGCGGGGTTGACGATTCGGAAGAAGCCGTCGGGCATCGGGGAGTCCTTCGGCGCCTCGACGGTCATCGTTCTGGCGAACAACGTGACACCGGCACCCGGCTGGGTGAAGCGGTACTCGACGGTGATCCGGCCGTCCATTCCGCCGTTACCCTGCCGGTCGTGACCGAGCCGCCCGACCGAGGTGAACACCCACAGCCGAGGCCGGTCCGCGATCGCAAGCTGCCAGCTGAAGATGCGCTCACCGTCCGGACCGCCCTCCTCCCAGTTATCGCCGACCTGCAACGGCAGGCTGTCCAGCTTGCCCACGTAGTTGCTGCCGGGGTAGGTCTTGGTCCAGTTGGCCGGGTTGGTGACGAAGTCGTAGAGCGTCTCGGCGGAGTGGGAGAAGGCTGTCTCCGAACTCGTGGTCACGATGCCCAATTGCGTTGCCCTTCTTGTCCGCAGTCAGCACAGTTTACACTTGCGCGCTAATTTGTAACTTCGCCGTGTGGCGCATCGGTATGGTGGCCCGATGCGTTCGGTAATGCGCTTCGGCGCCCACGTCGGCCGTGGGGTGCGACGGTTGACGGCCGACGCAGTGCTGGGCGACAGGCGGCGATTCCCGCGTCGAGTCACCGACCTCACACCCGAGTCCCTATCGGAGATCATCGCCGGCGGGGTCTGCGCCATCACGCCGCTGGACGCCACCGCCGGCACGTCGAGCCGGGCCCGGCTGGCTCTGGCCGGAGACGGCGTCCCGGAGTCGGTGTTCGTCAAGATGTCGGCCGGCACCGCGGGCATCCGGATGCTGGGTGAGCTGGCCGGACTGGGGGAGACCGAGGCACGCTTCTACCGTGAACTGGCCCCGCAACTGCGCCGGGGCCTGCCCCGGTGTCACGGATCGGCCTTCGACCCGCTGACCGGCCGCTACCTCGTGGTTCTCCAGGACATGGCCGTATCGGACTGCCAGTTCCCCGACACCCTTCATCCGCTGAGCACCGACCAGATGGCTCAGGTGGTGGGTGTCCTCGCCCATCTCCACGGCACGTTCTGGGGCCGGTTGCCGGTGAAGCCCGGCGGCACAGGGCAGTTCGGCTGGCTGCAGAGCCCGTCCTCCGACCCGGCCAACCTGCTCACACCGTCCGTCATGAAGATGTCGGCGAAGCGCCTTGCCGCGTCGACGGCGATCCCGGTGCACACCGGCCGCTACATCTGGGAGAACTTTGCCCGCGCAACGGCCATCGTGGACAGCGGGCCGCACACCGTCCTGCACGGCGACTCGCACCCGGGCAACACCTACTTCTGCGACGGGCACGCAGGCCTGCTGGACTGGCAGGTGGTCCGGCGCGGGCACCCGGCCCGCGACCTCGCCTACGCGATCGTGCTGGGCACACCCGAACACGTCCGCCACGCCGTGGAGCGTGAGTTGCTCGACACCTATCGGCAGGCGCTCGCCGCCGAGGGCGGCCCGGTGCTGGATGCCGATGACCTGTGGACCCGCTACCGGCAGGCCGTCGTGCACCCGTATCTGTCCGCGCTGACGACCGCGAGCCTCGGCGGCCTGCAGGACGACGGCATCGCCCTGGAGGGCCTGCGGCGCGCCGTGACCGCGCTCGATGAACTCGAAACCGTAGCGGCGCTGCGGAACTCAGGCTGAACGCTCAGCCCTGCAGCAGGGCGGCCATCTTGGGGACGATCGCCTGCAGGGCTTTCAGCGGCCGGATCATCACCTTGACCGAGACGATCTTGCCGTCGGCGTTCCAGTGGATCATGTCGATGCCCTCGACGGTCAGCCCGTCGATCTCGGCGGCGAACTCCAGGACCGCCGAATGGGCGTCGAACCACTTGCCGACATACCGGAAGTTCGCGCCCGCGAACAACTTCTCCGCGGCCCGCAGGTATGCCGCCGCCTGCGCGCGACCCCGCTGCGGGGTGAACACCGCAGGGGAGTAGAACACCGCATCGTCGGCGAGCAGTTCCTCGACATCACCGCTGCCGCCGGACGCGATGATCTCGAACCAGCGCTCGAGAACCGGGGGGACGGTCATTTGGGGCAGTTGATCGACACGGCGGCCACGCCGATCGGCAACGGCGCGAGGGATCGCGGCTGCAGTGACATCGCAGTCCTTTCTGAAGCTGGCTGCCTCGAGGATGGCAGCAAAGTCATGGCCGCAGCGGCCGACGGGGTAACGGCAGCTGAACTTGTGCCGAACACGAGGTGGCCGTCACGTCGAGTCGGGCCGACCCGAGGTCACCGTCATCCGATCGGTCGAGTCGGAATCCGGTTGTGCCGAAACGGAATCCGGCACGGGACTGGGCCACGGCTGAGGAACCGGGCGCTGGCGCACCCGTTGCGGCCACCAGAACCACTTCCCCATCAGTGCAGCGATGGACGGGGTCATGAACGAACGCACCACCAGCGTGTCGAACAGCAGGCCCAGCGCGATCGTGGTGCCCACCTGGCCGCCGACCCGCAGCGGGCTGATCGCCATCGACCCCATCGTGAATGCGAACACCAGCCCTGCCGAGGTGACCACCGAACCGGAACCCGCCATCGACCGGATGATCCCGGTGTTGAGCCCGGCGTGGATCTCCTCCTTGAACCGGGCCACCAGCAGCAGGTTGTAGTCCGATCCCACCGCCAGCAGGATGATCACCGCCATGGCGATGACCATCCAGTGCAGCGGCTGGCCCAGGATGTGCTGCCACAACAGCACCGAGAGCCCGAACGACGCCCCGAGCGACAGCACCACCGTGCCCACGATCACCGCGGCCGCCACCACACTTCGGGTGATCACCAGCATGATGATGAAGATCAGGCACAGTGCCGCGATCCCGGCGATCATCAGGTCGTAGTCGGCGCCTTCCTGCAGGTCCTTGTATACCGACGCGGTGCCGCCGAGGTAGACCCGTGAGCCCTCCAGCGGACTGCCCTTGATCGCCTCGAACGCGGCGTTCTTGATCTTGTCGATGTGCGAGATGCCTTCCGGCGTCGCCGGGTCACCCTCGTGAGAGATGATGAACCGCACCGCTTTTCCATCCGGTGAGACGAACATCTTCAGGCCGCGCTTGAATTCCGGGTTGTCGAAGACCTCCGGCGGCAGGTAGAACGAGTCGTCGTTCTTCGACGCGTCGAACGCCTGACCCATGGCGGTCGCGTCGTCCATCATCGCCTGCATCTGGTCCTGCAGTCCGTTCATCGAGGACTGCATGGTCAGCATCATCTGCTTCATCGACGTCATCGTCGCGATCATCGGCGGCATCAGCTCGGCGAGCTTCGGCATCAGGACGTCCATCCTGTCCATGTCCTTCATCATGGCCTCGAGATCGTCACTGAGCGCGTCCATTCCATCCAGGGCGTCGAACGCCGAACGCAGCGACCAACACACCGGGATGTCGAAGCAGTGCGGCTCCCAGTACAGGTAGTTACGGATCGGACGGAAGAAGTCGTCGAAGTTCGCCAGGTTGTTCCGGATCTCGTTGGTGTCGGCCACCATCTGCCTGGTCTTGAGCACCATCTCGTGGGTGACGCCGGTCAGCTGCTTGGTCAGCGCGTACATCCGCGTCATCGTGTCGATGGTGACCTGCATGTCGTCACCCATCGTGAGCATGTCGCGCATGCGGTCCTGCATGTAGGACATGTTCATCATCTGGGTGGTGCCCTGCATGCTGATGATGAACGGGATCGAGGTGTGCTCGATGGGCGTGCCGAGCGGGCGGGTGATGCTCTGCACGCGGCCGATGCCGGGGATGTGGAAGATGTTCTTGGCGATCCGGTCGATCACCAGCATGTCGGCCGGATTGCGCACATCGTGGTCGGTTTCGACCAGCAGCAGTTCCGGATTCATCCGGGCCTGCGGGAAGTGCCGGTCAGCGGCCTCGTAGCCGGCGGCGGCGGGGATGGTCTTCGGCAGGTAGTTCCGGTCGTTGTAGTTGGTCGTGTAGGACGGCAGGGCCAGCAACCCGATCAACGCCAGCGCCGTCGAGGCCGCCAGGATCGGCGCCGGCCAGCGGACGACCGCGGTGCCGACCCGGCGCCAAAGGTGGGTGTTCATCTTCCGCTTGGGCTCGAAGATCTTCCGGAACCGGCTGCCGATCGTGATGACGGCGGGGCCGAACGTCAACGCCGCGAACACCACCACCAGCATGCCGATGGCCAGCGGGAAGCCCAGCGACATGAAGTACGGCAACCGGGTGAAGTGCAGGCAGAACGTCGCGCCCGCGATGGTCAGCCCGGAGCCCAGGATCACGTGCGACGTGCCGTGATACATGGTGTAGTAGGCGGTTTCGCGGTCTTCGCCGTCTAACCGGGCCTCGTGGTAACGCCCGATGAGGAAGATCGCGTAGTCGGTGGCCGCGGCGATGGACAGGGTCGCGAGCAGGTTCACCGCGAACGTCGACAGGCCGATCACCTCGGCGTTGCCCAGGAAGGCGATCACGCCCCGGGCCGCGGTGAGCTCGAGGAACACCATCACCAGCACCAGAACGGTCGTGACGATGGAGCGGTAGACCAGTAGCAGCATCACGAAGATGACCGCGATGGTGACCGCCTCGACCACCTTGACCGCCGAGTCGCCCACGTTGTGCTGGTCGTGGCTCAGCGCCGTCGGTCCGGTCACGTAGACCTTCAGGCCCGGCGGCGGGGGATTGGCGTTGACGATCTTCTGCACCGCGTCGACCGACTCGTTGGCCAGGCTCTCGCCCTGGTTGCCCGCCAGGTACACCTGGACGTAGGCGGCCTTGCCGTCGGCGCTCTGCGAGCCGGCGGCGGTCAGCGGGTCGCCCCAGAAGTCCTGGACGTGCTCGACGTGCTTCGGGTCGTCCCGCAGCTTCTGGATCAGCCCGTCGTAGTAGTGGTGCGCCTCGGCGCCCAGCGGCTGATCGCCCTCCAGCAGCACCATCGCCGAGGAGTTGGAATCGAACTCCTGAAAGTCCTTGCCAACCCGCTTCATCGCCTTCATCGACGGCGCGTCGGTCGGTGACAGCGAGACGGTGTGCTCCTGGCTCACCTGCTCCAGCGGCGGCACCGCGACGCTGAGCACGACGACCAGGCCGAACCAGAACAGCACGATGGGCACGGAGAACATCCGGACGAACCGGGGAATCAGCGGGCGCGCTCCGTGCTTGCGGCTCATGCGGACTTCACCAGGCAGAACGTCTGGGCGTTCACGCCGCTGGTGGTCTTCTCGTCCTTGAGCACGCCGTCGACGAGGATCCGGCAGCCGATGGTGTCGGTGTCACCCTGGGCGACGATGTTGGCGCTGGCGGCCGGTGCGGTGGTCGTCAGCGTGAGCGACCAGGGCAGCGTGGTGTCCCGCACGATTTGCGGCTGGGCGTCGAGGTCGAGGTAGTTGATGGTCGCCACCGCTCCGCTGGGGCCGAAGATCTCGTAGGTGACCTCTTTGGGGTTGAACGGCTTGGTGTCGTTGGCCAGGCCGCTGCCCTGTCGGGTGAGTTCGGTCTTCCCGAACACGCCGTGCAACCGATAGACGCCGAACACGGCGATGGCCACCACAACCAGGATGACCAGCGGGAGCCATGCCCGTCTCAGCGTCTTGACCATTGCTTCCCCGTGACCCGCCTCAGCTGCCCGTCCACGCCATCTGAACCCGTCCGCCGCCGCGGCGACAGATTAGCCCACTTAACTAGAGAGATTAGCTTACTTAAGTGATCGAACGATACCTGCCCGCAGGCCGCGTCTGCGGTCTCCCGGCGCCCGAAGGTGCCGGGTGTCACAGCCGACGGGCTGGTCGCCGAGCGGGATCCGGCGACCGGCCGCGCCGGCCGATTGGGGGCGCTCGAAGCGGGTTTGCTGGGTTCGGGTGTCCGCCCGCCGGGGACGGGCCTACAATCGTGTCCCATGAAGGTAATGAAGCTGATCGCGACGGCCGTGGCGGCCGTGGCGGCACCGGTTGTCCTGGCCGCGCCATCGCACGCAGATGTGGACACCGATTTCGCCAATCAGCTGCACACCGTCGGCATCTACGGCCCCCGCGACTACAACGCGTGGCTGGGCAAGATCGCCTGCAAGCGGCTCTGGACCGGACTCGACGGCGACGCCTACGCCTCGGCCGCGTTCCTGCACAAGAACCTGCCCCGGGGCACCGACCAGGGCCAGGCGCTGCAGTTCCTCGGCTTCGCGATCGCCGCCTACTGCCCGGAGCAGATCGGCGTGCTCCAGCGAGCCTCCGTGCAGTAGCACCCTCGCCGACCTGACGTGGCCGTCCTGACCGCGCGCGACCACCAGAGCGTCACCGACGACATCCCCGCCCCGCCGCGCCAGGTGCTCGAGCACTACGTCGACCTCACCAACATCGCCCTCGTGCATCCCCTCGTGGTGTCGGTGCGCAGTGTGTCGCGCGACGAAAGCCCGGACGGCTATACCGAGACATGGCGGGTGCAGGACCGAATCCCCTTGGGGCCGTTCACGCTTCCCACCACCTACACCGCGCGGCTGCACGTCCCCGACGACGGTCCCGTGACGGCGGAGGCCCGCCAGTTCCCGGCGGTGCGACTGAACTCCGTGGTGTCCTTCGACCCGGTTCCCGCGGGCACCCGGCTCACCGAGCGCATCGAGATCATCGCGCCGCGACCCCTGCTGGCGCTCACCGTCCGGCAGGCCGTGGCGGCGCACAAGGAGATGTTGGCCGGCATCCGGCGGCACTTCGCCGGCGGATAGCCGGTCAGCCGGCCGTCTTGCCGTTGTCGACGTTGTACACCGCGCCGTGCACGGTGGCGGCGTCGTCGCTGGCCAGGAAAGCGATCACCTTGGCAACGTCGACCGGGGCCATCATCCCGCGCGGCGCGGCGATGCGCATGATCAGGTTGTAGTCGGCGTTCTCCGGTGCCTGGAACTCGGTGACCTGCGGGGTCAGCATGCCGCCCGGGCACACCGCGTTGACCCGCAGCCGTTCCTTGGTGAACTCGATGGCCAGTGCCCGGGTGAGACCGACCAGCCCGTGCTTGGCGGCGCAGTAGCCGGCCGAGTACACCTCGCCCTCGACGCCCGCGATCGAGGCGACGTTGACGATGTTGCCCGCGGTCTCCAGCAGGTGTGGCAGCGCGGCGCGGCAGAGGTAGAACGGGCCGTTGAGGTTCACCGCCAGGTCGTAGTCCCAGTCCTCGTCGGTCACCGCGGTGGTGTGCCGCATCTGGTGAAAGCCGGCCGCGTTGACCAGGATGTCGAGCCGGCCGAACCGCTGCACGCAGGCGGCGACCGCGTCCCGGCAGGACTCCGGGGTGGCGATGTCGACCGAGGAGTAGACCCCGCCCGGTACCGCGGTGAACACCTCGGCCATCCGCTCGGCGTCGCGGGCGATGCCGAACACCGCTGCCCCGCGCTCGGCGAACACCTGCGCCACCGCCGCACCCAGTCCCGACGACGCGCCCGTCACCAGGGCCACCTTCCCGCTCAACTGCGTCACGGCCCGACCCTTCCGCCGGACCGAGCCCGGCTACCTGGACTATTCGTGGGACTACACGTGCACGTTGCGGACGCCCACCGCGTTCCGCAGTCCCGAGCAGTTGTAGCACCCCACGCAGCCGACGCAGTCGCGGCACCGGCCGCAGCCCAGGCAACCAACGCAGCGCCGGCACGCGAAACAGCCGACACACGCCACGCACCCGGCGAGCAGCACCGACAGAATCGTCACCGCGCTACCCGCGACGGCGGCGCTGCCCGCCGTGGCGACCGACCCCGCGATCGCGGCGCTGCCCGCGGTGGCGATGGATCCGGCGACCGCGGAACTTCCGGCGGTCGCGATCGACCCGGCGACCGCGGCGCTGCCCGCGGTGGCGATCGACCCCGACACCGCGACGTTCCCCGCGGACGAGGCTCGACGAACGGGCAGGCGTGTCTTCATGTTTCGAGGATGTCAGGTCGCGGGCCGGCGCACACCCGGCCGGGCGAATTTCGCCCAACCCCTATCGGTCGGTCAGCGGCCCGGGCGATAATCGCTCACGGGCCGGGGATTCCGGAGGGGAGATGGGAACCGTCACCCTGACGTGGACCGCCGAACGCGGCATGGCGGCGGGACTGGCCAAGGTCTGGTTCACCCTGGCCTTCGTCGCCCCACCGCCCGCGCCGGTGACGCGTCATCCACTACAGTGCGATCAGTTCGGAATCTGCAGCTAGAAGGCTTGCGGGGACACATTGCGGGGGGTCGGGTAAAAATTACGCGAGCGTGACCATGTCCCGCCCGAGTCGGCGGATGGTGGTCGCCTCGCCTTGAATGAGCAAAGAGGTTCACCGTTGGTCACGGGCGTTGCCGCGCCCGATCGGGGAAGGAGCGGCCATTGCGCGCATTCGATGCCGCAACACGTAGCGGCGCGCGCTCGTCCGCAGTCCGAATGGCGGTCGAACCGCCCGACGCCCAGTTCGAGGTGTGGCGCAACGGCGTCCGCCAGGCCGCGCTGTCCCACGTCGGTGAGTTCGTGGACGCCCACTGCACCGCGCAGTTGGCCCGCACCGGTGTCGATCTGGCGGCCGATGTCCTGGTGCAGTTCGTCAGCAGTGGCAAATGCCTGCGGTCGACGTTCATGTACCTGGGCTGGCTGTGCGGCGCCGAACCCGACGACACGGCCCTGCGGGCCTCGGCCGGCCTGGAACTGTTGCACGGCTTCGCGCTACTGCAGGACGACGTCATGGACGATTCGCCACTGCGCCGCGGGCGCCCCGCCGCGCACGTCCAGTTCGGCGACTGGCACGCCGAGCGCGGCCTGTCCGGATCCGCGTGGCGGTTCGGCGCCTCGGCGGCGATCCTGCTGTCCGATCTGTGCCTGGTGTGGGCCGAACAGATGATGCGCGAAAGCGGCCTGCCGGCCGAAGCGCTGTCGCGGGCCTGGCGCCGCTACGACGCGATGCGGGTCGAACTGGCCGTCGGCCAGTTCGCCGACGTCGCCAACGATGCCGGGGCGCTGCCGACCCTCGACGAGGTGCTCGACGTGGCCCGCCGGAAGTCCGGCAACTACACCGTCCGCAGGCCCCTGGAGATCGGCGCCGCCATGGCCGGCTGCGACCACCTGGTCGACGTGCTCGGGCCCTACGGCAGTGCGCTGGGCGAGGCCTTCCAATTGCGCGACGATCTCCTGGGAGTCTTCGGCGCGCCCACCGTCACGGGCAAGCCCGTCGGCGGTGACCTGGCCGAGCGCAAGGCGACCAGCGTCGTCGTCGCCGCGCACCAGATGGCCGACTCGACCATCCGCCGCCAGTTCGTCGAGCTGATGAACGCCGAGGAACTCACCGACGACGACATCGCGCACTGGCGCAACCTCATCGTGGCCACCGGCGCGGTGGAGTGGGTCGAGGACATGATCGCCGACCGCGTCACGACCGCCCACGACCACATCTCTGACGACCGGATCGACGGCTGGGCGCGCTCCGCGCTGGCCAACATGGCGTCGATCTGCACGGCAAGGAGCCAATGATGCGTACCGTTCCGGGTCCCACCGACCACGTCGTGGTCGTCGGCGCCGGCCTGTCCGGCCTGTCGGCCGCCCTGCAGCTGGCCGGGCGCGGGCGACGGGTCACCGTCGTCGAGCGCTACGGCTTCCCGGGCGGCCGGATGGGCCAGGCCGACGTCCGCGGCTACCGCATCGACACCGGGCCCACCGTGCTGACCATGCCGGACATCATCGAGGAGGCGTTCGCCGCCGTCGGTGCCTCGATGGCCGACCGGCTCGACCTGGCCCCGGTCGACCCGGCCTACCGCGCCAGCTTCGCCGACGGCAGCTCGCTGGACGTGCACACCGACGCCGCGGCCATGACCGCGGCCGTCGAAGAGTTCGCCGGGCCCGAGCAGGCCGCCGGCTACCAGCGGTTGCGGGACTGGCTGACCGAGCTGTACCGGCTCGAGATGAACGGCTTCATCGCCTCGAACTTCGACTCCCCACTGTCGCTGCTGACACCCCAGCTGGCCCGGCTCGCGGCGATCGGCGGGTTCCGCGGCTGGGAGAAGATGGTGCGCCGGTTCATCAGCGACGAACGGCTGCAGCGCATATTCACCTTCCAGGCGCTCTACGCCGGTGTGCCGCCCCAGCACGCGCTGGCCGCCTATGCGGTGATCGCCTACATGGACACCGTGGCCGGCGTGTACTTCCCGCGCGGCGGCATGCGTGCGGTCCCGGAGGCGCTGGCCGCGGCGGCCGCCGAGGCGGGCGTGGAGTTCCGCTATGAGACCACGGTCAGTGCGCTGGAACGGTCCGGCTCCCGGGTGACCGCGGTGCGCACCCACACCGGTGACCGGATCGCTTGCGACGCAGTGATTCTCACCACCGAGTTGCCGCTGACCTACCAGCTGCTGGGGCGCACCCCGCGCCGCGCGCTCAAGGTGCGCCCGGCGCCGTCGGCGGTCGTCGTGCACGTCGGGTGCCCCGCGGTCGGTGACGCACTGGTACACCACAACATCAGCTTCGGGGCGCAGTGGGCCAAGACGTTCGACGAGATCATCGACGACGGCTCGCTGATGAGCGACCCGTCGCTGCTGGTGACCCGGCCCACCGCCGGTGACCCCAGCCTGGCCCCGCCCGGCCGCGACCTGCTCTACATCCTGGCCCCGGCACCCAATCTAGATGTGGGCGTGGTCAATTGGGCCGCCGAGGGTGACGCGTACGCGCACCGGGTGGTGGCCAAGGCCGCCGAGCGGCTGCTGCCGGGGCTGGCCGAGAACGCCGACGTGCTCGACGTCGTCACCCCGGCCGACTGGGCGCGGCAGGGGATGGCCGCGGGCACCCCGTTCGCACTGGCGCACACCTTCGCCCAGACCGGGCCGTTCCGTCCCGCCAACACGGTGCGCGGAGTCGACAACGCGGTGCTGGCCGGGTCCTCCACGGTGCCCGGGGTCGGTGTGCCGACCGCGCTGCTGTCCGGACGGCTGGCCGCCGATCGTGTCACCGGGGTCACCGACAATGTCGTCAACAGGCGGACCATTACGAAGTCGGGAAGCAGGTAGTGATGATCCACACCGAATTGCACGCGGCCGGGGTCCACGACGCCCAGCTCCGCGAGTCCTACCGGTACTGCCGCCGGCTCAACGCCCAGCACGGCCGGACGTTCTTCCTGGCCACCCGGCTGCTGGCGCCCTCGCAGCGGCCCGCCGTGCACGCGCTGTACGGCTTCGCCCGCTACGCCGACGACATCCTCGACGACCTCGACTCCGACGCCGACACCGCCGAGCGGGCGCGCCGGCTCGAGCAGCTGGCGGCCAAGTTCTTCGACGGCGCCGACCACGCCGACGACCCGGTGCTGGCCGCGGTGCTGCACACCGCGCGCACCTACCACATCCCGCTGAACCTCTTCGACGACTTCCTGGCCTCGATGCGGATGGATCTGACGGTCACCGACTATCCGGATCGCGCCGCGCTCAACGGCTACATGCGCGGCTCGGCCGAGGTGATCGGTCTGCAGATGCTGCCGATCCTGGGCACGGTCGGCCCGAGGAGCGCGGCCGAGCCGTACGCCGAGGCATTGGGCACCGCCTTCCAGCTGACCAACTTCCTGCGTGACGTCAACGAGGACTTGTCGCGCAACCGGGTCTACCTGCCCGCCGACGAGTTGGCCGCGTTCGGGGTGGACCGTCAGCTGCTGATGTGGTGCCACCGCAGCGGCCGCACCGATCCGCGGGTGCGCAGCGCCCTGGCCGCCCAGCACGACATCACCCGCGGGGTGTACCGGGAGGCGCGCAAGGGCATTGCGCTGCTGGCCCCCGCGTCGCGGCCCTGTGTCACCGCGGCGTTCACCCTGTATTCGGAGATCCTCGACCGCATCGAGGAGATCGACTTCGCCGTGTTCAGCGAGCGCGCGTCGGTGAGCCTGCGCCGGCGGGGGCAGGTGTTCGGCACCGGACTGGTGCGGGCATGGCGGGCGCGGCGGGCCGACACCAGCCCGAGAGGTGACCTGACCGCTGGCGCCGCCTGATGGACCGGTGGCAGTACCTCATCGTCCTCGGCGCCTGTCTGCTGATCACCGCCCCGCTGGAACTGTTCGGCGCCGGTGTCTACCGGCAACCGCTTCGCCTGCTGAAGTCGGTGGGCCCGGTGGCGCTGATCTTCGTGATCTGGGACGCGGTCGCCATCGCCGGTCACGTCTGGACCTACAACCCGCGCTACATCACCGGCCTGCACCTGCCGTTCGCGGTTCCCATCGAAGAGGTGCTGTTCTTCATCGTCATCCCGATTTGCGGCCTGCTGACCTATTCCGCGGTCAGCACGATCCTGGGCTGGCTGCGCCGATGACCGGACTGGGTTACACGTTGCCCGCCGCGATCGCCGTGATCGTGGTGTGTGTGCTGGAATTGGCGGTGTTCCGCACCGGGTTGTTCCGCAAGGCCGAATACTGGATATCGATGGGCATCGTGCTGGGTTTTCAGGTCATCGTCGACGGCTGGCTGACCAAGCTGTCCGCCCCGATCGTGATCTACAACGAGCAGCACAGCACCGGTGTGCGTTTTCCCTTCGACATCCCGGTGGAGGACTTCTTGTTCGGCTTCGCGCTGGTGACCGCCGTTCTGATGCTCTGGGAGCGGCAGCGATGACCAGCGTCGGGCATCGGGGCCTGCCCAAGTCCGAGGTTCCCGGGGCCTTCGACGTGGGCGCTCGCGCCTACGATCGGCTGGTCGGGGCCAACCCCGGCTACCACGATCATCTGCGCATCTCGGCGCGCCGGATGCGGATTCCCAACGGCGGCAAGGGGTTACGCCTGCTCGATGCCGGGTGCGGGACCGGTGCCTCGACGGCGGCACTGCTCGAGGCCGCCCCGCACGCCGAGATCGTGGCCGTGGACGCCTCGGCGGGCATGCTGGCCGAGGCGGCCGAGAAGAGTTGGCCGGACTCGGTGCGCTTCGTGCACACCCCGATCGAGGACCTGGCCGAAGCCGGGGTGCACGGCCCTTTCGACGGCATCCTGGCCGCCTACCTGTTGCGCAACCTCGACGACCCGGACACTCAATTGCGGGCGTTCCGGGAGATCTTGCGTCCAGGCGCCACCCTGGCCGTGCACGAGTACTCGGTGCGGGACTCCCGCCTGGCGTCGGGCATCTGGGACGCCGTCTGCTGGGGCATCATCATCCCGTCCGGCTGGAGGCAGACCCGTGACAGCACGCTCTACCGCCATCTGTGGCGCAGCGTGAAGACCTTCGACGGTGCCGCGGACTTCCAACGCCGGATCGCCGCAGCGGGATTCACCGGCGTGCACAGCGAGACCATGCCCGGCTGGCAGCGGGACATCGTGCACACCTTCCTCGGGGACGCGCCGCGATGATGGACTCCCGCCGCGTCGCGCACCCGGCCCCGCCCGGACTGGCGCACGCCAATGCGCTGCCCACCACCCCGCACGTCGTGGTCGTCGGCGGCGGCATCGCCGGGCTGGCCGCGGCCACCGGACTGGTGGAGCGCGGGATCTCCGTCGAGGTGCTCGAGCGCGAGCCCAACCTCGGCGGCCGGGTGGCCGGCTGGACCGAGACGCTCGAGGAAGGTGAACTGGCCGGCACCGAGGTGGCCAACAACCGGGGCTTTCACGCGTTCTTCCGCCAGTACTACAACCTGCGGGCGCTGTTGCGCCGCAGCGACCCCGGGTTGGACCGGTTGCGCGCGGTGGAGGACTACCCGCTGATCGACGGCGAGGGCAGGCGCGACACCTTCCGCGGGCTGCCCAAGAGCCCGCCCTGGAACGCGCTGGTTTTCGCGCTGCGCAGCCCCACCTTCCGGTTCCGGGACCTGTTGCGGCTCAATGCCGTTGCCGCCGCACCGTTGGCCGCGGTGTCGGTGCCCGACATCTACGACCGGCTCGACCACCTCGACGCCGAGACGTTCCTGACCGACATCAATTTCCCGGTCGCGGCGCGGCACCTCGCCTTTGAGGTCTTCGCGCGCAGCTTCTTCGCCCGCCCCGAGCGGTTGTCGGCGGCGGAACTGGCAGCGATGTTCCACATCTACTTCCTGGGTTCCAGCGAGGGGCTGGTGTTCGACGTCGCCGAGTCGAACTTCAACACGGCCCTATGGGATCCGTTGGGGGAGTATCTGATCGAGCAGGGCGTACAGTTCCGTACCGGGGTCTCGGCCACCTCGGTCGGCGCCGGCGGACCCAAGCGGCTGCGGGTCCTCGACAGCACCGGGGCGACCATCGACGCCGACGGCGTGGTGCTGGCGACCGATGTCGGGGGACTGCGCCGGATCGTGGCCGACTCGCCCGGGCTCGGTGACGCGCACTGGCGGGGGCAGGTGGCCGCGCTACGTACCGCGCCACCGTTCGTGGTGCAGCGGCTCTGGCTGGACCGGCCGGTCGATGCCGACCGTCCGGCGTTCCTGGGCACCGGTGGCCTGGAGCCGGTCGACAACATCAGCGTGGTCAGCAACTACGAGCGTCAGGCCGCGGAATGGGCTCGGGCACAGGGCGGTTCGGTGGTCGAGGTGCATTCCTACTCGGTGGTGGAGGAGCCGCCGTTCGACGGTCTGCGCGAGCGGATGCTCGCGCGGCTGCACCAGCTCTATCCGGAGACCGCGCGGGCCGGCATCGTCGCCGAGCGGGTGCTGTTCCGTGACGACTGCCCGCTGTTCTGGCCGGGTGCCTACGCCGAACGGCCGACGGTCAACACGCCGGTGGAGGGTCTGATGCTGGCCGGTGACGGTATCCGCATCGACCTGCCGGTAGCCTTGATGGAGCGGGCCGCCACCACCGGGTGGACCGCCGCCAACCGATTGTTGGCGGGCTGGGGGATCAGTGGGCACACCCTGCACACCGTGCCGGTGCAGGGGCGCTCACCTGTTCTGCGCCGGCTCGCCACCCGAGAAAGGCGCGCCCCGATATGAGCCTGCGGTCACGGCTGGCCGACCGATGGCCCAAAGACATACCGCTGCAACTCATTCCAAAGCTCGAGTGGAGCATGCAGCAGCCCACGTATCAGGACGCCCAACCGCAGATCATCGATGCCGCCCTACAGCGCGCCCTGCGCAGGCCCAGCGGGAACTGGTACGCCTTCGCCGCGAGCACCGATGTGCGAACTGACCGGCCGTTCGGCACCCGGGTCGACGGCGTCGAGCTCGTCGCCTGGCGCGACCAGCAGCGCACCCTGCACGTCGGCCCCGCGGCCTGCCCGCATCTGGGCGCCGACCTGGCCACCGGCAAGGTGGACTGCGGCGGGTTGATCTGCCCGTGGCACGGGCTGCGCCTCGACGGTGGCCGCGCGTTCGGCTGGAAGCCGTTGCGCGCATATGACGACGGGGTGCTGGTATGGGTGCGGCTCGACGGGGTGGGCGGTGATGTGGGCGAAGGCGGGGGCCGGGAGCAGCCGCTGGACGCACCGGTCATCCCGGTCCGGCCCGCCGGCGCGGCGCTGGCGGCGGTGGCCCGGCTGGAGGGAACCTGCGAACCCGGTGACGTCATCGCCAACCGTCTCGACCCGTGGCATGGCGCGTGGTTCCACCCGTACTCGTTCACCCAACTCGAGGTGCTCAGCGCCCCGGCGCTCGACGCCGACGAGGACGCCGACCGGTTCCTGGTGGCGGTGACGTTCCGGATGGGGCGCCTCGGGGTCCCGGTAATCGCCGAGTTCACCGCGCCGGAGCCGCGCACCATCGTGATGCGGATCGTCGACGGCGAGGGCGCGGGCAGTGTGGTCGAGACCCACGCCACCCCGGTGGGCCGCGGGCCTGACGGCCGGCCCCGCACGGCGGTGCTCGAGGCCGTCATCGCCCAGTCCGACCGCGAGGGATTCCGGCACTCGCTGCGCGCCGCCCGGCTCATCACACCGATGATGCGCTTCGCCGCAACCCGGCTGTGGCGCGACGACCTGGCGTACGCCGAGCGCCGATACGCCCTGCGCGCCAACACCGGTGGCTAACCTGAACGTCCGGGGGCCGAAGGAGAAGGTGAGGCGATGGCCAAGCGCATCGTGATCTGGGGTACCGGTTTCGTCGGCAAGATGGTCATCCCCGAGGTGCTGCGGCACCCGGACTTCGAGCTCGTCGGGGTCGGGGTGAGCAACCCGGCGAAGGTCGGGGTGGATGTCGGGGAGATCTGCGGACTGCCCGAACCGACCGGCGTGCTGGCCACCGACGACGTCGACGCCCTGATCGCGCTCGAACCGGATGCGCTGGTGCACTACGGACCGACCGCCGCACACGCCGACACCAACATCGACCTAATCGGCCGCTTCCTGCGGGCCGGGATCGACGTCTGCTCGACGGCGATGACACCGTGGGTGTGGCCCAAGATGCACCTGAACCCGCCGAACTGGATCGAGCCGATCAACGAGGCCTGCAAGGCGGGCCGGTCGTCGTGCTTCACCACCGGCATCGACCCCGGTTTCGCCAACGACCTGTTCCCGATGACGCTGATGGGGCTGTGCTCGGAGGTACGCCGGGTGCGCGCGTCGGAACTGTTGGACTACACCAACTACGAGGGCGACTACGAGTTCGAGATGGGCATCGGCCGCGAACCGGAGTATCAGCCGCTGCTGGAGAACTCCGACATCCTGGTGTTCGCGTGGGGCGCGACGGTGCCGATGATCGCCCATGCCGCGGGCATCAAGCTCGACGAGATCACCACCACCTGGGACAAGTGGGTGACACCCACCGAACGCACCACCGTCAAGGGCGTCATCCCGGCCGGGCATGTGGCCGCGGTGCGGTTCACCATCAACGGCGTCTACCGCGGCAAGACCCGGATCCAGCTCGAACACGTCAACCGGATCGGCCACGACGCCGCCCCGGACTGGCCGTCGGGCAACCAGGACGACGTCTACCGGGTCGAGATCGAGGGCACCCCGAGCATCTTCCAGGAGACCGCGTTCCGGTTCACCGACGGCTCGGGGCGCGACGCGGCGGCGGCGGGCTGCCTGGCCACCGGCCTGCGGGCGCTCAACGCGGTCCCCGCGGTCAACGACCTGCCGCCGGGCTGGGTCACCCCGCTCGATCTACCGCTGATTCCGGGGCACGGCACCATTCGCTGAGTAACGCCCCCGGCGCCGGATTCGACACTCCAGGTGAATCCAAATATCGGTGCTGGGGGTACCCGCATGCCTGCGAGACCAGGCCGGGGGCCCGGATTGGACGACATGGCAGCGTCACCCAGGCCGGCCATCGGCCTATCTGTCGGGGGCACCACCTTGGCCGCGGTCACCGCCGACCGCTCGGTCACCCGCAGGGCTGTGATCACGCTTTTTCGTCATCAGCCCGCCCTGGTCGGGCTGCCGACGGAGAACCCGGTGCCCGACGAAGCCGGCCTGGTGATCACCGACTTCGTCGACCGGGTCGGCGACCCGGTGCCGGTCGTGGCCGCCGACGGCTCGGTACACCCCGGGGAGAGTTTGCTGGCCGAGGCCCTGCGGGCGCTCGCCGGTGTCGCGACCGGGGGGCGCCCGCTGCCGCCCGCGGTCGCGGTGACCTACCCGGCGCACTGGCGCGGCCCGGCCGTCGAGGCGCTTCGCCGCGCGCTGCGCCGGATGCCGGAATGGTCGGCAGGCGAACCGCTGCTGATATCCGACACCGCCGCGGCGCTGACCGCCCTGCAGGCCGATCCCGGCCTGCCCACCCGCGGCGTGGTGGCGCTGTGCGACTTCGGCGGCAGCGGGACCGGCATCACGTTCGTGGAGGCGGGGTCCCATCAGCCGATCGCCGCCGGCGTGCGGCACCTCGACTTCTCCGGCGACCTGATCGACCAGGCCGTCCTCGCCCACGTGGTCGCCGAACTGTCCGCCGGCGGCGCGGTGGACACCACCAGCACCTCGGCCATCGGGTCGCTGACCCATCTGCGCGCCGAGTGCCGGGCCGCCAAGGAGCGGCTGTCCTCGGCCAGCGTCACCTCGCTGCCCGCACAGTTGCGTGGCTTCCGCGGCGACGTCCGGCTCACCCGCACCGAACTCGATGACGCCATCGCACCGGCACTCGCCGAGTTCGTGGCCGCCGTGCAGGACGGTATGGCCCGCTCCGGGGTGCGCCCCGCCGATCTCACCGCGATCGCCACCGTCGGCGGCGGCGCCGCCGTCCCGGCGGTCACCACCGCGCTGTCCCAGCATCTGCGGGTGCCCGTGATCACCACCCCGCGCCCGGCGCTGACCGCGGCGATCGGCGCCGCGCTGCGGGCATCCCGCGGCCCGGCCGACGACAGTGCCACCGCACTGGCACCCGCCGCCCCGGTCGTCGCCGAACCGCCCGCCCCGAGTGGGCGTGCCCTGGCCTGGTCGGAGGCCGACGACATCCCGGACCTGGCGCCGCCGCTGGCCGGCCATGCCCGGCGCAAGCGCGACCCTGCACCGACGACCGGCGCCGGCCCGCTGCTGGAGTTCGACCAGGAACCGGTCGCCGCGGCCGACGGCCCCGCACCCTGGTACCGCAGGCCGATGCCCGTCGTCGCGGCCGCGCTGCTGGTGATCCTGGCCGCCGGGGCGGGCACCGCCCTCGCACTCGAGCAGGACGGCAGCGCCGCCCCGGCCGCCCCCGCCCCGAGCATCAGCACCGCCCCATCGCCGTCGCCGCAGACCGCGCCGCCGTCCGAGGCGCCGGCGAACCCGCCGTCCGCGCCCCTGCAGAACCAGGCCCCGGCGGCCGCCCCGACCCGGGTTGTTCAGGCGCCGCCCGCCGCCACCGCGGCTGCCCCGCCGCCGGTCAGCACCGAGGCGCCACCGCCCCCGGTCACCGAGACGGTCACCAGCACGGCGGTCTCGACCGCGCCGCCGGTCACCGAAACCGCCACCGTCGCACCGCCGCCGACCTTCCAGCCCGGGCCGCTGATCCCGACCATCCCACCGATCCCGAAGATTCCCGGCCTGGCGCAGTTGCTGCCGCTGCCGTCGGCGTCAGGCTGAGCCGGTCGTCCGTTTGGCCAGGACCAGCTTGGCCAGGGGAATGATCATCGGTTCGGGCGCCCCGGCCAGTTCGGTCGCCACCAACGCCTCGAGTCGTTCCACGAACCCCGCCGCGCGGGCATCGCCGACGCCGCCGTCGAGGGCGGCGGCGAGCGACGGAAAGATGGCGGCCCGCAGGAACCCGGCCCACTTCGCGGCGAAGGCCGACGCGTCGTTGTCCAGCCGGTACTGCGCCCAGAACCGATCCTCGGCGTTGAACAGTTCGAGGTGCTCGATCGAGAGCCCCTCGAACCGCCCGGACGGGGCGAACGGAGCCCGAAAGTCCTTCTCGTCGCGGGCCATCGAGGGCACCGACATGCGGCGGGCCTCCTCGGCGGTGATGACACCGTCGTCGACCAGTCGGCGCAGTCCGGCCACGACGGCGTCGAAGGCGGCGCGGTAACCCGAACCACCGTCGGGCTCCATGGCCATGGCCAGCACCACGAGCCGGCCGCCGGGGGCCAGTTCGCGGCCGCGGAACGCGACGAACTCATGCCAGTCCTCGGCGGCCTGCCGGGCGTAGGCGCGCCGCACCTCATCATCGGCGCTGTAGGAGACCTGCACATGGTCCGGCACCGGCATCGGTATCCGGCTCAGCCAGTGCACGGCCCACGAACTCCAGCCCAGCGCAATGCTGTTCGCCGGCAGGATCTGTTGGTAGAAGGAGCGGCCGACGGACGATGCGAAGACCGCCTGCTCCTTCTTCAGGTAGCTGTCCGGGTCGTCGGCCAGGGTGGCGAACAGGGCGCTGAAGTCGTTCTCCGCGACATCGGTGTGGACGACCAGGATGGCCCGGTCGGAGCGGGTTCGCCCGCGCAGCACCCGGATCGCGGTGTTGACCGGCAGCAGCGAGTTGTATCCGTTCGCCGCGCCATAGTCGGCGATCGCGATCGGCTGCGGCGCCCGGGGCAACGGCACGCTGCGCGCGGCATCCTCGAAAAGCGCTATCGCGGGCTGCAATCCGGCCGCCTGCAGGCGCGACGAGGCGGAGTAGGTGGCGCTGTCCATGGGTTGTGGACGCACCACGAAACTGGATTCGGGCACCGTCAGTTCCGGCGGCGCCGGTGCAGCAGCAGGCCGACGACGATGCCGATGGCCAGCATCGCGGTCAGCAGCAGCCACATCGGCGACTCCACGGTGATCCACAGAATATGCACCTGCTTGCGATCGCGGTTCTGCCCGATGAACACCGCGGCCAGGCCGACCAGCAGGATGGCCAGCCAGTAGCGCAGCGCGAAGCGACCTACCGCACCGCCGGCAGGCCGGGTTTCCTCAGGGGACATGGCGACCTCCTTATCGTCAGCAGGTGACGGTAGTCGCCCGGTTCTCAATTGTCGGGATAACCGACCCCGGTGAGCCGTTCGGACAGGGTCCACAGCCGGCGGCCGGCTTCCGGATCCGACGCGCGGGGCAGCACCTTCGCCTCGGCCACGCCGCCGCCGGCCATCTCGTAGAAACCGGTCGGTCCGTAGAACACCCCGCCGCGGGCGTGCGGATCGACCGCCGCGTAGAGCACCGGCAGGATGCCCTCGTCGACCTCCTGCCACATGAACGGCATGTAGCGCCAGCTGAACTGGTAGAACCGCGCCAGCGCGGTGGGCTTGGCCCGGCCGTGGGAGGGACCGCTGATCTGCAGGTTGGTCTTGCACAAGCCCGGGTGCGCGGCGTTGGACATCAACCCCCACCCGTGCCGGCGGCTGAGCCGGTCCAGTTCGAGGGCGAACATCAGCGTCGCGCTCTTGGACTGTGAGTAGGCGGCGTTGGCCGAGTACGAACGCTCGAAGTTGGGGTCGTCGAAGTTGATGCCGCCCAGCCGCGCGGCCAGGCTGCTCAGCGACACCACCCGGGCGTTGCCGGCGGCGCGCAGCAGCGGCAGCAGGTGCGCGGTGAGCGCGAAGTGGCCCAGGTGGTTGGCGCCGAACTGCAACTCGAAGCCATCGGACGTGGTGTCCCGCTCGGGCGGCTGCATCACCCCGGCGTTGTTGACCAGGATGTCGATCGGCCGTCCCTCGGCGTTCAGTTCCTCGCCGAGTGCGGCGACGCTTGCCAGCGAGGACAGATCGATGCTCTTGAGGGTCAGCTTCGCGTCCGGGACGGCGGCGCGGATCTCGGCGGCCGCGGCCTCGCCCTTGGCGCGGTTGCGGATCGCCATGACCACGTCGGCGCCCGCGGCGGCCAGGCGCTGGGATACGCCCAGGCCCAGTCCGCTGTTGGAGCCGGTGACGACGGCGAGTTTTCCGGACAGATCGGGAACGGTGAGGGTGAGGTCAGCCATGCCGGCGACAGTAACAGAACAACGGTCTGATAACAAGAGAACGAAGGTCTGCTAAATTGTGCGGCGTGACGTCGACGTTCCAGCGCGCCCGCCGGCCCGAGCAACTGGCCGCCCGGCGATGCGCGATCCTGGCGGCCGCCCGCACGGCACTGGCGGATCGACGGGTCGACGAGGTCACCCTGCGCGACATCAGTGAGGGCGTCGGGCTGGCCAAGTCCAACGTGTTGCGCTATTTCGACAGTCGCGAAGCGATCTTCCTGGAACTCCTCGACGAGGAATGCCGGGATTGGCTGGCCGAGTTGGGCGACGCACTGGGCCGGCCACGCGCCCGGAAACCCGGCTACACCAACGAGATCCGGATCGCGACCACGATCGCCGAGACGCTGGCCGCCCGGCGGTTGATGTGCGAGTTGCTCGGCGCCATGGCCGGGGTACTGGAACGCAACATCTCGGTCGAGTTCGCCCGCGACTTCAAGCTGCGCGCCATGGCGAACATCACCGCGCTCTCCGAACTGGTCGGCGCGCAGCTGCCCTGGTTGCCCGCGGAGTTCACCGGCTTCATCGGCGAGGCGATCCTGACGCTGGCGGCCGGGATGTACCCCTTCTCGGTGCCCACCGAGGCGGTCCGGCAGGCGATGGAGGAACTCGATTTCCCCGACCCGGGGTGTCGCTTTCGCGAAGGTCTGCAAACCGGGCTGACCACCTGGCTGATCGGGGCGTCCGCGCAACACCCCGCATGACACACTTCCGGCCATGAAGGGCACCTGGACCGCCCCGCGCATCATGGCCGCGACCGGCGTCCTGACGATGATCGTCGGCGGTATCGGATTCCTCGTCGTCATGACCCTCAATGCGTTCGTCCTCGACGAGTTCGACGCCTATGGCGAGGTCCCCATCCCCGGCGCCGGTCAGGTGCAGCTGCCCGCCGGTGCGATGACGATCAGCTTCCACACCGAGGTCACCAGCGCGCCGTCGAGCTCATTCCGGTACCCGCCCCTCACACTCGGCATCGACCCGCCGCCGGGTGCGCCCGACCCGGTCCTCACCGAGGACCACGGCGCCACAACGAGCTTCAACAACGACGTGCACATGCGGATCTGGACCGCCCAGGTCCCGGTTGCCGGCCTCTATCGGGTACGGACCGGCGGCGACGTCGACGGCTACATCAACCCGCGGCTGGCGTTCGGCCACGAGAGCGACTACGACTACCTGCACTACGTGTTCGCCGCGATGTTCGGGGTCGGGGTGCTCGACGTGATCATGTCCCGGGTGCTCAAACGGCTCCAGGGCCGAGCATCGCCGGGCGTCGCGCTGCAGGATCTCCCAGCGTCGATCGCGCCCGCCGACCCGTTCACGCCGACCGATCAGGGTGTCCGATTGGAGCAGCTGAAAACCATTGCCGCGTTGCGGGATTCCGGGGCGCTGACCGAAGCGGAGTTCGAGGCCGAGAAGCGCCGGATTCTGCGGGGCTAGACTCGGCGGACGTGAAGGCTGTCAGCTGTGTCAACGCGACGTTGTCGGTGGTCGATGTGCCCGCCCCGCGGCCCGGCGAGGGCCAGCTGGTGCTCGACGTGGCCAGTTGCGGGATCTGCGGTTCGGATCTGCACGCCAAGGACCACGCCGACGAGTTGGCCGAGATCTTCGAAGAGACCGGCTACCCGGACGGCATGCGCGGTGACACCCCTACCATCTTCGGGCACGAGTTCTCCGGCGTGGTGGCCGAGCGGGGCGCCAAGGCCGCCAAGGCTTTCAAGATAGGTACCCGGGTGGTGTCTTTCCCGATGGTGCGTTCGCACGGTGGGGTCCAGCTGACCGGGCTCTCACCCTTCGCGCCGGGCGGGTACGCCGAACAGGTTCTCGTGGAGGCCTCGATGACGTTCCCGGTGCCCAACGGGCTGTCGATGGACATCGCGGCGCTCACCGAGCCCATGGCGGTTGCGCTACACGCCGTGCGGCGCAGCGAGATCGCCAAGCGGGACACGGCGATCGTCATCGGATGCGGGCCGGTCGGGCTGGCGGTCATCTGCCAACTCAAGGCGCGTGGCGTCGGGACCATCGTGGCCAGCGACTTCTCACCGGGCCGGCGCGTTCTGGCCGCCCGGTGCGGTGCCGACATCGTGGTGGACCCGAAGGTGGACTCGCCCTACGACAAGGCGGCAGGCAAGGGGATCGTGACCGACTTCTCGGGTCTGGCTGACCTCGCGGTCGGCTCGATGGACAAGCTGCGCAAGCTGCCCGGGTGGCAGCACGTGTACCGCGCCGCCGACGCCCTCGGCGCCGCCAGACCGAAGCGGCCGGTGATCTTCGAATGCGTCGGCGTGCCGGGACTGATCGACGGGATCATCGCGGCCGCGCCCCTGAGCTCGCGGGTGGTCGTCGTGGGTGTCTGCATGAGTCCCGATCGGTTCCGCCCGGCGCTGGCCGGCGGCAAGGAGATCGACCTGCGCTTCGTGTTCGCCTACACGCCACTGGAGTTCCGCGACACGCTGCACATGCTGGCCGACGGAAAACTCAACGCCACACCGCTGGTGACCGGCAAGGTGGGGCTCGACGGGGTAGCCGCCGCGTTCAAGGCGCTCGGTGACCCCGAGACGCACGCGAAGATCCTCGTGGACCCGCGCAGCGACGCGACGGCGCCGTAATCAGTGGCTCTTGCTGACCGGCCACTTCCTCAGTGGCCCCTGGCCACCCACTCGTCGTAGTTCACCAGCTCGTCGCCGATGCGGGTGCTGTCCCCGTGGCCGGTGTAGACCACGGTGTCGGCGGGCAGCCTGCCCAGCTTGTCCCTGATCGAGCCGAGGATGGTCGGGAAGTCGGAGAACGACCGTCCGGTCGCGCCCGGGCCGCCCTGGAACAGGGTGTCCCCGGAGAACACCGCGCCCAGCGCCGGGGCGTACAGGCAGGTCGAACCGGGGGAGTGGCCGGGCGTCGCGATGGCGTGCAACTCGATACCGTCGGCCTTGAGTACCTGATCGTCCTCGATCGCGCGAAAACCCTTGTCCCCGTGCGTCATCTCCCACAGCATGGTGTCGGCGGGATTCAGCAGGATCGGCGCGTCGAAGTCCTTGCTGAGCTGCGGTGCCACGGTGATGTGGTCGTTGTGGCCGTGGGTGCACACCACCGCGACGACATGCCGATTGCCGACCGCGTCCTCGATCGCCCTGGCGTCGTGCGCCGCGTCGATGACGATCACCTCGGAATCGTCGCCGACGATCCAGATGTTGTTGTCGACTTCCCAACTGCCGCCGTCGAGTTCGAAGGTGCCGTGGGTGACCACCCGCTCGATGCCGGGCACTACAGCACCACCACCGATCGCAGCACCTCGCCGGCATGCATCTTGTGGAAGGCCTCCTCGATCCCGTCCAGGCCGATCCGCTCGGAGACGAACTTCTCCAATGGCAGTCGGCCCTGCCGGTACAGGCTGATCAGGGTTGGGAAGTCCCGCTCGGGCAGGCAGTCGCCGTACCAGGAGGACTTCAGCGAGCCGCCGCGGGAGAAGAAGTCCACCAGCGGCATCTCCAGGCGCATGTCCGGTGTCGGAACCCCAACCAGCACAACGGTTCCGGCCAGATCGCGGGCGTAGAACGCCTGCTTCCAGGTCTCCGGGCGGCCCACCGCGTCGATCACCACGTCCGCACCGTTGCCGTCGGTGAGGTCCTGGATGGTCTCCACGACATCGAGGTCGCGGGCATTGATGGTGTGGGTCGCGCCGAAGTCGCGGGCCCAGTTCAGCTTGGTGTTGTCGGTGTCGACGGCGATGATCCGCTTCGCCCCGACCAGCCGCGCCCCGGCGATCGCGGCATCACCCACGCCGCCGCAGCCGATGACCGCGACCGTGTCGTCGCGCTGCACGTTGCCGGTGTTGATCGCCGCGCCGATTCCGGCCATCACACCGCAGCCCAGCAGCCCGGCGACCGCGGGGTCGGCCTCCGGATCGACCTTGGTGCACTGGCCCTCGTGCACCAACGTCTTGTCGGCGAAGGCGCCGATGCCGAGCGCGGGGGTCAAGACGGTCCCGTCGGTGAGCGTCATCTTCTGGGAAGCGTTGAAGGTGTCGAAGCAGTACCACGGCCGCCCGCGCTTGCAGGCGCGGCACTGACCGCAGACCGCGCGCCAGTTCAGGATGACGAAATCGCCGGGCTCGACGTTGGTGACGCCCGCGCCGACCGACTCCACGGTGCCTGCCGCCTCGTGGCCGAGGAGGAAGGGGTACTCGTCGTTGATCCCGCCCTCGCGATAGGTGAGATCGGTGTGGCAGACACCGCAGGCGATGACCTTCACCACCACCTCGCCGGGGCCCGGATCCGGGATGACGATGTCGACGACTTCGACCGGCTCGCCCTTCTTGCGAGAGATCACACCGCGCACTGTTTGACTCATGAGTCAAACCTTAGCTTGATGATCTCCCCGCTGACGGAGCGGTTCGGGCGATACGGTGGAGACTTGCTCACCGCGAGAACCCAACCCCACACCGATCTGGTCATCCAGGCGCGCGATGCCTATCGCCTCGGCGACTGGGAGACCGCATACGCCGCGTTCTGCCGGGCCGGGGCCATCGGCCCGCTGACCGTCGACGACCAGGATGCGATGGCCACCGCCGCGTGGCGCCTCGGCCACGACCGCGAGGCGGTCCGCATCGCCGAACTGGTCCACGCCCGGCTGGCCCGCACCGATCCGAACGCCGCGGCGGTGAAATCCGTCGACCTGGCCCAGGCCTGGCTGCTGCGCGGCGACGTCAACATGGGCCGCAACTGGCTGAGCCGCGCGCGGCGGTTGCTGCCGGGCGACGGGCCCGCGGCCGGCCGGCTGACCTACCTGGAGGCGGTGGTCGCCGTGCTCACCGAGGACGCCGACGCCCTGGCCGACCGGGCCGCCGCGCTGCGCGAGCTGGCGGACCGAGCGGACGAATCCGCGCCGGCCGCACCGAACCTGCTCGCGCTGCTGTCCGCTGACGATGACCATCGGCAACTGGAGAACCGGCTGCTCGCGCTGAGCCGGGTGCTGGAAGAAGCGCATCCGCGCGCCGCCGGCGAGACCTACTACCAGCTCGGCGAGGTCCGGCGGCTGCGCGGCGACTCCGAAGGGGCCGCGGCTGCCTATGCCCGGGCGCGGCAGCTGCAGACCGAACCGCAGCCCGGTGAGGCGCTGCTGCGTTTCGCGGTCGGGGACCGCGAGGGGGCCTGGGCCGACCTGCTCGCCACGCTGAACACCCTCGACCGCCGGCGCCGGGCCCGGGTGCTGCGTGGTGCGGTCGAGATCGCCCTGGCCAGAGACGACCTGGCCGCGGCCGAACGGTACTGCGACGAGCTGGACGCCGGCGCCGAGGACTGGCGGGGCGCGGTGCTGGTGCGCCGCGGCAGGCACGCCGAGGCGCTGACGGCCCTGCAGGCGGCGCTGCAGCGGCACCGGGCGCGCCGCTCGGCCTACGAGGCGGCCCGGGTGTACGGCTGGATGGCCGCCGCGCACCGCGGGGTCGGCGCCCACCACCTCGCCACCGCGGACGAGGCGGCGGCGGCCGAGATCTACCGCAGGCTGGGCATCCAGGTTGCCAGCGGGCACGGCGCCCGCTAGTCCCAGCCGATGCCCACACCGCTCGACGTCATCGCCGACTGGCCGGTTCCGGCCGCGTCGGCCGCGGTGGTCGGGAGATCCGGGGTGCTGGCCGCCTACGGCGACGCCGCGCGCGAGTACCGGCTGGCATCGGTGACCAAGCCCCTGGTCGCGCGGGCCGCCCAGGTCGCCGTCGAGGAGGGGGTGGTCGACCTGGACACCCCCGCCGGTCCGCCCGGCGCGACGGTCCGGCACCTGCTGGCGCACGCCTCGGGGCTTTCCATGCACTCCGCGGAGACCCTGGCCGCACCCGGCAGCCGCCGCGTCTACTCCAACTACGGCTTCGGCGTGCTCGCCGGGACCATCGAGACGCAATCCGGGATCGAGTTCGGTCGGTACCTGTCCGAGGCCGTTTTCGAACCGCTGGGCATGACGGCGTCCCGGCTGGAAGGCGGGGCGGCCGCGGCCGGCTTCGGCGGGGTCTCCACGGTCGATGACCTGGTGGTTTTCGCCGCAGACCTGCTCGCGCCGCGGACCGTGTCGGCGCAACTGCACGCCGAGGCGATCAGCGTGCAGTTCCCGGGGCTGTCCGGGGTGCTGCCCGGCTTCGGCGTGCAGCGGCCGAACGACTGGGGTCTGGGCTTCGAGATCCGGGACGACAAGTCACCGCACTGGACGGGGACGAGAAACTCGCCGCGGACGTTCGGGCATTTCGGCCAGACCGGCACTTTCCTGTGGGTCGACCCCGCCCGGGAGTTGTCGCTGGTCGTGCTGACCGCGCGGGACTTCGACGAGTGGGCCAAGCCGCTGTGGCCGGCGCTGTCTGATGAAGTTCTGAGAGAGTTCGGGCCGGACTAGCGCAACACAGGCCTCAAGAGGCACAATAGACACGCACGACACACCTGCACCGTCGGAAACACCAGGTCGTTGGGGAAGACGTCCCTAGTGGAGCCGAAGGAGCAAGCGATGCGTGCGTCGAACCAGTTCGCCGACGCGACAACCGGCGTGGTGTACATCCACGCCTCGCCCGCGGCGGTGTGCCCGCATGTCGAGTGGGCGTTGTCGTCGACCCTCGATGCCCGGGCCAACCTCAAGTGGACCCCGCAGCCCGCCATGCCCGGCCAACTGCGTGCGGTGACCAACTGGGTGGGCCCGGTCGGCACCGGCGCCCGGCTGGCCAACGCGCTGCGCTCCTGGCCCGTGCTGCGTTTCGAGGTCACCGAGGATCCCAGCGCCGGCGTGGACGGACAGCGGTTCTGCCACACCCCGCAACTCGGTCTCTGGCACGGGGCGATGAGCGCCAACGGCGACATCATGGTCGGCGAGATGCGGCTCCGTTCGCTGATGGCAGCCGGTGCCGACATGCTCGCCGCCGAACTTGATTCGGTGCTCGGCACGGCGTGGGACGAGGCACTGGAGGCCTACCGCGACGGCGGGGACGGCGCCGAGGTGAGCTGGCTGAGCCGGGGCGTCGGCTGAGCCGTCGTTGCGGTTGCGGTGGCCTGACGTCGGAGTAAATTACTGGTCGGTTGAACCAGCAGCCCGGTCGTCCGGCATGCCCACGATACGGTGGATCAAATGACCACGGAGAATGCGGTTTCGGCGCGGCAGCGCCGGAAATTCCTCGATGCTGCGCTGGCGGAGTTGGCGCTCGTGGGCATCGACCGGTTCAGCATCGAACGGGTCGCCACCCGGGTCGGCGTCGACCCGCAGGTGATCATCGCGATCTGGCACGACCGTCGGGTGCTGCTGATGGACGCGGTGCTCAGCAGGGCACGCGAGCATGTCCCGGTCCCGGATATCGGCAGCCTGCGGGGTGACCTCACCGAATACGTGCGCGCCCAGATCGAGTATCACAACTCCGACCGGCGTCGGGCCCTGTTCCATGCCTTCCTGCCGAACCACGCCAACGACCTGGACGGCACCGAGGTGCGCCCCGACTTCTGGAGCATCCGCATCGAGGGGATGTCGGTGATGCTGGAGCGGGCCGCCCGGCGCGGCGAACTGCGCGAGGGCCTCGACATCTCCGAGGCGATGAAGATGCTGCTGGCCGCCATCAACTTCGACACCGTCTTCACCGACGGCCCGGTCCGGCCGGACTACGCCGAGATCGTCCTGGACATCTTCATCCGCGGCGTCAGCCGATAACGCGGGATCAGGCCGGGCAGCGGATCTGCAGGGCGGCAGGCACCGCCGATATCTCGACGGGAAGCGGGCAGGCGAAGTCGCCGTCGGCGTAGGCGTTGATACCGGGTGATTCGACCGTGACGGTGCGCGCCCGATCGGTGGTGACGTCGTCGAGCTCGATGTGGGTGCCCTTGAACACGGTGGGGAACAGCCGGATCAACTTGGTTCGTGAGGCGGTGTGCACCATGGTGATGTCGAGCAGGCCGTCGCCGTGGTCGGCGTTCGGGCAGATCAGCATGCCGCCGCCGTAGCTTCGGGTGTTGCCGAAGGCGGCCAGCGTCAGATCGGCGATGATCTCCCGGTCGCCGTCGAGGACGAGCCGGAACGGCAGCAGCCGCAGCCGCGACAACTCGGCCACGATCGCGAGGTTGTAGCGCATCCGGCCGTGCGGCCAGCGCATCCGGTTCACCCGGTCGCTGACCAGCGAGTCGAATCCGGTCGCCGCCACCGTGCCGAACCAGGTGACGGCGCCGTCGGCGCCACGGATCCGTCCCAGATCGACGGTTTCGGTGCGGCCGTCGAGGATCACGTCGGCCGCGGCGGCCGGGTCGCCGGTCGGCAGCCGGTACTCACGGGCGTGGTCGTTGCCGGTGCCCGCCGGCACGATGCCGAGCGGAATGTCGGTGCGCGCCAGGGCCTGTAGCGCCAGCGAGATGACGCCGTCGCCGCCGACCACCACCAGGGCGTCGGTGCCGCGGCCCACCGCCTCGTCCACCAGCACCCGGGCGTGTGCGGCGTCGCGGCCGACGATCGCGACGACGTCGATGCCGCGTTCCTGGAATCGCGCCACCGCCAACTCGGCGGCGTGCGGGGCGTTGCCATGCCCCGACATCGGATTGGTCAGGACCGTGATGCGCCCGATGGTCACGGAATCAGCTTGCCGGGGTTCATGATTCCGGCCGGGTCGAGGGTCTGTTTGACGGCCCGCAGCACCGCGACGCCGAGCTCGCCGACCTCGGCCGTCATCCACGGGCGGTGGTCGGCGCCCACCGCGTGGTGGTGGGTGATGGTGCCTCCGGTAGCCGTGATCGCCTCACTGGCAGCGGTTTTCGCCTTCTGCCACTGCTCGGCGACGTCGCCGCGCTGACCGGCGACGACGGTGAAGTACAGCGATGCGCCGGTCGGGTACACATGGGAAATGTGGCACAACACCAGCGCCGGTGTGCCACTTTCGGCCAGCGTGCCGGTCAACGCCTGGGTCACCGCGGCCTTCAGCGCTGGGATGTTCGACCAGGTGGTTGCCGTCTCCAGGGTTTCGCACAGCGCACCGCCGGCCAGCAGCGAGTCGCGCAGGTACGGCGCATTGAACCGGCCGTGCTCCCAGGCCTTCGCCGGGCCCTCACCCAGCGACGTGCCGCCGTGGGCCGCCAGCAGCGCCCGGGTCTCGGCGTGCCTGCTCTCGGCGTGTTCGGCGCTGCCCTCGAAGACCGTGATGGCCAGGCAGCCGCCGGTGATCTGCTGTTCGCCGATGCTCTCGGTGGTCGCCAGGTTGACCCCGGTCTCGGCCTCGTCGGACAACCGCAGCACGGTCGCGCCCGTTCCGGTCTGCGTCACCGCGCGCAGCGCGTCGGCGCCGGTGGCGAAGTCCGGGAACGACCACGCCTCATAGCGCACGGCCTGCGGTTTCGGGTGCACCCGCAACCGCACCCGGGTGATGATCCCGAACACTCCCTCGGAGCCGGTGATGAGTTCGCGCAGGTCCGGCCCGGCGGCGGATTCCGGTGCCCGGCCGAGGTCCAGGACGCCTGCCGGGGTGACGACGTGCAGCCCGCGGATCATGTCGTTGAACCGCCCGTAGCCGGCGGAGTTCTGCCCCGACGAGCGGGTGGCGGCGAAGCCGCCGATGGTGGCGAACCGGAAGCTCTGCGGGAAGTGCCCCAGCGAGAAGCCCCGTTCGCCGAGCAGTCGTTCGGCGTCCGGCCCGGTGACGCCCGCGCCCAGTTCGGCCTCGCCGGAGACCTCGTCGAGCCAGTGCAGGGCGTCGAGGCGGCGCAGATCCAGGGTGACCACCGCGCCGAACCGGCCGCGGATCGGGTCGAGTCCGCCGACCACGCTGGTGCCACCGCCGAACGGCACCACCGCGATCGCGTGCTCCGAGCAATAGGCCAGAATCCGGGCGATCTCGTCCTCGGTCGCGGGCAGCAGCACCGCGTCCGGCGAATCCTGCCGGATCTGCTTGCGCCGCAACAGATCCAGCGTGGACTTGCCGCCGGCGTGCAGGATCCGGTCCAGGTGGTCGGTGCGCAGATGGCCGGCCCCGACGATCGAGGCCAGCGCGTCGCGGTGCGGTTCGGCCAGCGCGGGGGGCGCCAACTCGACGTCGTCGATGCCGGGTGCCGTCGTGTCGGCGGTCGCGACGCCGAGGGCCTGCTGCAGCAGGTTGCGGATCCCGTCCGAGAGTGGCTTGGCGGCGGCGGGGTCGCCCCACGCGTTCCAGGCCATCGGGGGGAGCAGGGTTTCCTGTGCGTCGCGGTTCGGCATGCGTTACAGTATTACAGATGTTGTCAATCAGTAATGATGTGCCGGCGGACATCGGCGACCGGATCATGGCCGCCGCGGCCAGCTGCGTGCGCGATTTCGGGGTGGAGCGCGTCGCGCTCGCGGAGATCGCCCGGCGCGCCGGCGTGAGCCGGCCTACGGTGTATCGGCGCTGGCCCGACACCCGCTCGATCCTCGCCGCGTTGCTCACCGACCGGATCACCGGCGCCTGGACCGAGGTGCCCGCCCGCGGCACCGGGCGCGCCGCGCTGGTCGCCCGGATCGTCGCGGTCGCCCACAAGCTGCGTTTCGACGACCTGATCCTGACGGTGCTGCGCTCGGCACCCGAGCTGGCGATGATCTACATCGCCGGGCGGCTGGGCACCAGCCAGCAGATCCTCATCGACACCGTCGCCGAAGAACTACGGTCCGCCCAGGCCGACGGCAGCGTCCGGGCCGGCGACGCCCGCGAGCTGGCCGCGATGGTGCTGCTGATCACCCAGTCCACCATCCAGTCCGGGCAGATCGTCGAACCGATCCTGGACGCCGAGTCGCTGTCTACCGAACTCACCCGCGCACTGAACGGATACCTGGCCTGATGCGAGACCTGACCGCCCTCAACGCCGCCCGCCGCGATGCCGACCTGGCCGCCGTTGCCGGCGGCGGACTCGTCGACGTGCTCGTCATCGGCGGCGGGATCACCGGCGCGGGCATCGCGCTGGACGCCGCCAGCCGCGGGCTGACCGCCGTGCTGGTCGAGAAGCACGACCTGGCGTTCGGCACCAGCCGCTGGAGTTCGAAGCTGGTGCACGGGGGGCTGCGCTACCTCGCCACCGGCAACGTCGGCATCGCCCGCCGCAGCGCCGTCGAGCGTGGAATCCTGATGACCCGCAACGCCCCCCACCTCGTGCACGCCATGCCGCAACTGGTCCCGCTGCTGGCCGACACCGGGTGGGCGAAACGGGCGCTGGTGCGCACCGGGTTCGTGGCCGGCGACGGGCTGCGCGCCCTGGCGGGCACGAGGTCATCGGTGCTGCCGCGCTCCCGCCGCATCGGCGCCGACGAGGCCCTGGCCATGACGCCGACCCTGCGCCGCGACGGTCTTGACGGTGCGTTGCTCGCCTACGACGGCCAGCTCATCGACGACGCGCGGCTGGTGGTCGCCGTCGCCCGCACCGCGGCCCAGCACGGCGCCCGGATCCTGACCCGGGTCCGCGCCGAGGAGGCCACCGGCTCGTCGGTGCGGCTCACCGACGAGCTCACCGGGGAGCGGTTCGACGTCTCGGCGCGGGTGGTCATCAACGCCACCGGTGTGTGGGCGGCCGAGGTGGACCCGTCGATCAAGCTGCGGCCGAGCCGCGGCACCCACCTTGTGTTCGACGCCGCCTCGTTCGGCAATCCGACTGCGGCACTGACGGTTCCGATACCGGGGGAGACCAACCGGTTCGTGTTCGCGATGCCCGAGCAGCTGGGGCGCGTCTACCTGGGGCTGACCGACGAGGAGGCGCCGGGCCCGATTCCCGACGTGCCGGAGCCGACCCCGGATGAGGTGACTTTCCTGCTCGACACCGTCAACACGGCGCTGGCCACCGCGCTCAGCACCGCCGACGTGATCGGGGCCTACGCCGGCCTGCGCCCACTGCTGGACACCGGGGCGGGCCGAACCGCCGACGTCTCCCGTGACCACGCCGTCATCGAATCCGACTCCGGGGTGTTCAGCGTGGTGGGCGGCAAGCTGACCGAATACCGGCACATGGCCGAGGACGTGCTCGACACCGCCCTGGCCGAACGCGGCGTGATGGCCGGCGGTTGCCGGACCCGCAACCTCCCGCTGGTCGGCGCGCCGGCGAATCCCGTTGCGACGCTTCGCACCACCGGCGAGCTGCCCGGCTCACTGATGGCCCGGTACGGCGCGGAGTCGCCCAACGTGATCGCCTCGGCACGGTGCGCGCGGCCGACCGATCCGGTGGCCGAGGGCATCGACGTGACGCGGGCGGAGTTCGAGTTCGCCGTCACCCACGAGGGCGCCCTGACCGTCGACGACATCCTCGACCGCCGGACCCGCATCGGCCTGGTGGCCGGCGACCGTGACCGTGCCCTGGGCTGCGCCGAGGAGTTCCTCGTCGGCGTCTGATCGCTACGGCGTCCGATCCCTACAGGGGGATGTTCTTGTGGCGACCCCGTCGGGTCGGCGCCTCGGCGAGGGCCTGGGTGAGCTTGCTGCGCGTGTGGGCGGGATCGATCTTCTCGTCCACCACGCCGATCTCGATCGCGCTGTCGACGCCGCCGGCGATCCGCTCGTGCTCGGCCGCCAGTTCCTCGTGCAGCGCATCGCGCTCGTGGTCGGCCGCCGCGGCCAGCTTCTTCTTGTGCAGGATCCCGACCGCCGCCTTGGCGCCCATCACGGCGACCTCGGCGTCCGGCCAGGCGAACACCTTGGTCGCGCCCAGCGATCGCGAATTCATCGCGATGTAGGCGCCGCCGTAGATCTTGCGGGTCACCAACGTCACCCGGGGCACGCTCGCCTCGCCGAAGGCGTGCAGCAGCTTCGCGCCGCGGCGCACCACGCCACCCCACTCCTGGTCCACACCGGGCAGGTAGCCGGGCACGTCGACGACGACGACCAACGGGATGCCGAAGGCGTTGCACAGCCGGACCAGCCGCGCCGCCTTCTCCGCGCTCTCGGAGTTCAGGCAGCCGCCCAGCCGCAGCGGGTTGTTGGCCAGCACCCCGACGGTGCGGCCGGCCAGCCGGCCGATGCCGACGACGATGGACGGCGCCCACTTGGCCTGGAACTCCTCGAAGCTCGAGTTGCCCTCGTCGTCCTTGTCCAGCAGCGCCTCGACAAGCGGGTGCACGTCATACGCGCGCCGCGCCGACTCCGGCAGCAGGGCATGCAGGTCGCTGTCGCCCGCCTCGGCCTTGGTGCGGTCGAAATGACCCTGCTGGCAGAACAATCCGACCAGGCGGCGACCACGCGCGTAGGCGTCGAGCTCGTCGTCGGCGACGATGTGGCACACACCCGACTTCTTGTGGTGGGTGTCCGGACCGCCGAGGCTCGCCATGTCGACGTCCTCACCGGTCACGCTGCGCACCACGTCGGGTCCGGTGACGAAAACCCGGCCCTCGGCCGCCATGATCACCACGTCGGTCAGCGCGGGCCCGTAGGCCGCACCGCCCGCGGCGAAGCCGACGACGACCGAGATCTGGGGAATGTACCCGGAGGCGCGGATCATGGCCTCGAAGACCAGCCCGACGGCGTGCAGGGCCTTGACACCCTCGGCCAGCCGGGCGCCGCCGGAGTGCCAGATGCCCACGATCGGGCTCTGCTCCTCGATGGCGGTGTCGTAGGCGTTGACGATGTGCTGGCAGCCCTCGACGCCCATGGCGCCACCCATCACGGTTCCGTCCGTGCAGAAGGCGATGGTGCGCACCCCGTTGACGGTGCCGGCGGCGGCCAGCACGCCGGAGCGGTCCCGCTCGTGCAGCAACTCGACGCTGCCCTCGTCGAAGAAGGTGCGCAGCCGCAGCAGCGGGTCGCGGGGGTCGAGCGATTCGCCGACAGCCTCAGGGGCCATGATCGTCACCTAAACCTCCTCTTGGCGTCGGATGTTACTGCGCGCCTTGGTTGTTCGTTTTCAGTACTTCCCGAAGGCGATTGCGACGTTGTGACCGCCGAATCCGAACGAGTTGTTGATCGCGTATTGGTAGTTGCCTGGCCGGGGTTCGCCGGCCACCACGTCCAGATCGATCTCCGGATCGAGGTTGCGCAGGTTGAGCGTGGGCGGCACGATGCCGTCGCGCAGCGCCAGCACGGTGAGGATCGACTCCACCGCACCGACGGCGCCCACCGAGTGACCCAGCGCCGACTTGGGCGCGTAGACCGCCGGCCGGTGGCTGCCGAGCGCGTTGTTGATGGCCTTGCCCTCCGCCACGTCACCGACCGAGGTCCCGGTGGCGTGCGCGTTGATGTGGTCGATGTCGGAGGGCTGCAGGCCGGCCAGCTGGATGGCCCGGGTGATGGCGTGCCCGGCCTGTTCACCGTTGGGGTCGGGGGCCACGATGTGGTACCCGTCCGAGGTGATCGCCGCGCCCATGATGCGGGCCAGGATGTTGGCGCCGCGGGCCTTGGCGTGCTCCTCGGTCTCGATGACCATCAGCGCACCGCCCTCGCCGAACACGAATCCGTTGCGGTCCCGGTCGAACGGCCGGCAGGCGCCGGCGGGATCGTCGTTGGTCGTGGACAGCACGATGCGCATCTGGGCGAAGCCGGCGATCGGCACCGCTTCGATCTTCGTCTCCACCCCGCCGCACACCGCGATGTCGGCCTCGCCGAGCACGATCTGGCGCCATGCCTGGGCGATGCCCTCCGAACCTGAGGCACAGGCGGACACCGGGGTGATGACCCCGGCCTTGGCCTTGAGCTCCAGGCCGACCGCGGCGGCCGCGCCGTTGGGCATGTACATCTGCACCACCAGCGGCGAGACCGCCCGCAGGCCGCGCTCGCGCATGCCGTCGTAGGCGAACAGCATCTCCTCGGTGGATCCCATGCCGGTGCCGATCGACACCATCAGGCGCTTGAGATCCACCTCCGGGGAGCCGGCGTTCTGCCAGACCCGCCGACCCAGCACGGTCGACATCTTCTGCAGGTAGGACAGCCGCCGCAGTTCGACGCGGGTGAGCTCCCCGTCGAATTCCTCGACGAGGTGCCCACCGATGCGAACGGGCAGGTCGTACTTCTCGACGAACTCGTCGTTGAGCGTACGAATCCCACTCTGCCCGTCCAGCAACGCCTTCCAGGTGCTGTCGGCATCCGATGCCAGGGCAGTCGTCATGGCTACGCCAGTCACGACCACGTTGGGGAAACCGTTCCCCGTGGCTAACCCTGCCATGTGCTCTTTCCGGTCCTTTCCCCCCGAGACCTCAGTAACGCCCGAAGGCGAGCGCCACGTTATGTCCCCCGAATCCGAATGAGTTGTTGATGGCGTACCGATAGTCCCCGTACCTCGGTTCACCGGCGACGACGTCCAGATCGATCTCAGGATCCGGCGTCTCGTAGTTCAGCGTCGGTGGAATGACGCCGTCGCGCAGGGCGAGCACGGTCAGGATCGACTCGAGCGCACCGACTGCACCGATGGAGTGGCCCAGCGCCGACTTCGGTGCGTACACCGGGGCGTGCTCCACCCCGGCAACCCGGATGGCGTTGGCCTCGGCGATGTCACCGATCGACGTCGACGTGGCATGCGCGTTGACGTGGTCGATGTCCTTGGCGGACAAGCCCGCCAATTCCATCGCCCTGGTCATCGCCCGGCCGGCCCGCAGACCGTCCGGCGCCGGAGCGACCATGTGGTAGGCGTCCGACGTGATGCCGGCGCCCATCAACCGGGCCAGCGGTGTGGCGCCGCGGGCCTTGGCGTGCTCCTCGGTCTCGATGATCATCAGCGCGCCGGCCTCACCGAAGACGAACCCGTCGCGGTCCTTGTCGAACGGCCGCGAGGCCCGCTCCGGCTCGTCGTTGCGGGTCGACATAGCGCGCATCATCGAGAACGTCGCGATGGGCAGCGCCTCGATACCGCCTTCGACGCCGCCGCAGACCGCGAAGTCGGCGTCACCCATGACGATCTGGCGCCACGCGTGGGCGATCGCCTCCGACCCCGACGAGCACGCCGATACCGGTGTGATGACACCGGCACGGGCCCCGAGCTCGAGGCCGACGACGGCCGCCGCACCGTTGGGCATGATCATCTGCACCGCGAGCGGGGACACCTTGCGGGGGCCGCCCTCGTTCATCGCGTCGTAGGTTTCGACGATCTTCTCGCCACCACCGAGGCCGGTGCCGACCACGACCGCGAACCGGTCGGGGTCGACCTCCGGCTTACCGGCGGTCTCCCACAGGTGCGCGCTGAGGAACTTCGCCATCCGCTGGACGTAGGACATCCGGCGGAAGTCCAGTCGACCCATGTGGTCGTCGACCGGGTCGGCGAGGTGGCCTCCGATACGCACCGGAAGATCCCACTTGGTGACGAAATCGTCCTCGAGAACGCGGATGCCACTCTCGCCGGCCAGCAGACCCTTCCACGTGCTCTCAATGTCACCCGCGATCGAGGTGGTCGCCGTAACGGCGGTCACCACGACATTCGGGAAACCGCCGTTAGCAGTGGAAGGCCTGGTCACTGCGCGAACTTCTCGCGAAGCGCTGCAGCAGCCTCGGGGTTCTCTTCCTCGAGCTTCTGGATGTAGGTGACGACGTCACCGACGGTGCGCAGACCGGCGAGGTCCTCGTCCGGGATCTTGACGCCGTACTTGTCCTCGGTCTGGACGGCGATCTCGACCATCGACAGCGAGTCGATGTCCAGGTCGTCGACGAAGGACTTCTCCGGGGTCACCTCGGACGGCTCGATACCGGTGACCTCTTCGATGATCTCGGCGAGACCGGCGATGATTTCTTCCTGACTGGCGGCCACAGCGTGGCTCCCTTCCTTATCGGTTGTGTTACTTCGTAACGGTGGAAACGCGATTTATGTGGTTGTCCTGGACCGCGGTCGGCTGATCAGAGATCGGCCAGTCCGTCCAGGTCTGCGGGTGCCTTGATGGCGTGCGTCGCGACGCCCCGAAGTTCACGTTTGGCGATCCCGGTCAAGGCGCCCGCGGGCGGGAACTCGACGATCGCCGTGGTGTTGAGCTGACGCATGGTCTCGGTGCACAGGTCCCAGCGCACCGGACGGGTCAACTGCGCGACGAGCTTGGTCATCGCGTCTTGGCCGGAGGTGACCGCCCGGCCGTCGGAGTTGGACAGCAGCGTGGTGGTTGGCTCGGCCGTGACGACCGCGGCCGCGGCGGCCGCGTAGCCGTCCAGCGCCGAGGCCATGTAGCCGGTGTGGAACGCACCCGCGGTGGCCAGCGGACGCACCCGGGCCTTTGCCGGGGGATCCTCGGCCAGCTTCTCCAGCGCCGCGATGGTGCCGGCGGCGACGATCTGACCGGCGGCGTTGCGGTTGGCCGGGATGAGGTCGAGGGCCTCCAGGCGGGCCAGCACCTCGGCCTCGTCGCCGCCCAGCACCGCGGACATGCCGGTGGGCTCGACCGCGCAGGCCTTGGCCATCTCGGCACCGCGGACCGCGGCGAGCCTGACCGCGTCGTCGGGGGCGATGACGCCGGCGATGGCATAGGCGGCGATCTCGCCGACCGAATGGCCGGCCACGACGGTCTGCTCACCGGCCAGCAGTCCGCGGTTGGTCAACTCGGCGTTGGCCAGCAGGGTCGCCGCCACCACCAGCGGCTGGGTGACGGCGGTATCGGTGATCTCGTCCGCGGTCGCGGTGGTGCCCAGGCGGCCCAGATCGAGGCCGCTGATGTCCGACCATCGGGCGATCTGATCTGCGGCGCCGGGGAGCTCGAGCCATTCGGCGAGCATGCCGGGGGTCTGTGATCCCTGGCCGGGGGCGAGCAACGCAATCACATGTTTAAGAGAACACTGTGAAAGCGGTTTTTCGCGGTGTAAGAGATTATGAACCTGATCTTAGGTTTTTGTGGAGACCCTACAAATCTGCACCTGTTGCGACTCTATTGATATCTCGGCGCTACTTGCTTAACGGCCGAATCCGGCCCGGCCGCACCGACGAGGGGCGGGGTGAAGGGGTTCGCCGCGCCGTTTGCCATGGTCTGCGGCGGGGCCGGGTACTCGAGTCGGCCGACGGTGGCCGCGACGCGCAGCACGTAGGCGTCCCGGGGGAGCGTCGGATCGCGGCCGGTGAAGTCGGTGATCCGCTTGAGCCGGTAGCGCACCGTATTTGGATGAACGAACAGTTTCCTGGCGCAGGCCTCGATGGCGCCGCCGCTGTCGAGATAGGCGTCCAGCGTCTCGGTGAGCGCCGGACCCGCATCGGCGAGGGGGCGCATGATCTCGGTGTGCAGGGCGGCGATGGCCGAGGCGTCCCCGAGCAGGGCCCGCTCCGGCAGCAGTTCGCGCGCCAGCACCGGTCGCGGGGCGCCACTCCAGCCGGCGACGGCGTTCATGCCCGATATCGCCTCGCTGGCGCTGTGATAGGCCGCGGTGAGCATCGGCGCGGTCGGGCCGATCACCACGGGTCCGCTGGAGAACGCGGTGAGCAGGTCGTTGAAGAACTTGTCGGTGGGCGACAGCGGGCCGGAGATGATGGCGATGAGCCAGGTGCCGTGCACGTCGGCCAGCGCGGGCCGGCCGTGGCGCAGGGCGATGTTCCGAAGGTCCTCGCTGGCCAGTTCCTCGCGCCCCGGCGGCGGGGTGCCGACCAGCACCGTTGCCGGGGCGGTCGTGTCCCAGTTCAGTGCCGCCGCGCGGGACAGCAACTCGGGTCCGGTGTCGCCGCGGACGACGGCGTCCACGACGCTGGACTCCATCCTGCTGTCCCAGGAGCCGCGGGCCTCGGCGGCGTCGGCGTACACCGAGGCGGCGGCGAACGCCAGGTCGCGGCTGTAGCGCAGGATGCCAACGGTGAGCGCGGTGAGCTGCTCCTCGTTGCGGGCCAACAGCGGGACCACCTCTTCGAAGAACTCCATCGTCACCCGCACCATGTCGACGGTCTGCGCCAGCGCGATCCGGCGGGTCAGTTCCTGCGGCACCAGTTCGAAGGCCTGCGCGGTGTAGCCGACGTCGCTGGACGGGTTGCGCATCCACTCCACGAAGTTGACCACCGCGGCCTGCACCACCAGCTGGACGCTGGCGCGCTGGGAGGCCTCCAGATCGCCGAAGAAAGGCAGCCGCTCCGACATGGCGTGCACCGCCTGGGTTGCCAGCCGGCCGGAGTACTGGCGGAGCCGGCGCAGCGTCGACTCGGGCACGGAGTCCAACAACTGCAGCGGCGAGCGCGGCGCCTCGAAGCTGGTGTTGTCGGTCATCCCTAAAAGCTACGCCGCTTTTCTAGATGTTCCCACCAAATTGCGACGCCGAGTCCGTTCGGCAACGCGGCTCCCGCCGCGAGTGTGCGGTTTCATCCCCGACACGCGGGCCTGGGCGTATGCAGATGCACACTCGCGGGGCGAGCACCTACGCGACGCCGTGCCTGATGTCGTGGCCTAAGCCACTCCGGGGTCGCTCGTCTGCTCCGGTGCCGCCATCACGTCGTCGATCCGGTACTCCTGGGCCGCCGAGATGGCCACCGAGGGGTCGATCTCGCCGTCCCGGGCCAGCGCCTCGAGCACAGCCACCACCACCGACTCGGCGTCGGTGTTGAAGTAGCGCCGCGCCGCGGGCCGGGTGTCGGAGAAGCCGAACCCGTCGGTGCCCAGCGTCACGTAGGTGTTGGGCACCCAGGGCCGGATCTGCTCTGGAACGGCCCGCATCCAGTCGCTCACCGCGACCGCCGGGCCCGCCGTCTTGGCGAGCACCTCGGTGACGTACGGCACCGGGGCCGGGCGGTCCGGGTGCCGCAGGATCGCCTTCTCGGCCGCGATGCCGTCCCGGTTGAGTTCGCCCCAGCTGGTCACCGACCAGACGTCGGCGGCCACGTCCCAGCGCTCGGCCAGCAGGTCGGCCGCGCGCAGCGCCTCCGGCATCGCCACCCCCGAGGCCAGGATCTGCGCGGTGTTGGAACGCTTCTGGCTCGCGGCGCGGTAGCGGTAGATGCCGCGCAGCAGGCCGGCCGGGTCGAAGTTCTCCGGCTCGGCGGGCTGGACGTAGGGCTCGTTGTAGATGGTGATGTAGAAGTAGATGTTCTCCGGGTTCTCGCCGAACATCCGGGCCAGCCCGCTCTCCACGATGTACGCGATCTCGAAGGCGAACGCCGGGTCGTAGGCCACCACCGCGGGGTTGGTCGACGCCAGCAGCAGCGAGTGGCCGTCGGCGTGCTGCAGCCCCTCGCCGGTCAGGGTGGTGCGCCCGGCTGTCGCCCCCAGTACGAAGCCGCGGGCCATCTGGTCGGCGGCCGCCCAGAACCCGTCGCCGGTGCGCTGGAAGCCGAACATCGAGTAGAAGATGTAGAGCGGGATCATCGGTTCGTTGTGCGTGGAGTACGACGTTCCGACCGCGGTGAACGACGCCGTCGAGCCGGCCTCGTTGATGCCCTCGTGCAGGATCTGACCGACTTCGCTCTCCTTGTACGCCAGCATCAGCTCGGCGTCGACCGCGGTGTAGAGCTGACCGTTGCGGTTGTAGATCTTCAGGCTCGGGAACCAGGAGTCCATCCCGAACGTGCGCGCCTCGTCGGGGATGATCGGGACTATCCGATCGCCAATATTCTTGTCGCGCAACAGTTCCTTGAAGGTGCGCACGATCGCCATCGTGGTGGCCACCTGCTGCTGGCCGGAACCCTTCTTCAGCGGCGCGTACACATCGCGCGGCGGCAGGGTCAGTGCCCTCGCTTTGTTGCGCCGCTCGGGCACGAAGCCGCCCAGCGCCCGGCGCCGGTCGAGCAGGTAGCGGATCTCGGGCGCCTCCGGACCGGGGTGGTAGTACGGCGGCAGATACGGGTTCTCCTCCAGTTGCTCGTCGGTGACCGGAATCCGGATCGCGTCGCGGAAGTCCTTGAGGTCTTGCAGCGCAAGCTTTTTCATCTGGTGGGTGGCGTTGCGGCCCTGGAAGTGGGCGCCGAGCGAGTAGCCCTTGATGGTCTTGGCCAGGATCACCGTGGGCTGGCCCTTGTGTTCCATCGCGGCCCGGTAGGCGGCGTACACCTTGCGGTAGTCGTGGCCGCCGCGCTTGAGATTCCAGATCTCGGCGTCGGTGATCTTGGCCACCAGCGCCTTGGTGCGCGGGTCGCGGCCGAAGAAGTGGTCGCGCACATATGCGCCGTCATTGGCCTTGTAGGTCTGGAAGTCGCCGTCCGGCGTGGTGTTCATCAGGTTAACCAGCGCGCCGTCCTTGTCGGCGTGCAGCAGGGCGTCCCATTCGCGGCCCCACACCACCTTGATGACGTTCCAGCCGGCGCCCCGGAAGAAGGACTCCAACTCCTGAATGATCTTGCCGTTGCCCCGCACCGGGCCGTCGAGGCGCTGCAGGTTGCAGTTGACGACGAAGGTCAGGTTGTCCAGCGCCTCGTTGGCCGCCACCTGGATCAGGCCGCGGCTTTCCGGCTCGTCCATCTCGCCGTCGCCCAGGAACGCCCACACGTGCTGGTCGGAGGTGTCCTTGATACCGCGGTCGTGCAGGTAGTGGTTGAACCGGGCCTGATAGATGGCGTTCATCGGGCCCAGGCCCATCGACACCGTCGGGAACTCCCAGAACTCCGGCATCAGTCGCGGGTGCGGGTAGGACGGCAGCCCACCACCGGGATGGCTGTGCTCCTGGCGGAAGCCGTCAAGTTGGTCTGCGGTCAGCCGGCCCTCGAGGAACGCCCGGGCGTAGACGCCGGGGGAGGCGTGGCCCTGGATGAACACCTGGTCGCCGCCGCCCGGGTGGGCCTTGCCGCGGAAGAAGTGGTTGAAGCCGACCTCATAGAGCGAGGCCGACGACGCGTAGGTGGAGATGTGCCCGCCGACGCCGACGCCGGGGCGCTGCGCGCGGTGCACCATGATCGCGGCGTTCCACCGGATCCAGCGCCGGAAGCGGCGCTCCACCTCCTCGTCGCCGGGGAACCACGGCTCGAGTTCGGTGGGGATCGTGTTGACGTAGTCGGTGGAGGTCAACGCCGGAATGGCGACCCGCTGCTCGCCGGCGCGCTCGAGCAGGCGCAGCATCAGATACCGGGCCCGGGCCGGCCCCGACCGGGACAGCAGGTCATCGAACGATTCGAGCCACTCGGCGGTCTCGTCGGCGTCGATGTCGGGCAGATACGAGGCGACACCTTCCCGGATCACCCGGACCCGGTCGGAATCATTGGGGCTGGTTGAGTTTTGGGCCAGATCGTGGCGCGCGAACTCAGTGGTCAACGTCAGCTCCTTAGTAGCTGGCGCAGGTTTTGCGCCATTCCCCCTATCGTGCCGCAATCGGGCCGATGACGACGGGTAGTGCCGGAGGCGGGAACGGTGAATTCTTGCCATCCCGCCCACCAGGCCACTTTCCCGGTAACCTTCCGGGCTGTGCTGATCCGAAGTGCTCGCGCGTACCGTCTCGGCGGCCTGCTGGCCGGCAGTGCCGCGACGGCCCTGCTGGCCGTCGCCGGCTGTACCACCGTCACCGGCGGCAAGGGGACCGTCAACGCGGCCGACGCGCCCGCCTACCGAACGTCCATGTCGGTGTCGGTGTCGGAGTCGGCGGCAAGTTCCAGCGCCCGCGAGTCCCAGCGCCAGGCGTCGCTGACCACCCAGGCCATGCACGACACCTGTGAGACCCTGTCCACCACCAGCGCGGACGCCATCGACCTGGTGAACGCCTACGTCGACGCCTTCAACGAGGGCGGCACCAACGTGACGGCCACCGAGGGCCCGGCCATCGACGCCCTCAACCAGAGCGCCGACGCCGTGGCGGCCAGCGTGACCGCGGTGATACCCGACGAGATGCGCGACGCGTTCGACGCCTGGGTCGACGGCGCGCGGGCAACGGCCAAGGCGATCGCCACCAAGGCCTCACCCGGTGAGTTCAACGATGCGGTCGATTCGCTCAACGGCACCCGCTCGACCGCATTGGAACTGTGCGACGCGACGTACTGAGAAGCCGACCGCGCGGCTGACACCGAGGATGTCGTGCGACGATAGGCCAAGACAGCCGGCCCAGAGATGAAGGAGGTCCCGACGGTGGTCACGGCGGGTGACAGCGGGCCGAACTACGCCCAGCGGCTGGGCATCCACAAAGACCAGGTCGTCCAGGAACTGGGCTGGGATGAGGACACCGACGACGACATCCGGGCCGACGTGGAGGACGCCAGCGGGGCTGAACTCCTCGACGAGGACGCAGACGAGGTCGTCGACGTCGTGCTGCTGTGGTGGCGTGACGGTGACGGCGACCTGGTGGACCGACTGATGGATGCGATCACCCCGCTGGCCGACGACGGCATCATCTGGGTGCTCACGCCCAAGACCGGTAAGCCGGGCCACGTGCTGCCCGCCGAGATCGCCGAGTCCGCGCCGACCGCCGGGTTGATGCAGACCTCGTCGGCCAACCTGGGGGACTGGAGCGCCAGCCGACTGGTCCAACCGAAATCCAAAGCGGCCGGGCGGCATTCGTGACCCTGACGGTCGGCAGCCAGGCGCCCGACTTCACGCTGAAGGACCAGAACGGCCAGCCGGTCACGCTCAGTGACTACCGCGGCAAGAAGAACGTGCTGCTGGTGTTCTTCCCGCTGGCGTTCACCGGCATCTGCCAGGGCGAGTTGGACGAGGTTCGCGATCACCTGCCCGACTACGAGAACGACGACACCGTGACGATGGCCATCTCGGTCGGTCCGCCGCCGACCCACAAGATCTGGGCGACCGAGAGCGGATTCACCTTCCCGGTGCTGTCGGACTTCTGGCCGCACGGAGCCGTCGCGCAGGCCTACGGCGTGTTCAACGACGCCGCCGGCTTTCCCAACCGGGGCACCTTCGTCGTCGACCGTTCCGGTGTGATCCGGTTCGCCGAGATGAACGAGCCCGGCGAAGCCCGCAACCAGACGTTGTGGACCGAAGCCCTGGCGGCCCTGAAGGCCTGACCGGGATTTCTCCGCACCGGCCATCGGCCGGTAATCTGCCCGGGCACGGGCGCGTAGCTCAGTGGTAGAGCTCTGGTTTTACACACCAGCGGTCGGCGGTTCGATACCGTCCGCGCCCACTCGTCTCAGCTGGCTCCGGCGCCGGCCGCCAAGGCCGGTGCCGGGCGCCCGACCAGGTATCCCTGCAGTTGGTCGACGCCGAGTTCGACCAGCCGGTCCCGGGTCGCGGCGTCCTCGACACCCTCCGCGGTGGTGAGCAGCCCGAATTCCCTGGCGATGTCGACGATCGCCCGGACGACGGACTCGTCCTGGGGGTTGCGCAGCAGGCCCGAGACGAAACTCTGGTCGATCTTCAACTTGTTCACGGCCATGCCGCGAAGCTCGATGAACGATCCGTAGCCGGTGCCGAAGTCGTCGAGCGCCAGGCGGCATCCCAGCCGCCGCATGTCGTCGGAGAAGCGCTCGGCGAGCTCGGTCGAGGCCAGGGCGGTGTGCTCGGTGATCTCGAAGGACAGCCGGCCCACGACGTCGCCGGCCCGCTGCAGCTCCTCGACGATCGCCGACATGGTGGCCGCGTCGTTGATCGTGGCCGCCGAGATGTTCACGTCGACCCGACGGCCGGCCCGGGCCAACTCGATGGCCCGCGTGAGCATGAACCGGTCGATGGTCGGCATCATGCCGAACCGCCGGGCCTGCGGAAGGAACTCGTCGGGCACCATCACCTGCCCGTCGCTGCCGACCATTCGAACCAGCAGCTCCTCCTCGACCAGCGCACCCGACCGGGCGTCGACGATCGGCTGGGCGTAGGCGACCAGGCGTCCGTCGGCGATCGCACCCGAGAGCAGCTCCCCGAACTCCAGGCGTTCCCGCAGTTCGCGCTCGACCGGGGTGACGTCGGTGACCTGGATCAGGAAGTTCTCCAGTCGGCCGTCCGCGCCGCGGATGCACGTCACCGAGTGATCCCCCCAGATCTGGTGACCGTCGGCGTGGACGTACTGGTTGATCATCCGGTACGAGTCGGCCCGGCCTTTCAGCATGGCCTTGATGTTGGTCCAGTTCTCCTCGCGGTAGTCCGGGTCGGTCACGTCGTCCCAGGCCATCCGAAGCAGCGTGTCGGCGTCATAGCCGAGGAACCGGCACATCTCGTGGTTGACCTTCTCGACGCGGCCGTCCGCATTCATCAGGCACATGCCGACGGCCGCATTCTCCATCGCGCGGCGGAAACGTTCGTCGGCGATGGCCTTCAGCCGGCGGGCTTCCTCCACCGCCTCTTCCGCGGCCACTTCCTCGTCGACCAGATGGGCCGCGATGACGGTGCCGTCGCGGCGTCCCCCGGCATCGCGGAAAGGCCTGACGTTCACGTGGAACCAGTGCTCGGCACCGTCCACCGAACGCATCCGCACCCGTTGACTGACGGCCTCGCCCTCGCTGACCTTCTTCCAGCGGTCGGCGTGGGCCTGCACATCCTCGGGCGCGACGAACTCCCGCAACGTTCGGCCCAGCCAGTGCACCGGGGGTGCACCCAGCACGGCCTGCACGTTCGGCGAGATCCAGACGATCCGGTTGCCGCCATTGTCGTCCTCGCGGGTGTGGCAGATCAGGTCCCCGGCATTCTCGACCAGCAGGCGGTACGTGGTCTCCGAATCGGCGATCAGCTTGTTCTGCTGCTGAAGGGCTTCGGTGAGGGCGACTTCCCGGGTGACGTCGGTGATCTGGGCGATGAAGAACTCGAACTCGCCCTCGGGGCTGCGCAAGGCGCCCAGGGACAGGTCGCCCCAGATGCGGTGGCCGTCGGCATGGACGAACTGTCTGGTCACCCGGTAGGAGTCGACCTCCCCGGACAGCAGTTTCAGGACGTCGACCACGGCGATCTCGAGGGATTCCGGCGCCATCAGGTCCTGCCACGTCATCGTCATCAGGGTGCCTGCGTCGTAGCCGCTCAACTTGCACATGGCGTCGTTCACCTCGGTGAAGCGACCATCCGGGGCGGCCAGGCACATGGCGACGGCGGCGTTGTCGATGGTCTGGCGGTAGCGCGACTCGGAAATCGCGAGGCGTTGTTCGGTCTGGAATCGCGCGGTGGTATCGCGCCAGGTGACGACGATGTTGTCGGGTGTGGCGCGGGTGGCCCGAAGGTCGTAGCGGCGGGTGTCCAGGAAGAACTCGTTGTCGTAGGCGAAGTCGTTGACGATGAGTGGCTCACCGGTGTCCAGGCAGCGGATGAGGGCGGGAAGCATCGCGTCCTTGATGCCCGGCGTGCCGTCGGTGATCGAGCGGCCGACGAGTTCGGCCCGGGACAACCCGATGTAGTCACACGTCGCCTGGTTGACCTGCAGAAAACAGAAGTCGACGATCCGGCCGGCGGAGTCCCTCGCCGCTGACAGGAGCACGCACGGGTCCAGCAGCGCGTCGGCGCTGGCCCGCAACACCGCAATGGCCGCGCGTTGAGCCGCGAGCAGGTTGGCGTCGTCGCCGGGCGCGGGCTGGGGGGACACCCCTGCCATCCTAGGTCCCGTTATGCTCGCCAGCGGAGGCAAAGGGCGTTCTACCGGCCAAAACAGTTCGATAGACGCCAAACCAGCACATTTCCGTACCTATCGGCTCATTTACGGCTGGGTGCGCCACCAGGCACTTCGTCAGTTCTCGACACCGTCCGGGCCCACGGTCAGTTCCTCGGCAGGCCGGCCGGAGCCGGCCAGGATCTTCGCGGTGACGACCGCGGCCGTCAACGCCCCGGTCACCAGGGCCGCCGCGAGCACGCCGGTCCACTCGGAACTGAACACAGCAAAATCCAAAACCGAAACCGCGACGGGGTCAATGAGCGTGACCGGATCGTCACGCAGCCGTGCTCAGCCGGGCCGCACCCAACTAGACGGCGGGCGGCGCGAAGAACTCCAGCGTGATGCCGTCCGGGTCGCGGAAGCTCAGGCCCGAGCCGTAGTGGGCGTCCACGATGCCGCCGTGGCCGATGCCCAACTCGTCGAGCCGGGCCACCCATCGCTGGAGTTCGGCGCGGTCGGCGCAGCCGAACGCGACATGGTCCAGGCCGACGTTGTGCTCGCTGAAACCCCGCGCCGACGGCGGCGTGGTGTGCTGGTGCAGCCCGAACAACGTGCCGCCGCCGATCAGGAACACCGCGTGATGAAAGCCGGGTTCGGTGTCCTCGTCGAGAACCGGATCGGCACCGATCAGGGCGCGGTACCACGGCACGCTGACCGACAGGTCGCGCACGGTGATCGCCACATGGGTCAGGCCCGGAAATGTCATCGCGGAATCCAATCTGTGAGTTCTCTTGTAACGACTACGAATTCGAGGTCCCTCGGGTTCGAGAACGTCACCGTCCGGCCTACACGCGGCTAGTACACCACGTGTGAAAGAGTTCCGGGGTGGTTGCGCGCAGACCGTGGCGGGGCGCCGGGATACTCGTCGGCCAACTGGCAGACGCTGTTGTCGCCGATCCAGCGCGTGCACATCCCGTCGCGGGTTTCGGTTGGTGCGCAGCCGCACTGGAGCGGCTGACCTACCGCGACGGCCGCGCCGCGGGCGCGCTGCAGGTGGCGGTGCTGGTCGGTGCGCTGGCCGGCGCGGGCGCAGGGGTGGAACGATCCGCCCGGCGTGGTCCGGCGCTGGCGGCGGTGACGGCCGCGGCCACCTGGGTGGCCCTGGGCGGCACCACCCTGGCCCGCACCGGCACCCGACTGGCCGACCTGCTCGACGCCGGTGACGTCGAGGGCGCCCGCGCGCTGTTGCCGTCGCTGTGCGGGCGGGACCCCGCGGTGCTCGACGCCGCCGGGTTGGCCCGCGCGGCACTGGAATCGGTGGCCGAGAACACCTCGGACGCCCACGTCGCGCCGCTGCTGTGGGCGGCGCTCGGCGGCGTGCCCGGGGTGCTGGTCTACCGGGGGATCAACACCCTGGACGCGATGATCGGCAACCGTTCGCCCCGGTACGCCCGATTCGGTTGGGCCGCAGCCAAATTGGACGACCTGGCCAACTGTGCGCCGGCGCGCGTGGCCGGTGCGCTGGTCGCGGTGTGCGCGCCGGCGGTCGGCGGGTCGCCGGCGGGGGCGCTGCGGGCGTGGCGCCGCGACGCCGCCCGACACCCCAGCCCGAACGCCGGTGTGGTCGAGGCCGCGTTCGCCGGCGCGCTCGGGGTGCGCCTCGGCGGACCCACCCAATACCAACATGAACTCGAGATCCGGCCCAGCCTCGGCGCGGGCCCGGCCCCCGGTGCCGACGACCTGCGCCGCGCGGTGCGGTTGTCGCGGACCGTGCAGGTGGCCGCGGCCGCGTTGGCGGTGCTGGTCAGCGCCGCCGGCCGTAGCGGTCGGCCAGCTTGTCCTCGACGGTGAGCGGTGCGGCCGGCGCCTGCTCGGCGGCCCGGGCCGCGGCGGCCTCCCGGCGTCGCGCCCGGATCTCGGAGTAGACGAAGTAGCCGAGCCCGATCGGGGCCAGGATGCCGAAGGCGATCCACTGGATTCCGTACGACAGGAACGGCCCGGAGTCCAGATGCGGAAGCTCGATGACGCCCAGCCCGCCGGGTTGGTCCTCCACCAGCTGCAGGTACGAGCCGGCCAGCGGCGTGCGGGTCACCTTCGCGACCTGGCCGATGTCGATGGCGTACACCTGGGTGAGGCCACCCTCGGTGAACGGCGGCTTGTCCGCCGGTGCGGTCTCCGAGTCGCGCAGCCGCGCGGTGATGTCCACCGTCCCCGTCGGCGGCGCCGCGACGGGCGGCACCGCGGTGCCCTGCTCGGGTTTCACATAGCCCCGGTCGACGAGCACCACGGGCCCGCCGTCGACGGCGAAGGGGGCCAGCACCTCGTAGGCGGGCGCGCCCCCGATGACCCGGAGCCGGGCGAGCACCGGCGGCACCGGCAGGTAGTGCCCGGTGGCCGTCACCCGGCGCCACTGGGCACCGGGCGCCGACGAATCCTGGTACGGCAGCAACGCCGTCACCGGCACCGGGTCGGCGCTCAGCGAGGCCTGGATCTGATGGTTCTCCCGCGAGGTCTTGGTGTTCTTGCCCAGCTGCCAGGGTGCCAGCACGGTGAAGCACAGGTAGGCGAACGCCACCACGACGAGCGCCAGGGCCACCCAGCCCGGCTTGAATACGAAACTCCAGCGCCGCATCAGCCCGCGAGTCCCTCATCGGCCAGGCGTTCGTCGACCCAGGCGTGCAGCCCGGGCAGGGCGGCCTCGATCACGGTGAACGCCTCTTCGAAGTCGGCGTGGTCGCCGTAGTAGGGATCCTCGACGTCCAGCGGGTGGGCACCCGAGCGCGGGTCGAACGAGCGCAGCATGCGCAACCGCTCCGGCTCCACCCCGAGGTCGGTCAGCATCCGCAGGTGGTTGCGGCCGAGCGCGATCACCAGGTCGGCGGCCAGATGCTCGTCGCACACCTGGGCCGCGCGGTGCCCGGTGGGGTAGCCGTGCGCGCGCAGCACCCGGTTGGCGCGGTCGTCGGCCTCGTCGCCGGCATGCCATCCGCCGGTGCCCGCGCTGCTCACCCGCACCACGTCGGCAAGACCGCGCTCGCGGATCTGGTGGGCGAACATCTTCTCCGCCATCGGGGACCGGCAGATGTTGCCCGAGCAGACGAACGTCACGTGCAGCAGCTCAGACACCGAGCACCTCGCGCAGTGCCGGCACCGACTGGACGTGCGCGGCCGCCGCGACCGCCACGTCGGGCTCCAGGAAGTCCGCGGCCCCGTAACCCCAGCCGACCACGACGGTGTCGATGCCGTGCTCGGCCGCGCCCGCCACGTCGTGTGCGCGGTCGCCGACCATCAGCACCCGCGCCGGTACCGGATCAAGCTGCGCCAGCGCGTGGGCCACCACGTCGGCCTTGCTCGAGCGCGAACCGTCGACGCTGGCGCCGGCGATCACCTCGAAATGGTCGGTCAGCCCGAAGTGGTCCAGGATGCGCCGCGCCGTCGGCTCCGCCTTGGACGTCGCGACGGCGAGCCGGACGCCGGCGGCACGCAGGTCGGCCAGCAGCCGGTCGATCCCGTCGAAGAGCCGGTTGCGGGCCCAGCCGCGGCTGGTGTAGTCGGCCCGGTAGGCCGCGATGGCCTCGTCGGCGCGCTCGCCGAGGCCCATGCCCTGCAGCGTCTGGTGCATGGGCGGTCCGACGATCCGTCCGGCCAGGTCGCCGGGGGGAACCTCGGCGCCGATCGAGGCCAGCGCGTGGCGGAAGCTGGCCACGATGCCGTCGGCCGAATCGGTCAGCGTGCCGTCCAGATCGAAGATCACCAACTGCGGGCGGCTGCCGGAGGCGGTGCATGTCACGGACCCATTGTCGCCGATCGCCGACCGGTGCAGGCGAATGCCTGCCCATGCGGCCCGCGCATTACTGTGCTTGAGGTGGTGACTGGGCAGGTGTTGCGGTGAGCGTTCGACTCGCCGACGTCATCGCGGTGCTCGACGCGGCCTACCCACCGGGCCTGGCGCAGGGCTGGGACTCGGTCGGCCTGGTCTGCGGTGATCCCGACGATCCCGTCGACGCGGTCACGGTGGCCGTCGACGCCACCGCCGAGGTGGTGGCGTCGGTGGCCGAGCGGGGCCTGCTGCTGGCGCACCATCCGCTGCTGCTGCGCGGGGTGGACACGGTGGCGGCGAGCACCCCGAAGGGCGCACTGATCCACCACCTGATCCGCCGGTCGGCGGCGCTGTTCACCGCGCACACCAACGCCGACTCCGCCAACCCGGGCGTCTCCGACGCGCTGGCCGAGGTGCTCGGCCTGACCGTGGAGGGGGTGCTCGAGCCGGCCGCCGGCGGCCCGCAGGTGGACAAATGGGTGATCTACGTGCCCCCGGAGAGCGCCCAGGCGGTGCGGACCGCGGTGTTCGAGGCCGGGGCCGGCCACATCGGTGACTACTCGCAGTGCAGTTGGAGCATCACGGGCATCGGTCAGTTCCGGCCGGACGACGGCGCCACACCGACGGTGGGAACGGTCGGGACGCTCGAACAGGTGCCCGAGGACCGGGTGGAGGTCGTCGCCCCGGCTCGGCTCCGTGGGCCGGTGCTGGCCGCGATGCGCGCGGCGCACCCCTATGAGGAGCCGGCTTTCGACGTGCTGTCCCCGGTCCCGCTGCCCGACGGGGTCGGTCTCGGCCGCATCGGCAGCGTGCCGCGGCCACAGCGCTTCGCGGACTTCGTAGCGTTCGCGAATTCCGTTCTGCCGCGGACCACCTGGGGCATCCGCGCGGCCGGTGATCCGGACCGTCCGGTGGCCAGGGTGGCGGTCTGCGGCGGTGCCGGTGACTCCCTGCTGGCCGCGGCATCGGCCGCCGGAGTGGACGCCTACCTCACCGCCGACCTGCGCCATCACCCCGCCGACGAGCACCGCCGCGCCGGCGGCGTCGCCCTAGTCGACGTCGCCCACTGGGCCAGCGAGCAACCCTGGTGCAATCAGGTCGCCGGACTGTTGCGCGCGCGGTTCGGCGCCGCACTGCCGGTTGCGGTCAGCGACATCCGCACCGACCCGTGGAACATCGACTACCGAAGGATTCCTGATGAAAGCTGATTCATTCCAACAGCTTTCGCTGTTGGAACTAGCCGAGCTGGATGTCGAGTTGTCGCGGCTGAACCACCGCGCGGCCCATCTGCCCGAGCAGCAGCGCTACACCGAGATCCAGGCCGAGCAGGGTGTGGTCAACGACCGGCTCTCGGCGCTGACCCTGGCGTTGGAGGACATCGACGCGCAGGTGACGCGGCTGGAGTCCGAGATCGACGGCGTGCGGCAGCGTGAGGACCGTGACCGCGGCCTGCTGGACTCCGGTTCGGTCAGCCCCAAGCAGCTCGAGGAGCTGCAACACGAACTGGACACCCTGCAGCGGCGGCAGACCAGCCTGGAGGACAGCCTGCTCGAGGTGATGGAACGCCGCGAACAGCTGGCCGCCGAGCAGGCCGATGAGGCCGCGAAACTCGATGCGCTGCAACAGGACCTGGCGAAGACCGCGCAGCTGCGAGACGACGCCTTGGCCGAGATCGACGACGTGCGCGGGCAGCGCTCGGCGCGCCGGGAGGAACTGGTGTGCGGGCTGGACGCCGAACTGGCCGATCTCTACGAGCGGCAGCGCGGCACGACCGGGGTGGGCGCCGCGCGGCTGCAGGGCCGGCGCTGCGGGGCGTGCCGCATCGAGCTGGACCGCGGCGAGATCGCCCGCATCGCGGCCACGCCCGACGACGAGGTGGTGCGCTGCTCGGAGTGCCGGGCGATCCTGTTGCGGGTGGGCCCGTGAAGGTCATCGTCGAATGCGACGGCGGCTCGCGCGGTAATCCCGGCCCCGCCGGGTTCGGCTGTGTGGTGTGGTCGGCGGACCACGGCACCCTGCTGGCCGAACACAAGCAGGCCATCGGCATCACCACCAACAACGTGGCCGAGTACCGCGCCCTGATCGCCGGCCTGGAGGAGGCCCGTCGCCTGGGCGCCGACGAGGTCGCGGTGGCGGCCGATTCGAAGCTGATCATCGAGCAGATGAGCGGGCGCTGGAAGGTCAAGCACCCCGACATGGCCGAATTGCATCAGCAGGCAAGGGCCTTGGCGTCGACGTTCGACGCGGTGACTTACGAGTGGATCCCGCGCGAGCGCAACGCGCACGCCGACCGGCTGGCCAACGAGGCGATGGACGCCGCCGCGGGTGGGGGCGCGACCATTGCCGACCCACCGGCCGGCGCGGTCGCGGTGCCGCCGGCCACCTGGACCGGCAACCAGGGCGCGCCGACCCGCATGCTGCTGCTGCGCCACGGGCAGACCGAACTGTCCCGGCAGCGCCGCTACTCCGGGCGGGGCAACCCCGAACTGACCGAGACCGGCCGCGCCCAGGCGGAGGCCGCGGCCCGCTACCTCGCCGGGCGTGGCGGCGTCGAGGCGGTCGTCACGTCGCCGCTGCAACGCTCCTACGACACCGCGGCCGCCGCAGCCAAGGCACTGGGCCTCGAGGTGCGTGTGGACGACGACCTCATCGAGACCGACTTCGGCGCCTGGGAGGGTTTGACCTTCCGGGAGGCCGCCGAGCGCGACCCCGATCTGCACCTGCAGTGGCTGCGGAACACCAGCCTGCGCCCGCCGGGCGGGGAGAGCTTCGACGATGTGCAGCAGCGGGTGCAGCGCGCCCGCAACCGGATCATCGCCGAGCACGGCGGGGGCACCGTGCTGGTGGTCTCGCACGTCACGCCGATCAAGACGATGCTGCGGCTGGCGCTCGACGCCGGCACCAGCATCCTGCAGCGCCTGCACCTCGACCTGGCGTCGCTGAGCATCGCCGAGTTCTATCCGGACGGCAACGCGTCGGTCCGCCTGGTGAACCAGACCTCCTACCTGGGCTGATCGCGCAGGTGCACCCGGGACCGGCAAGCTGTGCGGCATGGACAACGAACACCACAGCCACTGGGAACAGCGCTATGCCGAGAAGCCACAGATCTGGAGTGGGCGGGTCAACGCCCGGTTGGAAGAGATCGTGCCGCAGATCGACGGCGACGTCGTGCTGGATCTGGGCTGCGGTGAAGGTGGCGACGCCATCTGGTTTGCCGAACACGGCTGGGAGGTCGTGGCCGTCGACGTCTCGAGTACCGCGCTGGCCCGTGCCGCCGAGGAAGCCGATAAGCGGGGTGTGTTGTCGCACATCGACTTTCAGCAGCACGACCTGACCCAGAGCATGCCGGAGGGACCGTTCGACCTGGTGTCGGCGCAGTTCTTCCACAGCTTGGTGGACATGGACCGGCCCGCCATCCTGCGCCGGGCCGCGGCCACCGTCGCGCCCGGTGGCACGCTGCTGATCGTCGACCACGGCGGTGCGCCGCCCTGGGCGCCCGAGGAGGTCCGCCACCACGTGTTCCCCGCCGCCGACGAGGTCGTCGACAACCTGGCGCTGGACCCCGGGCAGTGGGAGCGGGTCCGGGTGGACAGCGTGGCGCGGCCGGCCACCGGGCCGGACGGGCAGCAGGCCGAACTCATCGACAACGTGATTCAGCTGCGCCGCAAATAGCCGACTCGATTACGGAACAGGCCCAGCAGGCGCTACGTTACCCATGCGGACGAGTTGGCCGGGCGGCCGCGGCTCGTCGAAAGACGAGCCGAGGAAAGTCCGGACTTCACAGAGCAGGGTGATTGCTAACGGCAATCCGAGGTGACTCGCGGGACAGTGCCACAGAAAACAAACCGCCACCCGTACGGGTGGTAAGGGTGAAACGGTGCGGTAAGAGCGCACCAGCATTCCGGGTGACCGGGATGGCTAGGTAAACCCCACCCGAAGCAAGGCCAAGAGGCCGCACCTGGTGCGGCTGCGCAGGCGTTCGAGGGCTGCTCGCCCGAGCCTGCGGGTAGGCCGCTTGAGGCACCCGGCGACGGTGTGCCCAGATGGATGGTCGCCACCGCGCCGCCGCTCGCCGGCGGAGCGGAACAGAATCCGGCTTACAGGCCAGCTCGCCCGCCCCGCTAATGGGCCTTGCGCACGCTCTTCTGCAACGCGGCCAGTGCGTCGTCGACCGCCCCGCGGCACCGGTCCGCGAGGTCCTCCTCCTGTTGGTAGAGCAGGCCGTAGGTGAAGGTGTCCTCACCGGCGAGGTGGGCGGCCTCGGCCTGCTGGCTGAGGTGGGCCCGGCTGACCACGCTGTCCTGGTGATCGCCCAGCAGCGTCTGGATGACCTTGGCGCGCTCCGAGACCTTGGACTCGCCGGTGGCCGCGGCCACATAGCGAAGGCGCTTGGCGCCCTTGCGGATCCGGTGCAGCGCCTCGTCCTTGTGTTCCTCGACCGCCTGCTCCGCCGACTTGGCCGCCTTGCGGATGCGCTTGTAGGCCGAGTCGATGCTCACCCGGTGCGGCTCGGCGCCGGGGGTGGTGTCCAGGGGCTGCGCGAACACCAGCCCCTCCAGGGCGTCGAGCAACCGGAAATACCGCTGCGAGCGCATGGCGGCCAGGGACCGGCGCAGGCCGGCCTGGTAGCGGCGGTTGGCCCCCTCGACCAGCCGCTCCCGCACCGGGCCGCGCACCAACTCGGCGGGCAGGGCGTCCAGCGCGCGCTGGTAGCGCTCGGCCAGCACCTCCGCATCCCGGGCGATGCCCAGCACACTGGCCAGCTGGCGCAGCTCATCGAGCACCCAGGCGTCATCGGTCAGCCCGAACGCGTCCTCGGAGGCCTGCAGCAGGCTGCGGATCTTGCGGGTGGTGACCCGCATCTGGTGCACCGAGTCGTAGACGTCGGCCCGCACCGCGCGGTCCCACTCGAGCAGCTCGGCCACCTGTTCGGCGACGGCGCGATGCACCGGGTCCGCGGGCGGTTCCGGGGTATCGGGCGGCGCGGCCACCGCCGCGTCGAGCACCTTGGCCAGCTTCGACCCGTGCCCGGCCGGCGTCGCCCCGGCGTCGAGTAGCCGGTTACCGAGCCGATCCAGCAGCGCGGCCCCGCCGTCGACCGAGCCGTCGACCAGCTCGAGCTCCCACTCGTGCCACTGCTGTTCGTCCTGGTGCCCGCCGTCGGCGATCGCCCAGGCCCTGACCTCGTCATCACAGAACTCCGCCAGCCCGGCGCCGTCCGCGCCGTGCAGCATCACCACGCTGCGGGTCGTCGTGATGCGGGCAACCGGGGCCAGCGGGCGGTCCCGAACGATGGCCAGGACGATGTCCACCAGCTGTTCGGGGGGTTGTTCGGGTGAATCGGCGTCCAGCGGCGCGTGCACCTCGGTCCGGGAATCCGGGCCCGCGGGCAGTTTGAGGTGCCAACCCGCGTCGGGACCGCCGGTGCGGCGGCGCAGCGTCACCCGGTGGACGGCCAGGTCGTGCTTCGGCGTGTCGAAATAGATCGCGTCGAGCGAGTGTGACGGCAGCCGCTCCACCCGCGCGACCGCGGAGAAGCCGTCGAACGACGGGAACACGGTGCCCGGCGGGACGTCGAACTTGCGTTCCACCTCGACGTGCCGGTTTCCATTTGCCGATTTGGCAGCCATCCCCACCTTCGTCCCGCGAGTTCCACACGTACGCGCACTGCGCACAGGGTTAGCACAACCAAGTGAACACGACGTCGCTGTCGGCGTTGGTCCCACCGCAAAGCGGTCACGGACGTGTAAATTAAACCGCGCCGCACGACCCCTTGCCGCGGCAATCAAACGGGAGCTCTTAGGATTCACTTATGAATCGCGGACCGGATGCCACCGCTGGGCCGGGGTCCCGACTGAAACTCGAGGACTACCTGGATGCCGCGGGCAACATCATCCTCCCGCCCGATGTGACGATCACCTCGTTCCTGGACCGCAACATCGCGGAGCTCGGCGACACGGCGTCCTACCGCTACCTGGACTACGAGCACGATGCGGCCGGCCGCCCCGTCGAGCTGACCTGGCAACAGCTGGGGATCAAGCTGCGCGCGGTCGGTGCGCGGCTGCAACAGGTCACCCGGCCCGGTGACCGGGTCGCGATCCTGGCGCCCCAGGGCGTCGACTACGTGGTCGGCTTCTTCGCCGCCATCCATGCCGGCGACATCGCCGTCCCGCTGTTCGCGCCGGAACTGCCCGGCCACGCCGAGCGGCTCGAGGCCGTGCTGTCGGATGCGCTCCCGACGGTCGTGCTGACCACCACCTCGGCCGCCGAGGATGTGCAGGGCTTCCTGCGTAAGCTCCCGCGAAACCGGCGGCCCCGCGTGCTCGCCATCGACGCCGTCCCGGATGCGGTCGGCGCGACCTTCGTGCCCGCCGAGCTCAAGAGCGACGGCATCGCCTACCTGCAGTACACGTCGGGCTCGACCCGAGTCCCGGCCGGCGTGGAGATCACCCACCGGGCCGTGTGCACCAACGTCGTGCAGATGGTGATCTCGGTCGGCCTGGACTTCGACGTCGCCAGCGTCAGCTGGCTGCCGCTGTTCCACGACATGGGCCTGCTGATGATCATGTTTCCGGCCATCTTCGGCGCGTACCTCACGCTGATGTCGCCGACGGCGTTCGTGCGACGCCCGCACCGCTGGATCAAGGAGCTGTCGGTCGAGGCGAAACGGGGCCGTACCTTCGCCGCGGCGCCGAACTTCGCGTTCGAACTGGCCGCCCAGCGTGGCCTGCCGCCCACGGGCGAGGACGTCGATCTCAGCAACGTCGCCGGCCTGATCAACGGCTCCGAGCCGGTGAACATCAAGTCGATCGAGAAGTTCAACGAGGCATTCGCCCCATACGGGTTGCCGCGCACGGCCATCAAGCCGTCCTACGGCATGGCCGAGGCCACCCTGTTCGTCTCGACCATCGGCCCGCAGGCCGAGGCCCGCGCCGTCTACCTGGACCTCGATGAGCTGGCCCTGGGCAGCGCGGTCACCGTCTCGCCGGACGCCCCGAACGCCGTCCCGCACGTGTCGTGCGGCCGCGTCTCGTGCAGCCAGTGGGCCGTGATCATCGATCCGGTAACCGAGGCCGAACTCCCCGACGGCGGGGTCGGCGAGATCTGGCTGCACGGCGACAACATCGGACGCGGTTACTGGGGGCGGGAGCGCGAGACCGAACTGTCCTTCCAGAACAAGCTGCAGGTGCGCCTCGAGCACGGCAGCCACGCCGAGGGTGTGCCGCCGGAGGCCACCTGGTTCCGCACCGGCGACATGGGCGTCTACCTCGACGGGGAACTGTTCATCACCGGCCGCATCAAGGACCTGGTGATCGTCGACGGCCGCAACCACTACCCGCAGGACATCGAGGCCACCGCGGCCGAGGCCTCCGACGCGGTGCGGGCCGGGTTCGTCGCGGCGTTCTCCGTCTCGGCCCAGGAGTTGCCCGCGTCGGCGGGCGGCACCGGCACCGGCTCGGGGGAGCGGTTGGTGATCGTCGCCGAGCGGGCGCCGGGTGCCGGCAAGGCCGAGCCGGGGCCGGTGGTCGAGGCGATCCGGGCCGCGGTGTCCCGTCGCCATGCCCTGCCCATCGCCGATGTGCAGATGGTCGCCGCCGGCGCCATCCCACGCACCACCAGCGGCAAGCTGGCCCGGCGGGCGTGCCGCGCCGAGTATCTGGCGGGGGTCCTCGGCCACCGTCACCCCACCGACTGACTCACCGGGCGCGGCCACCGGATAACGTTGCGGCCGTGAGCGAATACCAGACCCTGACCTTCGAGCAGGCCGGCCCGATCGCGCGGATCGTGCTGAACCGCCCCGATGCCGCCAATGGCATGAACGACGTCATGACCGCCGAACTCGCGCAGGTCGCCCGGCGCTGCGACACCGCCGCCACCAAGGTCGTGGTGTTGACCGGGGCCGGCCGGTTCTTCTGCGCCGGGGGAGACCTCAAGGCCATGGCGGCCTCGCCGCTGGGCCCCGGCCCCTTCGTCAAGGGCATCGCCGACGACCTGCACCGGGCCATCTCGACGTTCTCCCGGATGGATGCGGTGTTGATCACCGCGGTCAACGGCGTGGCCGCCGGGGCCGGATTCAGCCTGGCGATCGCCGGTGACCTGGTGCTGGCCGCCGACTCGGCGTCGTTCACGATGGCCTACACCAGGGCCGGGCTGAGCCCCGACGGCAGTTCGTCGTACTACCTGCCCCGGCTGGTCGGCGTCCGCCGAACCCAGGAGCTGATGCTGACCAACCGCACGCTGAGCGCAGCCGAAGCAGCCGAGTGGGGTCTGGTCACCGCCGCGCTGCCCGCCGCAGAACTGGCGGCCAAGACGGAGGAAGTGGCCGATCAGTTGGCTTCTGCGGCAAAGGGTTCCAGTGCCGCGGTGAAGAAGCTGATGCTGGCGTCGTTCGGCAGCGGCCTGGAGGAGCAGATGGAACTGGAGGGCAGGCTGATCGCGGCCTGCGCCGACAGTGCGGACGGCCGCGAGGGCATCGAGGCGTTCCTGACCAAGCGCGCCCCGAAGTTCGGCTAGCCCCTAGAAGCTGTGCTCCTCGGCCGGGAACGCGCCGCTTGCCACCTCGTCGGCGTATTGCGTTGCGGCCCGGCGCAATTCGCTACCGACATCGCCGAAACGCTTGACGAACTTGGCGGTCTTGCCACTGGTGAGCCCGGCCATGTCCTGCCAGACCAGCACCTGGGCGTCGCAGTTGGGCCCGGCGCCGATGCCGACGGTCGGGACGGTCAGCTTGCCGGTGATCTGGGTGGCCAGCTCCGCGGGCACCATCTCCATCACGACCGCGAACGCACCGGCCTCGGCGACGGCGATCGCGTCGTGGATGGTCTGCTCGGCGGCGTCGCCGCGGCCCTGGACCCGGAAGCCGCCCAGGCTGTTGACGCTCTGCGGGGTGAAGCCGATGTGGGCCATCACCGGGATGCCGGCGGCGGTCAGGGTGGCGATCTGCTCGGCCACCCGCTCACCGCCCTCGAGCTTGACGGCGTGCGCGCCGGTCTCCTTGAGGAACCGCGTGGCCGTCGCGAGGGCCTGGGCGGGGCCTCCCTCGTAGCTGCCGAACGGCAGGTCGGCCACCACCAGCGCGTGCGGGGCGCCGCGCACCACGCCGCGGACCAGCGGGATCAGTTCGTCGACCGAGATCGGCACGGTGGTGTCGTAGCCGTAGACCACGTTGGCGGCGGAATCGCCGACCAGCAAAACCGGGATGCCGGCCTCGTCGAAGGCGCGGGCGGTGGAGAAGTCGTAGGCCGTCAGCATGGCCCACTTGTGGCCCTCGGTCTTCCACTTCAGCAGGTGATGGGTGCGGACCTTGGTGCGAGCGGGCGAAGGCGCGCCACAGCCACCGTAAACAGTCTGATCAGACATCGTTGTCCCTTGATGATGTTGTGTCGATCCTCGCGGCCCATCCGGGTCCCCGGGTTCGTTGACCAGTCCAGTCTGCCACCCTGACCAGCAAAGGTGAACGGGAAGTGGAGTGGACTTGCTCACACCCGGTATTGCGGCGAGTGGGCGGGTTGTGGGCAAACCGGCTCGGCCCCCCGAGCGCGGACATACCATCGCGGAATGGTGCAACATCTGCAACGGCTCAGCGGTCTCGACGCAAGCTTCCTCTATCTCGAAACCCCTTCACAGCCTTTGCATGTGTGCTCGGTCCTGGAACTGGACGCCTCGACCATCCCCGGCGGCTACACCTTCGACCGGCTGCGCGACTCGCTGGCCCAGCGAATCAAGGCGATTCCCAACTTCCGGGAGAAGCTGGCGAACAGCTTCCTCAACCTCGACCACCCGGTGTGGGTGGAGGACGAGGACTTCGAGATCGACCGCCACCTGCACCGCATCGGCCTGCCCGCCCCCGGCGGCCGGATCGAGCTCGGCGAGATCTGCGGGCACCTGGCCTCCCTGCCGCTGGATCGCCGCCACCCGCTGTGGGAGATGTGGGTGATCGAGGGCGTTGCGGGCACCGACGCCCGCAAGGGCGGCCGGCTGGCGGTGCTGACCAAGGTGCACCACGCCGCGGTCGACGGTGTCACCGGCGCCAACCTGATGTCGCAGCTGTGCACCACCGAGCCCGACGCCGCCCCGCCCGAGCCGGTGGCCGGCGGCGGCGACGCCAACCCGCTGCGGATCGCCCTCGGCGGTCTGGGCCGCTTCGCCACCCGGCCGCTGACCCTGGCCACCAGCGTGCTGCCCGCCACGGTGTCGACCGTGGTCGACACGGTGCGCCGGGCCGCGGGGGGACGCGCGATGGCCGCACCGTTCGCCGCGCCGCAGACCCCGTTCAACGCCAGCATCACCGCCCATCGCAACGTCGCCTTCGCTGAGCTGGACTTCGAGGACATCAAGACGGTCAAGAACCACTTCGGCGTCAAGGTCAACGACGTGGTGATGGCCCTGGTGTCCGGGGTGCTGCGCCAGTTCCTGATCGACCGCGGCGAACTACCGGACTCCTCGCTGGTCGCCATGGTGCCGGTGTCGGTGCACGACCGGTCGGATCGGCCCGGCCGCAACCAGGTGTCGGGCATGTTCTCCCGGCTGGAGACCCAGATCGACGATCCGGCCGAGCGGTTGGCGGCGATCGCCGAGGCCAACGACACCGCCAAGGAACACAGCACGGCGATCGGCGCCACACTGCTGCAGGACTGGAGCCAGTTCGCCGGGCCGGCGGTCTTCGGCGTGGCGATGCGGGTGTACGCCAGAAGCCGGCTGACGGAGTCGCGGCCGGTGCACAACCTCGTGGTGTCCAACGTGCCGGGGCCGCAGATTCCGCTGTACTTCCTGGGCGCCGAAGTCGCCTCGATGTACCCGCTCGGGCCGATCTTCCACGGCTCCGGGCTCAACATCACCGTGATGTCGCTGAACGGCAAACTCGACGTCGGGCTGATCTCGTGTCCGGAGCTGTTGCCCGACCTGTGGGACATGGCCGACGACTTCGCCGTCGGGATGAAGGAACTCCTGGCGGCCTGCCGCTGAGCCGCCACACGCGGGCGCGGGTCGCTGCGCCGGTCCCCGTCACCGACCATGGCAGCATGTTGGCCATGAGGTTGTCCCCGGGCCGTCGGGCCGTCCGCACCGCGTTGGTGCTTCCTGCCGTCGTCGCGCTGACCGTCACCGGCGCCGGGTGCAGCACGACGGTGCCGGGAACGGCGGTGATCGCCGAGCCCAAGGTCGGGCAGCCGGTCACCTGGGGCCCGTGCCGGACGGCGGGCGGCGGCGGGGGTAACGCACTGCCCATTCCGGCCGGCGCGCAATGCGGACAGATCGGCGTCCCGGTCGACTACGCCAAGCCCGACGGCGACGTCGCCACCCTGGCGCTGATCCGGTTCCCCGCCACCGGCGAGAAGATCGGCTCGCTGATCCTCAACCCCGGCGGCCCGGGGGAGTCCGGCATCGAGGCCGCCACCAGCATCGTCGGGAACCTGCCCGCCGAGGTCCGCAAGCGGTTCGACCTGGTCGGCTTCGACCCGCGCGGGGTGGGCGCCTCCACCCCGGCGGTGTGGTGCAACTCCGATGCGGACAACGACCGGATCCGGGCCGACCCGCAGGTCGACTACAGCCCCGCGGGTGTGGAGCACATCGAGGGCCAGACCAAGGCGTTCATCCAGCGCTGCATCGACAAGATGGGCAAGGACTTCCTGAAGAACGTCGGCACCAGCAACGTAGCCAAGGACCTGGACGCGCTGCGTGCGGCCGTCGGCGACGAGAAGCTGACCTACCTCGGCTACTCCTACGGAACCCGGATCGGGGCGGCCTACGCCGAGGCGTATCCCGACAAGGTGCGCGGCATGATCCTCGACGGCGCCGTGGATCCCAATGCCGATCCGATCAAGGCCGACCTGGCCCAGGCGGCGGCGTTCCAGCAGGCGTTCAACGACTACGCGGCCGACTGCGCCGAGGATCCGACCTGCCCGCTGGGCACCGACCCGGCCAAGGCCGTCGAGGCCTACCGCGACCTGGTCGACCCGCTGGTGGACCAGCCGATGCGAACGGCCGACCCGCGCGGCCTCGGCTACAGCGACGCCATCGTCGGCACCATCATGGCGTTGTACTCGCCCAACCTGTGGCGGCACCTGACCCAGGCACTCACCGAGATGACCGAGGGCCACGGCGACACCATGCTGGCGCTGGCCGACATGTACATGCGCCGCGACCCGCAGGGGCACTACACCAACGCCACCGACGCCCGGATCGCGGTCAACTGCGTGGACCAGCCGCCCGTCGCCGACCGGGACAAGGTGATCGAGGAAGATCGCCAGATGCGTGAGGTCGCCCCGTTCATGAGCTACGGCGAGTTCACCGGCCACGCGCCGCTGAGCACGTGCGCGTTCTGGCCGGTGCCGCCCACCAGCACCCCGCATTCGGTGTCGGCGCCCGGGCTGCCGCCGGTGCTGGTGGTCTCGACCACCAACGACCCGGCGACCCCCTACCAGGCGGGGGTGGATCTGGCCAAGCAACTCGGCGGCGCGCTGCTGACCTTCAACGGCACCCAGCACACGGTGGTGTTCCAGGGCAACAACTGCGTCGACCAATACGCCGGCGCCTACCTCGTCGACCTGACGCTGCCGCCGCCCGGCGCCACCTGCTGATCGCGAAGGCGTTTCGACGCAACGATTTACGCAACGCGGCGATTTACGCACACGTAAGCGCGCCGTTATCGATGTCCGGCGCTTCCGAGATTGACCCGTGACCTCTCCCCGGCGCCGCGGCCGGTAGGGCATGCAACGATGACTGCCATGGCGCGCAAGAGTCGGATCGGCTCGGCTCTGTTGATGTCCGGGCTGCTCGGTGCCGCGCTCGCGGTCGGCGTTCCGGCCCCGCCGGCCGGGGCGACCGACGGCCAGCCCACCGCGCCCGAGCCCAGTTGGGGTAGCTGCGAGCGCTTCCTCGGGCAGGACAGCGACGTCCTGCCGGACGCGCGCTGTGCCACCCTGTCGGTACCAGTCGACTATGCGAATCCCACTGGGACACAAGCACAATTGGCGCTGATCAAGATCCCGGCGACCGGTAAGCGCATCGGCGCGCTGCTGGTCAACCCCGGCGGCCCGGGCGCGTCGGCGGTGGACGCACTGGCCGCCCTCGGGGTGGGGCTGGCCGGATCCCCGATCACCGAACACTTCGACCTGGTGGCCTTCGACCCGCGCGGTGTCGGCCATTCGACACCGGAGGTGCGTTGTCGCACCGACGCCGAATTCGATGCCTGGCGCCGCGAGCCGATGGTGGACTACAGCCCGGCGGGGGTGGCCCGGATCGAGCAGCTCAACCGCAACCTGGCTCAGGAATGCCTGGACAAGATGGGCAGGGGGTTCCTGGCCGGCATCGGAACCGATTCCGCCGCAAGGGATATGGACGTAGTGCGCCAGGCGCTGGGCGACGACCAGATCAATTTCCTCGGGTTCAGCTACGGCACCGATCTGGGCGCGAGCTACCTGGAGAAGTTCCCGAACCGGGTGCGGGCGATGGTCCTCGACGGGGCGATCGACCCGGCCGAGGATCCGATGGCCTCGATCACCCAGCAGATGACCGGGTTTCAGGTCGCCTTCAACGACTACGCCGCCGACTGCGCGAAGTCCGTCGGCTGCCCGCTGGGCACCGACCCGGCGCAGTGGATGACCCGCTACCACCAGTTGGTCGACCCGCTGGTCGCCAAGCCGGGCCCGACCTCCGACCCGCGCGGGTTGAGCTATCAGGACGCTATCACCGGCACCTTCAACGCCCTCTACACGCCGGAGTACTGGAAGTTCCTCACCAGCGGGCTGCTCGGGCTGGCGCGCCATACCGATGCCGGTGACCTGCTGCTGCTGGCCGACGAGTACCAGGGCCGCGACGACTATGGCCACTACAACAACGGCCAGGACGCGTTCAACGCGATCCGCTGCGTCGACGCCCCGACGCCGACCGATCCCGCGGCGTGGGCCGATCTCGACCGGCGGACCCGGGAGCTGGCGCCGTTCCAGGCCTACGGCGCGTTCACCGGGTTCGCCCCGCGCGACATCTGCGCGTTCTGGCCGGTTCCGCCGACGAGTCTCCCGCATCCCGCGCCGCCCGCCCCGCCCGGCAGCGTCGTCGTGGTGTCCACCACCCACGACCCCGCGACGCCGTACGAGGCCGGCGTGAACCTGGCCCGCGAACTCGGCGCGCCGCTGATCACCTACGACGGCACCCAGCACACCGCGGTCTTCAACGGCGATGCGTGCGTCGACGGCGCGGTGGTGCGCTACCTGGTCGATCGGGTGTTGCCGGACAACCTGCACTGCTAGCAGTGCCGTAACACGGATTTAACAGCCGCTGCATACGCTCGCGTCATGGACCGCCAGAAGGAATTTGTGCTGCGCACGCTGGAGGAACGGGACATCCGCTTCGTCCGGTTGTGGTTCACCGATGTGCTCGGCTTCCTGAAGTCGGTGGCGATCGCCCCGGCCGAACTCGAGGGCGCCTTCGAAGAGGGCATCGGATTCGACGGTTCGTCGATCGAGGGTTTCGCGCGGGTCTTCGAATCCGACACCGTGGCTCGCCCGGATCCGTCCACCTTCCAGGTGCTGCCGTGGACCACCAGCGCCGGCCAGCACCACTCGGCGCGGATGTTCTGCGACATCACCATGCCCGACGGCTCGCCGTCCTGGGCCGACAGCCGGCACGTGTTGCGCCGCCAACTCGCCAAGGCCAGCGACCTCGGCTTCTCCTGCTACGTGCATCCCGAGATCGAGTTCTTCCTGCTCGAACCCGGCCCCTACGACGGAACCCGGCCGACCCCTGCTGATAATGGCGGCTACTTCGACCAGGCCGTGCACGACTCGGCGCCCAACTTCCGCCGCCACGCCATCGACGCGCTGGAGCAGATGGGCATCTCGGTGGAGTTCAGCCACCACGAGGGCGCGCCGGGCCAGCAGGAGATCGACCTGCGCTACGCCGACGCGCTGTCGATGGCCGACAACGTGATGACGTTCCGCTACCTCGTCAAGGAGGTGGCGCTGGCCGAGGGGGTGCGGGCGTCGTTCATGCCCAAGCCGTTCGCCGAATATCCCGGCTCGGCCATGCACACCCACATGAGCCTGTTCGAGGGCGAGACCAACGCCTTCCACAGCCCCGACGACCCGCTGCAGCTCTCCGACGTCGCGAAGTCGTTCATCGCCGGCATCCTCGAGCACGCCAGCGAGATCAGCGCGATCACCAACCAGTGGGTGAACTCCTACAAGCGGCTGGTGCACGGCGGCGAAGCCCCCACCGCCGCGTCCTGGGGCGCGGCCAACCGCTCCGCGCTGGTGCGGGTGCCGATGTACACCCCGCGCAAGGCGTCCTCGCGGCGCATCGAGGTGCGCAGCCCCGACTCGGCCTGCAACCCCTACCTGACATTCGCCGTCCTGCTGGCCGCCGGGCTGCGCGGGGTGGAGAAGAACTACGTGCTGGGCCCGCAGGCCGAGGACAATGTGTGGATGCTGACCCCGGAGGAGCGCCGCGCGATGGGGTACCGCGAGCTGCCGTCCAGCCTGGGCATCGCGCTGGCCGAGATGGAGAGCTCCGAACTGGTGGCCGAGGCGCTCGGCGAGCATGTCTTCGACTACTTCCTGCGCAACAAGCGCGCGGAGTGGGAGGACTACCGCAGCAACGTCACGCCGTTCGAGCTCAAGGCCTACCTGTCGCTCTAGTCTCCGCAGGCGTTCGGGGCGCCCCGCGGCGTGCGATAACGTCGTGCGCATGGCCGGACCAGCGACGCAACGCCCACGCGTGCCCGGCGTCGGGCGGCTCGGGCTGGTCGAGCCGACGGCGGCGGCCGACCTGGCCACCCTGGGCTGGGACACCGACAACCACGTCGAACTGCTGTGGTCGCTGTCCCGGGCGCCCGACGCCGACGCCGCGCTGCAGACCATGGTCCGCCTCGCCGAGGCGCTGGGCCCGGACTGGCAGCAGCTGAACGCCGCGCTGCTCAAGGACCGCGGCCTGCGGGGCCGGCTGTTCGCGGTCATCGGATCCTCGCTCGCGCTCGGTGACCACCTGGTGGCCAACCCGCGGTCCTGGCATCTGCTCGAGGGCACGGTGACGCTGCCCGACCCCGTGGTGCTGCGTCGCGAATTCGACGACTGCGTCGCCGAATTCGGCACGACCGCAACGACTGTCATGCCGAGACTGCGCGATCACTACCGCGACCAGTTGCTGATCCTGGCCGCCCTCGACCTGGCGCCGACGGTCGAGAACGAGCCGGTGCTGCCGTTCCCCACCGTCGGCGCGCACCTGGCCGACATGGCCGACGCGGCACTGGACGCCGCGCTGAAGGTCGCGGTGGCCACGGTCTGCAAGGAGGATGAGCCCGCCCCGCGGCTCGCGGTGATCGCAATGGGCAAATGCGGTGCGCGGGAACTGAATTACGTCAGCGACGTCGACGTCATCTTCGTCGCCACCGAAGCCGACGCGACCACCACCAGGGTGGCGGGGGAGATGATGCGGCTGGCGTCGGATACCTTCTTCGAGGTGGACGCCGCGCTGCGGCCCGAGGGCAAGCAGGGCGCCCTGGTGCGCACCCTGGACTCGCATATCGCCTACTACCAGCGCTGGGCCAAGACCTGGGAATTCCAGGCGCTGCTCAAGGCGCGGCCCGCCGTCGGCGATACCGAACTGGGCCGGCAGTACATGGCCGCGCTGATGCCGATGGTGTGGACCGCCTGCGAGCGGGAGAACTTCGTGCCCGAGGTGCAGGCCATGCGGCGCCGCGTCGAGGCGCTGGTGCCCGCCGACGTGCGGGACCGCGAGATCAAGCTGGGCACCGGCGGGCTGCGCGACGTGGAGTTCGCGGTACAACTGCTGCAGCTGGTGCACGGCCGCACCGACGAGTCGCTGCACGTCTCCTCGACGCTGGAAGCCCTTGCCGCCCTTGGCTCCGGCGGCTACGTCGGGCGCGACGACGCCGCGAACCTGACCGCGTCGTACGAGTTCCTGCGGCTGCTCGAGCACCGGCTTCAGCTGCAGCGGCTCAAGCGCACCCACATGCTGCCGGCGCCCGACGACGAGGAGGCGCTGCGCTGGCTGGCCCGCGCCGCGCACATGCGGCCCGACGGCACCCACGACGCGCTCGGCGTGTTGCGCGAGGAGCTCAAGCGACAGAACCTGCGGGTCTCGCGGCTGCACGCCAAGCTGTTCTACCAGCCGCTGCTGGAGTCCGTCGGCCCGTCGGTCGGGTTCGCCACCGGACTGACCCCGGCCGCGGCCGAAAGACAGCTCGCCGCACTGGGTTACGAGGGCCCGCAGACCGCGCTGACGCATCTGAGCGCGCTGGTCAACTTGAACGGGCGCCGCGGCCGGGTGCAGTCGGTGCTGCTGCCGCGGCTGCTGGACTGGCTGTCGGACACCCCCGACCCGGACAGCGGCTTGCTGGCCTACCGCCGGATCAGCGAGGTGATGGCCGACCAGCGGTGGTATCTGAGCACCCTGCGCGACGAGAGCGCGGTGGCCAAGCGGCTCATGCACGTGCTGGGCACATCGGCCTACGTCCCGGAACTGTTGATGCGCGCACCGGAGGTGATCCAGCAGTACGCCGACGGACCGACCGGACCCAAGCTGCTCGACGTCGACCAGGACGCGGTGGCCCGCGCACTGGTCGCCTCGTCCGGCCGTCACCCAGAACCGGTACGGGCTATCGCGGCCGCCCGCACCCTGCGCCGCCGTGAGCTGGCCCGGATCGCCTCGGCCGACCTCCTCGGCATGCTCGGGGTGACCGAGGTGTGCTCGGCGCTGACCTCGGTGTGGGTGGCAGTGCTGCAGTCGGCGCTGGACGTGGTGATCCGCGCCAACACCCCCGGCGGCGGTGCGCCGCCGGCCCTGATCGCGGTGATCGGCATGGGCCGCCTCGGCGGTGGCGAACTCGGTTACGGCTCCGACGCCGATGTGATGTTCGTCTGCGAGCCGACCGAGGGCACCGAGGAGTCCCGGGCGGTGAAGTGGTCGGTCTCGATCGCCGAGCAGGTCCGCGCGCTGCTGGGCACACCGAGTGCCGACCCGCCGCTGGAGGTCGACGCCAACCTGCGGCCCGAGGGCCGGCAGGGTCCGCTGGTGCGCACCCTGGCCTCCTATGCCGCCTACTACGAGCAATGGGCGCAGCCCTGGGAGATCCAGGCGCTGCTGCGGGCCCACCGGGTGGCCGGCGACGCCGACCTCGGACACCGTTTCCTGCTGATGGCCGATCGGACCCGCTATCCCGCCGGCGGGGTGTCGGCAACGGCCGTGCAGGAGATCCGGCGGGTCAAGGCGCGGGTGGATGCCGAGCGATTGCCCCGCGGCGCCGACCCGAACACCCACACCAAGCTCGGCCGTGGCGGGCTGGCCGACGTGGAGTGGACGGTGCAGCTGCTGCAGTTGCGCCATGCCCACCAGGTGCCCGCCCTGCACAACACCTCGACGCTGCAGGCGCTGGACGCGATCGGCGAGGCGGAACTGATCGACCGCGATGACGTCGAATTGCTGCGCGAGGCGTGGCTCACCGCGACCCGGGCCCGCAACGCGCTGGTGCTGGTGCGCGGCAAGCCGACCGATCAGCTGCCCGGCCCCGGCCGCCAGCTCAACGCGGTCGCCGTCGCGGCCGGCTGGCACAACGACGACGGCGGCGAGTTCCTGGACAACTATCTGCGGGTGACCCGGCGGGCGAAAGCCGTCGTACTCAAGGTATTCGGAGGCTGAGTGGACTTCGATTTCGACCTCATCGACACCGAGGACTACGAGCGCATTCGCGAACTGCACGAGCCGCTGGCGCACGCCGTGCGCCGGCTCATCGACGCGAGCATCCACACCGGCGCCGACGCCGAGGACATCCGGCGGGCCCGCGAGGCCATCGACGACGTCAGCCGGATGCTGGAGGCGACGCCCAGCGGGCGGCCCAGGACGGTGCGGCGCGCCGAGACCGGCGCCCCGGTCGCCTGGGCGAATCCCGCTGTGGGACGCCACAATCCGATCGCGCCGGTGATCACCACGCATCACGAGGGGGACCGGCTGGCGAGCGAGTTCACCCTGGGGCCGGTCTACGAGGGACCGCCCGGGCTGGTGCACGGCGGGATCTGCGCGTTGCTGCTCGACCAGCTGCTCGGCGAGGTGGCCACCAACCAGATGTCGTTGCCCAAGTTCACCGGGACGATCTCGCTGCGCTATTTGCGCGGAACGCCACTCGGACCGCTACGGGCCGAGGCCTGGGTGGAGCGAACCGAAGGCCACAAGACCTATGCGCGCGGTTTCCTCGCCGACGCGCAGGGACCGACCGTGGAAGCAGAAGGGGTGTTCATCATGCCGGCTTGGGCGCGCGATGGCGGGGGAGAGCGAAGCGACTCGGGGGTGGCGGCGGGATGAAGTTCTACGTCAGTTGTGCGTTCTCCAAGACCAGCGAGGTCGTCGAGATCGCCAAGGCGGCCGACGATCTCGGCTACGAGGGCCTGGGCATCCCGGATCACGTGGTGAACCTGGAGACGCTGGCGACCCCGTACCCGTACACCCCCGACGGCGAGCGCCGCTGGCAGCCGTTCACCGACTGGCCAGACCCGTGGGTGCTGGTCGGTGCGTTGGCACAGGCCACGCAGCGACTGAAATTCCTGACCACCGTCTACATCCCGGCGATGCGGGATCCGTACTCGGCGGCGAAGGCCATCGGCACCGCTGCCTATCTCGCGGACGGCCGGGTGGAACTGGGTATCGGGGTGGGCTGGTGCGAGGAGGAGTTCACCCTGATGGGCCAGCAGTTCGCCAAGCGCGGCAAGCGAACCGACGAGATGATCGAACTGATGCGCAGGCTGTGGGAGCCCGGCTGGACCGAGTTCGACGGCGAGTTCTACCAGACCCCGCGGCTGGAGATGACGCCGACGCCGCCGCCGATCCCGGTCTACAGCGGGGGGCTGTCCGATATCGCGCTGCGTCGCGCCGCCTGCCTCGACGGGTGGATCGGCGATCTGATCACCCTGGACCAGGCCATCGAACGGGTCGAGAAGGTGCGCGCCCTACGGGCCGAAAAGGGTTTGAGCATGGACGGTTACACGGTGGTCACACCGCTCGCCGATGCCTTCCTGCCCGAGCACTACGACCGGGCCGCACAGGCGGGCATCGACGGCATCATCACCATGCCGTGGGTGTTCTACTGCGGTCCGGACGCCCCGGTGTCGGAGAAGATCGACGGCATGCGGCGCTTCCGAAAGGACCTGGGACTGGACAACTAGGGCGCGTCCGCCTCGTGGAGCACCGACAGGATCTCGCCGATGTCGTGGCCCCGCTCGACCGGGTGCCGCAGCGGGCGGTCGGCCTTGATCCGGTAGTAGTTGCGCCGGCCGTCGCGCAGCCGGTCGAGGTAACCCCCCTCGACCAGGTCGCTGACGATGCGCTGCGCGGCACGTTCGGTGACGCCCACCCGCTCGGCCACGTCGCGTAACCGGATCCCCGGATCCCGCGCGATGCACAGCAGCGTGTGGGCGTGGTTGGTCAGGAAGGTCCATTCCCCCATCCCTGAAGTGTAGGTCCGCACTGCCGAAACAGGAAATAGGCGTCCCCCGTGTCGCCTCATACCTGATTCATAATTCCCGAAGATTGACACCCGAAATAGAACACCTGTAGTTTGTGTCGCATGTTGGACAAATTGACGACGACGACGGCCGGCGCTCCGGCCCTGAACGCTGTGTTGGTGGTCCTGCTGCTCGGACCGCTGCTGATGGCGGCGGTGGCCGCCGTGATCGGGCGGCGCCGGCCCCGGTTGGCGGGTCGCCTCGGTGCGGGCACCGCCGCCCTCGGCTTTCTCGGTGCGGCGGCCCTGACCGTCGCCGCTGCCGTCGGCCATCCGGCCTCGGTGGCCATCGGCTCCAGCCCGGCGGTCACCGCCGACCGGCTCGCGGCGATGCTGCTCCTGCTGGTCTTCGGGGTGAGCGCGATCGTGCAGACCTACGCGATCCGCTACCTCGCCGAAGACCGGCGGGCCGGCTGGTTCAGCGCCGGCGCCGGGTTGCTCACCAGCTCCTCGGCCATCCTGATGGCGGCCGACAACCTGGTGGTCCTGGCCCTGGGCTGGACGGCGGCCGGGGTGGCCCTGTGCCTGCTGCTGGCCACCTACTGGCGGCTGCCCGCCGCCCGCGACGGCGTGCGCCGAACCGCGGTGTCCTTCCTGATCGGCGACCTGGCCCTGTGGTCGGCGGTCGGGCTGATCGCGGCCCGGCAGGGCACCGTCGAACTGCGCGCGCTGGACGGCGCGGCGCTCGGCGGGCCGGTCATCGTGCTGGCCGCCGCCCTGGTGGTGGTCGCCGCGCTGTCGCGCTCGGCCCAGATCCCCTTCCACCGCTGGCTGCCCGCCACCCTTGCCGCCCCCACGCCGGTCTCCGCGCTGCTGCACGCCGGGGTGGTCAACGCCGGCGGCGTGCTGCTGATCAAGCTCGGCCCGGTCATCACCAGCTCCGGCCCGGTCCGGGCGCTGATCATCCTTGCCGGGCTGGCGACCCTGGCCTACGGGGCGGCCATCATGCTGGCGAAGCCGGATGTCAAAGGCGCACTGGCCCATTCGACCATGGCCCAGATGGGCTTCATGATCCTCACCTGCGGGCTCGGGCTCTGGGCCGCGGCGGTGTTCCACCTCGTCGCGCACGGCTTCTACAAGGCCACCCTGTTCCTGTCCTCCGGCTCGGCGATCGCCTACCGGCGGCGCAAGCGCACCCTGCCGCCCGCCGCCGCGGGAACCCGCAGCCTGATCCCAGCCCTGCTGCTGCCGGCCCTCGCGATCGGGACGGCCCTGGCGGTGGTCCCACTGGGCCCCGGCGATCACACCGCCGAGTGGGCGCTGCTGCTCTTCGCCTGGGTCACCGGGGCCGCCGCGACCAACGGCTGGCTCGCCCGCCGGCCCGGCGCCGGTGGAGTCCTGACCGCGGCGGCCTTCCTGCTGCCGGTCGGCCTGGCCTACGTGTGGCTGATCAGCACGGTCAGCGGCTTCCTGGCACCCGATCTGCCCGCCGCCGCGCTGCCCGGCACCACCACCTGGCTGATCACCGGCGCCGCCCTCGCGGTCCTCGGCGGCCTGGCCGCCGCGCTGCGGGCGCCCGGCGCCGGCGGGCTGCAGCGCACCCTCTACGCCCGCGCCCTGAGCGCCGGTCACATCGCGCCCCCGGCGCTGTCCCTGCCCAACCAACTGACAGGAGCACGTTCATGACCATCGCCAACACGGAGACCGGTGTCGCCGAACGCCGCTCGCGGCTACGCAGCGACATCACGCTCGCGGCGCGGGCCGTCCCGACCCACTACCCCCTGGAGACCTTCATCGCGGTCAACCCGCTCGCCGGCTTCGAGGCGCTGCCCTTCGAACAGGCCCTGCGCCGCGCCGGCGACCTGTACGGCACCAGGGGCACCCTGGCCGAGGAGGCCTTCCGCGGCATGTACCACGCGGGACGCATCACCGACGCCGACCTCGACCGCGCGCTCGGCAGGCGCTACCCCAACCTGCTGGGCGGAACGGCCATCGCCTTCGGTGACCGCGACGTCACCCCGGCCGACATCCTTCGCGGCGACCTGCTGCACGGCACCGGAACACCGCAGCCGCTGCGTCGCTACCGCAGCATCGCCGAACGGGTCGCCCCGGAGGTCGCCGCGACCGTCGACGCGCAGGCCGCCAAGTGGTGCGCCGCCTACTTCGGCGCGGCCGCCTGGTCGATGCCCGGGCGGGAGGCCGGCTTCTACGCGGCCTGGCGCGGGCTCGCCGCGGCCGACCCGACCGTGTCGCGCCGGATCAGGGCCCGGCTGCGGTCGGTGCCGGAACGGGCGGATGATGCCATCCTGCAGGCGCTTTCGTCGCTCGGAGTCGACGAGTCCGGCCGGGCTGGCTATCTGCAGGCCCACCTGACCCGGCTGCCCGGCTGGGCCGCGCACATCCAGTGGTGCGCGGGCCGCGACGCCGGTATCGACCTGCTCGGCTACCTCGCGATGCGGCTGACCTACGAGGCGGTCCTGCTGCCGGCCAACCCGGGCCGCGACGAAGCCGAGCCGGTGATCGCGCCGATTCCCTCGGCGCGCCAGCGTGCGGCGCACCTGGCCCAGGTGTGGGGTGTCGGCGAGGTGAGCGAAGCCGGGATGGCCGCGGCCGCCCGGGTGCTCGCGGCGCTGCCGGTCACGGCGCGAGAGATGCTGTGGCAGAACGCCTTCGAAGGCCACTATCGGGACGGGTTGCTCGCGGCCCTGTCGGCCACGGACCGGCCGCGGGCAACCCGTCCGCCACACACCCAGGTGGTCGCCTGCATCGACACCCGCTCGGAGGGCCTGCGCCGGCACCTGGAAACCATCGACGGCTACCAGACCTTCGGGTTCGCCGGGTTTTTCGCGGTCGCGATCCGCTTCACCGACCTACTCGGCGGCGACTCCTGCGACCTGTGCCCGGTGCTGATCGAACCGAGTCACGACATCCGGGAGACACCCGCCCCGGATGCCGAGTCGGCGGCGGCCCGCAGGCTGGCCGGCGTCACCAGGCTGGCCGGTGCGGAGTCGGCCTTCCACGCCGCCAAGGAGGCCGTCGCGGCGCCCTTCACGCTGGCCGAGGCCGCGGGCTGGGCGGCGGCGCCGCTCGCGGCGGCCAAGACCGTCGCCCCGGCGGCCACCGGCAAACTGCGCCACCGGCTGCGCGACCTGGTGGCACCGCCCGCGCCCACCGAGCTCAGCGTCGAGAACCTCTCGCTCGAGCAGCGGGCGCTGTTCGCCGAGGTGGCGCTGACCACCATGGGGCTCACCGGCGAGTTCGGCAGGCTGGTGGTGCTGTGCGGGCACGGCAGCACCACCGAGAACAACCCGTACCAGGCCTCGCTGGACTGCGGCGCCTGCGGCGGGCAGGCCGGTGGGCCCAACGCCCGCACCGCCGCCGCGATCCTCAACCAGGCCGAGGTGCGGGCGGAGCTGCGGACGGTCGGCATCGACATCCCCGACCAGACGTACTTCCTCGCCGGCCAGCACGACACCGCCACCGACCGGGTCATGCTGCTCGACACCCACCTGGTCCCGGCCGGCCATCGCGATCAGGTCGCGACCCTGGAGGCGGACCTGGCCCGGGCCGGGGCCGCTCTGGCGGCCGAGCGCAGCGCACTGCTGCCCGGTGCGCCGCGGGAGATGTCCGCCAACCGGGCGGCCCGCCACGTGACGGGCCGGTCGCTGGATTGGGCCCAGGTGTACCCGGAGTGGGGGCTGGCGGGCAACGCGGCGTTCCTGGTGGCCCCCCGCGAGGTGTCCCGGGGAATCGACCTGCAGCGCAGGGTATTCCTGCACTCCTACGAGGCCGAGGTCGACCCGGACGGCAGCGCACTGGAGACCATCCTCACCGCGCCGCTGGTGGTCGCGCAGTGGATCAACTGCCAGTACTACTTCTCCACGGTGGCGCCGGAGGTGTTCGGCGCCGGCACCAAGACCATCCACAACGTGGTCGGCACCGCTGGTGTGATCGCCGGACACGAAGGGGACCTGCGCCTCGGCCTGCCCTGGCAGTCGGTGGCGACCGGCGGGCGGCTGGTGCACGAACCGATGCGCCTGCTCGCGGTCGTCCAGGCCCCGCTCGCGCGGATCGACATGGTGGTCGACCGCAACCCGATTCTGCAGCGGCTCTTCGGCAACGGCTGGGTGAGCGTGGCCGCCCGGGAGTCCGCGGATCACCAGTGGCAGCGATGGACACCGGCCGGCTGGCGGTCCTGGACCGAAACCGAGTGCAGCACAGGAATTCTCGACAAGGAGGAAATGGTTCGATGACAGCACCGACACTGACCAAGATGATGAAGATCGAGGTCGTGGTCGCCGGCAGCGATGCGCCGGCGGTCCGCGATCTGATCAAGAGCGTGGGCGCGACCGGCTTCACCAGCCTGTCCGGTGTCTCCGGGCTCGGCCACCACGGCTACCACCAGGGCCGCCTGCTGTTCAACCAGCAGGCCACCCTCGAGCTGCTGATCACGGTGGTGCCCGAAGACAAGGTCGAGGCCCTGCTGGCCGGCCTGCGGCCACTGCTCGACGCCTCACCGGGCGTGATGTTCGTCAGCGAAACCTACGTCAGCCGTCCCGACTACTTCGCCTAACAACAAAGAGAAAGGTTCACCGATATGTCCGATCCGATGAGCGCCTGGCAGCGACTGCGGGCAGGCAACGAACTGTTCTTCGTACCCACCCAGGGCCGCCAGCAGACCCTGCATCAGGGCGCCCCGGTGGCCGCGGTGTTCCGTTGCGCGGACACCGACGTCGCCAGCGAGGTGGTGTTCGGCCAGAGCTGGGGATCACTGATCGACGTGAGTACCTGGGGGCACGTCGTCGATACCGGGGTGCTCGGCACCCTGGAGCACGCCGTCGACGCCCTCGACGTGCCGCTGATCGTGGTGCTCGGCCATCACAACTGCGGCGCCATGCGCGCGGCGATGCGGGCCTGGCAGAACGCCGAACTGCCCGACGGGGCCAGCCGCCTCGCCGTCGAGCAGGCCCTGTCCTCGATCGTCCGACTGGGTTCGGCGGCCGGTAGCGCCGACGAGGTCAGCTCCGCGCACGTGGTCTCGGTCGGGATGTCGCTGCTCGAGCGCTCACCCGTCATCGCCCAGCGGGTCGATGCCGGCAGGTGCGGGATCGTCTGCGCCACAACCGATCACGACGGCCGGGTGCGGGCCTACGGCACGGTCGGCGCGCTGGGGGACATGGGCGACGCGCTGCTCGAGTGCGTCTGAGCCGGCTCAGCGCCGGGCGCGGCCGCCGATGGCGAACGCGCCCGGGCCCGCGAAGGCGATGAGGAACAGCGAGAAGCAGTACAGCACGGCCAGCTCGCCGCCGTTCTCGATGGGCCACAACGCCTTCGGCTGGTGCTCGGTGAAGTAGGCGAACGCCATTGCACCCGAACCGATCAGAGCCGCGATCCGGGTGAACAGCCCCAGCAGCACCAGCACGCCGACGGCGAGTTCGATGACACCGGCCCACCAGTACGGCCATTGGCCGACGGATGGCCTGCCGCCCTGGGCGGCGGGCCACCCGAACAGCTTGGTGGTGCCGTGGACGGCGAACAGCAGGCCGATGACGATCCGGAACAGGCCGAGCACGGGAGAGTGGTAGGTGTCGAGGCGAGCGTCCAGTCTCTGGGTCATGCGCCGACGATACTGTTCGGACCACGGTGCGGATAGTCCTACGGGACGAGCCCACCCGCTGCGCGACTTCGGAGGGGATCGCGGAGCGGATGGGCTCGGCCGGCCTATTGCGGCGTGGGTTTACACGTCGTAGTAGAGCGAGAACTCGTACGGGTGCGGCCGGATCTGTACCGGCAGGATCTCGTTCTCCCGCTTGTAGGCGATCCAGGTCTCGATCAGGTCCGGCGTGAACACGCCACCCTCGGTCAGATAGTCGTGATCGGCCTCGAGGCGGTCGATCACCGAGGCCAGCGAGGTCGGCGCCTGCGGGATGTTGGCGGCCTCCTCCGGCGGCAGCTCGTAGAGATCCTTGTCGACCGGGGCGGCCGGCTCGATCTTCTTCTTGATCCCGTCGATGCCGGCCATCAGCATGGCCGCGAACGCCAGGTACGGGTTGCCCGAGCTGTCCGGGCAACGGAACTCCAGCCGCTTGGCCTTCGGGTTGTTGCCGGTGATCGGGATGCGCACGCAGGCCGACCGGTTGCGCTGGCTGTACACCAGGTTGATCGGGGCCTCGTAGCCGGGCACCAGCCGCTTGTAGGAGTTCACCGTGGGGTTGGTGAACGCCAGCAGCGACGGGGCGTGGTGCAGGATGCCGCCGATGTAGTGCCGCGCGGTGTCGGACAGGCCCGCGTAACCCGCCTCGTCGTGGAACAGCGGCTTGCCGTCCTTCCACAGCGACTGGTGGCAGTGCATGCCGGACCCGTTGTCACCGAACAGCGGCTTGGGCATGAACGTGACGGTCTTGCCGGCGGCCCACGCGGTGTTCTTGATGATGTACTTGAACAGCACGAGATCGTCGGCGGCGGCCAGCAGCGTGTTGAACTTGTAGTTGATCTCGGCCTGCCCGGCGGTGCCCACCTCGTGGTGGCCGCGCTCCAGGGTGAAGCCGGCGTTCTGGAGGTTGGTGCACATCTCGTCGCGCAGGTCGACGTAGTGGTCGTACGGCGCCACCGGGAAGTAGCCGCCCTTCGGGCGCACCTTGTAGCCGCGGTTGGCACTGCCGTCGGCCTCGAACGGCTCGCCGGAGTTCCACCAGCCCGACTCCGAGTCGACCTCGTAGAAGGTGCCGTTCATCTTCGAGTCGAAGCTGACCGAGTCGAAGATGTAGAACTCCGCCTCGGCGCCGAAGTAGGCGGTGTCGGCGATGCCGGTGCTGGCCAGGTAGTTCTCCGCCTTGCGGGCCACGTTGCGGGGGTCGCGCGAGTAGGCCTCACGGGTGAACGGGTCGTGCACGAAGAAGTTCAGGTTCAGGGTCTTGGCCGCCCGGAACGGGTCGATGCGGGCGGTCTCGGGATCCGGCAACAGCATCATGTCGGACTCGTGGATCGACTGGAAGCCGCGAACCGACGAACCGTCGAACGCGAGGCCGTCCTCGAACACGCTCTCGTCGAACGCCGAGGCCGGAATCGAGAAGTGCTGGACGACGCCGGGCAGATCGCAGAACCGGATGTCGACGTACTCGACCTTCTCGTCCTTGATCAGCTTGATGATGTCGCCAGCGTTCTTTTCTGCCACTTACTAACTCCTTCGGTGCAGGCACAGAGGTTTCTTAACCCGCGGCTGACGGTAGGGAGCCGATGTTGCCTGCCCGTCAAGCTCATGTTGCGCCGACGTTACGCATCTGCGGTCGCGGGCCTGCAACCGGACCCACCTATCCTTGGGGCCATGGCGCGTGAGATCGGGTCCTGGCTGAGCGGACCGGAACCGGTGCGGCCCGGCGGCGACACCGGGTACCCCGGCGAGCGGCTGGGCCTGCCCGAGACCGGGTCGCGGTCGCTGGCTCGGATGGGCCGCCGCTTCGGTGCGCTGATCATCGACTGGCTGATCAGCTACGGATTGGCCGCGCTCGGGCTGAGTCTGGGGCTGATCAGCATGGCCTGGCTCTCGACGGCGATCCTGGTGATCTGGTTCGTCCTGGGCGTGGTGTCGGTGCGGCTGTTCGGCTTCACCCCCGGGCAATACGCGCTGGGCCTGATGGTGGTGCCCGTCGACAACCGGCTGCACGTCGGCACCGGCCGAGCGATCGGCCGGGGCCTGCTGATCGCCCTGGTGATCCCGCCGTTGTTCACCGACGCCGACGGGCGCGGCCTGCAGGACCGGGCCACCGGCACCGCCGTCGTCCGGCGTTGAGTCAGAACTCACGCACCGGCTTACTCGCACTTTGTGTGCGTGAGTTCTGACTCAACGGGGGTGTGCATCGCTGACGGCGCGATTCGGGCGAATCTGACACCGTCACGACCGTGCGAGTGTTCCTGGGCAGCGAGGCCCTGGCGGCGGGCACGGTCACCCGGTACGACCTGCGCGTCTCATATCGCCGGGTGTTCCCCGACGTGTACGCCGCCAGGTCCGGTTCGCTGACGCTGAGCGACCGGACGACCGCGGCCTGGCTGTGGTCACGGCGGCGGGGCGTGGTCTGCGGCTCGGCCGCCGCGGCCCTGCACGGCGCGCGGTGGGTGGCCGACGACGCGGCGATCGAGCTGAACCACCCGAACAACAAGGCACCCGCTGGTCTGGTTGCGCGTGACGAGACACTGCTCGACGACGAGGTGCTCCGGCTGAACGAGATCGCGGTGACGACCATCGAACGCACGGCGTTCGACCTCGCCCGGCGCGGCCCCGTCAATCGCGCGGTCGAGCGTCTCGACGCGCTGGCCCGGGCGACCCGCTTCAAGGGTGCCGACGTGCTGGAGCTCGCCGGACGCCATCCGCATGTGCGTGGCCTGCGCCGAGTATCAAGGGTGCTCGACCTCGTCGACGAGGGAGCGCAGTCACCGAAGGAGACCTGGCTCCGACTGCTACTCGTCGACGCGGGCTTTCCGCGGCCGCAGACGCAGATACCGGTTCTCGCGCCGGACGGCTATCCGCGCTACTTCCTGGACATGGGCTGGACCGACCTCATGGTTGCGGTCGAATACGACGGGGAGCAGCATCGCGTCGACACTTCGCAGTACCGGGGCGACGTGGCGCGGTCGGAGTACCTCGAAAGCCTCGGTTGGCGCCGGATCAGGGTGGTGGCCGGCGATCGCGCGGCCGACATCGTGCGCCGGGTCGAGCGGGTCTGGCCGCGTTGATCCAGAACCTACGCATTCACCTACTCGCACTTTGTGTGCGTGAGTTCTGACTGAACGGGGAGAGAGTCAGCGGCGGCGCACGCTGCGCTGCACACCCTTCATCTTGGCCTGCGCGGGCAGCGGGCCCTTCGGCATCGCGGCCGGGCCCACCCGGCTGCCGAGCGCGGTCAGCTTGGACTCGAGGGTGTCCATCTGCTTGACGGTGATGTTGGCCGGCAGCTTGGTCAGGTGGCGCTCCAGCTTTGCCAGCGGCACCTCACCCTCGCCGTTGCCCACGATCACGTCGTAGATCGGCACGTCACCGACCAGCCGGGCGGTGCGCTTCTTCTCCTGGGCCAGCAGCGGCTTTACCCGCGACGGCGCGCCCTCCGCGACGAAGATCACCCCGGGGCGGCCGATCACCCGGTGCACCGCGTCGAAGTGGCCGGTGGCCGCCACGCCCTGCGTCACCCGCCACTTGCCGCGCATGTTGTCCAGCGCCCAGGCCGCCGCGCCGGTCTGCCCCTCGGCCTTGCTGTACACCGACTTCTGCGCGCGCCGGCCGAAGATGATGAACGCCACCAGACCGCCGAGCACCACGCCCAGCGGGATCAGCAGGTAGCCGGTGAACCCGCCGATCGCCAGCCCGCCGGCCACGGCGAGCGCCACGATCAGCACGAACGCGCCGATCATGTAGGGCAGCAGCCGCTTGTCTTCCTTGCGCTGCATCTGGAAGGCCTGCCACAGCTGACTGCGGCGCTGCTTGGAGGCGGCCTTGCGGGCGGCCTTCGCCTCGGCCTTCGCGGCCTTGGTGGCGGCGGCCTTCTGGGGTTTTGCCATAACTACAGAGGATACGGAAGCCGGGAATCAGCCCGTGGTGGGAGCCGCCGAGCCGAGCTTGTGGGCTCGGGCCGCCTGCTCGTAGAGCCGCCCGGCCCGGTAAGACGACCGCACCAGCGGTCCGGCGAGGACCCCGGCGAACCCCAGACCCTCGGCGTACTGGGCGAGCGAGACGAACTCGTCGGGGTGCACCCACCGTTCGACGGGGTGATGGCGCAGGGACGGCCGCAGGTATTGGGTGATGGTGATGATGTCGCAGCCGGCATCGCGCAGGTCGACCAGCGCGGTGCGAACCTCGTCGATGGTCTCGCCCATGCCGAGGATCAGGTTGCTCTTGGTGACCAGACCGAACTCGCGGGCGGCGGTCAACACGTCGAGGCTGCGCTGGTAGCGGAACGCCGGCCGGATCCGCTTGAAGATCCGCGGCACGGTTTCGACGTTGTGCGCCAACACTTCCGGACGCGCCTCGAACACCTGGCGCAGCAGCTCCGGGTCGCCGTTGAAGTCCGGGATCAGAAGCTCCACTCCGGTGGCCGGGTTCAGTTCCTTGATGGCGCGGACCGTCTCGGCGTAGAGCCAGGCGCCGCCGTCGGCCAGGTCGTCGCGGGCCACTCCGGTGACCGTCGAGTAGCGCAGGCCCATCGCGGCCACGCTCTCGGCGACCCGGCGGGGCTCGTCACGGTCGAGTTCGGCGGGCTTGCCGGTGTCGATCTGGCAGAAGTCGCAGCGACGGGTGCACTGCTCGCCGCCGATCAGGAACGTGGCCTCGCGGTCCTCCCAGCACTCGTAGATGTTGGGGCAGCCGGCCTCCTCGCACACCGTGTGCAGGCCCTCGCGGCGGACCAGCCCCTTCAGTGAGGTGTATTCCGGACCCATCCGGGCGCGGGTCTTGATCCAGGGCGGCTTGCGCTCGATCGGGGTCTCGGCGTTGCGAACCTCCAGACGCAATAGCTTGCGGTTACCGGGGTCGACGCTCACGGCTTCGATGCTACGTGAGTCGACACCACCAGGCGGCCGTCGAGTGCGTCACACACGGCCTCGGCGACGCGGGTCCGCACGGCGTCGACACCGACCCGTTTGCCCAGTTCAGCGGTCAACGAGGTCACCCCCGCGTCGGTGATGCCGCACGGCACGATCGCGGTGTAGGCCGTCAGATCACAATCACAGTTCAGCGCGAACCCGTGCAGGGTGGTGCCGCGCGCCACCCGGATCCCGATCGCGGCGATCTTGCGTTCCGGTCGGCCGGCGTTGGCGGGCAGCCACACCCCGGAGCGGCCCTCGACCCGGCCGGCGTCCAAGCCGTGGTCCGCGCACACGTCGATCAGCGACTCCTCGAGGCGGCGAACGTAATTCACCACATCCAGCGGCTCGGCCATGCCGATGACGGGGTAGCCCACCAGCTGTCCGGGGCCGTGCCAGGTGATCTTGCCGCCCCGGTCGGTGTCGACGACGGGGGTGCCGTCCACCGGACGTTCGTGGGCCTCGGTGCGCCTGCCCGCGGTGTAGACCGCGGGGTGCTCGAGCAGCAGCAGGGTGTCCGGACCGCCGGCCACCCGGGCGTCGGCCAGTTCGCGTTGCAGCTGCCAGGCATCCAGGTAGTCGACCGTGCCGAGTTGCCGCACCTCGATGGGCGCGGAACCGGAACGGATGGACTGCCGCACCCGATCGACGGTACTACCCGGGGGCCGGCGCGGTGGCGTAGGCCAGCGCCTCGCCGATGGTGTTGTGGTGGAACACGAAACCGGCCCGCTCGAGCGCTGCCGGGATGGCGCGCTGGCCGCCGAGCAGGCCCTCATCGGCGAACTCCCCGAGCACGGTGCGCAGCGCGATGCCGGGAACCAGCCACGGGGTCGGACGGTTCAGGCAGCGGCCCAGGGCCGCGGTGAACTCCGCGTTGGTGACCGGTGCGGGTCCGGTGAAGTTCACCGGGCCGGAGAGTTCGTCGTTGTTGATGGCGAACAGCAGTGCCCGGATCTCGTCCTCCAGGCTGATCCACGGCATGTACTGCCTGCCGCCCCCGAGTCGCCCACCCAGTCCGAACGAGAACAGCGGCCGCAGCCGGCCCAGCACGCCGCCGCTGGGGGAGAGCACCAGCCCGGTGCGTGCGAGCACCACCCGGACGCCGGCGTCCTGCGCGGGCAGGGTGGCGGCCTCCCAGTCCACACATAGCTGCGCCAGAAAACCCGTTCCGGGCGGCGCGGTTTCGTCGATGACCCGGTTGCGCGTGTCGCCGTAATAGCCGACCGCGCTGGCGTTGATGAGCGCGGGGACCCCGGCCGTCGTCACCGCCGCCGAGATCACCTCGGTGGGGTCGATGCGGCTGTCCCGCAGGCTCTGCTTGAACGCGCCCGACCACCGCTTCTCGCCGACGTTGACCCCGCACAGGTTGACCACCGCGTCGACACCGTCCAGCCCGGCGGGGTCGAAGTCGCCGCTGTCGGGGTTCCAGTGCAGTTCGTCACCGTTGGACGGCGCCCGCCGCACGATGCGCAGCACCCGGTGGTCGGCGGCGCGTAGCGCCGACACCAGTGCCGAGCCGATCAGTCCGGACGATCCGGCGATCGCGATGAGCTTGCCGCGCCCCCGCCCGAAGTCGCGCTGGGTCACCTGCTCAGAGCCCCAGGTCGGCCTCGAACGCCCCTTCTTCAAGTCGCCGTTTGACGGTGGTGAGGAACCGGCCCGCATCGGCGCCGTCGATGAGGCGGTGGTCATAGGTCAGCGGCAGGTAGCAGATCGAACGCACGCCGATCGACTCGTTGCCGGATTCGTCGACGATCACCCGCGGGCGCTTGACGATGGCCCCGGTGCCCAGCATCGCGGCCTGCGGCGGCACCAGGATCGGGGTGTCGAACAGGGCGCCCTGGCTGCCGATGTTGGTGATGGTGAAGGTGCCGCCGGAGAGTTCGTCGGGCTTGAGGTCGCCGGACCGCGCCCGTGCCGCGATGTCGTTGATCGCCCGGGCCAGCCCGCCCAGCGAGAGGTCGCCGGCGTTGTGGATCACCGGGGAGAGCAGGCCCTGGTCGGTGTCGACGGCGATGCCGAGGTGCTCGGCGTCGTAGTAGGTGATCTCCTTGGTGTCCTCGTTGTAGCTGGCGTTGATGTTGGGATGCGCCTTGAGGGCGTCGATGGCGGCGCGCGCAATGAACGGCAGGTACGTCAGGTTGACGCCCTCGCGCTCGGCGAACTCGTTCTTGGCCCGCGCCCGCAACGCCACGATCTTGGTCATGTCGACCTCGTGGGTCTGGGTCAGCTGAGCGGTGGCCTGCAGCGACTCGCGCGTCTTCTTCGCTGTGAGCTGCCGGATCCGGTTCGCCTTCTGCGTGGTGCCGCGCAGGTGGGCCAGCGCCGACGGGGCAGCGACGGCGGGCGCCGGTGCCGAGGCGGCCGGGGCAGCGGGGGCCGAGGGTGCTGCGGCGGGTGCCGCCGGGGCCCTCTTCGCCTCCGCCGCGGCCAGCACGTCCTGCTTGCGGATGCGGCCGCCGACGCCGGTACCCTTGAGGCTGCCGAGGTCGATTCCGTTCTCGGCAGCCAACTTTCGCACCAGGGGGGTCACATACGGGCTGTCGCCGCCCGGCTCGGCGCCCGCGGCGGGTTCGGGCTGCGCCGCGGGCGCCGGCTTGGGCTCGGGTTCTGGTTTGGACTCGGGCTTGGCCTCCGCGACGGGCTCGGGCTTGGGTTCCGGCTTGGCCTCCGCCTCGGGCTTGGGCTCGGGCTTCGGTTCGGGCTGGGCCTGCGGCGCCGCGCCCGCGTCACCGATGCGGCCCAACTCCCCGCCCACCGGCACCGTCACGTCCTCCTCGGCCGTGATGCTCAGCAGCGTTCCGGCGACGGGCGAGGGGATCTCGGTGTCGACCTTGTCGGTGGAGACCTCGACCAGGGGATCGTCGATCTCGACGGTGTCACCGACCTTTTTCAGCCAGCGGGTGACGGTGCCCTCGGTGACGGATTCGCCGAGTTCGGGCATCTTCACCGGCGTCGAGGAACCGGACGACTGCGCGGCCGGCTTCGCCTCGGGCTCCGGTTCCGGCCCGCGCTCGGGCTGCTCGACCTCTTCGGCGGCCGGCTCGGGCTGGGCGGCCGGCTCCTCGGCGGGCTTCTCCTGCTCGGCTGGGGCCGGCGAGCTGTCCGACGAGGTCTGCGGGGCCTCGCCGGCCTCGCCGATGAGCGCCAACTCGCCGCCGACCTCGACGGTGTCGTCCTCCTGCGCGATGATCTTGGTCAGCACACCCGACGCCGGGGAGGGGATCTCGGTGTCGACCTTGTCCGTCGACACCTCGAGCAGCGGCTCGTCGACCTCGACGGTGTCGCCCTCCTGCTTCAGCCACCGTGTGACGGTGCCCTCGGTCACGCTCTCACCAAGTGCGGGCATCTGGACGGACACGGCCATGTGTGATGACTCCCTCGAACGGTCAGTCGTACGGGTCGACCTCTGGCATACCACAGCGTCGTGTCCTCATCCTGTCACCACTCGGGCTCTCACATGCACTCAGGGCGAAGTGCGTTTTCTCTGGCACCATCGATGGAAAAAGGACCGCAGTGAAGGAGTGAGTCGAGTTGGGGTTGTTCGACAGGTTCCGGTCCGGTCGCGGCGCGGAATCGGGACGCGCGGCCGACCTCAGGTATCTGCACGAGTGGGCCGCGCAGCGCACCGGCGTCGAGGCCTTCGTCGAGCCCGAGACCAGCGTCACCCCGATGACCGTGGTGTTGGTCGCCGGCGACGGTGAGTGGACCCGGCGCCCGGTCGCAGGCGCGGCCGGGGCGCGCCGCGTCGGCGAGCAACTGGGCATTCCGGTGTACGACGTCGAAAAGGTGGGGTATCCGCAGCGGATGCGCGATCACGACGCCCGGCGCCGAGTCGAACGCCGCCGGGCGCTGCGGGAGGAGCTCGGCGAGCGTTGAGGCGCCTTGACACCCGCCTCCCGCGACGGGCAGGGTCGACCGCGTTTGGTACCAACGGTATGGGCTACTTACCGTCACAGTCAGTCGGGGACGGGAGGTCGAATGGCTCGGATAGCTGAGCGGTTTGTCGAGGGCAATGACGGGACCCGCATCGCGGTGTACGAGGAGGGCAACCCCGACGGGCCGACCGTCGTGCTCGTGCACGGCTGGCCGGACTCGCATCGACTCTGGGACGGCGTGGTGCCGTTGCTCGCCGACAAGTTCCGGGTGATCCGCTACGACAACCGGGGGGCGGGGGTGTCTTCGGTGCCCGCGAAGGCGTCGTCGTACACCATGGGCCACCTGGCCGACGACTTCGCCGCCGTGATCTCCGAACTTGCTCCGGACCGACCCGTGCACGCGATGGGACACGATTGGGGATCGGTCACGGTATGGCGCTATATCGGCCGACCGGGGGCGGCCGACCGCGTTGCGTCGTTCACCTCGGTGTCCGGCCCCGACCTGGACCATTTCGGTCGCTACATCCGCGAGGGGCTGCGAACGCCGTACCGACCGAAGCGGTTCGCGCACAGCATCTCCCAGGTGCTCCACCTCAGTTACATGGCCACATTCTCGATCCCCGTGCTGATGCCGGCCCTCATGCGCGCGTATCTGGCCAAAGCGATCCGCCGGTTTGCCATCAGCCGGGGCATCCCCGCGGATCGGGTTCATTATGGCGAGACCTTCGTCGCCGACGCCGCGAACGGCCTGAAGATTTACCGCGCCAACGCTTTCCACACGCTGGCCCACGGGGGGGCCGATCGTCCCGTGCAGGTGCCCGTTCAGTTGATCGTCAACCTCGACGACCCCTACGTGCGCCCCTATGTTTACGACGACACGGCGCGGTGGGTGCCGCGGCTCTGGCGGCGCGACCTGCGCGCGGGGCACTGGTCGCCGTTCTCCCATCCCCAGGTGCTGGCAGCCGCCGTCACCGAGCTGGCCGAGCACCTCGAGGGCAAGCCGGCCAGCCGTGCGCTACTGCGCGCCGAAATAAGCCGGCCGCGAAAACCGTTCGGCGACATGCTGGTTTCGGTGACGGGCGCCGGCAGCGGCATCGGCCGGGAGACCGCGCTGGCGTTCGCGCGCGACGGCGCCGAACTGGTCGTCAGCGATATCAACGAGGCCGCGGTGAAGGAGACGGCGGATCGGATCGCCGCGCCCGGGGGCATCGCGCACCCCTATGTGTTGGACGTGTCCGACGCCGAGGCCGTCGAACGTTTCGCCGACGAGGTGTGCAACGCGCTTGGTGTGCCCGACATCGTGGTCAACAACGCGGGCATCGGGATGGCCGGGGGGTTTCTGGACACCCCGGCCGACCAGTTCGATCGGGTGCTCGACGTCAACCTCGGCGGCGTGGTCAACGGCTGCCGCGCCTTCGCCCGCCGACTGGTCGACCGCGGCACCGGCGGCCACATCGTCAACGTCGCATCGATGGCTGCGTACGCGCCGATGGGCTCGATGAGCGCGTACTGCACCTCCAAAGCGGCGGTCTACATGTTCTCGGACTGCCTGCGCGCCGAACTCGACGCCGCCGGAGTGGGTTTGACCACCATCTGCCCGGGCGTGATCAACACCAACATCGTGTCCACCACCGCTTTTCACGTTCCGGAGGGTAGGCGTACGAAGGTGCCGGGTCGGCGGGCACAGGTGGAGAAGATGTTCGCCGCGCGGAATTACGGCCCCGACAAGGTGGCCACGGCGATCCTGGCCGCGGTGCGCAAGAACACGCCGATCCGCCCGGTCTCACCGGAGGCCTATCTGGTGTATGGCACGTCGCGGCTGGCGCCGCAGGCGCTGCGCAGCACCGCCCGCACCAAGGTGGTCTAGCCGTTCGCGGCGGGAGTCGTTGCGCCGCTCACCCGTTCGCGGCGGGAGTCGTTGCGCCGCTCACCCGTTCGCGGCGATATCCTCCAGGACCGCGAACATGGTCCGGGTCGGCACCCCGGTGCCGCCCTTGGGGGTGTAGCCCCACGGGGCGGAGGTGTTGTACGCCGGGCCCGCGATGTCGAGGTGCGCCCACTGCACACCGTCGGCGACGAACTCGCTGAGGTACACCCCGGCGACCAGCATGCCGGCGAATCGCTGCGAGCTGATGTTGGCCAGGTCGGCCACCGCGGACTTGAGGTCGTCCTTGAGTTCCTCGGGCAGCGGCATCGGCCAGGCGTTCTCGCCCTCGCGCTGGGACAGCGCCGCCACCCGGTCGCGGAACTCCTCGCTGCCCATCACCCCGGGGGTGCGAGCGCCCAGGGCGACGGTCTGCGCGCCGGTCAGCGTGGCGGTCTCGATCAGGTAGTCGGGTTTGTCCTCGCAGGCCCGCACGATCGCGTCGGCCAGGATCAGCCGGCCCTCGGCGTCGGTGTTGAGCACCTCGACGGTGGTGCCGCCGTACTGGGTCAGCACGTCACCGGGGCGCTGCGCGGTGGCCGACGGCATGTTCTCGGCCATCGGCACGGTGGCGATCACGTCGATCGGCAGCCCCTGCTGGGCGGCCAGCACGACGGTGGCGATCACCGCGGCAGCTCCGCCCATGTCGGAGGTCATGTGATGCATCTGGGCGGCAGGCTTGATCGAGATCCCGCCGGTGTCGAAGGTGATGCCCTTGCCGACCAGGGCCACCTTCGGCGATTTCTTCCCCTTGCCGCCGCGGTAGGTCAGCCGCACCAGCCGAGGCGGATTCGCCGATCCCTTGCCCACGCCCACGATCCCGCCGTAGCCGGCCTTCGCCATGGCTTTCTCGTCGAGCACCTCCACCGTCAGACCCGCCGCGGTGCCCAGAAGCTTCGCCCGCTTGGCGAACTCCTCCGGATGCAGATGGCTGGGCGGCGTATTGACCAGATCGCGGGCGGTGGCCACCGCGGAGGCGATCGCCACGGCCCGGGCGGCCGCGCGCTTCGCCCCGGCGGCAGTGCTCAGCGCGGTGATGCGGGCCAGCCCGGGATCCTTGGGCGCGGTCTTGGCGCTGCGGAATTCGTGCATCTGATAGGCGCCGAGGATGAGTCCCTCGACCGCAGCCTCAAGATGAAGTTCGGAGAGCAGCGTGGCCACCGACGTCACGCCGTTCAGCGACCGGGCCGCCACACCTGACGCCCGGCGGATGGTCTCGGCCGGCCATTCGTCTCGGGGCGCACCGAGTCCGACCGCCAGCACGCTGGCGACCGGAAGGGACGGCACATGCAGCCGGGTGACCTGCTCGGCGCCGCCCTTGGCGCCCAGGGCGCGCAGGCCGACCTCGATCTCGCCGATCGCCTCGGCGTCGAGAAACGGACCACCCACGACCTTCGGGGCGCCGTCGCCGTCGGCGCCGGTGACCACGGGGACGATCAGCACCGTCGACCCCATGCCCCGGTTGGGCGGCGAGGTGGCGACGGTGACGGTGGGGGCGGTGTATCCGGGTTGGGTGCTCACGCCGTTCACCCTAACGACGGGCACTAATGTGATTCGCCGTGACCGACACAGACCTGCTGCACGGCCCCCTCGAGAGTCAGCATCGCGAACTCGGCGCGACGTTCGCGCCGTTCGGCGGATGGCTGATGCCGGTGTCCTACGCCGGCACGGTCAGCGAGCACAATGCCACCCGCGAGACGGTCGGCCTGTTCGACGTCAGCCACCTGGGCAAGGCGCTGGTGACCGGCCCGGGCGCGGCGGAGTTCGTCAACTCCGCGCTGACCAACGACCTGCGTCGGATCGGTCCGGGCAAGGCGCAGTACACCCTGTGCTGCACCGAAGACGGCGGTGTGATCGACGACCTGATCGCCTACTACGTCAGCGACGACGAGATCTTCCTGGTGCCCAACGCGGCCAACACCCCGGCGGTGGTGGCCGCCCTGCAAAAGGCTGCGCCGCAAGGGATCTCGGTTGCCGATCAGCATCGCTCGCACGCGGTGCTGGCGGTTCAGGGCCCCCGGTCGGCCGACGTGCTGGGCGCGCTGGGACTGCCGACCGACATGGACTACATGGAGTACGCCGACGCCTCCTACTCGGGTGTGCCGGTACGGGTGTGCCGCACCGGGTACACCGGCGAGCACGGCTACGAGTTGCTGCCGCCGTGGGACGCGGCGCCGGTGGTCTTCGATGCGCTGGTGACCGAGGTGCAGGCCGCCGGCGGAGCGCCGGCCGGGCTGGGCGCGCGGGACACCCTGCGCACCGAGATGGGCTATCCGCTGCACGGCCACGAGCTGTCGCTGGACATCTCCCCGCTGCAGGCCCGCTGCGGCTGGGCCATCGGCTGGGGCAAGGACGCGTTCTGGGGCCGCGAGGCATTGCTCGCCGAGAAGGCGGCGGGACCGCGCCGGCTGCTGCGGGGTTTGCGGGCGGTGGGCCGCGGTGTGCTGCGGGCCGACCTGCCGGTGCTCGACGGGTCCACCCGGGTGGGGGTGACCACCTCGGGAACTTTCTCCCCGACGCTCAAGGTCGGCATCGCGCTGGCCCTGATCGACGCGGGTGCCGGTATCTCCGACGGCGCGCTGGTCACCGTCGACGTCCGCGGGCGACCATTGGAGTGCGAAGTGGTCAAACCGCCCTTCGTCCAGGTCAAAACTCGTTAGCTGCGAGGTTTACAATCTTGGGTATGACGAAAGGCCCCCTCGAGTTCACGGTTGAGCGCAACGCGAGTCCGGCGAGCGATGAGGTACGCGACGGGATCCTGGCGGACCCCGGTTTCGGCCGGTACCCCACCGACCACATGGTGTCCATCCTTTACACCCATGACCTGGGCTGGCACGACGCCGAGGTGTTGCCGTACGGGCCGCTGCAGCTCGACCCGTCGGCCATCGTCCTGCACTACGCGCAGGAGGTGTTCGAGGGCCTCAAGGCCTATCGGTGGGCCGACGGATCCATCGTCTCGTTCCGCCCGGAAGCTCATGCTGCACGTTTGCGCAGCTCCGCGCGGCGGCTGGCGATGGCCGAACTGCCCGAGGAACTCTTCGTCGAGTCGCTGCGCCAGTTGATCGCCGTGGACGGCGCCTGGGTGCCGGCCGCGGGCGGTGAGGCATCGCTGTACGTGCGGCCGTTCATCATCGCCACCGAGCCGGGCCTGGGCATCCGCCCGTCGTCGGAGTACCGCTATTTGCTGATCGCCTCGCCCGCCGGCGCCTACTTCAAGGGCGGCATCAAGGGTGTCAGCGTGTGGCTGTCCACCGAGTACGTGCGCGCCAGCCCGGGCGGCACCGGCGCGGCGAAGTTCGGCGGCAACTACGCCGCCTCGCTGCTGGCCCAGGCCGAGGCCGCCGAGCACGGCTGCGACCAGGTGGTCTGGCTGGATGCGATCGAACGCCGCTACATCGAGGAGATGGGCGGGATGAACCTGTTCTTCGTCTTCGGCAGCGGCGGCTCGGCGCGGCTGGTCACCCCCGAACTCAGCGGTTCGCTGCTGCCCGGCATCACCCGCGACTCCCTGTTGCAGCTGGCCGGCGACGCCGGCTTCGCCGTCGAGGAGCGCAAGATCGACGTCGAAGAACTGCGCAAGGGCGTCGCCACCGGCGAGATCACCGAGGTGTTCGCCTGCGGGACGGCCGCGGTGATCACCCCGGTCGCCCACGTCAAGTACGGCGAGGGGGAGTTCACCATCGCCGGTGGCGAGCCCGGCGAGGTGACGATGGCCCTGCGGGACACCCTCACCGGGATCCAGCGCGGCACCTTCGCCGACACCCGCGGTTGGATGGCCAAGCTCAACTAGGCCATCCCCGCCGCATCAGCCCGCGTGGTGGTTGTGCTGATGATGGTGGTGCGTCGCGGTGCCGGGTGCCGGCTGGTTGGTCTGCTCGGGGAATGCCTCGTGGTGCGCCGGGGCGTGGAACCCCGGATCCGGGCTGTTCGACGTGGTGGTCTCCGCGTGCGCCGCGGTGGCAGTGCCGATCGCGATTAGCAGCGGTGCGGCACCCAGGATCGCACCGGCGATCAGGCGGTGAATTGCGTTGGTACGGTTGGCGTTGGTGCTCTTGTTTGTGGTCATGAACTGATCGTCGCGGGATGACCACCTCCCCGGTAGATACGTTGTTCTTGTGAGGTCACAAGTCTGGTTTGTGACCGATGTGCGCCAGGAGATCGCGTACCGCGCCGGCCGGAGGAGTGCGCTCACCGACCCAGATCGCCCGGAAAGTGCGCCGCCAGTCGACGCCCCCGACCGGGACCGCGCTCAGCCGGCCCTGGGCGAGGTCGTCGGCGACGGCCAGCCGGCTCATCACGGCGGGCCCGGCACCGGCCAGCACCGCGGCCCGCACCGACGCCGCCGAACCGAACTCCAGCGACTCCGGAGTCATGGCGTCGCCGTCGAGCAGATCCTCGGTGGCGTGAACGTCGCCGAGCAGATGCCACCAGCCGAGCTTCCGGGACACCAGCTGGGTCCGGTCCAGCTCGGCGACGGGCAGCGGCGCCGTCCGCCGTGCCCACCGATGTTCGGGCGGCACCACGAGCACCAGTTCGTCGCGCATCACCACGCGGCCGCGGAGACCCTTGAGCTGACCCGGCGTCTCGATGAAGCCGAGGTCGACGTCACCCTCGCGGACGGCCGCGATGACGTGGTCGCTATCGGTCGCGGTGAACGTCACCTCCGGGGCCGCCGCGCCGTGCCGGTGGGCCGCCGCCCGCATCGACACCAACCAGCCGGGCAGCAGTTGTTCGGCGATGGTCAGGCTGGCCGCGATCTTGAGCCGGCCGCGGGCGCCGGCGCGCAGGGCCGCCAGGCCGGCGTCGAGCCGGCCGGCCACCTCGAGGACCTGTTCGGCCCACCCGGCGACCACGACGCCCGCCGGCGTGAGGGTCGAACCGCGCGCCGACCGGGTGACCAACCGGACCCCGACCTGCGACTCCATCGACCGCAGCCGCGCGGAGACCGCCTGCTGGGACAGCCCGAGCTCGCGGCCCGCGGCACCGAGACTGCCGGACCTGGCGATCTCGGCGAGGACCTGCAGCGCACCGAGTTCGGGCATCCGAGCGCTCAGCGGCATGGCGCTGATGGTAACCACCGGGACCTCCCGGTGCGGGTCAGCCGGGGCGAACGGTGTTCCGGCCCGATCGCTTGGCCTTGTACAGCGCCACGTCGGCACGGGCCAGCCAGGAAGCCAGGTCGTCGCCGGCGGCCAGTTCGGCGGCGCCGATGCTCGCGGTGATCGACCCGACCGTGCCGAACGGATAGTCGGCGATGCACATCCGGAGTTTGTCGGCCACGCTCAGCGCGTCGTCGATGCCGCAATTGCGCAGCATGACAACGAATTCCTCACCGCCCCAACGCGCCACGATGTCGGTGGTGTTGACGGTGTCGAGGATGCGGCGGCAGATGTCGGCCAGCACCCGGTCGCCGGCCTGGTGGCCGTGGGTGTCGTTGACGGACTTGAAGTGGTCGATGTCGAGCATCAGCAGCGTCAACCGCTGACCGGAACCACGGGCCTGCTCGAGGTCGGCCAGGATCAGTTCCTCGCCGTGGCGCCGATTCCACACCCCGGTCACCGGGTCGTAGACGGCCAGCCGTCGCAGTTCGGCCTCGAACTCCTTGCGCTCGCTGATGTCTCGGGTGACCCCAAGGATCTCGTACAGCCGACCGTCGGCGTCCACCTGCGGTATCACCTGGACTTCGCCCACCATGATCGAGCCGTCCTTGCGGTAGTACTCCTGCTCGCCACGGAACACCGGCAGCTCGGTGCCGGCCTCGACGGCCGCGAAGAGTCGGCGATAGAAATCGACCACGCCGGCCGCGGTGCCGGGCGGATGGGTCTGCTCGAGCGACAGGCTCATCGCCTCGGCCGGGGTGAAGCCGCGGACCCGCTCGACCGACGGACTGATGTAGGTGATGGCGCCGTTGGGCGATGCGGTCCACACCACCTCCCAGGCGTTCTCGGCGAGCAGTCGATAGCGGTCCTGGAACGTCTGCAGTTCGGCTTCGACCTCCCGTAACTGGGTGATGTCCCGGGTCACACCGTCGAGTACCACCGAGCCGTCCGGCCGTTGGCGGCAGCGGGCCCAGGTGCGGCTGTGCACCGGCCTGCCGTCGCGGTGGTGCCAGGTGAGCTCGACCGCAGTCTCGCTGCCCGGTGGGATCGCCATCGCCTCGGCGAGCCGCTCGGCATGGGTGGGCTTGATCTGGGCCAGCACCGCGGCGGGGTCGGCGAGCCCCTCGGCCGCCGTGCAGCCGATCTGCTCCTCGACGCCATCGCTGAGGAACTCGAAAGCCACATCGGGTTGCACACGTAGGACGAAGAAGACCAGGCCACCGCCGTCGGCGACCAGCTCGAACCAGTCGGCGCCGGGGCGACCATCCGATGTCTGCAAAGTCTCCACCCCCGGGGACGCGCGTTGCCTTCGCACTGTGACCCGATTGTTCACCATCCCGGCACCGGCCGGGTGAGTTCCCGTCGGATGTGACGGGGTCGGGTCAGTAGGTCCGCACCGCGTTGCGGCCCGACCGCTTCGCCTTGTACAGCGCCTCGTCGGCGTGCGCCAGCCACGAGTCGAGGTCGTCGCCGGCGGTCAGTTCGGCGGCGCCGATGCTGGCGGTCACCAGTCCGGCGTCGACGAACACGTTGTCGGCGATCAGCCCCCTGAGCTTCTCGGCGGTCACCACGGCGTCGTCGATGTCGGCGTCGCGCAACAGGATGACGAACTCCTCGCCGCCCCACCGCGCCACCACGTCGGTGCTGGGCAGGCCCTGCTGCAGCCGCCGGCTCACCTCGATCAGCACCCGGTCACCGGCCTGATGACCGTAGCGGTCGTTGATGGATTTGAAGTGGTCGATGTCGAGCATGAGCAGGGTCAGCGGCCTGCCGGTCTCCCGGGCGTCGGTCAGTTCGGCCTGGAAGAGTTGCTCGCCGTGCCGCCGGTTCCACACCGCGGTGAGCGCGTCGGTCACCGCCAGCCGGAGCAACTCGGCCTCGAATGCCTTGCGCTGGCTGATATCCCGGGTGACGCCGAGCACCTCGACCACGCGCCCGTCGGCGTCGCGGTTCGGCACGATCTGCAACTCACCGATCAGGGTGGACCCGTCGCTGCGGCGGTACTCGTGTTCATCGCGCAGTACCGGCGGCTCGGTGCCGTTCTCGATGGCCGCCCAGAGGCGCCGGAAGTAGTCCAGCACCGACGCCTCCGACTGGGGGGTCAGGGTCTGCCGCAGGGTGGCGAACATCGCCTCTTCCGGAGTGATGCCGAGGACGCGATGAATGGACGGGCTCACATAGGTGATCCGAGCGTCCATGTCCATCGTCCAGACCACATCCCACGCGTTCTCGGCGAGCAGGCGGTAACGCTCCTCGGACCGCCGCAGGTCCGCTTCGGCCTTCTTGCGTTCGCTGATGTCCCGGGTGACGCCGATGATCTCCACCAGCCGCCCGTCCGGGTCGAGATGGGGGATGACCTGCGTTTCACTGACCATGATCGAACCATCGGCGCGGTACTGCTCGTGCTCCTCCCGGTACACCGGCGGCTTCTCGCCGTTGCGGATCGCGGCATGGAGGTCCCGGAAGTAGGTGCGGATGCTGTCCGCCGACGCCGGCGCGTAGATCTGCTCGAGCGGCTGGTCCATGGCCTGTTCGACGGTGATGCCGCGGACCCGCTCCACGGCGGCGTTGACGTACGTGGCGGTGCCGTCCGGGCCTGCGGTCCAGATGATCTCCCAGGCGTTCTCGGCCATCAGCCGGGCGCGCTCCTCGGACTTGCGCAACTCGGCCTCGACCCGCTTGCGCTCGCTGATGTCCCGGCTGACCCCGAGCAGTTCGATGATGTGCCCGTCGTCATCGACATGCGGGATCACCTGAAGGTCGGCGCTCATGACCGAGCCGTCCTTGCGGTAGAAGTCCACCTCCCCGTGGAACTGCGGCAGCTCTGCGCCGTTCTGCTGCGCCTCGAACAACTGCTGGAAGTAGCCCAGCGCGATCTGGACGGACTCCGGAGTGAGGGCCTCGTTCAGCGGCTGGCTCATCGCCTCCTCGGGGGTCATGCCCCGGGCCTGCTGCACCGCCGGGCTGACGTAAGTGATGGTGGTGTCCATCGCCATGGTCCAGATGACTTCCCAGGCGTTCTCGGCCATCAGCCGGTGTCGTTTCTCCGACAGTTGCAGCTCCACCTCCGCCTCGCGCAGTTGGGTGATGTCCCGCGCGGTGCCCTCCAGGACGACCGAGCCGTCATCGCGCTGCCGCGACCAACCGCGGACGCGGCTGGCCCGCTCATGGCCGTCACGGTGCCGCCAGACCAGTTCCACCGTGGTCTCGCTGCCCGGGGGCAGCGCGAGGGCCTGGGCCAGCCGCCCGGCGGAAACCGCGTCGATCCGGCCCAGCACTTCGGCCGGGTCGGCGAGCGCCTCGGCCGCCGTCACGCCGATCTGGCTTTCCAGCGCATCGTTGATGAACTCGAAGGCCAGGTCCGGCTGCACCCGGAGGATGAAGAACACCAGCGCGCCATGGTCCGCCACGCGGCGGAACCACTCGCCGTCGGGCGGCGGACCCCCGCTCATCGCACCCCGGTTTTTTGGCGACGCATTGGCGAAGAGTAGACCTTCAGTCGGGTTCGACTTGCTCGAATCGGCCGGTCTTGTGGTGCAGTTCGATCCGGTAGACCGATCCGCGGCGCAGCACGGACAGATCGGGTGGCGGCTGATCCCTGGGCAGAGTGAGCAGCGGCATGATCCGTTCGGCGAGCATGTCGAAGCCGGCGTCCCAGTCGCCGCCACGGCATTCCTCGAAGGTGCCCCAGGCGATGACGCTGCGCCAGTTCGACAGGTCGTCGACCTGTTCCACCTCCACGCACACCTCCGGGTCGCCACGCATCGCCCGCAGTTTGGCGCCGTCCATCGCGTGGCCGTACACGTGGGTGCCGTCGTAGACGTAGGTCACGGGCACGACGTAGACGCGGCCGTCGCTGATGCAGCCGATGCGCGCGATCACCTCGGCGTGCAGCACAGCTTCGATCTGTGCCGCATCCAGTTCACCGAGCATCGCCGGTCACCCGCTCAATAGGCCCGCACCGCGTTGCGGCCGGAGTGCTTGGCCTTGTAGAGCGCCTCGTCGGCGCGGGCCAGCCAGGCGTCGAGGTCGTCATCGGGTTGGAGTTCGGCGGCGCCGACGCTGACCGTCATCAGCCCGAAGCTCTCGAAGGCCGTGCCGGCGATCCGCCCGCGGATCTTGTCCGCGACGGTGAGCCCCTCGTCGATGCGGCAGTCGCGCAGCAGGACAACGAACTCGTCACCGCCCCACCGCGACACCATGTCGGTGCCGGGCAGGCTGTCGCGCAGCCGACGACTGACCTCGATCAGGGCGTCGTCGCCGCCCTGATGGCCGTGCCGGTCGTTGATCGACTTGAAGTGGTCGATGTCGAGCATCAGCAGGGTCAGGGGACGATCGCCCGCACGGGCATCGGCCAACTCGGCGGCGAGCCGCTCCTCGCCCCGCCTTCGGTTCCACAGGCCGGTGACCTCGTCGGTGACCGCCAGGCGACGCAACTCGGCCTCGAACTGCCTGCGTTCGCTGACGTCCCGGGTAACGCCGAGGATCTGCACCACCCGACCGTCGGCGTCGACGTGCGGGATGACCTGCAGTTCGCCGGTCATGATGGAGCCGTCCTTGCGGTAGTACTCGTGCTCTCCGCGGAAGACCGGCGGTTCGGTACCCGCCGCGATGGCGGCGAACAACCGCTCGTAGTACGCCCGCACGCTGTCCGCCGACTCCGGCGGGTGGATCTCCTCCAGGGACTGGCTCATCGCCTCACCGGGGGTGAAACCGCGAACGCGCTCCACGGCCGGGCTGACGTAGGTGATGGTGCCGTCGAGCGACATCGTCCAGATGACGTCCCAGGCGTTCTCGGCCAGCAGGCGGTGGCGCTGCTCGGACTGCTGCAGTTCGACCTCGGCCTCGTGCAACTGGGTGATGTCACGCACCGTGCCCTCCAGGACGACCGACCCGTCATCACGCCTCCGCGATCGATACCAGATCCGGGTGTAGACGGGCCTGCCGTCACGGTGCCGCCAGGCAAACTCCATCGTCGAGTCTTCGCCCGGCGGCAGGGTCAGCCCTTCGGCGAACCGGTCGGCATGGGCCGGATCGATCTGATCGAGTGCGGCCCGCGGGTCGGCCAGCGCCTCCGCAGCGGGGCAGCCGATGTGGGTCTCGATCGCGTCGCCGAGGAACTCGAAGGCCAGGTCCGGCTGGACGCGAAGGGCGAAGAACACGATGGTGCTGCCGTCGGCCAGTTGGCGAAACCACTCGCTATCGGGCAGTCCGGTCGACACCGCACGAGGTTAGCGCGGGCCGCCGCCGGTTCAACCGGCTTTGATCACCAACCCGATCAGGGCCAGCGTCGTCGTCAACTCGACCGCCGCGCCGAGCACATCCCCGGTGATCCCACCGAAACGCCGCACGCAGTGTGCCACCAGCAATGCCGCCACCGACAGCGCGGTCAGCACCACCGCCGGGCCCTGCCACGGGCGGGCCGTTGCGAACACCGACAGCGCCACCGACGCCACCGTCCACAGCGCCGCCACGGCCGTCGGCTGACCCCCCGCGACCCGCGCGCCGAGCACGCTGCCCGGGGCGGCGGGCACCCCGCGGCGGCAGGCCAACACCGCGGCCACCCGGCCGGCCGTCACGGCGGTGATCACGGCGAGGACGCCGCCGCGGCCCGGCGGTACCGCCGCGAACGCCAGGGCCTGGGCGGCCAGCACCACCACGACCGCGGCCACCCCGAACGGCCCTGCCGAACCGTCCCGCATTACCTGCAGCGCACGCTCGGGAGGCCAGTAGCAGCCCAGCGCGTCGACGGTGTCGGCCAGGCCGTCGATATGCAGGCCACGCGTCGCCAGTAGCAACGCGGCGACCGCGAGCAGGCCGGCCAGCACGCTGTGCGGCCCGAACGCCCACCGTCCCGCCCACAGCACCCCGGCAGCCAGCAGCCCCAACGCCAGCCCGACGAGGGGGAGTGCCGTCACCGTCGCCGGTCCGACCGCCACCCCGCGCTGCCGGATCGGCAGCACGGTGCCGAACGCGAATGCCGTTGCGAGTGAACGGATCACGGTCAGTCCGTTGTCTTCCCGGATACCCCGGCGCCGTCGAAGGTGGCCATCGTCGCCAGCACCGCCACCGCGGCGCGCACCAGGGGCAGCGCCACCGCCGCGCCGGTGCCCTCGCCGAGCCGCAGCCCGAGGTCGACGATCGGTTCGAGCCCGAGCTGGGCCAGCGCCAGCGTGTGGGCCGGCTCGGTGGAGCGGTGGCCGGCCTGCCACCAGGACCGGGCCCCGGGCGCCATCCGGTCGGCGACCAGGGCCGCGGCGGTCACCACGACACCGTCGAGCAGCAGCGGAGTGCGGCGCACCGCGGCCTGCGCGCAGAACCCGGCCATCGCGGCCAGGTCGGCGCCGCCGCAGGTGCGCAGCAGCCCGATCGGATCCGACCGGAGCCGCCGCGCGCGGTACAGCCCGTCGCGCACGGCCGCGGTCTTGCGCGCCCAGCCCGCATCGTCGATGCCGGTGCCGCGGCCGACCACGGCGACCGGTTCGGTGTCGGTCAGCGCGGCGATCAATATCGTTGCGGCCGTGGTGTTCCCGATGCCCATGTCACCGGCGATGAGCAGATCGGCCCCGGCGTCGACCTCCTCGTCGGCGATGCGGCGGCCCGCCTCGACCGCGGCCACGGCCTCCGCGCTGTTCAGGGCGTCCTCGATGGCGATGTTGCCACTGGAGCGGCGCACCTTGTGGGCGCCGATCGCCTCCGACAGGGGCGCGGCGCAGTCGACGGCGACGTCCACCACCCGGACCGTCGCGCCGGCCACCTCGGCCAGCGCGTTGATGGCTGCACCGCCGTTGTCGATGTTCGCCACCATCTGGGCGGTCACCTCCGGCGGATATGCCGACACCCCGGTGCGCGCCACGCCGTGATCACCGGCGAACACCACTACCCGGGCTCGCTCGAATTGCCTTGGGGGGCAGGAGGACTGGCAGGACGCCACCCAGACGGAGAGGTCCTCGAGCCGACCGAGCGCGCCGCGCGGCTTGGTCAGCGTGTCCTGACGGCGCCGGGCCGCCGCGGCGGCCCGACTGTCCGGCGGCGTGACCGCGGGGAAATCCGTCAACTGCCGGCCTCCGTCGTCGTCTGCGGTTTGACTCGAACCGGCAGCCCCGCCACCACCAGCACGACACTCTCGCAGCACTGGGCGAGGCGCTGGTTGAGGCTGCCGACTTCGTCGGCGAAACGGCGGCCCGCGGCGCTCGGCGCCACCACACTCAGCCCCACCTCCGGGCTCACCAGCACCAGTGGGGCGCGGAAGTCGCTGACCGCCATAAGGAGGTCGTCGACGTCGGCGGCCACCGAACCGTCATCCCAGCCCCGGCGATCCAGCGCGGCCGTCAGCCAGCCCCCGATGTCGTCGACCAAAGTCGCGGTGTCGGGATGCGAACGCAGTCGCTCGGCCACGTCGGTGCTCTCGACGGTCACCCAGTCGGGCGGGCGGCGGTCGCGGTGCCGGGCGATGCGCGCCGCCCAGTCCGGGTCCGCGCCGGCCGCGGCGCCGGTGGCCAGGTAACAGACCGGGCCGTGGCCGGCGACGGCATCCTCGGCCCATCGAGACTTGCCCGACCTGATCCCACCGAGCACCAGCGTGCGCACGTGCCGGATCGGCTCAGACGACCTTGGCGCCGCGCTCGACCTGAGGTCGCGGTGCCCGCATCCGGCGCATCTGTGAAGCCCGCCCGGCGGCGTAAACCCCGAGCTTCCAATGGCTTTCCCCGTTATCGGGGAACTTGGCGTCGACCGCCTTGTTGACGCGACGGGCCAGCAGGATGCCGTCGGCCGCCATGATCAGCATCAGCACCAGCATCGCCGGGGACATCAGTCTCTGCACGGTGAGGCTGGGCATGCCGAGCATCACGAAGATCAGCCCCAGCGCCGCCGGCATGAACAGCCCCAGCACGTTGCGGCGGGCGTCGACGATGTCGCGGACGTAGCGCCGCACCGGACCCTGATCGCGCGGCAGCAGATAGGCCTCCTCGCCGGCCATCATCCGCTCCCGGCGGTCACTCATCGCGGCCCGGCGCTGCAGCTTCTCCGCCCGGCGCTCCTCCTTGGTCAGGGTGCTCCGCATCTCCTTGCGGCGCTTGCGGGCCTCGGCGGTCGTCATCGGGGCGGGGGCCACCGGCCCACGGCGTTTGGCGGACTGACTGCGCTTCGGCGTCGGGCGGCCCTTGGGCGCGGTGGTGCGCTGCTGCGCGGTTTCCTCGGCCGGTGTCGGCTCGGCCTCCTGCGCAGCGCCGTCTTCGTCCCGTCCGCGGCCCAGCAGTTTCACGCTGCCAGGTTACTTCGCCGCGGCGGTACTCCGGCATGCACCTCCCGGAGCCCGGCCTTACCCTGCTGGGATGACGGGGGCGCGGGCGGGCGAAGCGGCCCTGCGGGTTCTGGTCGCACCCGACTGTTTCGGCGACAGCCTGACCGCCGTCGAGGCCGCCCAGGCCATCGCGGTCGGCTGGCAGCGGGCACGGCCCGGCGACGAGCTCAGCCTGGCCCCGCAGTCCGACGGGGGTCCGGGCTTCGTCGGTGTGCTGGCCGGCCGGCTCGGCGACCTGCGGCACAGCCGGGTGTGCGGCCCGCTGGCCGGAGAGGTCGACGCCGAGTGGGTGCTCGATCCGCTGACGTCGACCGCCTACATCGAATGCGCGCAGGCCTGCGGCCTGGCGCTGCTGGGCGGGCCGCCGACGGTGGCGACCGCGCTCGGCGCGCACAGCAGGGGGGTGGGCCAACTCGTCGACGCTGCGCTGCGGCACGGGGCCGGCACCATAGTGGTGGGCCTGGGCGGCAGCGCCTGTACCGACGGCGGGCGCGGGCTGGTCGAGGCGCTCGGCGGGCTGGAGCAGGCCCGGCGCCGGCTGGCCGGGGTCGAACTGATCGCCGCCACCGACGTCGAGCATCCGCTGCTCGGGCCCAGCGGGGCGGCGCGGGTGTTCGGCCCGCAGAAGGGCGCCGACCCGGCGACCGTGCAGCGGCTCGAGGAGCAGATGACGGGCTGGGCGGCCGAACTGGACGCGGCGGCCGGCCGCCCGGTCCGCGAGCTGGCCGGGGCCGGGGCGGCGGGCGGGATCGGTGCGGCGCTGCTGGCACTCGGCGGACGGCGGGAATCGGGTGCGGCGGTGATCGCCGAGCACACCCGGCTGGCCGCCGATATCGCGGCCGCCGGGCTGATCATCACCGGGGAGGGCCGCTTCGACGAGCAGTCCCTGCACGGCAAGGTGGTCAGCGCGCTGGCCGCGGGAGCGGCGCCGCGCGGCATCCCGGTGCTGGTGCTGGCCGGCCAGGTCGCGCTCGGCCCGGCCGCGCTGCGCGACGCCGGGATCGCCGCCGCCTACTCGCTGGCCGACTACGCGGGCTCGGTCGCCCTGGCCATCGACGACGCCGCGAACCAGCTCGCCGGCCTGGCCCGCCGGACCGCCGCCGAACTCGGCTGACTCGGGAATAGCGGCGCGACAAGGTACCGTTGAGCAGGTGGGCGTACCCCATGGGAGCCCCACCACAGACATGAGCATTGAGGGAGACGCAATGACTGTTTCCGACGAGTCGGCGACCACCACGGCCGCCGATGGCGCGGCGCTGACCACCGCGACCGCGACCCACGGCGTGACCCTGAGCGACGCCGCGGCCGCCAAGGCCAAGTCGCTGCTCGACCAGGAGGGCCGCGACGACCTGGCGCTGCGCATCGCCGTCCAGCCGGGAGGCTGCGCGGGCCTGCGCTACAACCTGTTCTTCGACGACCGCGCGCTCGACGGTGACCTCACCGCGGAGTTCGGCGGCGTGACCCTGACCGTCGACCGGATGAGTGCCCCGTACGTGCAGGGGGCGACCATCGACTTCGTGGACACCATCGAGAAGCAGGGCTTCACCATCGACAACCCGAACGCCACCGGCTCCTGCGCCTGCGGCGATTCGTTCAACTGAGCAGTATTCAGGCCGACCTCTGGTACTGAGTCAGTCCTTCACTTCGTTCAGTACTTGGGGCCGGACTCAGTCCTTCACTTCGTTCAGTACTTGGGGCCGGATTCAGTCCTTCACTTCGTTCAGTACTTGGGGCCGGATTCAGTCCTTCACTTCGTTCAGTACTTGGGGCCGGATTCAGTCCTTCACTTCGTTCAGTACTTGGGGCCGGACTCAGTCCTTCACTTCGTTCAGTACTGGGCGGCCGTTCGCAGTAGGTACGAGCAGACCAGGAGCTTGTTGTCCTGCCGCAGCACCTGCGCCACACCCTGCTCGTCGGCCCGTGCATTGCGCGACCCGGAGGTCGGGGCCACCTTCATGGTGAACAGCACCTGGGCCTGATAGTTCGACGACGGGACGATCTTGTCGATCGAGGTCACCTCGGCCTGGACGAACTGCCTGCGGAAGGCGTCACTGGACAGCCGGGCCAGCGCCTGGTCGGAGCGGCGGTCCTTGACCCCGTCGTAGAGCCCGCAGAGGTTGTTGCGGGCGATCACGTCGAGATCGCCGTTCGACAGCGCGCTCAGATAGTTCTGGATCGCGGTCTTGACCGCCGGTTCGGTGAACAACGCGGCGCTGGTGGCGGGCCGGTCGGCCCGGATGGTCAGCACCGCGGCGACGATGGCGCCGGCCAGGACCAGCACCAGCAGGCTCAGCCACAGCGTTCGGCTGCGGCGTGGCTTCGGATAGCCCACCGGCGGCGGCAGCATGCCCGGGTAGACGCCGGGATACGCGGCCGGCCCGTCGTACTGGTCCGGATAAGGGAGCGGTTGACCCTCCGCGCCGACCTGCCGGTACGGCTGATACGGGCCAGCCATCGATATGTCTCCTGGGGGTCATCGGATGCCGCCGCTACCTGCACCGAGCACATCGCCAGCGATGACGGCCCATATAGTCGGCTCTTGTACGCAGGCTAGCGCACCGGCGCGGAAACGATCGACAGCGTCACTCCGGTACCGTTAGCTAGATCAGCTATTGAATGAAGGGCGGACGCTTCGTGACCATCGCGGTGACCGGATCCATTGCCACCGACCACCTGATGCGCTTTCCGGGGCGGTTCTCCGAACAGCTCCTCGCCGAGCATCTGCAGAAGGTGTCGCTGAGTTTCCTGGTCGACGATCTGGTGGTGCACCGCGGCGGGGTGGCCGGGAACATGGCCTACGCGATCGGTGTACTCGGCGGCCGCGCCGCGCTGGTCGGTGCCGCGGGGGTGGACTTCACCGACTACCGCGAATGGCTGGAGGGGGCCGGGGTCGACTGCGACAACGTGCTGATCTCCGACACCGCCCACACCGCGCGGTTCGTCTGCACCACCGACGAGGACATGGCCCAGATCGCCTCGTTCTACCCGGGTGCGATGTCGCAGGCGCGAAACATCAAGTTGGCCAACGTCGTTGCCGCCATCGGCACGCCCGAGCTGGTGATTGTCGGCGCCAACGACCCTGACACGATGTTCCTGCACACCGACGAGTGCCGCAAACTCGGCCTGGCCTTCGCCGCCGACCCGTCCCAGCAGCTGGCCCGGCTGTCCGGCGAGGAGACCAAGCGGCTGATCGACGGCGCCACCTATTTGTTCACCAACGACTACGAGTGGGACCTGTTGCTGTCCAAGACCGGCTGGACCGACGCCGATGTGCTGGCGCAGGTGGGCCTGCGGGTGACCACCCTTGGTGCCAAGGGTGTGGACCTGGTCAGCGCCGACGGCACCAACATCCACGTCGACGTCGTCCCGGAGACCGCCCAGATCGACCCGACCGGGGTGGGCGACGCCTTCCGGGCCGGCTTCCTGACCGCGCGCAGCGCGGGGCTCGGCCTGGAACGCGCCGCGCAACTGGGTTCGCTGGTGGCGGTGCTGGTGCTGGAGACCACCGGCACCCAGAACTGGACGTGGAACCCCGATGTCGCCAAGACCCGGCTGGCCGGCGCCTACGGCGACACGGCCGCCGGGGAGATCATGACGGCGCTGAGCGCCTAACGGCGAACCGCCCGTCTACAACTGCACGGGGTAGTGCGGTTCGCTGATAGTCGGCACCACCGAGTGCTCGACGAAGATCGCGTGCCACAGCATGAAGATCAGCACCGTCCACAGCCGGCGGCTGTGATCGCTCTCGCCGGCGCGGTGCTCGTCGAGCATCCGCCGGACCGCGGCGGTGTCGACCAGATGACCGGCTTGTGAGGCGTCGATCATGCCGTAGGCCCAGTCCATCAGCTCACCGGAGCGCAACCAGTGCCGGATCGGCACCGGGAAGCCGAGTTTGGCCCGGTTCAGCACGTGCGGCGGCACGATCGGTTCCAGCGCGCGGCGCAGGGCGTACTTGGTGGTGGTGCGGGTGATCTTCTGGTCGAAGGGCAGCCGGGAGGCCACCGCGAACACCTCGGGGTCGAGGAACGGCACCCGCAACTCCAGCGAGTTGGCCATCGTCATCTTGTCGGCCTTGACCAGGATGTCGCCCCGCAGCCAGGTGAACAGGTCGATGTGCTGCATGCGGGCCACCGGGTCCCATCCCGCCGACTCGGCGTAGATCGGTGCGGTGACGTCGGTGTGGGTCCAGCCGGGGTTGAAGTCCGGCAACACCGCGCGCAGGTGGTCGTCGGAGAAGCTGCGCGCGTTGCCGTAGTAGCGCTCCTCGAGCGTCAGCGAGCCGCGGTGCAAAAGGCTCTTGCCGCGCATGCCCTCCGGCAGCGGCCGCGACGCCCGGCCCAGCGTCTTGCGCACCGGGCGGGGGAGATAGTCGAACGGTTTCAGCGAGAGCGGCTCGCGATAGATGGTGTAGCCGCCGAACAACTCGTCGGCGCCCTCGCCGGACAGCACCACCTTGACGTGCTTGCGGGCCTCGCGGGCGATGAAGAACAGCGGCACCAGTGCCGGGTCGGCCACCGGCTCGTCGAGGTACCAGACGATCTCGGGCAGCGCGGCGACGAACTCGGACTGGCTGACCACCTTCGTCACGTGCCGGGCACCGATGGCCTCCGCCGAGGCCACCGCGACGTCGACCTCGGAGAAGCCCTCCCGCTCGAAACCGGTGGTGAACGTGATCAGCTGTGGGTTGTGCCGGATCGCCAGCGCCGCGATCGCGGTGGAGTCGATCCCGCCGGACAGGAACGCGCCCACCGTCACGTCGGCGCGCATGTGCTTGGCCACCGAGTCCTCCAGGACCGCGGTGATCTCGTCGTAGCGGGCCTGCTCGCCGCCGCTGGTGAACGGTTTGGCGGCGAACCGGGGGTGGAAGTAGCGGTGCGTCTTCGGCGCCTCGCCGGGCCGGATCACCGCGGAGCAGCCCGACTCCAGCCGGCGGATGCCGCGGTGCAGCGTCTCCGGCTCGGGCACGTACTGCAGCACGGTGTAGTGCTGGAGCGCCCGAACGTCGATCTCGGTGTCCAGACCCAGGACCTCCGCCAGGTCCAGCAGGCACTTCTTCTCGCTGCCGACGGCCGTGCCGCCGGGGCCGGTGGCCATGAACAGCGGTTTGATGCCGAACGGGTCGCGGGCGCAGAACAGCTCGTGGCGGGCGGTGTCCCACAGCGCGAACGCGAACATGCCGCGCAGCCGGGTCAGCGCCGCCGCACCCCAGTAGTGGTAGGCGGCCAGGATGGCCTCGCCGTCGCCGTCGGTGGCGAACACCGCGCCGAACTCGGAGCGCAGCACCTCGCGTAGCTCCAGGTAGTTGTAGATCTCGCCGTTGAAGACCAGGACGTAGCGGTCGGGGTCGTCGGGCGGTCCCCAGCGCAGCGGCTGGTGCGAGTGGGCGATGTCGATGATCGAGAGCCGGTTGAAGCCCAGCACCACCTCATCGTCCGACCAGGTGCCGGGCTCGTCGGGGCCGCGGTGCCGCATCAGGTGCGATGCGCCGGCGACCGCCTCGACTGTTTGGCTGGTGATGGTGCCGCCCACGTTCCCTACCAGGGCCAGCAGTCCGCACATTCGGCCCAGTATGCCGCACCGAAGCGGGCCCGCCGAACCGGCGACACGAGGGGGCGCCGGCCCGGCGGGCGGGCGGTGTGGCACCAAAATCGAGACTCGAGACACCGAAATCGAGGTGTGTCGGGCCAGCTGTTCGCGCGTGGTCTACGCTGCGTAGTATTCGAGTGGCGATACGCGTTCGCCCGACCCGACCCCGGTGTGGACACCGGGCCGGTCGAAGCGCATCGGCCCAGGTTGGGACATCAGGAGGAGCTAAGGTGACACCCCGCGGGCTAGGCCGTAGCACCACCGGGTCTCGTCGGCTGCGGACGGTGGCGCTGGCCGTCACCTTCGGTGCGCTGGCGCTGACGCTCAGTGGTTGCAGCTGGCAGGAAGTGCTCGGGCTGGGCTGGCCGAAGGGCATCACCCCGGAGTCGCACGCCAACCGTGACCTGTGGCTCGGCTCGGTCATCGCCGCCTTCGTGGTCGGCATCATCGTCTGGGCCCTGATGTTCTGGTCGGCGGCCTTCCACCGCAAGAAGAAGGGCGACGACGAGTTGCCCCGCCAGTTCGGCTACAACATGCCGCTGGAGCTCGTGCTGACCGTCATCCCGTTCATCATCATCTCGGTGCTCTTCTACTTCACGGTGGTGGTGCAGCAGAAGATGACCCACCGCGACCCCAACCCCGAGGTCGTCGTCGACGTCACCGCCTTCCAGTGGAACTGGAAGTTCGGCTACCAGAAGGTCGCTTTCAAGGACGGCACCTTCAACTACGACGGCGCCGACCCGGCCCGCAAGGCCGCGATGGCCTCCAAGCCGGAAGGCGTCGACCAGCACGGGGAGGAGAAGGTCGGCGCGGTGCGCGGCCTGAACCCCGAGGATCGCACCTACCTCAACTACGACAAGGTCGAGACGCTGGGCAGCAGCGACGAGATCCCGGTGCTGGTGGTTCCCGCCGGCAAGCGGATCGAGTTCCAGGTGGCCTCGGCCGATGTCATCCACTCGTTCTGGGTGCCGGAGTTCCTGTTCAAGCGCGACGCGTTCCCGGATCCGGCGGCCAACCACTCGGAGAACAAGTTCCAGGTCTCCGAGATCACCCAGACCGGCGCGTTCGTCGGGCGCTGCGCCGAGATGTGCGGCACCTACCACTCGATGATGAACTTCGAGATCCGGGTCGTCCCGGCGAACGACTTCAAGACCTACCTGCAGGCGCGCATCGCCGGAAAGACCAACGCCGAGGCGCTGCAGGCGATCAACCAGCCACCGTTCGCGACCAGCACGCACCCGTTCGACACCCGGCGTGGCGAACTGGTGGCGCAGGCGAGCAAGTAGGGGAACAGCTCATGCATATCGAAGCCAGGTTGTTCGAGATCCTGTGCGCGTTCTTCGTGCTCGCGACGGTCGTCTACGGCATCTTGACCGCGCTGTTCGCCCCCGGCGGACTCGAGTGGGCGGGCACCACCGCCCTGGCCCTCACCGCGGGGCTGGCCCTGATCATCGGGACGTTCTTCCGATTCGTCGCCCGGCGCCTGGACACCCGGCCCGAGGACTACGAGGAAGCCGAGATCAGCGACGGCGCAGGGGAGTTGGGATTCTTCTCGCCGCACAGCTGGTGGCCGATCCTGATCGCCCTGGCCTTCTCGACGGCGGCGGTCGGTGCCGCGCTGTGGCTGACGTGGCTGATCGCCGCCGGCCTGGTCATGGTGCTGGGCGCGGTGGCCGGGCTGGTCTTCGAGTACTACGTCGGCCCCGAGAAGCACTGAGCCCTGCGGCGAAGGTCACAATCGGGGCGTCACTTGCCCCCGAACCGAGTGCTGGCGGGCGGCCGGACCGCCCGATTCGGTAGTGTTCTGCCAGGGCAACGGGAGCCGTCGGCCTGCTGTGCGCCAGTCACTGGCCCGCGCGCCGCGGTGATGTAGTCGAGCGAGGATAGGCGAGGATGAGCGGGCCGAATCCGCCAGATGAGGAGCCGAGAGGTCGGCACGCGAGTAAGCCGGTCGACGAACACCAGGAAGAACTGACCGACACCGGCTTCCACCGCGCCTACTCCGCCCCGGAGTCCGAGCAGTACACCCTGGCCCCGTACGTGTCGGCCGACCCGGCGCTCTACGACTACGACACCTACGAGCCGTACGACGCCGCCACCGAACTGGTGTCGGAGGCCGAGCCGCCGAAGTGGCCCTGGGTGGTCGGGGTGACCGCCATCGTGGCGGCCATCGCGCTGGTGGTGTCGGTGTCGTTGCTGGTCACCAGCACCGACTCGGAGAAGCTGGCCACCCCCGCCACGACGACGGTCAAGGCCCCGCCGGTTCAGGACCAGATCACCACCGAGGCGCCGCCGCCCCCACCGCCGCCCCCGCCGACGACCGAGGCGCCGCCGCCCCCGCCGCCCGAGACGGTGACGGTGACATCGGAGCCGCCCCCACCGCCGCCGCCGGCCACGACGGAGGCGCCGCCGCCGGTGACGACGACCCCACCGCCGCCGCCCACCACGACCACCACGACGCCCCCGCCGGGGCCGCGTCAGGTCACCTATTCGGTGACCGGCACCAAGGCGCCCGGCGACATCATCTCCGTGACCTACGTCGACGCCTCCGGGCGCCGGCGCACCCAACGCAACGTCTACATTCCGTGGTCGTTGACAGTCACCCCGATCTCGCAGTCGGATGTCGGCTCGGTTCAGGCCTCCAGCCTGTTCCTGGTCAGCAGGCTGAACTGCTCGATCACGACCAGCGACGGGACCGTCTTGTCATCGAATCAGAACAACGCCGCGCAGACGAGCTGCTGATGATGCGCGAATCCGGCTCCGCACCGGCGCAGGATGCCCGTTCCCCCGAGACGGTGGACCGCCTGCTCGTGGGCGTCTGCGGGGCGATCTGGCTGGTGCTGCTGGCCGTCGGAGTCAGCGCGATCGTGGCGCTGATCGACCTCGGCCGCGGGCACACCCTGGGCGGCGACGGGAAGCACACGCCGTGGCTGCTCTACAGCGTCATCGTGGTGTCCGGTCTGGTGATCCTCGGCGCGATCCCGCTGCTGATCCGGGCCCGCCGCACCGCCCTGGCCGAGCCCCACGAGCCCCCGCCGGCCGCCCCCGCCGCCGCCAAGGCCACGTCCACCGCCGCGTCCACCGCCGCGTCCCGCAGCCCCGAAGCGCCCCCCAGCCGGTCCGCTGAGGCTCCCACGGAGAAGCTGAAGGTGTTCGGTACGGCCGTCGACCCCTACGAGCGCTACCAGCCGGACTACGTGCAGTCGTCGGCCTCGCGGCGGGCCGATCCGCTGATCCCGGCCACCGAACTGGACCGGCTCTGGCTGCGCTGCACCGTGAGCATCCTCGGCGCCATCGGCCTGGCCCTGATCGCCGTCTCCACCGCGACCTACCTGCTGGCCGTCGACAAGGAGACGCTGGCGTGGGTGGCGCTCGGGGTGGCCGCGGTCATCACGGTGGCGATGCCGGCGATCCCGGTGCTCTACCTGCGCCAGCTGCGCGCCGCGCTGGACGAGGCAGAACCCGCCGAGTGAAACCCACGCGGGCCGGCGATGCCCGCGAAAGCGACGGAACCCCCGAGCCTTGCGGCCCGGGGGTTCCGTCGCTTTCGGATCCTTTAGTGGTGCCCGTTGGGCGAACCGTTGCCGTTCGCGGGGACCTCGTCGTCCTGCCACTCCCGCAGGGCGGTCAGCGCCCGCTGCTCGGAGGCGTGCGCCGCCTCGTTGAGCGCGGCGTCCTCGGCGGCCGGATCGGCCCGCAGGAAACTGCCGGTGCCCGGTTTGCCCGCCGAGCCGAGCTTGTTCATCCGCTTGGGCAGCGCGGCGCCCTGGTACTCCAGCGGGATGGGGTGACCGTGGTCGTCGACCGGGCCCAGCGGCTGGTGCAACTCGATGTAGGCGCCGTGCGGCAGGCGCTTGATGATGCCCGTCTCCACTCCGTGCTCGAGCACCTCGCGGTCGCTGCGCTGCAGCGCCACCGCCCAGCGGTAGGCGATGAAGTAGACGAGCGGCGGCAGCACCAGCATGCCGATGCGGCCGATCCAGGTCGTCGCGTTCAGCGAGATGTGGAACTTCAGGGCGATGATGTCGTTCATCGCGCTGTACGTCAGCACCATGTAGAACGCGATCGCCATCGCACCGATGCCGGTGCGCACCGGGACGTCACGCGGACGCTGCAACAGGTTGTGGTGCGCGTCGTCGCCGGTGAACCGCTTCTCCAGGAACGGATAGATGATCAGCAGCAGGAAGACGATGCCCATCACCAACGCGACGAAGACGCCGACCGGCACGGTGTGGTGCCAGAAGTACAGCTCCCACGGCGGGAAGATGCGCGCCAGGCCCTCGGTCCACATCATGTAGAAGTCCGGCTGGCTGCCCGCCGACACCTGCGACGGCTTGTACGGGCCGAGCTGCCAGATGGGGTTGATCTGCAGCAGGCCACCCATCAGGCCGAGGATGCCGACGACCATCGCGAAGAAGGCGCCGGACTTGATCGCGAACACCGGCATGACCCGCACGCCGACGACGTTGGTCTCGGTGCGGCCGGGGCCGGGGAACTGGGTGTGCTTCTGGAACCACACCAGCGCCAGGTGCACGCCGATGAGCGCCAGGATGATCCCGGGGATCAGCAGGATGTGCAGTGCGTACATCCGCGGCAGGAACACGCCGACCGCGTCGCACTGGTATCCCACTCCGCCACAGGGGAAGTCACCGCCGAACAGCGCCCAATGCATCCAGGTGCCGATGATCGGCAGGCCCAGCGTGATCGAGGACAGCGCGGCGCGCAGGCCGATCCCCGACAGCAGGTCGTCGGGCAGGGAGTAGCCGAAGTAACCCTCGAACATCGCCAGGATCAGCAGCAGCGAACCGATGACCCAGTTGGCCTCGCGAGGCCGCCGGAAGGCGCCGGTGAAGAAGATGCGAGCGAGATGCACCATGATCGCGGCGGCGAACAGCAGGGCGGCCCAGTGGTGTACCTGGCGCACGAACAGCCCGCCGCGCACCTCGAAGCTGATGTCGAGGGTCGAGGCGTAGGCCTTCGACATCCCAATGCCGCGCAGCGGCTGGTAGACGCCGTTGTAGGTGACCTCGGCCATCGACGGGTCGAAGAACAGCGTGAGGTACACGCCGGTCAACAGCAGCACGATGAAGCTGTACAGCGCGACCTCGCCGAGCAGGAACGACCAGTGGGTCGGGAACACCTTGTTCAGCTGACGTCGCACCGCCGCCGAGGGGTGGTAGCGGGAGTCGATCTCATCGCCCTGCTTGGCCAGGCGTTCGGCAGTCGTTGAACTCATGATGTGCGCTCCCAGAATGCGGGTCCGACAGGTTCAATGAAGTCGCCGTTGGCGACCAGGTAGCCCTCTTGATCAATGGTGATCGGCAACTGTGCCAGTGCGCGTGCGGCCGGCCCGAAGATCGGACGCGCGAAATGCAGTGCGTCGAACTGGGATTGGTGGCACGGGCACAGGATGCGGTAGGTCTGCTGCTCGTACAGCGAGGCCGGGCAGCCCAGGTGCGAACACACCTTGGTGTAGGCGAACAGCTCACCGAAGTTGAAGCTCTCCTGGCCCTGGCGCTTGACCAGCCGCGGCATGTCGACCGGCTTGATGCGGATCAGCATCACCGGGTTGCGCACACCCATCGCGATCTCGGAGAGGCGCTCGTGCGATTCCACGGTGGTGCCGTCGCCGTCGGACTCCCGCCAGGGGAACACCGTCTCCATCGCGCCGGCGTCGAGATCCTCCGGGCGCATCTTGACGAACGGTGAGTGGCCCGGCATGCCGGTCGCGCGGGCCAGGTAGATGGTCTCGCCGGTGAACCGGGGGGTCCAGCCCGAGGTCCACAGGACGGCCTTTTTGCCCTCGGCGGTCGGCACGACCGGCTTCCACGGGTTCTTGATCATCCCGCCGATGAACGCCACCAGGGTACCGACGCCGAAGGCGCCCAGCCCGATGCCCAGCGACAGCCCGATCATCTTGCGCCGCTTGAGGGTCGAGCCCTCCAGCGCATCGGTCAGGTTGGCGGCGATGGTCTTGCGGTCCAGTTCCGAGGACCGCCCATCGTGGCGCTCCTGGATGGAGATCTCCTCCGGGATGAACCGCTTCTGGAAGAGCACCGCGCCGATGCCGATGGCCAGGATGGACAGGCCGAAGGTCAGGCCGTACATCGGGGTGGCCAGGGTGTAGAGGAAGTTGCCCTTGACGCCGTCCGGCTTGTACTCCCACGGCCAGAACAGGAACACCAGCAGCAGCGCGAGGCCACTCAGCCCGCCGACCAGCAGCCAAAGCGCAACGCCGCGCTCGGCGCGCTTCTCGGCGCGGGTGCCCTCGACCGGCCAGCGGTCTTCCTTGAAGACGGTCTCGACACCGTCGAGCCGGCCGCCGAGTTCGACGAGTTCCTCGCGGGACATGCCTGCCAGCTGCTCGTCGGTTGGTTTACTCACGTCGCTCATGCGCGATCCGCCTCCGCTTCTCGCTCGTCACTCATGCCCTCGCCCCGATCCACAACGCCACGCCGATGACGGCGACCATGCCGATGATCCAAATCGCCATGCCCTCGGGTGCGGGGCCGAAGCCACCCAGCCCGTAGCCACCCGGATTCGGGGTGTGGGCCGCCATCCGGACGTAGGCGACGATGTCCCTCTTCTCCTCCGGCGACAGCTGTCGGTCGGAGAACTTGGGCATGTTCTGCGGGCCGGTCAGCATCGCGGTGTAGATCTCGGTGGGGTTGGCGTCCGTCAGACCAGGCGCGTACTTGCCGGAGGACAGGGCACCGCCCTTGCCGGTGAAGTTGTGGCACGACGCGCAGTTGAGGCGGAACAGGTCGCCGCCGCGGGCCAGGTCGGTGCCGATCAGCGACTTGTTGGCGACCTCGCCGTTGGGGTCGCGGGGGACCAGCGGACCGCCGCCGTGGGCCTGCACGTAGGCACCGAGCGCGTCGATCTGCGGGCCGTCGAAGGTCGGCGCCTTACGGGGTGCCTGCGCCTCGCCGCGCATCGCCGGCATGCGGCCGGTGGAGACCTGGAAGAACACCGATGCCTCGCCGACGCCGATCAGGCTGGGGCCGCGGCCCTGGACACCCTGCAGGTTGGCGCCGTGGCAGGTGATGCAGGCCGTCTCGTAGAGCTGCTGGCCGGTGCGCAGCAGCGCGGACTGCGATTGATCGGCCACCGCGACCTGCGGCGCCGGCGTCAGCGTGGCGGCCAGGCCGCCCGCGACACTCAGGCCGACCACCAGCAGCGCCGCCCCGGTCAGCCGGCGACGAAGCCGCCGACGCGACTTGTCGCTCATCTCGCTCATCGGAGATCCGAACCGGCCCATTTTCTTGAGCATCGAACCCCTTCTCATCAACGGATGAAGTAGATGGTCGCGAACAGCGCGATCCATACGATGTCGACGAAGTGCCAGTAGTACGACACCACGATCGCCGCTGTGGCCTGGGCCGGCGTGAACTTGCTCATCCTGGTTCTCAGGAGCAGGAATACGAACGCCACCAGACCGCCCGCCACGTGCAGACCGTGGAAACCGGTCGCCAGGTAGAAGACGCTGCCGTAGGCGCTGCCGGGGATCGTCGTGCCGTGCGTCACCAGGTGGAAGTACTCGTAGGCCTGGCCGAGGACGAAAAAGAATCCCATCAGGAACGTGATCACGTACCAGCGGCGCAGGCCGAAGACGTCGCCGCGTTCGGCGGCGAAGACGCCCATCTGGCAGGTGAACGACGACGCGATCAGCACCAACGTCACCGGCACCGCCTGGTACAGGTTCAGCTCGGTGGGCGGCGGGGGCCACACTCCGTTGGCTTGGGCGCGCGCGGTGAAGTACATCGCGAACAGTCCAGCAAAGAACATCAACTCACTGGAAAGCCACACGATGGTGCCAACACTGACCATGTTCGGTCGGTTCAGCGAATGCACGCGCGACGTGATCGCAGTTCCTGAAGTGCCTACAGCGCTCGTCACAGGTAGAAGTATGACGCTTTGTAGTTGTTGAGGTACACCCAGGGGCCGAATTGGTCACAACTGATCTATCGGCGCCTTGGGCAGGGGGTCCCGATCGTGGGACCATCGCCCGGTGACATCGCCGCTTTCCGGGCCCGCCGCGGGCCCACTGGATTCGTCATGGCCGCAGGTCCTGGGCCGGTTGACGGCTGGATCGGAGCTCGCGCCGGGACAGGCGGCGTGGGCGATGGACCAGATCATGACGGGGTCGGCCACCCCGGCTCAGATCGCCGCCTTCGGCGTGTCGATGAAGATGAAGCGGCCGAGCGCCGCCGAGGTGCGGGAACTGGCCGACACCATGCTGGGCTACGCCCTTCGGGTGCCGACCGACGTGATCGGCACCGACACCGTCGACATCGTCGGGACCGGCGGCGACGGCGCCAACACCGTGAACCTGTCGACCATGGCGGCCATCGTGGTCGCCGCCGCCGGTCTGCCGGTGGTCAAGCATGGCAACCGGGCGGCCTCCTCGCGCAGCGGCGGCGCCGACATGCTCGAGGCGCTGGGGGTCCGCATCGACCTGGGGCCCGACGAGGTGGCCCGCTGTGTGGCCGAGGTCGGTATCGGGTTCTGCTTCGCGCCGGTGTTCCATCCGTCCTACAAGTACGCCGGGGCGCCACGGCGGGAGATCGGCGTGCCCACGGTGTTCAATCTGCTTGGGCCGCTTACCAATCCGGCCAGCCCGCGGGCGGGCCTGATCGGCTGCGCGTTCGGGGACCTGGCCGAGGTGATGGCCGGGGTGTTCGCGGCCCGCCGGTGCAGCGTGCTGGTGGTGCACGGCGACGACGGGCTCGACGAGCTGACCACGACGACCACCAGCACGATTTGGCGGGTGCAGGCCGGCACCATCGACAAGCTGACGTTCGACCCGCTGGGTTTCGGCTTCCCGCGGGCCCGGATCGAGGAGCTGGTGGGCGGTGACGCCGACTTCAACGCGGCCGAGGCACGCAGCGTGCTGGCCGGGGCGACGGGCCCGGTCCGCGACGCCGTGGTGCTCAACGCGGCGGGGGCCATGGTCGCCCACGCCGGGCTAGCCAGCCACGCCGAATGGCTGCCGTCGTGGGAGGACGGGCTGCGCCGGGCCGCCGAGGCGATCGACTCGGGGGCGGCCGAACAGCTGCTCGCGCGTTGGGTGCGGTTCAGCCAGCAGCTCTGAGTCGGCCCGGGCAGCCTGCTCGGCGGCCAGCCGCGCGGAGCGGGCGGTGGCGGCCCAGGAGGCCCAGCGTCCGGCCGATCCAAGCGGAGAGGCGAATCCCGTTGTGGCGCTGACGATTCGGACGCCGGGTGCGGCCAGCCAGCGGGCGATCAGCCCGGTCTCCTCCAGCAGCGCGCCGCCCAGCGGTGCGGGCTGGGGCAGCACCACCTGGGCGGCGGCCCGCAGCGCCTCGACCACCGGCATCGGCGGCACGCCGCGCCGCGCCGAGCCTGCCGCGGCGAGTTGGCCGTGCCGCACCACTGCCAGCTGCCAGCCGCCCGCGCCGTCGGGCGCCGCCGCCACCAACTCCTCGACGGCGGCCAGGGCGCGCAGCCGCTGGCCCCGCCACAGCACGTCGATGGCCGCCGAGGTCTGGTCGCGCAGCCGCGCCGCGCCCTCGTAGCGCGCCCCGGCCGCGAGGTCGGCCACCCGTCGCACGGCCGCCGTCAGCGCGGTGTCGTCCGCGCCGTCGATCAACTCCGCCGCCCGCCGGGCCGCTTCGGCGTAGTCGGCGGCCGACACGCCGCGCGGCGCCGGGCAGGGCGACACCTCGCGCTCCGGACAGGCCGGGCCGTGCACCCCGTCGCGCGCGATGCGGGCGGTGCAGGTGCGCAGCCCCAGGAACCGGGCCAGCAGCTCGGCGGTGTCGGCGGCGTCGGTGCGCGAGCGGAACGGGCCGATCGCGCGGTCGTGGCGGGGTGCGCGCACCGCCGAGAAGCGCGGATAGGCCTCGTCGGTCAACACCACCCACCACCACCGGTGCGGAAACCGCGATCGGCGGTTGTACGGCGGGGCGTGCGCCGCCAGCAGGCGCAGCTCGCGGACCCCGGCCTCGAGGGCGTGCGCGCATTCGACGTGGTCGACCGCGGTGGCCAGCGCCACCATCTCCTTCATCCGGCTGCGCGGGTCGGCGCCGTTGAAGTACTGGCCCACCCGGCGGCGCAGGTCGGTCGCGGTGCCGACGTAGAGCACCTCGCCGGTCGGCCCGCGGAACAGGTACACCCCCGGACTGTGCGGCAGGCGCTGCGCCAGCACCCGCTTGTTGCGCTGCGCGCTGGACACATTGGGCAGGTAGGAGCGCAGCTCCCTGTATGTGTGGACGCCCTGGTTGCCGACCCGTTCGATCAGCGCGTGCAGGACGTCGACGGTGGCCCGGGCGTCGTCGAGGGCGCGGTGCGTCGGGCGCGTCGCCGAACCCACGAGTTGGGCCAGCGTGCCGAGCCGGACGCTGGGGGCCTCCTCGCGGGTGAGCACCCGGCGGGCCAGCCGCACCGTGCACAGCACCGGTGGCCGCGGCCAACCGATGCCGCACTGTTCGGCGGCGGCGCGCAGGAAACCGGTATCGAATCCGGCGTTGTGGGCGACCAGCACCGCGCCGCGCGCGAACTCCAGGAACATCGGCAGCACCGCGGCGATGGTCGGCGCGTCGTGCACCATCGCCGTGGTGATCCCGGTCAGCCGGACGATCTGCGGGGGGATGGTGCGCTGGGGGTCGACCAGGGTGGCGAACTCGCCGAGCACCTGCCCGCCGCGGACCTTGACGGCACCGATCTCGGTGATGGCGTCGGCCGGGGCGCCGGGGCCGGCGCTGGCGCGTCCGCCGGTGGTCTCCAGGTCGACGACGACGAAGGTGGTGTCCCGCAGCGCCAGGTCGGCGGCCGGGTCGACGTCGGCGAAGCTCAGCTGCGCATCTGCGGGTGAGCCGGCCACAGCTGTCGACGGTAAGCATGGGCACCGACAGCGGGCGGGCGCCACTCCGGCGGCGACCGCACTCGGCCCGGCGGAACTTGTCGGCAGCCCCGGCTAGCGTGCGGGCAGGCCGTACGAGAGGAGACCCGACATGGGACCCGACATGGGAGACGCCCGCCACCCCGACCCTGTCGTCATCGACTGCGACGACTGCGCGGTGCGCGGACCGGGCTGCCGCGACTGTGTCGTCAGCGTGCTGCTCGGTACGCCCGAAACTTTGCTCGCCGATGAGCGGGCGGCGCTGGAGGTGCTGGCCGACGCCGGGCTCGCGCCGCGACTGCGACTGGTGCCGATCCACCGGCCCGGGGGCAGCGGCCTGGCGAGCTAGCCGCCTGATAGGTTTGGGGCATGGTGTGACTGGTGTTGCCGGTGTGACGAAGTCGTCTGTTAAATCTTCGTCTCACGTTGGACAACGCCGATGCCATTTCGTAACCTGATCGAGACCTAAGGCAGATCGACGGCGATCGTCGACGGCACTTTAAGGATGTTCAATCTTGAAGTTTGACCGCACGTTTCTGATTGAACGCGTTCTTCGCCGCCCGGCAGTAGGTGTGGTTGCGGGCATCACCGTCTTCGCGGCCGTTATGTCCGGCACTGTGCACGCCGACCCGACCGAGGACGGTGTGGCAAAGCTCAACGAGCTGTCCCGGCAGGCCGAGCAGCTCACCGAAGCCATGCACACCGCCCAGCTCGATCTCGACAACAAGCTGCAAGCACAGGCCGCCGCGGAGAAGAAGCACTCCGACGACCTGGCCAGGGCCGACGCCGCCAAGGGTCAGCTGGCAACCTACCAGGGCGCAGTCGACAAGTTTGCTGCGGCGGTCTACATGGGCGGCCGCACCGACGGCCTGAACGCCATCCTGACCGCGGAGTCCCCGCAAGGTCTGATCGACAAGATGGCCGTGCAAAAGGTGATGGCGACCGAGATGTCGGCCCAGATGCAGAACTACCGCCGGGTCAACGAGGAGGCCGTGCGGGCCGAGGCGGACTCGGCCAAGTCGGCCGCCGACGCCAAGACCGCCGCCGAACAGGCCGCCGCGGTCCGCGCCGACCTGCAGCGCAAGCAGTCGCAGTTGCAGGTCCAGATCGCGATCGTCAAGTCGCGGTATGCGACCCTGACCCCCGACCAGCGGACCGCGTTGGCCGCCCCCGGACCCGTCCCGCCGGTACAGATCCTGGCCGCGCCGGCGCCCGACGCGCTGCCGAACCTCGACGCGCCGCCGGCCGAGGCACCCGCACCCGCACCGGAGGCACCCGCACCGGCTCCGGAGGCCGTGCCGCTCGCGGCCGTGCCGTCGACCGGCGGTGGCAGCGGTGAAGGTGCGATCGCCGTACAGGCCGCGCTGACCCGCATCGGCGACCCCTACGTCTGGGGCGGCGGCGGACCCAACCAGTTCGACTGCTCCGGCCTGGTCATGTGGTCGTTCCAGCAGGCCGGCATCTTCCTGCCGCATTCCAGCCAGGCGCTGGCCGCCGGCGGCCAGCCGGTCTCGATGAGCGACATCCAGCCTGGTGACGTCATCAACTACTACTCCGATGCCTCGCACTCAGCGATCTATATCGGCGACGGGATGATGGTGCACGCGTCGACGTTCGGCGTGCCGGTGCGGGTGGCGCCGATGAACAACGCGCCGATCTACAACATCCGGCGCTACTGACCTACCGGCTGCGCCGCCGGCTCGCGGCGATCCTCGCGGTGGTCCTCGTCGGGCAACTGCTGGCCGCCGCGATCCTGCTCGGCGCCGGCCGGCACCGGCCGCCACAACCCCCGGAGGCTCCCGCGGCGGCGCCACTGGTCGTCGGCGACGGCCGCGTCGTGCGGTTGATCAGCCTGGGCGGAACCCGGACCGACGAACTGCTCACCCGGATCGAGGCGCAGATCGGCGGCGCCGTCGCCGCGGTGGAGAAGTTCTGGGGCACCGACTGGGACCACGAGATCGTGGTGATCGCCACCGGGTCGGACCCGCAGTTCATCGCCCAGGCCGGGCTGGACCCGGGCCGGCAGTGGGCCGACATCGCTGCGGTCGCCGTGGCCGATCACGTCGATCTCGAGCACCACCTGGCCGGCGGGCAGCGCATCGTCTTCGCCCCGGGCGCGTCGGCCATGAGCGCGGAGTCACTACGAATCGTGTTGACCCACGAGCTCTTTCACCTCGCCGCCCGCGCCGACACCGCCCCCGACGCGCCGCGCTGGCTGGTCGAGGGCGTGGCCGACTTCGTCGCCCGCCCGCCCACCCCGCTGCCCGCCGGTGCCGCCGCGGACACCGCTTTGCCCAGCGACGCCGACCTCGACGCGGCGGGCCCGCGCCGGGCGATGGGCTACGACCGGGCCTGGTGGTTCGCCCGCTTCGTCGCCGACGACTACGGCCTCGACGCCCTGCGCCGGCTCTACCGGCAGGCCGCCGGCCCACACCACCGGGACTTCGCCGGCGCGGTGAGCGGCGCGCTCGACACGGACCTCACCGTGCTGCGTGCGCGCTGGGCGGCGTGGCTGACCGGATAGCGTGGACGGGGATGACGCGGGTTCTGCTGGTCACCAACGATTTTCCGCCGCGCCGCGGCGGCATCCAGTCCTACCTCGAGCAATTCGTGCTTCGACTCGCCGCCACCGGTGAGCACGCGATCACCGTGTACGCCCCCCAGTGGAAGGGCGCCGCGGACTACGACCGCGCCGCACCCGTGCGGATCGTGCGGCACCCCGGCACGCTGATGCTGCCCGAACCGGGGGTCGAGCGCCGGATGCACGACCTGATCACCGCCGAGGACATCGAGGCGGTGTGGTTCGGCGCGGCCGCGCCGCTGGCGCTGCTGGCCGGCCGGGCCCGCCGGGCCGGCGCGCACCGGATCCTGGCCAGCACGCACGGTCACGAGGTGGGCTGGTCGATGCTGCCCGTCGCGCGTTCGGCGCTGCGCCGAATCGGGGACACCACCGACGTGGTGACCTTCGTCAGCCGCTACACCCGCGGCCGGTTCGCCTCGGCGTTCGGCCCGCGGGCCCGCCTGGAACACCTGCCGCCCGGCGTCGACGCCGACCGATTCCGCCCCGACCCGGCCGCGCGGGCCGAGCTGCGCGCCCGGTACGGCCTGGGGGAGCGTCCCACCGTCGTCTGCGTCTCGCGGCTGGTGCCACGCAAGGGCCAGGACATGCTGATCAAGGCCCTGCCCGACATCCGCCGCCGCGTCGACGGCGCCGCGCTGGTGATCGTCGGCGGCGGGCCCTACGAGCCCACCCTGCGGCGGCTGGCACAACGGTTCGGCGTCGAACCGGACGTGGTGTTCACCGGCGGGGTGCCCGGCGCCGAGCTGCCAGCCCACTACGCCATGGCCGACGTGTTCGCGATGCCGTGCCGCACCCGCGGCTCCGGCCTGGACGTCGAGGGACTGGGCATCGTGTTCCTGGAGGCGTCGGCGGCGGGGGTCCCGGTGGTGGCCGGACGCTCCGGCGGCGCACCGGAGACCGTGCGGGACGGCGAGACCGGGCGGGTCGTCGACGGCCGCAGCCACCAGGAGATCGTCGACACGATCGCCGATATCCTCGCCGACCCCGGTCTGGGGCTGCGGATGGGGGAGGCGGGCCGGCGCTGGGTGCGCCAGGACTGGAGCTGGCCCAGCCACACCGCACGGTTGTCGGCACTGCTGTCGGGCTAGTTCGCCGCGCGCGAGCGCCGCACATGTGAGTATGTGCCGATGCATCTACCCCGGGTCCTGGCCGCGATGGCTACGGCGGTCGTGGTCGGCACCGCGGCCGCCATCAGCGGACCGGCCGCCCCGGCGGGCGCCGACGACTGCCCCGACGTCGAGGTGATCTTCGCCCGCGGCACCGGCGAGGCCCCCGGCGTCGGGCGGGTCGGGCAGGCCTTCATCGACGCCCTGGCGCCGCAACTGGGCGGCCGCGCCCTGGACAGCTACGGCGTCAACTACCCGGCCAGCCTGAACTTCCTGGCCGCCTCGTCCGGCGCGGCCGACGCCGCCGCCCGGATCGCCGACATGTCGGTGCGCTGCCCGCAGACCACGCTGGTGCTCGGCGGGTTCTCGCAGGGCGCGGCCGCGGTCTCGATGCTGGCCGGCGTGCCCCCGGTCGGCGACCGCGTCGGCAGCATCGGGTCCGCACCGCCGCTACCGGCGGCGGCCGCCGCCCGAGTGGCAGCGGTCGCGGTGTTCGGCAACCCGGGCGTCCGTTTCGGCAGCCCGCTGTCCTCGGCCGGGGCGTTCGCGGGCCGGGCGATCGACCTCTGTGCTCCGGGCGACCCGATCTGTGAGGTGGCGGGCCGCGACCGCGCCGCCCACAGCGCCTACGAGTTCCCGCCCTACCCGGGGCAGGCGGCAAACTTCGTGGCCGGGTTGGTGTAGCGGCTCAGACTGCTCTTGGTTTCGCCGGGTATCCTCGCGCCGGTGTTGCTGACACCCGCGGCTGACCAGGGCCGCCGAAGCCACATCGCGGCCCTGACCGGGCTGCGTGCGGTGGCGGCGCTGCTGGTGGTGGGCACTCACGCGGCCTTCGTCACCGGCAAACTCAACCACGGCTACCTCGGCGCCATGGCCGCCCGGCTGGAGATCGGGGTGGCCATCTTCTTCGCGCTGTCGGGTTTCCTGCTGTTCCGGCCGTGGGTGACGGCAGCCGCGGCCGGCTCGGACGCCCCGTCGGCGGCCCGCTACGCGCACCGGCGGTTGCGCCGGGTCATGCCCGCCTACCTGGCGACGGTGCTGCTGGCCTACGGCGTGTACTCCGTCTTCTCGTCCGGGCCCAACCCGGGGCAGAGCTTGGCGGGCCTGCTGCGCCACCTCACGCTGACCCAGATCTACACCGACAACTACCTGATGACCCACCTGCACCGCGGGCTCTCGCAGACCTGGAGCCTGGCGGTCGAGGTGGCGTTCTACGCCGTCCTGCCCCTGCTGGCCTATCTGCTGGTGGTGGTGCTGTGCGGCGACCGGTGGCGCCCGGCGCGGCTGCTGGCCGGCCTGGCCGGCCTGGCGGCGATCAGCCTGGGCTGGCAGGTGGTCCTCGTCACCACCGACTGGCTGCCCAACTCGGCCGGGATGTGGCTGCCCGCCCACCTGGCATCGTTCGCGGTCGGCATGGGGCTGGCGGTGCTGGCCGAAGCCGGGGTGCGCTGCCCGGCGACGGTGACGCTGCCGCTCGCGTTCGGCGCCTTCCTGCTGGTCTCCACGCCGGTGGCCGGCGCGGTGGCGATGGGCCCGGTGCGGGTCTGGGAGCCGCTGATCAAGACCGTGCTGTACGCGGCGGTCGCCGCGCTGGCGGTGGCCGCGGCGGGCCTCGACGATCGCGGCCTGGCGGACCGGGTGCTGGCCAGCAGGCCCATGGTGTGGCTGGGGGAGATCTCCTACGAGATCTTCCTGCTGCACGTGCTGGTGATGGCGGTGGTGCTCGGCGAGGTGCTGCGCTGGCCGCTGTTCACCGGGTCGATGGCGGGGCTGTTCGCCGCGACCCTGGCCGTCACCCTGCCGCTCGCCTGGTTGCTGCGACGGCTCACGGCGAGGGTCTACTTGGCGTAGATCGCCTCGATCTCCTCGGCGAACTTCTCGGCCACCACGTTGCGCTTGACCTTCAGCGTCGGCGTCAGCTCCCCGGTGAGCACCGTGAAGTCGCACGGCAGGATGCGGAACTTGCGGATCGACTCGGCATGGGAGACATGGGTGTTGGCGTCCTTGATCGCCAGGTCGATCTCGGCCACCAGGTCCGGGTCGGTGCGCAGGTCGGCCACCGAGTCGCCGGGCGCCTTGCCGTGGTGCTGCTTCCACACCTCGAACGCCTCCGGGTCGATGGCTATCAGGGCGCCGATGAAGGGCTGCTTGTCGCCCACTGCCATGGCCTGGCTGATCAGCGGATGCGCCCGCAGCGCGTCCTCGAGCACGGCCGGTGCGACGTTCTTGCCGCCGGCGGTGACGATGATCTCCTTCTTGCGGCCGGTGATGGACAGGAAACCCTCGTCGTCGATGCTGCCCAGGTCGCCGGTGTGGAACCAGCCGTCGACGATCGCCTCGTCGGTCGCCTTCTGGTTGCGCCAGTAGCCGCTGAACACCACGCCGCCGCGCACCAGCAGTTCGCCGTCCTCGGCGATCGCCATGCTGTTGCCGGGCACCAGCTTGCCGACGGTGCCGACCTTGAGTTCGCCGATCCGGTTCACCGTGATAGCGGCGCTGGTCTCGGTGAGTCCGTAGCCCTCGTAGATCGACAGCCCGACGCCGCGGTAGAAGTGGCCGAGCCGCTTGCCCAGCGGCGCTCCGCCGGAGATGGCGGCATGGCAGTCCCCGCCGAGCGCCGCGCGCAGCTTGCCGTAGACCAGCCGGTCGAAGACCGCGTGCCCGGCCCGCAGCACCGGATTCGGGCGCCCGGAGCCCTCCTGCGCCTCGCTCCAGGCGATCGCGGTCTTGACCGCCAACGCGAAGATACGGCCCCGGCCGCTGTCCTGGGCGTTCAATTCCGCTGTGTTGTAGACCTTTTCGAACACCCGGGGTACCGACACCACGATGGTCGGCTTGAACACGCCCAGCATCGGCACCAGGTTCTTGATGTCACTGGTGTAGCCCAGGGTCACCTTGTTGGCGAAAGCGGTCATCGACAGCGCCCGGGCCAGCACGTGGGCCAGGGGCAGGAACACCAACAGGCGCTCGTGCTGGCGCAGCAGGGTGGGGAAACACGCTGCGGCGCCGCGGGTCTCGTGCAACAGGTTGGAGTGGGTCAGCTGGCAGCCCTTGGGCCGCCCGGTGGTGCCGGAGGTGTAGATCAGCGTCGCCGGGTCGCTGGAGCGCAGGCCGTCGAGCCGGCGCTGCAGCTCGGCGGGATCGGCGGTGCCTGCGGCCTCGGCCAGCTCGTCGAGTGCGCTGAGCCCGGCCGACTCGATGCGCACGACCTTGCGCAGCGCGGGCAGCTCGGCGTGCAGTTCGGTGACCATCTGGGCGTGCGCGTCGGTCTCAGTGAACGCCAGCACCGCACCGGAGTCCTCCAGCACCCATCGGACCTGCTCGGCCGACGACGTCTCGTAGATCGGAACCGTCACCGCACCGACCGACAGGATCGCGTAGTCGAGGATCACCCACTCGTAGCGGGTGGCCGACAGGATTGCCACCCGGTCACCGGGCTGCACCCCCTCGGCGATCAAACCCAGCGCCGCCGCGCGGATCTGGGCCGCCGCCTCGGCGCAGGTCACATCGGTCCACACCCCGTCGGTCAGGCGCTGGAAGATGACATGCCCCGGGTCGTCGCGCTCGTGGGAGAACACGACGCCGGCCACGTTGTCGTGCTCGTCGACGGTGAACGGCGCCGGAACGCTGTATTCGCGCACTGAAGAACCTCTTGTGAACTCGCGGATTTGTCGGCGTCCAGCGTAGTCGGCGGCGCGGGTGCGCTGTGACGGCGTTCACCCCGCGGTCGGCGAGCCGCCCGGCACACCGATATGTGAAGCTGTTCGGGTGAGCAGCATCCAGGTGGCCGACGAGACCTTCGTCGCCGCCGATCCCGCGGCGGTGGGTCGCGCGGTGTCGGACCCGGCGAGCTGGCGGCGCTGGTGGCCCGACCTGCGCCTGAACGTGGTCGAGGACCGTGGCGACAAGGGTGTGCGCTGGACGGTCACCGGCCCGCTGACCGGCACCATGGAGATCTGGCTGGAGCCGGTGCTCGACGGGGTGCTGCTGCACTATTTCCTGCACGCCGAGCCCGCGGGGGTGGCGGCCTGGGAGCTGGCCAAGATGAACCTGGCGAAGATCACCCATCGGCGCCGGGTCGCGGGCAAGCGGATGGCCTTCGAGGTCAAGACCACGTTGGAGGCGGCCCGGCCGGTGGGTGTCGCACCCGGGCACTGATATCGGGTCGCGGTCTCGGCCGGGGAGGGTACCGTTTCCTCCGAGACCTAACGATGGGAACCAGCAATAGTGGCTGATAAGACGGCGCAGACCATCTACATCGAGGCGGACCCCCGCACCGTGATGGACGTGATTGCCGACATCGGCTCCTACCCGCAGTGGGTGTCGGAATACAAGGAGACCGAGGTTCTCGAGTCGGACTCCGCGGGTTACCCGAAGACCGCCCGGCTGTTGTTGGACGCGGCGGTCCTGCGCGACAACATGGTGCTGACCTACGACTGGCCCGCCGACCGGAAGTCGGTGCGCTGGTCGCTGGTGTCGAGCTCGTTGCTGCGGGCGCTCGAAGGCGCATACACCCTGCGGCCCAAGGGATCCGGCACCGAGGTCACCTACGAGTTGTCGGTGGACCTGATGATCCCGATGATCGGCCTGCTCAAGCGCAAGGCCGAGCGGCGACTGACCGACACCGCGCTCAAGGACCTGAAGAAACGGGTCGAGGGCTGAGTGGAGCCCGGTAACACTCCCGCTGCCGATGCGGGCCTGCCTGCCCGGGCCCGGATCGGCTTCTTCGTCGGCAAGGGCGGGGTCGGCAAGTCGACACTGGCCTCGGCGACCGCGGTGGCGGCGGCACTGGCCGGTGAGCGGGTGCTCGCGGTGTCCACCGACCAGGCCCACTCGCTCGGTGACGTGCTCGGCGTCCCGGTGCCGCCGACCGGGTCGCCCGAGCCGGTGCGCATCCTGACCGAGGAGGGCAGCGCCGGTGGCGGCCACCTGGACGCGCTCGCCCTGGACACCCTGGCGCTGCTGGAGACCAGATGGCGCGACATCGCGCCGGTGATCGCGGGTAGCCTGCCCGAGTCGGATCTCAAAGATGTTGCACCCGAAGAACTTTCGGCAATCCCCGGAATTCAGGAGGTACTCGGCCTGCACCAGGTGGCCCAGCTCGCGGATTCGGGGGACTGGGACTACGTGGTGGTGGACTGCGCCTCCACCGCCGACGCCATGCGGATGCTCACCCTGCCCGCCGCGTTCGGCATGTACCTGGAGCGGGCCTGGCCCCGGCACCGCCGGCTGAGCGCGGCCGTCGAGGGCGTCCGCGAAGCGGCGATGGTCGTCCTCGTCGAGGGCATCGCGTCCGGCGTCGAGGAGTTGTCGGCGCTGCTGACCGACGGCGAGCGGGTCAGCGCCCACCTGGTGCTCACCGCCGAGAGGGTGGTGGCCGCCGAGGCCGTCCGCACGCTCGGGTCGCTGGCGCTGATGGGGGTCAAGGTCGCCGAGCTGATCGTCAATCAGGTTCTGGCGCAAGATGATTCGTACGAGTACCGGAACCTGCCCGCGCACCCCGCCTTCGACTGGTATGCCGAGCGGATCTCCGAGCAGCAGTCCGTGCTCGAGGACCTCAGCGCGACCATCGGCGACGTGCAACTCGTGCTGGCGCCGCACCTGGCCGGTGAACCCATCGGGCCCAAGGCGCTGGGCCAGCTGCTCGACAGCGTGCGCCGGCGTGACGGCTCCCCGCCGCCGGGCCCGCTGCGGCCGGTGGTGGATCGGGAATCGGGCTCCGGCCTCGATGCGGTCTACCGGATGCGGCTAGAGTTGCCCCAGGTCGAGTCGGGGGCACTGACACTGGGCCGCGTCGACGACGACCTGATCATCGGTGTCGCAGGGATGCGCCGCCGGGTGCGACTGGCATCGGTGCTTCGCCGGTGCACCGTGCTCGACGCCGCGCTGCGCGGCAACGAGCTGACGGTTCGCTTCAGACCCAACCCGGAGGTGTGGCCCGCATGAGTGGACCCCACCCCGACATCGGACCCGAGCTGCGCCAGTTGGCGCAGGCCATCCTCGACCGGCTGGATCCCGCGGTGCGGTCGGCCGCGGCCATGGCCTCGGCCGCCGGCGCCGGGCCCGGAAAGTGCCAGCAGGTGTGGTGCCCGGTGTGCGCGCTGGCCGCACTGGTCAGTGGCGAGCAGCACCCGATGCTGACCGTGATCGCCGAGCACAGCGTCGCGCTGATGGCCATGATCCGGGCGATGGTCGGCGACCTGGAGGCGCCGCAATCGCCCCCCGACGGGACCGCGCCCGGACCCGGCGGCGGCGCCGGAACCGATGCCTCCGGGCCGACCCGGTACCAACCCATTCCGATCACCGTCGAGGACTGAGTTCGGCGCTTGGGCGTCTGATGATCCGGTGTGAACCCAAACCGACCTGTGGTCGGCCGACGGCCGGCTGGGTAGAGTTGGCGCAAAGCGCGCGCCCGAGTGGGAGGGTCTATGTGGTACTGGCTGTTCAAGTACATCTTCATGGGCCCGTTGCTGTCCCTGCTCGGCCGTCCGAAAGTCGAAGGGCTGGAATACATTCCGGATTCCGGACCGGCGATCCTGGCCAGTAACCACCTGGCGGTGGCGGACAGCTTCTACCTCCCGCTGGTGGTCCGGCGACGGATCACCTTCCTGGCCAAGTCGGAGTACTTCACCGGTACCGGGCTCAAGGGCTGGTTCACCCGCTGGTTCTACACCGTCGCCGGGCAGGTCCCGATCGACCGCACCGACGCCGACGCCGCCCAGTCCGCGCTCGACACCGCCGAGCGGCTGCTGAAGCAGGGCAAACTGCTGGGCATGTATCCGGAGGGCACCCGATCGCCCGACGGCCGGCTCTACAAAGGCAAGACCGGACTGGCCCGGCTGGCCCTACAGACCGGGGTTCCGGTCATTCCCGTCGCGATGATCGGAACCGACGTGGTCAACCCGCCCGGGTCGAAGATGTGGCGCTTCGGCCGGGTCACCGTCCGGTTCGGCAAACCGATGGACTTCTCCCGCTTCGACGGCCTGGCCGGCAACCGGTTCATCGAGCGGGCCGTCATCGACGAGGTCATCTACGAACTGATGACGCTGTCCGGTCAGGAGTACGTCGACATCTACGCCGCGACGGTCAAGGAGGGCGGCGCTAAGCCGGCCGCACCAGATCAGCCGTCGGCGCGGATTCCCGAGACCGCGGCGGGTTAGCCACCCGTGCGGTCACGGTGGCCCCGGCCGCGACGATGACCGCCACCGCCCACCACACGTAGGACATCCCCAGCAGTTGGCGCCACCAGGACGCCGTCGCCTCGTGATGCTTGGGCAGCAACTCCAGCGGCACCCACACCATCAGCGCCGCCCCGGCGACGCTCAGCAACCCCAGTGCGGCATTGCGCCGCCGGTAGCCGACCACGACTGTGGTGATCAGCGTCGGCACCGCCCACACCCAGTGGTGCGACCAGGACACCGGCGAGACCACCAGCCCGAACAGCGCGACACAGACCAGGCCCAGGGTGGGCTCACCGGCGGCCAGCACCCGCCGCACCGCCCAGATGGTCAGACCCAGCACGACGAAGCAGGCCGTGGTCCACAGCAGGAAATGGGTGGTTTCGGACAGCCCCAGCCTCGCCAGCGCGCCCGCGATGTTCTGGTTGGTGTTCAGCGCCGCGCTGCCGATCCGGTCGGTGTCGCGCACGGTCGCCAGCCAGTACTGCCAGGAGTCCCGCCAGGCCAGCACAAGGCCGGCCAGGGTCGCCACGGCGAACGAGGCCAGCGCGGTGAGCGCGGCCCGGCCGTCGCGGCGCAGCACGAAGTAGAGCAGGAACACCGCCGGCGTCAACTTCAGCGCGATCGCCAGGCCGAGCAGCAGCCCGCGCGGCCAGGGCGTGCGCCGGGGCACGCAGTCGGCGATAACCAGGGTCATCAGCACGACGTTGATCTGGCCGAACGCGAAGTTGGCGGCGATCGGCTCCAGGTAGCTCACCGCCAGGGCGACGATGCCACCGGACAGCCAGCAGCGGCGCAGCCAGGCCGGCTCACCCGTCAGCGCCGAGTTCTGCCACACGTCCAGCCGGGTCAGCACGATCCAGGTGGACAACAACAGCAGCACCAGGGTGAGGACGGTGATCGTGACGCTGGCCGCCGCGAAGGGCAGCCACGCGAACGGGCTGAACAGGATCGCCGCCAGCGGGGGATAGGTGAACGGCAGGTCGAGCCCGATCTGGGTGTGGAACGTGGTGTCACCGGCGTACAGCGGCTGGCCGTCCAGCCAGGCCCGCCCGCCCATCCGGTAGACCTCGATGTCGATCCGGTAGGGCAGGTGGCCGAACAGCTGCCAGCCGGCGTAGACCAGGCCCACCAGGATCAGCGCCTGCACCAGGCGCCAGGCCACCGGCAGCCAGCGGCGCGCCTGCGGCGATGCCAGGCCGCGCCCGATGAGACTGCCCACGTCGGGCGACCGCCACCTACTCATGTCCTGACCAGACTATCGGGGCGCCCCGGCGGGCCGGGCGATATGGCCCCGTACGGTGCGCGCCGCGTCGGAGTGTGGGCGTAAGTTCGGCGCCGTGCGTTTCAATGTGCACTTCGACGTCGTCGCCCCCGGGCGCATCCCCCTGATGTGGTGTCTGATCGCGTTCATCCTGACGTTCTTCGTGACTCGGACCATCGTGCGCTACATCCGCCGCAACGCCGACAACACCGCACCGCGCAAGTGGTGGCAGCCGCGCAACATCTCCGGCGCCGGCGGCCTGCACATCCACCACGTGGTGATCGGCGTGGTGCTGGTGCTGCTCTCCGGGGTCGCCATGGTCACCATGGCCGTCGACGGCGGGGTCGTCGAATTCACCGCCGCCGCAATCTTTTTCGGAATCGGCGCGGCCCTGGTGCTGGACGAGTTCGCGCTGATCCTGCACCTGCAGGACGTGTACTGGAGCGAGGACGGCCGCACCTCGGTCGACGCGGTGTTCGTCGCGGTGGCGGTGGCCGGCCTGCTGGTGCTGGGCTTCAACCCGCTGTCCTTCTTCGACATCGGGATCTGGCGCGACGACGACAACGTCGTCGCCCGCGTCACGGTCGTCGTCATGGCGCTGCTGACGCTGGCGCTGGCCGTGGTGGTGTTGCTCAAGGGCAAGCTGTGGACCGGCCTGGTGGGCATGTTCATCACGCCGCTGCTGTTCATCGGCGCCATCCGGGTTTCCCGGCCGCATGCGCCCTGGGCGCGCTGGCACTACCAGGACAAGCCGCGCAAGATGCACAAGGCGCTGGAACGGGAGCGCTACCTGCGCAGACCCGTCGTGCAGGCCAAGCTGTGGCTGCAGCACCTCATCGCCGGTGAGCCGCGGTTCCCGCAGGACGCCGAGGTCGACGCCGAACTCGACAAGGAGATCCACGCCGCGCCCGCGCCCGGACACCCGGCCGGGTCCGGCGCCGAACCGCAGGTCGCGGCGAAGTCCGCGGGATAGGTTCGCCACGTGCGCTTCTTCTACGACACCGAGTTCATCGACAACGGGCGCATCATCGACCTGATCTCGATCGGGGTGGTGGCCGAGGACGGCCGCGAGTTCTACGCGATCTCCACCGAGTTCGACCCGGAATCGGCCGGCCGCTGGGTGCGCACCCACGTACTGCCCAAACTGCCCTCGCCGTCCTCGCAGCTCTGGCGGTCGCGGCGGCAGATCCGGGAGGGTCTGGAGGAGTTCTTCGACATCGATGGCGACGAGCCGATCGAGCTGTGGGCCTGGGTGGCGGCCTACGACCACGTCGCGCTGTGCCAACTGTGGGGTCCGATGACCAGCCTGCCGCCGCAGATCCCGCGATTCACCCGTGAACTGCGCCAGTTCTGGGAGGACCGGGGCTGTCCGCGGATGCCGCCGCGGCCGCACGACACCCATGACGCCCTGGTGGATGCGCGCCACAACCTGCGCCGCTATGTGCTGATGACCACCGGCGTCGATCGCGGGGTCGCCGACGACACCGCCGATTCCCGCAGGTAGCCCGCCTACCGGCTGGTGAAAAGCGCTGTTCGCGCCGGTTAGGATGAACGGGTGAACTGGACCGTCGACGTACCCATCGATCAGCTGCCGTCGCTGCCGCCGCTGCCGGCGGAGCTGCGTGGCCGGCTGGACGCAGCCCTGGCCAGGCCGGCCGCCCAACAGCCCAGCTGGGACGCCGAGCAGGCCGCCGCCATGCGCACGGTGCTGGAGAGCGTGCCGCCGATCACCGTGCCCTCGGAGATCGAGCGGCTGGCCGACCAGCTCGCCGCGGTGGCCCGGGGTGAAGCCTTCCTGCTGCAGGGCGGCGACTGCGCCGAGACGTTCGCCGACAACACCGAGCCGCACATCCGCGCCAACATCCGCACCCTCCTGCAGATGGCGGTGGTGCTGACCTACGGCGCCAGCCTGCCGGTGGTGAAGGTCGCCCGCATCGCCGGGCAGTACGCCAAGCCGCGCTCATCGGACACCGACGCGCTCGGGCTCAAGTCCTACCGCGGTGACATGGTCAACGGGTTCGCCCCCGACGCCGCGGTGCGCGACCACGACCCGTCCCGGTTGGTGCGCGCCTACGCCAACGCCAGCGCGGCGATGAACCTGGTGCGGGCGCTGACGTCCTCGGGCCTGGCGTCGCTGCACCTGGTGCACGACTGGAACCGGGAGTTCGTCCGCACCTCGCCGGCCGGGGCGCGGTACGAGCAGCTGGCCGGGGAGATCGACCGCGGGCTGCGGTTCATGAGCGCCTGCGGGGTCAACGACCGCAATCTCGACACCGCCGAGATCTACGCCAGCCACGAGGCGCTGGTGCTCGACTACGAGCGGGCCATGCTGCGGCTCAGCGAGGACTACCCGCTCGGCGCGGGCGAGCCGCGGCTCTACGACCTCTCGGCGCACTACGTCTGGATCGGGGAGCGCACCCGTCAGCTCGACGGCGCGCACATCGCCTTCGCCGAGGTGATCGCCAATCCGATCGGGGTGAAGATCGGGCCGAACATGACGCCCGAGCTGGCCGTGGAGTACGTCGAGCGGCTCGATCCGCACAACAAGCCGGGCCGGCTGACCCTGGTCAGCAGGCTGGGCAACCACAAGGTGCGCGACCTGCTGCCGCCGATCATCGAGAAGGTGCAGGCCACCGGACACCAGGTGATCTGGCAGTGCGACCCGATGCACGGCAACACCCATGAGTCCTCGACCGGCTACAAGACGCGGCACTTCGACCGCATCGTCGACGAGGTGCAGGGCTTCTTCGAGGTGCACCGGGCGCTGGGCACCCACCCCGGCGGCATCCACGTCGAGATCACCGGCGAGAACGTCACCGAATGCCTCGGCGGGGCGCAGGACATCTCCGACACCGACCTGTCCGGCCGCTACGAGACCGCGTGCGACCCGCGGCTGAACACCCAGCAGAGCCTCGAGTTGGCCTTCCTGGTCGCGGAGATGCTGCGCGACTAGCTATTTCGCGTCGAGACAGAAATCTTGCACACGAAGTTCGAGTAGCATTGTGTGTGAGTTCTGTCTCAACGCGGCGGAGCGCGTCACTGGCCGATGAGGCCCTGCAGGTTGCTGCCCAACGCCCACGCGCCGGCGGCCACCAGCCCGGTCAGCACCAGCACCGCCAGCACCCACAACGCCAGCGCGCGGCGCGCCCGCTGCCGCGCCCAGGCGAACTCGCTCAGCTCTATTCCGGCGAATTGTCCCGCCACGCTTGGATATTCGTCCTCATCGAGAGCGACCGCCGCGGGCTGCCAGTCCTCCGGTCCGCGGACGAGCTGACGGGTCGGGTTCTTCGCCGGCTGCCCGGGCTGGGGCACCGCAACGGTCCGGCGGCGGTGGTCGACGGTCTGCTGGGTCGCCCGGCTGTGGAATGCGGTGGCCGCGGCGTGTTGCGCGGAGTTCTTCGGCGCGGGCACCCGGAAGTTCGGCAGCTCCAATTCGGCGGCGACGGCGTCGAGGGCGTCCCGCATGGCCGCGGCATCGGCGTAGCGCTGCTCGGGATCGCGCGCGGTGGCCCTGCCGATCAACTCGTCGAACTGTGGCGGCACCCCGCTGATCGCCGAACTGGGCTGCGGCACATCGGTATCCATCCGCGCATACGCCACCGTCAGCGGGTTGTCGCCGGTGAACGGCGGCGAGCCGGTCAGCAACTCGTAGGCCAGGATGCCGACGGCGTAGACATCGCTGCGGGGACCGGTCTGCCCGCTGCTGACCTGCTCGGGCGACAGATAGGCCGCGGTGCCCAGGATCACGCTGGTCGACGTGATGCCCGCCTCGGCGACGGCGCGGACCAAGCCGAAGTCGACGAGCTTGACCTCACCGTCGTCGGAGATCAAGACGTTCTCCGGCTTGACGTCGCGGTGTACCAGGCCGGCCCGGTGCGCGACCGCCAGACCGCCCAGCACCGGGCGCAGCACCGCGGCGGCGGCGTGCGGCGGCATCGGCCCGCGCTCGCGCAGCAGTTCACGCAGCGTGCCACCCTCGATGAGCTCCATCACCAGGAACGGGTGCGCCGCATCGGTGCCCTGGTCGTAGACCGCGACCAGCCCGGGGTCCTTGAGCTTGGCGACGGCGCGCGCCTCGAGCTGGAACCGGGTGAGGAACTGACCGTCGGCGGCGTACCGGGAATCCATCACCTTCAGCGCGACCGGGCGGTCCAGGCGGACGTCCAGGCCGCGGTACACCGTCGACATGCCGCCGGTGGCGATCCTGGCCTCGACGCGGTACCGGCCGTCCAGCAACGCGCCGACGAGTGGGTCCGACGTCACCGGCCCATCGTATGTCGAGGGCTCGGGCGGCCGGTTTCTCCGCTGATTCGCCCACGTGGAGGCGTGTCGGTGCGGGCCGGGGAGCCCTAGACTGGCCGGGTGAGCAGCATTCCGGCCGGCGACGACGTCCTCGAGCCCGACGAGCCCCTGTACGACCTCCCACACGTCTCCGAGCTGCTCGGGGTGCCGGTGACCAAGGTGCATCAGCAGCTGCGCGACGGCCACCTGGTGGCGGTTCGCCGCGACGGGGTGCCGATGATTCCGCAGGCGTTCTTCACCGAGAGCGGCGAGGTGGTCAGGTCTCTGTCCGGCCTGCTGGCCGTGCTGCGCGACGGCGGCTACCGCGACACCGAGATCCTGCGCTGGCTGTTCACCGCCGACCCGTCGCTCACGGTGACCCGCGACGGGGTGCGCGAGGCGATCAGCAATGTCCGGCCGGTCGACGCGCTGCACGCCCACCAGGCCCGCGAGGTCGTGCGCCGGGCCCAGGCGATGGCGTACTGATCAGCTGGTTGCGGGTATTCCGGTCGGGTCGTCGGCCGGAAGCGGAGCGGGCGGGGAGTCGGTGCGGTGCAGGTAGTACCAGGCGGCCACCGCGCACGTCGTCGCCAGCAGCACGTGCAGCCACGAGTACATGCCGTGCGAGCCGTCCGGTTTGAAGATCACCATGATCCAGGTGGAGAACCCGGCGATCAGTGCGATCGCGGCGCGCGACTGGGCCAGCGCCGACACCACCGCCAGCGGCCAGGTGTAGTACCAGGGCAGCGCCGCGGGAACGAACAGCACCACGACCAGCATCGCCCAGGCGATGCCCATCAGTGCCTCCCGATCGTCGTGCCGGAACCGCCACCACAGCACGGGCAGGGTCACCGCGATGATCGCGATGCCGACGATCCGGGTCACCTCCAGCACCGCGTAGAAGTTGACCGGCAGGAACAGCCCGACGATCGCGTTGGTCAGGTTGGCCACCGCGGTGGGGATGGTCAGCCAGTTGATGATCTTCACCGAACCGGCCAGCGCGGTCAGCCAGCCCAGGCCCACGCCGGCCAGGGCCGACAGCACGACGAAGACCGCGACGAAGATCGCCACCGACGCCGTTGCGGCGATGAGGAACGCGCGTGGCGCCGAGGCCTCCCGCCGGCGGTCCTGCAGGTGGCGCATCCACACCCACACCATGAACGGCAGGGCCAGCACCGCGGTGGCCTTGACCGCGACCGCCACCGCGATCAGCACAGTGCCCGCGACGTGATGGCGCGCGAACGTCAGCGCGATTCCGGCCATCATCATCCCGACCATCAGCATCTCGTTGTGCACCCCGCCCATCAGGTGAATGATCACCAGCGGGTTGAGCACGCAGATCCACAGCGCCACAGCGCCATTGGCGCCGACGTGGCGGGCCACCCGGGGCGCCGCCCAGATCAGCAGGGCCAGGCCGGGCAGCATGGACAGCCGCAGCAGCATGGTGCCCGCGACCACATGGTTGCCGACCATCATCGTGACGAACCGGGCCACCAGGATGAACGCCGGCCCATAGGGCGCGGTCGTGGTGGTCCAGATCGGACTCACGTTGTCCAGCAACGAGTTCGGGTTCTCGATCGGTCCGACCGCGTAGGGGTCGAAACCGTCGCGCAGCAGCGCGCCCTGGGCCAGATACGAATAGGTGTCGCGGCTGAACAGCGGGACGCTGAGCAGCAACGGGAACAACCAGAACCCGGTGGTGGCGACCATGGTGTAGACGCTGACCGACTCCGGCTCGGTTGCTTCCCCGGGTGCCCGCCGGGTCACCACCCGGCGGCCCAGCCATAGCCAGGCCAGCAGCATCAGCGCGACGCCGACCCACAACAGCACCGAGGACACCACCAGGCCGTGGCCGAACCGCAGCCAGGACAGGTGCAGCGACTCCAGCAGCGGATCGTGCAGGCGGGTGCTGCCCGCGCCGAGGCCGCCGAGCGCGATCAGGGCGGCCCCGACGAAGCCGAGCACCGCGGGGCGGCCCTCGTCGGCGAGGGTGAACGCCGCCAGCCGCGCCAGGCCGGTGGGCGCGGTGGAGGTGGCTGTCGGGCTGGACATCAGGCCGACCGGTTGGCGGCCAATCTGGCGAGTTCGGCCAGCCCGGTTTTCGCCGGGTCGTTGATCGGGGCTTCCTCCAACAGGCTCAGCGCGCGGTGCGTGAGGGTGCCGATGTGTTCCTCCACCGCGGCCAGGGCGCCCACCGACACGATTGCCTCGCACAACTCGCGTACCTGGTCGTCGCTGAGTTCGGTGCCGACCGCGGTGCGCAGCAGTTCCGCCGCGGCCGGGTCGGACTTGTCGGCGAGGTCGACGGCCTCGGCCAGCAACACGGTGCGCTTCCCGGAGCGCAGGTCGTCCCCGGACGGCTTGCCAGTGACCGCCGGGTCGCCGAACACACCGAGCACATCGTCACGCAGCTGGAACGCCACCCCCAGGTCGGTGCCCACGTCGTGGAACAGCGTCTGCACGTCGGGCCGGTCGGCGGCCGCGGCGGCGCCGAGCTGCAGCGGCCGCGACACCGTGTAGGACGCCGTCTTGTAGGTGTTGACGTTCATCGCCGACTCGATGGACTGGGCACCGGAGGACTCGGCGACGATGTCGAGGTACTGACCGCCGAGCACCTCGGTGCGGATGTCGGACCACACCCGCTGAACCCGGTGCCTGCCGTCGCCGGGCAGGTCCACCCCGGCGACGATGTCGTCGGCCCACACCAGCGACAGGTCACCGAGCAGGATCGCCGCCGAGTGGCCGAACTTGTCCGGTGAGCCCCGCCAGCCGTGCTTGCGATGCAGGTGGGCGAAGTGCACGTGGGCGGTCGGCATGCCGCGTCGGGTCGCTGAGTCGTCGATGACGTCGTCGTGCACCAGCGCGCACCCGTGCAGCAGCTCCAGTGCGGCGAACAGCCGCAGGATCTCTTCGCCGACGGCGCCGTCCGGGTCCGCCGCGACCGCGCGGTAGCCCCAGTAGGCGAAGGCCGGCCGCACCCGCTTGCCGCCGCGCAGCACGAAGTCCTCCAGGACCGCGATCAGTTCGTCGTAGTCGGCGCCGATGTAGGCCGCGCCCGCGCGCCGCTCGGCCAGGTACTGCCGCAGTTGTTCGGTGACGGAGCCGGCCAGCTCGGCCGCTGACGGAGCTGTTGCCTGCACGCTCAGCGTCCGCCCCTTTCTGCTGTGTCGGGCCCACCCGGTGGGTGCCACCAGAGTAAAGCGTGGGTGATCGTGCGCACACTGTGGCACGGTGGGCCGCCGCACGCGCGCCGACGGGCCGCTGAGCGCCCATTATGCTGTCGCGGTGACGAGCCCAGCTTCCCCCGACCGCCAGGCGCCCTCGGTGGTGGACCGCCTCCGGCGCACCGGCGGCGAGCGCGTCCCGTTCTCCGTCGAGTTCTATCCGCCGCGCGACGAGGCGGCCGAGGCCCGGTTGTGGCGGGCGGCGCGGTCCTTCGAGCAGCTCAATCCGGCGTTCGTCTCGGTGACCTACGGCGCGGGTGGCTCCACCCGAGACCGGACCGTGCGCATCGTCGGTCAGCTGGCCGAGGAGACGACGCTGCTGCCGGTCGCCCATCTCACCGCGGTCGGCCACAGCGTGGCCGAACTGCGCTCGCTGGTCGGCGCGTTCGCCGACCGCGGCATCACCAACCTGTTGGCGCTGCGCGGTGACCCGGAGGGCGGGGTGCACAACGAGTGGGTCCGCCATCCCGAGGGCCTGGAGTACGCCGTCGAACTTGTCGAGCTGATCCGCGGGCTGGGCGACTTCCGCGTCGGGGTGGCGTCCTTCCCGGAGGGGCACCCGCGGGCCGTCGACATCGAGGCCGACACCGCGAATCTGATCGCCAAGCTGCGCGCCGGCGCGGAGTACTCGATCACCCAGATGTTCTTCGACACCGACGACTATCTGCGGCTGCGGGACCGGGTGGTGGCCGCCGACCCCGAGCAGGGCGCGAAGCCGATCATCCCGGGTTTGATGCCGATCACCTCGCTGCGCACGGTGCGTCGCCAGGTGGAACTGTCCGGTTCGCAGATTCCGCCGGCGCTGCTGGAACGGCTGACCCGCGCCGCCGGCCCGGGGCCGGAGGAGAACCGCGACGAGGTCCGCAAGATCGGGATCGAGCTGGCCACCGAGATGAGTCTGCGGCTGATCGCCGAGGGCGTGCCGTGCCTGCATTTCTGCACGCTCAACTTCGCCAGGGCCACCAGCGAGGTGCTGGCGAACCTGGGCATGACGGTCGCGGTCTAGCTAGTCCTCGGGCTTCTCGGCATCCTCGGCGCCGGCGAACGCCGGCGTCTGGTCCCGGTTGAGGTAGGCCAGGGTGCCGATCACCCCGGCGGCGACCAGCGCCGCGAGGCCCAGCCACAGCGCCGCGCCGGTGAACGAGCGGGTGCTCGGGTCGGTGACCCGGGCCTGGGCGCTCATCGTCGACACCACACCCGGTTTCAGGGTCCACTGCACCGCGTCGCCCTCGATCCGCTGGCCGTTGGTCGAGGTGACCTCGCCGGGGAAGGCGACGGTGAACTGCACGTCGGCGTCGGGATCGTTGACGTTCGTCAGGTCGACGCGGCCCTCCAGGATCACCAGATTGCCCGCCCGGCGCAGCGAGATGTCGACCCCGGTGGCCTCCCGGTTCAGGTTCGCCAGCTGCGGCAGCTCGGCGAACGTGAGGTCGGAGAACACCGCCTCCGAGCCGACGTAGCCGTCGCCGTCGTCATACTTCGACACCGCGATCTTCTGGCTGAACGGCACGTTCGTGTCGAACTGCGGCCCGGGATCCTTGTCGTCGCGGACCTTGGCGGCCGCGATGATCTGGCCGGAGACCTGATCGTCGGGGGAGACGGTGATGGACGCGTGCACGCGCACGCAGCCCACCGCGAGCGGCGCCACGGCGAGCAGCATCAGTGCCAGCGCCCGGCGGCGCAGCGGGCGGGATCGGTCACGCACGAGGGGTATCGTGCCAGACCCGGGTTCCCGGCGGGGCCAACGCGAGCAGGCCGTCAGAGCGGCAGCGTGCGGCCGAGGATCGCGAAGGCCCGGGGATCGCCGGCGAAGTGGTAGCCCCGGATGATGTCGGTGAAGCCCAGCCGCCGGTACAGCCGCCACGCGCGGTTGGCCTCGCCGATGATCTCCGGGGTGGACAGCAGCACATTGGCCTCGCCACGGTCGGCGAGCAGCCGGCGGGCCAGCGCCTCACCGAGCCCGCGGCCCTGGGCGCGGGGGTGGATGTGCAACTCGGTGAGCTCGAAGTAGCTGCTCATCAGCCGGGCAATCTCTTCGCGCGGCACGCCGACGCGGTGCAGACCCTGGCTGACCTGCTGCTGCCACCACTGGTCGGGGGCGCCGCTGTAGCCGTAGGCCACCCCCAGGAGGGCACCTTCGCCCAGCTGGTCGGCGGTGGGGGCTTCCGCTGAGGCCGCTTCCGCCCGATCGGCGACCTCGACGGCCGCTTCCGCCCGATCGGCGACCTCGACGGCCGCCACTGCCTTCCAGCCGCGCCGGCGGGTGTGTTCCAGCCACATCGATGCCCGCTGGCCCTCGGTGCCGCGCGGGTAGCGCATCGCGTCGACGTACACGCCCAGCGCGTCGTGGAGTCGTCGCTGCATGTCCTGGGGCGACAGCTCGATGAGGAAAGTCGCCAACGTCCTCGGTGCCCCTGTTCGTCTTGCGTGATCGATCCTGCGTCCACCGCCCATTATCGGGGTCGCCCCGGTCCGGCCCCGGTCCCGGTGGTGACGGACGGGTGACGTTGACGATCCCCGGGTGGAACAACCGCTGGACACGGCTACAATCGGCTGAACCAACTAGGTGGTACGGGGCACTTTCACCTCGTATCATTTGGGTAGTTGCCCCGGGACATGCGGGCAGCCAATACTTATCGGAATCGCGACCGGTCACGTCGGCAAGGGAGGGACGGATGCCACTCTCCGATCATGAGCAGCGCATGCTCGATCAGATCGAGAGCGCTCTCTATGCCGAGGACCCCAAGTTCGCCTCGAGCGTGCGGGGCGGGTCGTTGCGGGCGCCGTCGACGCGGCGGCGGCTGCAGGGTGCCGGGCTGTTCGTGATCGGGCTGGCGATGCTGGTCGCAGGGGTGGCCTTCAAGGCCACCATGATCGGAAGCTTCCCGGTCCTGTCGGTGATCGGCTTCCTGGTGATGTTCGGCGGTGTCGTCTTTGCGATCACCGGCCCCCGGGTGGTCGGCGGCCGGGAGCGTTCCGGCGGCACGCCGGGCGCCGGCCGTCAGCGCCGGGTCAAGGGTGGTGGCACGGGCTCGTTCACCAGCCGGATGGAGGACCGTTTCCGCCGCCGGTTCGACGAGTAGCGGCGATTTCACCGCGCGCGGGGTAGCCGAACGGCTGCCCCGTTTTTGTTGTCCCCACTTTCCGCCACCGCCCTGAGCTGGCCTTTTGAGCCCTCGCCAGCGGTGGTTTCCGGCGTTTTGCGGGTGTCCCGTGGCGGCGAGTGGGGAACATGCCCAAAATTGCCGGCGATGGTGGAGCAAAGTGGGGGATTGTGGGGTATTGTGGCGTCTAACGGAGCGACGGCTCCGGGGCGGTCCGGGGCAAGGAGATATGCGCAGCATGTTTCTCGGCACCTACACGCCCAGGCTCGACGACAAGGGGCGGCTCACGCTGCCCGCCAAGTTCCGCGATGCGCTGGCAGGAGGGTTGATGGTCACCAAGGGCCAAGACCACAGCCTGGCCGTGTACCCGCGGGCGGCCTTCGAGCAGCTGGCCCGGCGGGCCGCGCAGACCTCGCGGAGCAATCCGGAGGCCCGCGCGTTCCTGCGCAACCTGGCGGCCGGCACCGATGAGCAGCATCCCGACTCGCAGGGGCGTATCACCCTGTCGGCCGACCACCGCCGCTACGCCCACCTGTCCAAGGACTGCGTGGTGATCGGCGCGGTCGACTTCCTCGAGATCTGGGATGCCGAAGCCTGGCAGGAATATCAGCAGACCCACGAAGAGAACTTCTCCGCGGCCAGCGATGAAGCACTCAGCGACATCATCTGATCCAGCGGCCCAGCCGCCCGCCGCCCGTGCAACGTGGCCCTTGCCCGAACCGACCCTGACGTACTTCCCCAACGCCAGGTTCGCGCTCTCGGACAGGGACCTCGATGCAGGGGCGGCGCCCCGTCTCCCGGGAGGTCCCGCCGTGTCCGACTCCGGCGAGCACGGACACGTCCCCGTCCTGATGGACCGCTGCGTCGAACTGCTCGCTCCGGCGCTCACCCGCACCGCCCCGGACGGCTCGGGCGCCGTCCTCGTCGACGCCACCCTCGGCGCGGCGGGGCACGCCGAACGATTCCTCACCGAGTTTCCGGCCCTGCGGCTGATCGGGCTGGACCGCGACCCCAACGCCCTGGCGATCGCGACCGCCCGGCTGGCCCGGTTCGGCGACCGGGTCACGCTCGTGCGGACCCGCTATGACGGAATCGCGGCGGCGCTGACGGAGGCCGGCCGCGCCCCGACCGGCTCGGTGGACGGCATCCTGTTCGATCTCGGTGTCTCCTCGATGCAACTCGACGAGACCGGGCGTGGCTTCTCCTACGCCCAGGACGCGCCGCTGGACATGCGGATGGACCCGGATGCGCCGCTGACCGCCGCCGAGATTCTCAACACCTACGACCGCGCGGCGCTGACCGACATCCTGCGTCGCTTCGGTGAGGAGAAGTTCGCCCACCGCATCGCCGGCCTGATCGTCGAACGGCGCTCCCGGGCGCCGCTTTCCAGCACCGCCGAACTGGTCGAGATCATCTACCGGGGCATCCCGGCGCCGGCCCGCCGCACCGGGGGTCACCCGGCCAAACGCACCTTCCAGGCGCTGCGGATCGCGGTCAACGCCGAGCTGGAGTCGCTGAGCGCCGCGCTGCCCGCGGCGCTGGCGGCGCTGCGCCCGGGCGGGCGGCTCGTCGTGATGGCCTACCAATCGCTGGAGGACCGAATCGTCAAGACCGCGTTCGCCGCGGCGACGGCGTCGCGCACACCGGCGGGGCTGCCGGTTGTCCTGCCCGGCCACGAGCCCGAGTTCGGTGCGCTCACGCGGGGCGCCGAGCGCGCCGACGCCGAGGAGATCGACCGCAATCCGCGCAGCGCGCCGGTCCGGCTGCGGGCAGTAGAACGTCTCGGGTCAGCCAGCCGGGAACGGGGAGGGAACGGGTAATGAAGGTCGGGCGCAAGACATCCACTCCGGACGATCGGAAGCGGAACCCGAAGCGCAAGCCGGCACCGGCACGTCGCGGCACGCCGGAAGGCGCAACCCGCACCCGCCGCACCGCCGAGCCCGCGCCGCGCGCCCCGCGTCAGCGCCCCGGCGCCCCGGCGCGCCGCGAACCCCGTGGACTACGCCAGGGCCCACAGACCGCGCCCACCGCACGGCCCGCGGAACGGCAGGCCCGGCCGAAGACCGCCAGCCAGGCCAAGGCCCGGTCCAAGGCCCGTAAGGCCAAGGCCCCCAAAGTCGTTCGGCCGCCACTGCGCGAGCGGCTGATCGCCCGGCTGGCCGCCGTCGATCTGCGCCCGCAGCGGCTGGTGGCCAAGGTTCCGTTCGTGGTGCTGGTCATCGGCGCACTCGGCGTCGGCCTGGGTGTCACACTGTGGCTGTCCACCGACGCCGCGCAGCGGTCCTATCAGCTGGGCACCGCCCGCGCCACCAACGAGGCGCTCAGCCAGCAGAAGGAAGCGCTGGAACGTGATGTCCGCGAGGCACAGTCGGCCCCGGCGCTCTCCGATGCCGCCCGCAACCTCGGGATGATTCCGTCGAAGGACACCGCGCACCTGGTGCAGGATCCGACCGGCAACTGGATCGTGGTCGGCAAGCCCAAACCGGCCGAGGGCGCTCCGCCGCCGCCGCTGAACTCCAAGCTGCCCGACGAGAAGCCACCAGCCCCGCCGACGCCGGCCGCGCCAGCGCCGAAGCCGGGCAGCCTCGGCTCGGTCGAAGTTCCGGTCCGGACGACGCCGCTGGTCCCGGGCGCAACCCCCCTGGTTCCGGGAGCGACGCCGCCGGTTCCGGGGCTGGCCCCGCTCACACCGGGAGCAGCCCCCCTGGTACCCGGGGCGACCGCCCTGGTTCCCGGGACGGCCCCGCTGGTCCCGGGTACCGCCCCGCTGACCGCACTCCCGTCGCCCAGCGACCCCGGCGCCGCGCACGCGCCCGCCGGGACGCTGCCCGGCCCGGCGCAGACCCCCGGCCCGGCGCCGCTGACCCAGCCGCTCAACGTGCCGGGTCCGGCCGACGTCGTCCCCACCGCGCCGCAGGTACTTCCGGCGCTCACGCCGGTCGTGCCCGCCCCGCTCGTGCCGATGGCCGGGGCGGCCCAGTGAGCCGGGCCGAACGCTCCGGGTCCCGGCAGGCACCGCAGCGCAAACGTCGGGCCGAGTCGGCGGCCGCCTCCGAGCCGGTCGGCCGGGGCCGCTCGGCCAAGGCGCGGCGCACCCGCGAGGCCACCGAGGTCACCGGGACCACCGGGCGCACCGCGACCTTCGCCTTCCGGCACCGCACCGGCGGCGTCGTCATCCTGCTCGCGCTGATGGTGGCCGCGGCCCAGCTGTTCAACCTGCAGGTGCCCCAGGCGGCCGGCCTGCGGGCTCAGGCAGCCGGCCAGCTCAAGGTCACCGACGTCGAGAAGGCGGTGCGGGGCAGCATCGTCGACCGCAACGACGACAAGCTGGCCTTCACCGTCGAGGCGCGCGCGCTGACGTTCCAGCCGGCCAAGATCCGCAAGCAGCTGACCGAGGCCAAACAGAAGTCGTCCGCGGCACCCGATCCCGACAAGCGGCTGATGGAGATCGCCCGCGACATCGCGGGCAAGCTGAACAACAAGCCCGATTACCAGACCCTGCTCAAGAAGCTGCGCGGCAACGACACCTTCGTCTACCTGGCCCGGGCCGTCGACCCGGCGGTCGCCGGCGCGATCACCAAGAAATTCCCCGAGGTGGGCGCCGAACGCCAGGACCTGCGGCAGTACCCGGGCGGCTCGCTGGCGGCCAACATCGTCGGCGCGATCGACTGGGACGGCCACGGCCTGATGGGCCTGGAGGACTCGATGGACTCGGTGCTCGCGGGCACCGACGGGTCGGTCACCTACGACCGCGGATCCGACGGCGTGGTGATCCCCGGCAGTTACCGCAACCGGCACGACGCCGTCGACGGCTCCACCGTGCAACTGACGCTCGACGACGACATCCAGTTCTACGTCCAGCAGCAGGTGCAGCAGGCCCGCGACGTCTCCGGCGCCAAGAACGTCTCCGCGGTGGTCCTGGACGCCAAGACCGGTGAGGTGCTGGCGATGTCCAACGACAACACCTATGACCCCAGCCAGGACATCGGCCGCCAGGCCGACAAGCAGATGGGCAACCTCGCGGTGTCCTCGCCGTTCGAGCCGGGGTCGGTCAACAAGATCGTCACCGCGTCCTCGGTGATCGAGTACGGGCTGTCCAACCCCGACGAGGTGCTGCAGGTGCCGGGCGCCATCGACATGGGTGGCGTCACCGTCGGTGACGCCTGGGAGCACGGCGTGATGCCGTACACCACGACGGGTGTGTTCGGGAAGTCGTCGAACGTCGGCACCCTGATGCTGGCGCAGCGGGTCGGCCCGGAGCGCTACTACGACATGCTCGGCAAGTTCGGCCTCGGCCAGCGCACCATGGTCGGGCTGCCCGGCGAGAGCGCGGGGCTGGTACCGCCGATCGACCAGTGGTCGGGCAGCACCTTCTCCAACCTCCCCATCGGACAGGGCCTTTCGATGACCCTGCTGCAGATGGCCGGCATGTACCAGGCGATCGCCAACGACGGCGTGCGCATCCCGCCGCGGATCATCAAGTCCACCATCGCCGCCGACGGCACCCGCACCGACGAGCCCCACCCGAACGGCATCCGGGTGGTCTCGCCGGAGACCGCGCGCACGGTGCGCGGCATGCTGCGCGCGGTCGTGCAGCGCGATCCGATGGGTTATCAGCAGGGCACCGGCCCGGCCGCCGCGGTGGAGGGCTATCAGATCGCCGGCAAGACCGGCACCGCTCAGCAGATCAACCCGGCGTGCGGCTGCTACTACAGCGACGTCTACTGGATCACCTTCGCCGGCATGGCGCCCGCCGACGACCCGCGCTACGTCATCGGCATCATGATGGACAACCCGCAGCGAAACGCCGACGGTTCGGCCGGCCACTCGGCCGCGCCGCTGTTCCACAACATCGCCAGTTGGCTGCTGCAGCGCGAGAACGTCCCGCTCTCCGCCGACCCGGGCCCCGAGCTGACCCTGCAGGCCACCTGACGCGGCCGGCCCCGGTTGCTCGGTAGGGTGGCAAGCCGTGACAGGCGTGACGAACGGCCTGCGGCCGCGCACGACCCCGGGTCTGACGTTGCCCGGCATCGCGGCTCGGATCGGCGCGGTGCCCGCCGACGGCAGCGTCCTGCCGCCGGTGCGGATCACCGGCGTCACGCTGCGCGGGCAGGAGGCCGTCGCCGGTGACCTGTTCGCCGCGCTGCCCGGCGCGTCCGCGCACGGCGCCTCCTACACCCGCGCGGCCGTCGAGGCCGGGGCGGTGGCGGTGCTCACCGACGCCGACGGGGTGGCCGTCATCCACGATCTGCTCGGCCGGCCCGCGCCGGTTCCGGTGCTGGTGCACCCGACCCCGCGCTCGGTGCTCGGCGACCTCGCCTCGGCGGTCTACGGGCATCCCTCCGACCGGGTCGTCGTGCTCGGCATCACCGGAACCTCGGGCAAGACGACGACCACCCACCTGATCGAGGCGGGCCTGCGCGCGGCCGATCGCATCCCGGGACTGATCGGCACGGTCGGCGTCCGCATCGCCGGGCAGGACGTGCCCAGCGCGCTCACCACCCCGGAGGCCCCGGCGCTGCAGGCCCTGCTGGCGGTGATGGCCGAACAGGGCGTCGACACCGCCGTCATGGAGGTCTCCAGCCACGCCCTGGCCCTCGGCCGGGTGGACGGCATCCGGTTCGCCGTCGGCGGGTTCACCAACCTCTCCCGCGACCACCTGGACTTCCATCCCACGATGGAGGCCTACTTCGAGGCCAAGGCGCGGCTGTTCGACCCGTCCTCCGCGGTGCACGCGCACACCGCGGTGGTCTGCGTCGACGACGACGCCGGGCGGGCGATGGCGCGGCGGGCCGCCCACGGCGACCGGCGCGCGGTGACGGTCAGCGTCGAGGGCAACCCGGCGGACTGGCGGGCCGGGGACATCACCGTGCTGGACAGCGGCGTGCAGGAGTTCACCGCGCAGGACCCGGCCGGGGTGCACCACCGGCTGCGGATCCGGCTGCCCGGGCGGTACAACGTCGCCAACGCGCTGCTCGCGCTGGCGGTGCTGGACGCCGTCGGGGTGTCACCGGAGCAGGCCTCGCCCGGGCTTCGGGAAGCCACCGTGCCCGGCCGGCTGGAGGCGATCGAGGCCGGCCAGGACTTCCTGGCCGTCGTCGACTACGCCCACAAACCGGGCGCCCTGGCGGCGGTGCTGGAGACCCTGCGTCGTCCCGGCGCCCGGCTGGCGGTCGTCTTCGGCGCCGGCGGCGACCGCGACCAGGGCAAGCGCGAGCCGATGGGGCGCATCGCCGCCGAGCTGGCCGACCTGGTCGTCGTGACCGACGACAACCCGCGCGATGAGGACCCGGTCGCCATCCGCGCCCGCATCCTGGCCGGGGCCGGGCAGGCGCAGCGCCGCCCGGACGGCGAACTGATCGAGATCGGCGACCGGCGGGCGGCCATCGAGTACGCGGTCGCCTGGGCCCGCCGCGGCGACGTGGTGGTGATCGCGGGCAAGGGCCACGAGAAAGGGCAGACCGCGGGCGGGGAGACCCGCCCGTTCGACGACCGCGACGAGTTGACCCGGGCCCTGCAGGCGCTGGGAACCCGCCCGTGATCGACCTGACCGTCGCGCAGATCGCCGAGATCGTCGGGGGCTGGCTGGCCGACATCACCCCCGCCGAGGCGGCGGCCGCCCGGGTGACTGGCACCGTGGAGTTCGACTCCCGGAGGGTCGGCCCGGGCGGGCTGTTCCTGGCGTTGCCCGGCGCGCGCTCCGACGGCCACGACTTCGCCGCGGCCGCGCTGGCAGCCGGTGCGGTCGCGGTGCTCGCCGCCCGCCCGGTCGGCGCGCCGGCCATCGTCGTGCCCCCCGCCTCCGCGGTGGATGCCGGGTCCGGGGCGCTCGAGCACGACACCGGCGGTGCCGGTGCGGCGGTGCTCGCCGCGCTGGCCAAGCTGGCGGCCGCGGTGGCCGCCGAACTGGCCGCCGGTGGCATGACGATCGTGGGGATCACCGGGTCCTCCGGCAAGACGTCGACCAAGGACCTGATCGCGGCGGTGCTGCGCCCGCTGGGCGAGGTGATCGCCCCGCCCGGCTCGTTCAACAACGAGCTCGGCCATCCCTGGACGGTGCTGCGGGCCACCGCCGACACCGACTACCTGGTGCTGGAGATGTCGGCGCGGCACCGCGGCAACATCGCCGCGCTGGCCGCCATCGCCCGGCCGTCGATCGCCGCGGTGCTCAACGTCGGCACCGCCCACCTCGGCGAGTTCGGCTCGCGCGAGGCCATCGCGGAGACGAAATCCGAACTGGTTCAAGCCCTTCCGGCCTCCGGGGTGGCGATACTCAACGCCGACGACCCGATCGTGGCCGCGATGGCCGCCAAGACCGCCGCGCGGGTGGTGCTGGTCGGCCGATCGGAGGGGGCCGACATCCGCGCCGAGGACGTCACCCTCGACGAGCTGGCCCGCCCGGGCTTTTCCCTGCGAACCGCCGACGGCGCCGTCCGGGTGCAGCTGGCCGTGCACGGCGAACACCAGGTGGGCAATGCGCTGAGCGCGGCGGCGGTGGCCCTGGAATGCGGGGCGACCCTGGAGCAGGTGGCCGCCGCGCTGGCCGGTGCGGGGCCCACCTCGCGGCACCGGATGGAGGTGCGCACCCGCGCCGACGGCGTCACCGTCATCAATGACGCCTACAACGCCAACCCGGAGTCCATGCGGGCCGGGCTGCAGGCGCTGGCCGTGATGGCGCGGGGTGCGGACAAACGCAGCTGGGCGGTCCTCGGTGAGATGGCGGAGTTGGGCGAGGAGTCGATAACCGAGCACGACCGCATCGGCCGGCTGGCCGTGCGCTTAGATATCAGTCGACTCATCGTCGTGGGAACCGGGAGACCTATGAACGCCATGCACCACGGGGCGGTCATGGAGGGTTCCTGGGGTGCGGAGGCCACCATCGTCCCCGACGCCGACGCCGCCCTGGCGCTGCTGCGCGCCGAAGTGGCGCCCGGGGACGTGGTGCTGGTCAAGGCATCGAACGCGGCCGGTCTGGGCGCCCTGGCCGAGGCGCTGGCCGAGGACCGCGGATGAGATTGATCCTCGTCGCCGTCGGCCTGTCGCTGATGGTCTCGATCCTGCTGACGCCGGTGCTGGTGCGGCTGTTCACCCGGCAGGGCTTCGGGCAGGAGATCCGCGAGGACGGCCCGCCCAGCCACAAGACCAAGCGCGGCACGCCGTCGATGGGCGGGGTGGCGATCATCGCCGGCATCTGGGCCGGTTACTTCGGCACCCACCTGGTCGGGCTGGTGTTGGACGGGGAGGGCCCGTCGGCCTCCGGTCTGCTGGTGTTGGCGCTGGCCACCGCGCTGGGAGCGGTCGGCTTCGTCGACGACCTGATCAAGATCCGCCGCTCGCGCAACCTGGGCCTGAACAAGACCACCAAGACCGTCGGCCAGATCACCGCGGCGGTGCTGTTCGGCGTGCTGGTGCTGCAGTTCCGCAACGCCGACGGGCTCACCCCCGGCAGCCCCGAACTGTCCTATGTGCGCGAGATCGCCACCGTCACGCTTCCGCCCGCGCTGTTCGTGCTGTTCGTCGTCGTGGTGGTCTCCGCCTGGTCGAACGCGGTCAACTTCACCGACGGGCTGGACGGGCTGGCCGGCGGCAGCATGGCCATGGTCAGCGCCGCCTACGTGCTGATCACGTTCTGGCAGTACCGCAACGCGTGCGCCACCGCGCCCGGGCTGGGCTGCTACAACGTCCGCGATCCGCTGGACCTGGCGCTGATCGCCGCCGCCACCGCCGGCGCCTGCATCGGGTTCCTGTGGTGGAACGCCGCCCCGGCCAAGATCTTCATGGGTGACACCGGGTCGCTGGCGCTGGGCGGCATCATCGCCGGGCTGTCGATCACCAGCCGCACCGAGATGCTGGCGGTCGTGCTCGGCGCCCTGTTCGTCGCCGAGGTCACCTCGGTGGTGGTGCAGATCCTGGCGTTCCGCACCACCGGCCGCCGGGTGTTCCGGATGGCGCCCTTCCACCACCACTTCGAACTGGTCGGCTGGGCCGAGACCACCGTGATCATCCGGTTCTGGTTGCTCACCGCGATCGCGTGCGGGCTCGGCGTCTCGCTGTTCTACGGCGAGTGGCTCTCGGCCATCGGTGACTAGCGGTGACCGGGCTGGAACCGCTCGCCCCGGGGGCGCAGATCCTGGTGACCGGCGCCGGGATCACCGGCCGGGCCGTCGTCAGCGCGCTGAGCTCCTGGGATGTCCACGTCGCCGTCTGCGACGACAACATGTCCGCGCTGGATGCGCTGTCCCGCAACGGGATTCGCACCCTCGCCCCGGCCGATGCGGTCGCGGCGATCGGCGGCTACGCGCTGGTGGTCACCAGCCCGGGCTTCCCGCCGACCGCGCCGGTGCTGGCCGCCGCCGCGGCCGCGGAAGTGCCGATCTGGGGTGACGTGGAGCTGGCCTGGCGCCTGGACGCCACCGGCCGGTACGGGCCGCCGCGCAAGTGGCTGGTGGTCACCGGCACCAACGGCAAGACCACGACCACCTCGATGCTGCACGCGATGCTCGTCGCCGACGGGCGCCGGGCGGTGCTGTGCGGCAACATCGGCGAGCCGGTGCTCGACGTGCTGTCCCAGCCGGCCGACCTGCTCGCGGTCGAGCTGTCCAGCTTCCAGCTGCACTGGGCGCCCTCGCTGCGGCCCGAGGCCGGCGCGGTGCTCAACGTCGCCGAAGACCACCTGGACTGGCACGGCAGCTTCGCGGCCTACGCCGCCGCCAAGGCCCGCGCCCTGGGCGGTCGCGTCGCGGTCGCCGGTGTCGACGACGCGCCCGCGGCCGCGCTGCTGGCCGCCGCGCCCGCCGGGGTGAAGGCGGGCTTCCGACTGGGCGAGCCGAGCCCGGGGGAGCTGGGGGTGCGCGACGGGCGGCTGGTGGACCGGGCGTTCGCCGACGACCTGGACCTGTGTGCGGCGGAGGCGATCCCGGTGGCGGGCCCGGTCGGGGTGCTCGACGCGCTGGGCGCCGCCGCCCTGGCCCGGGCGGTGGACGTTCCGGCCGCCGCGATCGCGTCCGCGCTCGCCGGCTTCCGGGTCGGGCGACACCGGGCCGAGCCGGTCGGGGTGGTTGCCGGGGTGCGCTACGTCGACGACTCCAAGGCCACGAACCCGCACGCGGCGCAGGCCTCGGTGCTGGCCTACCCGCGGGTGGTGTGGGTGGCCGGCGGCCTGCTCAAGGGGGCGTCGGTGGACGACATGGTCACCGCGGTGGCCGATCGGCTGGTCGGCGCGGTGCTGATCGGCCGCGACCGCGGGGTGGTTGCCAAGGCGTTATCGCGACACGCACCCGATGTCCCGGTCATCGCGGTTGTGACGCGGGAGGATGCTGAGGTGCATGAGACTAATGAGTCAGTTGTTACTCATGGGACTCGAGTGATCGACGCCTCCGGACCGGCACTGGGCGCAGCGGTGATGACCGGGGTCGTCGCCGCCGCCGCCGAGCTGGCGAAACCCGGCGACACGGTGCTGCTGGCACCCGCCGGCGCGTCGTTCGACCAGTTCGCCGGATATGCCGACCGGGGCGACGCGTTCGCCGCGGCGGTGCGCGCCGCGGTCCGGTAGCGACCGTGGGCAACCCGTTCACCCGGCTCAGGCGCCGGGCTGAGGCCGCCGATCCGGCCACACCCGACGCCGAAGCACCGGCTGAGGACGGTGACGCCGCGGGCACCGCGGTCGCCGCACCGGCGGCGCCGACGCGGTTCCGGTTCCTTCCCGATCTGAGGTTCGGCGCCTGGCTGGGCCGGCCGATGACGTCGTTCCACCTGCTCATCTCGGTGTCCGCGCTGCTGGTCACGCTGGGGTTGACCATGGTGCTCTCGGCCTCCGGCGTGCACTCCTACGACGAGGACGGCTCCCCGTGGGCGATCTTCGGCCGCCAGGTGCTGTGGACCGTGGTGGGCCTCTTCGGCTTCTGGTTCGCCCTGCGGGTGTCGGTGTCCTTCCTGCGCCGCACCGCGTTCTCGGCGTTCGCCATCACGATCGTGCTACTCGTGCTGGTGCTCATCCCGGGCATCGGGCACGAGTCCAACGGCACCCGCGGCTGGTTCGTGGTGGCCGGACTCTCCATGCAGCCCTCGGAGCTGACCAAGATCGCGTTCGCGATCTGGGGCGCGCATCTGCTGGCCACCCGGCGTATGGAGCGGGCCTCGTTGCGCGAGATGCTCATCCCGCTCATCCCCGCCGCCGTGATCGCGCTGGCCCTCATCGTCGCCCAGCCCGACCTCGGCCAGACCGTCTCGCTGGGCATCATCCTGCTGGCCCTGCTCTGGTACGCCGGCCTGCCGCTGAAGGTCTTCGTCACCTCGCTGGCGGCGGCGCTGGCGGCCGCCGCGGTGCTCGCGGTCTCCGAGGGCTACCGCTCCGACCGGGTACGATCCTGGCTGGACCCGAGCGCCGACGCCCAGGGTTCGGGCTACCAGGCCCGGCAGGCCAAGTTCGCGCTCGCCAACGGCGGGGTCTTCGGTGACGGCCTCGGGCAGGGCACCGCGAAGTGGAACTACCTGCCCAACGCCCACAACGACTTCATCTTCGCCATCGTCGGCGAGGAACTCGGCTTCGTCGGCGCATTCGGGCTGCTGGCGTTGTTCGGGGTGTTCGCCTACACCGGCATGCGGATCGCCCGGCGCTCGGCCGATCCGTTCCTGCGGCTGCTCACCGCGACCGCGACGATGTGGGTGATCGGTCAGGTGTTCATCAACGTCGGCTACGTCATCGGGCTGCTTCCCGTCACCGGCATCCAGCTGCCGCTGATCTCCGCCGGCGGAACATCCACCGCGACAACCCTTTTCATGATCGGGCTGATGGCCAATGCGGCCCGCCACGAGCCGGCGGCGGTCGCCGCGCTGCGCGCGGGCAGCGACGACCGGATGAACCGGCTGCTGCGGCTGCCGCTGCCCGCGGCCTACGTGCCGACCCGGGTGGAGGCGCTGCGCGACCGGTTGCGGTCCCGTCCGCAGACCCCGAAGCCGGCCAAGCCCACCAAGCCGGTCAAGCCGGCGAGGTCGGCCCAGAAGCCGGCTCAGAAGCCCGCCAGGAAGGCGCCGCGGGCCGCCGAGGCCGCCCGCCGGGGTGCCGCGGTGCCCGCCAAAGCCCGGACGGCCGCGCGATCCGACCGGCAGGCAGGGCATCATGGAGTCGCTTCCCGTCAGGGTCGCGCCGGTGGCGCGGAGCGCAACGGGCATCATGGAAACGGCCGCGCACGGCGGGCCGGCACATTGGAAGGTCAGCGTTACGGGTGAGTGTCTCGGGGGTCGGCGGCGGGTTGGAGCCCAGCGACTCCGGTAACCGCGACGGCGGCTCGTTGTCGGTCGTCCTCGCCGGCGGTGGCACCGCGGGTCACGTCGAACCCGCCATGGCGGTCGCCGACGCCCTGACCGCGCTGGACCCCGGGATCCGGATCACCGCGCTGGGCACCGCCCGCGGCCTGGAGACCCGGCTGGTGCCCGAGCGCGGCTACCGCCTCGAACTCGTCACCCCGGTCCCGCTGCCCCGCAAGCTCAACGCCGACCTGGCCCGGCTGCCGGCCCGGATCGCCCGTTCGGTGCGCGAGACCCGCGCGGTTCTCCACGAGGTCGGCGCCGACGTGGTGATCGGCTTCGGCGGTTACGTCGCGCTGCCCGCCTACCTGGCCGCCCTCGGCGGGCGTCGGCGCCGGGTGCCGGTGGTCGTGCACGAGGCCAACGCCAGGGCCGGGATGGCCAACCGGGTCGGGGCCCGGACCGCCCGCCGGGTGCTCTCGGCGGTCCCGGGCTGCGGGCTGCGCCGCGCCGAGGTGGTCGGCATGCCGGTGCGCGCCTCGATCACCGCGCTGGACCGCAAGGCGCTGCGCGCCCAGGCCCGCGCCCACTTCGGGTTCGCCGACGACGCCGTGGTACTGCTCGTCTTCGGCGGTTCCCAGGGCGCGGCGTCGATCAACCGGGCGGTGTCGGCGGCCGCCGAGGCGCTGGCCGCCGCCGGTGTCGCGGTGCTGCACGCACACGGCCCCAAGAACACCCTCGACCTGCCCACCCCGGCGCCGGGGGATCCGCCTTACGTGGCGGTGCCCTACCTGAACCGAATGGACCTGGCCTACGCCGCCGCCGACCTGGCGATCTGCCGCTCGGGGGCAATGACGGTGGCCGAGGTGTCCGCCGTCGGCCTGCCCGCAGTCTACGTGCCGCTGCCGATCGGCAATGGTGAGCAGCGGCTCAACGCGCTGCCGGTGGTCGACGCGGGCGGCGGTCTGCTGGTCGACGACGCCGATCTCACCCCGGAGTTCATCGCCCGCGAGGTGGTCGGGTTGCTCGGCGACCCGGTGCGCCTGGCGGCGATGACGGCGGCGGCCGACCGGGTGGGCCACCGCGATGCCGCGCAGCGGGTCGCCGAGGTCGCCGTCGAGGTGGCGCGCGCCGGGCGGAAGGTGCGGCGCACGTGAACCGGCCGTTGCCAGCCGAACTGCAGCGGGTGCACATGGTCGGCATCGGCGGGGCCGGGATGTCCGGCATCGCCCGCATCCTGCTGGACCGCGGTGGGCAGGTGTCCGGCTCGGACGCCAAGGAGTCGCGCGGGGTGGCCGCGCTGCGGGCCCGCGGCGCGCAGATCAGCATCGGCCACGACGCCGCCAACCTCGACCTGCTGCCGGGCGGGCCGACCGCGGTGGTCACCACCCACGCCGCGATACCCAAGACCAACCCCGAACTCGTGGAGGCCCGCAGGCGCGCCGTGCCGGTGATCCTGCGCCCGGTGGTGCTGGCGAAGCTGATGGCCGGGCACCGCACCCTGATGGTGACCGGCACCCACGGCAAGACCACCACCACCTCGATGCTGATCGTCGCCCTGCAGCACAGCGGGCTGGACCCCTCCTTCGCCGTCGGCGGTGACCTGGGCGAGGCGGGCACCAACGCGCACCACGGCAGCGGTGAGTGTTTCGTGGCCGAGGCCGACGAGAGCGACGGCTCGCTGCTGGAGTACACCCCCGACGTCGCGGTGGTCACCAACATCGACGCCGACCACCTCGACTTCTTCGGCAGCCGCGAGGCCTACGCCGCCGTTTTCGACGCCTTCGTCGAACGGCTGGCCCCGGGTGGCGCGCTGGTGGTGTGCGTGGACGACCAGGGGGCCGCGGCGCTCGCCGAACGCAGTGCGGCACTGGGGGTTCGGGTGCTGCGCTACGGCAGCGGGCCGGCTTCCGGTTCCGGTGCGCCGCCGGCCGGGGTGCTGGTCGGCTGGGAACAGCAGGGCACCGGCGCGGTGGCCCACGTCCAACTGGCCGGCGAGCCGCATCCACGGGTGATGCGACTGGCGGTGCCCGGACGGCACATGGCGCTCAACGCGTTGGGGGCGCTGCTGGCCGCCGTCGAGGCCGGGGCGCCGATCGACGACGTACTGGACGGGCTGGCCGGCTTCGAGGGCGTCCGCCGTCGCTTCGAACTGGTCGGGACCGCCCACGGGGTGCGGGTCTTCGACGACTACGCGCATCACCCGACCGAGGTCAAGGCGGCGCTGACCGCGCTGCGCACCGTCGCCGCGCAGGACGGCGCCGGTCGCCCGTCGCCGCATGGCGGCCGGTCCATCGTCGTGTTCCAGCCCCACCTGTATTCGCGCACAAAGACTTTCGCGCGAGAGTTCGGCGCCGCGCTGGACAACGCCGACGAGGTCTTCGTGCTCGACGTCTACGCCGCCCGGGAGCAGCCGCTGCCCGGGGTGAGCGGGGCATCGGTGGTCGAACACGTCAGCGCGCCGGTGCACTACGTCGCCGACTTCTCCGCCGTGGCCGACCGGGTCGCCGCGGCGGCCCGCCCCGGCGACGTGGTGGTGACGATGGGCGCCGGCGACGTGACGATGCTGGGCCCGGAGATCATCGCGGCGTTGCACGCCAAGGCGAATCGGTCGCACCCCGGGACGGGCGGATGACCGGGCCGGGGGAGCAGCCGGCCGACGCGCCGGCTGGCGAGGTTCCCGACGACGCCGACGACGCCACGACCGCGGAGTTGCCCGCCGCCGAACCGCCGGGTGACGCCGACGGGGCGGCCGACGGCGAGGCCTCCGATACCGAGACCGCAGCGCCCGAGCCCGCCGAGGACCTCGAGGGGCCGCGGCGGCGGGCCCGGCGGGAACGTGCCGAACGGCGCGCCGCCGAGGAGCGGGCGCGGGCCATCGAGCAGGCCCGCCGCGAGGCCAAGCGCCGGGTGCAGGGCAAGCCGGCCGACGAGGCGACGCGGCTCAGTCGCGGCACCGTCCGCGGCCTGAAGGTGCTGGTCTGGTTCATCGTGTTGAGCGTGGTCAGCGTCGGACTGGGGCTGATCCTGTACTTCACGCCGCTGATGTCGGCGCGCTCGATCGTGGTGACCGGCACCGGTGCGGTCACCCGCGAAGAGATCGTCGACACCGCCCGGGTCGCGCCGGGCACGCCGCTGCTGCAGATCGACACCGACACGGTGGCCGACCGGGTCGCCGGCATCCGCCGGGTCGCCAGCGCCCGCGTGCAGCGCGAATACCCCTCGACGCTGCGGATCACGATCGTCGAGCGGGTTCCTTTGGTGGTCAAGGACTTTCCCGACGGGCCGCACCTGTTCGATCGCGACGGCGTGGACTTCGCGACGGCCCCGCCGCCGCCCGGGCTGGCCTACATCGACGTCGACAACCCGGGCCCCAGCGACCCGCCCACCCGGGCCGCGCTGGAGGTGATGACGGCGCTGCGCCCCGAGGTCGCCGGGCAGGTGAGCCGCATCGCGGCCCCGTCGGTCGCCTCCATCACGCTGACGCTCACCGACGGCCGCACGGTGGTGTGGGGCACCACCGACCGCACCGACGAGAAGGCCGAGAAGCTGTCCGCGCTGCTGACCCAGCCGGGGCAGACCTATGACGTGTCCAGCCCGGACCTGCCGACCGTCAAGTAGGAGGAAGCATGCACCGCAGCAGCGTCATCGCCCTGGCGGGACTGGCCGCCGCCCTGGCCGGCTGTGCGCACGGCACCGCCCGGGAGGCCGGCGCCCCGGCCGCCCCGGCGCCGGTCACCACCACCTCGACCAGCGTGCCCCCGCTGATCGGTGGCATGACCACGTGCACCAAGGCGGCGCTCGCCGAGCCCGCCGCCGCGGCGGCACGCGCGCTGGGGCCCAACAACGTCTACACGGTCGACGATCTGCACTGCGCCGACGGCTGGGCGGTGACCAGCGGCCTGCTGGCGAGCCGGGTGGACCCGACGATGGGTGCGCCGACCTCCTTCGTGTTCGAACAGGAGGGCCAGTTCTGGGTAGTGCAGGACAAGGCCAAGGTGTGCGGCACCAATCCGACCACGACCACCGCCCCCGCGGACGCCGCCATTCCGGCCGCGCTCTTCCTGCCCGGGTGCGCCGCGGGCTGATCGCCGCCGGCAACCGGCGACGGAAATTTCGCCCGCGACACGTCGGCGCGCCTCCCCAATCCACGGCGCGCCGGCCATACCGTTCTGGTTGCGCGGAACTACTTGACATAACTCTAAGCCTCTGGTTGAGGTTGAGGGTTAGCCAGGGGCCCAGCGCCACCCGAGCCCACCAGGGAGGAAGACGAGACAGATGACCCCTCCGCATAACTACCTCGCCGTGATCAAGGTCGTCGGAATCGGCGGCGGTGGCGTCAACGCCGTCAACCGGATGATCGAGCAGGGACTCAAGGGCGTCGAGTTCATCGCGATCAACACCGACGCCCAGGCGCTGTTGATGAGCGATGCCGACGTCAAGCTCGACGTCGGGCGCGACTCCACCCGCGGGCTCGGCGCGGGCGCCGACCCCGAGGTCGGCCGCAAGGCCGCCGAGGACGCCAAGGACGAGATCGAGGAGCTGCTGCGCGGCGCCGACATGGTTTTCGTCACCGCGGGCGAGGGCGGCGGCACCGGCACCGGCGGCGCGCCGGTGGTGGCCACGATCGCCCGCAAGCTCGGCGCGCTGACCGTCGGCGTGGTGACCCGCCCGTTCTCCTTCGAGGGCAAGCGCCGCTCGAACCAGGCCGAAACCGGCATCGGCGCGCTGCGGGAGAGCTGCGACACCCTCATCGTCATCCCCAACGACCGGCTGCTGCAGATGGGCGACGCCCAGGTCTCGCTGATGGACGCCTTCCGCAGCGCCGACGAGGTGCTGCTCAACGGCGTGCAGGGCATCACCGACCTGATCACCACCCCCGGCCTGATCAACGTCGACTTCGCCGACGTCAAGGGCATCATGAGCGGGGCGGGCACCGCGCTGATGGGCATCGGCTCGGCCCGCGGTGACGGCCGCGCCCTCAAGGCCGCCGAGGTCGCCATCAACTCGCCGCTGCTGGAAGCCTCGATGGAGGGCGCGCAGGGTGTGCTGATGTCGATCGCCGGCGGCAGCGACCTCGGCCTGTTCGAGATCAACGAGGCCGCCTCGCTGGTGCAGGAGGCCGCGCATCCCGAGGCGAACATCATCTTCGGCACCGTCATCGACGACTCGCTCGGCGACGAGGTGCGGGTGACGGTGATCGCCGCCGGCTTCGACGCCGCCGGGCCCAGCCGCAAGCCGGTCATCGGTGCGGCCGGGGCCCCGATCGCCCCGGGCAGCGCGGGCAAGCTCAGCTCGACGCTGTTCGAGCCCATCGAGGCGGTCAGCGTGCCGGTGCACACCAACGGAAAGACGGTCAGCATCGGCGGCGGCGACGACGGCGGGATCTCCGACGACGACGTCGACGTGCCGCCGTTCATGCGGCACTGATTTGCGCCCACCGGCAGCGATGATCGGGTCCGGATACTGATTTCTGTGACCGTTCGCATCCGCCGCGTGACCACCACCCGCGCCGGCGGGGTCTCGGCTCCGCCGTTCGACACCTTCAACCTCGGTGATCACGTCGGCGACGAGCCAGCGGCGGTCGAGGCCAACCGGGCCCGGCTGGCCGCCGCGATCAAACTCCTCCCGGAGCGGGTGATCTGGATGAACCAGGTGCACGGCGACCGGGTCGAGGTCGTCGACGAACCCCGCACCGAGCCGTTCGAGGACACCGACGCCCTGGTCACCACCACACCGCGGCTGGCGCTGGCCGTCGTGACCGCCGACTGCGTGCCGGTGCTGATGGGCGACGCGCGGGCCGGTGTGGTGGCCGGTGTGCACGCCGGGCGCGTCGGCGCCGCCGATGGGGTGGTGCTGCGGACCCTCGAGGCGATGCTCGCCCACGGCGCCCACGTCGAGGACATCTCGGTGTTGCTCGGCCCGGCCGTCAGCGGGGTCAACTACGAGGTTCCCGAGCAGATGGCCGCCGACGTGGAGGCCCGGCTGCCCGGCAGCCGCACCACCACCGCGGCGGGCACCCCCGGGCTGGACCTGCGGGCCGGGATCGCCCGCCAGCTCGCCGGCGCCGGTGTCACCGCGATCGATGTCGACCCGCGCTGCACGGTCGCCGACCGCAGATTGTTCAGCCACCGCCGCGACGCGCCGACCGGGCGACTGGCCTCACTGGTGTGGATGGAATGACCGCCGGGGAGAACCGCGAGGCCGACCTGGTGAGCGCCCTGGGCGCGTTGCGCAGCCGCCTCGCCCACGCCGCCGAGGCGGCCGGGCGCAACACCGCAGACATCGAACTGCTGCCGATCACCAAGTTCTTCCCGGCCGGCGACGTGGCGATCCTGTGGCGGCTGGGTTGCCGCAGCTTCGGGGAGTCCCGCGATCAGGAGGCGACCGCGAAGATCGCCGAGTTCGGCCGACTGACCGGGGCCGACCGGGGCTCGGTGCACTGGCACATGGTCGGCCAGATCCAGAGCAAGAAGGCCAAACACGTTGCGCAGTGGGCGGATACGGTGCACTCGGTGGCCACCGCCAAGGTGGCCGCGGCGCTGGACCGCGGTGCGCTGCAGGCACTCGCCGAGGGCGGGCGCACCGCGCCGGTGCGGGTTTTCGTACAGATCAGCCTGGACGGTGACACCGAACGCGGCGGGGTGGACATCGGTGACCCGGCCGCCGTCGACGCGATCTGCGCCCAGGTCGCCGACGCCGAGGGCCTGAACCTGGTCGGTCTGATGGCGATCCCGCCGGTGGCCGCCGACCCCGATGCGGCGTTCGCGGCCCTGGCCGCCGAGCACCGGCGGGTGCTGGGCAACCATCCCGGGGCGACGGAGTTGTCGGCCGGGATGTCCGCCGACCTGGAAGCGGCGGTGCGACACGGTTCAACGTGTGTGCGTGTCGGTACGGCGCTTATGGGACAACGTCCTCTAACGTCTCCCTGAGTAGTCACTCCAGTCACATCTTCATCACAGACACCGAACTTCACGCTCTAGAAGGGTCCAGCGATGAGCACACTTCACAAGGTCAAGGCCTACTTCGGGATGGCCCCGATGGATGACTACGACGACGAGTATTACGACGACGACGAACGCGACACCGGCGCCCCGCGCGGGCGTTCCTACGGGCGGCGCGGTGAGCGCTTCGACGACACCTATGCCGGCGGCCGCTACGACGGGCGCGACTACGACGACCCGCGCGGCGACTACGACGCCCCGCCCACCGGCGGCTTCCGCTACGCCGACGAGCCGCGCTACCGGCCCCGCGAGTTCGACGACATGCCGCGGCCGTCCCGGTTTGGCTCGCTGCGCGGCTCGACCCGCGGCGCACTGGCCATGGACCCGCGCCGGATGGCGGAGCTGTTCGACGCCGGCAGCCCGCTGTCGAAGATCACCACGCTGCGGCCCAAGGACTACAGCGAGGCCCGCACCATCGGCGAGCGCTTCCGCGACGGCCAGCCGGTGATCATGGACTTGGTGTCGATGGACAACGCCGACGCCAAACGGCTCGTCGACTTCGCGGCCGGCCTGGCCTTCGCGCTGCGCGGCTCGTTCGACAAGGTCGCCACCAAGGTGTTCCTGCTCTCGCCGGCCGACGTCGACGTCAGCGCCGAGGAGCGTCGCCGGATCGCCGAGGCGGGGTTCTACAGCTACCAGTAGCCCAGCCGGGTGGGCGCTCGTCCGCCGACTCGGTAGGCTGACGGGCGTCGCGCTGGGATGACGCCAGCGATGTCGGCAGCGATGTCGGCAGCGATGTAGGCAATGTCACATCCGCTGTTAGTAAGGACCGGCTTTAGTTGGCGCTGTTCTTCGAAATCCTGGGCTTCGCGCTGTTCGTCTTCTGGCTGCTGCTCATCGCCCGGGTGGTCGTCGAGTTCATCCGTTCGTTCAGCCGGGACTGGCACCCGCGCGGACTGACCGTGGTGATCCTCGAGGCGATCATGACGGTCACCGATCCACCGGTGAAGCTGTTGCGTCGGCTTATCCCGCAGCTGACCATCGGCGCGGTCCGCTTCGACCTGTCCATCATGGTGCTGCTGCTGGTCGCTTTCATCGGCATGCAGCTGGCGTTCAACGCCGCCGCGGCCGCGGCCTGAGGCGGCCCGGAAAGGGGTCGGCAACCTACCCCATCGGGGAGCGGATTTCGATACGCCACGCCGTCCCGGGGCCGGGGAAAGTTTGAAATTCGCTCTTAATTATCGCGCTCAGGCGCAACCGGCGGTTCTGGTGTGACAGGATGGACGCCAGTTACAGTACGGCACGAAGCACGACACACCCGTCCTACACTTTGAGTTCGGTTCGACCGTCCAGATTCGAGGGGGCACACAAATGCCACTTACACCGGCCGATGTGCACAATGTGGCATTCAGCAAGCCACCCATCGGTAAGCGGGGCTACAACGAGGACGAGGTCGACGCCTTCCTCGACCTGGTGGAGAACGAGCTCACCCGGCTGATCGAGGAGAACTCCGACCTGCGTCAGCGTGTCAGCGAACTCGACGCCGAACTGGCCGGCGCCCGCGCCGGTGGGGTTCAGCCGACCCAGGCCATCCCGGCCTACCAGCCGGAACCCGAGCCGGAGCCGGTCGCCGCACCCGTCGCGCAGCCCGTCTACGAGGCGCCGAGCCCCTCGGTCACCGAGGAGCAGGCGATCAAGGCGGCCAAGGTGCTCAGCCTCGCCCAGGACACCGCCGACCGGCTGACCGGCACCGCGCGGGCCGAGGCGGACAAGCTCGTCGCCGATGCCCGGGCCAACGCCGACCAGATCCTGTCGGAGGCCCGCAGCACCGCCGAGTCCACGGTCGCCGACGCCAAGGCGCGGGCCGAGGCGATGCTCAGCGACGCACAGACCCGCTCGGAGACCCAGCTGCGCCAGGCGCAGGAGAAGGCGGACGCCCTGCAGGCCGACGCCGAGCGCAAGCACACCGAGATCATGGGCACGATCAACCAGCAGCGCACCGTGCTCGAGGGTCGCCTCGAGCAGCTCCGCACCTTCGAGCGGGAATATCGGACCCGTCTGAAGACCTACCTGGAGTCCCAGCTCGAGGAGCTCGGCCAGCGCGGGTCCGCCGCCCCGGTCGATTCCGGCGCCACCAACGACGGCGGCGGCTTCAACCAGTTCAACCGGGGTAACAACTAGGTTCCGGTTCGGGCTGGTCCGCCTCGGACGCTCAGCCCGGAGTCACGCTCGCCGCTGCGGAGGTTGATCGATGCTGATCGTTGCGCTGGTGTTGGCGGTGATCGGGCTCGCGGCCCTGGTCACGGCGGTCGTCACCAGCAATGAACTGGTCGCATGGGTGTGCATCGCGGCCAGCGTGTTGGGTGTGATCCTGCTGATCGTGGACGCGATCCGGGAACGCCAGCAGCGCGAGGACTCCGAGGATTCCGAACCGGCGCCGGCCGCCGCCGAACCCGCCACGTCCGACGCGATCGCCTACTCCGCCGAAGATACGAGCTTCGACGCGGACTACCCCGAGGCCGTCGCCGAGGAGCAGCATCCCGACGAGGTGGTCTCCGACGAGCCGGAGTCCGACACCCCCAGCGACGACGAGCCGCAGGTGCCGGCGCCGGCCGAGGAGGACGCCGTCCACCCGGTGGCGGAGGACGCCGAGGGGGAGGGCACCGAGGAGACCCTCGAGGAATCCACCGAGGAATCCACCGAGGAAGCCACCCAGGAATCCACCGAGGAATCCACCGACGAGAGCGGCAAACGCTGACACTCGGGTGATCCAAGCGGCCCGCGGCTACGAAGTACAACCATGGGCATCGAATACGCCAGCATCGTCGACCATCCCCTCGAGGAGGTCTTCGCCTGGCACACCCGTCCCGGCGCGATGCGCCGCCTGGTCCCGCCGTGGCAGCCGATGCGGGTGGTGGCCGAGACGACGTCGCTAGCCGACGGCGTCGCGATCCTCGGCCTGCCCGCCGGGCTGCGCTGGATCGCCCGGCACGATCCGGCCGGCTACGACCCGCCGTACCAGTTCGTCGACGCGCTGTCCTCGGACGGGCTGATGACGCTGCCGCCGCGGGTCATCGGCTGGTGGCGACACACCCACAGGTTCAGCGACGCCGGCGACGAGCGCACCCGCGTCCACGACGAGGTGGACACCACGGTGCCCGGTGCGGCGCTGCGCTCCACCTTCGCCTACCGGCACCGGCAGCTGGCCGACGACCTCGCCGCGCACCGCTACGCCGCGCAGGCGGGTGCGGGCCGGCTCGTCGTCGCGATGACCGGGTCGTCCGGCCTGGTCGGCACCGCGCTGGCCGCGTTCCTGTCCACCGGTGGGCACCGGGTGATCCGGCTGGTGCGCCGCGATCCCACCGGACCCGATGAACGCCGTTGGGAACCAAGCGATCCCGCCCCGGACCTGCTCGACGGCGTGGATGCCGTCGTGCACCTGGCCGGTGAGTCGATCGCGGGCCGGTTCACCGAGGCGCACCGGCGGGCGATCCGCGACTCCCGCATCGAACCGACCCGGCGGCTGGCGAAGCTGGCCGCCGCGGGCGGACCGCAGGTGCGGACCTTCGTCAGCGCCTCGGCGGTCGGCATCTACGGCTACGACCGCGGCGACGCGCTGCTGTGCGAGGACAGCGCCCGCGGCGACGGGTTCCTGGCCGACGTGGTCGCCGACTGGGAGGACGCCACCGGTCCCGCCGCGGAGGCCGGGCTGCGGGTCGTCACGGTGCGCACCGGCATCGTGCAGGCCGCGGCCGGCGGCACGCTGCGACTGCTGCGCCCGCTGTTCTCGGCCGGGCTGGGTGGCCGGCTCGGCACCGGCAGGCAGTGGCTGTCCTGGGTCGGCATCGACGACCTGCTCGACATCTATTACCGCGCCCTCTACGACACCCGGTTGTCCGGGCCGGTCAACGCCGTCGGTCCCAATCCGGTGCGCAACAGCGAGTACACCCGCACCCTGGCCGCCACGATGCACCGGCCCGCGCTGCTCCCGGTGCCGTCGATCGGTCCGCGACTGCTCCTCGGCGAGCAGGGCGCGCGCGAACTGGCCGAGGCCGACCAACGGGTGCTGCCCACCCGGCTGCAGGCGCTGGGCCACCGGTTTCGGCACTCGACCGTCGAGGACGCGCTGGCCCATCAGCTCGGTCACGACCCGGCGCCCGGGGTGCTGTGAGTCAGGGTCGCCACGAGTGCAGGTTGCGCAGCAGCGCGTTCTTCTTGTACTCGTGGCCGGCCATCCGGCCCAGGATGTCGTCGAGCATCACCACGGCATCGGTGATGTAGGGCCCCTTGTTCAGCATCACGCACTCGGCGCGCTCCGCCATGGCGGCGTCGCTTATTTCGGCCCGCGACGGCAGCCCGGTCTTGGCCAGCTGCTCGAGCACCTGGGTGGCCCAGATGACCGGAAGGTGCGCGGCCTCGCACACCCACAGCGTCTCCTCCTGCAGCTCGGCCATCCGCTCGTAGCCGGCCTCCACGGCCAGGTCGCCGCGGGCGATCATCACCCCGACCCGGCGGCGGCGCATCGCGGCCAGGATCAGCTGCGGCAGTCGTTCGAAGGCCTCGAGGGTCTCGATCTTGAGCACCACCCCCAGCCGGTCGTCGCCGAGGCGGCGCAACTCGTCGAACAACCGGATCACGTCCGCGGGCTCGCGCACGAACGAGAACTGGACCAGATCGGCCAGCTCGCTGACGGTGGCCAGGTCGGCGATGTCCTTGTCGGTCAGCGCCGAGATGGGCAGGTCGGTGTCGGGCACGTTGATGCCCCGGCCCGCGCGCAGCTTGGCGGTGCCGTGGGCGGGGCGGTCGATGCGAACGTCGAGGCGCTCGGCCGCGATCCCGGCGACCCGGCCACCCAGCTTGCCGTCGTCGAACAAGACCCGGTCGCCCACCTCGGCGGTGTCGAACACCTCCGGCAGGGTGCAGCCGATGCGGGCCGGCTGGTCGTCGTCCACCGGCGCCGGGGTGCAGTCGCGGGTCAGGTGCAGGATGTCGCCGGCCGACAGCGCGATCCACTGTTCGGTCGGCGGCAGGTCACAGACCGCGGTGGCGTCGTCGGCGCCGACCACCGCGAGCACCGTGCCGGTGCCGACGTAGGTGGTCTTCTCCACGGTGACCACGAACCCGCCGGGCCCGGCCGCTGCCAGCAGTAGCCGCCGCTTGGATCCCCGGGTGTCGTGCAGCCGCAGTTCGTCACCCTCGGCGCGCCGGCCCAGCCAGCCGTCGTCGACCGGCAGCACCGGGAGCCCCGGCTCGGGCGGCGGGACCGGGCGCCGCGCGGCGGTCAGCCAGGCCCGGCCCGCGGAGACGACCTGGCCCAGCGGGTTTCGGCTGGGTCGCAGCCGGAGGACCGGCGGCCCGGGCGCCAGTGGGCCGGTGCGCAGCTTGGGCCCGGCCAGGTCCATCGCCACCAGGCACGGCCGGTCGGTGGCCAGGGCGGCCGAGCGGACGTTGGCGGCCATCGCCTTCCAGGCGACCGGGTCGTCGTGGGCGCAGTTGATCCGGGCGACGCGCATCCCGGCGTCGATGAGCCCGCGCACCAGCCGGGCGTCGCCGGCGGCCTCCGAGGGCAGGGTCACCATGATCCGGGCGGCCCGGTCCTGCGGTGCGGGCCCCAGCAGGGCGGTGGCGTTGCGGTCGAGCAGGCGCGGACCGTCGGAGATCTCGACCGCGGCGTGGTCGGCGGGGTTCCAGCCCCGGCCGCGCATCGCGGCGATCGCCGCCGCGACCCGCTGCAGCGTTGCCTGGACGTGGGCTTCGCTGCGGCCCAGCGACGACAGCCCGAAGCAGGCCAGCCGATACTGCAGGTCGCGGAGGTCGACCTGGCGCATTGCCCAGTAGTGCACCAGATTTGTTGCGCTGCAACGATTTTCCGGGTCGGTGGGGACGATCAGGTGTTGCCACCGGCGCTCGGCCTCGGCCAGCCGGGCCAGCAGCGTTTCGATCTCGCGCTGCAACTCCGCGAGCTCCTCGGCCGCCTCACCCATGCCCGGACGCTAGCCCCGTCAGGTTTCGATTGGGTGAACGCCAGGGGATGTGACCTTTGGCCCACCGCGGTGGCCCCAATGGCCCGCGCACCGGCCCCGAACTTGAACGATGATGGCTTCATGGCGACCAGTGATCCCGTGGTGCTCGACGGTGCGGGTCTGCGGGGGCTGGTCGACGAACTGCGGGCCCGCGGCTACCGGGTGGTCGGACCCACCGTGGGCGAGAACGCGATCGTGCTGGCCGAACTGGACAGCGCCGACGACCTGCCACACGGCTGGGGGGTCGACGTCGGGCCCGGGACCTACCGGTTGCGCCGGCGCGACGATGCGGCCGCCTTCGGCCACTCCGCCGGCCCGCAATCGTGGAAGCAGTTCCTGCACCCGCCGCGCCAGCGGCTGTGGTCGTGCGGACCCGATGGTGCCGACGCCGAGCCGGAGGCCGAGCCCCGGTACGCGTTCCTGGGGGTGCGCGCCTGCGACCTGGCGGCCATGGGGGTGCTGGACCGCGTGCTGTCCGGGGGTGCGCACCCGGACAGCTCGTATGCGGGCAGACGCGGGCAGGCGTTCGTGGTCGCCGTCAACTGCACCGAACCCGGTGGGTTGTGCTTCTGCTCCTCGATGGGGACCGGGCCGTCCTGCGGCGCCGGGCACTCCGCGGCATTCGACCTGGCGCTGACCGAACGTGCCGATGGGGCCGACGTGAGCTACCTGGCAGAGGCCGGCAGCCCGGCCGGCGCGGAGTTGCTGTCGGTGTTGCCGAGCCGCCCCGCCGCGCCCGCCGACACGGCGGCCGCCGCCGAGGCCGTCGCCGCGGCCGCCGATCAGATGGGCCGGGCGATGCCCGAGATGGACCTGCGCCAACTGCTGGTCGACTCCCGCGAGTCACCGCACTGGGCCGAGGTCGCCAACCGGTGTCTTACCTGCGGCAACTGCACGATGGTCTGTCCCACCTGCTTTTGCACCTCCAGCTCCGACGTCACCGACCTCACCGGTGAGCACGCCGAGCGCTGGATGGAGTGGGCATCGTGCTTCGAGTTGGACTTCACGTTCGTCCACGAGGGCCCGGTGCGGCGATCCGGGCCGTCGCGCTACCGGCACTGGCTGACCCACAAGCTCAGCACCTGGCACGACCAGTTCGGCAGTTCGGGCTGCGTGGGCTGCGGGCGGTGCATCGCCTGGTGCCCGACCGGGATCGACATCACCGAGGAGATGGCCACCTTCGCCCGGCTGGCCGAGGCGTCCCAGGACCCCGCCGATGAGTGAGATGGCACCGGTCCCGTACCGGGTGCGCTCGAAGGTGGTGGAGAACGCCGAGTCGGTCACCCTGTGCCTCGAGCCGACCATCACCGAACTGTCCGCGCCGCGCCCCGGCGAGTTCATGATGCTCTACGCGTACGGCGTCGGGGAGATCGCGATCTCGGTCAGCGGCGATCCGTCGTTGACCGACGGCACCATCACCCACACCATCCGCTCGGTCGGCGCGGTGAGCGCCGCGCTGTGCGCCCTGGAACCCGGCGCGACGGTGGGGGTGCGTGGGCCGTTCGGGACCACCTGGGGGCTGGAGGAGGCCGACGGGGACGACCTCGTCATCGTCGCGGGCGGCGTCGGGCTGGCCCCGCTGCGGCCGGTTGTCCTCGGCGCGCTGGCGCACCGCGATCGCTACGGCCGGGTGGTTGTGATCGCCGGCGCGCGCTCCCAGCGTGAATTCCTCTACTCGGCGGAACTGGCCCGCTGGCAGGAGGATTCGCGCCTCGAGGTGCACGTGACCGTCGACGTCCCGATTCAGGGCTGGCTCGGTGAGACCGGGTTCGTCACCGAACCGCTGCGCCGACTGACGTTGCAACCGGACCGGGTGACGGCGTTTCTGTGCGGTCCGGAAGCCATGATGCGGTTCGGTGCGCAGGCGCTGCTGGCCAAGGACATTGCGCCGCAATCGATCCGGGTGTCCCTGGAGCGCAACATGCAATGCGGCATCGGCTGGTGCGGGCACTGCCAGCTCGGGCCGCTGCTGCTGTGCCGGGACGGCCCGGTGGTGGGCTATGACGTCGCCCGGCCGCTACTGGAAGTCGAGGAACTCTGACATGCCCAGCCTCGCCGTCTGGAAATTCGCCTCCTGCGATGGATGCCAGCTGACCATCCTGGACTGCGAAGACGAACTGCTCACCCTCGCCGAGCAGGTGCAGATCGCCACGTTCGCCGAGGCGTCCAGTGCCATGGTCGGCGGGCCCTACGACCTGTCGCTGGTCGAGGGCTCCATCACCACGCCCTCCGACGCGGAGCGGATCCGCGAGATACGCGAGCAGTCAACCACTCTGGTGGCCATCGGGGCGTGCGCCACAGCCGGCGGCATCCAGGCGTTGCGCAACTTCGCCGATATCGGCGAGTTCACCTCGGTGGTGTATGCCCGGCCGGACTACATCCACACCCTGGCCACCTCAACGCCGCCCTCGGCGCACGTCACCGTTGACTACGAACTGCGGGGCTGCCCGATTGACCGGCGCCAACTGCTCGACACCCTGGCCGCGCTGCTGGTGGGCCGCAAACCGCGGCTGCCCGCCGCGACGGTGTGCACCGAATGCAAACGCTCCGGGGTCGCCTGCGTCACGGTGGCCGAGGGCATTCCGTGCCTCGGGCCGGTCACCCACGCCGGCTGCGGTGCGCTGTGCCCCCGGCACCACCGCGGGTGCTACGGCTGCTTCGGACCGATGGCCACCCCCAACATGGGCGCCATGATCCCGCTGCTGCATCTCGACGGCATGTCCGGCGACGACGTCGACCGGGTGTTCAGCACGTTCAACGTCACCCAGTTCGCCGACGAGCGGAGCGCCGAATGACCTCCTCGGCCAACCCATCCCGCCCGGCGTCGTCGCGCACCATCCGCGTCGGCGCGCTGACCCGCGTCGAGGGCGAGGGCGCACTGCACGTCGAACTGCGCAACGGGGTCGCCGAGCGGGTCGAACTCAACATCTACGAACCGCCGCGGTTCTTCGAGGCGTTCCTGCGCGGCCGCGCGCACACCGAGCCGCCCGACCTCACCGCCCGGATCTGCGGCATCTGCCCGGTGGCCTACCAGACCAGCGCCATGAACGCCATCGAGGACGCCTGCGGCGTCACGCTCGATCCGCAGGTGGTCGCGTTGCGCCGGTTGCTGTACTGCGGGGAGTGGATTCACAGCCACGCGCTGCACATCTACATGCTGCACGCGCCGGACTTCCTCGGCGAGCCCGACATCATCAGCGTCGCGCGCAACCACCGCCCCGCGGTGGAGCGCGGGCTGGCGCTGAAGAAGGCGGGCAACCGGTTGATGGAGCTGGTCGGCGGCCGCTCGATCCACCCGATCAACGTGCGGCTGGGCGGCTTCTACTCGGTGCCGAGCCGGGCCGACATGCGGGCGATGGTCGAGGTGCTTCGCGGCGCGCTGGACGACGCGCTCGCCACCGTGGCGTGGGTGGCCGGGTTCGACTTCCCGGATGTGACCGTCGAGCACGAACTGCTGGCGCTCACCGGGGAGCGCTATCCGCTCGAGAACGGGGTGATCGCGCGCAGTGCCGGCCCGGTGTTCCCGATCGCGCAGTTCTGCGACCACGTCGTCGAGACCCAGGTGCCGCACTCCACCGCCCTGCACGCCACCCTGGACGGCCGGGTGCACCTGACCGGGCCGCTGGCCCGGTATTCGCTGAACCACCGGCTGCTCACGCCCGCGGCCAAGCAGGCGGCGGCCGCCGCAGGCCTGGGGGAGCAGTGCCGAAACCCGTTCCGCAGCATCGTGGTTCGCGCCGTCGAGGTGGTGTTCGCGGTCGAGGAGGCGCTGCGGATCATCGACGAGTACGCACCGCCGCAGCCGTTCGTGGCGGTGCCCGCCCGGCCCGGCGTCGGGCACGGGGTCAGTGAAGCCCCGCGCGGGCTGCTCTACCACCGCTACGAGATCGACGACGACGGGCTGATCGAGACGGCGTTGATCGTCCCGCCGACCTCCCAGAACCAGGGGGCGATCGAGGACGACCTGGCCCGGGTGGTGGCCGCGGACGGTGACCTCGACGACGCCGCGCTGACCTCGATGTGCGAGCGCACCATCCGCAACTACGACCCGTGCATCTCGTGCGCCACCCACTTCCTCACGCTGACGGTGGATCGCCGGTGAAGGTCGTCATCGGCCTCGGCAACGATCACCGTCGTGACGACGGGATCGGCCCCGCGGTGGCAGCCGCGCTGGCCGCGGACTGCCCGCCGGGGGTGCGGGTGCTCACCTGTGCCGTCGAGCCGGCGGCGATCCTCGACGCCTGGGAGGGCGCGGAGTTGGCGGTGGTGATCGACGCCGTGCGAGGGCCGCACGCGGTGCCGGGGCGCATCCGGCGTTGCGCCATCGACGAATTGGCCGACCCGGGTGTGATCAGCTCCCATGACCTGAACCTGGCGCAGACCTACGAACTGGCCAGGGTGTTGGACCGGGCACCGCGGCGCGTGGTCGTCATCGGCGTCGATGCCGCCGACACCGGCTACGGTACGGGGCTGAGCGCCGAAGTGGCACAAGCGGTTCCGGAGGCGACAGCGTTGGTGCTCGACGAATTGAGCCGCATCCGGGCCTAGTTGTCGCTCGGTGGTGGTTGCGGTTGGAAGGGTTCGTACCACCACCATTGGGCGCGTTCGCCGGTGGGGCCGGGACAGGGTGGGACGGCGGGTGGGGGTCGGCTGGGGGCGCGGGCGATCGGGCCCGAGCTGAGTGGCTGGCCTTCATCGTCGGTGACGGTGAGGCGCTCGGCGGGTCCGGTGATGGTGATGACGCCGCGATGATGTGCCCGGTGGTGATAGGGGCAGACCAGCACGAGGTTGGACAGTTCGGTGGGGCCGCCGTCTTCCCAGTGCCGGATGTGGTGGGCGTGCAGGCCGCGGGTGGCCCCGCAGCCGGGAACTGCGCACATCGGGTGGCGGTGCTCGAGGGCGCGGCGCAGCCGCCGGCTGATCACCCGTGTGGTGCGTCCGGCGCCGATGAGCTGCCCGCTGCGCTGGAACCAGACCTCGCAGGTGGCATCGCAGGTCAGATAGCGGCGCTCGTCGTCGGACAGCAGCGGCCCCAGGTGCAGGGCGGCGGCGCGCTTGTCGAGGTCGAGGTGCACCACCACGGTGGTGTGCGCGCCGTGCGGGCGGCGGGTGGCGTCGGCGTCCCAGCCGGCTTCGACCAGACGCAGGAAGGCTTCGAGGTCACCGGGCATCGGCGGCGCGGACTGCGAGGCGTCACCGTGGGCCTGTTTCCAGTCGGTGATCAGGGCTTCGCGGTGGGCGTTGATGGCGGATTGGACCTTGGCGGCCTCGGCGTGCGGGAGTTTGATGCGCCACCACGTGAAGTGCTCATCGGTGTTCTTGGTGATCGAGGCCTGCTCCTGCGGGCGGGGGTCGGGGTCGGGTCGCGGTTCCAGGCTCACCGCGGTGCGCAATTGGTGGACCGAGGCCACCGACGCCAGCTGGGCGTAGTGCTCGTCGGATCCGTCGGCCGCGCGGGCGGCGATGACCCCGACCTGATCCAGCGACAGCCGGCCCTGCCGCAACGCGCCGACGCAGCGGGGAAAGGCCGCGCTGCGCTGCGCGACGGTGGCGATCGTCTTGGCATTGGCGGCCGAGGCGCCCAACTTCCAGGCCACCAACGCCGCGATCGACCGGGCGCCGGTGGCCCCCCACAACTCGTCGCGATCCACCTCGGCCACGATCTCCACGATGCGGCCGTCGAGGGCATTGCGCTGACCGGCCAACTCCGCCAACTCCCCGAACAGCGCATCAAGGCGCTCAGATGGAGTAGCGACCGCGGTCGAGGACATAACCCCATCGTCGCACCGGGGTACGACAATTCCGCGGTCTGAGTCAGCCGGTGACCCGGTCGAGGAACCCGCGAACCAGCCGGCGCAACCGGCGGGCGGCGTCGTCGATGTGGTGCGAGGTGTGCGCCCGCAGGTCGTCCTGGTGCAGCCCGAGCCGCCCGAGGTCACCGTCGCCGCCGCCGCGCAGGTCGTCGGTGATCCACAGCTCCAGCAGGTCGTGGTCGAGTTCCGGGTGGAATTGCAGTCCCATCGCCCGGCCCTTGACGAAAGCCTGTGAGGCGCTGTCGTTTCGGGCGATCTCGACCGAACCCGGTGGCGGGGTGAACCGGTCGAAATGCCACTGGAACCACGGGCCCTCGGGCACCAGATCGTGGTCGCTGCTGTGCACGTGGTGCCAGCCGACCTCGGGGGAGTCGGAGCGCTGGACCGATCCGCCGAGTGCGGTAGCCACCAACTGGCCGCCGAAACACACCCCGAGCACGCCCACCCCGGCGTCGACCGCGCGCCGCACGGTCGCGATCTCGTCGGCCACCCAGGCCAGCCGCTCGTCGTAGACCGCCCACCGCGAGCCCAGCGGCACGATCACGTCGTAGCGGGTCGGATCCGGGAAGCTGACCTCGACCACGGGGTCGTCGGGCCGATCGGCGGGAACCACCTCGAAGGTGTCGACGTCGAAACCGAGTTCGGTGAACGTCTCGCCGAGCAGCGCCTCCGGGGCGATGGGATCGTTGTAGATGAACAGGACCTGACCGGACACGCGTTCAACCTATGCCAGCGGGCGGATTATTTCGCGGGCGGCAACGGTGGCGCGTGGCCGGGTGCCAACTCCGCGCCGATGCGCCGGAACAAGGTGTCGGCCTCGTTGCGGTAGTCACCGGTTGCGTCGAAGGCGTCCTGGGCGAAGGTGACGGCGACGGCGATCGCGATCTTCTCCGCGGGCAGGTACGCCTCGATCGCGGCGTACCCACCGAACATCGGGTTCTGCAACAGCCAGTCGCCCGACAGCACCACGCCCAGACCATAGGTGTAGAAGTCGGTCTGTGGGCCGCAGGTCGGGCATCCGGGCTGGGCGCGGGTCCGGCCCCGCAACTCGGGCGAGACCATCCGCTGATAGGACTCCCGCGACAGCAGCCGCCCCGACCCCAGGCCGGCGGCCGTGGCCTCCAGGTCGTGGATCGTCGTCGTCTGCACCGCGCCGTGGGTGATGGTCCAGGACGGGTTCCAGAACGTGCTGTCCTCGTAAAACGATGTGCTGGGCGGGATTCCGAGCGCCTGGCGGCGTTCCGAGGAGAACGCGTGCAGCGCCGGTTCCGGGATGGCCGGGGTGAACGAATTGGTGGTGCCGGTCAATCGCAGCGCGCCGAGCACCTCGTCGCGCAGCAGGCTCGGCATATCCCGGCTGGTGGCCTTCTCGAGGGCCAGCCCGAGCAGCACATAGTTGGTGTGGGCGTAGTTCCAGTTGGTTCCGGGCGGGTACAGCAGCGGCTTGTTCACCGCGTAGCTCAGCAGCTGCTGCGGCGTCCACTGCCGGAACGGGTCGGCCAGGAAGGCCGCCTCGAACTCGGCGTTGCCGAGCACGTAATCGGGGTAGCCGGAGGTCATCTGGGCCAATTGGCCAAGCGTCACGCGGTCGGCGTTGGGCACGTCGGGCAGCCATTTGGCCAGCTTGTCGTCAAGGCCGACCTTGTTCTGGTCGACGAGACGCAGCAGCAGCGTCGCCACATAGGAGATCGCCACCGCGCCGTTGCGGAAATGCATCGTGGTGCTGGCGGGTACTCCGGTCATCGACTCGCCCAGGGCGCGGGTGAGCACCTCCTCGCCACCGACCGTGACCCGCACCAGCACCGCCTTGAGATGGGCGGCCGCCATGGTGTCCCGCACGATCTTCAGCACCGCGTCGGCCCTCGCCGAGGCGGCTGCCGGCGGCGCACCGGCCGGCGCTGCGCAGCCGGTCAGCAGCGTCGTCACGGCGGCCGTGGCTACCAGCGCCCGACGCAGGCCGGCGCGTCGAGGACCTTGTATCCTGGCGCGCAGGATGCCCCGCGGCCGCGGGGCGAGCACGGCCGGCACGGGTGAAACCATGAGTGTGTTCTACACCGCTCTGCTCTGGCTGGTCGTCGCCGCGCATTTCGCGTTCCTGATCTACCTGCCCAGCGGCGGCTTCCTGGCCCTGCGGTGGCGGCGCAGCATCTGGCTGCACGTCGCCGTGGTGCTGTGGGGCGTCGGGAGCGTCGTGCTGCACTTCTGGTGCCCGTTGACCGGACTCGAGCAATGGACCCGTTCCAGAGCGGGTATGCCCCCGCTCAAGTCCGGCGGATTCATCGACCATTACGTCACCGGGGTCATGTATCCCTCCGGTGGCACGGGCTACGCACAGACCGCGGCGTTCACCGCCGTGCTGGTGTCGTGGTTCCTGTACGCCATCACGGCCCGGCGGCGTTCGGTGACCGAGGGGGCGCGCGAACGTGTCGGAGCAGTGGTTCCTCACCGCGGAGGAACGCGGTAATTCCTGGCAACCGGCGCGGCTGGCCGGGCGGTGGTGAGCGGGCCACCGATCGAGCGGTGAGCAGCACGAAGGGGTGGTTGCGAGCGCAATCAGGATAATGACGGCATGAACGTCTCCGTGTTGGTCTGGGCCGTCACCTGCGCGGTCATCCTCGGGCTGTTCGTCTTCGACTTCTACGCCCACGTCCGGGTGCCGCACGAGCCGACCTTCCGCGAGTCGGCGATCTGGTCGTCGGTCTACATCGGCCTCGCGGTGATCTTCGGCCTCGTGGTGTGGTGGCTGTGGGGCGGGGAATTCGCTGGCGAGTACTTCGCCGGCTACGTCACCGAGAAGGCGCTCTCGGTGGACAACCTGTTCGTGTTCACGGTCATCATGGCGACCTTCGCGGTGCCGCGGGAGTTCCAACAGAAGCTGCTGCTGATCGGCATCGTGATGGCGCTGGTGATGCGCGCCGGGTTCATCGCCGTCGGGGCCGCGGCCATCAGCACGTTCAGCTGGGTGTTCTACATCTTCGGGATCTTCCTGGTGCTCACCGCCGCCAAGCTCGCCCGCGAGGCCGGCCACGAGAAGGAGGTCGAGGAGGAACGCGACAGCCGGATCATCGCCCTGGTGCGGCGATTCGTGACCACGACCGACGACTACGACGGCGACAAGTTCCTGACCACCGTCGACGGCAAGCGGGCCGTGACACCGATGTTGTTGGCGCTCATCGCAATCGGGTTCACCGATCTGCTGTTCGCGCTCGACTCCATCCCGGCGATCTACGGCCTCACCGAAGAGCCCTACATCGTGTTCACCGCGAACGCGTTCGCGCTGATGGGCCTGCGGCAGTTGTACTTCCTGATCGGCGGTCTGCTCGACCGCCTGGTGTACCTGTCCTATGGGCTGTCGCTGATCCTGGCGTTCATCGGCGTGAAGCTGGTGCTGCACGCGCTGCACGAGAACACCCTGCCGTTCATCAACGGCGGCGCGAAGGTGAAGGTGCCGGAGATCTCGACCGGTCTGTCGCTCAGCGTGATCGGGGTGATCCTCGTGGTCACCACCGTCGCCAGCCTGGTGAAGACCAGGACGCGGGCGGCCTGACGGAGCGGCGATCGGCGAGTACGCCAACCGGGCTCGGGATCGGTTCGCGGACAGTCCGATCCGCGGGTTCGAGCCGCACTCAGGCCATGAACCGGCGACTGAGCGCGGTCATCATGTCGAGAACCTGCCGGCGCTGGACCGCGACCTGCCGCACCTCGTGCTGGAGGTGCCTGACCTGGTGGGTCCAATGCTGACGCTGGCAGCGCGCCAGCCGCTGGCGTAACGTCGCCGATTCCTTGTCGATCAGCGCCAGCTGGTCCTGCAGCTCGCCGAGGAAGTACGAGGCTTGGGCGCGGTCGTGCTCATGCTCTGCGGAACTGTCGCCGCGGATGTCGGTTGCGACACTCATAGCCTGGCGACCGTACCGGAACGGCGGGCCCGTCGGCGAGTTCTTCACACGGTTGTAACGCGAAGGCACAGTGCCGCAAATGAATTCAACTTCGGGCCTGGAGAGGGGCCCTCACCTCGACGGCAGTGCCATGCTGTCGTAGTCGACGGACAACTCGGCAAGAGCCGTGCGGGCGTGGCGTTCGACGAACAACGGAACGAACTCGCGGATTCGTGCGCCGCTGAACCTGTCGTGCAATTCCTGAACCACGTCGGCAATCGTCGCCGCCGACAGGGTCGGGTATTGGACCGACAACCGCTCGACGGCGTCCCTGAGTTGCTCCCGCTCGTCCCTGGCCCCGACCATCATCTCAGGTTCGCATCGGGTTGGGTTGCGGTCAACCGGTGCGACGTCCGGCAGTCCACCGCTGGTGTCCGAGGGGGGACTTGAACCCCCACGCCCGTTAATAGGGCACTAGCACCTCAAGCTAGCGCGTCTGCCATTCCGCCACTCGGACCTCGCCCCAAACGGGGCGCCTAAGGCTATCGGATTCGTCAGCCGAGTCCCAAACGGCGCTAGGCGGCGGGCATCCGGTCGGCGATCTGGCGGGCGATCGCGGCCGCCGCCGAGGTGGGCCCGTCGGCGCTGCACGCCTCGACATCGACGGCGACGTTGCCGTGCACGGTCAGGGCTCGCTGGCAGGCCCACCGCTCGGGGCTCTGCTCCTCCCGCGACACCGCGAGGACGTCGTGGTCGGTGCTGATCTGGCCCACCGACCAGACCTGTTCGGGGCCGATGGGCTGGGGGTAGGTGAGCTGGCGGTTCGAGCAGCCCGCCCAGTTCTGCTGCGAGGCCTCGAAGAAGTCGGTCGCGGCCCGGGCGGTGGGGAACAGCACCACGGCCTGCACGGCGTAATGCGACCAGGCGGTGGCAGTCGGCGGTTCCCGCAGCACCTGGCCGTGCACGGCGGTCCAGCCGGTGTCGGCGTAGACGTCCTGCTGGGCGGCGCCGCCCACGGCGAGGCAGTTCCGGTCGGCGAAGAACATGCTGTCGTTCCAGGGCTTGGTGACCTCGCGGGTGACGACGACGTCATCACCGGACATGGCCGCGCCCACGTCCGGGGCCGCAAGCAGCAGGCCGGGCAGCGCCTCTGGGGTGGTCAGCGGTGCGCGGGGCGCGGGCATCGCGGTGCCCGAGGTGGTGGTCGCGCAGCCACTGATCGCCACGCACGCGAGTGCCGCGAGCGCCGGCAGACGGGAGGTCACCGGTAAATCAAACAGCATCTCGGCGTGTTGCGCATGTGGTTGGAGAGAACAATGTGGTAAAGGGGGCTTCAGCCTGCCGCCGCTGCCCCGGCGCCGGGGCAATGGTAGGAAAGGGGACTGTGACCACTCCCGTCGACGAGGTCGTCGATCTCGTCAGCGCCCTGATCCGGTTCGACACCTCCAACACCGGTGAACTGGAGACCACCAAGGGTGAGGCCGAGTGCGCCCGGTGGGTGGCCGAACAGCTGCGCGAGGTCGGCTACGAGACCGAGTACGTCGAGTCCGGGGCGCCCGGGCGTGGCAATGTATTCGCCCGCCTTGCCGGGGCGGATCCCAGTCGCGGTGCGCTGCTGGTCCATGGGCATCTCGACGTGGTGCCCGCAGAGCCGGCGGACTGGAGCGTGCACCCGTTCTCCGGGGCGGTCGCCGACGGCTACGTGTGGGGCCGCGGCGCGGTCGACATGAAGGACATGTGCGGGATGATGATCGCCGTCGCCCGGCACTTCAAGCGCGCGGGCATCGTCCCGCCGCGTGATCTGGTGTTCGCCTTCGTCGCCGACGAGGAGGCCGGCGGGAAATACGGCGCCAGGTGGCTGGTGGAGAACCGGCCGGACCTCTTCGACGGCATCACCGAAGCGGTCGGCGAGGTGGGCGGCTTCTCGCTCACGGTGCCGCGCCGCGACGGCGGGGAGCGCAGGCTGTACCTGATCGAGACGGCCGAGAAGGGCATGTTGTGGATGCGGCTGAAGGCCCGCGGCCGGGCCGGGCACGGGTCGTTCATCCACGACGACAACGCCGTGACGACGATCGCCGACGCGGTCGCCCGGCTGGGCCGCCACCAGTTCCCGATCGTGGTGCACCCGGCGGTCGACGAGTTCCTCACCGCGGTCGCCGAGGAGACCGGCTACACCTTCGACCTGGATTCACCCGACCTCGACGGCGCGATCGCCAAGCTGGGCTCGATCGCCCGGATCGTCGGCGCCACCCTGCGCGACACCGCGAACCCGACCATGCTCAAGGCCGGTTACAAGGCCAACGTGATACCGGCGACCGCCGAGGCGGTGATCGACTGCCGGGTGATCCCCGGCCGTCAGGCGGCGTTCGAACGCGAGGTCGACGAGATCATCGGCCCTGATGTCACCCGCGAGTGGGTCACCGAATTGCCCTCGTACGAAACGGAATTCGATGGCGACCTGGTCGAGGCGATGAACGCCGCGCTGTTGGCCGCCGACCCCGAGTCGCGCACGGTTCCGTACATGTTGTCCGGCGGGACCGACGCCAAACACTTTGCCCGACTTGGTATCCGGTGCTTCGGCTTCATCCCGCTGCGGCTGCCGCCGGAGCTGGACTTCGCCGCGCTATTCCACGGGGTCGACGAGCGGGTACCCATCGACGCACTGGAGTTCGGTGCCCGGGTGCTCGAGCGTTTCCTGACCAACTGCTGATGAGAAGACGAAAGGATCACCCATGGCTTTTGACTACAACCCGTACGACTTCCTGCCCGAGCTGCCGGGTTTCACGCTGACCAGCACCGACATCACCGACGGCAAGCCGCTGCGCAAGGCTCAGGTCAGCGGCATCATGGGCGCCGGCGGGGAGGACGTCTCGCCGCAGCTGAGTTGGTCAGGCTTCCCGGAGGAGACTCGCAGCTTTGCGGTCACCGTCTATGACCCGGACGCGCCGACCGCCTCGGGCTTCTGGCACTGGGCGGTGGCCAATCTGCCCGCCACCGTCACCGACCTGCCGTCCGGGGTCGGCGACGGCTCGGTGCTGCCGGGCGACGCGCTGACGCTGTGCAATGACGCCGGCATGCGCCGGTTCATCGGCGCCGCCCCGCCGGCCGGGCATGGCGTGCACCGCTACATCGTGGCGGTGCACGCGGTGAAGGTGGAGAAGCTGGAACTCGCCGAGGACGCCAGCCCGGCCTACCTCGGCTTCAACCTGTTCATGAACGCGATCGCGCGGGCCACCATCCACGGGACCTACGAACAGAAGTAGCCCACCTTCACCGCCGAGCAGACGCAAAATCGCACGATGTCGGCCTAGCGGATGCGATTTTGCGCCTGCTCGCGCAGGCAGATTCAGCCCGCGGAGCCGACCGCCTTGGCCAGTGACGCGAACCCGCCGGCGTGCAGCCGTGCGGCGATCCCGTCGTGAATGCCCTTGGCCCACTGGCCCCCGCCGTAGACGAAGCCGGTGTAGCCCTGCAGCAGCGCCGCCCCCGCGGTGATCCGCTGCCACGCGTCCTCGGCGGTCTCGATACCGCCGACGCTGATCAGCACCAGCTGGTCACCGACCCGGGCGCGCAGCCGGCGCAGCACCGCCAGGGCCCGATCGGCCACCGGCGGCCCCGATATCCCGCCGGGGCCGAGCGCGTCGACGCCGGGGGTGCGCAGCCCGGCGCGCGAGATCGTGGTGTTGGTGGCGACGATGCCGGCCAGGCCCAGTTCGACGGCCAGGTCGGCGACCGCGTCGACGTCCTCGTCGGACAGGTCGGGTGCGATCTTGACCAGCACCGGGGTCGACGTCTCGGCCAGCACCGCGGTCAGGATCGGCCGCAGCGCCTCGACGGCCTGCAGGTCACGCAGGCCCGGGGTGTTGGGGGAGCTGACGTTGACCACCAGGTAGGCGGCCAGCGGCCCGAGCAGCCGGGCGCTGGACCGGTAGTCGTCCACCGCCCGCTCCGGCGGGGTGGCCTTCGACTTGCCGATGTTCACCCCGATCGGCACGTCGGGATGGTGCCGCGCCAGCCGCAGCGCCAACTGGCCGGCGCCGTGATTGTTGAACCCCATCCGGTTGAGCAGCCCGCGGTCGGCGGGCAGCCGGAACAGCCGCGGCTGCGGGTTGCCCGGCTGCGCCTGCGCGGTCACGGTGCCGACCTCGGCGTAGCCGAATCCCAGCGGCCCCCAGGTGTGCAGGCCCAGGCCGTCCTTGTCGAAGCCGGCGGCCAGTCCGAGCGGCCCCGGGAACGACACCCCGAACACGGTGCTGGCCAGGATCGGGTCGTGCGGGGCCAGCGCCCGGTGCAGCTGTCGGCGGGCGGGTTCGGTGGCGGTCGCGGCCCGCAGCGCGGCGAAGACAAGCGTGTGGATGCGTTCGGGGGGCACCGTGAACAGCGCCCGCCGCAGCGCGGCGTACATCACAATCCGGGCTGATCGGCGTCGAGACGGGATTTCTTGCGCCGCAACAGGACTCGTCGGCTTCCGTCGGTATAGAGCCGGACCCTGGTGAGCTCCCAGCCGCGGTATTCGGCCTCGATCGAGAGCCGGGTGGAGGCACTGATCCGGGTGACCTCCGGGGGCAGCCGCAACGGAATCCACTCGTAATCGTCGGACAGCTCGACCTCCCAGGCTGCGGGCATCCGGCCGCGGTGTGCCGCGCTCACCGGGCGCCCGCCGCGTCGCGGATCACCTGGACCCCGGCCCCGGAGCCGGACACGACGTAGAGCGTGTCCGACGCGTCGTCGAAGGCCAGCGAGTTCGGTTGCTGCACGGTGGGGTAACGCACCTTCTCCACGGGGATTCCAGTAGCGAGATCGTAACCAACCACGATATTCGCCGCCGTCTGGGAAACCCACGCGAGACGCCGCGAACCGGCCAGCCCGTAGGGCGCCTCCGGCACCGGGTAGGCCTGCCGCTCGATCAGCGGGTCGACGCCGAATACCAGCAGCTGACCCCCGCGGGTGTCGGCCACCAGCACTCGGCCCAGCGGGTCGGCGGCGATCGTGGTGGCGCCCTCACCGGCGCGCAGGGACTGCTGCGGGTTGCCCTCGTCGTCCAGTGCGGTCACCGACGTCTGTCCCCGGTCGAGCACCACCGCGATGTTGCCGTCGGTGGCCAGCGCGTCCACCCGGGCGAAGATCTTCACCTTGCGGGTGACCTTGCCCGCCAGGTCCAGGGTGTAGGCGCTGCCGTCGGCGCTGCCCAGCACCAGCCGGCCGTCGGCGCGCCGGGCGATCGCGGTGAAGTCGGTGTCGGGCTCGTCGGGGATCGATACCCGGGTCGCCGTCCCGGCGGCCAGGTCGGCGGTGAAGTAGCCGCCCCGCGTCGCGGCGACGGCAGATCCCTTGCCGTCACCGGCCACCGCCGTCGCGGGCCCGGGCAGCGCGACGGTGCGGGCGGTGCCGGTGGGGCCGATCAGCGTCAGCGAGGCCGGGGCCTGCGGGTCGGTGCCGGGGGTGAAGACCACCAGCGAAGAGGTCGTGGGGTCGAACAACGCGGCCGCCGGCCGCCCGCCCAGCGGCAGTACGCGGCCGGCCGGGCTGGTCGTTTGTGCGGGCGCCACCGCCGGGGCGGCCGGCTCGATGGTGGGCGGCGCGACGTCGATCGGGCTGGACGAGCACGCGGTGGTCAACGCCGCCACACCCAGGAAAACGCCAACGGACCTGCGAAAAGTCACGCGGTTTACGAGCCTTGGCAACGGGTAGCCCCCGGGATGTGTGCGTCTGCAAGCGATGTCGGTACCGACCGTCGTCCGAGAAGTCTAGGTGCCGCGGCGGGAAGCACTTTGCTTCGTATGCCGGTTCCGAAGCCGTAAGTGGCGTTATGGTGACCCCATGACGATGGCGGCGACCCCGGAGTCAGCGGGCCGTGAGTTCACCATCGAGGACATCTCGACGGGCGTTTTCGCCAGCGGGTTCGGTCACCTCGGTGACGGTCGCAGCTTCTCCTTCCACACCCACCGCGGTCAGCTGATCGTCGAGGTGTACCACCCCCGGCTGGCCGGCCCGGTGCCACAGGCCGAGGACGTGGTGGCCACGGCCACCCGCAGCCTGGCCGATTTCGACGTCGACGACGAGCGCAGCCTGGCCGCCGAGGTCCGGGACGCCGTGGCCGACGCGCAGCCGGTGCCGCGCCCGGCGCGCTGAGCGAGCAGGCCGGTCCAGTACGGTCGGCGGCGTGGATGTCACGCCGATGTCGTGGGTGCAGGTCGTGGTCCTTTCGATCGTCCAGGGCCTGACCGAGTTCCTCCCGATCTCGTCGTCGAGTCACCTCGCGATCGTGTCGCGGGTGTTCTTCGCCGGTGACGCGGGCGCGTCGTTCACCGCGGTGTCCCAGTTGGGCACCGAGGCGGCCGTGATCATCTACTTCGCCCGGGACATCGGCCGCATCCTCAAGGCCTGGTTCAACGGGCTGCTGATCAAGGCGCACCGGGACAACGTCGACTACCGGCTGGGCTGGTACGTCATCATCGGCACGCTGCCGATCGTCGTGCTCGGGGTGGCGTTCAAGGACTTGATCCGCGGTGAGGTCCGCAACCTGTGGATCATCGCCACCGCGATGCTGGTGTTCTCCGCCGTCATCGCCGCCGCCGAGTACGTCGGCAGGCAGAACCGCCACGTCGAACAGCTCAGGTGGTCCGACGGCCTGCTGGTCGGCATCGCGCAGTGCCTCGCGCTGGTGCCCGGGGTGTCGCGGTCGGGCTCGACGATCAGCGCCGGCCTGTTCCTGGGGCTCGACCGTGAGCTGTCTGCTCGGTTCGGATTCCTGCTCGGCATTCCGGCGGTCGTGGCCTCCGGGCTGTTCTCGCTGCCCGACGCGTTCCACCCGGTGACCCAGGGGATGAGCGCCACCGGTGCACAATTGATCGTCTCCGTCGTCATCGCCTTCGTCGTCGGCTTCGTGGCCGTCGCCTGGCTGCTGCGCTTCGTCGCCCATCACGCGATGTACTGGTTCGTGGGCTACCGGGTGATCCTGGCGCTGACCGTGATGGCGCTGCTGGCGACGGGGGTGGTGGCCGCGGTATGACCGTCATCCTGCTGCGGCACGGCCGGTCGACGTCCAACACCGCGCACACCCTGGCCGGGCGCTCCGAGGGGGTCGAACTCGACGACAAGGGCCACGCCCAGGCCGCCGCCCTGGTCGACCGGGTGGCCGGGCTGCCGATCAAGGCCCTGGTGCGGTCCCCGCTGCTGCGCTGCCGGCTGACGCTGGAGCCGCTGGTCGCCGCGCTCGGGCTCGATCCGCTGGTCGACGAGCGGCTCTCGGAGGTGGACTACGGCGACTGGACCGGACGAAAGATCGGTGAGCTGGTCAAGGAACCGCTGTGGTCGGTGGTGCAGCAGCAGCCCAGCGCGGCGGTGTTCCCCGAGGGCGAGGGTCTGGCGCAGGTGCAGGCCCGCGCGGTGGCCGCGGTCCGCGAACATGACCGGCGACTGGCCGACGAACACGGCGGCGATGCGCTGTGGGTGGCCTGCACCCACGGCGATGTGATCAAGGCCGTTGTCGCCGACGCCCTGGGCACCCACCTGGACAGCTTCCAGCGCATCACCGCCGACCCCGCTTCGATGAGCGTGATCCGTTACACACCGCTGCGCCCGTTCGTGGTGCACGTCAACCACACCGGCGCCGAACTGGCGTCCGTGCTGAGCGCCCCACCACCGCAGCAGGGCGAGAACGGCGGGGGCGACGCCATCGTCGGCGGTTCCACCGACTGAAAACCGTCACCGGTACGGGACAGCGGCGAGTTACGGCTGAGATGCTTCTGCCGGTATTTTGGAAGTGACCATGGCCCGCGCAATTCACGTCTTCCGCACCCCCGACCGCTTCGTGGCCGGGACCGTCGGGCAGCCCGGAAACCGGACGTTCTACCTGCAGGCCGTGCACGACAGCCGGGTGATCTCGGTGATGCTGGAGAAACAACAGGTCGCGGTGCTGGCCGAGCGGATCGCCGCGCTGCTGATCGAGATCAATCGCCGGTTCGGCACCCCGCTGCCGCCGGAGGCCGACCCCGAGGACCTCAGCCCGCTGATCACCCCGGTCGACGCCGAGTTCCGGGTCGGCACCATGGGTCTGGGCTGGGACTCCGAGGCGCAGACGATCGTGGTCGAACTGCTGGCGGTCAGCGACACCGAGTTCGACGCCTCGGTGGTCCTCGACGACGCCGAGGAGGGTCCCGACGCGGTCCGGGTGTTCCTCACCCCGGAGTCGGCACGCCAGTTCGCCACCCGTTCGCACCGGGTTATCTCCGCGGGCCGGCCGCCGTGCCCGCTGTGTGACGAACCGTTGGACCCGGCGGGCCATATCTGCGTGCGCACCAACGGATACCTGCGGGGGGCCCTGTCCGGGGCCGACGACGATCTCGACTCGTGACGGCCGCCGACGAATCCTCGGCCCGGGAGGTGTTGCGCCGCGGCGAGTTGACCGTCCTGGGCCGGATCCGGTCGGCCAGTAACGCCACCTTCCTGTGCGAGGCCGCCGACGGCGAACGGACCGTGCACTGCGTCTACAAGCCGGTCGCCGGCGAGCAGCCGCTGTGGGACTTTCCCGACGGCACGCTGGCCGGCCGGGAGCTCGGCGCCTACCTGGTCTCGGCCGCGCTCGGCTGGGACATCGTGCCACACACCATCATTCGCGACGGACCTGCCGGTCCGGGCATGCTGCAGCGGTGGGTCGACCAGCCCGAGGACACCCAAGACGCGGAGACCGCCGCGCCGACCGGCCCGCAGCTGGTCGACCTGTGCCCGGCGGATTCGGTTCCGTCCGGCTATCTTCCGGTGCTGCGCGCCTACGACTACGCCGGTGACGAAGTCACCCTGGTGCACGCCGACGACCCCCGGCTGCTGCGGATGGCGATCTTCGACGTGATCGTGAACAACGCCGACCGCAAGGGCGGGCACATTCTGGCCGGGGTCGACGGCCGGGTGTACGGCGTGGACCACGGGGTCTCGCTGCACACGGAGAACAAGCTGCGCACCGTGCTGTGGGGCTGGGCGGGCAAACCGGTCGACGACGAGTCGCTCGAGGCGATCTCCTGCCTGCACGAACTGCTCGGCGGGCCGCTGGGTGAGGAACTGTGCAGCCTGATCACCCCCGCCGAGGTGGCCGCGCTGCGCCGGCGGGTGCGCGGCGTGCTGGACGAACCCGTGATGCCCGCCCCGGACCGGCGTCGCCCCATTCCCTGGCCGGCGTTCTAACCGGCCGGTTCCCAGTGCAGGATCCCACTGTCGGCCAGCAGGGACATGTGCAGCCGGCCGTCGGCGAAGCGGTAGCTGCGCACCTGCCCCAGGGCCGTGGTGACCCGCTGCTCGAGTGACGGCTGCGGGCAGAACATCCGGGTCAGCGCCATCGGCCCGAAGGTCAGGGTGCCCGAGTCGGGGCCGCCCGGCGCGGCCTGGAAGGTGCTGTTGCCGCGGTTGCAGTCGACGCGGAACGCGGCGCGTTGGTCCGCGCCGAAGGAGACGGTGTACTTGCCGGGGTCGTCGACGGCGGTCGTGCCTTGTTCGTCGCTCATCGACTCCAGGCTCACCAGGCGCCAGTTCGTCCCGTCCAGCGGACGGTCGGGCGGGGAACTCGGTCCGCACGCGGTGAGCGCGACGGCCACCGCGCCGAGAATCTGGAACGTCCGCACCGCCCGCAATCTACCCGCGGCCCGCCCGGCGTCGCGGACGCCGACTCGGCGATACTGACGTGGTGAGTCTGACCGACGCGGCCCTGGCCGCCGACCTCGCCGAATCGGCGGGCCGGCTGCTGCTGGCGGTGCGCGCGGAGGTCGGCCACGACTATCCCTGGGAGCTCGGCGACGCCGGCGACATGCGAGCCAACGAGCTGATACTGCGGCGGCTGCGCGCCGAACGGCCGGGTGACGCGGTGCTCTCCGAGGAGGCCTACGACGATCTCAAGCGGATACACGCCGACCGGGTGTGGATCATCGACCCCCTGGACGGCACCCGGGAGTACTCGATGCCGGGCCGCACGGATTGGGCGGTGCACGTGGCGCTGTGGCAGCGCACCGGAGCCGCCGGGCCGGCGACATCGGGAACAGCGCCGGGCGCCCATGACGGCGCCATCACCGACGCCGCCGTGGCCCTGCCCGCGATGGGGGAGGTGCACCGCAGCGACACCGTAACCGGTCCCGCCACAACGCAATCCGGTCCCATCCGGATCACCGCCAGCTCCAACCGGCCGCCCGCGGTGCTGTGGAAACTGCGCGACCGGCTCGACATCGAGTTCGTCCGGATCGGCTCGGCGGGGGCGAAGGCGATGGCGGTGGTGCGCGGCGACGCCGACGCCTACATCCACGCCGGCGGGCAGTGGGAATGGGATTCGGCCGCCCCCGCTGGTGTGCTGCAGGCCGCCGGGTTGCACGCCACCAGACTGGACGGCTCGCCGCTGCGCTACAACCGGCCCGACCCGTATCTGCCGGATCTGCTGATGTGCCGCCCCGACGTCGCGGACCTTTTGCTGGACGCGATGTGGCTGGCCAGCTGAGCACCGCCCGGACCAGCCCCTAGAGTCGTCTGCATGCAGTCGTGGCCGGCCGTCGAGACACCGCAGCTGCCCGGGCGCGGGCCGCAGCTGCGTCTCTACGACAGCGCCGACCGCCAGGTGCGGCCCACCGCGCCCGGACAGACCGCCACGATGTACGTCTGCGGCATCACCCCCTACGACGCCACCCATCTCGGCCACGCCGCCACCTACCTGGCCTTCGACCTGGTCTACCGGGTGTGGCTGGACAGCGGCCACCGGGTGCACTACGTGCAGAACGTCACCGACGTCGACGACCCGTTGTTCGAGCGGGCCGCCCGCGACGGCATCGACTGGCGTGATCTCGGGGCGCGGGAAACCCAGCTGTTCCGCGAGGACATGACCGCCCTGCGGGTCCTGCCGCCGCACGACTACGTCGGCGCCACCGAGGCCATCGCCGAGGTGGTCGAGTTGGTGGAGAAGATGCTGGCCTCCGGCGCGGCGTACGTCGTCGAGGACGCCGAGTATCCCGACGTGTACTTCCGCGCGGACGCCACCGTCCAGTTCGGCTACGAGTCGGGCTACGACCGCGACACCATGATGCGGCTGTTCGCCGAGCGCGGCGGTGACCCGGACCGGCCCGGCAAGGCCGACGAACTCGACGCGTTGCTGTGGCGCGCCGCGCGCCCCGGCGAGCCGAGCTGGCCGTCGCCGTTCGGCCCCGGCCGGCCGGGCTGGCATGTCGAATGCGCCGCGATCTCGTTGAGCCGCATCGGTTCCGGGCTCGACGTCCAGGGCGGCGGCAGCGACCTGATCTTCCCGCACCACGAGTTCTCCGCCGCACACGCCGAAAGCGTCACCGGTGAGCGCCGGTTCGCGCGCCACTACGTGCACGCCGGCATGATCGGCTGGGACGGGCACAAGATGTCCAAGAGCCGGGGCAACCTGGTGCTGGTCTCCCGGCTGCGGGAGCGGGGAGTCGATCCGGCCGCGGTCCGGCTGGGCCTGCTGGCCGGGCACTACCGCAGCGACCGGTTCTGGAGCGACGCGGTGCTGGCCGATGCCCAGGCCCGGCTGCACCGCTGGCGCGCCGGCGCGGCGCTGCCCGCCGGCCCGGACGCCACCGACGTAATCGGCCGGGTCCGCCGCTACCTGGCCGACGACCTGGACACCCCGAAAGCGCTCGCCGCCGTCGACGGTTGGATCACCGACGCCCTGGAGTACGGCGGGCACGACGCGAGCGCACCCGCAGCGGTGGCCGCGGCGGTCGACGCGCTGCTCGGCGTTCCGCTGTAGGACCCGTCCGCGAGAAGGCCGGTTCGGGTAGCTTTTTCGTCATGAGTTCCGTGAACGGCAAGGTCGTCTTCATCACCGGTGGCGCCAGCGGTGTCGGGGCCGAGGTGGCCCGCCGCCTCTACGACAAGGGCGCCAACCTCGTGCTGGCGGACCTGGACAAGGAACGGCTCGACCGCTTCGCGACATCGTTCGAGCAACGCCGGGTGGTGTATGCACCCGTAGACGTGCGCGACCTGTCGTCGCTGCAACGCCTGGCCGACCAGGCGGTCGAGCAGTTCGGCGGCATCGACATCGTGATCGCCAACGCGGGGATCGGCGTCTATGGGTCGGTGCTCAACGTCGACCCGGCGGCGTTCAAGACCGGTATCGACGTCAACGTGATGGGAGTATTCAACACCGTGCGGGCGGCACTGCCGTCGGTCATCGATCGCCGTGGCTATGTCCTGGTGGTTTCGTCGCTGGCGGCGTACGCGCCGATCGCGGGCTCGGCGTGCTACAGCTTGGCCAAGGCCGGGGTCGAGCACTTCGCCAACGCGCTGCGCCTGGAGGTGGCCCACCACGGGGTCGACGTCGGTACCGCCCACATGTCGTGGATCGACACCCCACTGGTGCGGGACGGCACCGCGGAGTTCTCCTCGATGCGTGCCGCTATCGAGGAGATGCCGGGACCGCTGAGCAAAATCACCTCGGTGCAGGCCTGCGGCGCGGCCTTCGTCAAGGGCATCGAGCGGCGCCAACTGCACATCAACTGCCCGGGTTGGGTGGGCCTGTTCCGCTGGCTCAAGCCGATCCTGTCGACCCGGGTGGGGCTGCCGCTGCTGCTCAAGGGTGCTGACCAACGGCTCGCCCAGATGGACGCCGAAACAGCGGGCCGGCACCTGAATGCCCGCATCGCGGAACTGGACGGCAGGTGAGGGGTCGCGCGGTTGCGGCCGCACTGCTGCTGATGATGACCGCCGGCTGCGGCGGTGCGGACAGGACCAAGGACACCACCACCGCGACGGCCGGGCCGTCGACGTCGGCCGGGGCGCCGAGCCCGGAGCAGGTCCGCACCATCGCCAAGGAGGCCTACGTCTACGGCTTCCCGATGGTGGACAGCTACCGCATCCAGCACGCGTACTTCGTCGATCCGAACAGCCCGGAGTATAAGGGCCCGTGGAACGAAGTACACAGTGTAGCAAGGGTTTTCACACCGGCCGACACGGCGGTGCAGACCCCGAACTCCGACACGCCGTACTCGATGCTCGGCGCCGACCTGCGCGCCGAGCCGCTGGTGCTGACCGTCCCGCCGATCGAGGAGGGTCGCTACTTCTCGGTGCAGTTCATCGACGGCTACACCTACAACTTCGCCTACGTCGGCAGCCGCACCACCGGCAATGGCGGCGGCAAGTACCTGCTGGCCGGGCCGGGCTGGAACGGCGAGAAACCGGCCGGCATCGACCAGGTGATCAAGGCCGACACCGAATTCGCGCTGGGCGTCTACCGCACCCAGTTGTTCGGGCCCGACGACCTCGACAACGTCAAGAAGATCCAGGAGGGTTACACCGCCCAACCGCTCTCGGCGTTCCTGGCCCAGCCCGCGCCGCCGGCCGCCCCGACGATCGACTGGCCGGCGCCGCTGACCCCCGACGAGCAGAAGACCTCGCTGAGGTTCTTCGACCTGCTCGACTTCACGCTCCGCCTCGCCCCGACCATGCCGTCGGAACAGGACGTCCGCGCGCGATTCGCCTCGATCGGGCTGACCGGTGACGGCACGTTCCGCTCGGAGTCGCTCAGCCCCGAGCTGCAGCAGGCCTTCACCGACGGAATGGCCGACGCCTGGGCGCAGTTCGCCGCCTTCAAGAAGGACAAGATCGACACCGGCGAGGTGAAGTCCGGGCAATTGTTCGGCACCAAGGAGGAATTGCGGGGCAACTATCTGTACCGGATGGCCGGTGCGGTGATCGGCATCTTCGCCAACTCCAACGCCGAGGCGATGTACCCGGTGCTGGCCACCGACGCCACCGGGCAGCCGCTGACCGGGGCCAACAACTACACGCTGACGTTCCCGGCCGGTCAGCTGCCGCCGGTGAACGCCTTCTGGTCGGTGACCATGTACAAGCTGCCGGAGAGCCTGCTGGTGGAGAACCCGATCAACCGCTACCTGATCAACTCGCCGATGCTGCCCAACCTGGTCAAGAATCCCGACAGTGGGCTGACGATCTACATCCAGCACACCTCGCCCGGCCCGGACAAGGAGCCGAACTGGCTGCCCGCCCCCGACGGTCCGTTCCAGATGTTCATGCGGCTGTACTGGCCCAAAGCCGAAGCCCTGGACGGCAGTTGGCAACCGCCGAAGGCGGTAAAGGTCGGCTGACTACAGCGCCACGATGTCGTAGGCGCCGACCTGGCCGGACAGGAAACGCAACTGGTCGGTCGAGGAGCCCAGCGTCTGCTCGATCCCGGTCAGGCGCGCGGCGTAGTGCGCCACCGGATACTCGGCGGTGACGCCGATACCGCCGTGCATCTGGATGGCCTCCTGCGCGATGTGCCGCCCGGAAAGCCCGATCTGCAGCTTGGCCCGGGCCGCGACCACCGGATCCAGCCGGCCGTCGGCGATGCACATGGCGGCGTAGTAGTTCATGCTGCGCGCCAGTTCCAGTGACACGTACATGTCGGCGGCCCGCTGGGTCAGAGTCTGGAACGTCTTCAGCGGCACGCCGAACTGCTTGCGCGCCTTGAGGTATTCCGTCGTGAGTCCCAGCGCCTCGTCCATCGCGCCGACGGCCTCGGCGCACAGCGCCGACGAGTAGCGGATCAGCGTCGCGTGGATGCGGGCGACGGCGTCGCCCCCCTCGCCGAGCGGTTCGGCGGCGGCGCCGTCGAACACGATCTCGGCGCCGCGCTGGCCGTCGAACGTCCGGTAGGGCTGGCGGCTCGTCGCTTCGGCGTCCACCAGGAACAGCCCGGCACCGCCGCCGGGCAGCGTGGCCGTGACAACCAGGACGTCCGCCGAATCGCCGGCCAGCACAGGGTTTTTCCGGCCGGTGACGGTCCACGAGTCGCCCTGCTGGGTGGCCCGGGTCGCCAGCGCGTCCGAGCCGCGCAGCCCCGGCTCGAGATGGGCGAGCGCCAGCAGTTTCTCGCCGGCGGCCACCTCGTCGAGCAACGCGCGCTGCGCGTCGCTGCCCAGTTCGGCGATCACACCGCCCGGGATGAGCGCCGCCGCGGCCACCGGTTCGGGGGCCAGCCGGCGGCCGATCTCGGTCATCACGACCATGATCTCGATCTGGCCGGACTCCTCGGGCTCGAAACCCAGTCCCAGGATGCCGATCTCGGCCAGCTGGCGCCAGACGTCGCGGCTCCAGCCGAGCTCGGACTGCACCACCTTGTTGCGGCTCTCGGTGTCGTAGCTGCGCGAGAGCACATCGCGTGCGGTGTCGGCCAGCAGCTGTTGTTCTTCGGTCAGGTCAAAGTTCATGTCACAGCCCCAGAATGGTCGAGGAGATGATGGTGCGCTGCACCTCGTTGCTGCCGCCGTAGATCGATGTCTTGCGGAAGTTGAGGTAGCGCGGCGCGGCCTGCTGCGCCCACTGCGGCGAGTCGATGCCGTCGCCGGCCTCGAACGGAAGCGCGTCCGGCCCGGCGACCTCCACCAGCAACTCGGTCACGGCCTGCTGCAGCTGGCTGCCGCGCAGCTTCAGGATCGATGACGCCGGGTTGGGCTTGCCGGTGCCCTCGTCGCCGCTGACCCGCAGCTGGGTCAGCTCGAGGGCCAGCAGCTCGTTCTCGATCTCGGCCACCCGGGAGGCGAACAGCGGGTCCTCCAGCAGGGTCCCGTTGCCGACGGTGGTCTTGGCGGCGCGCTCCTTGACGTCGGACAGCCACACCTTGGTGGTGCCGATGCGAGCGATCCCGGTGCGCTCGTTGGACAGCAGGAACTTCGCGTAGCTCCAGCCCTGGTTCTCCTCGCCGACCAGCTGATTGGCCGGCACCCGGACGTCTTCGAAGAACACCTCGTTGACCTCATAGCTGCCGTCGATCAGCTTGATCGGCCGCAGCGTGATGCCGGGTGTGGACATCTCCACCAGGATGAACGAGATGCCGGCCTGCTTCTTCGGCGCGTCCGGATTCGTGCGGGCCAGCACGAAGATCCAGTCGGCGAACTGACCCAGCGTGGTCCAGGTCTTCTGGCCGTTGATCACGTAGTCGTCGCCGTCACGGACCGCGACGGTGCGCAGCGAGGCCAGGTCGGAGCCGGCCTCCGGCTCGGAAAAGCCCTGGCACCACCAGATGTCGAGGTTGGCCGTCGCCGGCAGGAAGCGCTCCTTGATCTCCTGCGACCCGAACTGGGCGATCACCGGCCCGACCATGCTGGCATTGAATGCCAGCGGCTCGGGCACGGAGGCCAGCCGCATCTCGTCGGCCCACAGCTGCCGCTGCAGCGGTGACCAGTCCTTGCCGCCCCACTCCACCGGCCAGTTCGGCACCGCCAGCCCGGCCTTGTTGAGGATGCGCATCGTGGTGACGATGTCGTCGGGCCAGATGAGCTCGTCATTGCGGGCCCGGTCCCGGATCTCGGCCGGAATCTCGGTGGTGAAGAACGTGCGCAACTCGTCGCGGAATTTCGCGTCCTCGTCGCTCAGAGCCAGCTGCATTGCGACCTCACTTCGTCGTGGTGGCTACTCGTCAGTACCCGACGTGAAACGGTATCGCAGCCCCACCAACCGGTCGGCAGGAACACCCCTGTGGTCAGGATTTCGACAGCACTTTCTTGTCGGTGCCGTGATCGGGCCGACTCAGCCCCGGAAGCCGGGACCGCGCCTGCGCAGGTAGCGCTCGAACTCGGCGGCCAGCGCATCGCCGTCGACCTTGGACAACGCCTCGTTGACGTCCACCTCGGCGTCGCCGCGTTCCTCGAGTGCCGCGACGTACTCGGCGATCTCCTCGTCCTCGGCGGTCATCTCGGTGACGGCCTGCTCCCACTCCTCGGCCTGCGCGGGCAGGTCGGCCAGCGGCACCTCGATGTCCAGGACGTCCTCGACCCGCCGCAACAGCGCCACGGTGGCCTTGGGGTTGGGCGGCTGAGACACGTAGTGCGGGACCGCGGCCCAGAACGTGACGGCGGGAATGCCCGCGGCCACGCAGGCGTCCTGGAACACCCCGGCGATCCCGGTCGGCCCCTCGTAACGGGTCTCCTCCAGGCCGAAGAACTTCGCCGAGTCGGGGGAGTAGGCCGCCCCGGACACCGGCACCGGCCGGGTGTGCGGGGTGTCGGCCAGCAACGCCCCCAGGATCACGACGGTGTCCACGTTCAGCTTGTCGGCGATCGCCAGCAGTTCGGCGCAGAAGGTCCGCCACCGCATGTTCGGTTCCACCCCGTGCATCAGCACGATGTCGCGGTCCGAACCCGGCGGCCGGCAGTGCGAGATCTGCATCGACGGCCACACCAGCTCGCGGGTGACGCCGTCGATCTGGCGGATCACCGGGCGATTCACCTGGTAGTCGTAGTAGGACTCGTCGTCGATCTCGATGATCGGCTCCGCCTCCCAGATCGCGTCGAGGTGCTCGAGCGCGTCACTGGCCGCGTCGCCGGCGTCGTTCCAGCCCTCGAACGCCGCCACGATGATCGTGTTGGACAGTTCCGGCAGGTCCGGGCCCTTGGCGCCGCGAAAGTTCGACGAGGTCACAAGTTCAGCGTAAGGCCTGCCCGACCGCCAGGAGCCGCAACGCGACGACGCCACTCCCTGCTGGCCGCGCCCACCTCGGGCGCGTCGTCGCCCGCCCCGTCGTCCCGGTGAGAAATACCTTCGGCAGCAAACTGGTTACGCTTGAGGCCTGTGGCATCGCCGGCAACGTCGGCGAGCCGTCGCCAGCGACTAGTGGGTGTCCGAACGTCGATCGGATGACGACGTAGACTTTTCTCGGTCGAGAGGCGTTGCAACGGTTGTCCGGGGGACCCGAGTCCCCTGGTATCCGCCACGCTCGGCAGAGTCAAGGACGCCTTCCGCTACGGAAGGAACGTGTGTGAGCGCCGTCAAGCCGAACTTCGAGCCGAACATCCGCGCGGACTGCACCGAGGAACTGACGGCAGCCCTGCGCAAGCGGATCGTGGTGATCGACGGCGCGATGGGCACGGCGATCCAGCGCGATCGGCCGGACGAGGCCGGCTACCGCGGCGAGCGCTTCAAGGACTGGCCGAGCGACCTGGTCGGCAACAACGATCTGCTGACCCTGACCCAGCCGCACATCATCGCGGGCATCCACCGCGAGTATCTCGAGGCGGGCGCCGACATCCTGGAGACCAACACCTTCAACGCGAACGCGGTCTCGCTGTCCGACTACGGCATGGAAGAGCTGAGCTACGAGCTCAACTACGCCGGCGCCGCCCTGGCGCGGTCGGCCTGTGACGAGTTCAGCACCCCGGAGCGGCTCCGGTACGTCGCCGGGGCGCTGGGGCCGACGACGCGGACCGCGTCGATCTCGCCGGACGTCAACGACCCCGGAGCCCGCAACGTCTCCTACGACCAGCTGGTCGCCGCCTACCTCGACGCCGCCGCCGGCCTCGTCGACGGCGGCGCCGACTTGCTGATCGTCGAGACCATCTTCGACACCCTGAATGCCAAGGCCGCGATCTTCGCCCTCGAGACGCTGTTCGAGGACCGCGGCCGCCGCTGGCCGGTGATCCTGTCCGGCACCATTACCGACGCCTCCGGGCGCACGCTGTCGGGTCAGGTCACCGAGGCGTTCTGGAATTCGATCCGGCACGCCAGGCCGCTCGCGGTCGGCCTCAACTGCGCGCTGGGCGCGCCCGAGATGCGGCCCTACATCGCCGAGATGTCGCGGATAGCCGACACGTTCGTCTCCTGTTACCCGAACGCCGGGCTGCCCAACGCCTTCGGCGAATACGACGAGTCGCCGAAGCGTCAGGCCGGTTATGTCGCCGAGTTCGCCGAGGCGGGCTTCGTCAACCTGGTGGGCGGCTGCTGCGGGACCACGCCTGCGCACATCGCCGAGATCGCCAAGGCCGTAGAGGGCAAACCGCCGCGGGCGGTGCCCGCCATCCCGGTCGCCACCCGGCTGTCCGGCCTCGAGCCGCTCAACATCGACGACGACTCGCTGTTCGTCAACATCGGTGAGCGCACCAACATCACCGGCTCGGCCCGGTTCCGCAACCTGATCAAGGCCGAGGACTACGACACCGCGCTGTCGGTCGCCCTGCAGCAGGTCGAGGTCGGTGCGCAGGTCATCGACATCAACATGGACGAGGGCATGATCGACGGCGTCGCCGCGATGGACCGGTTCACCAAGTTGATCGCGGCCGAACCCGACATCAGCCGGGTGCCGGTGATGATCGACTCCTCCAAGTGGGAGGTCATCGAGGCCGGCCTGAAGAACGTGCAGGGCAAACCGATCGTCAACTCGATCTCGTTGAAGGAGGGCGAGGAGAAGTTCGTCCGCGAGGCGCGGCTGTGCCGCAAGTTCGGCGCCGCCGTCGTCGTGATGGCCTTCGACGAGCAGGGGCAGGCCGACAACCTGGAACGCCGCAAGCAGATCTGCGGGCGCGCGTACCGCACCCTGACCGAGGAGGTCGGCTTCCCGGCCGAGGACATCATCTTCGATCCGAACTGCTTCGCGCTGGCGACCGGCATCGAGGAGCACGCGTCCTACGGGATCGACTTCATCGAGGCGTGCGCCTGGATCAAGGAGAACCTGCCCGGGGTGCACATCTCCGGCGGCATCTCCAACGTGTCGTTCTCCTTCCGGGGCAACAACCCAGTGCGGGAGGCGATCCACGCCGTCTTCCTGTTCCACGCCATCAAGGCCGGCCTGGACATGGGCATCGTCAACGCCGGTGCGCTGGTGCCCTACGACTCCATCGACCCCGAGCTGCGGGACCGCATCGAGGACGTGGTGCTGAACCGCCGCGGGGATGCCGCCGAACGGCTCCTGGAGATCGCCGAGCGGTTCAACAGCACCGATCAAGCCGAAGATCCCGCCGCCGCCGAGTGGCGCAGCCTGCCGGTCCGCGAGCGGATCACGCACGCGCTGGTCAAGGGCATCGACGCGCACGTCGACGACGACACCGAGGAACTGCGGGCCGAGATCGCCGCCGCGGGCGGTCGCCCGATCGAGGTGATCGAGGGCCCGCTGATGGACGGCATGAACGTCGTCGGCGACCTGTTCGGCTCCGGCAAGATGTTCCTGCCCCAGGTGGTGAAGTCGGCCCGGGTGATGAAGAAGGCCGTGGCCTACCTGCTGCCGTACATCGAGGCGGAGAAGCAACCGGGCGATGCCGACAACACGAACGGCACGATCATCATGGCGACGGTCAAGGGCGACGTCCACGACATCGGCAAGAACATCGTCGGGGTCGTCCTGCAGTGCAACAACTACACCGTGGTCGACCTCGGTGTGATGGTGCCCGCGCAGAAGATCCTCGACGCGGCCAGGGAGCACGACGCCGACATCATCGGGCTGTCCGGCCTGATCACCCCGTCGCTGGACGAGATGTCCAACTTCGCGGTCGAGATGGAACGCGAGGGCCTCGACATCCCGCTGCTGATCGGTGGCGCGACCACCTCGCGCGCCCACACCGCCGTCAAGATCGCCCCCCGGCGGTCCGGTCCGGTGGTGTGGGTCAAGGACGCGTCCCGTTCGGTGCCGGTGGCCGCGGCGCTGCTCGACGACCGGCAGCGGCCGGCGCTGCTGGAGGCCACCGAGAAGGACTACGCGTCGCTGCGCGAACGGCACGCCCAGCGCAACGAGCGGCCGATGCTGACGCTGGAGAAGGCCCGCGCCAACCGGACCCCGATCGAGTGGAACGGGTACACGCCGCCGGTGCCCGCGCAGGGGCTGGGCGTGCGGGAGTTTTGCGACTACGACCTCGCCGAACTGCGCGAGTACATCGACTGGCAGCCGTTCTTCAACGCCTGGGAGATGAAGGGCCGCTTCCCCGACATCCTCAACAACCCGGCTTCGGGGGAGGCGGCGCGCAAGCTGTACGACGACGCGCAGAAGATGCTCGACACCGCGATCAAGGAGAAGTGGCTGACCGCCAACGGGGTGATCGGCTTCTTCCCGGCGAACGCCGTCGGCTCGGGGAGCGAAGACGTCGAGGTCTACACCGACGACACCCGCACCGAGGTGCTGACCACGCTGCACAACCTGCGCCAGCAGGGCGAGCACCGCGGCGGCATCCCGAACCGGAGCCTCGGCGACTTCATCGCGCCCAGGGATACCGGGCTGGCCGACTACATCGGCGCCTTCGCCGTCACCGCCGGGCTCGGCAGCGCAGAGAAGATCGCGGAGTTCAAGGCCGCGCTGGACGACTACAGCGCGATCCTGCTGGAGTCGATCGCCGACCGGCTCGCCGAGGCGTTCGCCGAACGGATGCACGAACGGGTCCGCAAGGAGTTCTGGGGCTACCAGCCCGACGAGCACCTGGACAACGATGAACTCATCGGTGAGCGCTACGTCGGCATCCGCCCCGCCCCCGGCTACCCGGCCTGCCCGGAGCACACCGAGAAGGTGACGCTCTGGACGCTGATGGACGTCAAGGAGCGCACCGGTATCGAGCTGACCGAGTCGATGGCGATGTGGCCCGGCGCCGCGGTCAGCGGCTGGTACTTCTCGCATCCGCAATCGCAGTACTTCGTGGTCGGGCGGCTGGCCCAGGACCAGGTCGCCGACTACGCCAAGCGCAAGGGCTGGACCCTGGCCGAGGCGGAGCGCTGGCTGGCCCCCAACCTCGGGTACAACCCGGAGGACTGAGACCAACGGCCGCAAGGCATTCCGCGCGGATTCGTTCCCCGTCGGGACTGCGTGGCACAATCGTGCGGTGCGAGCGGTCTTGTGGGACATGGACGGCACCCTCGTCGACTCCGAAAAGCTTTGGGACGTCGCGCTCAAGGAGCTCTACAACCGTCGTGGCCGGGTGCTGGCGCCCGAGGTCCGCGACGCCACGGTGGGCGGTTCGGCCGATGGTGTGATCCGCATCGTCTTCGACGATCTGGGTCTGGATCCGGATCCCGACCACATGGCCGAAGTCGTCGACTGGATGCACGACTACGTCGGCGAACTGTTCGCGACGGGGTTGCCGTGGCGTCCCGGCGCCCGAGAACTGCTCGACGCGCTGCTGGCCGCCGACGTCCCGATGGCGCTGGTCACCAACACCCGCCGTGCCCTGACCGAGAATGCCCTCAATACCATTGGCAGGAAGTACTTCTCGACCAGCGTCTGCGGTGACGAGGTGCAAGTGGGGAAGCCCGCTCCGGACATCTACCTCCGCGCCGCCGACCTGCTCGGCTTCGACGCGGGTGACTGTCTGGCGATCGAGGATTCGATCACCGGCTCCGCTTCCGCCGAGGGCGCCGGTTGCCCGGTCCTGGTGGTGCCCAACGACGTCGAGGTGCCCACCAGTCCCCGTCGCCGACACGTTGCGTCGCTGTCCGGGATGGGCATCCGCCACCTGCTGGACATCTACTCCGAATTGCAGCCCGCTGTCGGTGAGCGCTCGGCCTGAGGCTGCTGGTCAATATCGTCGTGTCGCCGGTCCGACTGTGCGAAGGTAGTCCTCACTGAGTTCGCGCAGCGCTGCGGAAAGGACCCCTCATGGCCGGGCAGGGCCCCATCGACGACACACCGTCCGCGATCACCGACGAAGATTTCTCCTCCGGCGGAACCGCCGTGCGGATCGCCTCGGTGGCCGCCCTCGGCGGCCTGCTGTTCGGCTACGACAGCGCGGTGATCAACGGCGCGGTGTCGTCGATCCAGGCCCACTTCGGCATCAACAACGCCTCCCTCGGGTTCGCGGTCGCCTCCGCGCTGCTGGGTGCGGCCGCGGGTGCCATGACGGCCGGGCGGATGGCCGACCGGCTCGGTCGCATCGCGGTGATGAAGATCGCCGCGGTGCTGTTCCTCATCAGCGCCATCGGCACCGGCCTGGCCACCAGCGTGTGGCTGATCGTGCTGTTCCGCATCGTCGGCGGCGTCGGCGTCGGCGTGGCGTCGGTGATCGCGCCCGCCTACATCGCCGAGACGTCGCCGCCGCGCATCCGGGGTCGCCTCGGTTCGCTGCAGCAGCTGGCGATCGTCTCCGGTATCTTCCTGTCGCTGGCGATCGACTACGCGCTGGCTCACCTGGCCGGCGGCGCGAGCAAGGACCTGTGGTTCGGGCTGGAGGCCTGGCGCTGGATGTTCCTGATGATGGCGGTGCCCGCCGTCCTGTACGGGGTGCTGGCCTACACCATTCCGGAGTCGCCTCGTTATCTCGTTGCCAGCCATCGCATTCCGGAAGCCCGCAAGGTGCTGACGATGCTGCTGGGTGAGAAGAACCTTGAGATAACCATCGATCGCATCCAGAGCACGCTGCAGCGCGAGGACAAGCCGTCCTGGCGGGATCTGCGCAAGCCCACGGGCGGCCTCTACGGCATCGTCTGGGTCGGCCTCGGCCTGTCGATCTTCCAGCAGTTCGTCGGGATCAACGTGATCTTCTACTACTCCAACGTGCTGTGGGAGGCGGTCGGCTTCGACGAGAGCCAGTCGTTCCTGATCACGGTGATCACCTCGGTGGTCAACATCGTGACGACGCTCATCGCGATCGCGCTGATCGACAAGATCGGCCGCAAGCCGCTGCTGTTGATCGGTTCGACGGGCATGGCGGTGACGCTGGCGACGATGGCCATCATCTTCGGCACCGCGCACCAGGTGAACGGCACGCCCCAGCTGGGCGACGTGACCGGGCCGGTCGCACTGATCGCGGCCAACCTGTTCGTCGTGGCCTTCGGCATGTCGTGGGGTCCGGTGGTGTGGGTGCTGCTCGGCGAGATGTTCCCGAACCGGATCCGGGCCGCGGCGCTGGGCCTGGCCGCGGCGGGGCAGTGGGCGGCCAACTGGCTGATCACGGTGACCTTCCCGCAGCTGCGTGAGGTCCTCGGCGTCGCGTACGGCTTCTACGCGCTGTGCGCAATCCTGTCGGGGCTGTTCGTGTGGAAGTGGGTCATGGAGACCAAGGGCGTGTCGTTGGAGGACATGCACGCCGAACTGCTCCACGAGGAGAAGCCCACCCCGGCCTGACCGGCCAGCCGTGCCCTTGATGTCGCCCGCCCGGCAGCCGGACACCGCCCGGCGCATTCTGAGGCCGTCGAAACAGGCGGCGCCCCTCTACAGGGTTCGGACAGTCCCTATCAATTGACATACACTGTCAATATTCGGGGATACTCGGTCGAAGTCGTCATGGTCAACGCCGACGGCGCGTCAAGGGAGAAATCGATGACCGACACCTCTTGGGTGGTAGCACGTCGGCGCGGGCGTCCGCCGGCCAGCGACGCGGCGGCGACCCGCGAGCGGATCCTGGTGTCCGCCCGCGAGATCTTCGCGGAGGTGGGTTTCGAGGCGACGACGTTCCATGCCGTGGCGACCAGGGCGGGACTGACCCGGCCCGCGGTCAACAACTACTTCGCAAGCAAGTCGTTGCTCTACGGCGAGGTCATGTGCCAGGTCAGCAACGGGGTGCTTGAGGGCATCCACCTGGCCGCCGCGGCGCCGACGCTGCGCGAGCAGGTCGCCCTGTTCGTCGAAGTCGCGCTGGTGAGCCGGGGCGACGACCCGTCGGTGGCCGGCTTCCTGGTGCAGGCCGCCCTGGAGGCCAGGCGCAGGCCGGGTCTGGCGGGCGGCGAGTCCGACGCGGTCGCGTTGATCGAGCAGTTCGTGCGCAACGCGGTCAGCGCCGCGGACCGGCGCGGCGAACTGGCGCCCGGAGTGGACCCCGAGGTGCTGGCCGACACCCTCGTCGGCGTGGTCTGGGGGATGGCCTTCCAGATCAGCAGCAATGCCCGCCCCGTGGTGGCCGAGGTGGGACTGTTGCTGAGCCGCGGCTGGCTGCGCGACCGATAGCGCTACGGCAGGTCGGTGTACTGCCAGCCGGCCCCGCCCGCGGAGAACGTGAAGCCCTTCTCCGTCTGCTCGGACATGCACGAGATACCGGCGTCCTGGGCGTTGCAGCGGAACCCGGCGGCCGCGAGAATCTTGTTGAGCGGCAAGGTCTTCGCCGGCCCGGATGCCGGCTTGAACGCGTCGGCGGGCACCGCCGCGAACTGCGGATCGCCCTGGTAGCGCACCACGATCGCGTTCGGCGGGGCGGCCTGCCCCCGGTCGTCGGTCACGCTGCGCGGGGCGCCGGCGATCCCGAGACTCCCGCCCGCCGACTGGCAGCCCGCCCACATGCGCGCCACGATCACGCAGCGCCAGGCACCGCTCGGCGAGATGAAGTAGTAGCCGCCGTCGCCGATCGGGGTGTCGGCGAAGAAGTCGAACGCATTGACCAGCTTGTCGTTGCTGGGCCGGGTCGGGGCGGTCGGCGGCGGCGCCTCGGTCTGCTCGGCCTTCTCCCCGGTGTTGACCACCGTGTTCGAGCAGCCGGCCGCGACCGCAACCAGGATGGCGGCCGGCACCAGCCAGGCCCATGATGCACGCACGTGACGGCAGCCTAGCCGCAGCGCGGAGAAACCGCCGTGACGGTGCGGTGCGCCGCATGAAACAATCGCTGCCCGTGAAGACCTTCGAGGAGTTGTTCGCCGAACTGGGGGAGCGGGCCCGCACCCGTCCCGCGGGCAGCGGCACCGTGGCCGCGCTCGACGGCGGCGTCCACGACCTCGGCAAGAAGGTCCTCGAGGAAGCCGGCGAGGTGTGGCTGGCCGCCGAACACGAGACCGACGAGGCGCTGGCGGGGGAGATCAGCCAATTGCTGTACTGGACGCAGGTGCTGATGATCGCGCGCGGACTGACCCTCGACGACATCTACCGAAAGCTCTGAGTGGCTGCCATGTTGCGTGTCGCGGTCCCGAACAAGGGGGCGCTGTCCGAATCCGCCGCGGAGATCCTCTCGGAGGCCGGCTACCGGCGCCGGAGCGACCCCAAGGACCTGACCGTCATCGATCGGGCCAACGGTGTCGAGTTCTTCTTCCTGCGGCCCAAGGACATCGCCATCTACGTCGGCTCCGGCCAGCTGGACTTCGGGATCACCGGGCGCGATCTGGCCGCCGAGTCGGACGCCCCGGTGCGGGAACGGCTGGCCCTGGGGTTCGGATCGTCGAGTTTCCGCTACGCCGCCCCCGCGGGCCGGGAGTGGACGGTCGCGGATCTCGCGGGCAGGCGAATCGCCACCGCCTACCCCAACCTGGTCCGGAAAGACCTGGCGGCCAAGGGAATCGACGCGACGGTGATCCGCCTGGACGGCGCGGTGGAGATCTCGGTGCAGCTCGGTGTCGCCGACGCCATCGCCGACGTCGTGGGATCCGGGCGCACGCTCGGCCTGCACAACCTCGTCGCGTTCGGTGAGCCGCTGTGCGATTCCGAGGCGGTGCTCATCGAGGGGTCCGGCACCGGCGACGACACCAACCGCGCCGCCCGCGATCAGCTCGCCGCCCGGGTGCAGGGCGTGGTGTTCGGGCAGCAGTACCTGATGCTCGACTACGACTGTCCGCGTACCGTTCTCGACCGCGCCACCGGCATCACCCCCGGACTGGAGTCGCCGACGATCGCCCCGCTGGCCGACCCGGACTGGGTGGCGGTGCGCGCGCTGGTGCCCCGCCGCGACGTCAACGCCATCATGGACGAGCTTGCGGCGATCGGCGCCAAGGCGATCCTGGCCTCCGACATTAGGTTCTGCCGGTTCTGAGCCCGTGCTAGCGTCCGCTTGTGACGCACGCACTCGTACTGCTGTTGGCCCTGTTGATCGGTGTCGTCGCCGGGCTGCGAGCTTTCACCGCACCCGCCGTCATGGCGTGGGCGGTGTTCCTGGACTGGATCAACCTGTCCGGGACGTGGGCGTCCTGGGTGGGTCACTGGATCACGGTGGCGGTGCTGACCGTGATCGCGCTCGCCGAACTGATCTCCGACCAGATGGAGCAGACACCCAGCCGCAAGACGGCCGTGCAGTTCCTCACCCGGCTCGTTACCGGGGCGTTCGCCGGTGCGGTGCTGGGCACCGCCTGGGGCTATCAGTGGAGCAGCCTGGGTGCGGGCATGATCGGCGCCGTGATCGGCACCGTCGGCGGCTACGCGGTACGCACCCGGCTGGTCCGGGCCACCGGCGGGCACGACCGGCCGATCGGTGTGCTGGAGGACGTCATCGCGGTCCTGGCCGGCCTGGCGATCGCCACGCTGGTCAACGTGCTCTGATCAGCGCCGCTGGACGAGCAGGGTCTGCGCCGAGGTTCCGACGAACCCGGCGCGGTCGAACAAGTCGGCGGTGGTGACGCCCACCCCGTCGGGCCCGATCGACCCGCGCGCCCGCAGGGCGAAGTCCTCGCCGGTCGGTAACCGATGCAGATGCACTGCGGTGTCGGTGTTCATGAACACGAACCGGTCCGGGTCGATCGCCGCGCCAACGCCGTTGGCCGAATCGACCACCATGGCCAGGCGCTGCAGGCCGGTGGTCGGCTCGTCGTCGACCAGGCCTACCAAGGGGCGCATCCAGTAGACCGTTGCGGTGGGGTCCTCGGACTGCGGGCGCCACTGCACCGAGTCGATGTAGCCGCCGGCGTCCTTCCAGGCCAGTTCCAGCGGAGCCGCCTGGCCTTCGACCAGTGCCGGGTAGCGGTCGGTGGCGGCATCGGCGGTGTCCGAGGTCGCCAGGGCCCAGGCGCTGACGCGGGCCACCGGTCGGCCGGCGACCATCTCCGCCGACAGCAGGCAGATGCGATTGCCCGGCCGGTCCACCCGGGATCGCACCCGCACCTCGCTCACCGGGATCGCGCCGAGGATGTCCAAAGTCATTCTGCCGATGCGCATTCCGGGCCGCAGCCGCTCCTCGATGGCTTTGGTCAACAACGCCAGCGGGGGTGAGCCGTGCTGAATCTCGGGTGTCCAGTTGCTGCGGGTGTGGTCGGTCGAGGAGAACACCGCGGCATCGCCGTCCACACCGAGCCGCCGGTAGTATGCCTCGCTCATTGCGCCGACGCGCTCATGCCGCGGGTTCGCGCAGCCGCTCGGGCCAACCGGGGTAGGGCGGCGGTGTGCCACCGTAGACCGGGCACAGCGCCTGATGGCTGCACCAGCCGCACAGCCGCGACTGTTGTGGCCGGAAATCGCCGCCGGCGCCGGCGGATTGGATGGCCCGCCAGATCGCCATCAGGGTCTTCTCGAAGCGCAGCAGCTCGTCGAGGTCGGGGGTGTAGTCCAGCAGCTGGCCGTCGGCGAGATAGATCAGCCGCAGCCGGGTGGCCAGCACGTCGCGGGACCGCAGCAGCGCCACCGCGTAGAACTTCATCTGGAACAGCGCCTTGTACTCGGCCAGCGCGCGGGCCTCGGCCGGGGCGCGGCCGGTCTTGTAGTCGACCACCCGCAGCTCGCCGGTGCCCGCGACGTCGATGCGGTCGACGAAACCGCGCAGCAGCGTGCCGTCGGCGAGTTCCACCTCGATGCGCTGCTCGCAGCTCTGCGGGTCGAACCGGGTCGGATCCTCGAGGCGGTAGTAGCCGGCCAGCAGGGCGCGCGCCTCGGCCAGCAGCGCCGCGCGCTGATCTGGTGCCATCCCGTCTACCAGGTCGGGGTGGTCGGCGACGACCCGCTCCCATGCGGGATCCACCAACGCCAGCGCGGTATCCGGGACCCGGTCACCGGCGGGCAGGCCGTAGAGCTGCTCGAGCGCGGCGTGCACCACCGAGCCGCGCAGCTGCGCGGTCGACGGGGGTTCGGGCAGCCGGTCGATCGCGCGGAACCGGTAGAGCAGCGGGCACTGCTTGAAATCGGCCGCCCGCGACGGTGACAGGGCGGGCCGCGACGGTGACAGGGCAGGCTGCTCGTCGGCCATGGCACCGAGCCTAGAACCGGTGCCCGACAACCCCGGGAACGCACCCCGGCGAGTCTGCTGGCAGGCTGAACGGCTGTGACCGACCAGCCCGACCTCCCGCGCCGGACCGGTCCCTTCGCCGTCGGGGACCGTGTCCAGCTGACCGACGCCAAGGGTCGCCATTACACGATGGTCCTCACCCCGGGCGGGGAGTTCCACACCCACCGCGGTGCGATCGGCCACGACGGTGTCATCGGCCTGCCCGAGGGCAGCGTGGTCAAGTCCACCAACGGTGACGCGTTCCTGGTGCTGCGGCCGCTGCTGATCGACTACGTGATGTCGATGCCGCGGGGGGCGCAGGTGATCTACCCCAAGGACGCCGCGCAGATCGTGCACGAGGGCGACGTGTTCCCCGGGGCCCGGGTGCTGGAGGCCGGCGCCGGCTCCGGCGCGCTGACCTGTTCGCTGCTGCGGGCGGTCGGACCGGCCGGGCAGGTGATCTCCTACGAAGTGCGGGACGACCACGCCGAGCATGCCGAACGCAACGTGGCGACGTTCTTCGGGCAGACCCCGGAGAACTGGCGACTGGTCATCGGCGACGTCGTCGACACCGATCTCGCCGACGCCTCGGTCGACCGGGTGGTGCTCGACATGCTCGCGCCCTGGGACGTGCTGGACACCGTCGCGCGGGTGCTGATCCCCGGCGGGGTGCTGATCGTCTACGTCGCGACCGTCACCCAGCTGTCGAAGACCGTGGAGGCGCTGCGCGAGCAGCAATGCTGGACCGAGCCCCGGTCCTGGGAGACCATGCAGCGCGGCTGGAACGTCGTCGGCCTGGCGGTCCGCCCGCAGCACAACATGCGCGGGCACACGGCCTTCCTGATCTCCGCGCGCCGGCTGGCCCCGGGAACCGTCACACCGGCGCCGCTGCGGCGCAAGCGGCTTCCGCTGTAGTTGCCGGCGAAAGCGCACTTGGCCATCGGGTGCGCCGTAGCATTGCACTCCTGGTTGCACAGCGGGGAGGGCTCTCGTGGACTACATCGAGTGTCTGTTCGTCGACGGCACCGTCAGCGGGTCGATGCCCGGTCCCATGCCCGGGGTGCCACGCCTGGACCCGGACGCCGCGGTGCAGCACGTCGCCGATCGCCGCGATCGTGGAATCTCCCGATTTCTGGTGTTCGGCGTTCCCGCGCAGAAGGGGCTCGCGGCGGGCTGCGGCCCCGACGGTGTCGTTCCACGATTCCTGACGTGCGCCCGTGAGCGCCTCGGCGACAGCGTCACCCTGATCGCCGACGTCGGCCTGTCGCCCTACTCGGCCGACGGGCACAGCGTTGTGATGAGCGCGGGGGCGATCGACGAGGCCGCCTCCTATCGCGCTGCCGCCGAACTGGCGGTGGCCTTCGCCGAGGCCGGTGCCGACTGGGTGGCCCCATGCCTGTCGCTGCCCAACCAGGTGGGCGAGATCGGGAAGGCGCTGGCCGGGGCGAACGCGGACACCAGGATCGTCGCCTACAGCGCGAAATTCTCGTCCGGCTTCTACGGCCCGTATCGAGCGACGGTGCGGTCCTCACTCGGGGTAGCTCGCAAGGCCTACCAGACCGACTACACCGACGCCGGTGCCGCCATCGCCCAGGTGGGTGCCGACATCGCACAGGGCGCCGACATGGTCATCGTGAAGCCTTCGATGCTCTATCTCGATGTGCTTGCCGAGGTGTGCCGCACGGCGACGGTGCCGGTGTGCGCCTTCCACGTCAGCGGCGAGTACCTGTCGCTCGTGCTGGCGGCCGAACACGGTGGCATGGACGCCGCCGACCTGTTCGACGAGTACCACGCCGCGGTTCGGCGTTGTGGGCCGGACTACGTCATCGGGTATGCGGGCGATCACTTCCTGCGCCGATGAGGGACGCCGACGTTCTGGTTGTCGGCGCCGGGCCGGTCGGTCTGACGGCCGCGCTCGCCCTGGTGCGCAGCGGCATGCGGGTCGACCTGGTCGAGTCCCGCCCGGCTCTGGAAAGCGAATCGCTGGCGGCGACGTTTCACCCGCCGACCCTGCAGATCCTGGCCGACCTCGGTCTGGAACTCCACGGCCATGGCCTCGAGGCGCGGACGATCGCCTACCTGGACGCGGTCGCCGGGGACGAAATACGTTTCGAATTGGCGGAACTCGCCGGGGAGACGGCATTCCCATACCGTCGCCACGTCCCGCAGATCGATGTGTGCCGCCTGCTGTTGGCCGAACTCGCCGACGACCCGCGCTGCCGAATCAGCTTCGGCGTCACCGCCAGTGGTGGCGTGACGGGGAACTATCCGTGGGTATTCGCCGCCGACGGGGCGAACAGTGGGTTGCGCTCGGCGGCGGGCCTGGCCTTCCCGGGCACGGATTACGCCGGCACCGTGGTCCGCCTGATCTGCGAACCGCGGGGTTTCGAGGGCTGGGATCCGGTGACCTACGTCGTCTCGGGCCACCAGTCGGTGAGCGTCCTGCGTCTGCCCGATCACGTCCGGGTGATCGTCCGCATCGACGCGGGGACCACCGATCCCGAGTCCGTGGCGGTCGACGCCGCGAACCTGGTCCTGGGGATGTCGCCGAGGCTGCGGGGCTGGTCGTGCTACCGGTCGCAGCGACGGGTGATTGAGACCAATGTCGTCGACAATCTGATCTTCGTGGGCGACAGCGCCCACGTGACGACCACTCGAGGGGGGATGAACATGAACGCCGGGATCCACGACGCCGCGGTCATCGCCACCGCGCTGGCCCGCGATCCCGCCAAGGTCGAGGAGGCCGCGGCCGCCCGGCTCGCGGTCGCGCGCGACGTGTTGCTGCCGCGGACCCACGAGACCCTGGGCAACCCGAGTGCCCGGTTGGACAGGGTCCGGGCGCTGCGTTCGGATGGCGCGGCTCGAGTCGAATTCCTGCGCGCCGCCGCGATGCTCGACATGGTTTGCTGGCCGTGAGCGGGTTGGTGCTGCCGGATCCGGCGACCGCCTATCGGGTGGGTGTGGTTGTCCCGCCGTCCAACCCGGTCGTGGAACCCGAACTCGATGTGTTGCTCGGCGATGAGATCCTGCAGTACGGCGCGCGGCTGCCGCGGTTCACCGGCCTCTCTCTGGAGGAGCGCAACCAACGGTATCTGCCGGCCTATGCCGAGGCCCTGGACCAGCTTTACGGCCTGGATGTGACCTGCGCGCTGGTGGCCATGACGGGGCCGAACTATCAGTTGGGTCTCGACGGGGACCGCGCGCTGTGCGCTGAACTCACCGAGCGGTTCGGCGCACCGGTGAGCACCGCGAGCCTGGCCATCTACCGGACCCTGAATTCACTGGGTATCAATCGGATTCAGCTACTGTCGCCCTACCCGGACTGGTTGACCGGCGAGACCGTCCGGTACTGGGAGGGTGCCGGCATGACGGTCGTCGCAGTGGAGCATCTGCTCGGCGAGGGTCAGGCGTTCAGCGCCTACGAGACCTGCACCGAGGAGGTCGTCGCCCACCTACAGTCGGTCGAGCCCGAGGCCGACTGTGCCGTGTTGGTCACCGGCACGGGCCTGGTCAGCGTCGCCAGCATCTATCAGATGGACTATGGCTGCAGTAGGCCGATCCTGTCGTCCAACCTTTGTGGGGCGTGGTGGATCCTGCAGCAGTGCGACCGCAGTCCGGGCAGTCGGTTGTACCGCGAGATCGCGCCCGGCCACGTTCCATGTGAGGATCCCGGGCCAGATTGCGGGCCGGGCTGTCATGAATTGTGAGGCGGTCGGTGACCGCAATCATGTTGCGTGAGTTGATCGATCGATGTTCCGGCAGGCTGCCCGCGGACGTCGAGGCCCGCGCACGCTGGCTGGCCCTCGACACCCTCGGCTGCGCGATCGCCGGCAGTCGTTCGACGGTGGTTGGCAACTGGCTCGACGCGCAGCGACTTCGCGATGATCCCTATGGCACCTGCCTCGACGGCGCGCGGCCGACGGGAGCGGCCATGGCGCTGGCGATGGGGGCCTGCTGGGACGAGGCGTGCGAAGGACACGCGCGGGCGCACGGCAGGCCGGGCGTTGCGGCCTTGGCCGCCCTTTGGCCCCGGGTGTCGGAGTTGGATCTCGACCACCTTCTCCGCGCCCTGGTGATCGGCTACGAGGTGGGTGCCCGGATGGGCGCGCTGCTCCGGATCGGCCTCGGCATGCATGTCGACGGCAACTGGCCCGCTTTGGGTGCCGCCGCCGCCGCCGCGTCCGGCCTGGGCCTCGACCAGGCCGGCATCGTGACCGCGATCAACATCGCAGCCTGCCAGCTGCCGACATCGCTGTACCGGCCGATCGAGACCGGCGACACCGCCCGCAACACCTATCTGGGCCACGGGGCAATGCTGGGTGAGATGGCCGCGCAGGCCGCCGCGGTGGGCATCGGGGCCCCCGACGACGCCGTGGAAAGCTATGCCCGGGTCGCCTACGGCCGATCCATGGACGGCGAGACCGCCGACAGCACGACCTACGAGATCCTCGACGGCTACTTCAAGCCCTATGCGGCGGCACGGCACGTGCACTATGCGGCGGAGGCGGCGTTGCAGTTGCGGGACCGCGCAACTCCGGAGTCGGTGCGGGGCATCGAGCTGTGGACCTACGAGGAGGCCACCGTCTATTGCGGAATCCGGGCCCCCCGGACCCCGTTGCAGGCTCAGTTCTCGCTCTCCTTCGGTGTGGCGGCGATGTTGCGATGGGGTTGTCTGGGCCCGTCGGTCTACCGCGGCCGGGAGTTCGTGGACCCGTTGCTGCGCGCCCTGGAGGACCGGGTCGTGGTCCGGGTGGACCCGGACTGGACCGGGTCGGGGACCCGTGCCGCCCGGCTTCGGTTGGGGCTCAGCGACGGGCGGACCTTGGAGGAGGTCGTCCTCGCGGTGAAGGGCGATCGGTGGCTGCCGTGGTCCGAAGCGGATCTGGTCGAGAAGTTCATCGGGTACACCCGCGAGGTGTTGGGCGAAGAACGGGCGACACGGCTGGCCGAGCACATCCTGCACGCGCCGGGTGAAGCCGGGGTCTTCCCCTAGTCGTCGTCGCTGCGGCGCAGCCCACGGCGGGCCGAGAGCAGCTCGATCTCCGGTCGCGCCGCGACCAGCCGTTCGGCCGCGTCGAGCACCTCGACCACGTGGGCACGGTCCCCGCCCACCACGGCCATGCCGATCCCGGCCCGGCGGTGCAGGTCGACCGACCCGGTCTCGGCCGCCGAGACGCTGAATCGGCGCTGCAGCTCGGCGACGATCGGGCGGATGACGGAGCGCTTCTGCTTCAGCGAGTGCACGTCACCGAGCAGGATGTCGAACTCCAGCCAGCCCATCCACACGCGGGGCCTACCGCGGCGGGGCGGGACTGGTGGTGGGGCCGGCCTCGGTTCGGGCGTTGCCGAATGCCAGCAGCATGTCGGCGGTCTCCCGGGACAGCTGCCAGCCGCCGTTGTGCGGCCGGAACTCCATCGGGAACGTGAACCCACCGGGGTTGACCGGGTTGGACGTCGTGACGTTGATGGTCGCCAGGGCATCGCCGGGTTGGTGATCCGACCAGCGGATCTCACTGGCGGCGAAGGTCAGCGGCGTGAAGCCACCGTCCCGCAGCGCGGCGGCGAACCGGTCGATGGTGCCGGCCTCGTCGGCGGTGGTGTTCTCCACCAGGTCCAGCTTGTCCTTACCCGGCACCGCCGGGTCGGCCAGCCGGTACATCACGTCGGTCAGCGCTTCGGGGGGCGGCAGCGGGGCGGCGTCGGCGGGCGGCGGAGCGGCCTGCGCGGCGGCCGGCGGCACCACCGGGCTCGGTGGCGATTTCGTCTCGGCCGGGGCCGAACACCCCGACAGCCCGAGCGCCGCCACAATCGTGGCGGCGCCCAGAACTGTCAGAGGGTTTCGACGCATCCAGCGGCGGGCTCAGCTGGCGGCGGTCAACAGCGTCATCGCCGATGACTTCGTCACCTGCCAGCCGGTCGGGCTGGGGCCCTGCACGAACTGGATCGGCTGGGTGGCGGTCGCGCCACTGGCCGCGGTCGCGGTGACGTTCGCGGTGGCGACCGGACCGTTCTGGTCGATGTCGGCCACGCTGAAGCTCAGCGGGAACAGGCCCTTGGCCGAGGCGTTGCTGAACGCCCGGTCCGCGGTGATGCCCTCGATCCGGCCCAGGCCACCCTCGATGTAGGACGCCTTGGTCCCGGAGAACGAGCCGCCGCTCTGCAGCGCGTCGAGGGTGGCGACCAGCTGGCTCTGGAGCTCCGGCGCCGGGGTCTGCGGCAGCGGGGCGCCGAACACGACCGGCTGCACGGCCGGGGCGGCCGCCGGGGTGCTGAATGCAGCGGAGGTCACACCGGCGGCTGCTGCACCGACGATCGCTGCGGCTCCGAGGCCCGTGGCTAGCAGTTTCATCCTCACGGCTGTCCTTTCGTTCGGCCGACTCGCATACGAGGTTAACAGTGTTGCCAGTGTGTCGAAATTCCCCAGTCGCACACGATCGAGCATTGGCCGGTAGCGTTGGAGTATCCACTGCACCAACTCTCGGTGTGGGAGAGGAGCGCAACATGAGTGAGTCGCAGCGTTCGGGAGCATCTGAGGGCTTTTCGGCCGCCGACAACCCCGGGTTGTCCAGCGAGGATGCCGCCGAACTGGAAGAGCTGCGCCGCGAGGCCGCGGTCCTGCGCGAGCAGCTGGAGAACGCGGTGGGGCCGCAGAGCGGCCTGCGCACCGCGCGCGACGTGCATCAGCTCGAGGCGCGCATCGACTCACTGGCGGCCCGCAACGCCAAGCTCATGGACACGCTCAAGGAGGCCCGCCAGCAGCTGCTGGCCCTGCGCGAGGAGGTCGACCGGCTGGGCCAGCCGCCCAGCGGCTACGGCGTGCTGCTGTCGGTGCAGGACGACGACACGGTCGACGTGTTCACCTCCGGCCGCAAGATGCGCTTGACCTGCTCGCCCAACATCGACGTCAAGGTGCTCAAGAAGGGCCAGACCGTCCGCCTCAACGAGGCGCTGACGGTGGTCGAGGCCGGCACCTATGAGGCCGTCGGCGAGATCAGCACGCTGCGCGAGATCCTCTCCGACGGGCATCGCGCGCTGGTGGTCGGGCATGCCGACGAGGAGCGCATCGTGTGGCTGGCCGAGCCGTTGGTGGCCATCGAGGACATGCCCTCGCAGGTGGATGACGGCGTCGACGACGACTTGCGCCCCCGCAAGCTGCGCCCGGGCGACTCACTGCTGGTCGACACCAAGGCGGGCTATGCGTTCGAGCGCATCCCCAAGGCCGAGGTCGAGGACCTGGTGCTCGAGGAGGTGCCGGACGTCGCCTACAGCGATATCGGCGGCCTGACGCGGCAGATCGAGCAGATCCGCGACGCTGTCGAGCTGCCGTTCCTGCACAAGGAGCTCTACCGGGAGTACTCGCTGCGCCCGCCCAAGGGTGTGCTGCTCTACGGTCCGCCCGGCTGCGGCAAGACGCTGATCGCCAAGGCGGTGGCCAATTCGCTGGCCAAGAAGATGGCCGAGGTCCGCGGTGACGACGCCCGCGAGGCGAAGTCCTACTTCCTCAACATCAAGGGACCCGAGCTGCTGAACAAGTTCGTCGGTGAGACCGAGCGGCACATCCGCCTGATCTTCCAGCGGGCCCGGGAGAAGGCGTCCGAGGGCACCCCGGTGATCGTGTTCTTCGACGAGATGGACTCGATCTTCCGCACCCGCGGCACCGGGGTGAGCTCGGACGTGGAGACCACCGTCGTGCCGCAGCTGCTTTCCGAGATCGACGGTGTGGAGGGCCTCGAGAACGTCATCGTGATCGGTGCCTCCAACCGCGAGGACATGATCGACCCGGCGATCCTGCGTCCCGGCCGCCTCGACGTCAAGATCAAGATCGAGCGCCCGGATGCCGAAGCGGCGCAGGACATCTTCAGCAAGTACCTCACCGAGAACCTGCCGGTGAACGAGGACGACCTGACTGAGTTCGACGGCGACCGCGGCGCGTGCATCAAGGCGATGATCGAGAAGGTCGTCGACCGGATGTACGCCGAGATCGACGACAATCGGTTCCTGGAGGTCACCTACGCCAACGGTGACAAGGAAGTCATGTACTTCAAGGACTTCAACTCCGGCGCCATGATCCAGAACGTCGTCGACCGGGCGAAGAAGTACGCGATCAAGTCGGTGCTGGAGACCGGGTCCCGGGGCCTGCGCATCCAGCATCTGCTGGATTCGATCGTCGACGAGTTCGCCGAGAACGAGGACCTGCCGAACACCACGAATCCCGATGACTGGGCCCGCATCTCGGGCAAGAAGGGCGAGCGGATCGTCTACATCCGCACGCTCGTCACCGGCAAGTCGTCGAGCGCGAGCCGCGCGATCGACACCGAGTCGAACCTGGGCCAGTACCTGTAGTCGCCTTCCGCGCGACGATCAAGCGGCGCCGGAAGGGGCCGCGTTGAGGAGCGGGGCAATTGGGTGTAGCCGCGCGACGATCAAGCGGCGCCGGGAGGGGCCGCGTTGAGGAGCGGGGCAATCAGGTAGGGGTCGGCTCAGAACTCCAGCGAATAGGTGTTGGTCAGCTCGTCCTGGGTGACCTGGGCGTCGCGCGTGGTGGTGTCCACCCGCAGGGTCTCGGTCAGGATCCGGGTTTCGTAGCGCCAACCCGGCGGCGGCGCCAGGCGGGCGGCCAGACCCGGCAGGTCGTCCAGGCCGAGGTCCTTGTCGACGATCTGGCTCCAGGTCTGCATCACCCAGCGCCGGCCGTCGGGGTCCACGAGTTCGAAAACCGGTCGGCCGGCGTCGAACACGAAGACGGTGCGCCGGTCCACGGCGTTGACGCTGTAGGGGGCCGGATTCATCGACGACAGCTTGACCGTCGCCTGGCGGATCATCTCGATTCCGCCGAATGTCCTGGTCTCCCGGTGCTCGGGCGCCGCCTTGTCGATGGCGCTCATCAACCAGTAGCGCGGACCGTTGAGCAGCGCGGCGACGGCGCCGTTCTCCTTGGCCAGCGCATCGGCGTCGAGGGCGTCCCACAGTGCGGCCGGGCAGTCGTTGAGCGGAAAGGTGTTGTAGACCGTCGCTTCCGGCCCCTGTTCGCCGGCATGGACCAGCAGCACCTCGCCGTAACGTTTCGCGAACACGTCACCGGTCTGGTCAACCATTTCGTTCCTCCATCTCCAGGTAGGCGTCGCGTCCGGCCAGGCTGACCGCCACGTCGGCCACCAAGGGGTCGAAGAACCGCTGCCGGTACAGCGGATCCACGCTGGTGCTGACCGTGAAGTACAGCCCGGAGAGCACGGCGACGAACAGCGAGGTGTGCACCACCGTCTGCGGCACCGGCACGTGGATGCCGAACCATGTTCCCGCGCAGGGTGGTTCGCCCACGGTGCATTGCTGCTCGGCGGACCACAGCACGGTCACGTCGTCGGGAATCGCGATCACGCCGAGTGCGAGGAAGAACACGAAGAGCCCGGTGGTGAAGATCACCACCTGGATGGCCTGCGAAACCACCATCACCGCAACGACGTTGATCTGTTCGCCGACCGACAGCGGGGTTCGGCGCGGGTCGGTGTCGGTGGCCAGCGGGGTGCCGGCGAGCAGCGCCGCCGGATCCCGCGGACCGGACCGGTCCTCCCGCAGCGCCTGTACCTCGTCGCGGATGGTGGCAACCATGAACGCGATCGCCACGAGCGCCAGGAAACCGATTGTCTGCCAGAGCCGTTGGCGTGTCATGCGGGCGGCCAGCTGCCAGAGCTCGCCGGTGAAGTACACCACCACGGTCAGCATCAACAGCGGCAGGGCCCGGCTCATCAGCGTGCCGAGCGCGCCGAACTGCACCCAGGCGAACCGGAACGCCCACAACACGATCGATCCGATTCCCAGGTAGGTCAGCCACACCGCCAGCACGGCCACGATCAGGAAACCGGCGACCTCGGCGAGGGTGAGCCCGGACCAACCCTGGTCGGCCAGCGGGAAGCCGATCACGAACAGCGCCATCACCAGCAGCGCGGCGGTGCGCCGGCCCGCCTCGCCGCGGGTGGTCCCCGCGGCGTGCAGCAGGTTGAGCACGAAGGGTGCGACGGCCAGGACCACCGCCATGATCCCGAGTGGGACCACGTCGGCCGCCGCGGCCTGGCCGTCGCTGAAGTCGGCGATCACCGCGGTCACCGCGATCAGCGCGCCGATACCGCTGACCACCGGGGCGGAGCGTTCGATCAGGGCCCGGGAACGCACCCGGCGGGTGAGCACCAGTGGCAGCCCGCGAGCCAGGAACCATTCGTGGACGCGCCTGATGTCGGACACCGGCCCCTCACCGCCTCGCCAGCGCGGACCGGTAGCGATCGCGCGCGACCAGCGTCAGGCGCACCTCCTCGAGCAGCGGCTCGACGAACTTCGCCCGGTACTCGGTGTCGGTGACGGCCTTGGCCGACAGGTACATGAAGGTGATGGCGGTCAGCATCATGGTCGTCTGGATCAGGGCATCCGGGACCGGCAGCGTCATCCCCAGCAGATGCCCGTCCGGGCGTCCGGCACCGCGGGTCCAGGAATCCAGTAGCTGGGGGCTGACCAGGATCAAGCCGAGGATCAAAAAGATGCCCCCGGTCAGCGCCGCGACGGTGAGCACCTGGCCCACCTGCGATGCCGCCACGACGAACACCACGTTGGCCCGTTCGGGATGGGACAGCGGGGTGCTGCCGGGGTCGTCCGGCATGTGCTCGAACGGGGTGCCCGCCAGTTGCGCCGCGTCGTCGGGATCGGGTTCGGGGCTGGCCAGGATCGGGCGGACCCGATCCAGCGTGCTGGACACCAGGAAGGCCGCCGCGATCAGGAACAAAAAGCCCAGTCCCAGCCACAGCCGGGTGCGGCTGATGACGGCCGCCATCAGCCAGACGTAGGTGTTGAAGAACACCAGGAAGGTCAGCAGCACCACCGGCAGCGCGCGGACGAACATGCCGGCGACCAGCGCCAGGTTCGTCAGCGTCGCGTGCGCGGCCCAGCCCAGGACCGAGCCCACCCCGGTCGCGATGAGCACCAGGATCACCGCCACCGCGATACCGGACACCATCAGGTTGGCGAATACCCGGTAGCTCAGCCCGCCGAAGACCGCGCCCAGCACGATGACGGCGATCGACACGGCGACCGCCACCAGGCGCCACCGCAGGCTGGCGATCCGCGACACCAGCCAGCCCACCACCGCCGCGACGGGCAGCACCAGCACCAGCAGCGCCAGCACGGCGCCCTCCGCCAGGTCCGGCCTGCCGCCGATGTCGATGGTGTGCTTGCCCGACAGCGCCACCACCACAATGGAGTTGGCCGCGATCACCGCGTAGCCGGCGATCGCCGGTGCCGACCGGCTCCAGACGCGGCGCAGCAGCGCTCCGCGCCGCACCACAGCGGGCAGACCCTGGGCGAGGAACCAGCGTTCGGCCGCGTACCGATCGCCCGCCTCGGGTGACGTCATGGCCGTCACCCTAACCGCCGCGGTGGGCCCGGATCGCGGATCGAAACTCCCGCGGCCGCTGCGCCGCGCAGGGCCCGCCGACGCCCCGTTACGCTTGCCCCCATGCAACGGATCATCGGCACCGAGGTCGAGTACGGCATCTCCTCGCCGTCCGACCCGACCGCCAATCCGATCCTCACCTCCACCCAGGCCGTGCTGGCCTACGCCGCGGCCGCCGGCATCCAGCGGGCCAAGCGCACCCGGTGGGACTACGAGGTGGAATCCCCGCTGCGCGACGCCCGCGGGTTCGACCTGAGCCGGTCCACCGGACCGCCGCCGATCGTCGACGCCGACGAGGTGGGTGCGGCCAACATGATCCTCACCAACGGCGCCCGGCTCTACGTCGACCACGCGCACCCGGAGTACTCCGCCCCGGAGGTCACCGACCCGCTGGACGCGGTGATCTGGGACAAGGCCGGCGAGCGGGTCATGGAGGCCGCCGCGCGGCATGTGGCCAGCGTGCCGGGCGCGGCCAAGCTGCAGCTCTACAAGAACAACGTCGACGGCAAGGGCGCCTCCTACGGGACCCACGAGAACTATCTGATGAGCCGTCAGACGCCGTTCTCGGCGGTGATCGCCGGGTTGACGCCGTTTCTGGTGTCGCGCCAGGTCGTCACCGGCTCGGGGCGGGTGGGCATCGGGCCGTCCGGTGACGAGCCGGGTTTCCAGCTGTCCCAGCGCTCGGACTACATCGAGGTCGAGGTCGGCCTCGAGACCACCCTCAAGCGCGGCATCATCAACACCCGCGACGAGCCGCACGCCGACGCCGACAAGTACCGGCGGCTGCACGTGATCATCGGCGACGCCAACCTGGCCGAGACCTCGACCTACCTCAAGGTCGGCACCACCTCGCTGGTGCTCGATCTGATCGAGGCGGGTGTCGATCTGTCCGACCTGGTGCTGGCCCGCCCCGTGCACGCCGTGCACGTGCTGAGCCGGGACCCGTCGCTGCGGGCCACCGTGGCGCTGGCCGACGGCCGCGAACTGACCGGACTTGCGCTGCAACGCATCTACCTCGACCGGGTGGCCAAACTGCTGGACACCCGCGACCCCGATCCGCGGGCCGCCGACGTGGTGCGGACCTGGGCGCACGTGCTGGATCTGCTGGAACGCGACCCGATGGAGTGCGCCGAACTGCTGGATTGGCCGGCCAAGCTGCGGCTGCTGGAGGGCTTCCGCCAGCGGGAGAACCTGGGCTGGTCGGCCCCCCGGCTGCACCTGGTCGACCTGCAGTACTCCGACGTCCGGCTGGACAAGGGGCTCTACAACCGCCTGGTGGCGCGCGGGTCGATGAAGCGTCTGGTCACCGAGCAGCAGGTGATCGACGCGGTCGACAACCCGCCGACCGACACCCGGGCGTACTTCCGCGGGGAGTGCCTGCGCCGGTTCGGGGCCGATATCGCCGCCGCCAGCTGGGACTCGGTGATCTTCGACCTGGGCGGCGATTCGCTGGTCCGGATCCCCACACTCGAGCCGCTCCGGGGCAGCAAGGCCCACGTCGGGGCGCTTCTGGACTCCGTCGACAGCGCCGCGGAACTGGTGGAACAACTCACGACGTGAGGCTCGTTAGAGCGGGCAAGATCGGACTCGACCGGTAGTGTGAAGGAACGGCGGCCACCGGCAGCGATGCCCGAACGGCCCGCCGAAGACCAGCAGGAGGCAGCGATGGCTCAGGAACAGACCAAGCGTGGCGGCGGTGGCGGCGAGGACGACGACCTCACCGGTAACGGCGCCGGCGGGCAGGAGCGTCGCGACAAGCTCGCCGAGGAGACCGACGATCTGCTGGACGAGATCGACGACGTGCTCGAGGAGAACGCCGAGGACTTCGTGCGCGCATACGTCCAAAAGGGCGGACAGTGACCTGGCAGTTCCCCGATCGCCTGGCCACCCCTAGCTCACCCACCACCGACCTGTCATCGTTCTCCGACTTCTTGCGGCGCGAGGCTCCGCAGCTGCTGCCGACCGGCGGCGGTGAGTTCACCGGCGCCGGGGACGCCTTGCCGCACGGCACCACGATCGTCGCGCTGAAGTACCCCGGTGGCGTGCTGATCGCCGGGGACCGCCGCTCCACGCAGGGCAACATGATCGCCGGGCGCGACGTCCAGAAGGTATACATCACCGACGACTACACCGCCACCGGCATCGCCGGCACCGCCGCCATCGCCGTCGAGTTCGCCCGCCTCTACGCCGTCGAACTCGAGCACTACGAGAAGGTCGAGGGGGTGCCGCTGACCTTCGCGGGCAAGGTCAATCGGCTCGCGACCATGGTGCGGGGCAACCTGGGCGCGGCACTGCAGGGTTTCATCGCGCTGCCACTGCTGGTGGGTTACGACCTCGACGATCCGGAACCCCGCGGCGCGGGGCGCATCGTGTCGTTCGACGCCGCGGGTGGCTGGCACATCGAGGACGAGGGTTTCCAGTCGGTGGGCTCGGGATCGCTGTTCGCCAAGTCCTCGATGAAGAAGCTGTACGCCGCCGTCTCCGACGCGGATTCGGCGCTGAAGGTGGCGGTCGAGGCGTTGTATGACGCCGCCGACGACGACTCCGCCACCGGCGGACCGGACCTGGTGCGCGGCATCTATCCGACGGCGGTGACCATCGGCGCCGAAGGCGCGCTGGACGTGACGGAGGAGAGGATCGCCGCGTTGGCGCGTGAGGTGATCGAAAGTCGTTCGCGGGCAGACACATTCGGGCCCGACGGCCGTCCGAAGAACGAAGCACCCCGGGCGGACGCGTGAGTTTTCCCTATTTCATCTCCGCCGAGCAGGCGATGCGCGAGCGCTCGGAGCTCGCGCGCAAGGGTATTGCCCGCGGCCGCAGCGTCGTCGTGCTCGCCTACGACTCCGGCGTGCTGTTCGTCGCCGAGAATCCGTCCCGGTCGCTCCAGAAGGTCAGCGAGCTGTACGACCGGGTGGGCTTCGCCGCGGTCGGCCGGTTCAACGAGTTCGACAACCTGCGCCGCGGCGGCATTCAATTCGCCGACACCCGCGGCTACGCCTACGACCGTCGCGATGTGACCGGTCGCCAGTTGGCCAACGTGTATGCCCAGACGCTGGGCACCATCTTCACCGAGCAGGCCAAGCCGTACGAGGTCGAGCTGTGTGTGGCCGAGGTCGCCCACTTCGGTGAGACCAAACCGCCGGAGCTGTACCGGATCACCTACGACGGGTCGATCGCCGACGAGCCGCATTTCGTCGTGATGGGTGGCTCCACCGACCCGATCATCAACGCGCTCAAGGAGAGCTACTCGGAGAACGCCGAGCTCGCAGATGCGATCGGCATCGCCGTGGAGGCGCTGCGCGCCGGGATCACCAGCAACAGTTCGGGTTCCACGCCGGCATCTGAGCCGCGCGTGCTCGGGCCGACCACGCTGGAGGTGGCGATTCTCGACGTCAACCGCCCGCGGCGCGCGTTTCGCCGGATCACCGGGCCGGCGCTGGAGTCGCTGCTGCCCAAACTCGATGCGGCCGCCGACGGCGGCGCCGAACCGGAGGGCGGCGGTTAGGGGCTAACCGTCGCAGCCACTGGCCAGGATGCGGTCGCCGTACTGGGGGGTGTTGGGATCCGTTGCGGAGCATTGCCGATACACGCTCTGCTCGACGCTGTCCGGCCGGGACACCCCCTGGTCGACGCCGATGGGCAGCTTGGGGTGCTGGCTCTTCGGCTCCGGGTACAGCCAACTGAAGACCACCAGGCCGATCGCCGCCATCGCGACCAGGCCGAACCGGAACCTCCGGCCTGCAGGCTGATCGCGCTCCACAGCAGGCGACTCTAGTCGGTGCCGCATGAGATTCGCTCGATCGCAACGAGGGGCGGCATGTTGAATTCGGGGCCGAATCATCCAATCCGGATGTCCGCGGGGTAACCGGCGATGACCGCCAGGATGTTGCGCCACGCGTCGGACGGCTCGCTCAGGACGTCGCTGTGGCTGGACAGCCCCATCATCGGCCGGCCGGTCAGCCGTCGTCCGGCGGCGAGCGGAATCATGCCGGGCATCTGGTCCGGGTCGGCGCCGTGCGGACCCGTCGGGTAACCCTGCACCAGCCCGATCGGGTCACCCGGCGCGGTCATCGAGAAGCGCAACACCGCCGGATTGCGGTTGTGCCAGTCGCTCGGGTGCTGCACGCCCACGCCGGCCCCGGCGGCCTCGGTGTAGATCACCCGGTCCGCGGTGAGGCCGAACCGTTCGGCGGTGCCGACGATCGACCCGCCATACGAATGGCCGATGTAGGTCACCGGGCGCTGCCCGGCCGTCCGGTCGACGTCCTCGCTGAACGCGACCAGGCGCGGCGCCATATCGAGCGCGTAGCGCGGATCGGCGGCGGCCGCCAGCCCGCCGAGCAGGTCGCCGGTGGGGAAGCGGCCGCCGAGGTAGGTGATCATGGCCACCTCGCCGCCGGAACCGCCGACGAGGCGCCGCGCGGTCGCCACTTCGTCGGCGGAGCCCTCGACGGTCGTGTTCAGCCCCGGCACCAGCACCCCGACGGCCCGCGCCCGGCCCAGGTCGCCGGACAGCTCGACCAGCGCGGCCCGGTCCGGATCGAAGGCCAGGATCTGGCGCGGCATCCAGTGGTCCCGGTCGGCGGGGTCGGGTACGTCGGCCAGCAGTCCCCGGTAGAGCTCGATGCGCTGGGTGGCCACCCGGTCGTGGGTGACGATGGCCGCGGCGCGCATGGCCGGGTCGGCGTGCAGCGCCGCCCACAACCGTTCGGCCCCGGCCGGGTCCAGGGTGGGCGCGACGCGCGCGACGGTGGCGGCCAGCTTCTCGTCCACCGGACGGTCCAGGACCCGCCGCTCCTGCAGGATGGCGTTGGCGATGTTGATCCGATTGGCCGCGACGCGCATCGGCCACGGAATCCCGTCGGTGTTGCCCACCTGCGCCGGAAACTCCTCGACCAGCCGCCGCCGGTCGGCCGCAGGCGTGGCGGCGATCTGCGCGGCGATGCCGTCCTGGCTGGTCGTCGGCCAGTTCAGCACCGTCGATCCGGTGTCGGTCGCCCCGGCGGGCCGCACCTCGCCGGGACGGTCTGGCCCGAGGTCGAACGCGGCGTCGATGGCCCGTCCGGCATCGGCGTCGGCCTCGGTGAGGCGGTGCAGCGCCTCCTGCACCCGCCGGGTCAACTCACGCGCCCGGACGTCGAGCACCGTGCGGGCCGTTTCGTCCGCGCCGCCGGTGAGCGCGACGGCCAACGCCGAGGGCCGGCCGGGGGCGCCGACGGTGCCGTCCTCGCCGACCGGACAGCCCTCGGCGGCGGCGGTGGCCAGCTCGGCGAGCACCCGATCCCGCGCCGCGGTCACGGTCGCGGCGGCGTCGCGGGCCTCGGCCGCGGCCAGGACCAGCGCGCGGCACAGGCGGCGCAGCCCCGCGGTCACCGGCGAGATGGCCGCCGTGGCCGCCCGCGCCGCGGTTCCCCGCCAGTCGGCGCCGGACACCGCGCTGTCGATGGCCTCGGCGTGGTTCTGCACCGCCCCGGCGGTGCGATCCCAGTCGTCGGCGATCCCGGTGAGCGGGTCCGCTCGCCAGCCTCGCGCCTGTGCGACGGTGAACCCGGTCAACGCCGCAGACGGTCGGCGGTGCGGTCGTCGGCGGCGCCGAGTCGCTCGGCCGATCGGCGGGTGGCCGCCGCCCAGTCCCGCACCGCGGCGCCGAGTCGCTGCACGTCAGCGGTCGCGCGGCGGGGCCCGGCCAAGCCGCCGAGGCCCGAACCGGGCGCCGGTGTGACCCCGGGTATCGCCACCGCGGCGAGTTCCTCGGCGATCGCGGTAAGCCGGTCGGTCAGGGTGCGCAACGTCGCGGGGTCGACGGCCACGGGCTCGGTCACAGCTCATGCTGGCATGTGGGGCGGCGCGGCCGTCGGCGGCGATCCACAGGGGCTGGGTAGGAGATCGGCGCGGCTTGGCCACCGCGACCGCAACGCAACCAGTAGTCTCGTTGATGTGCAGCGACGAATCATGGGCATCGAAACCGAATTCGGTGTCACCTGCACGTTCCACGGCCACCGCCGGCTCAGCCCGGACGAGGTGGCCCGCTATCTGTTCCGGCGGGTGGTGTCCTGGGGCCGCAGCTCGAATGTCTTTCTGCGCAACGGCGCACGGCTGTACCTCGACGTGGGCAGCCACCCGGAGTACGCCACCGCCGAGTGCGACAACCTGGTCCAGTTGGTCACCCACGACCGCGCCGGGGAGCGGGTGCTGGAGGACTTGCTGATCGACGCCGAGCAGCGGCTGGCCGACGAGGGCATCGGCGGGGACATCTACCTGTTCAAGAACAACACCGACTCGGCCGGCAACTCCTACGGCTGCCACGAGAACTACCTGATCGTGCGGGCGGGGGAGTTCTCCCGGATCTCCGATGTGCTGCTGCCGTTCCTGGTCACCCGGCAGTTGATCTGCGGCGCCGGCAAGGTGCTGCAGACCCCGAAGGCGGCGACGTTCTGCCTGAGCCAGCGCGCCGAGCACATCTGGGAGGGCGTGTCGAGCGCGACCACCCGGTCGCGGCCGATCATCAACACCCGCGACGAGCCGCACGCCGACGCCGAGAAGTACCGCCGGCTGCACGTCATCGTCGGCGATTCCAACATGTGCGAAGCCACCACAATGCTCAAGGTCGGGACCGCCTCGCTGGTGCTGGAGATGATCGAGGCGGGGGTGGCGTTCCGGGACTTCTCGCTGGACAACCCGATCCGGGCCATCCGCGAGGTCAGCCACGACCTCACCGGCCGGCGTCCGGTCCGGCTGGCCGGCGGGCGGCAGGCCAGCGCGCTGGACATCCAGCGGGAGTACTACGCCCGCGCCGTCGAGTACCTGCAGACCCGCGAGCCGAATTCACAGATCGAGCAGGTGGTCGACCTGTGGGGCCGACAGCTCGACGCCGTCGAGAGCCAGGACTTCGCGAAGGTCGACACCGAGATCGACTGGGTCATCAAGCGCAAGCTGTTCCAGCGCTACCAGGACCGCTACAACATGGAGTTGTCCGACCCGAAGATCAGCCAGCTCGATCTGGCCTACCACGACATCAAGCGCGGTCGCGGGGTGTTCGACCTGCTGCAGCGCAAGGGCCTGGCCACCAGGGTCACCACCGACGAGGAGATCGAGGCCGCAGTCGACACCCCGCCGCAGACGACCCGCGCCAAGCTGCGCGGCGAGTTCATCAGTGCCGCGCAGGAGGCGGGCCGCGACTTCACCGTCGACTGGGTGCACCTCAAGCTCAACGATCAGGCGCAGCGCACCGTGCTGTGCAAGGACCCGTTCCGGTCGGTCGATGAGCGAGTCAAGCGCCTGATCGCGAGCATGTAGCGCCCCGATGCGCTCTGGACGCGCCACACCGGCACTGGCCGCACTGCTGCTGGTGGTGGCCTTCCTGCAGGGGTGCGGCTCGAATCCGCCGGCACCCGCAGCCGGCTCCGGGGACGCCGCGTTCCGGCAGCTCGCCGGCGAGGTGCTCGAGTACACCTTCAAGCGGGACCCCTCGAACGCGACGTACCTGGGCATCCACCGGTACGACCAGCTGATCGCGGATTATTCGGCCGCCGCGATCCATGCCGACAGCGCCGCGTTGAAGGATTTCCGAACTCGACTCGACGGCGTTGACGCACAAGCACTTTCGCTCGACGCCCAACTCGACCTGGAGCAGACCAAGCACGCCCTGGACGGCATGCTGTTGCGCAACGACGTCATCCGCGGCTGGGCCAGGGACCCCGACGTGTACAGCAGTGGGATCACCAACGACGCCTTCGTGATGATCTCGCGCAACTTCGCTCCGCCCGAACAACGGCTGTCCGCGTTGATCGCCCGGGAGAAGCTGATGCCGAACGCGCTTGCAGAGGCGCGCCGAAACCTGGACGACCCGCCCCGGGTCTTCACCGAGATCGCCATCGAACAGGCCGACGGCAACCGCGACTTCTTCGCCGACGACGTGCCCGCCGCGTTCGCCGCCGTGCAGGATCCCGCGCTGCTGGCCGAGTTCGAGACCGCCAACCGTGCGGTGATCGCGGCCCTCGAGGACTACCAGAAGTGGCTGCAGAGCGATCTGCTGCCGCGCTCCAACGGATCGTTCGCCTACGGCGCGCAGACCTACTCCGAGGTGCTCGCCGCCGACGAGATGATCACCACACCGCTCGCCGAACTGCTCGCGGTCGCGCAGAAGGACCTGACGAGCAATCAGCGGGCTTTCGCCGAGGCCGCACGAAAGATCGATCCCGCGAAGGCGCCCGCCCAGGTGCTGGCCGAGGTGGCGAAGGACCACCCGCCCGCCTCGGAGCTGCTGGCCGTGACGCAGAGCAATCTCGACGGCCTCGCGCGGTTCGTCCGGGACAAGCAGATCGTCGACATTCCGCCCGCGCCCCCGGCGAGGGTGGTGGAGACGCCGCCGTTCATGCGGGCGACCACGTCGGCCTCGATGGACATCCCGGGGCCGTTCGAGAAGGTGGCCACCGAGGCGTATTTCAACATGACGCTGCCCGACCCGGCCTGGCCGGCCCGGGAGCAGAACGACTTCATGGCCAGGTGGTACCGGGCGAGCATCAGCAACGTGTCCGTTCACGAGGTGTGGCCGGGCCATTACCTGCAGTTCCTCTACGCCAAGGACTTTCCGTCCGACGTCCGCAAGGTCTTCGGGGCGGCGAGCAATTTCGAGGGCTGGGCCCACTACTGCGAGCAGATGATGCTCGACGAGGGCCTGCACGCCGACGACCCGCGTTACCGGCTGGCGCAGCTGCAGGACGCCCTGCTGCGCGACGTGCGCTTCATCGTCGGCATCAAGATGCACACCGAGGGCATGACGGTCGAGCAGGCGCAGGAGAAGTTTGTGGCGGACGCCTACCAACCGGAGTCGGTCGCGGAGTCCGAGGCCAAACGGGGGACGGCCGATGCCACCTACGGCTACTACACCATGGGCAAGCTGATGATTCTGAAGCTGCGCGAGGACTACAAGTCCAAACTGGGTGCCGACTACACGCTGAAGAATTTCCACGACACGTTCGTCAAGCTGGGACCGCTGCCTATGCCGCTGGTTCGCAGGGCGATGCTCGGCGAGACCGGGACCCTGTTCTAGGTCGTCACCCGCGCGCCCCGGGCTGTCCGACCCGACATGCTGTGTGCCCGGCTACGAGCGACTTTCCTCAGGCGCCGCCCGATCCGCCACGGCAGAGTCGCTCGTAGCCGGGCACAAGCAACTGGCGCTCCGGACGGCGGCACCGACGGCCACCACCGCGTGCCGCACAGCGCGCGACGCATTTCCCGGTAAGGTTGCCCGGTGGCGACTTCCAAGGTCGAGCGGTTGATGAACCTCGTCATCGCGCTGCTGTCCACGCATGGTTACATCACCGCCGAACGCATCCGCGCGAGTGTGGCCGGCTACGCCGAAAGCCCCACCGACGAAGCGTTCTCGCGGATGTTCGAGCGGGACAAGAACGAACTGCGCGACCTCGGCATCCCGTTGGAGACCGGCCGGGTCTCGACGTTCGATCCCGCCGAGGGGTACCGCATCAACCGAAACGCTTACGCACTGCCCGACATCGAGCTCACGGCCGAGGAGGCGGCCGCCGTCGCGGTTGCCGCCCAGTTGTGGGAGTCACCGGAACTGATCACCGCGACGCAGGGCGCCCTACTCAAGCTGCGGGCCGCCGGGGTGGACGTCGACCCGGACGCCGCGGTGGCCATCACCACCGCCACCGGACCGCCCGGGCTGCGCGGCTCGGAGGACGTGTTGGGAATCCTGTTGTCCGCCATCGACTCCCGGCAGGCCGTCCGGTTCCAGCACCGGCCGCTGCCCACCGAGCCCTACGTCGAGCGCACCGTCGAGCCGTGGGGCGTGGTGACCGCCCGCGGCCGGTGGTATCTGGTCGGCCATGACCGGGATCGCAACGCCACCCGCACGTTTCGGTTGTCGCGCATCGACGCCGGCGTGCAGACCGTCGGGCCCGCGGGGTCGGTCACCCGGCCGGACGGGGTGGATCTGCGCGCCATCGTCGAGAATGCCATCGGCGAGGCGCCGAGCGGAGTGACCGCGACGGTGTGGGTGGCCGACGGCCGGGCGACCGCGCTGCGCCGGACGGGGACGTCGAAGGGCTCGCGCACGATCGGCGGCCGCGCCGGTGAGGTCATCGAGCTCGACCTCGGCACCCGCGACCGCCTCACCCGGGAGATCGCGGGGTACGGCGCCGACGCGCTCGTGCTGGAACCGGCGGCGCTGCGGGCCGACGTCGTGGCGCGGCTGACGGCGCAGGCGGATCGCGCATGAGCGTCCAGCGAGTAGCGCAGGCGGATCGCGCATGAGCGTCCAGCGAGTAGCGCAGGCGGATCGCGCATGAGCGTCCAGCGAGTAGCGCAGGCGGATCGCGCATGAGCCCCGTCTCGACCCGCCTGGTGCGGCTGCTGAACATGGTTCCGTACCTCAAGGCCAACCCTCAGATCACCTACGCCGAGGCCGCCGCCGACCTCGGCGTCACCCGCAAGCAGCTCCAGCAGGACCTCGACCAGTTGTGGATGTGTGGGCTTCCCGGCTACGGGCCGGGCGACCTGATCGACTTCGAGTTCTCCGGTGACACCATCAACGTCACCTTCACCGCGGGCGTCGACGCGCCGCTGCGGCTCACCTCCCCGGAGGCCACCGGCCTGCTGGTCGCCCTGCGCGCCCTCGTCGACATCCCCGGCGTCGTCGACCCGCAGGCCGCGCGCAGCGCCATCGCCAAGATCGAGTCGGCGGCGGGGACCATCGCCCACGACCAGACCCACGCCGCCGCCGCGGTCGACGAGCCGGCCCCGATCGAGAGCGAGGCCGCCGCCGCCGTCCGCACTGCGGTGCGGACCGGCCGCGCGCTCGGCATCGAGTACTACTCGGCCTCCCGCGACATGCTGTCCACCCGCATCGTCGACCCGATCCGGGTGGTCCTCGTCGGTGACCACAGCTACCTGGAGGCATGGTCGCGGGAGGCCGAGGGGGTGCGGCTGTTCAGGTTCGACCGCATCGTCGAGGCCGACATCCTCGACGAGCCGTCCGCCCCGCCGGCCCCGGCCGTGCAGGCCGCCCCGGACACCTCGCTGTTCGACGCGGATCCCGCCCTGCCCGCGGCCACCCTGCTGGTGGCGCCGTCGGCGTCCTGGATGCTCGAGTACTACCCGATGCGGGTGCACACCGAGTTGCCCGACGGCTACCGCGAGGCGGCGATGACCTATGCCTCCGACGAGTGGATGGCCCGGCTGGTGTTGGGCTTCGGCCCCGACGTGCGGGTGCTGGCGCCGGACTCGCTGGTCGAGCGGGTGCGCGGGGCGGCCACCGCCGCGCTGGCGGCGTACGCCGAACTGGACGGCTGAGTGGCGACGTCGGGCTGCCGGTGACCCGCCTGGGGTAGCATCGAACAGACATCTGGAGGTGACCAAATTGGGTGCTCTACAACCGTGGCACTGGCTGATCCTTATCGCCGTCGTGGTGCTGCTCTTCGGGTCGAAGCGGTTGCCTGATGCGGCGCGCTCGCTGGGCAAGTCGATGCGCATCTTCAAGTCGGAGGTCAAGGAACTCCAGAACGAGGGCAAGACCGACACGCCGGTCACCCCGGCGCAGCCCCCGACCCAGGTCCAGTCGGAGCGGGTCGAGGCGCCGGTGACGCCGCCCCCGTCGCCGAACCAGACCGACGCCCGACCGGCCTAACCGATCCCAATCCCGGCGCCCCGGCGCTGAGTAGGTAGCCCCTGCCGTGCGCACCCCCAAACTCCTGTTGCGGCTCGATCCGCGCAGACGCCGCAGCCGCATCAACCCAGACGGCACCATGTCGCTGGTCGACCACCTGCACGAACTGCGCACCCGGCTGCTCATCTCGGTGGGGGCGGTGGCGCTGACCACCGTGGTGGGATTCATCTGGTACAGCCACGGTTTGTTCGGGGTGGAGAGCCTCGGTGAGTGGCTGCGGGAGCCGTACTGCGCGCTCCCGCAGTCGGCCCGCGCCGACATCAGCGCAGACGGCGGCTGCCGACTGCTCGCCACCGCACCGTTCGACCAGTTCATGCTGCGGCTCAAGGTCGGGTTGACCGCGGGCATCGTGCTGGCCTGCCCGGTCTGGCTCTACCAGATGTGGGCGTTCATCACCCCCGGCCTGTACCGCAACGAGCGCCGGTTCGCGACGGTGTTCGTCTCGTTCGCCGCCACCCTGTTCGTCGCCGGCGCCGTCCTGGCCTACATCGTGCTGTCCAAGGCCCTGCACTTTCTGTTGACCGTCGGCAGCGACGTGCAGGTCACCGCGCTGTCCGGTGACCGTTACTTCAGCTTCCTGATCAACCTGCTGCTGGTGTTCGGTGTGGGCTTCGAGTTCCCGCTGCTGATCGTCATGCTCAACCTGGTCGGGGTGCTGTCCTACGAGCGGCTCAAGGCGTGGCGGCGCGGCCTGATCTTCGGGGTGTTCGTGTTCGCCGCGTTCGCGACGCCCGGATCCGACCCGTTCTCCATGCTCGCCCTGGGCGTCGCGCTGACGCTGCTGCTGGAGTTCGCCATCCAGATCGCGCGCATTCACGACCGGCGCAAGGCCAAGCGCGAGGCTCAGACCACCATCCCCGACGACCAGGCCGCACCTATCGAGCCGCCGGGCTCGGTCGCCGACCCGGTGCCCGCCGGCCCCCAGCAGCCACCCCGGCAGACCCCGCAGCATGACGACATCACCTGAGCCGGACTCCCAGCTGGCGCAGTTCGCGGCGCTGCTGAGCTTCCAGCTCGACCCGTTCCAACTCCAGGCCTGTGAGGCGCTGGAACGCGGCCACGGCGTGCTGGTGTGCGCCCCGACGGGTGCGGGCAAGACGGTCGTCGGCGAGTTCGCGGTCCACCTGGCGCTGGCCGCGGGCCGGAAATGCTTCTACACCACGCCGATCAAGGCGCTGAGCAACCAGAAGCACAGCGATCTGGTGCGCCGCTACGGCCCGGAGCGCATCGGCCTGCTGACCGGCGACCAGTCCGTCAACGGTGACGCCCCGGTGGTGGTGATGACCACCGAGGTGCTGCGCAACATGCTGTATGCGATGTCCGATGCGCTGCAGGGCCTTTCGTATGTCGTGATGGACGAGGTGCACTTCCTGGCCGACCGGATGCGGGGCGCGGTATGGGAGGAGGTGATCCTGCACCTGCCCGACGAGGTGCGGCTGGTCAGCCTGTCGGCGACGGTGAGCAACGCCGAGGAGTTCGGCGGCTGGATCCAGACCGTCCGCGGCGACACCACCGTGGTCGTCGACGAACATCGGCCGGTGCCGCTGTGGCAGCACGTGCTGGTCGGCAAGCGCCTGTTCGACCTGTTCGACTACTCCGCCGACAAGGGCGGTACGGGCAAGCAGCATCTGGTCGACCCGACGCTGTTGCGCCACATCGCCAACCGCCGGGAGGCCGACCGGCTCGCGGACTGGCAGCCGCGGCACCGCGGGCGGGGGAGATCCGACGAGCGGCGGACCGGGCCTGTTCGGGGCCTGCACCGCCCGCCGTCGCGGCCCGACGTCATCGCCGCGCTGGACCGGGAGGGCCTGCTGCCGGCGATCACCTTCATCTTCTCCCGCGCCGGCTGCGAGGCCGCCGTCAAGCAGTGCCTGCGCAGCCCACTGCGGCTCACCACCGACGAGGACCGCGACCGCATCGCCGAGGTGATCGACCGCCGCTGCGGCGATCTCGCCGACGCCGACCTGGCCGTGCTGGACTACTACGAGTGGCGGGAGGGGCTGCTGCGGGGGCTGGCCGCCCACCATGCCGGCATGCTGCCGATCTTCCGGCACACCGTCGAGGAACTCTTCACCGGCGGGCTGGTCAAGGCGGTCTTCGCCACCGAGACCCTGGCGCTGGGCATCAACATGCCCGCCCGCACCGTGGTGCTGGAGAAGTTGGTGAAGTTCAACGGCGAGCAGCATCTGCCGTTGACGCCGGGGGAGTACACCCAGCTGACCGGCCGGGCCGGGCGCCGCGGCATCGACGTGGAGGGCCACGCCGTCGTGCTGTGGGGCCCCGAGGTCGAACCCGCCGAGGTTGCCGGTCTGGCCTCCACCCGGACCTTCCCGCTGAAGAGTTCGTTCGCGCCGTCCTACAACATGACCATCAACCTGGTGAACCAGATGGGCCCGGAGCAGGCTCGTCAGCTGCTGGAGCGCTCGTTCGCCCAGTACCAGGCGGACCGCTCGGTGGTGGGCCTGGTCCGCGGGGTCGAACGCGGCGAGAAGATGCTCGACGACATCGCGGGCGAACTGGGCTGGGATCGGCGTTCGAAGCCGGCGCCCGAACCGGCCATCGTCGACTACGCCCGGCTGCGGGCCAAGATCTCCGAGCGCGAACGGGCGCAGTCCCGCGCCTCCCGGCTCCAGCGCAGGCAGGCCGCGGGGGACGCGCTCGCCGCGCTGCGCCGCGGCGACATCATCAACATCACACAGGGCCGCCGCGGCGGCCTGGCGGTGGTGCTGGAGCCGGCCGCCGACGCCGACAATCCGCGGCCGCTGGTTCTCACCGAAAACCATTGGGCAGGAAGGATTTCCACCGCCGACTATCCGGGGGCCGCGGGACCGGTCGGCTCGATGACGCTGCCCAAGCGGGTCGAACACCGCCAGCCCCGGGTGCGCCGGGATCTGGCGTCGGCGCTGCGGTCGGCGGCCGCCGGACTGGTCATCCCGTCCGGGCGCAAGCGGCGCGGCGCCCCCGACGCGGAGCCCGACATCGACCCGCAACTGAGCGCGCTGCGAGAGGAGATGCGCAGGCACCCCGCGCACCGGACCGCCGACCGCGACGCCGCGGTGCGCATCGCCGAACGGTATCTGCGGGTCGAGCGCGACAACGACCAGATCCGCGCCAAGGTGAACGCGGCCACCAACTCGCTGGCCCGCACCTTCGACCGGATCCTCGGGCTGCTCACCGAGCGCGGCTTCGTCGAGATCGACCCCGACGGTGCCGAGCCCCGGGTGACCGCCGACGGCCGGTTACTGGCCCGGATCTACTCCGAGAGCGACCTGCTGGTCGCCGAGTGCCTGCGCACCGGCGCCTGGAAGGGTCTGCAGCCGGCGGAACTGGCGGCGGTGCTGTCGGCGATGGTCTTCGAGGCCCGCGGCGGCGACGGTCCGACACCCTTGCACGCGGTCGAGATGCCGACGCCGAACGTGCGGCGGGCCCTGGTGGCCACCCGGCGGCTGTCGGGGCAACTGCGCGCCGACGAGAACCGGCACCGCATCCAGCCGTCCCGGGAACCCGACGAGGGTTTCGTGGCCGCGATCTACCGGTGGGCCACCACCGGTGACCTCGCCGCGGCGCTGGCCGCCTCGGATGTCACCGGAAACGGCACGCCGCTGCCGGCGGGCGATTTCGTGCGGTGGTGCCGCCAGGTGCTGGACCTGCTGGACCAGGTGCGCAACGCCGCACCGGAAAGCTCGCTGCGCACCGCGGCGAAACGCGCCGTGGACGACATCCGGCGCGGCGTCGTCGCTGTTGATGGCGGGTAGGGTGATGCAAACGCTACGGTGTCATCGGCGAATCGCTACCAGATCAAGGAGAGACGATGAGCGGACCGCAGGGATCCGACCCCAACCCCTGGCAGGCCCAGCAGCCCGCGTCGGGTCAGGATCAGCCTGCTCCCAGCTCGGAGCAGCCTCCGGCCCCGACGCCGGCCTGGCAGCAGCCCTCGGGTTCGGAGCAGCAGGAGACCCCGGCCTGGCAGCCGCCATCCACTGACCAGCCCGCCTGGGGGCAGCAGCCCTCGGGTTCGGAGCAGCCGGCCTGGCAGCCGCCCGCCTACCCGCAGCAGTATCCGCAGTACGGCCAGCCGCAGGGGCAGCCAGGGTATCCGCCCGCGCAGCCGTATGGCGCGCCGACGGAGTACAACCCGGCCGCCTACGGCCAGCCGGGGCAGTACGGTCAGCCGCCGCAGTACGGCCAGTATCCGCAGCAGCCCGGTCAGTACCCGGGCCAGTACCCGCAGCAGCCGGGCCAGCCCGGTCAGCCGGGTCAGTACCCGTACGGCCAGCCCGCCGGCACCGAAGAGGCTTCCAAGAAGTCGGCGAAGGTGATCGGCGCGGTCATCGGTGTGCTGGCGGCCGTCGTTCTGGCGGTGGTGCTGGTGCTGGGCTTCTGGAAGCCCGGCTTCTTCGTGACCACCAAGCTGGACGTGAACAAGGCCCAGCAGGGCGTGCAGCAGATCCTGACCGACGAAACCAACGGCTACGGCGCCAAGAACGTCAAGGACGTCAAGTGCAACAACGGCCAGAGCCCGACGGTCAAGAAGGGTGACACCTTCAATTGCGAGGTGAGCATCGACGGCACGAAGCGCCAGGTGACCGTGACGTTCCAGGACGACAAGGGCACCTACGAGGTCGGCCGGCCGAAGTAATGGCATCGTCGCCCGTCGTTTTCCGCCGACCGTAACCCCGGCGAGGCGAACGATGAGGAAATCGCTGTAGAGATGTCGTCTTTCGACAAGCCTTGAAAACCCTACAAGTCGAGGTGTAATCGCAGCGCATCGTCGATCGCTGCCAGTTCGGCGCTGGATACCCGTCCGATCCGGCGCATGAACCGTTGCACTGCAATAGATCTGACCTGCTCCGTTTGGGCTTTGGACTCGACCGTCAGACCGCTCGGCCCTGGCGACAACAACACCTGGAACGGGTAAACCCGGTCGGCATTGCTGGTGATGGGGACCACGCTGATGACTCCGCGACCGAGTCGCGCCGCGGTGCTATTGGCACGGTCGTTGCTGACGACGATGGCCGGCCGCTGCTTGTCGGCTTCGATTCCCCGAACAGGACTCAGATCAACCTGCCAGATCTCACCGCGCAGCACCGGCCAACCCGTCGCCGAGTGTCTCGGTCCATGGTCCGTCGTCTTCGGTCGACCATTCGTCCCACGCCGCGGCATAGTCGTCTTCCAGCGTCGGGAAGCGAAGCATCCGGACCGCCCGCTGCACCGCCGCCGACCGAGACGGTAGGCCGGTGCGCTCGACATAGGCGTCGAGCACCGCGACATCCTCCGCTGAGAGGCTGACACTCAACTTCATGGTTGAATGCTACTGAGTTACTACCCTGGTAGCAACGAACGGGCGCAACCCTAACCCGGCAGGCCGTCCAGCGCCTTCTGCAGGCGCCCGATGGACGATCCCACCCCATAGGCGCTGGCCAACTCCGCCACCCGCGCGGGGTCGGCCGCCGTCAGCGGCAGCCGGTCGTCGTCGGTGGAGAACCGCACCGGGGCATCGTGGGCCACCCGCACCACCGGGCCCGCGGCCTCGATGTAGTCGGTGGCAGCCAGTAGTTTGGCGCGAAACGCCTTGGCCAGCTTGGATTTCGGATCGTGCGCGGCCGCAAGGATGTCCGCCAGCGACCCGTACTGTGCGAGCATCGTCGCTGCGCTCTTCTCGCCGACGCCCGGCACGCCGGGCAGCCCGTCGGACGGGTCGCCGCGCAGCAGGGCCAGTTCGGCGTACGCCGGCCCGGCCCGATGCGCCGGGACGCCGTACTTCTCCGCCACCTCGGCCGGCCCGAACATGGTGGCGTTGGACAGGCCGCGGCCCAGGTAGAGCACCCGCACCGGCGGCGGATCGTCGTCGACGAGCTGCAGCAGATCCCGGTCACCGCTCACCACGACCACCGGGTCGTGTCGCTCGGCGGCCGCCAGTGTGCCCAGCACGTCGTCGGCCTCGTATCCGGCCGCGCCGGCGGTGGCGATCCCGAATGCGTCGAGCAGCTCCATGATCATGTCGACCTGGGGAGTCAGCTCGTCGGGCACCTCCTCCAGATCCGGCTCGCCACTGTCGAATTCGAGGTTCGGCGATTCGACGGCCACGCGGTGGGCCTTGTACGACGGGATCAGGTCCACCCGGAACTGTGGGCGCCAGTCCAGGTCGAGGCACACCACCAGCCGGCCCGGGCGCTCCCGGGTGATCAACGTCGCGATGCTGTCGATGAACCCGCGCACCGCGTTCACCGGACGCCCGTCCGGCGCGGTGATCGACGACGGCACCCCGAAGAACGAGCGGAACCACATGCTGGCGCCGTCGAGGAGCAGCACGGGTGCGGACATCAGCACTCCTCGAACAGGTAGGAGGCGGTGGTGATCACCTTGTCGGCGGCGCCCTCGTCGTGCAGGTCCGCGCGCACCGCCACCCTGCCCCCGGTACCGGCGATGACCTCCGCCGACACCCGGAACGGGCCGGTCTTGCCGCGTGCCAGGAACATCACATGTGAGCTGATGCCCTGGAGTTGTTGGGTGCCAACGAGTTCGGCGGCGGCATCCATCGCCGCGGTCTCCAGCACCACGAATTGTGGACCGACGTGCAGCGCCGCGTCCGGGGAGGCCACCTCGACCGTCAGCTCCGGTAGTGCCCACGCGCCGTCGGGTCGTCTGCGGGCGCCGAACACCTGCCACAGCGGCGGCAGGTGGGGCGAGTCGACGACCTCGATCGGGTTGAGTTCCATCCGATCCAGGCCCTCCGGCGGCACGCCGATGCTCACCCCCTGACCCTCGTTGAGTGCCAGCACCCGGCCGGGGTTGTCGGCGTCGACGATCTTCGACCGGCTGTACGCCATCTGCCGGCCGCGCTTGAGCCCCTCGGATTGGATCTCGATGCGTCGCACGTCCCGGCCGGGATCCAGCACCTGGATCGAGTGAATCACCGGGTTGGGCACCGCTTCGAGGTCGGAAATCAGGCCGCTGTCGGGCGAGACGATGCCGAGCACGGCCAGATACAACCCGCCGGTCGGGTTGCGCATGTCGTGGCGGACCGGGACGGTGTCGGTGGCGCCGATGTCCATCGAGGAATAGCTGCGCCCGAGGTAGCGGTAGCTGAGCAGCCCGCCCCAGCGCCGGTTCAGCTCGGCCGCGTAGGCCTCGGGGTCACCGGCGAGCTCACGGATGTCGCGCAGCACCGTGTGATCGTATGCCCGCGGCTAATCTTGCTGGCATGAGCACCAGCCGTTTCCCGTCCGATGTGTATGGCCGACGGCTCGAGGCCGCCGCGGCTGCGGCCGACCGGGCGGGGGTGGCGGGGCTGGTCGTGACCCCGGGCTACGACCTTCGCTACCTGCTGGGCTCGCGGGCGCAGACCTTCGAACGGCTGACCGCGCTGGTGATTCCGGCCGTCGGCGCGCCGGTCGTGGTGTTGCCGCGCCTGGAACTTGCCGCGCTGCGGGAGTCCGCGGCCGCCGAACTCGGGCTGGCGGTCCAGGACTGGGTGGACGGCGAGAACCCCTACGACATCGTCGCCGATGCGCTGGGTGGGCATGCGCGGGCCGCGGTGACCGACTCGATGCCCGCGCTGCATCTGCTGCCGCTGGCCGCCCGATTGGGCGCGGTACCGGTGCTCGGCACGCAGATCATGGCGGGCTTGCGGATGGTCAAGGACCCGGCCGAGATCGAGGCGCTGAGCGCCGCCGGCGCGGCGATCGACCGGGTGCACGCCCGGGTACCCGAGTTTCTCAAGCCCGGCCGCACCGAGGCCGACGTCGCCGCCGATATCACCGAAGCCATTGTTGCCGAGGGACATTCGGAGGCGGCATTCGTGATCGTCGGTTCGGGCCCGAACGGCGCCGACCCGCACCATGAGTGCTCCGACCGGGTGCTGCAGGCCGGCGACATCGTCGTGGTCGACATCGGCGGGCCGGTCGAGCCGGGCTACAACTCCGACTCCACCCGCACCTACAGCATTGGTGAGCCGAGCGCCGAGATCGCCGGGCAGTACGCGGTGCTGCAACGGGCCCAGGCCGCCGGGGTCGCCGCGGTGCGCCCCGGCGTCACCGCCGAACAGGTCGACGCCACGGCCCGCGACGTGCTCGCCGAGGCCGGGCTTGCCGAATATTTCGTGCACCGCACCGGCCACGGAATCGGGCTGTCGGTACACGAGGAGCCCTACATCGTCGCGGGCAATGACCTACCGCTCGCGCCGGGCATGGCGTTCTCCGTCGAGCCGGGCATCTACTTCCCGGGCCGCTGGGGCGCCCGCATCGAGGACATCGTGATCGTCACTGCCGACGGTGCGCTGGCGGTCAACGACCGCCCGCACGACCTGATCGTCGTCCCGGCGGGCTGACTCAGCGCTTGGTGTGGTCGAGCAGGCCCGAGGAGCCCAGCACCCGGGTGACGTGCACCTCGATCACGACCCGCTTGGGGTTTTCCCGCGGGGTGCGGTAGCGCTGGGCGTAGCGCAATTCGGCGTCGCGGACGGCCGCCGGATCCCGGTTCACACCGGCGCGGCCCTCCAGTGACAGCCAGCGCGCCCCGTCCACCTGGGACAGCACGCCCACCCCGGACCGCTCGGCGTTGATGGCCTTCTGCGAGCCGTCGCTGGTGATCACCCGCGCGATGTGGGTCTTCGGGTCGAACGTGAAGCCGACGGCCACCACGTGCGGGGAGTTGTCCGCGCGCAGCGTGGTCAACATCGCAAGGTGGCGCTCGGTGAGGAATGCCAGCGCGTCGCTGGTGAGCCGGGTGGTTGGATTCGCCATCGGCCTCCACGCTAGCGCAGTGAATAATCTCGAGGTGTGAGTGACACGGGGGCCGGACCGGTCGTGGTCTTCGGCGGCCGCAGCGAGATCGGTGTCGAGCTTGCGACCCGCCTGGCGCCGGGCGCCACGGTGGTGCTGGCCGCCCGTGGCGCCGAGCGGCTCGACGAGCAGGTCGCCGCGGTCCGGTCCGCAGGGGCCGCCGCCGTGCACACCGTGGAGTTCGACGCCGACGAGTTGAGCTCACACGGCCCGCTGGTCGACAAGCTGGTCGGTGAGTTCGGCCCACTGCGCATCGCGGTGCTCGCGTTCGGGATCCTCGGTGACCAGGCCCGCGCCGAGGCCGACGCCGGCCATGCCGTCGCCATCGTGCACACCGACTACGTGGCGCAGGTCAGCCTGCTGACGCACCTGGCGACCGCGATGCGGGCGGCGGGCCGCGGCGAACTGGTGGTGTTCTCGTCGGTGGCCGGGATCCGGGTCCGCCGTGCCAACTACGTCTACGGGTCGGCCAAGGCCGGCCTGGACGGTTTCGCCTGCGGCCTGGCCGACGCCCTGCACGGGACCGGGGTCCGGCTGCTGCTGGTGCGGCCCGGGTTCGTGATCGGCCGGATGACGGAAGGCATGGATCCCGCGCCGCTGTCGAGCACTCCGGCTCAGGTGGCCGAGGCCACCGCCCGAGCACTGCGGAGGGGCAGAGGCACGGTGTGGGTGCCGTGGGCGCTGCGGCCGTTGTTCTTCGGCATGAAGCTGTTGCCGCGGGCGATCTGGCGGAGGTTGCCCCGGTGATGAACGAAGTGAAGAGCCGAATGGGGTCCCGGTGATCATCGTTGTCGGCATCGGCGCCGACGGAATGGCCGGGTTGGCTCCCGGCTCCGCTGCCGAACTGCGCTCAGCCACAGTCGTTTACGGTTCATCCAGGCAGATCGACCTGCTCGACGACAGCGTGGCCGCACCGCGGCACCGTTGGCCGTCGCCGATGCTGCCCGCGCTGGAACACCTGCTCGACGACAACCCGCACGGGGACGTTCACGTGGTGGCCAGTGGCGATCCGATGTTGCACGGCATCGGCACGTCGCTGATCCGGTTGCACGGCACCGACCGGGTCCGGGTGCTGCCGCACGTGTCCTCGGTGACGCTGGCCTGTGCCCGGCAGGGCTGGGCCGCGCAGGACACCGAGGTGATCAGCCTGGTCACCGCCTCGGTGCACACCGCGGTGCGCCGCGGCGGGCAGGCCGTGGTGCTGTCCCGTGACGCCGCCACACCCGCCGAACTGGCCCGGTTGCTCACCGAGACCGGCCGCGGCGCTTCGGAGTTCACCGTTCTCGAGCTGCTCGGCGGGCCCACCGAACGGATCCGCAGCCGGGCGGCCGACGCCTGGGCCGCCGCGCCGCCCGCCGACGTCGACGACCTCAACGTCGTCGCGGTGCGCTACCTGCCCGACGACCGGGTCTCCCAGACCCTGCCCGACGACGCCTTCCTGCACGATGGCCAGATCACCAAGCAGACCGTTCGCGCGGTCACCCTCGCGGCGCTGGCGCCGCGGCCGGGGCAACTGCTGTGGGACGTCGGCTCCGGGTCGGGCAGCATCGCTGTCGAATGGTGCCGCGCCGAAACCGGTTGCCGCGCCGTCGCATTCGAGACCAGCCCACAGCGTTGCGAGCGAATCACGGCCAACAGCCGCGCCTTCGGCGTCGAGGTGGAGGTCCGCGGTGAGGCGCCCGCGGACTTCGACGGCGCGCCACCCCCGGATGCGATATTCATCGGCGGCGGGCTGACCCAACCCGGCCTGGTGTCCGCCTGTATCGACCGGCTGGGACCGGGCGGACGGCTGGTGGCCAACGCCGTCACCGCGGAATCCGAAGCCCTGCTGGTGGAATGGCACACCCGGCTCGGCGGCGAACTGCGCCGCTTCCAGCACTACCGCGGTGAACCGCTCGGCGGGTTCACCGGCTGGCGGCCGGCGATGCCGATCACCCAGTGGGCGGTGAACACCCTGTGACCGTCTACTTCATCGGGGCCGGACCGGGCGCCGCCGACCTGATCACCGTGCGGGGCCAGCGGCTGCTGCAACGCTGCGCCGTCTGCCTGTTCGCCGGCTCCATCATGCCGAAAGATCTGCTGGCGCTGTGCCCGCCGGGCGCCCGCGTGGTCGACACCGGCCCCCTGACCCTGGAGCAGATCATCGGTGAGCTCGCCGAGGCGGACGCCGCCGGCCACGATGTGGCGCGGCTGCATTCCGGCGACCCCTCGCTCTACAGCGCCGTCGCCGAGCAGTGCCGCCGGCTCGAACAGCTCGGGATCGGCTACGAGATCGTCCCCGGGGTGCCGGCCTTCGCGGCCGCGGCCGCGGCGCTCGGGCGGGAACTGACCGTTCCGGGCGTCGCGCAGACGGTGACGCTGAGCCGGGTCGCGACACTGTCCACCGCCATGCCCGACGGGGAGGACCTTGCCGCGCTGTGCAAGCCGGGCGCCACCCTGGTCCTGCACCTGGCCGCCCACCGGATCGACGCCATCGTCCCGCAGCTGCTCGAGGGCGGCTATCGGCCCGACACGCCCGTCGCGGTGGTGGCGTTCGCGAGTTGGCCGCAGCAGGTGGTGTTGCGCGGCACGCTGGTTGGCATCGCCGAGCAACTGCACGAGGCCGCCATCACCAAGACCGCGGTCATCATCGTCGGGGATGTGCTTGCCGCCGAGGGGTTCACCGACAGCTACCTTTATTCCTCCGGGCGCAGCCGGGGGAGCGGGCACTGATGCCGGTCCTGCTGCTTGGTGGGACCGGTGAGGCCAGGGAGCTGGCCGCCCGGCTGCACCCGGACACCGACATCATCAGCTCGCTGGCGGGCCGGGTCCCCGATCCGGCCCTGCCGGTCGGACCGGTCCGCATCGGCGGCTTCGGCGGCGTAGTCGGGCTGCGGGAGTGGTTGCGCGACAACGACATCAGTGCGGTCATCGACGCCACCCATCCGTTCGCCGCCACCATGACCGCCCACGCGGCGCAGGCCTGCGCCGAACTCGGGCTGCCCCACCTGGTGCTGGCCAGGCCGGCCTGGGACACCCGCGATGCGATCCTGGTGGCATCGGACACCGAAGCCGCGCAAGCCGTAGCGGGCCGGGGATTCGCCCGGGTCTTCCTCACCACCGGCCGCTCCGGGCTGGCACCGTTCACTTCCAGCGGCGCATGGTTTCTCATCCGGGTGGTCACCCCGCCCGATGCGGCGCTGCTGCCGCCGAATCACCGGCTGCTGCTGTCCCGCGGGCCCTACGGTTACGACGACGAGCGGGTGTTGTTGCGCGACAACCGGATCGACGTGCTGGTCACCAAGAACAGCGGTGGACGGCTCACCGAGGCCAAGCTGGCCGCCGCCCGCGATCTGGGTGTGCCGGTGGTGATGATCGACCGCCCGCCGCTGCCGCCCGGTGTGCGGGCTGTGAGCTCGGTCGATGCGGCAGTCGAATGGCTGGGGTCGAGAGGTTAGGACGGGTAATACCGCGGGGTGAACACCGTGTCCCCGGACGGGGCGGTGTACCACTGGGTCTGCGAGGATCCGACGATCAACAGGCAGCGCATGTCCACCTCGACGGGGTCGAGGTCGGCCAACCGCACCACCCGAACCGATTCGCGCGATCCGGACACGTCACGCCCGATGACCACCGGGGTGCCCGGGTCACGGTGTGCCAGCAGCAGGTCGCGCATCGCCGCCACCTGCCAGGTCCGGCTCTTCGACGCCGGGTTGTAGATCGCCAGCACGAGGTCGGCCTGGGCCGCCGCGGACAGCCTGGCGGCGATGACATCCCATGGCTTGAGCCGATCGGACAGCGAGATCACCGCGTAGTCGTGCCCCAGTGGCGCGCCGACCCGGCTGGCGACGGCCTGGGCCGCCGTCATCGCCGGGATCACCCGCACCGCCACGTCCGGCCACTGCTTGGCCTCCTCGAGCACCGCGGTCGCCATCGCGAACACGCCGGGGTCACCGGATGACACCACCGCGACGGCGCCGCCGCGCTGCGCCAATTCGCATGCCAGCCGGGCGCGTTCGGGTTCGTCGGTGTTGTCGCTGGGGTGGCGGCGCTGATCCGCCCGCACCGGCACCCGGTCGAGATAGGGCCCGTAGCCGATCAGGTCGGTGGCCGCGGCCAATTCGCGGCGGCTCTCCGGGGTCATCCAGTCGGTGTCACCGGGACCGAGTCCCACCACCGCCACCGTGCCGGTCGTCGCGGTATCCGATGTCGCCGGCCTTCCGGCTCCGGTGTCTGATGTCGCCGGCCTTCCGGCTCCGGTGTCTGATGTCGCCGGCCTTCCGGCTCCGGGAACAATCGCCAGCGAGAAGTACGGCACCCCGGCCTCGTCCACCTCCGCGGCGGGCAACACCCGCTGCGCATCGGTGCTCGCCCGCTCTACGTAGAGCGCGCCGTCCAGCCGCCCCGCCATCGAAAGCGCCTCGCGCACTTGCGGATACGTCCGTCCGAGCTTCATCACCACGGCGGCGTCGGCGTCGGCGATCCGGCGGGCGAGTTCGCGCACCGGCAACGTGCCGGGCAGCACCGAGAGCACCTCGTCGCCGGTCACCAGCGGCGTGGCGATCGCCGCCGAGGCGGCGCTGACCGAGGTGACCCCGGGCACGATCACCGCGTTGAAGCGCGCGGTCAGCCGGGTGTGCATGTGCATGTAGGAGCTGTAGAACAGCGGGTCGCCCTCAGCCAGCAGGGCGACGTCGTGCCCCGCATCCAGGTGCGCGGCGATCCGCTCCGCGGCCTCGCGGTAGAAGTCCTCCATCGCGCCGGCATAGCCGCCGGGATGCTCGGTGGTCCCGGTGGTGACCGGATAGACCAGATGCTCCTCGATCTGCCCCGGACGCAGGTAGGGCTCGGCGATGCGGCGCGCGATGCTGCGGCCGTGCCGGGCGCTGTGATACGCCACGACGTCGGCCGCCCCGATGATGCGGGCCGCCTTGACCGTCACCAACTCCGGATCACCGGGGCCCAGCCCGACGCCGAAGAGCGTGCCGCTCACGAGCTCATTCCCGTTCACTCGCGATCGCGTTCACCGCGGCCGCCGCCATCGCGCTGCCGCCGCGGCGCCCGCGCACCACCAGGTAGTTCATTCCGCGCGGGTTGGCGATCAGCTCGTCCTTGGACTGCGCCGAGCCGACGAAGCCGACCGGCCCGCCCAGCACCGACACCGGCGCGGGCACCCCCTCATCGACCAACTCCAGTAGCCGGAACAGCGCGGTCGGCGCGTTGCCGATGGCCAGCACCGCGCCGGCCAGCCGGTCCGCCCACAGTTCCACCCCGGCCGCCGATCGGGTCGTCTCCCGGCGCGCGGCGAGTTCCGGCGCTCGCGGGTCGGCGACCAGCGACACCACCTCGTTGCCCGCGGGCAGCCGGGCGGCCGTGATGCCCGCGGCGACCATCGACGAGTCGCAGAGGATCGGCGCCCCGGCCGCCAGCGCGGCGTGGGTGGCGGTCACGACCGCGGGGGAGAACGCCACCTGCCCGGCGACGTCGACCTGGCCGCAGGTGTGGATCAGCCGGACGACCACCCGCGCGACATCCTCGGGGAACGGCGTCAGGTCCGCCTCGGCCCGGATGGTCGCGAATGACTGCCGGTAGATCTCGGCGGCGTCGCGGATGTAGTCGAGCACCCGATCACCCTACGACCCAGGCCAAGGCCGCTATTCGCCCCGGACCCGGAACCCGTCCTCGGTGGCCATCAGCACGGTGCCGGACACCGGGCTGCCACAGGCCCGCTCGCAGCCCACGTAGTGCACCTGGCCGCCGGCGGTGTCCTCGCTGACCGCCCGGGTGGCCTCGGCGCGCACATCGGCCAGCGACTTCTCGCAACCGGGGCTGCCGACGCATGCCGTCACGTCCAGCCAGCGCGAGTTCTCGTCGAACACCAGGCCCATCGGCGCGAGCACCCGCAACGACGTGTCGGCCACCCCCTCGGCCAGGTCGCACACCAGCAGCGACCGCCACGGCGTGATCACCACCGGCGCCTCGATGGCGGCGACGAACTCGGCCTGCCGCGCCGAGAGCACGCCCAGTGGCACGCCGGCCCCGAGGGCGACCAGTCCGTCGTCCTGCGGAATCCAGCCGACCGGCGCCCGCCGCACCGGCGGGTAGGTCGCACCAGCGGGTTCGGTGGCCTCGAAACCCGCCACCAGGTCGGTCGGATCATCCAATTCGGCCACCCGCCAAGCCTTTCCGCGCACCTCGACGAAGCGCCGGGCCACCGCCAGCAGCGCGGGAACCACCTCGTCCAGTTGCCGCCGCACCCCGGTGTCCTGGCCGGCGAGCAGCAGTGCGGCCCGCTCGCCGAGGACGTGTGCGCCGACGTCGGCGCGCAGGCCGGAGATGTCACCGGTCCCGTCATCCAGGCCGAACATGAATCGGCCGGGCAACCCGGCCAGCACGGCATCGGCCTGGATCGCGCTGTCGAGCTCACCGACCCACGGCCGGACGTCGGCGAGCCCGCCGACCCGGCCCGACAGCGGTGAGGCGACGATGTTGCGCACCCGCTCGTGGCTGGGTGAGGGCAGCAGGCCGGCGGCGGCGGCCGCGTCGGCGACGGCGTCGGCGTCGCGCACCCCGCGCAGCTGCAGATTGCCCCGCGCCGTCAGTTCCAGCGTGCCGTTGCCGTACTCGGCCGCGGTGTGCGCCAGCGCCTCGAGTTGGCCGGCCCCGATCATCCCGCCGGGCAGCCGCAGCCGCGCCAGCAGGCCGTCGGCGGCCCGGTGCACCTGCAGTGCCCCCGGACAGGCGTCGTCGTCGCGCGCCCTCGTCACGCCAGCGGCGCCCAGTGCAGGATGGTGGCGCCCGACGCCGGGGTCATGGTCAATTGCCCGTCGTCGATGCGCCACCCGCCGATGTCGGCGAGCGCGGCGCTGACCCGAGTGTCCAGCGAGGGCGGCGGGCACATCATCCTCGTCACCGCGATCGGCCCGAACGACAGCGTCCCGGAGTCCGGTGTCTCGGCGGTGGCCTGCCAGCTGCCGCCGCCGCGGTTGCAGTCAAGCCGGAAGGCCGCGCGGCCGTCGGCGTCGAACGCCACGGTGAACGCGGCGGGATCGTCGACGGTCGTCGGCCCGGCCGGGGACTCGATGCTCGTCAGCTGCCATCCCGAGCCCACCAGCGGCGTGCTCGCCGCGCCCGACTCACCACAGGTCACCATGGCCAGCCCGACGGCGAGTCCCAAGCTCTGGGCCACCAGGAAGGTCTTCACCCAGTCAACGGTACGGGCCGGGAAGGCAAGCCGATCGGCGAAATCCTGACGGCCGACTGCTTCCGGCCCGTCGGCCCGGTGTGCGTGCCACGATGAGCGTGCCGCCGAGGAACCGCCGAGTTGGGGTGAGTAGCACGTCGAGTGACGAACCGATGCCGGGCACCAGAACGCCGATCGTGCGCGTGGTCGCGCTGGTGGCGCTGCTTATCCTGCTCGGCACGGCGCTGCGCGGGCGGATCCCCGGTGTCACGCCGCGCGACCCCGAACGCCCGACCGACGGGGTGGCCACCCTGCTCGGCGTCCTCGCCCTGGTGCTGATCTCGGTGCTGGTGGTCGCGGTCGCCATCGTCATGTCCCTGCGCGAACCGCGACGGGCGCTGCCGTCGGCGCGCTACGACGTTCCCGGGGGCGGCGCCCGCGGCGGGAAGCGACACTGGCGCGTGCTGCTGATCGGACTGGCCGCCCTCGCGGCCTGGCTGTTGGTCAACGCCCTATTGGCGCAGCTGCGCTGGCCGCAGTACCGCGGTGAACCGTCGTCGCCGACACCGTCGCCGGCCACCCCGCCGGGTGGCGCCGCCCCGCGCCCGCGGGTACCCCCGCCCGCCGCCACCGACGATCACGTCTTCTGGATCCTCGTGGTGGCCACCGGTGTGCTGACGCTGCTGATCCTCGGCGGCGGGTTGTGGGTGCGCCTGCGGCGCCCCGCGGTCGGCCCCGTGACCCCGCTGCCGACCGCCGCGGTGGGGGTGGCCCCCGCCGCGGCGGGACCGGAGTCGCTGGCCCTGGCGGCCGAGCGGGGCCTGGCCGAGGTCGGCGACCTCAGCCGCGAACCGCGGGAGGCGATCATCGCCTGCTACGCCGCCATGGAGGCCGCCCTGGCCAGCGCTCCCGGTGCGGCGCCGCAGGAGTCGGACACCCCGTCGGAGGTGCTGGCCCGTGCGGTCGAACACGACGCCATCCACGCCGCCAGCGCCGGCGAACTGGTCACGCTGTTCGCCGAGGCCCGGTTCAGCACCCACGTGATGAACGAGGGGCACCGTGAGGTCGCCGAACATGCGCTGCGCGACGTTCTCGACGAGCTGCGGAGTTCGGTGTGACCCGGCTGCTGGCCGGCGGGCTCGCGCTGGTGGTGGGGACCGAGGTGCTGGCCTGGGTGCTGGGTGGCACCCGCTGGTTGCTGCCCGCCTCGGGGGCCGCGGCGGCCCTGGTGCTCGCCGCCGCATGGCTCGGCGTCGGTCGTGGCCGCCACCGCGGCGCGGCCGAGCCGGTCACCGACGACGCCGCGGAGTCGTTGCAGCGCTGGAAGTCTCGCACCGAGTCCTCGATCCAGTGGGCGGACGCGACCCGCGCCGACTGGGATCGCCACCTGCGGCCACGGTTGGCCCGGGAGTTCGTGCTGGCGACCCGCCAACGGGACCCCGCGGCGCTGGCGGCGACCGGCCGCATCGTCTTCGGCGAAGACCTGTGGCGGTGGGTGGATCCGAGCGAAATCTCCCGAACCGGAAGCCGCGAGCCCGGACCGGGTTACGCCACCCTGGAGGAGATCCTGCGACGAATGGAATTTCTATGACGATGCCGGCCCCGGCCACGACCGCCCGGTGCGAGGCGGTGCTCGACGAGATCGAGCGGGCGGTCGTCGGTAAGCGCGCCGCGTTGACGCTGATCCTGACCACCGTGCTCGCGGGCGGCCATGTGCTGATCGAGGACCTGCCGGGGATGGGCAAGACGTTGATCGCCCGGTCGTTCGCCGCGGCGCTGGGCCTGCGGTTCACCCGCGTCCAGTTCACCCCCGACCTGCTGCCCGCCGACCTGCTCGGCTCGACCATCTACGACATGCAGTCCGGGCGTTTCGAATTCCGGCCCGGCCCGATCTTCACCAACCTGCTGATGGCCGACGAGATCAACCGCACACCGCCCAAGACCCAGGCCGCGCTGCTGGAGGCGATGGCCGAGCAGCAGGTCAGCATCGACGGCGAAACACACCGGCTGCCTTCGCCTTTCATCGTGCTGGCGACCGACAACCCGATCGAGTACGAGGGCACCTACCCACTGCCGGAGGCGCAACTCGACCGGTTCGCGGTCAAGGTCGAGCTGAAGTACCTCTCCGAGCAGGAGGAGGCGTCGATGTTGCGCCGCCGGCTGGACCGGGGTTCGGCGGAGCCGACGGTCGACGCGGTGGTCGACGCGGCGGACCTGCTCGCCATGCGCGAGGCGGTGGAGCAGGTTTCGGTGCACGAGGACGTGCTGCACTACGTGGTGTCGCTGGCCACCGCCACCCGCAGCCATCCGCAGGTGGCCGTTGGCGCCAGCCCCCGCGCCGAACTGGATCTGGTCCAGTTGGCCCGGGCGCGTGCGCTGGTGTCCGGCCGCGACTACGTGATCCCCGAGGATGTCAAGGCGCTCGCGGTGCCGGCGATCGCCCACCGGATCAGCCTGCGACCGGAGATGTGGGTGCGCAGCGTGCACGGCTCGGATGTGGTGGGACAGCTCCTCAAGCGGCTGCCGGTGCCGCGGGCCCGTGGGCAGGGGCAGTGACACCCGAGTCCGGTGTCGACCATGTGCGCCTCACCGAGGTGGTGTTGCGTTGGCGCGCATCGCCGTTGACCCGCGCGATCGCGACGTGTGTCGGTGTCGCGCTGGCCGTCGCGGTGATCGGGTCGCGCTGGCAGGTGATCGCGTTCATCGCGCCCCTGGCCGGGGTGCTGGCCTCGATCGGCTGGCAGCGGCGCCCGCCGGCGCTGACGGTGCACGCCCTGCCCGCCATGACCCGCTGCTTCGAGAACGAACGGGTACAGACCACCGCCGAACTCACCGCCGACGGCGACGCGGTGGCCGCGGTCGAGCTCTCGGCGGTGGCGGGGATGGAGGTGGAGGTGCTCGACGGCGGCACCGCGGCGCGCGCGAGCATCGCCACCTCGGCGTCGCGCTGGGGCCGCTACCCGGTGCGCGCCCGGGTGCGCGCGCTCGCCCCCGGCGGACTGCTGGCCGGGACCGCCACCGCGGACGTCGCCGACATCTACGTATTCCCGGTGGTGCCGCCGCAGCCGACCGGGATACCGCGCACCGAGCTGCCCGACCGTCTCGGCACGCACCTGACTCGGCACCTCGGTCCCGGTGTCGAGTTCGCCGACATCCGCGCTTACCTGCCCGGTGACCAACTCCGCACGGTCAACTGGTCGGTCAGCGCCCGCCGGGGCAGCCTGCACGTCACCGAGCGGCTGACCGACCGCGCCGCCGACGTCGTCGTGTTGGTCGACATGAGCGGACAGCCGCCCGGGCCGGCCACCGCGGCCACCGAGCGGGCCCTGCGCGGTGCCGCCCAGGTGGTGCAGAGCGCGCTGCGCAACGGCGACCGCGCCGGGATCGTCGGGCTCGGCGGCCGTCGGCCCCGCTGGCTCGGCGCCGACATCGGCCGCCGCCAGTTCTACCGGGTGCTCGACGTCGCGCTCGGCATCGGCAGCGAATACCAGAGCACCACAAGCACTTTGGCGCCGCGGGTCGCGGTCCCGCCCGGCGCGGTGGTGGTGGCGTTCTCGACCATGCTGGACACCGGGTTCGCGCTGGCGTTGATCGACCTGTGCAAACGCGGTCACACCGTGGTGGCTGTGGACATCCTGGAGGGCTGGCCCTTCGATGGCGGCACGGAGCCGATCCTGGAGCGGATGTGGGCGCTGCAGCGCTCGGCGATGTACCGCGACATGAGCGTCATCGGGGTCGACGTGGTGTCCTGGCCCGGCGACATCACGCTCGACCAGGCCATGCACCTGGTTCCCGACCACGGGCGCCGCTCGGTCAGGCGGCGGCCGTGAACCGGATCATGTCGGCGGCGTTCGGGCTGCTGATGGCCGTCGCGGCCGGCGTCGACGCCCGCGGGGTGGCGCTGGCCGCGGCGGCGCTCGCCGGGGTGGCCGTGCTGGCGGGGCTCCGTTTGCGGGTCGCGGCGACCGCCGCGGTGCTGGCCGCGGGGGGCGCGATCGCGCTGGCCGAGCCGCCACCGCTGCTCGCCGCGGTGTGCGGCGTGGCGGCCGCCGCCTACCTGGTGCTGTGGCACACCACGATGACCGGCCCCACGGTGGCGGGTCTGGTCGGCTTCGCGGTAGCGGGTGTGGTGGCGACGACGGTGCCGGCCGGGTGGTCGTGGCTGCCACTGCTGGCCCCGGTCGCCGTGGTGCTGATCTTCCTGGTGCTGATCGGCCCGTTCGTCGACGACGAGCGTCCCGTCGACGCCTCCGCGGCCGAGCGACCGGCACTAGGGTACGAATGATGGGTGCCCCGGCCCACCGTCCTGCTGCTCTCGACCTCCGACACCGACCTGATCACCGCCCGCGCCAGCGGTGCCGAGTACCGGTGGGCTAACCCGTCGAGGTTGATCGAGGGCGAACTCGAGGAGCTGCTCGCCGGCGCCGGCGTGGTGGTGACCAGGATCCTGGGCGGCTACCGGGCCTGGCAGGACGGTATCGACGCGGTCGCCGCGAGCGGGGTGCCCGCCGTGGTGATCAGCGGAGAACAGGCGCCCGACGCCGATCTGATGGAGCGCTCCACGGTGCCGGCGGGCATCGCCGTGCAGACCCACAACTACCTGGCCCAGGGCGGGGTGGACAACCTGCGGCAGCTGCACGCGTTCCTCTGCGACACCGTGCTGATGACCGGGTTCGGGTTCAGCCCGCCCGCCGCCACCGCGTCGTGGGGGGTGCCGGAGCGCGAGACCGCCGCAGGCGCCGGCCCGACCGTTGCCGTCCTGTACTACCGCGCCCAGCAGCTGGCCGGCAACACCGCCTACATCGAGGTGCTGTGCGACGCGATCGAGCGGGCCGGCGGCCGCCCGCTGCCGGTGTACTGCACGTCGCTGCGCACCCCGGAGCCCGAGCTGCTGGAGCTGCTCGCCACCGCGGACGCGATGGTGGTGACGGTGCTGGCGGCCGGTGGGGCACCGCCGGCGACCGTCGGCGCGGGCGGTAACGACGACGGTTGGGACGTCAAACACCTTGCCGCCCTGGATGTTCCAATCCTGCAGGGGCTGTGCCTGACCAGCTCGCGGTCGAAGTGGGCGGCCAACGACGACGGGCTGAGCCCGCTGGACGTGGCCACCCAGGTCGCGGTGCCCGAGTTCGACGGGCGCATCATCACCGTCCCGTTCTCGTTCAAGGAGATCGACGACGACGGGCTGATCTCGTACGTACCCGACCCGGAGCGGTGCGCCCGGGTGGCCGGCCTGGCGGTCAACCACGCCAACCTGCGCCGGGTCGCCGCACCGGACAAGCGGCTGGCGCTGGTGTTCTCGGCCTACCCGACGAAGCACTCGCGCATCGGCAACGCGGTCGGTTTGGACACCCCGGCCAGTGCGCTGGCGCTGCTGGGCGCCCTGCGCGACGCCGGTTACGACATCGGCGAGGTGCCCGGGTTGGCGGCCGGCGACGGCGACGCCCTGATGCACGCGCTCATCGAACGCGGCGGCCAGGACCCGGACTGGCTGACCGACGGTCAGTTGGCGGGCAACCCGATCCGGATCCCGGCGGCCCGCTACCGGGACTGGTTCGCCACCCTGCCCGCCGAACTCGCCGACGCGATGGTCACCCACTGGGGCCCGCCGCCCGGTGAGCTGTTCTTCGACCGCAGCCGCGATCCCGACGGCGAGATCGTCGTCGCTGCAATGCAATCCGGGAACACGGTGATCCTGGTGCAGCCGCCGCGCGGATTCGGCGAGAACCCGGTGGCGATCTACCACGATCCCGACCTGCCGCCCAGCCATCACTACCTGGCCACCTACCTGTGGCTGCGCCACGAGTTCGGCGCGCACGCCGTGGTGCACCTGGGCAAGCACGGCAACCTGGAGTGGCTGCCCGGCAAGACCGTCGGGATGTCCGCGGCGTGCGGGTCCGACGCCGCGCTCGGCGACCTCCCGCTGATCTACCCGTTCCTGGTCAACGACCCGGGAGAGGGCACCCAGGCCAAGCGCCGGGCGCACGCCACCCTGGTCGACCACCTGATCCCGCCGATGGCCCGCGCGGAGAGCTACGGCGACATCGCCCGGCTCGAGCAGTTGCTCGACGAGCACGCCAACATCGCCGCGCTGGACCCAGGCAAGCTGCCGGCGATCCGCCAGCAGATCTGGACGTTGATGCGGGCGGCCAAGATGGACCACGACCTGGGTCTGGCCGAACGCCCCGAGGACGATTCGTTCGACGACATGCTGCTGCACGTCGACGGCTGGCTCTGCGAGATCAAGGACGTCCAGATCCGTGACGGGCTGCACGTGCTCGGCGTCGCCCCGGACGGGACCGCCGAACTCGACCTGGTGCTGGCGATCCTGCGCGCCGGGCAGCTGTTCGGCGGCGAGCAGCACCTGCCCGGCCTGCGCCAGGCGCTCGGTCTGGCCGAGGACGGCAGCGACGAACGCGGCCGCGTCGACGACATCGAGGAGCGGGCCCGCGACCTGCTGGCGCGGCTGCAGGGCACCGGCTGGGCCGCCGAGCGGGTCGACGAGCTGACCGACGAACCCGCGGTCGCGCGGATCCTGCGCTTCGCGGCCACCGAGGTGGTGCCGCGGCTGGCCGGCACCGCCCGCGAGATCGACCAGGTGCTGCGCGCGCTGGAGGGTCGCTTCATCGCCGCGGGTCCGTCCGGTTCGCCGCTGCGCGGACTGGTCAACGTGCTGCCCACCGGTCGCAACTTCTACTCGGTGGATCCCAAGGCGGTGCCGTCCCGGCTGGCCTGGGAAACCGGTGTGGCCATGGCGGATTCGCTGCTCACCCGCTACCGCACCGACCACGGCGACTGGCCGCGCTCGGTCGGCCTGTCGGTGTGGGGCACCTCGGCGATGCGGACCTCCGGTGACGACATCGCCGAAGTGCTTGCGCTGCTGGGGGTTCGGCCGGTCTGGGACGACGCCTCGCGTCGGGTGGTCGACCTGGAGGCCATCGGGCTCGACGAGCTGGGCCGCCCGCGCATCGACGTCACGGTGCGGATCTCGGGCTTCTTCCGGGACGCCTTCCCGCACGTGGTCACCATGCTCGACGACGCGGTGCGCCTGGTGGCCGGGCTGGACGAGCCCGTCGAACAGAACTACGTCCGGGCCCACTCCCAGGCCGACCTCGCCGAGCACGGTGACGAACGACGCTCCACCACAAGGATTTTCGGGTCGAAGCCGGGCACCTACGGGGCCGGGTTGCTGCAGCTGATCGACAGCCGCAACTGGCGCGACGACGCCGATCTGGCCGAGGTGTACACCGCCTGGGGCGGGTTCGCGTACGGCCGCGGACTGGACGGCAGGCCCGCCGCCGACGACATGTCGATGCAGTACCGACGGATCGTGGTGGCCGCCAAGAACACCGACTGCCGCGAACACGACATCGCCGACTCTGACGACTACTTCCAGTACCACGGCGGCATGGTCGCCACCGTGCGGGCGCTGACCGGTCAGGCGCCGGTGGCCTACATCGGCGACAACACCCGCCCGGAGGCGGTGCGCACCAGGACGCTGTCGGAGGAGACCGCCCGGGTGTTCCGGTCGCGGGTGGTGAACCCGCGGTGGATGGCGGCGATGCGCAGGCACGGTTACAAGGGCGCCTTCGAGATGGCGGCCACGGTGGACTACCTGTTCGGCTACGACGCCACCGCCGGGGTGCTGGCCGACTGGATGTACGAGCAACTCACCGAGAAGTACGTCCTGGATCAGGAGAACCGCAAGTTCCTCGACGAGTCCAACCCATGGGCGCTGCACGGGATGGCCGAGCGACTGCTCGAGGCGGTAGGACGCGGCATGTGGGCGGAACCCGACCCCGCCACCCTGGCCGGGCTGCGCCGGGTGCTGCTGGAGACCGAGGGCGACCTCGAGGCACGGTAGTTCGCTAGGTTTGTGGCTATGGCTCCCAGCTTCGCTGATGTGATCAAGTCCCAGTACGTCTCGCTGACCACGTTCACCAAGGACGGCAGGCCCAAGCCGACGGCGATCTGGATCGCCGCCGACGGCGACCGCGCCCTGGTGATCACCGGCAGGGACTCGTGGAAGGTCAAGCGCATCCGCAACACCCCGCGGGTCACCATCGCCGAGTGCGACCGGACCGGCAAGGTCAAGGGCGAGCCGGTGGAGGCGGTGGCCACCATCCTCGAGGACGCCCACATCGAGACCGTCTACGCCGCGATCGGCAATCGCTACGGGCTGCTCGGAAAGGTGTTCAACTTCTTCTCGAAGCTGCGCGGCGGGGCCAAGCGCAACGTCGGCCTGGAACTGCGGGCCGCCTGACGTGGCCGCGACGTTCGCCGAGGTGGCGCAGGCCAAGTACCTGCTGCTGACCACCTTCACCAAGGACGGCAGGCCCAAGCCGACCGCCATCTGGGGGGTGCCGGACGGCGACAAGCTGCTGGTCATCACCGACGACGGGTCCTGGAAGGTCAAGCGCATCCGCAACACCCCGCGGGTCACCATCGCACCCTGCGGCGTACTCGGAAAGCCCAAGGGCGAGCCGGTGGAGGCGGTGGCCCGGGTGCTGCCCAAGTCGGAGACTCGCGCCGTCTACAACAAGGTGCTGCGTCGGTACTGGAACCACGCCTGGTGGTTCTACCTGCACTCGATCGTCCGCGGCGGGATCGACAAGGTGCACGTCGGTCTCGAGATAACCGCGCCGTAGAACTCACAGGCTTCCCTCAGGGCCGCCCGGAACCCCGCCGTGCGCCGGCTCGTTGATCAGGTCATGGTGATGCGGACGTTCCTCGTCTACGCGCTGGTCGAGCTCGCGGTCCTGGCCGCGCTGGCGTGGTCCATCGGGCTGGGCTGGACTCTGGTGGTGCTGCTCGCGACGTCCGTAGCCGGTGTCGTGCTGGCCGGCTCCCAGGTCAAGCGCCAGCTCTCGCGGCTGCGCCGCACCCGGGGCAACCCGCAGGGGCCACCCGGAAACCCGGCGGCCGACGGCGCGCTCGTCGCGCTCGGCACCGTCCTGGTCTTCGTCCCCGGCCTGGTCACCACCGCCCTGGGAACGCTGATGCTGACCCCGCCCACCCGCAGCGCGGTGCGCCCGCTGGCCGGGATGCTGCTCACCCGCGGCATCGCCCGCCGGGTCAGTGTGGTCAACCTCGTCCCGTCCGCCGGCTACCCCGGCCGCGGGGACTACATCGACGGCGAAGTCATCGACGAGCAGGTCTTCGCACCCGTGCACCAGGCCGGCATCGTCCGGCGCGTCGACGCCTGACCCGCATCCGCGCACATCGCGGCCCGGCAGACTGAACCGTCGTGACGACCCTGCTGCTGAACGGGCGTGTGCACAGCCCGTCCCATCCCGATGCCACCGCCATGGCTGTGCGCGACGGCGTGGTGGCCTGGCTCGGCAGTGACGACATCGGCCGCGCCCAGTTCCCCGGCGCCCGGACCGTCGACCTCGACGGTTGTTTCGTCGCCCCGGCGTTCGTTGACAGCCACATCCACCTGACCGCCACCGGGCTGCTGCGCACCGGGCTCGACCTGAGTTCGGCCACCTCGCGGCGGCACTGCCTGCAATTACTTGCCGATTACGTGGCACGGCACCCCGGACAGCCGGTCTGGGGACACGGCTGGGACGACACCGCCTGGCCGGGTGAGCCGGCGCCCAGCACCGCCGAGATCGACGCGGTCGTCGGCACCGCACCCGCCTATCTGGCCGGGGTCGATGTGCACTCGGCGGTGGCCTCCAGCGCGCTACGGGACCTGGTCGTCGGGCTGGCCGCGGTTGCCGGCTTCGACCCGCAGGGTCCGCTGTCCGCCGACGCACACCACCTGGTCCGGGCCGAGGCCCGCCGGTTGCTGACCTGGCGGCAGCGCGACGACGCCCGCCGCGCCGCCCTCGACGCCGCCGCCGCGGCTGGGATCGTCGCGGTCCACGAGTGCGCGGGCCCGCAGATCGGCGGGGCCGAGGACTGGCAGGAATTGCGCCGGACCGAACACGGCGTCGAGGTGGTCGGCTACTGGGGCGAGGCGGTGTCCACGGCCGCCCAGGCCCGCGCGTTGATCGACGCCACCGGGGCGGCCGGGCTGGCCGGGGACCTGTTCGTCGACGGCGCGCTGGGATCGCACACCGCCTGGTTGTGCCGACCCTATGCCGACGCCCCGGACCGGACCGGCAACTGCTACCTGGACCCTACGGTTATCGCCGAACACCTGTCGGCCTGCACCGAGGCGGGCGTCACCGCGGGATTCCACGTCATCGGGGATGCCGCGGCCGCCGCGGTGGTCGACGCGCTCGAGGCCGTCGTGGAGCGGTTCGGCGCCCCGGCGGTGGCCGGCTGTGGGCACCGGCTCGAGCACCTGGAGATGGTGTCGGAAGAGCAGGCGGCCAAGTTGGGGGCGTGGGGGATCGTTGCCAGCATGCAGCCGAACTTCGATGCACTGTGGGGCGGCGCCTCCGGCATGTACGCGCGGCGCCTCGGTGTCGACCGAGCCGCCCGGCTCAACCCGTTCGCGCTGTTAGCATCGGCAGGCGTGCCCCTGGCCTTCGGCTCCGACGCCCCGGTGACCGCCCTGGATCCATGGGCGACCGTGCGGGCCGCGGGCCACCATCACACCCCCGGCAGTGCCATCTCCATGCGTGCGGCGTTCGCCGCCGCGACCCGCGGCGCGTGGCGCGCCGGCGGGGTCCGCGACGGCATCACCGGCACCCTGGTCCCAGGGGCGCCGGCGTCGTACGCGGTGTGGGAGACCCTCAATCTGGACGTCGCGGCACCCGCGGACGGCGTGGCGCGCTGGTCCACCGATCCGCGCTCCCGGGTGCCCGCCCTGCCGCGGCTGGACCCGTCGGATCCGTTGCCGCGCTGCAGGCAGACCGTGCACCGGGGTGTGGTGCTGTATGGCTGAGACCACCGAGGCCACCGGAGCCGTCGACCCGGATACACCGGCGCCGCCTTCCCTCGGTGCCCGGTTGCTGCGCGGGTTCGGCGCGGCCCTGCCGCCGCGGCTGGTGCGGTTGGGTGTCGCGGTGTTCGCCGGACTGCTGCTGTGCATCAGCTTTCCCCCGATCGGCTGGTGGTGGTCGGCGGTGCTGGCGCTGGGCCTGCTGAGTTGGGTGCTGGTCGAGTCGCGGACCACGCCGGCCGGTGGCTTCGGCTATGGGCTGCTGTTCGGGCTGGCCTTCTACATCCCGCTGCTGCCGTGGATCAGCGGGCTGGTCGGCCCGGTGCCGTGGCTGGCGTTGTCGGTCATGGAGGCGCTGTTTCCGGCGCTGTTCGGGCTGTTGGCGGTCGCGGTCCGGCGGCTGCCGGGCTGGCCGCTGTGGTTCGCGCTGGTGTGGTCGCTGCAGGAGTGGCTGAAGTCGAGTGTCCCGTTCGGCGGATTCCCCTGGGGCGTCGTCGGTTTCGGTCAGGCGAATGGACCGTTCCTGTCGCTGGCCCAGCTCGGCGGGGTGCCGTTGCTGTCGTTCGCGATCGCGTTGCTCGGCACGTCGCTGTGCGCGCTGGCCCTCGAGATCGTGCGGTGGTACCGGCACAGCGGTGCCGACAGGGCCGCCGGGCACCCGGGTCTGCCCGCGGTGGTGCTGCCCGGCATCTGCATCTTCGCCGTCCTGCTCAGCACCGCGCTGGTCGCGCCGCGGGTGCGGCAAGCCGGTATCGGGGCAGGCAACGAACCGAGCATCACGGTGGCGGCGGTCCAGGGCAACGTGCCCCGGCTGGGGCTGGAGTTCAACAGCCAGCGCCGCGCCGTGCTGGACAACCACGTCCAGGAAACCGTCCAACTCGCCGAGGACGTCCGCGCCGGCCGGGCGCAGCAGCCGCAGTTCGTCATCTGGCCGGAGAACTCCTCGGACATCGACCCGATGACAAACGCCGACGCCGCGCAGCAGATCGCCGTCGCCGCCCGAGCCGTCGGCGCGCCGATCCTGGTCGGTGCCGTCATCGCCCGGCCGGACTGGACTCCGGACAACCCGACCGCCTCCAACAGCGTCGTGGTGTGGGACCCGGTGAGCGGTCCCGGCGAACGCCACGACAAGCAGATCGTCCAGCCGTTCGGCGAGTACCTGCCCTGGCGGAGCTTTTTCCGGCGCCTCTCGTCCTACGCCGACCGGGCCGGCTACTTCGTTCCCGGCGGCGGAACCGGCGTCGTGCACGCCGCCGGTGTGCCGATCGGGGTGGCGACCTGCTGGGAGGTCATCTTCGACCGTGCGCTGCGCGAGTCGGTTCGCAACGGCGCGCAGGTGCTGGCGGTGCCTACCAACAACGCCACCTTCGACCAGAACATGAGCGAACAGCAACTGGCCTTCGCCAAGGTCCGCGCCGTCGAACACGACCGCTACCTCGTCGTCGCGGGCACCACCGGGATCAGCGCTGTGATCGCACCCGACGGCCACGAGATCAGCCGCACCCAGTTCTTCACCCCGGCCTACCTCGACGCCCAGGTGCGGCTGAAGACCGCCCAGACACCGGCCACCCGCTGGGGGCCCGCCGTGCAATGGGCGCTGGTCAGCGCCGCCGTTGCGGTCCTGGTGGCGGCGATGCTGCACAATGGATGGTTCATGCGTCCGCTGCGCCGCAGGCGGCACCGGACCGAGTCACCGCCCGAACGCGGCGGCCCCACCTCGGCCCGCGCCGAGCGGCACGACGAAGGAGCATCATGACCGACCAGGGCAAGAAGGACGCCCCGCGGCCGAGTGATCGCACCCTGGTGATCATCCCCACCTTCAACGAGCTGGAGAACCTGCCGTTGATCATGGGCCGGGTGCACAAGGCGCTGCCCGACGTCCACATCCTGGTGGTCGACGACGGCAGCCCGGACGGAACCGGTCAGCTCGCCGATGAGCTCGCGCTGGCCGACCCGGACCGGGTGCACGTCATGCACCGCGACGCCAAGGACGGCCTGGGTGCGGCCTACCTGGCCGGCTTCGCCTGGGGGCTGGGCCGCCAGTACAGCGTGCTGGTGGAGATGGACGCTGACGGCAGCCACGCGCCCGAGCAGCTCTATCGGCTCCTGGACGCCATCGACAAGGGTGCCGACCTGGCAATCGGTTCCCGCTATGTCGAGGGCGGCACGGTCCGCAACTGGCCGTGGCGCCGGTTGGTGCTGTCCAAGACCGCGAACACCTATTCCCGCGTGCTGCTCGGGGTGGGCATCCACGACATCACGGCCGGTTATCGCGCCTATCGCCGCGAGGTGCTCGAGAAGATCGACCTGTCCGCGGTCGACTCGAAGGGCTACTGCTTCCAGATCGATCTGACCTGGCGCACCATCAACAACGGGTTCTCCGTGGTCGAGGTGCCGATCACGTTCAGCGAGCGTGAACTCGGGGTGTCGAAGATGAGCGGCTCGAACATCCGAGAGGCGATGGTGAAGGTCGCCCAGTGGGGGATCGCCGGGCGCCTGGACCGGGCCCGCGGCGCGTCGCTGTAGCGGCGCGCGTCAGCTGCCGCGACGCTTCGTCTTGATGATGTCGAGGCGCTCCTTGAGCAGCTCGTCGAGCTCCTCGACCGACCGGCGCTCCAGCAACATGTCCCAGTGCGTGCGCGGCGGCTTGACCTTCTTCGGCTCGGGCAGGTCGCCCTCGAGCAGGGTGCCTTCCAGGCCGTTCTTGCACAGCCAGGTGCCGGGGATCTCGGCGTCGTCGGCGAACGGGACTTCGAACTCCTCGCCGTTCTCGGTGCGGTACCGCGCGACCTGACGGGGCGCCAAGTCATGGTTGCGGTCCGTCTCGTAGCTCACGGCTCCGAGCCGGCTGCCTCTCAAGACACGATCAGCCATCGTCAACTCTCCTCAGTACGCGTATGTCCGGATATTCAACGCAAGACCGGCGTCCGCGGTTCCCGACTCAACCGTCCATGATACCGGGCCAACCGGGCCGGGCCGTCTACAGTCTCAGGCGTGACGCGTCGTTCCCGTCCGCAGCCCTGTCGCTGGTGCGGACGCGAGGTGGCCGACGCCGGGATGGGCCGGCGCAGGCAATACTGCAGGCAGTCGTGCCGGCAGCGGGCCTACGAGCAGCGTGCCCTGGTCAAGGGCACCGCACTGGCGCCGGATGCGGTGGTGCTGTCCCCGGACGAGGCGGCCGAGCTGTCCGATCGGGTGTATCAGGTGCGTTGCGCCGCGGAGGACGTCGCGACCGCGGTCCGCGAGGGTGCCGACACCGCTGAACTGCATGAACTGTGTGACGCGCTGATGGCGGCCGCGAAGGCCGCCGACGGCTGGCGCTGACCGGCCGTTTGCTTCAGTCCGAATCAAACCCTTAACCCCGCCGCACCTGGGTTTCTACGGTCGGTCCCACTGTGCCGGCGAAATTCTTCTGGTTCCTGCCCACCAACGGCGACAGCCGCTCCATCGTGGGCGCCTCCCCGTCGTCGCACCACACCATCCCCGAGGGATATCGGGCGCCGAGCCGGCGCAACCTGGCCGAGGTGGCACGCGCCGCCGACCGGCTCGGCTACTAGGGTGTCCTGACACCCACCGGGACGTGGTGCGAGGACGCTTGGCTGACCGCCTCGGCGCTGCTGGCCGAGATCGAACGGCTGAAGTTCTTGGTGGCGTATCGGCCCGGCCTGGTTCCGCCGACGCTGGCCGCGCAACAGGCCGCCACCTTCCAGCGGTTCTCCGACGGCCGGCTGCTGCTCAACGTGGTCAGCGGCGGCGGCGACTCCGAGCAGCGCCGGTTCGGCGACTGGCTCAACCACGACGAACGCTATTCGCGCACAGGCGAATTCCTGGAGATCGTGAAATCGATCTGGGGCTCCGAGTCGTTCGACTTCGACGGTGAGTACTACAAGATCCGGGACGGCCGGGTGTCCGAGCCGCCGGACTGCCGATCCTGCGGGCCAAAGGCGTTCTCGCGGCCTAGATCTCGAGCAGCTTTTCGGGGTGATGGTAGGTGTTGGTGCCCAGCGGGAGGGGGAGTTGGGGTGGTGGGATCCATTGGGTGTCGCCGTTGGCGAGTTTCTTGGTGGTCCAGCCGTGGTCGAGCAGTTTGTGGTGGCCGGTGCAGGCGAAGGTGAGTTTGTCGATGTCGGTGGCGCCGCCGGTGGCCCATTCTTCGACGTGGTGGACCTCGCACAGGTAACCGGGGGCGGTGCAGCCGGGTGCGGTGCAGCCACGGTCCTTGGCGTGCAGGACGATCCGCTGATCGGCAGAGGCGATGCGTTTGGCCCGGCCGAGGTAGAGCGGGCATTGGGTGTGGTGGTCGAAAACCGCGAGGTAGTGGGTGGCGTGGGCGGCCATGCGGATCAGATCCCGCATGGGTAGCAGGGTGCCGCCGGCGGTGACGGCGTGCCCGGTCTGATTCTGTAGGTCGGCCACGGTGGTGGTGGCGATCACGGTGACCGGCAGGCCGCGGTGGGTGCCCAGGTCGGGGTTGCCCAACTGGGAGCGCACCAGCACGCCCAGGGCGTCGTGCTGGCGTTGACCATGCGAGCGCAGATCCTGGCGGGCGGCGTCCTCGGAGGGTTCGCCGTTGACCACCGGGGTGTGGTCGTCGGAGTTGCCCATGCCGGGTGCGGCGAACTTGGCGAACCAGGCGTCCAGTTCGGCCCGCAACTGCGGGGTGGCGATCAACTTTCCGGTGCTCATGGCGTCGGGGCGCTGCGCCCCGGACCAGGTGAACCCGCGCTGCAGCG